>Ga0210388_10000032_pt1 | contig 227127 bp, 164 predicted proteins | sample IncBWC19OmetaG_FD_155485 | JGI IMG/M metagenome (GOLD analysis project Ga0210388, IMG submission 155485) | Forest soil microbial communities from Barre Woods Harvard Forest LTER site, Petersham, Massachusetts, United States - Inc-BW-C-19-O ...
ATAATACACCGTGTCGCTCGGCTGGTTTTTGTTATAACCCGTGCCATTCTGATTAAAATTCCAGAGCTTGTTGTTGGTGTCGTCATATCCGCCCAAGGTCTTGTCGACCACCTTGACGACAGCGATGATCTCCCCGGCGCTGGCACCAGACATGAGATCGGGCAGATTGAACATTTGATTACCCGAGAAACGCACCACCGGCAGGCCGTTGACCTGGTTGGCTACAACCTGGGGTTGATTGGCGGACGCAAACTGGGTCGCGTCGTTACCGGGGACGCTTTGATTAGCCCAGGTGTTGACCAAACCATTACCGTCAGTGATCACGCCAGCGGTAGAGCGCAGCCACAGGCGCAGGCCGGCCGTGGGCAGCCCGGTGGCGGGCGGTGTGATGGCAACGGTATTGCTGTAAGGCGATGTACCGGCATAGCTGGCCAGCTTCACCCGGTAGGTGTAGGTCTGGCCCGCAACCAAACCAGTATCGGTGTAGCTGAAGACGTCGTTCAACTGGGCAATCTGGACGAAGCCGCCGCTGCCTGTCTGGCGTTCGATGGTGGTCACAGTGTGCTGGCTGGCGGTGTTAGCCGCCGACCACGAAAAGTCGGCTTGCGTGGGAAACACCGCGGTGGCCTGCAGAACCGGCGTGCCGGGGATGACGATGGCGGAAGGAGCGTATTTGGCCGACAAATATTGATAGGTGCTGTCGCGCTCAGCAGCAGATAAAACACGATTGTAGACAATGACTTCGGCGACATCCCCAGTGAGAAAAGCTGCCCCGCTACCGGTACCAATGGTTGGTGAAGTAATAAATGCGACCGCATTGCCCAGCTGATCATAGTTAGTCCTGCCATTGAACCGCTGCGTCCACTCCGTGGAACTGCTGCTGATGTTATAGACGTGATACTGGGTGAGATCCTGCGCGGGCGTGCCGGTGTCGAAGATTGTGGTCGAGCCGAAGTCGTCCCACACCGTCCCATCGCTGTTCGGATACCAGCTCCCGACATTATTAGCTCCGCCCCATCCCCAGAGTGAACCGGGAACACCCGTCGAGCGGACTACGGCGAAAATTTCCCCCTGCCCGAACTGCTGCCCAGGATTTTGCGGATCCTGCATCACATTGGGCAAGCGGAGGTATCGGTGGTTTCCGTCAAAATGCACCACCCGTTGACCGTTGGGCAGATCGGAGGCCGAGGTCACCAAGGTCGGCTCGTACGAAGGGTCATCCGGCGTAGCGTCATTAGCACTGCCACTCTGATCAGACCAGGTGGTGACCAAGCCATTGGAATCCGTCGTCACGCCAGCATCTGCATTCAACCAGAGGCACAGACCGCTGAGACTTATCGGTGCATTGATGGTGTAAATTCCGCTGGTCACCCCGCTGTCGGTGAAGCCGCTCTTGTACGCGATGGCCTTGAGCGTCGTCGTCGATGAAATGGAAACCGCTCCGGAATAAAGCGTGCCGTTGGTTTCAGTTGGCGTGCTGTTGTCCGTCGTGTAGCGGATCGAAGCCCCACTGGTGGTCGAGGTAATCGTTACGTTTTGCGGGCTGGTGTAAACGCCGGCGGCGAGACTGAACACAGGCGCGGCTGCCGCTGCAGTGATGGTCAGGCTTAATGTCTTGCTGCCAGTACCACCTGCATTGGTGGCACTGATGGTAACACTTGGTGTGCCGGCCGTCGTCGGCGTGCCAGAAATCAACCCCGTGCTCGTACTCACACTCAAGCCAGCGGGCAGCGGGCTCGCCGCGAAGCTGGTGGGACTGTTGCTGGCGGTAATCTGGTAGGAAAATGCGATGCCCACTTGGCCGGTGGCCGTCGCGGCACTTGTAATGGCAGGCTTCGCCGGGTTGACCGTGAGGATCAGCGTCTTAGTCCCTGTTCCAGTAGCGTTAGTCGCATTGATCGTCACGCTGCTGGTCGCCGCCGTGGTCGGCGTGCCAGAAATGAGTCCGGTGCTCGTGCTGACACTCAAACCCGCCGGCAGTCCCGTCGCGCTGAAGCTGGTCGGGCTGTTGCTGGCCGTGATCTGGTAGGAAAACGCCACACCCACCTGGCCGGTAGCCATTGTGGCACTCGTGATCACCGGTTTGCCCAGCGTGATCGTGATCGCCAGCGTAACCGCCGAGCTGGTGCCGCCCGCGTTCGTCGCCGTGAGGCTGACGTTGGTTGTTCCTGTCGCCGTGGGTGTGCCGGAAATCAACCCGGTCGTCGTGCTGACACTCAATCCGGCGGGCAGCGGGCTCGCCGCGAAGCTCGTGGGACTGTTGCTGGCCGTGATCTGGTAGGAAAACGCCACGCCAGTCTGTCCGCTCGCGGTGAGGGCACTCGTGATGGCGGGCTTCGCCGGGTTGACCGTGAGGGTTAAAGTTGCAGTGCCGGTCCCGGTGGCGTTGGTCGCGTTGATCGTCACACTGCTGGTCGCCGCCGTGGTCGGCGTGCCGGAAATGAGCCCGGTACTCGTGCTGACGCTCAGGCCCGCCGGCAGTCCCGTCGCGCTAAAGCTGGTCGGGCTGTTGCTGGCCGTGATCTGGTAGGAAAACGCCACGCCTACCTGGCCGGTAGCGGTCGCCGCGCTCGTGATCACCGGCTTGCTCAAGGTGATTGTAATCACCAGCGTAACCGCCGAGCTGGTGCCGCCCGCGTTCGTCGCCGTGAGGCTGACGTTGGTTGTTCCCGTGGCCGTCGGCGTACCGGAGATCAACCCGGTCGTCGTGCTGACACTCAATCCGGCGGGCAGCGGGCTCGCCGCGAAGCTCGTGGGACTGTTGCTGGCCGTGATCTGGTAGGAAAATGCGACGCCCACCTGGCCGGTGGCCGTCGCCGCGCTCGTGATCACCGGCTTCGCCGGGCTGACCGTGAGAACCAGGGTCGCCGAACCGGTGCCACCGACATTGGTGGCACTAATGGTGATATTTGACGTACCGGCCGCAGTCGGCGTGCCCGAGATCAGGCCGGTAGTCGTGCTCACGCTCAACCCGGCCGGCAGTCCCGTCGCGTTAAAGCTGGTCGGACTATTGCTCGCCGTAATCTGATAGGAAAACGCCGCGCTTACCTGGCCGGTTGCGCTCAATGCGCTGGAAATCACCGGAATCGGAAGCGTCGGGGTAAGGATGAATGAGTCCGCGGTAACCGTGAACTTGGTCGAGGACGAATTCTTGCCCGTCACCGCCAGCAGAATGCTGTGAGTGCCGGTGGTGCCAAAGGTAATATTACCGAGGGTGGCGGTGGTGTAGGCCGAGGTGCTGGCAAACTGGTCGATGGTGCTCCCTATCTGAGTGCCATCGATTTTGACCGTGTGCTGGCCACGGGTGGTGGCCGTTTGATAGTGAAATTGCACCTGATACGTGCCGGCGGCAACACTAGGAGTGGTCAGAGTCATGGTCTGGCTGGCCGCGGTCGCATTCAGAAACTCGATCTTGCCGCCGCTGGCGTTGGCATCGGTGGTGGTGCTGACGGTCGCACCCGTGCCCACTGGCGACAGGCTCTCCGCTTGCAACGTGGTGGGGTTGATCGTGTAGGTGCCGCTGGTAACGCTGCTGCTGGTGAACCCCGACTCGTATCCGATCGCCTTGAGGGTTTTGGTGGCAACAATGGTCACCGGACCGGAATAAACCGTACCCGCAGTCGAACTAGGTGTGCTGCCGTCGAGAGTATAGCGGATCGAGGCGCCACTCGTCGTCGTACTGATCGTCACCGCTTGTACGTTTGTAAACGTGCCGGCCGCAGGACTGAAGGTCGGTGTCGCCACGGTGGCCGCGCGGGCCTCGGCTGTCACTGCGGTCAGGCCAAGGGCCATCAGCAGCACCCGCGAAAACTTCATCCGGGTCAGGCCGGCGAGCACGCGTGCAATATTACCAATCAATAAAAATCCGCGTGAAAGAAAAGCGGCCCGGTGAGCCGCACTTGTTCCACCTTCCGTGGAGGGCGATAATTTCATGTCAATTGAGCAGGCAAGGAGGCGCGGAGGGTGTTGTAGGGTGATGCCACTAGGCAAATACAAATTGTGGAGTCTGTGTTAAATGGAGATGACGGCCAGCGCACGAGGGAGGCAGGTGCTTGAATGGGATTTTTGCGTGATTTCCAGCCGCCCAAGCATTTCCCATTCCTTCTGGAGGTTTCACCCCGGTAATGAATCCCCACCGGTTCCTCGATCTTTGCAAGTCATTGGCTGGAATTGATCGAGAACCATCCGGTTATCATGCCTGCAACCCAAGCAGGCGGTTGACCGTCTGACGCACCTCGGCGAGAGAAAAAGGCATGGCCAGAAAGCCGTCCCCACCAGCCACCGCCAGCTTCGAAAGATCGAGCACGGTGAGCCGCGTGCTGATGAAAAGCACCGGTATGTCCGCGGTAACAGCCTCGCTTTTGAGTTTTGCACAGACCTCGAAGCCGCCGGACGCCGTCAGATCCAGGTCGAGCACAATGAGATCGATAGGGAGCGAGCGAGCCTTGTCCAAGCCCTCCAGACCGTCTGCCGCCGTCGACACAAAATGACCGGCGGCCTGGAGAAAACGCTCCAGGATGTCGCGCAGCGTCGGCTGGTCGGCAATGACCAGCATCCACTTCGGGGCGGGAGTCTTTTTGACCGGGACGTCGTCGTTCATGGGCATCATCGTGGTTCGCGCCGGCGCATGACCCGCAGTTCGTCACGCAAGAGGGCGGCGACTTCATCGCAGGCCCGGCGCGCCGCCGCCTCCGACTGCAACCGGCGCAGATTCCCGCAAATCTGCACCAGCGTAAGCAGGACACCGGACTTGTGCCGCACGAAATCCCGGGACGGCGGCGAAGCGTGGACGGCAAGCGAAACGCGCGGCATTGCAAACGAATCGTAGGCGTACTACTGTTTGTCAAACAACAAAATCATTTTCGCGCCGCGTTGACAAAAAAAGCCGGCCGGCATTAACCGACAGGATGGATTACACCCGGCAATTCCGGCAGCTACGGGAGGCAAAGGGCATCAGCCGCGAGCACCTTGCCTCGCTGGCCCGGTGCCATCGCAACACCGTCATCAACGTCGAGACCGGCCGGCCGGTGAAATTCAGCACCATCGCGGACCTGCTGATGAAGATGGGCTATGCCAAGGACTCGCTCGAAATGAGAGGGATGGCGCTGCTCTGGCTGGAGAAGGTCAGCGGCCTGAAATTCTCACCCGCCGATGCGCAAAAGACCGCGGAGCAGCTGCGCTCGGTCTATCGCCGCACCGTGCGCGCGACCCAGGACGAACTCCTGGCAGTAATCCAGAACAGCCATCTGTCACGGGAGCAAATCCGGCTGCTGGCCTTTGCGGCGCGGCACGCGGAAGTGCTGGAAATCCTGCGTGCGGTGCACGATTTCTCAGAAATGCAGACCCTCACCGCAGCCGCGGACCAGGAGACGCCCATGCGCCTGCTCAAGGCGGCGGAGGAGTGAAATCCCGGCCGACGCTCAGTTGCGCTGCCGCGAGAGCAGGTATAGCAGGTTGAGTAGCGCACTGATGAAGGCCGCCACGTAGGTGAGCGCCGCAGCGTCAAGCGTCTGGTTCACCCCCGGCATCTCGTCACGATCAAGAATACCCAGGCTGACGAGCTGGGCCTTGGCCCGGCGGCTGGCGTCGAACTCCACCGGCAACGTGATGAGCTGGAAAAGCGAGAGCACGGCATAGCAGATGATCGCCACGTCGAGCATCATGCCCGTGAAGCCGCGGGCGAGAAACCAGCTCCCGAGGATGATAAATGGCAGGAGGCCGGAGACAACGCGCGTCGCCGGCACGAGCGCCATGCGGAAATCGAGCATCTTGTAACCGGCCTTGTGCTGAAGGGCATGGCCGGCCTCATGGGCGGCGACACCGAGGGCGGCGAGGCTCGTGCCGCGATAGTTTTCCGAAGAAAGCACGAGGCGCTTGTGGAGCGGGTCGTAGTGGTCGGTGAGATGACCGCCTGTCTCCTCGATCTCGACATCATAGATGCCGGCCTGGTTCATCACGGCCTGCGCGGCCTCGCGGCCGGTGATGCCGCCGCGCGAGGGAATCCGCGCATTCTTATTGTAAGCGCTCGAGACGCGGATCTGCGCGTAAAGCGCAAACGCGAACACGAGGATGAACAGAAGCCCGAACAGCCCGGGCGGGAGAAACACAAAAGCAAGCGCAGTGGTCATGGTGATAAAAAGTGAGACGCGATCGAATGAGCAAAGTTCAGTCCGGCCAGCCAGCAAGACCGGCCTATTCGGACAAGTTAAACAATATGCGCCATTTGCGAGCGTAAACCGCGGGTTTGGAAAATTTTCAATAATTTAGAATCGCGCAAGCTTGGCGCAGCAGGGCCCGCCAGGCGGGACAAGTCCTACCGCGGGCGTTCCGCCTCGACGCGGTAAAACATCCAGGTGGCCCGCACGCCGCCCGGCGCGGCAAATCGCCCATCATAATCACGCAACAAGCCGCGCAGGCGCCCCGGCGGCAGGTGTGATTGCGGCGCCGCACCCACGCCGTGCACCGAACGCAGAAACGACAGCGCCGAGGGATGCTCGAAGGCGCGCGCCAAGACCCCGTCGCGCACGATGCGCAGGCCAGCCCGCCCAAGGCACGCGCGCCACTCCTCCGCCGTGCGCCAGTTGACCGGCCCGTCCCCTCCCCTCACCGCGCGCCATTCCGGCAGACTTCCCTCGATAAACAGGCCGGCCAGCAGCCGGCCGCCAGGCGCGAGCTGCTCGCGCCATGCCACGAAGACTTTTTCTGGATCGGCCGCCCACTGCAGCATGCTGCTGCAAAAAATCCAGTCCCACGGCCCGGGTTCCGGCGCCTCCGCCGCCATCACGCGCCACTCCAGCTGAGGCAGCGCCGCCTGGCCGGCGGCGCACATCGCCGGCGAAATATCCGTAGCCGTCAGCGAGCCGGCCCACGGCAAGAGCCGTCGCGTGAAAAGGCCCGGCCCTGCGCCAATCTCGATCGCCCGTCTCGTTCGCCCGGCCGGCAGCCATTCCGCGAGCCAGTCGGCCAGCGCTGCCTGCACGCGCGCGTGTTCATAATAATTGGCCGCGGCACGGCCGAAACTCGCCACCAAAATTTCCGTCGGCCCGGGCGAATTTGTCCGCATTGTCATTTTTTGCCTCCGGCCGCGGACGCTACTTCGGCAAAGGCGCGCAGCAACGCAGCCGGGTGATGCGTCGCGCCGGAGATAATTCGCACCGACGGCGTCAGCGCCTGCAACCGGGCCGCGTCGAGCAGCGCGTCGCTGGCTCCACACCATGCAGCCCAGCCGGCCGGCAGCGGCGGTTCCGCACGGTCCTTTTCCAAGCGCTCCAGCCCCCAGAGCAAATCCTCGACCGACACCAGCGCACCTTCCGGCGCGTCCAAGCCGGCGCGCGCATAAAAATCCGCCAGCGCCGCGCGCGGATCACGGCGCAGCCAGCGGGCCAACGACCGCACCTGCGCAACCGCGATACGTCCGCCGAGTTCCGCCTCCCGAGGAAACGCGAAAATTGGTGCGAGCAGCGCCACCCGGCCAATCCGGCCCGCGCGCTCCGCTTCGTGCAGCAACAGCAGCGAACCGAGCGAATAGCCGGCCACCCAGTCAAACGGCCCCGCCTTTTCCAGCCGCGCCAGCGCGTCCGGCATCGCCGCGACGAATACGTGCTCTGCGGCGGGAAACGCGTTTCGCACCAACGAAGCAAACCAGGCCTCGGGCACGGCCCAGCCCATGAGCCAGCCGATTTTCATCGTTGCGCCCTCCATGCCGCCATCGCGGTCAGCACGCGCTGCATATCATCAGCTGAAAACGTACGCTTGAGCGAGAACCGCAGCCGGCTGGTGCCCGCCGGCACCGTGGGCGGGCGCACCGCCGCCGCATAAATACCCGTCGCGCGCAGCGCGCCAGCCAGTGCGAGCGCCGCGTCCTCATCGTCGAGCCGCACCGGCACGACCGGCGATTCACCCGCGCTGGCCGACCAGCCGGCGGCCTGCAGCGCGGAACGAAACGCCCGCGAACGCTCCTGCCATTCCGCCTGCTGCCCGGCCAGCGCGCGCACGCGTGCCATTGCGGCGAGCGCGACGGCGGCATTGGCGGGAGGAAAGGCGGTGGAGTAAATGAATTCGCCCGCGGTGTTGATCAAATGGTCGCGGACCGCCTCGTCGCGAAAAAGCGTGTAGGCGCCACCCGAGGCGAGGGTCTTGCCCAGTGTGCCCACGAGCACATCGACTTCCGGCTCAACGCCCGCCGCGCGCACGAGGCCCGCGCCCTCCGGGCCATACCAGCCGAGCGCGTGCGCCTCGTCCACGATCCAGCAAAAGCCGTGGCGGCGCTTCAGCTCCGCCATGCGCGCGAGGTCGGAATAATCGCCGTCCATGCTGAACACGCTTTCTGTCACGACAAAAACCGCGCGGCCCGACGGCTGGGCGCGCGCCAGCAGCTCCGCCAGCTGGTCGAGGTTCAGATGCTCGTAGCGTTGCAGCCGCGCGCCGCTGCGCAGCAGGCCGGCAACCATGCTGTGATGGATCAGTCGGTCGGCCAGCACGAGGTCGCCGCGCGCCGGCAGCGTGCCCAGCACGGCGGAGTTGGCCGCATAGCCGCTGCTCCACAATAGACCGCAGGGAAATCCGTGCCATGCCCCCAGCGCCTCGACCAGCCGGGCGTGCGGTTCGCGCCAGCCGGTGATGAGCGGCGAAGCCGAGGCCGATGTGCCGTGTTCCGCCGCCGCAGCGGCGACGGCCGCGACCAGCGACGGGTCGCGGGAAAGATCGAGGTAGTCGTTGTCCGCAAGATTGAGTTCGCCTTCGCGCCGGGTGGTGACACGCAATGTGCGGCGCAGCTTTTTCGCGTCGCGGTCGGCCAGTGCACGGCGGCAGCGATCGAGCCAGTTGCCCGCGGGCACAGCCGACCCGCTTTCTGCGTCAACTAAGGCTTGATAAGCAATGCTGTTAGACGGCGCGATGGCAGCGAGGCCCGACGCCGGCATGCAGAGATGTTTTTTAACCTGTTCCGGCTGCGCTGGCAAAGTGGCGGCATACGCCTGCTCCGCCCACAAGGGCACGCCGGCGGCACGCAGGCCGGCGCGGTTGGAGTCAGCCACCCTGGCCTCGACCGGTGCGGTGGCATTCAGCCACACGCCGGCCTGAAGTTTTGCCTGCGCGGCGCGGGCATAGGCTAGCCGCGCCTGGTTGATCGCGCCGAGCCGGTCCGGCACGACAATGACAACTGCATCGACCCCGACGGCGACGGCGAAGTCCGCCCAATCGTGCGCGCGGTCGTCGATGGGCGTGGCGATGCCGCCCGCGCCTTCAAAAATGCGCCAGTCGCACGGCGGTAAAGCGCGGACGCGTTCCGCGAGCATTTCGAATGACAAGGGTTTGCCAGCGAGAGCCGCCGCGGTGGCCGGGGCGAGTGGCGCAGGAAACGACGCGAGCGTGAACGCTTCGCCCACCCCGCCGGCCAGCTGCCGCGCGCGCGCGGCATCGCCTTCGTGGTCCGCAGTCGTGCCGGTTTCCACGACCTTCACAATTTGCACGCGGGCGCCGCCATCCGCGAGCAGCCGGGCCAGCGCGGCGGTGACGCGGGTTTTGCCGACACCGGTGTCGGAGCCTGTGACCAGAATCGCGCGCATGGCGCCGGGTGGCGGAAAGTTCAACCCGCGGCCACGGGTTCGACCGGCGACGGGATTTGCGCCGCGAGCGGATGCATGCCCAGCCGTCCAAGGAGCTGCATGTCCTCGGATCGCTCCGGGTTAGGCGTGGTGAGGAGCTTGTCGCCGAGAAAAATGCTGTTGGCGCCGGCGATGAAGCAGAGCGCCTGCAGTTCGTCGCTCATGGCAGTGCGGCCGGCGGAGAGCCGCACCATCGCCCGCGGCAGGAGGATGCGCGCGGTGGCGATGATGCGCACGAACTCGAACGGCTCGATGGATGCGTTTTCCCCGAGCGGCGTGCCAGGCACAGGCACCAGGGCATTAATGGGCACGGAGTCGGGCTGCGGGTCGAGATTCGCCAGTTCCTGCAGGAGTTTCAGGCGGTCATCCACCGCTTCGCCCATGCCGAGAATGCCGCCACAGCAGACCTGCAGACCGGCTTGGCGCACGGCGGCAAGGGTGGCGAGACGGTCGTCGTAAGTACGCGTGGTGATGATCTCGGGATAATATTCACGCGAGGTGTCGAGGTTGTGGTTGTAAACCGAGCAACCCGCTTCCTTCAGCCGCCCGGCCTGCGGTTCGGTCAGCATGCCGAGCGTACAGCAAACCTCGAGGCCGAGGGCCGACACGCCGCGCACGGCATCGAGCACCGAGTCGAACTGTGCACCATCGCGCACTTCGCGCCAGGCCGCGCCCATGCAGAAGCGTGAGGCGCCGCCTTCGCGGGCCGCGCGCGCGGCGGACAGCACGGCATTGGTGTCCATCAACGGCTCGGGATCGAGGCCGGTGTTGTAATGGGCGGACTGCGGACAGTACTTGCAGTCCTCGGGACAGCGGCCGGTCTTGATCGACTGGAGCGTGCAAAGCTGCACGGCGGCCGGGTCGTGGTGACGGCGGTGCGTCTCCTGCGCGCGGAAAAGAAGTTCCGGCAAAGGCAGCTCGTAGATTTTTCGGATGGCGGCGAGGTCGTGGGCAGGCATGGCGGTGGATCTTGGTTTAAAGTTCAAAGGGGCAGTGCATCGGCCAGCGCGGCCGCGGTGCGGCGCACCAGCTCGCCGAGCTCGTTCTCGTCGAGGCAGAGCGGCGGCACGAGCAGGAGCGAATCGCCCAGCGGGCGAAGCAGCAGGCCGTGTGCCCGCGCACGCAGGCAGACCTGCAGGCCGATGCGGTGCGCGGCAGGAAATCCCTCGGCGGAGTCACGCGACGGCGCGAGATCAAGCGCGGCGGCGAAGCCGCGCTGGCGGATTTCGCGCACGTGCGGGTGGGCGGAAAACGTCTCGTCAAGCAGGCGTCCGAAATGGGCGCTGCGAGCGCGCAGTGCACCGCCAGCGATGAGCGGCCGGAGCTTGCGGATGTTTTCGAGCGCGACGGCCGCGGCGAGCGGGTTGCCGGTGAACGTGTGGCCGTGATAAAAGGCGCTGCGGCTTTCGTGGGAGCCGAGAAACGCCTCGAAAATCTCCTCGCCCGCGAGCGTGGCGGCCAGCGGCAGGTAGCCGCCGGTGAGACCTTTCGCGAGGCAAAGAAAATCGGGCATCACCCCTTCTTCCGTGCATGCCAGCATGGAGCCAAGCCGGCCGAAAGCGACGAACACCTCATCGAGGATCAGGTGCACATCATGCGCCCGGCAGAGCGTGGCCACCTCGCGCACGAAGCCCGGCGGCTGGAGCCGCATGCCAGCCGCGCCCTGCACCGAGGGCTCAAGAATGAGACACGCGGTGCGGCCGGCCTGCGCAGCCAGCAACGCGCGCAGCGCGGCCAGGCTCGCCGTGGCATCGGCCTCGCGCACCCGGCCGCCCCACTCGCGGCAAAGCGGGGCGGGAAAATGCGCCGAGGGAAAACACCATGGCCGGAAGCGGTCGTGGAAAAATCCGCTGTCGCCCGCGGCCATCGCGCCAAACGTGTCGCCGTGATAACCGCCGGCGAGGCCGATCACGCCGCGTTTTTCCGGCCGGCCGGCGAGCTGCCAGTATTGAAAGGAAAGCTTCAGCGCGACTTCGACCGCGCCTGAGCCGTTGTCGCTGAAGAACACGCGGCCCAGCCCCGCCGGCGCGAGGCGCGCGAGTTCCGCCGCCAGCTCCGCGCCGGCCGGATGCGTGAGGCCGAGCATCGTTGAGTGGGCCACCTGCGCGAGCTGACGCTGAAGCGCGGCGTTGAGGTCGGGGTCGTTGTGGCCGTGGACATTGGTCCAGATGGAGGCGTTGCCGTCGAGATAGGTGCGCCCCTCGGTGTCGGTCAGCCAGCCGCCGCGCCCGGAAGCAATGGCGAGCGGGGGCAGCCCGAAATATTCCTGCATCTGCGTGAACGGATGCCAGACATGGCGCTGGTCAGCCGCGTGCGTGCGCGCCCCAAAGCCGGTGAGCTCATCCGTCGCGGAAGCCAGCAGGGAAACCTCAGCCGGCATCGGCCTCACTCCGGTTGCGCCGGCCAACGGCGGATCGACCCTCTCCGCAGGCGGGAGACGGGAACAAAACGCAGCGCTGCGACCGGAAATTCATCGCCCCCCATCCGTAGACGTGCATGGGGAGGAAAACAAGGTTTTGTTAAGGCAAATTATCGTTTAATTAACATAGCCGCGGCAGGCCGGTTTTCGCCGGATTTTCCTCTGCAGCGGGACAAAAACCCCTGCCAGTGAGAATGCATCCGGAGGATTCACCCTAATTCAGGTCGGCGCGGCTTCCCTTTGCGGGCGGGCATTGTGCCAGCCACCGATTGCTGAAAAAAGCACGCCCGCGAAAATTCGCGGGCGAGGAAGAAAGGCGCTGGACTGGATTTGTCGATCAGGCGTCGCCGTCGTTGCCAATGGCCTCGACCGGACAGCCTTCGAGGGCCTCCATGCAAAGGGAGATTTCCTCCTCGGTCGTGGGCTGCTTGTGCACGAAGGAATAGCCGCCCTCGTCGTGCCGGGTGAAAAAAGCCGGCGCGGTCTCGCGGCAGAGATCGCAATCGATACACTGCTGGTCGACGAAAAACTTGCCTGCGGCATTCTGCGGCCACTTGTCTGCTTTATTAGCCATAGATGGGGCGAACCAAAGACGAATCGAAGGTGCTGTCAAGCGGCTAGGACGGATGGAGAGTGGTACCTTTTGAACATGATTTTCGATCAGACCTGCCCCAAATGGCCCGGCGCCCCGCATCACCCATCACGGCAAACCGGGTGAATTGCCCCACACCGGCGGGTTTTCGCGGAAATTTCGCGCAAAAACGTCGGTGGCGGCTTGAGTTTGTCGGCGACATTTTCTAATCTTCTTAAAAATGCTTTCGGACCGTCATTACATGCGCGAGGTCAGCGGCCATTCGAGCTTCAACATGGTGAAATGTCTCATGTGGACGCTGGGCATCGTCTTCATCCTTGAACACCTGACCGTCCGCTGGTTCGGCAGTTTTTTCCTGTACGAATACCTGCCGCTTTCGGCCCACGCCGTGATGACGGGGAAAATCTGGACGCTCTTCACCTATAATTTTCTCCAGAACACTTCCGATTTCCAAGGCATCCCGGACTTCACCGGCGGCCTGATCACCCTCCTCATCAATCTGCTCGGCCTGTATTTTCTCGGCAACATGATGGTCGAGCGCTTCGGGCAGAAGGGCTTCGCGCTGCTTTACTTCGGCTTCATCCTGGCGGGCGGCCTGGCCTGGTGCGCGGCCTCCGCCGTCGGGGTCTCCTGGCCCCTGCTCGGAGCCATCACCGGCATTGCCGGGCTCTTCACGCTGTTCTGCTGTTTCAACGCCAATGAAAAATTCACCTTCTGGATTTTTCTGGTTTTCCCCGTCACGATCAAACCGAAGTATCTCGCCATGCTCTGGGCCGCAGTGGATCTGTGCGGCTTTTTGTTCTATGAGCTGCGCGGCACACCCTCGCCGTTTGGAAACGGGCACGCCGCCAACCTTGGGGCGATGGCGGCGGCCGCGGGCTTTTATTTCATCCACGAGCGCCGGTTGAAATACGGCCGGCAAACCCGGCCGGCGGTCGAGCTGCCGCGCTGGCTGCGGAAGACGCCACGGGCCGTCAAACCGCCCGCTTATCGCGTCAACCTCGGCAACCGCGAGGACCTTCGCACCGAGGTGGACCGCATTCTCGACAAAATCAACAGCGATGGCTTTGGGGCGCTCACCAACGACGAGAAGCACGTCCTCGACGAGGCCAAGGATTTGCTCAGCCGCCATTAGGAGTGCCCTCCACGCACTTCCCCAGCCCCTCGCGTGCACCAACTCCCGCCATCTGCCAACTGGGCGGGCAGCCTAATTTCCGCCAGTCACACGAAGTGCGCTCGCAAACTGCTCGACTTCACGTCCGCCCGACCACGATCCTTGAGTTTGCGCCGTTTTGGCGTTAACATCCTTCGCTGCGAAACATTTTTCAGACGCCTGAGTCTTTTATCGGATTGAACATGCATTACTTCCGCGCCCTGCGCCTGCTTTCCCTCGGCTGGCTCGCCCTCGTCACCGCCAGCTTGGCACCCACCCGGGCCGCCGACCGCACTTTCACCACATCGACGGAGCTGTCGACCGAGGCGCGCACCCTCACCCGCCTGCTGGAGGAGGTGCATTACAACCGCGATGCGGTCAAAACCCGCGATTATCTTGGGCTTATCCCCGACTACATGAGCGATCTGGACGGCCAGCGGCTGTTTTTCCTCGCCAGTGACAAGGCCGCCTTCACCGAGCGCTATGATAAAAACCTTTACTGGAATATCAGCCAGCTCGGCAATCTCGACGCCGCCTACGATATCTTCAACGTCTACAACGCCCGTGTCGCCGCGCGCGTGAACTGGATTTTCGACGAGCTGAAAAAGGACATCGATCTCACCTCGCACGAAACCTACCAGATCGACCGGTCGAAAGCGGCGTGGCCTGCCACGCAAAAGGAAGCCGACGACCTCTGGGAGCGCCGCCTGAAGTTCGAGATCCTCGCCGAACTGCTCAACCAGAAGAACACGAGCCAAACCGAGGCCAAAGACAGCGTCACTCCGGCTGCCACGACACCGGCCGCACCCAAGGCTCCCGCGACCGCTCCGGAAACCAAGACCGACCCGAAGGCCACGGCTCCCGCCCAAGCCGGGCCGCCTGATCCGGCCAAGGCCATGGCCGCCGCCAAGGAAGTGGTGCGCAAGCGCTACGAGCGCATGCTCAAAAATCTCGATGACATCGATGGCAGCGATCTGGCGGAAATGTTCCTCACCTCTGTCGCCGGACTCTACGATCCCCATTCCTCGTATTTTTCCGCGGACACTTATGATGACTTCAACATCCAGATGCGCCTTTCGCTCGTCGGCATCGGCGCGCTCCTGAGCACCGAGGACGATTATTGCGTGGTCAAGGAAATCGTCCCCGGCGGGCCGGCCGACCTGAGCAAGCTGCTGCATCAAAATGACAAGATCATCTCGGTCGCCCAAAGCGGCGCCGAGCCCGTCGACATCATCGGCATGAAGCTGCGCCGGATCGTGAATCTCATCCGCGGGGGCAAAGGCACCAAAGTCCGCCTCACCATCATCCCCTCCGACGCCACCGACTCCTCGACCCGCAAGGAAATCACGATCACGCGCGATGTCGTGAAGCTCAACTCAGCCCGCGCCCATGCCGCCATTTTCGACCTGCCCTCGGACGACGGCAAAAGCACCATCCCGATCGGCGTCATCTCACTTCCCACCTTCTACGGCCCGATCGATAGCGATGACGGACAGGGCGAAAAGACCAGCGCCACCAAGGACGTCGCCGCACTCATCAAGCAGCTCCAGGCCGCCGGCATCAAGGGCATCATCCTCGACCTTCGTCACAACGGCGGGGGCCTGCTCTCCGAAGCCATCGATCTCACGGGCCTGTTCATCGGCCGCGGTCCCGTCGTGCAGGTGAAAGATTTCCAAGGCGACATCAAGGTGGACAGCGACGAAGATCCCGGCATCGCCTACGCTGGCCCGCTCGCCGTCCTCGTCGACCGGTTCAGCGCCTCCGCCTCCGAAATCGTCACCGGTGCACTGCAGGATTACGGCCGCGCGGTCATCATCGGCGACAGCTCCACCCACGGCAAGGGCACCGTGCAGACCGTCTACGAAATGCGGGACATCATACCCCAGTTGATGGATTCGCCTTTGAAAAACATCGCCAAGGCCGGCGCCGCCAAGATCACCATCCAGAAATTTTATCTTCCCGACGGCTCGTCCACCCAGCTCAAGGGCGTCATCCCCGATATCGTCCTGCCCTCCATCGACGATTATCTCCCCATCGGCGAAAAGGACCTGCCCCATGCGCTGGCCTGGGATGACATTCCCACCAGTTTCTTCGACGGCGCCCCGCTCAGTCCAAAAATCATCGAGACCCTCCGCACCGCCAGTCTCGCCCGCCAGCAGAAATTCGACGAGTTCACCTACCTGAAAAAGAACCTCAACTGGTTCAAGGCCAAGGAAGACCAGAAATACGTGCCCCTCGACCTTGAGGATCGCCAGAAGGAAAAGGCCGACGACGACGCCTTCCGCAAGGAAATGAATGCCGAAAGGGAGCGCCTGGCGAAGGACGACTACAAATTCCGCGAGTTTCGGCTGGGGCCCCCGCTGCCGCCCACACCCCCTGCACCGCAAAAATCCGAAAGCAAACCTTCCACCGACAGTGACGACGACGACAACGGGCTTGATCTCGATAACAATACCTTCACCCCGTTGGACATCCCGTTGCGCGAAAGCCTACGCGTATTGAATGACGCCATCGTGCTCGGTGCAAAAACCCCGCAGCTCTGGGCGGCCGCAACCGCCGGAGTCACCCCCGCCGCCACGCCTCATTAACGCCTGGGCTAGCGCCACGCCAGGACGTAACGGTCGCGACCGGTCAAGTCCGGCAGCGACTCCGCCCGGGAGAAACCGGCCTCCGCCGTCCGCCGCAGCAAGTCCGCGTGCTGCGCGATGCCGGTCTCCAGCGCCAGCAGCCCGCCCGGCGCAAGAAAGCGCGGTGCGTCCGCCACGATTTTGGCCAAATCGCCGAGTCCGTCCGCGGCGGCCGTCAGCGCCGCCACCGGCTCAAACTCACGCACCTCCGGGGCGGCTTGCGCCGTCTCTTCCGCGGAGAGATAGGGCGGATTGGCCATGATCAGCTCGAAACACTCATCCGCGGCCAAAGCTGCAAACCAGTCCGAACGCAAAATTCTCACGCGCTCCGCCAGGCCGAGGGACGTCGCGTTTTCCCGCGCCAGCGCCAGGGCGTCCTCGCTCGTGTCCACCGCCGTCACGACTGCGGCCGGAAACGCCGCGGCCAGGCCCAGGGCGAGTGCGCCACTGCCCGTGCCGAGGTCGAGCCCGCGCACCGGAGGTGTCGCCGCCAGCCGCTCCGCCACAATTTCGAGCAGCCGCTCGGTCTCGGGCCGCGGAATGAGCGCGCGCCGGTCGGTCTTCAATTTCAGACCGAAAAACTCCGTCTCGCCCGTGATGTACTGCATTGGCTCGCGCGCCCCGCGGCGGCGCACGAGCGGGCGAATTTTTTCCAGCTCGGTCTCGGTGAGCAGCCGCTCAAACTGCAAATAGAGCTGCATGCGCTTGAGCCCAAGCGCATGGCCGATCAACAACTCGGAATTAAGGCGCGGAGATTCAATCCCCCGGGCCGAAAAAAAATCGGTGGTCTTCTTGACCACCTCAAGGACGGTCAACATGGCTTGGATTTTCGCGGAACCGCGAGACGCAAGGACTTTCAGGTCTGATTGCCATGGCGTTTTTCGAGTCGTCGCAGCCCGGCGTCAATTTTCATCCTCCTCATTTGCCCTGGCCCGCACCGGCACCGGTGCGCCCGTGAGCGCGGCAAGCCTCTCCTCGAAGTCGGCCCGCTGGAGCGCGGTGATGAACTCATCAAACCCGCCTTCCATGACCTGCGGCAGATTGTAGAGCGTCAGGCCGATGCGATGGTCCGTCACCCGGTTCTGCAAAAAATGGTAGGTGCGGATGCGCTCGCTGCGGTCGCCGGTGCCGATCTGGCTGCGGCGCGTGGCGGCATACTTGGCGCGCTCCTCGTCCTCACGCCGCTGAAGCAGGCGGGAACGGAGCACCGTCAGGGCCTTCGCTTTGTTCTTCAGCTGCGAACGCTCGTCGGCACACGTGACAATGAGGCCGGTGGGCTTGTGGCAGATCTGCACGGCGGAATCGGTCGTGTTCACCCCCTGCCCGCCCGGGCCGCTCGCCCGGGTCACGGTGATTTCGAGGTCGGCCGGATCGATCTGCAGATCCACTTCCGCGGCCTCGGGCAGCACGGCCACCGTCACGGTCGAAGTATGGATGCGGCCGTTGGCCTCGGTCACGGGCACGCGCTTTACTCGATGCACACCGCTCTCAAACTTGAGCTGGCGGTAGACATCGGTGCCGGTGATGAGGAAGATCGCCTCCTTGAAACCACCGCGCTCGCTCGGGCTGGAACTCATCGGCTGGATTTTCCAGCCGCGGCCTTCCGCGTATTTCGCATAGGCGCGCGCGAGTTCCGCCGCAAAAAGCGCCGCTTCCTCGCCGCCGGTGCCCGCGCGGATTTCAAACACCGTGTTGCGCGAGTCGCTCGGCTCGGAAGGGATCATCGCCGCAAGCAGGGCGGTGCCGAGCGTGGCGCGCTTTTTCTCCAGCTCCGGCAGCTCGGCCGCGGCAAGTTCGCGCAGGCCGGCGTCGGCCGCGGGATCGCGCGCGAGCACCTGCGCCTCGGCCAGCTCGCGGCCGAGCTTGCGGTGCGCCCGGTGGTCGGCCACCAGCTGCGTGAGCTTCTGCTGCTCGCGCGAGACCTCGGCTGCACGGCGCGGATTGGCATAAAACGACGGCTCCGCCATCTGCGCGTCGAGTTCCTCAAGGCGGCGTTGAAAAAGGGCGATGTCGGGAAGTTCGTCCATGAAACGGAAAAACGCGGGCGGCGATTTGCGAATTGCGCGGGCCGCGGGTTGCGGCTTGTGTGACGGCGAGAGATACGCGAGGCGGCTGCGCCTAGCGGTGTTGATCAGCAATGCCCACGACGCTTTTCACGCAAAACATCATCGCCTGCATCTGGGATTTCGACAAGACCTTAATCCCCGACTACATGCAGTCGCCCCTCTTCCGCCGCTACGGCCTCGATGAGGCGGTATTCTGGGCGGAGACCAACAGCCTGGCCGCGGCCTACCACAAGCGCGGCTACCGCATCGCAAGCGAGATCGCCTACCTCAATCACCTGCTTACGTACGTGCTCGCCGGCCGGCTGCCGGGCCTGAACAACAAAATCCTGCGTGAATGCGGCACGGAGATAAAATTCTATCCCGGCCTGCCGAAATTTTTCGACCTGGCCAAAACCTTCGCCCGCGAGAAGGAGACCTATCGCAAGCACGAAATCCGGCTCGAGCATTACATCGTCAGCACGGGGCTGGCAGAAATGATTCGCGGGAGCGCCATCGCCGCCCATGTGGACGGCATCTGGGGCTGCGAATTCATCGAGAATCCCCTCCAGCCGGGCTTCATGAAGCAGCGCGAGCTCGACATCCCCGCCGAGGCGGAAATCGCACAAATCGGCGTGATGATCGACAACACGACCAAGACGCGCGCCCTGTTTGAAATCAACAAAGGCACGAACAAAAACCCAGCCATCGACGTCAACGCCAACATCACGCCGGAGGACCGCCGCATCCCGTTCCAAAACATGCTCTACATCGCCGATGGGCCCAGCGACGTCCCGAGTTTCTCCGTCGTGAAAAAAGGTGGCGGCATGGCCTACGGCATTTACAACCCGGCCCGCGCCGATGAATTCGCGCAAAACGACAAATTGCGCGAGGTCGGCCGCATTGATCATTACGGCCCGGCGGACTACACGGAGGGCAGCAGCACGTCGCAGTGGCTGCGTCTGCACATCCACGCCATCTGCGACCGCATTGTGGCCGACCGCGAAGTCGCCGTCGCCCAGCGTGTCTCGCGCCCACCGCGGCATTTAAACCCGTCCCCCGATGAGGATGCTCCGCGCCGCGTCCAGAAGCCGCCCAAGCAGGCGACGTTTCTCGAAGAATAACGGGCCGCAGACGGCGGGCTACTGCCCCGTGCTGGCAACTTCGTTGCTCTTGATGCGATCGACGAGGTTTTGCACCTGCTCGGCGTAGGCATGGCTGGCCGAGGGCGCCCGGCCGCCCAGGACAGAGTCGAGGCCCGCATTCCATGCCATGGCGATATTGTAAGGCGTAGGCGCCAAGCCAGCCTGCGCCAGACCGTCCTTGATCCATTCGTAATGCTTCACGGCCACTTCATCCGAATACTGGCGGTTGATCGCCTGGTAAAACGGCCGGCGCGAATACATGCGCCAAGTGGACTGGCGGAATTGATACGGCCCGAGCTCGCCATGTGGACCAAGACGCGTGCTGTCATGTGGATTTTCCACCCAATGGATGGCCTCAAGCGTCTCCCAGCGATCAGCCGCACGGAGCCCTGTCCCAGCGACGAGGCCGAGGACGCAAACGAGAGTCATTAACAGTTTTTGCCGCGCTTTCATGACATCGAAAATTAGGCGGCGGATAACTGACACTGCCCCTGACGCTGTAAAGCTATTTGACCAAAACACGCCAAATTGGCGCGAAAATTTACGAGTCTTCATGGTCTTCGTGCAGGTTGCGAGTTGCGTGGCGGGAGGGTTAGACCAGCGAAATTCCTGCAGGTTCTGCGCGATGCTCGCGAATTGTTTGCACTAGTCAACGCACTCATCGCCGGCCCCGCAATTTTCAAGCAGGCGGGCCACCAGAGCCGTCCAACCCGTCTGGTGACTCGCGCCCAACCCCTGCCCGGTGTCGCCATGAAAATACTCGTGGAAAAGCACAAGATCATGCCAGTGAGGATCATTGACAAACCGGGGTTCGAGCCCCTGTGAAGGGCGCCGCCCGCCACCATCGGGAATAAAGAGGCTCACCAATCGCCGTGTCAGTTCGCGCGCGATTTGCGCCAGCGTCATCTGCTGACCACTGCCCGTGGGAAACTCCATCGTAAGGCCATCACCATAAAAATGATGGTAGCGCTCGAGCGACTCGATCAGGAGATAATTGAGGGGAAACCACACCGGGCCGCGCCAGTTGGAATTCCCGCCAAACAAGCCTGAGTCCGAATCACCCGGCACATAGCGCACGCGGTATTCGACATTGCCCGTACTGAGCACAAACGGCCGGTCACCATAAGCGCGGGAGAGCGAACGCACCCCGTAAGGCGAAAGAAACTCCGCTTCATCAAACACATAGCGCAGAACCCGCGTGAGCCGTTCCCGCGACGGAATGGCCAGCAGGAAATGTCCATCCGCCGACTGGCCTTTTTCAAGATAGGAAATCTGCGCCGCGAGGTCCTTTCGGTGCTGAAGAAACCAGCGTGTGCGTTTCGCGAAGCCGGGCAGCTGTGTCATGCGCTTTTCATCAATCAGTTCGACCGCGAAAAGCGGGATGATGCCCACCGCGGAGCGTAACCGCAATGGCTTGGCATGGCCGTCCGTGAAGAGCTGGTCGTAATAAAAGCCGTCCTCCTCATTCCACAAGCCGCTGCCGCCGAGGTTGTTCATCGCATCGGCGATGGCCACGAAATGTTCGAAAAATTTCGACGCAATGTCTTCGTAAGCCGGATCGTGCGCCGCCAGCTCAAGCGCCATCGAAAGCATCGTGCCGCAATAAAACGCCATCCACGCCGTGCCGTCCGCCTGCTCGAGCACGCCGCCGGTGGGCAGCGGCTTCGAACGATCGAAAACGCCGATATTGTCGAGCCCCAGAAATCCGCCTGAAAAGAGGTGCCGGCCCGTGGGATCCTTGCGGTTCACCCACCAGGTGAAGTTGAGCAGCAGCTTTTGAAACGTCCGCGCAAGAAACGTCAGGTCGCGGCCGCCGCGCCGGCCTGTCATCTTGTAGACGCGCCAGCAGGCCCACGCATGCACGGGCGGATTCACGTCGGAAAAATTCCACTCGTACGCCGGCATCTGGCCATTCGGATGCATGTACCACTCGCGCAGAAGCAGATTGAGCTGTTCCTTGGCAAATTGCGCATCGAGCCGCGCAAATGGAATCATGTGAAAGGCGGTGTCCCACGCCGCGAACCACGGATACTCCCATTTGTCGGGCATGGAAATGACGTCGCGTGCGAAAAAGTGGGGCCAGTCGCTGTTGCGGCCCTTCTTCCTTTCCGGCGGCGGCTTCGGCTGCCCGGGATCGCCCTTGAGCCAGTCCTGAACGACATAATGGTAGAACTGCTTCGACCACAGCAGACCCGCGTAGGCCTGTCGGGCCACCAGATGTTCGTGGTCGTCGCAATCGCCCGCCACCAAGCGCTCGTAAAACTCGTCGGCCTCGCGCCGCCGCACCGCAAAAACGTCATCGAAATTTTTCCCAAACGCCTCCGCCGGCCCCGAGCCGATCGAGGAGTCCGGCCGCTCGGCCTCGGAACGGAGCCGCAGCCGCCACACGATCTCCTGTCCCGGCGCCAGTTCCATCACGCGGTGCGCGGCCACTTTCGTGCCCACCTGTTTCGCATTCACCGCTTCCCGCCGCCCGCCGACGACATACTCATGAAAGGCATCTTTCACGAATGGCGAGGCGTTCGCGGTGCCAAAAAGTTTCTGCACGTTTGTCTCGTTCTCCGTAAACAGCAGCGGCACAGGCCCATCGGGCCCGGTGTCGATTTCCCAGAAGAATTTTTCCAGCGTCGCGTGGGTGCATTCGACGCACCCGTCGGCCACCTGCCGCAGGCGCGGCTTCACTTCGCAGCCTTCGTGCCGGCAGCCCCACGACCACGAGTTGCGGAACCACAACGTCGGCAGGAGGTGCAGCCGGGCCGGTTCCGGACCCCGGTTGGCCACGGTCAGCTTGATCAGGATGTCATCCGGTCCCGCCTTCGCATACTCGGCAAAGACATCGAAATACCGATCGCCATCGAACACATGGGTGTCGAGCAGCTCGTATTCCGGCTCGTCGCGCCCGCGGCGGCGGTTCTCCGCCCGCAATTGCTCGTAAGGAAACGCGGCCTGCGGATATTTGTAGAGCGCCCGGGCATAAGAATGGGTCGGCGTGGCCTCGAGATAGAAGTAACTCTCTTTTACGTCCTCGCCATGATTGCCTTCCGGCCCGGTCAGACCGAACAACCGCTCTTTCAAAAAAGGGTCGCGCTCATTCCATAGCGCGAACGCGAAACACAGCCGGCATTCGCGGTCGGAGAAGCCGAGCAACCCGTCCTCGCCCCAGCGGTAGGCGCGGCTGCGCGCGTCCTCGTGCGTGAAATAAGTCCAGCATTCGCCGTCCGGCGAGTAATCCTCGCGCACGGTGCCCCATTGCCGTTCGGCCAGATACGGCCCCCAGCGCTTCCAGTTTTTCTCGCGCTTCGCGTCCTCGGCCAGCCGGGCGCGTTCAGCGGCACGGTTGACAACGGGGCGTGGGGTTTTGGCCATGCGACAAAAATGAAATTAAACCGACAACCCTTCCATCGCCAGTTTTTCGAGAATAAACTCGGCCACCGCGCGCTTCGGCGCCGGCCCGAACGCCCACTGGCCGCCGGTACGGGACAACAGCAGCACGGCGTTGTCCTCCGCCTCCATGCCCGTGCCGGCCTGGCTCACGTCGTTGGCCACAATCCAGTCGAGTTTTTTTTCCGCGAGCTTGCGCCGCGCCGAGGCCTCGATGTTCTGCGTCTCCGCCGCAAATCCGGCCACGACTTGCCCGGGGCGCTTGCGCGCCGCGAGGGTCTTTAGAATGTCCACCGTCTGCACCAGTTCAAGCGTCGTCCCCTCGCCCGACGGGGATTTTTTCATTTTTTCCCCCGCCGGAATCTTCGGCCGGAAATCCGCCACCGCCGCCACGGCAATGAACAGGTCGCACTCCGCAAACAGCGGCTCGCAGGCGGCAAACATCTCCGCGGCCGAAATCACGCGATGCAGGGCCGCATCCGGTGGCGGCGGCAGGGCCACCGGCCCGCTCACGAGGTCTACGCGCCAGCCCCGCGCCATGGCAGCCCAAGCCAGCGCATAACCCATACGACCGCTCGAGCCGTTGCTCAAAAAGCGCACCGGGTCGAGATGCTCGCGCGTCGGCCCGGCGGTGATGAGGCAGCGGAGCGATTTTTTCACGCCACCATTAAAAAACGCACCCGGCGCCACCGCAACCGTTAACCATCCTCCCGTTGCCGGCATGAGCCCTGCCCTGCCGCCGGCTCACAAAAGTGCGCGCAGCGCAGCCGGATCGGCCGACGTCGCCACGACATAAATGTGCCGTGCATCCGCCCATTGCTCGGCCGACCAGCCGTCCTGCCGCGCAAGATGCGGAGCCGTGGCGGCAGCCAGTTGGGGAAAATCCGCCCGCTGCGCCACATAGATGTGGAATTCGCTGCCGCCGCGCTCAAAGCAGATTTCGATCACGTCATGGCCACTGAAGCTCAGCGTGCGGCAACCCGTCGTGCGCAGCCTGGCAAAGTCGATCGGCAGCCCCGCCGCAAGCCGCGTGGCCGGGTTTTCCAGCACCTGCTTCAGCTCGGCCGCCGCCTCGCCGTGGCCGCCATGCTTTTCAAAGCGCGCATCGTGCAGCGCGAAAGCCGTCAGCGGCTCCATCGGCGCCGCTGTTTTCAGCCTCCAGGTGGCCAGGCCGAGCAACAGCGCCACGCTCGCTGCAACCGCGAACCACACCGGCCAGCGCGACGTCTCGCGCGAGGCCTGGCTGACGCTTGCGCCGGCAAGGATCGCCTCCCGCAAGCCCGGCGGAGGCGCAATCGTGCGCAGCTTTTCCGCCACCACCAGGTCAAAGGCCTGCTCGCGCGCAAACCATGCGCCCAGCGCCGGATCCCGCTGGGCCTGCCCCAGCGCCTCGGCAAAAGCCGGAGTGGCCGCATCCCGGCCGCCCGGCCGGTAGGCACGCAGAAGAAACTTGGCCTCGTTGTTATTCATGGCTGTTGGCGTTGTTTGAAGTCGGTGAAGGCCACCACCTTGGCCTGCCCTACGGCCTCGCGCCGGGCCAGAGCCGCCCGAAGCTGGGTTTTGCCCCGCGAGAGACGGGACATGACCGTGCCAATGGGCACGTCGAGCGCCGTGGCGATTTCGAGATAGGACAGATCCTCCAGATAAAACAGGGTGAGCGGCGCGCGAAAAACCTCGTCTACCTCTTGCAATGCCTCGATCACCAGCGCGGCATCCATCCGCTGCACCCGGTCGGTTTCCTCCGCCGGCAGATCGGCCTCCCCGGGCGGCAGATCCTCGACCGAGGTCACACGCGCCTCCCGCCGGCGGCCGCGCAGGAATTCCCGGTAAAGCGTCGTGAAGAGCCATGACTTGGCTTTGCCGGCATCGCGCAGCGCGTGGCCCTTGGTCGCCCAGATGAAAAACGTCTGTTGCACGAGATCCCCCGCGTCAGCCGGGTTTTTCGCCAAGCTGAGCGCGAAGCGATAAAGCGGCGCGTAATGCGCATCGACCAGTTGCGTGAACGCCTCGTGGCTCATTGGTGATGAGAGCGATGAAGTCCGGCAATTATTTCCGCATTCTTGCGACCCGCCGAAGAATAGCGATGCCAATGAATTTGGCCCGGCCGGCAGCCCATCCTGCCAGTCCCAGCGCAAACCCGGCCAGGGCGGGCCAAAAACCGCCAGAGATTGCCGTTGACGCCATCCGCCGCCGACATTTGCTCTCACGTTTCGTGCCAATGGCAAGGTAGCTCAGTTGGTAGAGCAGAGGACTGAAAATCCTTGTGTCCCCGGTTCGATTCCGGGCCTTGCCACCATTCTGGAATGGGCGAAGTGCAGCAGAAATGCAGCAAAATTAACGCTTGGGCGGAGGCAATTTGGCCTTTTGCTCAGTCTTATTTGTTGACCGGCGATCAAGCGTCTTGGATGCCGTCGAATCCCTCCAGATACGCGAAGCACAAAAATCCGGGTGTGCACGCCACCAAGCATCGAGATCTGCAATCGTACAGTAACGGCCGGTAAAAGGAGCGCCAGCCCTCTTCATCGCGTACACGGTCCAGACGGAGACATTAAGGATGGCAGCCGCTTCCTTGCCATTTAATCGTCGCATTTCCGCGTCATTAATTGGCACGAGGTGCATAATCAGCGTCCAAAGATGAGCCCTTGGTTGAATTTCATATCATATCAGTCTAGCGCAAAACCGTTGTTTTCCGTGGGCTCAGTCGAAGATTTTTTTAATCGTTATTGGATAATGACCTATAAGCATAAATCTGCAGCATTACCTCAAAAGTGCTCAAATGACGGCCTTACAAACTGAGCTCATGCGCTTGAACCCCCCATCTGACGTGGACGCGTAAATTTCGTAGTCAAAATCCCCCCGCCCGGCCAAAAGACGCCAAAATCTCTCTTTGGCAGCGAGATTCGCAGCATATTCGGGATCATTGGTCAGACCGGCAATTTCAATGACGACGCTCCTGCCAGCCCGCATTTCGATGAAATCAGGGCGCCAGCGTCTGCGCAGTCCTTCCGCCAAAGCCAGGGCCGGACGTTCCGCGAGGGGCTGCAGCAGCGGCATGATTGCGCGATTGTTCAAAATTTTGATCGGCGCCCGGCCCTGCGCCCACGCCTGCTCAAGCCAGCGGCGTTCAGCGGTGGACTCCACCGGGCAGACCCTTTGCTCACAGGCCGCGACCGGATACAGGAAAAGCTTCAGTAATCGGGTGGCTGCGGCATTTGCCTGCGTCAGGCCCGTAAAAAAATACGGCCCCGGCACTTCTTCGCCAAAAATATGGTGGACGCCAGAAAGTTCAAAATTCGGCTCTAGCTGGAACCGTGGCAGCCTTTTCCAGTTTCGCGCAGAAATTGTGGCACGCACCGGCGTGCCTGCAGAATCTTTTTCGAAACGCAGTTCGTCACTTACTCCCCAAAACGGCTCAACCTCCTGTCTTCTAGCCAGGTCGATCAATCGGGAAGAAATTCTGGCCTGTCCGTTCCTTTCTTCGACCCTAGCCATTGCGATCTGATCAGCAAACCCACCCAGAATTTCCCCACTGCTGGGACTGCGAAACAGATGCTTATCGCCATCGGGCGAAGGCAAAACGGCCCCAATATAGGCCTTGGCCAGCAGGTGCCCGATCATGCCGCCAAACGTGCGAATCGTTCGCCCGGTCTCGCCATCGATTTCTGTGTTCGCCTCATTGTCCTGCGTCACATCCCGGCCCGTGGACGCTGATGGGGCCAACATTTCAAAAATCGTGGCGGCCAGCTCCACCTCGCGGCTTTGCGGAGATGAATCCTGCCTTTGGTTCAGAAAACAGCCATCGCTGTGCGGATGGAACACCGATTTACGCTTGAGATAGTAGCGTCGTGAATTTTGCAGACAGCAAATCTCGAGAGGCAACACCGCCGAGGCACGGCACAAACAGGTCACAGCCACCCCACTCCGATAAGCTTCCGACAAAACCTGTTGAATTTCGAAGCCTAGTTCGCCCTCGCAGGAGGAGAGATGGAAAGACCGCCCGCCGACGGTGAAACCGCTTTCAATCGATGTCGATTTGAGGAGCATGGTGAAACATTGGCTCAGCCGCCTCGATCAATTCTTCGGCGGCCTCGTTGTAGCCGGGCACGACCGATGACTTTGCCGGGGCCAAAACTAAACTCTGGCCAGGTGTTTTGGGCTGCACCCTATCCGGTTTTATCACACCCGGTGAAACCAGCGTGATGCGTCGTTCCATCCGCGCCAGTATCGGGCGGATTTCTGGAAGGATATTCCTGCGGGAGAATTCGTCCGCCTGCTGCGCCAGACTTTTCAGGCAACTGAAATGTCTCATCCGCGCCTTGGGCATTTCCCGCGGCGGACGTTTCGGCGTCTTGCGCTCAGCACAAATCCGGTCGTTGGCCCAGCGCACATTCCCGTGCCAGAAGAGAGTACCGTGGGCCAGGTGTGATCGAACCTTTCCACCTTCGTACTCATGGTATTTTAATAGAATGCATTCTTCATCGTGCCTGATGATGGGCCGAGCTGAAATGATGGAGTGATAGCCGGCCAGAAGCTGGCATCGCTCTTCCACGGAAAATGGCCGGCCATCCTTGTCCTGTAATTTGCGAATCAGAAAGGGAATGGCGTCATATTGCATGATGTCCAAAAGCCTGGCCGAAATTCTTTTTGAGGCTCCGTTCCATGGTCGAAAACGCAGTTTCTCCTCCGGATCAGACCAGTCGTGCTGCCGATTTGTCGCCAACCGCCACGCCCGAACACGCGCTTCATCGCGCGAGACAAAAAACGGATACAGCTTTTTCCCGGTTGGAAGATGGATGTTGCCTAGGCCCGAATGCAATGCCGTCCGACGAAACAGATGTCCCCGGGCTGGCGGTTCATTGTGCAGAACGTCGACCCGCGCCAGATCCGAAGGTGCAATCCCCGGAAGCAGCATGCTGATGCCCTCGTCCCAAATCGCCATCGCAACGTCATCCGGTAGGATTTCGGACCAGGCCAGAATCACGCCCAAATATGGATTTGGGGTATCGGCCGACTCCGTCAAAAACTGGAATACCCTCCATTCCAGCCGATCGATGTCCTCTGGACGGATGCGAGGCACTGGACGGGGTTGCCGGCCACGCGGGTCCGAGCGCGGATATTTCCCGGCGATTGGGTTGGAAAGATAGGCTTCCTTTGTACAGGGGCATTCGTTACCGAAAAATTTTATGTTCATCCTTCGGCCTTTCGCTCCGCCGCGAGCAATGTGCATACCTCGCGCAATTTTGCTTCGACCATGCTCAATGCTTCCGACAAATCGGCGTGAACCAGCGTAAGCGACGCCAGCGGGTAATGGCTGACAAGTTTTTGAAGTTCCCGCAGGCTTGCGTAGGTACCTGCCAGCATCCGAGCCGCTTCAAAAATTGGCGCGTTGGCTTTGATGGAATGTTTTCCCCGCGGCGACTTGTCGTTCAACGAAGGCACATTGGCGGTGATCAGCTCGCGGATTTTCGCGCCGACCCGTCGGCCGTAGAGCCGGCGTAATTCGGTGAGCATTTCGCTGCTGATTTTCAGCACCAAAACCCGATGAAAGCGTTTTGTCCTCTGATTCGTCTTGGGCATTTTCATGGCGGGAAGTATCACTTCATTATTTCTAGCGGTCTGTGGGGCTGTAATTGCTGAAAATTGAGGTCGAGTTCCTCCTGCCGACCAGTCGTCGCTGCTGGCTGTGCCTTCTGCGCCCTGCCCTTTTTGATTTGGTTGAGCCTTTTTTTCAGCGAAAAGGGATCGGCCATTTCACGGCTCAAAAGGGCCTTCGCGCGCTCCAATTCGCCGGGCAGAAAATAAAACGCCGTCATTTTTCCGCCGCATGACCCCCATTCGGCCCGTGCCTTCGCCAATCGGGCTTTATCTTTTTCACGTCTTTGTTTCCTGGTCTGTTTCTTCATTTTCATGCGCACCCTCATTATAGCGCAAAAGTGATCATTTCCGCGCGGCCTCTGTGCGATTTTGAGCCCCCGCTTCCAGCCACCCCATTCCGCGAGGTCTGGAATTATATCGCACCAAGGGTTCGGACACGCGCGGAGCACCCGTGAAAACCATGCTGACGGCACGCACGGTATGAGCTCAGAAATGGCGATGAATCCCTCTTATCTTGCCTCGAGGCTATCCTGCCCCAAACGCGCACGGCCAATAGGGGCCTAGCCGGCCGCATTAGTTGGAGCCCAATCTTATTTGATCCAGCGCTTCACCATCTTGACGGTGAAAGAGCGCCCATCGCTTATCCGTGTCGATCACGATGTGGTTGGGAATGACTGCGTTGGCCTCAACGCCCGGATTGAAGCACCAGGTGTGGTGCAGCCGGGCATGCCAGCGGCGGGGCTCATGCACATGTCCGGAAAGGATCAGGCTGCCAAGCGGGAGGAAACGCGCCGCCTCCGCGACCTCAAAGGAACCCATCTCACAACCAAAACCCGCGGACACCGCGGTGCCTTCGGGCGGGGCATGCGCAAGGATAATGGACGGCGGCTCTGGCCCAGCCATTGGAGGCACCCCCAGCCAAGGGCAGCATGCAAAACAGTAACCATCCAGCCGCTCGACCGCGCCATCGACGTATACTCCTGGCCGGGCCGCTTTTTTCAGCCAGTCCCCTGCCCCGCCATCGTGGTTGCCGCTGCAAACGAAGAGCCGGCCCGGAAATTTCTTGAGCCAGTTGCTCACCCACTGCACTTGCCGTTGCCGCTCGGTCGGCGTGTCCATGACCAGCATGTCCAGAAAATCGCCGGTGTAACAGCAGGCGTCGTAGCGCAGCGCCTCCCTGGCCAGCCATTCAAACCAGCGCCGGCGGAAGTGGAAGTCGGTGACGTGGAGCAGGCGCATGGCAAAAGAGGATAACCCGAATGCACCGTTCTCCCGGCAACGGGGCATTCAGTACGCGGTGGTCAATAAGAGGGGCCGGGACGGAGAATGGGCTCGGCGGAGGTGAGGAAACGGCAGCCGAGATCGAAACGCTGGAGGCAGCAGGAGCCGTCCCACTGGTCGTGGATCAGGAGGAAAGCTGGGTCCGGCCCATGGCCCGTCGGCGCGATGCCGAACTGGCCCTGCGTAATGCGCGTCACCTTGGCCGGCAAAAAGGCGATGGGCGCCTTGAGGGGCAGCTCGACCCGGCCGTACCGGCAGAGACCGATGGGCTGCGCGGCCCGGACGAAAAAATAGCCGATGAAACGGGGCAGCCGGTGAGGCTTATAGTGGTCCGGTTCGAGCCGCCGGACGGCTAGAGCGGACGCGAGGCCCGACTGCTCCGCGAAATCCTTCGGGAGAGAAAAACTGGTAAGGACGACAAGCTGGCAGGGATGGCTCATGGTGATGATTCCTTCCCAAAAGATGATGAATCACTCTGATTTCTCGGAAGCGCCCTATGGCCAGTCTGTTCCATGAGAAACTCAGGGCGGCGTATCCTGCAGAAAAATCCGGTAGAAAAGGCAGAGCAGCGAGACAAAGAAAGCGAGGAAGCCCATCCGGCCGGGATGGCAAAGGATGTCGTCGTTCAGTTCGCGCAAGCGTCGGACAAGCCGGTTGCGGCTGGACGCGCCAAAACCCCTTCGGCGCGCGAACTGGCCGAAGAGGGAGATAAGGCAAAAAACCAGGACGATGCGCAGCTGGGTCAAGGCGGGATAAAAGCGGTTTCAGGCTCGGCGGCGGTGGCATGGGTCTTCCTTCGTCGTCGCCCGGTTTGCGAAAAAGCGACGACGTGATCAAAAGCGCCGCCGCCGGCCGACTGGCTCTGTCTCAATGGGCTTCTGATTTTCATGGGCTGACGGCCGTCGTTATCGATTTTCCATCGACCGGCGGCTTAAGTCCCAATTGCTTGATCCCCTCATCGGAGAGCTTGTAGATGCCCCAGGCAGGCCGGTAGGCAAAATAGGTTTGGTCGACGGCAAAGATGAGCATCAGGTTGTTTTTCGCCCCTGTTTTTTCGGTGGCCGGCCGAACGAAAACAGGGGCGCCAATTTCCCTCAGCCTCTGCTCGGCGCAATAGACCTGCAGGTTGTCATCGTCCCCATAAATGGAACTGGGTATCCTGCCGCCCAGAATCCTCAGGTCTTTATCTTCCCTCAGAATTTGCTTGTCCGGAATCGCGCTAATTTGATCCGCATGGAAGAAGGCGTAAACCCGATCACCCCACGAAGGATGGCGCGCCCGCAATTGGCTTCCGGAGGTGTAGACCGCAACCGCGTCCAGCTTTCTTGACGCTGCAATATTCCCGATCCCGTAGTGGTATTGGTTCGCTGCAGTTTCCCACATCACAATCCGAATTTTCTCATCGGGATGGTCGGACTTATATTCGCAAAGGAAAACCAGGGCATCGACCAGGGCTCCGTTTTCGAGGCAGAGAAATGAACCCCAACCCTTCTTCTTGCGGATCTCATCACGATATTCCAACCGCTCGTGGAGGCCATTGACGTTCAATTCAGGCAGCACGACCACTTTGTCGGGATTGCTGACGGAGATGGCAGAGGAATTTGGCGGCGGAGGGCTTTGACCCCACAGAGGGCTGGCGAGTATGGCCAGGCTCAACGCGAACGGCGAACTATAGCGGGCTGAGCGCATGGGTTTCATATCAGCAAAGATGATAAGTCGTCTTGCTTAGCCGCATTTCATTGTGGGTGAAATCCACCCGCATAACAGGGGGAAGGCCAATATTGTCAACGGGTGAAATCTACCCGCTGACGCGTAAAAAAACGGCCAACATAAAAGCGAGAAACCTGATTGGACGCAGGATTCGGCGCATTCGCCTCGCGCAACAACCTACGGTTTCATTGAGGATTTGGCCGGCCGCCTGGCAGCTCGTGGAATTTCCCTGGATCGCTCTGCCATTGGCAGAATTGTGAATCAAAAACGTTATGTCCTGGATTATGAAATCAAAGCCCTGGCGAATGCGTTACGTGTGAGCGTGATAGGTTTCTTCCGATCGTAGTTGTCCTGCCGATTCACTCAGCCCGCCGCCACCAAGATCGGCCTTGAAGGTCGTGCTGCCAACGACATCACCGCAGCGCTGATTTCCTGATCGTCAACCGGAAGGTAGCGCTGGGTCGTTGCCACGCTGGTATGCCCCATCACCGCCCGCGTCAGATTAATGTCATGGCCGGTTGCGTGGTAGATTTTTCGGCAGAAAGTCTTTCTTAGCGTGTGCGTGCCATAGCTTTCCTGCGACATGAGTCCGGCTTTCGCAAGAACGGCATGGACAATCCGGTTCGCCTGCCAGCGCGAGAGTCTCAGCCCATGTTTACGGCTAAGAAAAAGCGGTTGCAGCAAGTCCGCTGGCGTCGATCCAAACCGAGTGAAGAGATATTTTGTCACTGTTCCCGTGGCAGCCGCGTTCAAAGGGACGGCACGTGACGAAATTGATTTCCGGAACCGCCCCCGCCCACCCTTCAGGTGTGCGCGAGTGACTTTGACCTCCCGCCTCGGTCCGTTGCCTGACCAAACGTCACCAACGTTGAGGGAGAGTAATTCCGTGATGCGGAATCCCGTGTTAAGACCCATCGCGATGAGGGCCTGGTCGCGCAAATTGAAGCTCACCAATGCGGCATGGACGCCAGCTTCTTCGTGTTCGAGAATCGGTTTTCTTCCGGCCATGCCGAAAGATGATGAATGACTCATATATTGGCCCATTGGCCAAGTTACACTAAGTGACCGCGGGACATTCGCAGGCGCTACACCTATCCCTTGAGCAAACGTTTCAGCCAGCTCGCGTCCGAATTCTCGTCCTTTTTCATCCCTCGGCAGATATAGGCATATCGGGCAGATCCCTTCAAGCCGCGTCGCTTGCACTCGGCGTCGAGTCGCTTGGCCAAAACTACGTCTTGCCGATGCAGAATTCGATTATTGCTCAACTTAGGTCCTCCCCGCAGCGGTCCGTGCGCGCGATGCAGCCGGCTGATTGCAGCCCAATCAAGATCGCGAGCCCGGTCGAAGCTCCAGTGGCGCGGAATGACGATCATGGTTCCATGTGGCGTCGGGTTCGCACTGATTTTCAGCAGGAGCGGTTTGTCTCCTTCAAAGCCATATAGAATCCACCTATGGCAAAGGGCGTCAAAAATCATATCGAATTTCTCCTTCCGCTTCTTCCATGCGAACCGGAGATTTGGTCGAAAATTCCGTTCCTGCGACATGCTCCGACGAATGATCCGCTTGGCATTGACTTCGAAGTTCCCCGTGGAAAATCGCTGACAAATTTTTCGCCACAATCCCGCCAGCTCGGCGTCCTGCTGTAGCTGGGCCTCATGCTCCATGAATTTTTGCGGCTGTTTCACCAAGGAGTCATACTTCCCCTGCGCCACCGTTTGTTCGTAAGCACCGATCGCCGCCTGAGTTGATTCTTTCGGCGGCGAATCGAGAATGTTAAGAAGCAGAATCAGGTCGGAGTCGAAATCACGCCGCACTTTGAGTAGGTCGACGATGTGAATGGCGAGGCCAGCAAAATCGACGGGCCACAACGTATAAGGAGCCAGCAACCAATCGTAAACGTTCCAGATATCCTCGGCGAGGGGATGCGCCGCGATCCGCTTTTCGAGAGCATGAAATTTTTGTGCCACTTCGTGGCACCGCTCAAAATGGTGAAACGCCATTCCGCGTAAGCGCGCGGTGGCGGATTTTCGAGAACGTCTGAGCATGGTCATCGGCTGGATAGCTCCGAACTAAACTCGGCCGGAGTATTCCGGTCCGAGATTTGTCACCAATCTTTGCCCCCGAAATCTCGGTGTTTTTCGGGTAAATTGATAGGCGATCACCCAGCTTTATGCCCAATTTTCACCAACACGCAATCATCAACGCCCTCGCTGTCGCCGCCATCGAAGTTGTGAAGCAACGCCATGACCAAGCGCGAAATCCCGCGCAGAAGTTCGACTGGTCACGCTTCATTGTTAGCGTCGGCGCCGGCACCCTGGCGGGCGCCCTGCCCGATATTTTGGAACCGTCGCTTGGCAATCCCAACCACCGCGGCTTTTGCCACAGTCTCACCGCTGCAATTCTTGCCTGGTGGCTCACGTCGGGCCGACACACCCAAAATTTGCCTGTGGAAATTCGCCGATGTCTAGCCGCAATGAGCGCTGGCTACACGCTGCACCTCGGAGCTGACCTATTCTTTACCAAGGCAAAGGGCATGGGGTTCATCCATGCCCGCTTCTAGTTCCCGCCATGTCCACGACTTCAATTTCCGATTCCGTTAAGTGCGCGTTGTGGGGCAAAGCCGCCGGGCAGTGCGAATACAGCGGTTGTCGTCATCTACTTTGGAAGGACGCGCTCACCCAGCGTGAATTCAGCAGTGCTTATCTAGCACACATCATCGCCGACCGCCCAAATGGGCCACGAGGCGATCCAGTGCTTTCACCGCTATTGGCGGCCGACCCCTCGAACCTGATGTTGCTGTGCGATGTGCATCATCGCTTGATCGACAAAGGCGATGTGGCGGGGCATCCCGTGGATTTCCTCCGCCGAATGAAGGAAGAGCATGAGCGCCGCGTTGAGCTGCAGACAGCTGGTGGACCAGACCGACAGACCGAAATACTATGCTACTGGGCTGGCATCGGCGAACACGCGGCACCCATGGACTACCATCTTTGCGCCGAGGCAGTCCGACCGCACCGCTACCCGGCGTCGCACCGGGGCATAGGATTGGGGTTGAAGGAAAGCGCAGTACGCGACAGCGACGAAAGCTTCTGGTCCTTTCACGAAGCCCATTTACGCCGCCAATTCACCGAGCGCGTTCGGCCGCGACTCGCCGATGGCGAGTTGCGGCATCTTTCCCTATTCGCCATAGCACCGCAACCGTTGCTAATGTTGTTGGGATATCTACTTTCGGATATTTCGGCGCCGGTCGACACGTTCCAGCGGCGGCGAGAGCCCGTTTCATGGGCTTGGCCGGATCGGCCCAAGACCAGCGCGCTTTTACTCGATGAACCCGCCGAACCGGCGAGTAAGCACGCGCTGGTGTTCAGCCTAAGCGCGACTGTCACTGATGAGCGCATCCACGCTGTCCTGGGAAAAGACTGCGCCATTTGGAAACTACGCTTTGAGCAGCCACACCATGATGTAGTTCAAGATCGCTCCCAACTGGCCGACTTCCGCCGGCATTGCCGCTACATACTCGACCGGATCAAAGCGAACTCCAGTAAGGACCAGACGCTGCATGTGTTCCCGGCAATGCCTATTTCAACCGCAATCGAGTTCGGCCGTGTAATCCAAGCCAAAGCCGACATGGCGATGACAATTTACGACCAACAGCAGCCCCGAGGTTTTATGCCCGCACTTAGCCTCCGGCAATGTGAGCCAGTCGCAGCCGGAATCAATTAACTTACCAACGCTACTGAAAATCATGAATGCACTGACTCCATCCTCCACGCCGTCCTCGACCAGGCCGATCGATACAACCCTGCTACGCCACTTCGCCGCGATCTGCGAAGCGCTCGACATTCCCTCGTCGAAATTTCAATTGGCAAAACAACGTTATGAATCGCTCGCGCGTTTTCTGTGCGATCCGGCCAATCCCTTGGCAAAGTTTAAACCGGTGATATATCCGCAAGGTTCGATCAGGCTACAAACCGCCGTCAAGCCGTCCCATGGTGAGGAATTCGACATCGACCTCATTTGCCAATTGAGCGGATTCCCAGGCTGGACGGCTGAGGCAATCTTCAATGAGGTGAAAACTGCCATTCTGCGCGACCCCACCTATGCAAAGATGGCTATCATCAAGAATCGCTGCATTCGCCTCACCTACACGAAAGATTTTTACCTCGATATCACGCCGGCTGTGCCCGACGCCCAACAAGGGCCAGAAAATATTCGCGTTACGGATCGGCCCACCCGGACATTGAAAGCCAGCAATCCAAAAGATTACAGCGAACTGTTTGCCGGTGTCGCCGCCCTTGTCCCTAGTATTCGCTCGGCCACGACGAAGACTACGGCCTTCGAGGCGCTGATTGAGAACCGAGCCGGGATTGAGCCAGTAGCCCAGCCGAAGGCAATGCGCCCCGCACTCAATCGTTTTGTGCAAATTTTCAAGCGGCATCGCGACGTCATGTATTTAGAAAATGGTAAGGACGCCCCGATCAGCGCGATCATCACAACGCTGGCAATGCATGCCTACCGCGCGCTGTCGCAGGTCGAGCATTCGAGCCTATATGATCTATTGCTCGCAATCGCCAAGGCCCTTCCTTCCCACCTCTCGCCCGCCGGCACACTTGCCGGCAGACCGCTCTATGCCGTGCCAAACCCCGCCAATCCTGAAGAAAACTATGCCGACAAATGGCAAACAAAGCCGCAGCGGCAGGATGAATTTTTCCGATGGCAGAATGCCCTCGTAACCTATCTGGAAGATCTGCGCCTCACCGCAGGCAAAGGGGCAGATGTTTTACACAGCAAGTTGGTCGCTGGATTCGGCGAAAAGCTCGTCAGCCGAATAACGGTGGAAAATGCTCAGGCGCTCAAAGAAGCCGCCGCAAACGGTAAGGTCGGCATCACCTCCGTGGGAATCATAGTGCCAAAGGCAGCCGCAACTGTTGCGGTTCGGCCCCAAACCTTCCATAATTGAATAAACCGCCACATGAATGGATGTCGCTACAAGCGCAGCAGGAGCGCTTAATGGCTGCATTTCCTGATGCGATATGCCGCATCAGCAATGTCGGTTTATTCTGGCAAGGAAACCTTCAGCCCACGGCCGAAGGCCGCAGCTACACCGTGAGGGTTCGCTACGCACCCCCTGCCGTCCCCGAAGCAGTAATCATTCATCCCAACCTTCACTACCTCGTGGCGCATTCAGCGAAGCCTGGCCGCAAACTCCCTCACGCGTATGCTGCACACCAGGATCCTCTTTGTTTGTTTTTCGGTGCGGCGGAATGGAATCCCTCGTTGGCACTCGCCGGCACGACCCTCCCATGGGTGAGCCTTTGGCTCCGATTCTTCGAGTTATGGCTTGTCACCAATACCTGGGAAGGCAGTGGAGCACCGTATGTGGAATAGACAACAGCCGCTAGCCACGAAGAATCGTTGTCTATTCGAATTAGTCACATAAACACGATTAGGCGCAATTCCACGATCGTTCATGCCCTCACCATTCCTCACGAAAAGTGACTTCAAGGTCGCCGCCGACTGCCGGACAAAACTCTATTATCGAAAAAACAGCTATCCAACAAATCTCGACGAAAACGATTATCTTCGATTTCTGGCGGACGGCGGGTTCATGATCGAATTCATTGCGAAAGCCCGATTTCCTTCGGGTATAGATCTGGTGGATGATCGCGACCCCCGCAGTGCCAGCGATCGAACTCGACAGCTGCTGGCAGAACGTAACGTTGTGCTCTTTGAAGCCGCTGCGACGGTCGGCAAATTCCACGTCCGAGCGGATATAATCGAGAAGACAGATCAAGTCCTCAATCTAATCGAGGTAAAGTCTTCGGCGATCAAGGACGATGAAGACGACGCAGAGTCCCCGTTTCTCACGAAAAAGGGCACGGTGATTGCGCGGTGGAAGGAATATCTCATGGACGTCGCGTTTCAAACCCACGTGCTGCGGCTCGCCTTCCCGCACCTCTCCGTCAGGCCGCATCTCTGCGTCGTGAATAAGTCAAAGGCAGCGAGGGACGGGGAGACGCTCGGCCGTTTCCGTCTGACCAAGGAAGCCCGGAATCCGAAGGCACGCCCGGCAATTCACTACACTGGGCGGGTGACCGACCTCAGCGCCTCGCCACTACTGGTGATCCGTTCTACAGAACGAGAAGTGGAACTGATCATGCCGGAAGTGATCGAGAAAGCCGAGGCGCTGGCTGCGCTACTCACAGACGCCGGCGTGACACGATTCCAAGAAGACATTACACAGCTTTACCGAGAGTGCCGACAGTGCGAGTTCCACACGGGGGCCCAGAGCGACGGCTTCCGCGATTGCTGGGGTCCGCTGGCCGAGAGCCCCACCCACGTGCTCAATCTGCATCGGGTCAGCCAGATCGGGTCGGCCAAAGTGGTCGACCCCATTCCCGGACTTCTGCAACGGGGCTCAGCTTCGTACCTTGACCTAAGCGAGGGGGAACTCGGCGCCGTGAATTCCTATCAAGCGCGACGGTTGCTGCAGTGGCAGTCCGGGCGCGCCGGCGGCAAGGAGCATCTGCCACCCGCGCTGCAGGCCGTACTGGCTGGGTATGAAAAAACACCGGGATTTCCATTCCATTTCATCGATTTCGAAGCATGCGATCTGTCGCTGCCGCACCATGAAGGCCTACGACCGTACGAGCGCGTAGCGTTTCAATGGAGCTGCCATACGCTGCACTCGGACGGCACTCTGAGCCATCGGGAGTGGCTCAATACCGAGCGGGCGCTGCCCAACTTTGCTTTCGCCCAGGCACTATTTGAATGCATTGGCAAAATCGGTACTGTCTACATTTGGTCGCCCTATGAACTGACCACGCTGAGAAAGATTCTCGAACAGATCGGCGAATGGACCGCGCGCGATCCCGACCATGCGTTGCGGGTGTCACGCCTGCCTCATCGCGCAGCTCTCAATGAACTCGCCAATTGGATCGATCAGCTCCTTGGCCCGGCCGATGCAACCGGCAAGCGCCAATCCGAACGAATTCGGGATCTACACAAGCTGGCCTCTGAGCACTATTTTCATCCTCGGATGGGTGGCCGAACCTCCATTAAGGTAGTGTTGCCTGCGGTGTGGGAATCCGACGAGCGGCTCAGGAACCATCCATGTTTCGCCGAATATCTGGGTCTGGCTGCTGACGGCCAGCCGCTTGATCCCTACAAAGTGCTGCCACCGCTCCCGTTTGGCGACGAAGATGATGCTGAAAACGCCGTACGCGAGGGAACCGGAGCCATTCGCGTTTACCAAGATCTAATCTTCGCGGACGCAGGATCGGCACGCGACCTCGCAAATCGGCAAAAGCTCCTGCTGCAATATTGCGGACTCGACACTGCAGCGATGGTAATGATCTGGATGCACTGGACTGGGCGCTACGATGTGAAGCGTTGTTCGTAATCTATGCATCGAAGACCGACCCAATATCATCAGGTTTCATTACCCGTGCCCGGTTACCTCAACAATGGAACCAATCACCGCAAGAGCGCCACGAACATCAAGGTTCTCAGACGCAAAGCTGGCAGTAAGCAGATCATCGGGTAACAGAGCATCCCATTTGTGGCGCATTTTCATTTGCACCGCTGACGCAAGATCCAACGCATCTATTGGCGGACCGCGCATGATCTCTTCCATAGCGGTGATCACGTCACCTACGGTTGTATTCGTAAGACTAATGCATAGGCCTTCATTTATACCTTTGAAGCCCTTCGCTTGGAGCATCAGCAAGAGCGTATCCTGGATTCGATCGCCTTTCCAAAGAAGCAATTGAGTTTGGTTTCCCGCCTGTCGAATCCAAGACTCGTTACAACCCAGCCGCTTATAGTAGTCACGCGCTTCTTCGAGAAACTTTAGCGCCACCTGATCAAGGAAAACGATAGGTTCGTTGTTCCGCAGAACATCTCGCATTTCCTCCCGCACCCGGTCGTGGATCATTGCACCGCTACTGGCTTCAAAACTAGGAAGCGTGCCGCCCGCCCCTGGCCGAACGTCAATCACCAGGTCTTCCTGTGAAACAGATATAACCTGCCAACGTCGACCAGCGAAAATAATGAACCCATTGGGAACGAGAGGACGCGTGATTGGCATCGAACCCAGCGTTCGTCCCGCGGTGACAATGCGGAATTCCTCCTCGGAACTAAATGCAGCATAGAAGCTGTAGTGTTCGCAAATCCGTTCTCCCTTTGGAGCAAGCAGAATCAACCCGGTTTTGTCCTGAAAAATAATCTCTAGCTGTCCAAGTCTCCGTAAAAGTGAGGCGAACAATTCTCCTGAAATTGCTGAAAACGCGCCCTTTTCACAGAGAATATCCCACAATTGTCGCGCCTGAAGCCCACCATATTGAACAATGACCGACAACATCTGCTGCACCAATGTTGAAGCGTGTAGTCCGTCAGTGGGTATCGGTTCATACCAACCCTTCGTGAGCAACCGAACCATTGCCACACTTTGGATTAAACCTTCACGGAGCAGGTCCGATAGCGACGATTTCGGGGAAAGTTCACTCTCAATAGCATAACCGCGTAATATCGCCGGTTCATTTTTTCGACGCCCTGATCGTCCAAGGCGCTGCCGGAGACTGGCCACCGATGGTGGGGGCCCGATTTGGGCCACACTTTTTACCGCACCAATATCAATCCCAAGTTCGAGTGTGTTCGTACAAACCGCCGATGCAGGCCTTTCTCGTTGTTTCAATGCCGCCTCAGTTTGCTCACGGATCTCCTTGGAAAGATTTCCATGATGCGGCCAGAACTCGTTTGGAACCCCAGCATTCTCACAACAGCGACGCAGCCGATCAGCATAAAATTCGACCAAACTGCGGCTATTGGGGAAGATCAGATTGTTGGATCCACGCAAAACTTGGAATAGATGCGTGACGATCGCAGTTTTAGCGGCCAAGTCAGACTCATCTTCTTGCTCTTGCTCGGCTGGAGCTTCTAGCCGCTTGTTTGGCACAAGCACACCTTTGACGAGAACCTGTAATTCCTGGTTTCCATCTTTTGCGACGACCAACTCGACCGCGTTAGCGTCCTCAGGGCGCAAGAATTGCTTCGCGCCGTTCATATCGCCGAGCGTGGCCGAGAGTCCGACCCGACACAAACGGCGCTGGAGCAGCAGTTCGATCCGACGTAACTGCGATTGCAGCTGCCTTCCTCTCTCCGAGCCCATGAACGAGTGGAGCTCATCAACAACGATATATCGCAGCCCAGCCAATATTCCGGCGACGCCGCTGCCATTCCGCATTAGCATGGCCTCGATCGATTCTGGTGTGATGAGTAAACAACCGAAAGGGTTCTTCAGGAAGTTGCTTTTGCGTGAGCCCGTGATATCGCCGTGCCAGGGAGTCACCGGTATCTCCAAAGCCTCTGCGAGAGTTTCAAGGCGTTGCCATTGATCGTTGATCAACGCCTTGAGTGGACTGACGTACATGGCCAGACCACGCGTGTTATTCTCGACGACTAAACTTGTGAGAATCGGAAAAAAGGCGGCTTCCGTTTTTCCAGAAGCGGTCGACGCCGCAATGATTACATCCTTATCCCCAGCGAGAATCAGCGGAATCGCTCGTTCTTGTGCGTCGCGTAGTTCAGTCCAGCCAGATGCCCAAATCCAGCGTTGGATACGCGAGTCAAGCTTATCGAAATTCAGCGAGCGATTTTCAGAGCTTGAATTTGGCGAATTGGTCATCGCTTGCAGGAGCACCAGCGGCACTCTCGGCCTCCACCGCGAAATCGGCTGCGCCACCATTATCTTTTGTAATTGTCACTTGGCCGAGCAGTGATTTCCAGTCCGTTCCCGGATTCTGATCTAAAACGGCAAGCAGGTTCACAAATGCGGTTATGGTAGTCCGCGGCGTCCTGAAGTACGCCTCGCCAATTCGTTCTTGGCAATGCGCCATGAAGGCAGTGAGGGCTTCCTCCGGCAGGAGATAGCGCGCTTCGTCACCATAGGCAAAAACGTGCTGAATTTTTTGAAGCAAAACCACAAAATCCTCCTGGGTAAGACTGGAGAGCCGAATCACGGGATGCTGGAAATCCACGAGGCCATTCTTCGCGAACATGTTCTCAGCAAGTCGTGACTGCAGGGCAGCATAGCTGTAAAGCCCGCGACGTGTATCCATCAGAAATTCCGGAGTGCCGCCGAGCACGAAACCCAGTCCTTTCGTCGTGCCTTGGAGAACGTCATTTAAAATCCGCAAAATCTGTTCATAGTTTGAACTGCGTGCCTGCGAATTTGACAACTTGTAAAGGTTAACCATCTCGTCGAAACAGACGAGCAGCCCCGAGAAGCCACAAAGCCGTACAAACACGCTCATCAGCTTCAATTGGTCGTATACCGTAGCGTCATCGACGATAGTGCGCACACCCAGTGCGTTTCGTGCGTCAGTCTTGGTAGAAAATTCGCCACGGAGCCATCGTACCGCATCGGCCTTACGTTGTTCGTTCGACTCCTGATGCGCACTCCAGTACACCTCGATCACCTTGGCGAAATCGTATCCGTTCACCATCTCTGCGAGCAATGCGAGCTTCTTCTGAATAATCAGATCGATGCCGGCGCCACTCTCTTTCGCTTCTGTCGTAGCGCTGAAAATAAATTTTTCAATAATTCCAGGTAGCGCACCGCCATCTGGTTTCGTGCGGGTCGAAAGATTTTTGCTCAACTCGGCATAGAGCGAGCGGGCCTGTCCACCAGAGGCGTGCAACCGCCGATCTGGTGTGAGGTCCGCAGTCGTCGCCACCAATTTCTTTTCGAGAGCAATCGCGCGGATAAGATTCAGAAAGAATGTCTTCCCGGATCCATATTCGCCAATGGCCAGCCTAAAAGCCGTCCCACCATCCGCGAGGCGATCAATATCGGTTACGAGTGCATCGATTTCATGCACTCGTCCGACCTGAATAAGGTGTTGACCGATACGCGGCACCACCCCTGCACGCAGCGCTTGGACAAGTGTATCTCGGTCCTTTGGGCGGATCGTCGGGATCATGCAGCATTTTCCTGTAAAAGGTGGGAGGCGATTTCGAGCGGATCTTCACCTTCGATAATAGCTTGATCGAATTTCGAAAACGCTGACTCGTTGATATATTCGATCGCACCGTCTGGCATCAAGCCTTTGTCAGAGCATAATTCCTCAAACTCTGCCCGTGTCCATTGAGGACGCCCCAAAAGCACTGTCAGCAGACCGGCATGTGCCACATCAAGACCGAGCAAAGTCGGCATCGCGGGCATGTCGGTCGGCTCAGGTGAGGCCTCAATTTTTGGTGCCACCATCGTTTCGTCTGCCTCTCCCGAATCGAAGATAACTGTCAGCCTCTTTGTTATTTCTGCAGAAGCCGTTTTGAGCTGCTCAACCTTTGCCTTATCAAGCTGAATCGCTCCGGTCTTGTTGTACACCGGTGTTCGAGTCGCGCTTTCTGGAGCGGCCGCCAGCGCATGCAATCTCGTGTAAAGCGATGCCGTCTCCATCCCGAACAAAGAGTAAATTTTCTCCATCGCTTTGACCTCACCAGGGGCAACCATGCCGTCCGCATAAACCATCGAGACCAAGAAATCGACGAGCCCCGAACGGGTTGCTACGTCTATCGCTTCGATAGTCTTTTTGAGTCCAACAAGAGAAGCTGCCTTCACTCGGTATGTTGCCATACGGGCCAGGAGCCGCTGTTTCTCGGCTGGAATAAGCCTGCTGTTGTTTTGGATTTCCTCGCGAAGCTGCTGTGCCTCGGGCTCCGAAAAATCTCCATCGGCAGATGCCACCATGGACGCTAACTGCAATAACAACGCCGCGCCGCCGAAGCCATCTGTTGGCTTCTCCATGACCTCTGAAGGGTAAACTGCCACCGGATCATCCGGGGCAGGCAGCGCACCGCCGAACCGAATGTCTGGTTCAAGTCCAATTCGAACTGCATCGAGTGCGCGGCAAAGAGCGATGTATTTGGTTTTGGTGACCGTGGATCCGCTCGGAAAATATAACAGAAAGTCGCTAAACTTTAAGACGTGTGCGCACCTTTGTGCATTTTGCCTTAGTCCATCAATCGCGAGTTTAATCTTATCTGGCCACAAAATCGGCGGTAACAGCACGAGCGCATCAAGCGAATTTCCCTGATCTTTGTTACGCGCAATAAATCGACTGTAGCCGTCGAGTTGCTGAAAACACTCGATCGCCGCCGCCTCAATCTTCGTGTAGCTGGTGCTCAAAACAGTAACGTCCGGCAGGTCAACTGCCTTGGCGAGCGGCACGCGAAACGACCCACTGGAAGGGCGGTAGGTAAGTTTCAGCTTGGTTTTGCTGGCAGGCAAAATGAGTCCCTGGCCAAAACGCTGGCCGTACTCGGCCCGAAATAGCGTGGCCATCTGGTCAGGACACCTGGTTGCCGCCGCGGGCAATCGTGTCCGCGGATCATTGTAGAACCAAGCATATGCCCAGGCTGCTGGCAGGGGGTGGCCAGCGACTGCAAATAATCCAAGCCTTCGGCGCAGGCCGAAAGACAGGCGATATCGCTCCAGCACGGGCGGAATCTCCACCTCAGTGTATCCTGCTTCAATTGCGACCGTCGATTCCAGATACTCCAGAAAATCCGTTGAGTACCTTTTAAAGCTGCTGTTCGTGGAATAAATTGACTGCAACCTACGAACCTCTTCGAGGATTACTGGAATTTCAGTGCGCGAGCTCGGATCATTGGCCGCATCAGCTATTGCGCGCCGCTCCAGCCCGTAGAAATACAAAAAAACATACCCGATATCGGCCAATGGGTCGTTTCGACCTCTTTCCAGCCATTGCAAATATGACGCGCGTGCTGCCGGGGTCGCATATGTGTAATTTGACCAATAATCGAGCATCCGGACATGGCAGTCAGCTACTGAATCCTGAATTGCTCGCGATGGATCAATTAGTGCCGGCTCGACCATTGGTTGGTCGACCGCGCGCAGGTTAGTACCGACGTAAATCAAACCCCCGCGAATAGCATGTCCGGCTATCACTTTCTCCTGATTGCGAGGAACCCAGCAATCCGACGCCCGCTGCGGGGGCCCCTTTGTTCCGGACGGGGTAAAATCCCGGCCGATCTTTATTTCGATGGTTAACCCGGCAGTTCGATCAATCGAATATCCCACATCACCGGTGGATGCTCGCACCGATACCGGTCGGCTCGCGGGCACAGGAATCACTCGCGGCTGAGCTTCTGGCGGATTTACGTCTTCATTTTCTCCGACACCTAGCAGGTTGCGGAAACAATTCCTGTAATACTCGTCATTTTTTCCTACATCAGCTATCAAGACGTCATGCGAAACAGGGTGTTGAACAAGGCTTCTCGCACCAGCTAGGCGAGCCGTTCCATCCGAAAACGTTCGTCCCAGCTCATGTTCAGATGACATCTGCCCCTCGACTGAACTGACCTCGTCAATTGCTTCTTTGATCTCACCCTTCGATTTAGAAGCAAAGATCCAACGAGAAAAAGATGTACGAGAATCGATCGAATTTCTCTTGGTGCGCAACGCTTCAAGGACTGTTTCGAGAGCTGCTTTCTGCCCATGCAGTAGTGATTGAACCTCTTTTAGGATGTAGAGGCTTACGTAGAGCTGGTTGGCGGCAGCGCTTCCATTTGACATGCTGGGCCAGCGGATCGGCCGTTGATTCACGGTTTTTGTCAAAATCTCACACGCCGCATTGATTCGGTATGCCGAATCAGGCCCAATCCCGCGAAGTTGTTGAAATCTGGCTGCATTCCAGCCGTGGCAGTCAACAAGTCTGGTAATGCCAGCCGCCTGTAGCGGCTGAAGCCGGACTCCAGGGGCGAGTTTTCGAACCTCATCAAGTGATACCGCCGCCAAATACGTTCTACGCACCTCGTCAGCATATTCGCGTGCAGCGTCAGCATTCGCAGTTCGTGCTTCTATCACGATTGTATTTTGTCCGAGCAAGACTTCCTCGAACCGTTTAACTAGATTCCCCATCTTTCTCCGAGCCCGCTTACATTCTGAAAGCGAATACCGAAAGGCGGCGACGAGCAGACTCACCAAAAGCAAAAAACAAATTACATCGATATCCTTCAATAAGGGAGAGGAGCCGGCCTGGGGCTCGGACTGACCGGCCGCTTGATCGAGTCCTTGATTTACAGCAGTGGGCGTTGGCACTGCTGCCAATGGCTGCTCTTCTGTGGCAACCGGCACGGTTTGATTTGTGACCGCAGCAGATGGTTTAGGCGCCACCGGAGCGGTTGCAATGGCACTAGGTTTATCTGGCGAAGCAGCGACCACCTTGGCCGGTGGTGCGCCGGATGCAGCTACGACACTAGCACTGACCAATGGCGCGCTGATTGTGGGCGCCCAAATTCTTGACTCGTTGCTGGCACCTTCCGGTGTTGGTTTGGTTCCGTTGGGAGACTGCAAACTGGCCTCGTGCCGGGCAATTGGGACAGCCGAATTATCACCGCGCTTCGGATTAGAGTCCTCATTTGCGCAACCGAGAATCAGTAGCACCCCAGATAGAAAGCATGTAATAAGGAGGCGTATCCTCAAGCTTACCAAGCGTTAAGTGTGTCGTGAACTTTTGCAAGCGTCGCGGCTGAGGAGCTGGATGGATGTGGCGAAGCTCCAGTTTATCCGACAATTTTCCTTTGCCTCAACGTGTTCGAGTAAAACGACAATCTCGAACTCCCTTCGTTGGGGCTCAAGTATGCGAGCACGTGTTCTTTTTTACAACCCCACTAAAAATTACCCCCATGTGTCCAGCCTTGCGCCTTAAACGTACCGCCGCCTCGAATAACAGAGCCCGGCAAAGACACCCCAACATAAATTGCCATCGGATGGACCAAGTCGTCCGTGAAGGAGTCCGCCCTGCATGACAGAGCGGCCCCTTCTCCGGATTACCCATTCAAAAAGAACTATGTTCCACCAGACCTCGCGGCCTCGTGCCCTTATTCGCCTAGAGCGGCTTTGGACGTTACGGCTTATGGCGCCAAACCATTAAACTGTTTTGTGTGATCGGCTTGGGCGGGAAAGTGATAAATTCAGAGGACTTCGAGAACCGCGAGCTCCTGAAATTCCTCAAAAAATTCCGGGTATCGGTTTTCGATGAACCGTCTGACCTTGGTGTTTTCGAGCAACCGCTTCATGTAGCGCTGTGCAGCATTGAGATGGAGGGAATTTTCTCCGAACTGGTCCTGATAGAGCCGGAGGTCTCGTTCTATCACCTCCATCTCCTTCTCCATCCGGATGGTCTCCTCTTCGGAAATCCACTGAAGCATCTTTACTTTGCTGCCGTTGATCAGCTGATCCGATGGCGTTCCCACGAGGAGTGCCTCGGCATAGGCCCGCGTATAGTTGTTTCCGGAAACCATGAGTTGGGCCATGTCGATCTGGCGGACAGATTTCACTTTTTTGAAAAGTTTTAGCGCTTTAACCGTAATCGGCTTATCCTTTAGCAGGTCGACCGCGTCGGCGTGGATGCCGTCGAGCAAATTGAGGCTGGCTTTGATATTGCCGACATCGACAGCGAGAGCCTTCGCGATCTGCGCCGGGGTCACACCTTGGTCGACCGCACGCAATATCATGGCATGCTCCTGAATCACGGACAATCGGTTAATCTTGTCGTTGTAGGTGAACGCATCGTCATCTTTCGCCACGAGGCAAAACGTTTCACTCCGGCCAAGTTCCAGGAGTGCCTTTAGCCGCATGTGGCCATCAAGGAGAAGGTAAAGGCCGCGTGATCCTCTTTGGGGATGCACAATAAGCGGCTCGATCACGCCCACCTCCCTGATCGAGGCCAGCATCGACTTGTATTTGCCGAAGGCGTGATCGGTTGGCTTCACCTGGCGAATCGGGTGAATGGCGCTCAGCGGCAGGGTGACGCCGACCAAGTCAAAAGCGGCATGGACGGTGGGCTTCATGCAATCTTCCGCACCCTTTCCGCCAGAAATTTCGGCATGGTTTCAAGTTTCTCGGCGCGCAGCAGGTTGATGTAGTCTTCATCCTTCATAAGCGACTTGAATATCGCCGACATTGACAGCAAACGGCCTTCGCAAATTTTTGCCTTCTTCACCATCAGTTTCTGGCGCTGGGTTTCCCGTCGGTAGGCCATCACCATGCTTTCAGCGCTGGTGCGGCGTGAGAGGCGTTGGGCACGCGGGCCATAATTCCGGCCGAAATGGCGGCGTTGATCGACGACGCGCTTAAACGCCAGCAGCGTCTTCTGATTCATGTCCTTCCGCTCATAGGCCTCCATCAACAAACGTTGGGATTCCTCATCGGATGCGCCGGATATCCCGATGGCTATCGTGACGGGAATCTTGCCGTGAAGCACCGCTTCAAGGAGACGCTCCTCTCCATTTTTGAGCATGCCTAGGATGTGCTTAATGTATTCTTCCGCTAATCCCGTCTTGCGGGCGATGTCCGCGTATCCATGCCCCTGACCCTTCATCCACTGGATCATTTTTATCTGGTCGAGAGAACTGACGCGCCGACGGGCAATATTTTCGATCAGGCTTGCGAGCAGACTGTCATTTTTTGACAAACCGCGAACCAACGCGGGGATTTCACGCTGCCCGAGCGCGATGAACGCCTCCAGCCGGCCTTGTCCACATACCAGATCGAACGTTTCTTTGCCGTCATCACCGGCTTTTCTCACCGTCACCGTGATTGGTTTTTTGAGGCCGAGCTTGGCAATGCTTTCAACGATTCGTTCAAACTTCTTTTTATCCCGCACCCGCGGATTCACGATCCGGACCCGGTCAACCGGGATCAGCCTGACGAGTGATTCGGCGGCCGAGATCATGCGGCATCCTCCACGGAAATCCGTTCAGCCATCTGAAAAAAGAATTCGAGATCGTCGAAACGATACGCGTCCAACAGGAGGTGATTGTTTTCCGCCAAGCGCAGCTTGGCGGCGGTCAGATCGATCGCCGGAAAGAGATAATAATCTTTGATCGCTTCATTTGTCTCATCCATGCGGACCGAGATCGTGAGGTCTGGCTGGAGGCTCTCTTCAAAACGCAGCATCCAGCGGGATGAACCTGCCGGCGTGCGCAAATAGCGGGACAAGACGAGCGACACCCTCAGCTCGTGGTCCAGGATAAGGAGTTCAGTCGCTGGATCGCGCTCCACCGACACGCCGATAGCCGCCAGTCGCGTGATGACTTCCTGCACGACTTCCGGGTGCCGCGCACGCAGGTAGCGATTGATCTCGATGAACGAATAGTCCGTGCGGGGCGTATAGCCGACCAGCTGGTAGGCTCGGATCAGGCTGCCAAAGCGGTGGCGGAAGGCGGCGCTTGAGGGCATGCTGTCCTGCTCGTCAATCAAGAGCCCTGAAATCCGACCGTGTCGTGACCACAACGCCTTCAGCGTCTGGAGCATCTCTTCATCGGAATACCGCTTGGCTCGCGCCAAAATCGCTTCCTGGGCCTTGGCGAAGATCGCGGGGTCAACCACGGCCGGGAAGGCCTGGTCCGCCCGAATCCACATGTCCGGAGGATTCAGGACATGTTTACGCTTCAGTTTGAAGGACGTGCGGTGGTAGAGGTTATTGCCGATATATTTCTCGTTGGTGAGGATTTGGTGGACGGTTCCGCGGGTCCATTCCCGCCCAAGATCGGTGAGAATCTTTCGTGAATTAAGAATGTCGGCGATTTGCCGCTCGGTTTTTTTCTCATTGAGAAACACGTGGTAAATCCACCGCACAGTTTCCTGTTCATCGGCCGGTCCCGGTCTCAATACGACCCGGTCAGTCTGAAGGCTTTTTTGTTCACCCACCTTCAACGTGCCCTTCGGCTGGCCGGCCTGATCGATCAACTCGCGCCGCAGGCCGAAGCCAGCGGCGCCGCCTTGCTTAAACCCAAGCTGGATCAGGCGGCAGGCCCCCTGGAAAACCTTCGTCGAAAGTTCTCGGCTGTATTCTCCAGCCATCGATCGTTTGACGCTTTTGATAATGTTGGACGTGGGGCTGCCATCGTTCTCGAACTGCTCGGCGCAGTAGTGGACGGCAATGCCAGCGCGCTTGCAGATGTATTCGTAGTAGCCGCTCTCGTCGGCGTCCTGGAAGCGGCCCCAGCGGCTGACATCGTAGGCCAGGATGGCTTTGAAGCCGACTTTACCGGCCTCAACTTCAGCGATCATAAGCCGAAGACTCTCGCGTCCCTTAATGCTGAGGCCGCTTTTACCCTCATCAGCGAATACCCGGACAATCTCCATTCCACGACGAGCCGCGTATTCCTTGATGCGGTCGAGTTGGTTCTCAGTGGAGTACTGCTGGTGTTCCGTGGACATGCGCACGTAGGCCGCAACCGGGATGAGACCGGTCATGGTGGTGACGAGGGGCAACTTCGTTTGTCCACCCATGCACTTAGCCCTTAATCCTCACTGGACCGGTAGCCGCCGGCAGCGAGACGAGATCGCGAAGAATCTCCGTCGTTACTTTCCTGAAGAATCCCATGACCCAGCAGCATGAGACGGCGGATTTCAAAGGCTATTGTATCTTGTAACGCAAGATTTGATAGGTGGGAAATGAGCCCAATTAGCAGGGCGAGATGCGTGTCAATCGAATCTTGTAACGCAACTTCACGCAGAATGCTGGCCATCTCCTTTTTGATGTTAAGGCCCGGCAACCGGCCCTTCTTCTGCCAGTAGGCCGGGTGCGCCTTCCGCCAATCCCGTACCCGATCGACATTTTCACGGCCCTTGAAATGGTCTCGATTAGCTAGCTGCTTGAGCCATTTTTTTTGGGACGCCCTTCGACTGGCCCTGACACAATTGGGCTTGGAACAATATCGCTGGCGTCTACCGATGCGTGGATTAACGTCAAAAGGCTGGCCACAATGAGCACAGCGCCGCGTGGAAATTCGGTGATGGTTGGTTTTCATCACCATCTGAAACAAATCTTGGCGGCCTATGATTCATCTTCACCGTCTCACCAATGTAAATTTGCGATGACGATACCGTAAAAAACATTTTTCGTAATGATCGACTGGGATGCATGCGAGCGCACTATGCCACGCAAAGAGTGGGATATCACCTTTGCCCAAAGATAGCGGATGGATGGGTAGAACCTTTAGCTGCCGTATTTTAGATGATAAGAAGCACGCCAGACTGCGGCCTCTGTTTCGAGAAGCTCGCTCAAGTGCTTATTTTTTCACCGAACTGGCACGGGTACGACTCTAACTATTGGTTGCCGCTATCTCGCTCGTAAAAATCGAGCGTGGTTTTCGAGCCCATTGGTGACTCGAAACGAGCAGGCGCAGCGCTACCGTCATGTGCTATGCAGATTTTTAGTTCGTCCGCAGAAACCTCATAGATGCCGTGTAGTACGGTGCCTGAATAAGGGCCGTTCAGATATTCCACATCAATTTTTTTTGGGCTCGCGGTTGCATCGATAGAATAACGCGCGCGTAACACCTCCTTCTCCCCAACTCTTATGACGAAAAATTGATCGTCGAAGGTGTGAGTGACTTTGGAAAGGCGAGATGGATCAATCTCTTCTCCGTGTGCAACAGCTCTCGTGAGCAACCAAACGCCTACCAATCCCGTGTTTCTTGGAACGTTCGCTGCGGATACAGCCGACACAAATGCGAGAAGCATGAGAATTGTTAGTCGTGTTCGCATCTTTGCTATCGGTTGCCGCTGCAACTCACGTTTTCTTGTTCCTCAAAATGCGCCAAAGGGCACATGCTCCTATCTATCCGCATTGCCCTTCAGCTGTGGTTGGGCGCGTGGGTTCACTTCGATTTTCGGCGTGTCAGCTATCAATAGTAAGTCCATCTGCCCATTCAGGCCTGTTGATCCATTCTGCGTAAAAATCCCTGAACTCTTCTCGCTCTCTTTCTGTCCACTTGGTGACCTGCACACTAACCATCGACTTACCATCCCTTCGAAAAATCTGAATCCAATGTCCTTTCCGAAGGCAATTGAAGCCGCGGTATGCCTGCACGGCGAATGCCGCCAAAAAAAGATAAGTCGAATTGCGCCACGGTGGAGGTAATAGCACATAGGAAAACATGGCCAAAATCAAACAGCCAATTGCCCAGCGATGCGCTTGCATTGCCTGTGCCCGATATACTCTGCCAGTGGTTTCGGTCAAAGTTGGTGTCAGCTCCTGTCGCAATGCAGCTCTCTTTCCTTTATCCACTCCCAGGCCCCAAAAATCCCAAGAGTATTCCACGCGATCTGGAAAGAATTCGATGGAACAGGCCCACTCCAAGTTACGAAAGGTAAATTTGCGTGATCCGCTCATTTTTCTATTAACGACAAGGAGATTTTTGGAAGGCAGAGGAGGAGGATGTCGACGGCATAAATGATGTAGCGGCAGGTCCCGTTGGGACAGGCCTATCCGGCTCAGGCTCGCCAGGTTCAGCATCCGGAGCATCATCTGGCGTCGGTGCTGGATCGAATTTCGGAGTTGGAGTTTCGTCTGCTGGAGCATTGATCGAAGGTGGCTCGGGCACTTCCGGGGGTTCCACGTACGATTTCCCTAAATTTAATAAATAGGCAATGAGCAGTCTTCCTGCTTGAGTTGTAGAAGCTGCCGCTCCTCCAATTAATGTAAGTCCTGCTCCTGTATAACCACCCACTTGTTGATATGGATTGCTATAGGTTGGTTGATATGTGCCAAGCGATAAAATCTGACCGGCCCCTTTAAGTTCACCCAGTCCAGCATTGCCGACCCCTGACCAATACTCGCCTGCTGAACCCGTATTGTTCGAGCCATGCATTGATGAGGGCGGAACCCAGAGTCCCAACAGATCAGTTAGGTTAATTGGGTCGTTACGGACGAACTGGAACAGATTGATGCCACCGGCCTCACCGGCAGGGTCGGGCTGGGTCCAGCGACCGAGGACCGGATCGTAAGCGCGGTGCAAGGTGAAGTAGAGACCGCTGGCTGAATGGTAATACATGCCATCGAAGCCGAAATCCGAGTCTAGGTCTCCGCTTAACTTCGTGCGAAGGCCATAAGGCGTGTAATCGTAGCGCGCCCGGATCGCCCCGGTGCTGTCCGTCAATTCCCGCACGCTGCCGAGATGGTCGCGGGTGGTATAAAAATTCACCCCGCTGATCTGCTCGCCCTGTGCGTAGAATCGCTTGGTAACGATATTTGACGCATTGCGCTCTTCACAGGGCTGAGTATCACCGGGGCACCAAACCCACTGTTTGACAATAGTTCCATTCAATTTTTCCTGCACGCGCTGCCCCATGCCGTTATAAACAAAGGTGGTCACGTTGCCACCTTGGGTAATCGTGCTCAGCCGGTTGGCCGCATCGAAAGTGTAAGTCTGCCCGGCACCATTGTTCGTCATGCCTCCATCGAGGTCATAAGTGAGTGTCCGCGCAACGCCATTAGCCACGGTGTATTGAAAATGTTTACTGGTCGTGACGCCATTGCCGTTGGTTGCCGCAACGGTCACGACATTCGCTCCTGCCGACAGCGGCACATCGGCTGAAAAATTATTTGAGGCATCAACCGTCGCCGCCTGCCCGTTGACCGTCACCGTCGAAGGCTCGTTCAAGGTACCGGAGAAATGGATCGGCCCGGAAGGGGAAAGCGCCGTGACCTGGTTGAGATTATTAATGGTGGCGCCGGTGACAGCGGTGTCAATCTGCTCCCCTGCCCGATTACCGGCTTTATCGTAAACATACCAATAATTTTTTGTCGCCGAACCTGATGGCACGGCGGCCTGGATGAGCTGGTCGGCCGCGTCGTAAGCAAAATTTAGATAGCGCACAGCGCCGCCGTCCGTCTGTTGCGCCCAGGTGGTGATGCGCCCCGCGGCGTCATACCCATAGCTAAAGGCCGACAGCGCAGCCCCGCCGGATTTCACGTTCAGGATGGTCTGCAGCCGCTGGTCGTCGTTGCCGGGCGTACCAGCATTCGGATAGTAGGCATAGCCGGTAGCCTGACCGGTGGGATAAATGACCGACAGCAGGCGGCTGGTCTGATCCACATAATTATAAGTGAAAGCGCCAAGTGGATTGGTGGCAGACTGGACGCGGCCGAGCGCGTCGTAAACCACGCCGGAGGCATTGGCCGGGCCGTTGATTGAACGTCCGGTTTCCCGTCCCAATTCGTCGTAGGCATAAGTGATGGTGGAATTGGCCAGCGGGCCGGCGATGCTGGCGATGCGGCCGGCGCCGAGGGTGGGTGTCAGCGGCACAGGATTGTAGGTCCAGATGGTCGAACCCGTGCCGTCGATCATGGTGGTCGGGCGGGGATAGAACGGGTCATAGGTGTAGCTGACCGACGGCGTGGCGGGGACAAGGGGCGCGCCTCTGAGATCGGTGTAGGTGACCTGCTGGGGAGTATCGTCGAGGTTGTAGGCAACGTGGGTCACCTGCCCGAGCGCATCAGTCACGCTCTGGCGGCGGCTGGTGGCGGCCTCGTAGGCATAGGTGAGGCTAGTACCGTCGGGATAAATCTTGCCGGTCGGGCGGCCCTGGATGTCGTAAGTGAAATTGGTGGTATGGCCAGCGGGATCAGTGATGGCCTGAAGGGCGCCGCAGCCACAGCGGTCGTAAAGCGTATGGCGGTCGAGCGGATCGGTGATCATGACCAGCTGGCGGAGGGCATTGTGGCCGTACTGGGTCACGCGGCCGAGGCGGTCGGTCTGCATGATGAGATCGAGCCGGTCGTAGATATTCTGGAGCGAAGTCCCGTCGGGATAAGTGATGGCCGTGGGGCGGTTAAATTTGTCGTAGTCGGTGGTGACAGCGTAGCCTTCAGAGTCAGTGACGGTACGGACGAGGCCGTAGTCGCGATAGGTGAACGAGGTTTTGGCGCCGGCGACGGCCCCATCGACTTCGACGAGATAGCCGGAGGCGTTGGGATCAGGGCTGCCGCCGAGCGGACTGCCGTCGGGGGTGTACCAATAGGTGGTGGTCTCGTGTTTGGCGTTGGTGACGGTGTGGCGCTGGCCGGCGGAGTTATAGGTGTAGGTGGTGACCTGGCCGGAAGCGTCAGTGGCGGTGAGAACCTCGTGCTGGCTGTTGTAGGTAAATTTGGCGAGGACGTCGTGCTGGCCGTTCGGGCCGGTGATCTGGTCGGTTTCGAGGAGGTCGATGCCGTTTGAGTCGTAGATACTGGTCGTGACGCGGCCAAGCGGATCGGTGACCGAGGTGACGTTGCCGAGGGAATCATAGGTGTACTGCGTGAGCTGGGTGGCGCCGTTATCGAGCACACGGCCGATCTTGGTCGGGGAATTCGACGTGCCGGCCTGGATAGGATCGGGCTGGCCGGGATAGTTGTACCAGATGCGATTGGCTTCGGCGGCGTTCTTCTCGTTCTCGAGCACGCCGGAGCAGACGTTGTCGTTGCCCTGCAGGTGCAGCCAGTGGTAGGTGTGGGCCGCGTTGACGTTCGGCCACTGGGCGTAGGCGCGCTTGTCCCAGTAGAAGGTGTTGCGGTACTGATCGTAGGCGGTGAAGGTGGTCATGCCCGCGGGAACCGGGCCGACCGGGGGATAATTGGAGCCGGAATCGTTGTAGCCCTCCACCCGCTCGGTGTTGCCCAGCGGATCGGTCAGGGTGAGCCAGCGTTCGCCGCTGGTCAGGCCCTGATCCCAGGCAAACTTGCTCGTGCCGTAGGGCGTCGTCATACTGGTGATGAAGTCGCTGCCGTCGGTCGCATAGGAGAGCTGCGAGACGAGGCCGAGCATGTCGGTGATCTGGGAGAGCTGGCCGGCGGCATTGTAGGCCAGCAGCGTGGTGCGGTTGAAGGGATCCTTGACCTTGGTGAGCTTGAGCGGGTCGCTGTTTTCGTAGTAAAGCGTGGTCACCTGGCCCATGGCATCGGTCACGGAGAAAAGACGCATCTGGTCATCGTAATTCAGCGTGAGCGCATTGCCGGACGGGTCGATGACCTTGGTCAGAAAATAGTTCGTGCCGGAGGGGAAGCCATAGACGAAGCTGGAGCCGTCGAGGTTGGTCTGGACGTAGGTGTTAACGTCAGTCTTGACCAGATGGGCGCGGCTGTCGGCCTGATAGGAGAAATCCCAGCTGCTCAGGACCGGAGCCGGGGTATTGTCCGAAGCGGAGTACGACTCGCTGCCTCCGCCCATGAGATGAACCGTGGGCGCATAGGTATAGCTGTTGGGATTGCCGTTGCCGTCGGTGCCGGCAACGGACCGCACTTCATTGACATACGACAGCCAGCCATAGGTCCACAGATTGCCGACATTGCCGAAGGTGTAGGTCGTGGGCTGGCCAGCCTCGCGCTGGTTGTAGGTCAGGCTGAAAGTGACGGACGGGCCCTTGGGCGGGGAATAGAAGAGCGGAGCGTCAGCGAGCTTGAGGCTGCAGATCATGAGCGTGGCGCTGGCCACCGGCATGCCGCAGCCACCACTGTCGCCACTCGGCGGAGTCGAATAGTCGTAGTCCCGGTCGCGGGAATCATCATTGTCAGTCGCGATGCCCTTGCCCCAGACGTTGTCGCCTTCGGCCTCGCCGACCGGTGTCCAGCCGGGAGGCAGCGGTCCGGCCGGGATGAGGAAGTAGCCGCTGGCCTCCGCGTCGAGGGCGGCGGTGGAAGCGGTATAAGGCTTGCCGAAAGTGGGATCCTCCAGCCGCCCGATGCCATGATCGAAGGAAAGGAGCGCGGCATAATGACCGACTTTCCAATTCACCACGGCAGGTGTGATGACGGCGGCCCCGGGTGTGCGCCGGGCCATCTGATAATCGAGCTTCACGGTTTGCGCGAGCTTCCAGACCTGGGTGAGCGACATGCCTTTCTGCGTGGAACAACTTTCGAAGAGATCCTTGCTGTAAAGGATCGGCTTGGGCTGGTGGGCGAGAATGCGTTCAAGAGCACCGGGACCGCAGCGAAAGGAAACCTCGGGATGATGCTGCATGAACCAGAGGCCGTCGCGCGCATTGGTGACGAGCGCCAACGACGAGCCGTGGATGACCCTGCCTTTAATTTCATCGAAAAGTTTTTGCAGGACATCGAAACGGCCGAGGCGGGCATTGAGTTCCAACAGTTCGCCGATGGACCGGTCGCCGACCGCGCGGCCGTGAGGATCGGTGGCGTCTTTCGACAACGTCCAGGCGGCGGCATATTCGGTCAGCGCTTTCGAAAACCAAGCGGTGGCAAAGTAACGCAGGCCGAGGTTCAGGTGCAGGCTGGCGGCCCAAGCCGAGTCGGGATACTGGGCGAGAAAAGCGACGAAGGGCTGCAAGTTGTCATTTGCGCCGGATTGCTCGTAGCGAAGCAGCGCTTGAACAAGCGCAGCATTTTCCGCCGGCGTGGTGGCCTTGCCCACCGGCACCAAAGGGTCGGGCAAAATCTCGGAGCGCAGGATTTCGTCGTCAGTGGGCGAAGAGGAAAACGCATGAGTCCGTGCGCCCGGCGACACTATCCCTGACGGCAAGGTACGGTTCACTTTCACCGGCGCGGAGGAACCAGCCGGCAGCGATTTCACTTCCGCCCAGACTGTGGCCACGGGACAAATCACATTCAGATAGCTCACCAGCAGGACCCACGAGGCCAGACGGAGATGGAAGGGAGGACGCATAGCGGAAGGGAATTAATCGAGCGGCGCGATACCGGTCGGCGCAGTCAGGGTGATGATTGGCGCGGGTTCGCCGGGAACTGGAGGAGGAGACTGCTGCGGAATCGAAGCCGGATTGAACGGGTCGGAACCAGCCAGAGTCTCGAGCAGATTGCTGTAGCCATCGCCGTCGATGTCCAGGTTGGTCGGATCGACGCCCATCTGGGAATCGAGTCCATCCGGCAGGCCATCGTTGTTGCCGTCGCGATAAGAATCAAACGTGGCCGGCGCGGCGAAGGCATACTTGCTGTTCAGGTAGAAGCCCACGGCTTCGCGCTCCTGCGGGCTGAGCACATGATCGTAGACGATGACCTCGGCAATGTAGCCGGTGAAATTATGCCCGGCTGAGCTGAGACCGAGGGTCGGCGTGGAATTGAAGCTGACCTGGTTGGCCCCCACCCGATCAACATTGACCGACCCGTTGAAACGCTGGGTCCACTCGCCGGAACTTGTGCTGACATTGTAGAGATGGCACGATGCGAGATTCTGGGCCGGCTTGGGCAGGCTCGCCCACACCGTGGTGCCAAAGTCATCCCAGACCGTCGCATCGCTAAAGGGATAACGACTGCCATTGGACGATCCACCCCAGGACCACAAACCACCGCCGGGAACATTCGGCGACTGGACGACAGCGAAAATTTCGCCCTGAGTCGCGCCGCTCATCACGTTGGGCAGATTCAGCGATTGGGACAGGTTGCCGCTGAACTGCACGACCGGACGGCCATTGAGCTGGCCGGCCAACAAGACCGGCTGGTTCGCGACATTGACCTGCGTGGCATTATTGCCATGGCCGCTCTGGTCCGCCCAGAGATTGATGCCATTGCCGGCACTGAGCCCGGCATCAGCTTTCAACCAGAGACACATGCCGGTGAACGGCAGGTCCGTGCTGCCTTCGCTCAAGAGCGTGGTGGCGACCGCCTTGGCGCTGTAGCCTGTGATGCCGGCATAGCCCTGGGCCCGGACGCGATAGGTGTAGCCCGTGGCCGCGGACAATCCCGTGTCGATGTAACTGAGCGAGTCGGGCACGACCACCACCTGGGTGAAGGTTACGCCATCGGTCGAACGCTCGACGAGATAATTGACGTGATCGCTGCGCGGGGGCGCCGACCATTGCAGGCTGACTTGAGTTGCCGACAAAGGCACCGCGACCAGGTTGGCCGGGGTCGGCGGAACGGCGTACAGATTGTATTTGCTGCCCAAATACGTGCCGACCAGGTCCCTTTGGGCGGGAGTCAGCACATTGGCAAACACCATGACCTCGGCAATGTCACCGGTGAAACTCCCTCCGGTCGGGCTGGTGCCAAGGGTCAGAGCGGAATTGAAGCTGACCTGCCTTACGGCCAGCCGGTCAAAGTTGACCAGGCCGTTGAAGCGCTGCGTCCACTCGCTCGTGCTGCCGCTGATATTGTACAGTTGATAATGGGTGAGGTCCGCCGCGGGCCGGCCGGTGCTCACCAAGGTCTTCGCGCCAAAGTCATCCGCAACGGTTCCGTCACTAAGAGGATAGCCGCTGCCGGAGGTGCCCCACGACCACAGACCGCCGCCGGGGATTCTCGGGGAGCGCACAACCGCGAAGATTTCCGCGGCCTGGGTCACTCCGTTCATCGGATTTGTGAGCAGATTGAGCGACTGCGCATTAGCCGCGTTAAACCTCACGACGGGAAGGCCGTTGGGCACGGTCGAATCCGACGCTGAGGTCACGAGAATCGGCTGATTCGCGCCTGTAGCTTGGGTGGCGTTGTTGCCATTGCCGCTTTGATCGGTCCAAGCACTGATGAACCCACCGTTCGCGGTCACGCCGGTATCGGCGCGCAGCCACACGCGCATCCCGGGTATGGAAGTGCTGGTAAACGGCAGGATGATGCCGTAGGTGGCGGTGCTGACCGGGCTGTCGCTGAAACCGCTCTCGTAGGCGATGGCCTGGAGAACGGCATTGGCGCTGACTGAAATTGGGGCGGAATAAATCACGCCGTTGGTTTCAGTCGGCGTGCTGCCGTCGGTTGTATAACGGATCGTAGCTCCGCCAACAGCGGTGATCGTCACGGTTTGCGCAACGGTGTAGTTGCCGGCGGCGGGACTAAAAGTCGGCGCGGCGAGCTGCGGCGGCGAAGTGCTGACGGTATAAAGGGCGGAGGCGACCGTGCTGTCAGTGCTGCCGCTCTTGTAGGCGACGGCCTTGAGCGTAGTTGTTGCACAGATGCTGATCGGGCCAGAGTAGAGCGTGCCGGCGGTCTCAGTGGGTGTGCTGCCGTCCGTCGTATAGCGAATCGTGGCACCGTTCAGGGCCGAGGTGATCGTCACGGTCTGCGCACTCGCATAAGTTCCGGCCGCAGGGCTGAACGCCGGCGCCGAAACCTGTGAAGGGGGAAGGACCAGTTGGAATATCACTCCCTGCCCGGCAGTCCCGCCGCTGACGGTTGTGCCATAGAAATTGCCGTCGCTGCCCTGCACCATGGCTGAATCAGGACTGGCCCCATTGGCGCCATTAAGCAAAGCAATGACGGTCAGGGCGCCTGCCGGCGTCACCTTGAAGATCGTGCCGCCTCCCCCGCTGCCACCAAGCTGGGTCGTGCCATAGAAATTACCATCGCTGCCCTGCACCAAGCTGGCAGGCTGAGACCCGGTGCTGGTGCTAAATCCGGTCAAAACGGTCAACACGCCAGCAGGAGTGATCTTGAAGACCGTGCCAGCAGCACCGCCAATGCTTCCGGCCAGGGTCGTACCGTAGAAATTGCCGTCGCTACCCAGTATCAGATCGTTCGGCTGCATACCATTGGCGCCCGTAAATGACACCAAAGTGGTCAGCACACCAGCCGGCGTGACCTTGAAGACAGTGCCATCGTTTGCGCTGCCGCCATTGAAAGTCGTGCCATAGAAATTGCCGTCATTTCCCTTCACCAAGTTTGCGGTGGGATTGGCTCCATTGGTCCCGCTAAACGAAACCAAGGTGGTCAACGCACCGGCCGGCGTCATCTGGAAGATCGTGCCACGGTTGCTGCTGCCGCCCGCGTCGGTGGCGCCATAAAAATTACCGTCATTTCCCTGCACCACGCCCGAAGGCTGGTTTCCATTGGTGCCGTTAAACGAAACCAAGGTGGTCAAGACGCCCGCCGGGGTCATTTGGAAGATGGTGCCGTCGCCATTACTGCCGCCCTGTCCAGCCGCCCCATAGAAATTGCCGTCATTCCCGAGAATGAGAGCGGTCCGGGGATTGGACCCATTGCCGCCATTGAATGAAACCAGCGTGGTCAAGACCCCCGAAGAAGTAACCTTGAAGATCGTGCCATTATTGTTGGCGCCGCCCTGTTGTGACGTGACGCCATAAAAATTTCCATCGCCACCCAGCAACAAGGCGGCGAAGGGAGCGAACGGCCCGTTGTTACCCGGTGAAAAATTATAGATGACATTCAGGCTGGCCGCCGAGGAGGGGACGATGGTGTAGATACCGCTGATGACCGCGCTGTCGGCCAAACCGCTCTTGTAGGCAATGGCGTTGAGGGTTGCGGTGCTGCTGAGAGTCACCGGACCGGAATAGACCAAGCCGGCGGTTTCGGTCGGCGCCGTGCCAGTGGTGGTATAGCGGATGGAGGCGCCGGTCGTGGTGGTGGAGATCGATACTGACTGGGCCGAAGTGTAGGTGCCAGGAGCGGGACTGAAGGTTGGTGCCGCCGTCGGGGAGACCAAGGTATAGGTGCCGCTGGTCACGGCACTATCGGTGAAGCCGCTGGCGTAGGCGATGGCCTTGAGCGTGGTCGTGACGCTGACACTCACCGGGACGGAATAAATCGTCCCGACCGTTTCAGTGGGCGTGCTGCCATCCGTCGTGTAACGGATCGTGACCCCACCGGTTGTCGAAGTGATGGTCACACTCTGCGGAGTTGCATAGTACCCGGCAGCCGGACTGAAGACCGGTGCGGCCGCTTGCGGAGCGATCGTGAAAGTGCCGCTGCTCACCGCGCTGTCGATGCCGGCGGCGTAGGCGATGGCCTTGAGCGTCGTGGTGCTGGCGATATTCACCGGCGCAGAATAAATGGTGCCAGCGGTTTCGTTGGGCGTATTGCCGTCGGTGGTGTAGCGGATGGTCGTGCCGCTCGTTGTCGTGGAAATGGTCACGGTTTGCGCGGCGGTGTAAGTACCGGCGACAGGACTGAAGACTGGCGCGGCGACCGATGAACCGATGGTATAGAGGCCCGACGTGACGGTGCTGTCGGTGAAGCCGCTCGCATAGGCGATGGCCTTTAGGGTCGCGGTGGTGCTGACAGCCACCGGACCTGAGTAGACGGTTCCAACGGTTTCAGTCGGCGTACTGCCATCCGTCGTGTAGCGAATCGTGGCCCCGCCGGTCGTCGATGTGATGGTCACATTCTGCGCACTGGCGTAGGTTCCGGGAGCGGGGCTGAACACCGGTGCCACGGCCGAGGGAAGAAGCAGCTGGAAAATCACTCCATCATTGGAGCTGCCTCCGAAGGCCGCCGAGCCGTAGAAATTTCCATCGCTACCTTGGATCAAGCCGGCCTCGGGCGCAGACCCGTTGACGCCATCAAATGAAACCAAGGTCGTCAGAACGCCGGCCGACGTCATCTTAAAGAGCGTGCCCTTATTGCCGCTGCCTCCGCCTTCGGTCGTGCCATAGAAGTTGCCGTCCCTGCCCTGCACCAGGGCGGCCTCTGGATTGGCGCCATTGGCACCACTAAATGAAACCAGGGTGGTCAGCACACCAGCAGGCGTCACCTTAAAGACAGTGCCCTCGCTGACGCTGCCGCCACTCACGGTCGTGCCATAGAAGTTGCCGTCGCTGCCGAGCACCAATGCGGCTTCAGGATCGGCGCCGTTGGTGCCGCTGAACGAAACCAGCGTGGTCAGAACTCCGGCTGGCGTCATCTTAAAGAGGGTGCCCTTATTGGCACTCGTCGTGCCGTAAAAATTGCCGTCGCTACCCAGCACCAGGCCGGCCAGCGGATAGCCGCCATTGGAACCAGTGAACGAAACCAGAGTGGTCAAAACCCCCGCGGGGGTGATCTTAAAGGCCGTGCCTTCACCGGCACTGCCGCCGTTTACAGTCGTGCCATAGAAATTGCCGTCGCTGCCCTGTACCAGACCTGCTTCAGGATCGGCGCCGTTGGTGCCATTGAACGAAACCAGCGTGGTCAAGACACCCGCCGGAGTGATCTGAAAGACAGTGCCGTCGCTGGCACTGCCGCCGCTTTCGGTCGTGCCGTAGAAGTTGCCGTCGCTGCCCTGCACCAGCCCTGCTTCAGGATCGGCGCCGTTGGTGCCATTGAATGAAACCAGCGTGGTCAGCACACCCGTGGGAGTAACCTTAAAGACAGTGCCGTCGTTACTGCTGCCACCTTCCGAAGTCATGCCATAAAAATTGCCGTCGCTGCCCTGCACCAAGCCAGCGACGGGGTAAATACCGCCATTGCCGGAAGCGGCGAAATTGAACAGGACATTCAAGCTGTCTGCCGGAGTGTTAATCGTGTACGTGCCGCCCGTCACTGTGCTATCGGCAAACCCGCTCTCACAAGCGATGGCCCTGAGAAGGGTGGTATTGCTGATCGTCACCGGCCCAAAATAAAGCGTCCCGTTGGTCTTACTCGGCGTGCTACCGTCGGTCGTGTAACGGATGGCCGCTCCGCCGGTCGCTGAAGTCAGAGTCACAACCTGGGCACTGGCATAATTGCCAGCCGCCGGAGTGAAGACCGGGGCACTGGCCGGCGAAAGTATGACATAGGAAGCACTCGTCACCGCGCTGTCGGCAAAACCGCTCGCATAGGCGATGGCGCTGAGGGTTTCATTTGCACTCACTGCAACCGGGCCGGAGTAAATCGTGCCAATGGTCTCGCTCGGCGTACTGCCGTCGGTGGTGTAGCGAATCGTGGCCCCGCCCGTCGTCGAAGTGATCGTCACCGTCTGCGCGCCTGCATAAGTACCGGCGGCGGGGCTGAAGACCGGCGCAGCGGCCGGTGGAGAATTGATCGTATAATTGCCGCTGGCCACCGGGCTGTCGGTCAGGCCGCTTTCGTAGGCGATGGCCTTGAGGGTCTGGCTGCTGCTGACGCTGACCGGGCCGGAGTAAATCGTGCCGATGGTTTCAGAAGGCGTGCTGCCATCGGTGGTGTAGCGAATCGTGGCTCCGCCGGTCGTAGTGGTGACGGTCACCGACTGAGCGCCAGTGTAAGTACCGGCGGCAGGACTGAACGAAGGGGCAACCACCTGCGAACTGATCGTGTAGATACCGGAGGTGACCGTGCTGTCGATGAAACCGGTTTTGTAAGCAATGGCCTGGAGGGTGGCGCTGGCACTGATACTCACTGGACCGGAGTAGATCGCGCCGTTGGTTTCGGAGGGTGTGCTGCCGTCGGTGGTGTAGCGAATCGTGGCTCCGCCGGTAGCAGTGGTGATAGCCACCGACTGGGCGGTCGTGTATCGGCCGGCAATGGGATTGAATACCGGCGGTGCAACCTGGGGCGGGATGCCCAGTTGAAAAATCACGCCCTGATTGAAGAAGCCGCCATAAAGAGTCGTGCCATAATAGTTGCCGTCATTACCCCGCACCAAGCCGGCGTAAGGGAAAGCTCCATTGTTGCCGTCGAATGGAACCAGCGTCGTCAGGACACCGGCGGGCGTCATCTTAAAGACCGTGCCACCGATGCCCGTGCCGCCTTGTGAACTTGTGCCGTAAAAATTACCGTCGGGGGCCTGCACCAGGCTAGAGTATGGGCCGCCATTGGTGCCGTTCAGGGAGACCAACGTGGTCAGAGCGCCCGTCGGTGTGACCTTAAAGATCGAACCATAGATCGGGTTACTGCCGCCAAAAAGGGTCGTGCCATAGAAATTGCCATCGCTGCCCTGGAGTAGCGCGGCGTAAGGGTTGGCTCCGTTAGCGCCGGTGAAGGAAACCAGTGTGGTCAGGGCGCCGGCTGGGGTCACCTTAAACACAGTACCCTGGTTGGCACTGCCTCCCTCCGAGGTCGTACCGTAGAAATTGCCGTCGCTGCCCTGCACCAGACTGGCGTAGGGATAGGCGCCAGTGCTGCTGCTGAACGAAACCAGCGTGGTCAGAACTCCGGCCGGGGTCATCTTAAACACGGTACCTTGGTTGGCGCTGCCTCCGCTGTCTGTCGTGCCGTAAAAATTGCCGTCGCTGCCCTGCACCAACGCCGCCTCGGGATAGGCTCCATTGGCGCCGCTAAATGAGACCAAGGTGGTGAGGACTCCCGCCGGGGTCATTTTGAAAACCGTGCCGTCATTGCCGCTGCCGCCCACTTCCGTCGTGCCATAAAAATTGCCATCGCTGCCCTGCACCAACGCCGCGTAAGGATAGGCCCCGTTGCTGCCGCTAAATGAAACCAAGGTGGTCAGGACTCCCGCCGGAGTCATTTTGAAAATCGTGCCTTCATTGGCGCTGCCGCCTTCGGAATCGGTGCCGTAGAAATTGCCATCGCTGCCCTGCACCAGAGCGGCGGCCGGATAAATTCCGCCGCTATTGGACGAGGCAAGGTCAGTCACGACATTCACCGTCCCGACCGGGGAAGAAGTAATCGCAAAGAGACCGCTGCTCACCGGGCTGTCGGCAAATGAACCGCTCTCAAAGGCGATGGCCTTCAGCACGGTGGAGATGGTGAGGCTCACTGGGCCGGAATAAATTGTACCGTAATTTTCAGTGGGGGTGCTCCCATCCGTGGTGTAGCAAATCGTGGCGCCGTTCGTCGCTGACGTGATGGTCACATTTTGCGCGCCCGAGTAGCTGCCGGCCACGGGATTGAAAACCGGCGCAGCCGCGGCCGGAACAATGAAGTAAGTGCCGCTGGCCACCCAACTGTCAGCAAAACCGGCTATGTAAGCGACGGCGTTGATCGTGGTCGTGCTGGTGATGTTCACCGAGCTGGAGTAAAGTATGCCGGTGGTTTCGGTCGGCGTGCTGCCGTCGGTCGTGTAGCGGATGGATGCGCCGTTGGTGGTCGTGGAAATTGCCACCGTCTGTGCGGTCGCATAAGTGCCCGGCAGAGGATTAAAGGCCGGGGCGGCAGTTTGCGGAAGAATCGTATAAGTACCGCTCGTCACCGGGCTGTCGGTAAAGTTTGTCTCGTAGGCCATGGCCTTGAGCGTGGTGGTGGCACCGATGACCACCGGGCCGGAGTAGATTGTGCCGCTGGTCTCCGTGGGCGTGCTGCCATCGGTCGTATAGCGGATGGTGGCGCCGCCGTTCGAAGTGATCGTCACTGTCTGGGCACTCGTATAGGCGCCGGCGGCAGGACTGAAGGCCGGCGCGGCGGCCGCAATCGCGTATTTCTTCAGCAAATACGCATTGACGTTGGAGCGTTCGGTCGGCGTCAGCACCCGGTTGTAGATAATGATCTCAACAAAATCGCCGTCGAAGTTGGGCCCATGGCCAGGCACATTGGAGCCGCTGCCAATGGTGGGATCATCGCAAAACGCGACCGTATTGCCCGTCTGGCTGTAATGCGGATAGCCATCGAAATTCTGGAACCAGGTGGTGTTGTCGCCGCCCACATTGTAGATCTGGAAATCCGTGAGATCCGCCGGCGCCGAACCCGTGTCGTACCAGCCGTTGGTCGCGAAGTCGTCGAAGATGTCTCCGCCGCCCTCGGGATAGCGACTGCCATTGGAGCCGCCGATGGACCAAAGACCGCATATATTTCCAGTAGAAGAACGCCGCACCACAGCAAACGCCTCGCCCGCACTTGCACTGGCCATGAGACCGGTGGGCAGATACAATATATCCCCATTGTCCTCGGTGAAGTGAAGCGCGGGGAACCCGTTAATCTGACTGGCAACAAGCTGGGGCTGACCGCCGTCGCCTTCAGTGGCATTGTTACCGCTGACGCTTTGGTCCGCCCAGGCAGTGACATTGCCATTACTGTCGAAAGTAATGCCAGTCGTGGAGCGCAGCCAGAGGCGAAGTCCACTCGTCGGCAATGCCGCGGTGTTGAGCGTCGTGACCGGAACGGAACTGCTGTAGGCCGAGGTGCCGGCATAGCTCGTGAGCTTGACCCGGTAGGTGTACGTCTGGCCCGGCGTCAGCCCGCTGTCCGTATAACTCGTGAGGTCGTTGAGCTGGGTGACGACGGTGAAGCCTCCCCCACCCGTCTGCCGTTCGAGCGTGGTGACCGTGTGCATGGTGTTCGGTGCCGTCCATGATAGATCGACCGAACTCTCCGTGGCGGCAAAAGCGGTCAGGGTCGGCTGGGCAGGAACAACAATGGTCGGCGGATTGTATTTCTGGTCCAGGTACTGCATCACCGAATCGCGCTGCGCGGGAGTGAGAACGTGATTATAAACAACGATGGCGGCGATATCGCCATCGAACTGGCAGCCATCGCCGTCGCCAATGGCCGGATTGCTGCGGAACCCCACGGTGTTGCCGGACTGCTGGAAGTGGGGATAGCCATTGAAATTCTGGAACCACGTCGTCGAATCGCCGCCCACATCATAGATGTGAAAGTTTTGGAGTACGGAATTATCGGGCGCGGGCCCGGTGGAGTACCAGGTGTTGGTGGCGAAATCATCGTTGATTTCGCCAGTGTATTCGGGGTAGCGGCTGCCGCCGTTGGCATAGGTTCCAAAGGCCCACAGACCGACGATATTGGTCGTGTTTGATCTCCGCAGGACGGCAAAAGCTTCGCCGCCGGAAGCGCCCGACATCGGATTGGTCAGCAAATTCAACGAATTTTGCTGCGACTGGTTGAAATGGACCGCCGGCAATCCATTGATTTGACCGGTCACAAGGGAGGGCTGCGAGGAGGAGTTGCCCTGGGTGGCATTGTTGCCGAGGCCGCTTTGGTCGGCCCAGGTGCTGACGAAGCCGCCGCTGGCGGTCACACCGGCATCAGCGCGGAGATAGAGACGCAGGCCGCCAACACTGTAGAGCACGGCGTCGGGGTCGGCGACCAAGGGATTACGGCCGGCGGCGACTTCGGCGCCGTCGCTCATACCGTCGCCATCGGTATCGGGATTGTGCGGATCAGTACCGTAAAGATATTCCTGAAGATTGGTCAGGCCGTCGCCGTCAGGATCGAGATTGCTTTGATCGACTGTCGTGGAGAGGCCGTGGGCGGTCTCCCAAGCATCGTCGATGCCGTTATTATTGGCATCGGCAAACAACGGGTTCTGCGGGCCGGCAAAAATATCATCGAGACCGGTGCCAGTGGCGGCGTCGCCAGTGATGGCAAAGGTGGAGAGGTAGGTGCTGGTGTTGTCGCGGAAGTTGAGGCTCGCCGCAACCATGCTGCCATTGGCATAGAGATCCCAAGTCTTGTGTGTGAAATCAAGGCGGGTGGTGAGACGAATCCAGTTCTGCGACTGGTAGTCGGCCATGAGTGGCGCAGTGAAAGCGGTGGATTGCCAGGTGCCGCCGCCCGAGCCGTTGCCGTTGAACGCCTGAAGAGCGCCCAGGCTCCCATTGAGCACGAAAGCGAAGCGAGCACTCCCGACATCGAAGGTGGTGGCGGTGGCAATGTCGGTCTCGGCGACAGGCTTGGCGTAGAAATCGACAAAAATTATGGTGGTGCCGGCAAGCTGGGCGAAGGTCTGGGCCGTTTGCGCGACGGAGGCTCCGGGCTGGAGCACAACCGATTGCGTGCCGTGGAACGCATCTGCATTGACGACCGACGCGGTCCCTTGGGCCACGTTCCAACCGAGTTGATGGTTGAGCGAACCAAGCGTGTAACCTTCGCCGCTTTCAAAGTCCGTCGTGTAAGGCAGACTGGGCAGATTAATCGTATAAGCCGCGGTGCTGACTGCGCTGTCGGTAAACCCGGATTTGTAGGCGATGGCCTTGAGCGTGGTCGAAGCACTCAGGCTGACCGGATTGGAATAGACCGTGCCATGCGTTTCAGTCGGCGTGCTATTGTCCGAGGTGTAACGGATTGTGGCGCCGCTCGTGGTGGTGCTGATCGTGATGGTTTGCACGCCAAGATAGGTGCCCGCTATTGGACTGAAAGTTGGAGCGGCGGCCTGTGAAGGAAGATTGATGGTGTAAGGACCGCTGGTCACCGCACTGTCGGTAAAGCCACTTTTGTACGCGATGGCCTTGAGCGTCAGAGTCGCGCTGATGTTTACGGGAGACGAATAGATCGTGCCCGCGGTCTCGCTCGGCGTGCTGCCATCGGTGGTATAACGAATGGTAGCACCGCTCGTCGTCGTGCTGATCGTGACGTTTTGCGTGGCCGTGTATGTGCCGGCTGCCGGGGTGAAACCCGGCGCAGCAGCCTGCGGGATATTGATGGTATAAACGCCGGTGGCCACCGCGCTATCGGTGAGGCCGCTTTTGTAAGCAATGGCCTTGAGGGTCTTGGTGCTGCTGATATTGACGGGGCTTGAATAGACCGTCCCCGCGGTCTCGCTTGGCGTGCTGCCATCGGTGGTATAACGGATGGTGGCGCCGCTCGTCGTCGTGCTGATTGTGACGTTTTGTGCGGCCGTGTAAGTACCGGCGGCCGGACTGAAACTCGGAGTGGCGACTAGGATGATGGTGATGGTGTAGACCGCGCTGGCCACGCCGCTGTCGGTCATGCCGCTTTCGTAGGCAATCGCCTTGAGGGTCTTGGTGCTGGTAACACTGACTGCACTGGAATAAATCGTGCCGGCGGTCTCACTCGGCGTGGAGCCGTCGGTGGTGTAGCGAATAGTGGCGCCACTGGTGGTCGTGCTAATGGCGACGGATTGCACGACGTTATAAGTACCGGCAACCGGACTAAAGGTCGGAGTAACGACCTTGATCGTGAAAACGCCGGTGGTCACGCCGCTATTATTGAAGCCCGCCTTATAGGCAATGGCCTTCAGGGTTGTCGTAGTAGTAATGCTGACCGCGCCGGAATAAAGTATGCCCGCGGTTGAACTAGGCGTGCTGCCGTCGGTCGTGTAGCGGATCAATCCGCCCGTGGTGGTTGTGCTGATGGTAACAGATTGCGTGCCGGTATAGGTGCCAGCGACAGGGCTGAAAGTCGGCGCCGCCGCCGTTATCGTATAGACGCCGCTGGCGACCGAACTGTTAGTCATGCCGCTTTTGAATCCAATGGCCTTGAGGGTCAGCGTCGTGGCAATGCTGACTGGAGCGGAGTAAAGCGTGCCGACCGTTGAACTGGGCGTACTGCCATCCGTCGTATAGCGGATCGAGGCCCCGCTGGTCGTCGTGCTGATTGTGACCGACTGCGTATTGTTGTAGGTGCCCGTAACGGGACTGTAGGTGGGCGTCGCCACCGTGCTCGCATGAGTGACAGCGCTTAACGAAACCCAAGCGAGCAAGACCGCCAGCACCCGCGAAAAACCGGCTTGGCTTCTGTGAAGCCCCGTTGGGGCACCGGTCAACCGATTAAAAGCATCGATAAAGAAAATTTCCCGGAAAAAACGAAGCCAGCTAGTGTCCAGATTTGTCCGGGCTCGGGTGTCCATGTTGGTCAAGCTGAAGAATGCTTAAGGTCCATCGGAGGCGGTCGGTTGAAGAAGAACGCCCGGTGCAAAGCAACTGCAAAATCGGACGCCTACGAGAATGTCACACATTGGTGCTTATTTTGGCGGGGATGGAAGCAGGTCATTAACGACGGCGTCATCCCGGAAATTTCTCAGCGGGTGAAGTCCGCCCGCCGCTGGCATCCGGATGCGATAGAGTCGATGGGCGAATTTCACCCAGTGACTTATTGAAAAAGAACGCAGAACTCTCGAAGCGAAATCTCATCGGCCGGCGCGTCCGCACGATCCGCTTGAGCCGGTCTCCGTCGATCACCCTGGAGGATTTGGCCGGTCGCATGGCGGCGCGGGGCGTGACCCTAGACCGGTCCGCCCTCGGCCGGATTGAGAATGGAAAACGCTATGTGCTCGATTACGAGGCGGTCGGCCTGGCCAAGGCTTTGAAAGTCAGGCTGCGAGATTTGTTCGGTATCGAATAACGCTCCCGGCTCATCGCGGCTGGAGTAATTCCGCGATGAGCGCTTTGTGTCGTTCTTCGGTCATCTTGCAAAATCTCTCCGTGTATAATGCACAATGAAGTCCATGCTGTTTTTTAGATGCATCTAAGCAGGAATAGCATCCAAGCATGCCTGTAAATCTGCGGCGCTTAATCGCTGATAAATGCGATGAACCGTCTCAGAAGCATGGCCAACGAAACGCATGGCTTGGCTTTGCGATACACCCGCACGCGCCAAGCGAGTGACCACAGTCACTCTTGTGCAATGAAAACACAGATGTGGTAGGCCGATATCCTTGAAAAAGAAGTGCCATTCCTTCGAAACCATTCTTGGCAGTGCACAAGTGATAGTTTTATTTTCTGCCCTTAATTTCAACACCAACGGAACCAGCTCAGAGTGAAGAGCCGTCGTGAAAATTTTGCCGCCTTTGATTCGAAAGGAAATCGTGCGTCTGGCAAGATCCACCCAATGCAACGGAAGGGATGTTTCCGAAAGGCGACAACCTTGGTGAATCGCAATTTCGAAGCAGATACACATCCATTCCCTCGTGGGGTCTTTCTCGATAAGCTCGGCAAGTTTCAAACGAATATGCGCGATTTCCGCATCGGTCATCTCCGGTTTTTCTTTCACCGGATCACGCTTGAGGCCCATGCGCATGCATGGGTTTTGTTCGCAATAGCCACGGCGCTGGGCTTCTCGCATCAGAACACCCAAAAACTTCAGCTCGGTTATTGCGGTGTTTCTTGCGATTGGCTTTCCGCAATGTCGTTTCTGCTGCTCCCTCCAGCTTAGGTACATTTCGATATGCCGATATTCGAATGTGCGAGGCATCTTGATGGCCGCCCAATCCATAAATTCGCTGAGGGCAGCCCATGCGTTTTCTCCTCTTTTAAGAGAAAGCGGGGACCGGCGATAGCGAATGCGAATGTAATCCAAGGCCCACGCGGACCATATTTCACCATCAACTAAAGGCCTGTACGCTTGCGCCTCAGTCGAGCGCTCCTGGGCGTAAGACAGCGCCTTCCTTCGGCCCGTGGGATCATCCAGTCGGAATTTGGTCGATTCATGGACCCGCTTGGCATACTTTGCGGACCAGTACGAGATGTACCAATACGGACTTTTTGGCCTTTTGTAGATCGAGGTATATTTCATCGCAGCAAGTAGTGCAGCAAGGTGCAGCACAACCTACTGCCTCAATCAATGCGTTCCTCTATCGCGCAAAGGCCTGCAAAGGTTTGAAAGCAATATTGCTGTGTCCCCGGTTCGATTCCGGGCCTTGCCACCACTTTTGTGCGGTGCGGCCAAATAAATGGGAAGCGCCAGGCCGTATCATCAAGTGGCTAATCAACAGTTACTTGCGTGAATTATGGCCTGATCTCACGGAATGATTCCCAAGATTTGGCCTATGTCCTGCCTTGAGCAGGCACTCCGATGACACAGTTCACGGAAACGGGTCTCGGTAGAAAGCCAGGGAGAAAGAGGAAGCGAGCCGGGCAATCAATCTGGATCGGCAGACCGCGGGCCTTTGCACCACCGCCTGTTTTTTGCGCATATGGCCACCGGCGTCTCGAAATAAAATAGGCTGGCGGTGACCTACCCGATCACCGCCAGCCATCGAACAAGCAGCGTTCCCCTTAAGATCCGCTGCTAAGACGCATGCAGTGCAAGCCGAGGCTTGTCCGCACAAGGGATATGAAAACCGAAACAACCCTCCCGCCCACGACTATCAGACGGATGGTTTTGAGGTTCGATAGCTTACCCAAGCTGCATAATGAAAGATACCCCCTAAAACAGGGGGAATACGCGCACCAGGCGCGGCAAACGCAGCGCAGGCACTCCAGTCAGCCGCGGCCGGCGGGAGTCTTTAAATACTTGATCACGGCTTCGGTCCGTGAGCGGACGTGCAGTTTCCGATAAATATTGCCGAGATGATCGCACACGGTGTCGTAACCGATACCGAGCCGATCGGCGATTTCCTTGCTGGCATATCCTTGCGCCAGCAAATTGAGAATTTCTATTTCCCGGCGGGTGAGCGACTGGATCGCCGGATCGGGCACGGCGGTCTTATGAAAATACTGGACCACCTTGCGGGCGATCTCGGCGCTCATCGGCGAGCCTCCCGTTTTCACGTCATTGATCGCACCGATGATTTCCTCGGGCGAGGAACGCTTGAGCAGGTAGCCGCTGGCACCCGCCTCCAGCGCCTTGAAAATCTGCTCGTTGTCCTTGTAAACCGTCAGGATCAGGATTTGCAGCTCCGGCATCAAGCGCTTCAGCCGGGCTGTGCATTCGATGCCGGAAATATCCGGCAATTCGATGTCCATGATAACCACATCCGGCTTATGCTTCGGAATCGAACGCAGCGCGCTCGCTGCGTTGCGGCTGGTATCAATGCACTTGCAGCTCCCCGAATCCGCAATGATCCGCTCGAGGGAGGCGCACACCCCGGCATTGTCCTCTACGATGGCAACAGTGATAGGCATGGATTATAAAAATGAGCCCGACGGGGAAGCCAGGTCCCTCACCTGGCCGGGATTGCCCACGGTGGCGTCGTCCGCGCGGGCAAATTGGATGGCAATGCGGATGCGTGCACCTTTCCCGGGCGACGATTCCAATGAAAATGTTCCCTTCAGTTCCTCAATCCGTGAGCGCATGTTGGCCAGCCCGTTTCGTTCGGCGTGCTGCGGGGCCGTCGGATCGAACCCACATCCGTTGTCTTCGATCAAAAGTAAGAACGAGCCCCCTTCCATTTTCATGCGCAGCCAGGCTTCGGTCGCGCCGGAATGTTTGACGATATTGTTGGTCGCCTCCCTGGCGGTGAGAAAAAGATTCGAACGCGCTTCAGGGGTCAGCGGACAGGGAGGAAAATCGCCCATCACCTCGAGCCGGCAGCGGACGGGGCTCAGCCGCAGGAAATCCTGAAACATTTCCGCAAGGTAAACCACCAGCCGGTCCAGGTAGTCATTGGCCGGGTTCGCCGCCCACACCACGGCGTCCAGCGATCCGGCCAGACCGCGGACCCGCTCGGAAAGAAAGCCCAGGGCTTCGTTGCTGTCGGGCAAAGTGGCCTTCCGCCTCGCGGTCTCGGCAAAAAAACCGATCTCCGTCAGGCTGGCGCCCAGATCGTCATGGAGATTCTTGGCAATGCGGCGCCGTTCTTTCTCCATTGCCTGCCTTTGCTCCAGCCGCTCCAGCCGGAAGGCAAGCCGGCGGTGCGACCAACGGTTCAAACCCACCCCAAGTCCGACGACACCCGCCAGGACCAGGCCATAAAACCACCAAGTCTGGTAAAAATGCGGCCGCTGCACGATCGCGATGCTGTCACCAAATTCGTTCCATACTCCGTCGCTGTTGCACGCTTTGACCTGGAAAACATACCGGCCGGGCGGAAGGTTGTGATAATAGGCCGTGCGTCGGGTCTGCGCCTGCACCCAGTCTTTTTCATAACCGGCAAGTTTGTATTGAAAAAGCACCTGTCTGGGCTGCACAAAACTCAACGCGGTGTAATTGATGATCATTTCCCTCGCGCCGGGCGGCACCACGATGCCGTCGGCCGTATTCATGCTCTGCCCATCCACCGTGATATCCTCGATATGTACCGGCGGAATCGTCCGGTTGATCAGGACATGCTTCGGATCGATGGCGAGAAGCCCATGCCGCGTAGCGAACAAAATTTCATTGTGGCGCGTCTTCCAGACGACGGGTTGCGTCCCGGATGAAACCGGATTGAACCGAAAATCATCGCCGATCGACGCATTGTGCATTTTCGGCGCCGACAGCTCACCCCGCGCAACCGCGACCAGTTCCTCCTTTGTCGCCCATATCACCCCCGCCGGAGTGCCCAGCCACAGGCGCCCGTTATCATCCTCCGCAATCGCTGCAACATGGTCTGCCATCGCGTCCGCCAAGGCTTCCGGACTGAACCAGCGCCCATCGATCAGCACCCCGAGCCCCGCGTCCTTCATGCCCACCCACAGCCGCCCCTCCCGATCCACGAGCAATGCCCGCACCGCACCGCTTGGTCCGGCATCTTTTTCGGTCACCGAAACGACAACCCCGTTCTCATACTTGCACAGGCCGCCGGTGTCCGTCCCGAAGTAAATCCGGCCGGCACCGTCTTCGGCGAAGGCCTGCACCGATTTAATCGGCTGGCCGTTGAGTTCGACCGACGTGAAACGGCCGGTTTTATCACGCACCAGCAGGTAATCATCCGCGCCAAACCACACATTGCCCCGCCGATCCTCGTAAATGGCATGCACGGCCCGGAGGTCCCGGTAGGATTGAATCACTCCGTTATTCCAGGCCGACAAGCCGGCGGAAAAGGAAATCCACACCGTCCCGTCGCTGGCACCAAAAACGGCCAGCGGAAATCGTGAAATAAACCCGTCTTCCTCGGTGTAACGCTTGATCGTGCCATCCACGGCAATGCGCACGACGCCTCCGTCCTGCACCGCCAGCCACGTGTTTCCATCACTGTCCTGCGTCACCGATTTGACGACGTTTGCTGCAAGATCACCGAACACCGTCGTGTTACGATATTGGGTGTGGCGCATGCGAATCAATCCGTGCGCCATCGCGCTAAGCCACATGCTGCCCTCATTGTCCTCGAAAACATTCCGGATATTCCGGCTGGGAATGTCCGTGATCGTCTCGCCGGAAAACTGATCGAGATCGGTGATCCGCTGCAGGGCGCCGTCAATCACCCACAATCCCCCGTTGCGGGCCGGCTGGATGTCGCTCACTTGGATGCTCACCAGCCCCGACGCCTTGGTGAAACGCGCCAAAACATTGTCCTTCAGCCGGTAGACGCCATGGCTGTTGGCAAACCACATGGTGCCCTGCGGCAATTCGCAAATCGCGAAGGTATCCCGGTCAATCCTGCCATCACCGTCATAGTAGCGGAATTTCCCGTTTTCACCGCAGACCACGCCGTTGCCGTTCTTGAACCCGATCCAAAGCCGGCCGGCCGAATCAATGAAAAGGCATCGCACCGACCGGCTGGGCATGGCGGGATCCTGGTCATACCGCGTGAACTGCCCGTCCTGCCAGGAATTCAATCCCCCGCCGGTAGTGCCAATCCAAATACGTCCGGCGCTATCCTCCACCACCGCGGTCACCGCCGTATTCTCGAAGCCCATTCGCTCAAAAACCCCTTTCCGATAGCGGATCAATCCCTTCTCCATCCCGATCCATAGATTTCCGGCCCGATCCTCATAGAGGCAATTCACCGAATGATCGACAAACGCAGGCGTATTCGATTTCCGAAAAGTCACAAATCGGACGCCGTCGAACCTCGCCAGCCCGCCCTCGGTGCCCACCCAGAGGTAACCATCGCGGGTTTGCAGGGCCGCCGTGACATTTGTCTGGGGCAGCCCGAGTTCCATCCCAAAGGAATCAAACGCATATTGCCCGGGACTACCGGTATTGCTGATGTCCGCACTTTGCGCCGACGCCACCGCCGCCGGCCACCAAGCCAGAATCTGAAAAAGCAGCAAAGGCAAAAAGCCCGAGGCACGGCCTGGTTGCAGCAAGACAACCCGGAGCCTCTTCACAGCGGTCGGTGAAACTCGAGACACGGCAACACTTCAAAATTGGGGATTAGGGTATAAGAGCCAGCGGCCATTGACATCCGGGAGTGTCCCCGGGGCAATGAAAACCGGAATGACGGCAGGGCATCTGCACTCCGACAAATCCGTCGAATACCATCCCAAACAATACTCGAACGCAATAACCGACCACCCCGTCAGGGCTTATTCGATGATGAACCGCCTGAATCTGCCCCCCAAATGCAAATCACTTGATTGATTGTCGGCAAAGCTACGGGCGACCAGATACAAAAAAGAGCGGCGCACCATTTTCAGGCGCGCCGCTCAGGGCTAAATTTTAACTATCGTGGGTACGACAGCGCTCAGAAGTGCACCGTCGTGGAGAACCGGCCCGTGATGCCAGGGTAGGCGCTCACCGAAATGCGGCCGGCGGGCTGCCACCAGAACTTGGAGTCAGCCACGTTGTCCACGTTCAGGTTGAAGCTGTAACGATTCCACGTGTAGCTCGCACCGGCATTGATGACGGTCCAGCCGGCAATGAAGAAGCCGGGCTGGCCGACCGCCGCACCAGGTGTGCCGAGACCGTTACCCGGATTTTCACCAGCGGTGTCACCAGAGTGCACAACACCCGCAAAGATGCTGAGGTTCTTCAGCGTGCCTTCGGTGAAGTGATAGTTGATGAGCAGATTCGCCAGCTGATCAGGAATATTGCGCTGACGGCGGCCCAAGGCGTCACGGAGCTTCATCTTGGTGAAGCTGGCAACGACCGAGATGTTCTTGGTGATTCCGCCGACCACGTTGAATTCAAAACCATGGTTGGTCAGGTTGCTCAACAGGGTCGCCGGCTGCGAGGCGTCGGTGTTATGCAGGGGATTCACCGTCGCAACATTCGACTGATTGATCTGGAAGTGATCAGCCGAGATGGAGAGGCGGCCATTGAGGAATTGCGTCTTCACGCCGAACTCGTGCTGCTTGCCCCTTTGCCAGAGCACCGGGGTGTTTCCAGGAATGCCCGCGTTGGTCGAGAACGAATAATAGAGCGAGACGTTCTTGGCCGGCTTCAACAAAACACCGGCAAGATACGTGTCCTGAAAAGCCTTTTGTGTCGGCTGCAGGGCATTTCCGGTCGTATGGAAGTTGTTGGTTGTGATCCGGGGATCACCAACAGGCAGAGAAGAGAGCGTGGTGCCAACCGTGGTGTCGGTGTAAACAATCGGCTTCGCCCAAGTGCGCGAGGCGCCGCCGCTCAACAGGACGCGGTCATTATAAAAGCCGGTCTTGACGAGGCCATAGGCCTGATAGAGCCACGCGTGCTCGACCTGGTTCGAGAAAGAGCTCGTGTAGCTGGAGAGCAGCGGATGCGCCGGCGAGTAGTCGTCACTGACGGTCAGATTGCTGTTGGGCATGCTGCCGCCGACGTTCTTGTCCTGGCGGTTGACATTGGTCGGCTGCGAACCCTGCTGGTAAGACCAACCGGCGACCGGCTGGATGGAAACCTCGCCCGGATGGAAGTTGGCGGCATAGTCATTCTGGACCTGCTCTTCGTAGTTAACCTGATGAACTTCCTGCGCCAATTCCGGCACGCTGGCGGGATTGAACGCACTGAGTCCGACAACCTGGCCGGCGGCATTGAACGTCTCGCTCGGGCTGGCGCTCGGATAGCCTACGTCCTGTACGAAATTGTCATACAGGCCTTCGGCGGCCAGACGCACACTGACGACATCGGCGATAACACCGGTATATTCGAGAGCGGCAATGTTAAGGCGATCCATGCGCTGACTCCAGCGCGCCGAACCGTTCCAGCCATCGTATTTGAACCCGTACTGGTGCTGGTTGGAAAGAGTCACACCGTTGATCGTGGAGGGATCGTAAATGATCTGGCCGTTGTCATTGGGATTGGCCTGTGCGCCGGTGACTTTCCAGTCTTCACCAAACCATTTGAAGGTGAGCTTGGACGTATCCGAAAACTTATAGGCCAACTGCACGCTGCCGTTGGTCTGCTTAACGTAGCCGGGCACGAAGGTCTTGGTGTCCTGGTAGGAACCGATTACGCGGTAAGCGAGGCGCGAACCAATCGGACCGGTGGAATCCAAGGTGACTTTCTGCGCATTGTAATTACCAACTTGTCCCGTGATCTCGTTGGCGGCCTTGAATTGGGGGGACTTGGTGACGATGTTGATCGAACCGCCGGGGCTGCCCGTGGGCGAAAGAATCGTGTCAGGTCCCATGACCAGTTCAGCGCGTTCGACAAAGGCCGGATCGAAATTGGCCTGGAAGCCGCTGCCGGTCGGAAGCAGGAAGCTCGAGAAATTATCGATCGTCTTGCTGAAGCTTTCGAAACCGCGGAAGTTCTGGCGATCCATGATACCGCCGGCGCCGGCGCCACGGCCACCGCTCACGCCTGCAAAGTAACGCGTGACATCGTAGGCTGTGGTCGCACCGAGGTCTTTGAAAAGCTCTTTGGGCACGACGTTGACCGACAGCGGTGCATCGAGGATGCTGGTCGCAACACGCGAGATCGAGGTCGCATCGGTTGAACCGTAACGGTCACCCTTTTGGGACGAAACGCTGAAGGAAGGCAGTTTGACGACCTCTTCTTCTGAGGTGGTCGAAGCCGGTGTGGTAGATGCCGGTGTGGTTTGCCCGTGAAGCAAGGAACTGCTTCCCAGCAAAACGGCAAAGCCAACGAGGCGATGGGCTATTTTCATTGTAGTTTGTACTCTTGGGATGGTTTGTTGGGGGTAGGAATCCCCCCGCTAGCATGAACGAATCATGTAAATGCATCGCGCGCGCCAAGCTGTAATGGCTAGCATTAGTGACATGTGAGCGGTTTTGCTATCTTCCGCACAAATTCTAACAATCGTTGTAAGTGAGCTTTCCGATTAATGAAATCGGATATTCACAATTTTTCCCGTCCGAATTGTCGTTCTCGGCTACAATAGGAGAATTCAACCAGCTTCCTCCGTGTGCTGCAGGATCCGGCTGGCGGTGAGGCCATAATAGCGCTTGAAGGCACGGCTGAAGTCGTTGGGGTGGCGATAGCCCAGGGCATAAGCGACCGATTTTACCGAGGCTTGGGCGGGCAGAAGTTGCTCACGGGCCCATCGCATGCGCCAATCCAAAGCGAAAGCCCTCGGACTCTTTCCGGTGTGTTCATGAAATAAACGCTTCAACGAGGCCCCGGAAATTTGCAGGTACTCGCACAGATGCTTGATCGGCTCTGGCTCGTCGAGGTGATTGCGAAGGTATTCCATGGCCAGATTGAAACGAAAATTTTCATCTGCCGTTTGCCGGTGTTCACGCGCCTCAAGCAGGCAGAGGTCCAGTTGCAGGCGCGCAGCATGCAGCTGCAGCATGCTGCGCTCATTCGCGTGCGCGACCGCTTCGCGGCATTGCGTGTGCAGGTTTTTCAACCGGCGCAGCAGATCCTTATCCAGAGATATTTTTAAAAAATCGCCGGGATTCGGCCGGAGCGCAGAATGGGTGGGCTGTGACCTCCATATCCACGTCAGAATGCAGCACCGTTGCTTCGGCTGATCCCGATGCCCGACCGGACATTCAGGATGACAAATGCTGACCATGCCCGGATGCATTCGTAATGCTCGTTCACGAACCAGGAGTGTCGGAGAGCCCTCCAAAACCATGAAATAATGCCATCCGTCATGTGATGATGATTCGATCGGCACATCACCATACCAACGGTAACCCCACGACAAGTAACGCAATTCGAGCGATGTAGCACGATCAGGCAGCCAGTACGGACGGCCCTTGGGGGGCGTGACCAGAGCGACCGAGGGAACAATAGGCCCGTCTGACATTGTTTCTAAGTAGCATATTCGCTCATCACTGACAAGCGCTAGCTGTTTCCCGCAAACAAATGACAAATTAAGATTGTCGAGCTTCAATAGGCACTGTGGCCTACCCTTTTCGCTTCGTGCCCATGCTGCCCCTCGTAGATGTGCTGGGCCCGAGCGACGGACAGTTCAGATACGTTCAATTGGTTCACCTGGCTTGGTTATCCCTATGAAAAAGATGTCTTCCCTCCCCGAAGGCCGCGTGCAACGCGCCTTCTCCCTCCCCTCCGCCAAGCGGCTTTCCACGGCCGCCGCCATCGTATTGTTTGCAGCCATGGGCCTCGGCTCGCTGCAAGCAGCCACCATCGACGTCACGAAATCCCCCTACAACGCCTCCACCAACGGCACGACGGATGACACGACTGCCATCAACAACGCTATCTCGGCCGCCAGCAGCGCCGGCGGAGGCGTGGTCGAGTTTCCGTCCGGCAAATATCTCACTGGCTCCGTCCATCTGAAAAGCAACGTCACGCTGCAGCTCGATTCCGGGTCGACCATCCTGGGCAACTCCGGAAAAATCGACGCCGGTGAATCCGAGAACAGCTCCTATTCCTCGTATCAGGATTATGGACACGACCACTTCCACGATGCCCTCATCTGGGGTGACGGCCTCACCAACGTCGGCATCACGGGCTCCGGCACGATCGACGGCAATGGCGCCCTGGCTACCAGCCAGCCGGGCAGCGGAAAAGGCGACAAGGGCATCTGCTTTAAGCAATGCGACGGCGTCCTCCTCTCCGGTTTCACCCTCAAGAACGGCGGCTGGTTCGGCCTTTTCACGCAAGGCACCAACAACATTGTGGTGACCGGCATCAGCATCAAGGACAGCAATCAGCGCGATGCCTTCGACTTGGTCAACGCCCAGCATGTGGACATCAGCGACTCCGACATCGAGGGTAGCGACGACTCCATGTGTCTGAAGGCGACCTACGCCCTCGGGCCGACCGACGCGCAGGGAAACACCTGGGTCAACCGCGACATCCACGTCGACCATTGCACGATCCTTTCGACCGGCAACAACGCCGTGCAGTTCGGTTCAGAGACTGTGTTCAATTTCTATGACTGCACCTTCACCCATCTGACAATCACCAAGGCCGGCAAGGCCGGACTCGGCATGACCTCGAACGATGGTTCGATCATGGATGGCGTCACCTTCTCCGATATCACCCTGACCGGTTGCGTCACCCCCATCTGGCTGAAGATCACCGATAATCATCGCAAACCCAGCAGCTATCCCGGCCCGGTGGTCGGCAAGATCCGTAATGTCAGTTTCACCAATATCACCGGCAGCGGCAATGGTTCGACTACCAGCACGATCGAGGGATGCGGCACCGTCAGTCCCGCCGTCACGATCGACAACATTGTCTTCAATAACGTTAAGCTCACCGTGCCTGGTGGCGGCTCGGCAGGCGATGCCAGCAACACACCTCCCACCGACAATAACTGGCAGCCGCGGTACTTGGGAACCGCTCCTTCCTATGGTTTCTTCCTTCGGCACATGACCAATGTTTCGTTCACCGGCTGTAATTTTGGCTTCAGCAGCAACGACAATCGTCCCGCGCTTAAATGCGACAATGACGGTGCGAATCTCAAAATCGACAGCCTGACCTATCAGAAAGGCTCCGGCCGTCCCTATGACCTCGGATTTGTCAACGTCGCCGGCTATCAGGTCACCAACAGCGGTACGCCGACCATCAGCGCTTCGGGCTCGACCACGGCCACGATCACGGCTGCGCCGATCTTCACCCCCTACTCCGGCACCTACTCCAGTGGCCAGACCGTGACGCTCGCTTCGGCCACCAGCGGCGCCTCCATCCGCTACACGACCGATGACAGCACGCCCACCGCCACCACCGGCACCGCTTACTCCGGTCCGATCACGCTCACCGCTGACATGAACATCCGGGCGATTGCGACCGTCAGCGGCTCGAACAACAGCGCCGTGAACACCGCCATTTACACCGTCACCGGCTCCGGCCCCCCGCCGCCTCCTGTTGTTGCCGATCCGACCTTCAACCCCTCTGCTGGCACCTATACGAGCGCGCCGACCATCACGATTAGCGACAGCACCGCCGGTGCGTCGATTCACTACACGACAGATGGCAGCACGCCCTCGGAAACCGCTGGCACGCTCTACTCAAGCCCATTCGCCATTAGCGCAAGCGGCACCACCACGATCAAAGCCATCGCCTTTAAAAGCGGCTCGACCGATAGCAATGTCGTCACTGCGACGTACACGGTCAGCTCGACACCGCAGGCGGCGGCTCCGGTCTTCAGCCCGGCTCCCGGAACCTATGGCAGCGCGCAAAATGTGGCGATCACCTCGACGACTGGCGGCGCTTCCATCCATTATACGACGGACGGCAGCACGCCCTCGGAAACCGCTGGCACGCTCTATTCCGGGCCCGTTAATATCAGCAACACCAGCAGTGCGACCACGCTCAAGGCCATCGCCTTTGAAAGCGGCTTCACTGACAGCACGGTCACCAGCGGCACCTACACCATCACCACGGGCGGTGGCAATCCGGTGCCGGTCACCCTTGAGGCTGAAAACCTGTCCCCCGTCGGCACGGGTGCAACCGTCAGCATCAGCAATGACACGAATGCCAGCGGCGGCGTGATCGAGTTCCTCAACTCCACCGCAGCCGGCCAGTCGATTACCTTCACCACGCCGAGCATCGTCGCCGGAACCTACCAGTTGCAGATCCGCTACAAGCCCAATACCTCACGTGGCCAGTTCACCACGACGGTCGACGGCACCGCAGTCGGCGGCACCGTGGATGAATACTCGACCAGCCAGACCTACGTCACCGCCACCCTCGGCACCGTCACCATCGCCGACGGCGCGCACACCATCATCCTGACCGTTGCAGGCAAAAACGCCTCCGCGAGCCAGTTCTATGTCACCGCGGACACGTTTACCTTCACGCCGACCACCGGCGGCGGTGGTGGACCTGCTCCCACCGTCAGCTTCGAGGCGGAGAACCTCACCTACACTCCCAGCGGCGCGACGGCCTCCGTCCAGACCGACACCAACTCCAGCAATGGCAAGTGGGTCGAACTCGCTGGCAACAGTGTGGGCGACTCCATCAGCTACGCCATTCCCAGCATGGTGGCAGGCACCTACCAGGTGCAGATGGAATGGAAGGGCAACAACAGCCGCGGCATCGTGCAGCTCGCGGTGGACGGCACCAACGTTGGCCCCACGCTCGACCAGTATGCTTCCGGCCAGACCTACCCGACGACCACGTTTGGCACCGTGACCTTCGCTTCGGCCGGCACGCACACCGTCAAACTCACGGTGACCGGCAAGAACGGCTCCTCGAGCAACTATCAGATCTCCTCCGACAAGTTCACCTTCGTCGGACAGTAATCGTCATTCCGATCTAGAAAAATCAAGGGCGGTAAATTCCCCGGAATTTACCGCCCTTTTCCTTTTTCAGGATCTAACCCTTGTTCCCCTTTTGGCCCCCCCGGGCCAAATTTTTTTTCATTTCGAGTCTGGATTCAGGCCGATTTCATGACGCCATGAAGCTTTCGCTGCTTGGCCACCGGCAAACGGCGCACCAGCCGGCGAAGACGCCCGTCCAATTGTTCGATTTCCTCACCCAAAGCCTGGATAAGCGGCTGCGCTTCCGGCGCCACTTCCTTCAAAAATCCTTCTGGAATTGCCCGGCCGGGCAGGTAGTGCGCATGAGGGAAGGCCTGCAGCGTTTTTTCGCGCGCCCGGCGGCTGGTCTGCACGGCGGCAGCCTGGGCGACAAGCGTGGCTTCAAACTCTCCCGGCAATGCCATGGCTCGTTTAAATTCCCCCTCGCGCCGCAGTTCCAGCAGCCGGATGAGGCCACCGAGTTCACCGAGTTCGGCGCGAAGATGTTCAGCAAGCCTCTCCCATGAGAATTTCATGGCTTTTATGGGCCTGTTGTTCGTTGGCACGTTCCAATTGTACACGAAGCTGGCGGAGGGTTTGCGCATGGATCTGGCAGATGCGCGATTCGGTGAGGCCGAAGACCGCGGCGATTTCCACGAGGCGCATCTTTTCCTGGTAATACATCGCCAGGATCTTGCGCGGCGCTTCGGGCAGGGTGGAAATAAGCTTGGCCACCAGGCCCACCTGTTCTTCCCGCTCGAGCCGTTGCCGGACGGGCTCAACCGAATCATCGGCGATGATTTCGTGCAGCGAGGGCGCATCGGCCGTGTCGTCCGCCGGCTGGTCGATGGCAATGATGCGCACGGGCTGGGTCTGTTCGCGCCAGCGGGCAAAATTCTTTTCAGTGAGACCGAGGCGCCCGCGGATTTCCTCGTCAGTCGCGGCCCGGCCGAGATTCTGTTCCAGTTCGTCGGCGGCCTGGCGGAGCTGGCGGGCTTTCGCCCGCGTGCGGCGCGTGCATACGTCAAGCCGGCGCAGTTCGTCGAGAATGGCACCGCGAATGCGGGTGGTGGCATAGGTGGCAAATGAGCAGCCCTGCGTCGGATCGAATCGCCTGGCGGCGGCGATCAGGCCCGTGATGCCCGAGCCATGCAGATCATCGGCATCAACATGCGCCGGCAGATGAATCAGACAGCGATCCACCACACTGCGCACCAGCGGGAGATGACGCTCGACCAGTTCGGTCTCAGCCTTCGTCAAAGGCGTGGTCAGGCGGACTTGGAGAGGGACGACCGGCGCGGCGGAACCGGCAGGGAATGGGATGGTGGGAGACAGGCTCATGGCAGGGAAATGAATGAAGGCGACGGGTTGGAGCCTTCGTATTGCACCGCTGATGCCAGGCTGCAGGCATGTCTTGCATCTCGTTTATATGCATCATTTAGAAAATTTTATTTTTCTAGATGCCCTCACCGAGGGGCACTTCAGGCAATTTTTGCCTAGTCGCAACGGCAATCTTTGCCGGGTGCGGTGACCGTTTTTGCCGGGTATGCCCCGGTCGCTTCAAGGCCGTTCAGCCCGCAAGATCGATCTCGATGGCTTCACCGGCAGCACGATACGTGGCAAGCTTGTTGCGCAACGTCCGGATGCTGATGCCAAGCGCAGCCGAAGTCAGCGTGCGGTTGCCGCCCTGGCGGCGAAGTTCAGCGAGAATGTGCCGCTTTTCAATTTCCTCAAGGGGGAGGACTTTTTCCACCTCCAATGCGACGCGGCCTTCATCCATCGGCAAAACCGAACCGGTGGGCGCTTCCACCACGGGCGCCGGGGTGGCAACCGCCTGGTCGAGCACCGGTAGATTGAGTGCCGCCGCCCCGACCGGCCGGCCATTTTCCGTGAGAATGACCGCGCGCTCGATGGTGTTCTGCAATTCACGCACGTTGCCCGGCCAGGCATAGTTGAGCAAACGGGAGCGGGCCTCATCGGCAAAACCGGGCAGCTTGAAACCATGCTTGCGCGCAAAGCGGCGCAGGAAATGATCGGCGAGCAGCAGAATGTCCTCACGCCGCTCGCGCAGCGGCGGCACATGCAGGGGAAAGACATTCAGCCGGTAGTAAAGGTCCTGGCGGAAATCCCCCTTCTCCACGACCTGCTGCAGATCGCGGTTGGACGTGGCGAGAACGCGGACATTGGCCTTGATGGTCTTGCTGCCGCCGACCCGCTCGAACTCGCGCTCCTGCAACACGCGCAGGAGCTTGGCCTGCAGATGGAGCGGAATTTCACTCACTTCGTCGAGCAGCAGCGTGCCACGGTCGGCCAGTTCAAAACGGCCTTCGCGGCGTTCAGCCGCGCCCGTGAAGGCGCCTTTCTCGTGGCCAAAAAATTCACTTTCGATGAGATTCTCGGAGACCGCCGCGCAATTGACCTTGATGAAGGGCTCCTTGCGACGCGGGCTGAGGCGGTAAAGTTCGCGGGCAATCATCTCCTTACCCGTGCCGCTTTCGCCGGTGATGAGCACGGTGGCGTCAGTGGGTGCAACTTTTTCTATGAGCTGCCGCAGGCGGCCCATGGCCGGACTGCAGCCGAGCAGTTCGCCGCCGTCGATTGTTCCGCCTTCGCTGAGCGCCCGGTTGACCTTGATGAGCCGGTTGAACGAGTCGGCTTTTTTTAACACGACCTCAATCTGGCCGGCCGTAAAGGGCTTGATGAGATAATCGAATGCGCCAGCCCGCATGCAGGCCACGGCCGACTCGATCGTGCCGTGGCCGGTGATCATGACGGCGAGCGCGCGCTCCGGAAGCGCGCTCACACGCTCAAGGAACTCCTGGCCATTGCCGTCGGGCAGATGCACATCGACAAAAATGAGGTCAAACGTCTCCCGGGCGACCAGCGCATCCGCCTCGGCGATCGTCGAGGCGGTGCTGACGGCGAACTTATGCCTGCGCAACAGTTCCTCGAGCGCCATGCGCACCGCAGGTTGGTCGTCGAGAATCAAAATCTTTTCCAGGGACATGCTTGTGCCGGCAAAACGGCGATGGATCGGCCGTTATTCTGCAACAAGACCCGGAATAGACAAAAACAAAAATGCAGCTTATTCCGCCAGCCTCACTTGAAAAACTTCACGAGGTGCTCCGCGACAATGCGGATAATCTCGGGCGACGGATAGTCGGGATCCGCCGCGAGCGCGTGGCCGCGTGCGACAACCTTGGACCGCAATTGCGCCGGAGTGACGGCACCGCATGGCGGGGGGCATTTCGCACGCCGGGCTGATTTCGCATGGAAACCAAAGCGGGACCTGGGCATAATTTTTATGGTCGAGCGTGAGCGAAAAGCGCTTGGCTGACAGATGGCTATTTCGGCTGTCCAGCCGATTTCTTAAACGAAAAACTGCGCCAATACGGCACAATAAAGTTATTGGCAATAAGGCCGATAAAAGGCGTATGTCACCCAGCTCTTTCTCCTCTGCCCAGCTCGCGGTCCAGCGCCCGCCCAATGGCACGGCTGCCAGAGCGGGTGAACAGGCTTGGCCGCGCGCAACCAACCATGTCCCGGCTGACAGTTCCGCTCCGCCCGCCAATTTTGCCCACGATCTCAACAATTTCATCACCATTATCAATGGCTACTCGGAGGTATGCCTCGCCCGCGTCGGCGACAAGGATGAGACGCTTCGCAAATATCTCCATGCCATCCATGAGGCCACGCAGCGCGCCGGGGACCTCACCCTCAAGCTCCTCGCCTTGAACCAACAGAAGAAAAAATCCTCCCTGGCCAACGGGTTTCCGCAGGGCAGCGAATCCATCCTCGTCGTGGAAGATGAAAAGGCCCTGCGCGAGCTGCTCCGTTCCGTGCTCGAGCAGCATGGCTACCGGGTCACTTTCGCCAGTGACGGTGAAACCGCGGCGAAATTCTTTTCCGCCTCCCCCCAAACCTTCGATGTCGTGCTCCTCGACCTCCAGCTTCCCGATATTTCCGGATTTTCCGTCCTCGAACGAATCAAGCAGCTGCGTCCCGATCAAAAATTCATCGCCATCAGCGGCTGCGCCAGTGCCGAGACCGACGCCGCGTTGAAACGCCTCGGTGTACAGGATCATCTCCTCAAGCCCTACCATCTCGGCGACCTCGGGCGCACCCTGCGCAGCGTCGTCACCCGCGCGGCCTGAAAGGACCAGCCCGGCCCGAGCCGCGCTGCTTAAAAATATTTTTTGATGAGCCGCCGCAAAACCGGCCTCACCTGCCGCGCCAGCACCGGATTCGCATAGCCCATCCACGCCACCGGCGAAATCGTGTCGAGCGGCGTCCGCAGCGGCCCGCCCCTGGGCGCCTCCACCAAGCCGCCCGCCTCCGTCAGCAGCAACGCCGTGCAAATATCGTACGGATGGCAGACCAGCGATGAACGGCGGCCAAGCTTCGCGAGTGCCAGCGGCCGCAAGTCCCCGATCATGCGGTCGCGGCCGGCCAGCAGCTCGTGAATCTGGCCGCCGGTCGTGAGATATTGATCGTCAAACACCGGCACCCCGGCCGGGCCGGGCTCGTACAGCGCACTCCACAATTCCTCCTCGACGCGCGCCATGAGCGATTTGCCCTCGGGGAAAAATTTCACGAGCGAAGCAAAGCCATGCCGGAAGTCCTGCGCCGGCGAAGGCCGGGGAGGAAAGAGTTTTTTTCGTCCGCCGCCGCGCACGTCGACCGCCTCGGCCACGATCCCGCGTCGACCGCCTCCGCGCACCACGCTGAGCTGGTCGGAGCGCCATTGCTTGCTCGTGGGCAGTTCGGTCATGGCCGCGACCAGGATATCGGTAAGATTGGTTTTCGCCCCGCGCTGCGGCGCCAGCGCGGCCAGCGTCCAGGCGCTGCGCTTGTCGAACATCAGATTTCGCGTGCCATCGATGGGATCGAGGATGCATTTGAAAATCGTGCGCATGACCGGCGTGCCGCGCGGAAACGTGGCCGGCTCGCCCTCCTCCAGGCCCTCCATCACGAGTTCGACCGGCCACGCCCGCGGCCAGCTTTTTTCGAACCAGGCGAAGATCGCCGCCTCGCTGATCCGATCCACCCCATAAATCGTATCCGCCTCGGTCACGGCGGCGATGCGGGCAAAGCCCGCTGTGCCCTTTTTGTGCGCCGCCAGCAACGTGTCACGAATGTGGTCCTGCAGCACGCAAAGCAGGCGGCGCGCACGATGGAGCTGGGCGGCATTCATCAGCCGGTTTTCGCAGGATAAGGCTAAAGTTGCACCACGATTTTTCCAAACTGGCCGCCGCGCTCCATCAGCGCAAATGCCTCGGCCGCCCGCGTCAGGGGAAAAACATCACTGATGACAGGCTTGAGGCGGTGCAGCGCAACAAATTCCTGCAGTCCGGTGAAGTCACCGGGACTGCCCATGGTCGAGCCGAGCAGTGAAATCTGCCGCCAGAAAATCTTGCGCAACGCCAGACCGGGCGCATTGCCGCGCGTCGCACCGAAAAACACGATGCGACCGCCAGGCGCGGCGAGTTCGATGAGATCATTGAACCCCTCCCCGCCTGCACTGTCAAAAATCACGTCAAAAAGGCCGTGCGTTTTGGCCAGCTCCGCCGCCCAACCCGGTTGCGTATAGCTGGCGCCGCCGGCCGCGCCGAGGGCGATGGCGCGGGAAATTTTCTCCGCGCTGCTGGAGGTGACAAAAACCTCCGCGCCCTGCGCGACCGCAAACTGCAGCGCGAAAAGCGCCGCGCCTCCACCAATACCGGTGATGAGCACACGGTCGGCGGCCCGGAGCTGGGCCCGGGCAAAAAGCGCGCGATACGCGGTGAGCCCGGAAAGCGGCAGCGCGGCGGCTTCCTCCCACGAGAGATGCGCCGGCTTCGCAACAAGATTGGCCGCCGGCACGGCAACTTTCTCCGCCAGCGTCCCGGCGCGCGGCAGGCCGAGGATGGAAAACCCCTCGCCTTGCGCCGACTCGTGGCCGCCCCAGTCCAAGCTTGGGTTGATGATGACCTCGCGCCCCACCCAGGCCTGATCCACGCCCTCGCCCACACTTTCCACCACCCCCGCTCCGTCGGAGCCGGGAATGCAGGGAAATTTCAGCCCGGCGTACTGGCCGAGCTTGATCCACACGTCGCGATGATTGAGCGCCGCCGCCCGCAGGTTGACCACTGCTTCGCCGGGCACGGCCGACGGATCGGGCACGCGGGCGATCTGGAGTTCGTTGACGGCGGTGAGCTGGACGGCGCGCATTAAACAGGCGAAGGCCGCGCCAGCGGCCCCCGGGTCAAAGTTTCAAACATGCTCGATGACGTCCGCAGGCTTGAAGCGGACTTTTTTGGCCGTGGCGTATTTGTCGTCGGCCGAGCGATAGCCGGCGGCACAGGCGCACAGCGTTGTGAGCCCTTGGGCCGCGAGCCCGAGGATTTCATCGTATTTCGGCGGCTCGATGCCTTCCATCGGGCAGGTATCGACATCGAGCAGCGCAGCCGCGGTCATGAACTGGCCGAGCGCAATATAAACCTGATGCGATTGCCAGGTGTCGAGACGACCGGCCACCCGCGCCTTCTCGAGGTTGCCCACCATCATGTCGCGATAGCCCTTGAGCGCCTCCTTCGTGCCTCCGCGCACCTCGACCATCCGGTCGATATAGCGGTCCACATGCCCCGGGCTGAGATTTTTCCTCATCGTGAAGACGACGTAATGCGAACACTCGACAGGCTGCGTCTGGCCCCACGAAACCGCGGAAAGTTTCTGTCGCGTGGCCGGATCCTGCACCACGATGAATTTCCACGGCTGCAGACCGTACGACGACGGCGCGAGCACAAGCGCCTCCTCCAGCACAGTCCAAATATCCGCCGGGATTTTCTTCGCCGGATCAAATTTTTTCGTGGCATAACGCCAGTGCAGGGCCTCGAGCAGCGTGTTGGTTGGAATTGATTTCATGAAAAGTGCCGGGAACGAGCATGGAGAATACCGGTTTGTCAAAAGACCCGAGCAAATTTAATCGGCATCGTCATTTTACGTTTCGCCGCCGGGCGCCTTCCTCCGCCCGACAACGCGCGCCAGCACGGCCGCGAGTTCGTCGCGGCCCTCGATGCGGAGGAGCCAGAGCGTCGCGCCGTAGGCCAGCACGCCCAGCGGGATCAGGCCCAGCACGGCAGCGAGGTCGGCCACGTGCACCTTGAACCGGACCAGATGGATATCCCCGCTGATGCTGCCGACCAGCTGCCAGCCGGCCCAGACCGTCATGCCCATCGCGAGCGTGCCCGCCAGCACCTTGACCAGGCTCGGCCAGAGCGGGGCCAGCGTCATGCCCGGCAGCCGCCGGGCGAGTGCCCGCTGCAGAAGCACCATCTGTACGATGATCGCCGTGGTGCTCGCGATCACGAGCCCGGCCGCGCCCAGCCAGTGCATGAGGGAAACACTCAAAACGAGGTTAATGATGAAATCCACCACGGCCACTTTGACCGGCGTCGCCGTGTCCTTCACCGCGTAGAAGGCGCGCACGGTCAGGTTCACCACGGAAAAAAACGGCATGCCCACCACGAATAGGGCGAGCAACGGCGTCATCGCGTGCGCATCATCCACTGTGAATTTGCCATGCTGGTAAAGCAGCCGCACGATCGGTCCGCTCAGCAACGCAAGGCCGACGGCCGCGGGCACGTTGATGACCAGGACGAGCCGCAGGCCCTTGCGAAAATCATTTCCCATCGCCGTGAAATTCCGTTCCGCCGCATGCCGCGCAATCAGCGGATAGACCACGGTCGAGATCGCGATGGCAAACACGCCGATCGGCAGCTCCATTAGGCGGTTGGCGTAGAACAGCAGCGCGCCGGCGGAATCGTTGATGGAATAGGCCAGCAGGCCGGAGACCGTGACGTTCACCTGATAAATCGCCGTGCCGAAAAATCCCGGTGTCATCAGAGCGGCGATTTCCCGCACCCGCGGCGACAGTCCGAGGTGGAAGCGCGGCCGCCAGCCGTCGCGGATCAGCACGCCGGCCGGGACCGCCATTTGCAGAAAGCCGCCCACCAGCACACCCGCGCACCACCAGTGCACCTCGGCCAGCGGCGTGCGGGCGAAATGCCAGCCGGCCACGCCAAGCGAGAGAATCATCGCCAGGTTCAGCCAGATGGGCGAGAGCGCCGGCTCGGTGAAGCGCTCCAGCACGTTGAGCGTGGCATTGAACGCGGCCGCGATACACACCAGCGCGAGGTAGGGAAAAAGAATGACCGTGAGATCCGCGACCAGGTACCATTTGGGCTCCAGGCCGAGAATGAGCCGTGAGCGGCTGAAGACCAGCATGGCCAGCGCCACCACGCCGCTGGTGACGACCAGCAGCCAGCTCACGACCGTGCTGAGCAGGGCAAAGGCGCCCGGCCGGCCGTTTTCGTGCAGTTCCTCCTGGAGGGTCGGCACAAAGGCGGCGGTCAACGCGCCCTCCCCGAGCAAGCGCCGGAACAGGTTCGGCAGTCGGAAGGCCGTCGTGAATGCTGTGTTGAAAATGCTCGCGCCGAAAATCGCCGCGCTGAGCTGGTCGCGCACGAGCCCGAGCACGCGGGAAACGACCGTGAGAAACGAGATGATGCCGATGTTCTTGATCTTCTTCGACACGCGCGCAGTTCTCTCGGCGCCACCGGCGCTTAGCAAGTTCTTAACCCATGGCATTGACGATGCTCCGCCGCCGGAACACGCTGATCCCATGCCGCTTGTTCCGAAACTCATCGAGAGACTCCAGCGCCACCCGAAGCGCGTCGTCTTCCCTGAAGGGAGCGATCCGCGCATCATCCAGGCCGCGCGCCAGTGGGTCACGCGCCGCATGGGCGTGCCCATTCTCCTCGGCGACCGCACCGCGATCAAGAGCGCCGCGGCCAAGCTCGACATCAATCTCGAGGGCATGCGTCTCATCGAGCCGGAACGCAGCGAGGACTTTGCCGCGTTCGCCACGGAATTTACAAAGCTCCGCCGGGACAAGGGCCTCACGCCCGACGAGGCCCGCGCCGCGATGCGCGATACGAATTACTTCGCGACCATGATGCTCGCCACCGCCCGGGTCGACGCGCTCGTGGCCGGCGCCACCGTCACGGCCTCCAGCGCACTGCGTCCCCTTTTCCAGATCATCCCGCGGCTGGAAAACGTCCGCGTGGCCTCGTCGCTGATGATCCTCGATTTCGATGAAAACAAGGTCGGCAGCGACGGCTCGCTCTTTCTCGCCGACTGCAGCGTCATCCCCGACCCGACCGCCGAGCAGCTCTGCGACATCGCGCTTTCCACTGCGATGATCGCGCACCATCTCACCAATGAGACGCCGCGCATCGCCATGCTCAGCTACGCCTCAAAAAGCTCCTCCAGCCAGCCGTCGCTCGTCAAGGTCCGCACTGCAACCGAGCTGGCCCGCGCCAAGGCCGCGACCGGGCGCCTCCCGATCGAGATCGACGGCGAGCTCCAGCTCGACGCCGCGCTCGATGCGCGCACCGCCGAGATGAAAAAAATCGCCAGTCCGGTCGCGGGCCGCGCCAACATCCTCATTTTCCCCGACCTGAACAGCGCCAACATCGGTTACAAGCTCGTGCAGATTCTCGCCGGCGCCAACACCTTCGGCCAGATCCTCACCGGCCTGAGCAAGCCCGCCGCCGAGATCAGCCGCGGCGCCAGCGCCCACGACATTTTCGGCGCCGCCGCCGTCGTCGGCTGCCAGGCCATCGACCGCCGGCTGCTCTACGGCACGGCCTGACCGTCACCCGCTCAGGCCCATGTATTCGCACTCGCAAAATCCCTTCATCCAGCCCGCGCTGCCGCTGCTCAAGACACCGACGAACACGATCACCAAGCGTATCTTCGTCGCCGCCACGCGCATGAACGATGGCAAGACGACGACCTGCCTCGGCCTCTTCGCCGCGCTCCAGTCGCTCTTCCCGCGTGTCGGCTTCATCAAGCCCGTCGGCCAGCGCTTCATCGAGGTCCACGGCCACAAGGTGGACGAGGATTCGTACCTGCTCGACACCATCTACGACGTCCACGTGCCCATCGAGAGCATGAGCCCGATCACCGTGGACAGCACGTTCACCCGCCGCTTCCTCAAGCAGCCGGACACGATGTTCGCAGAGCTGGTGGACAAAATCTGCCGGGCCTTCGACCGCGTTTCCTGGGAAAAGGATTTCACCCTTATCGAAGGCACGGGCCACGCCGGCGTCGGCTCCGTCTTCGAGCTCTCCAACGCCCGCGTGGCGAAGCTGCTCAACGCCAAGGTCATCCTCGTCTCGCCCGGCGGCATCGGCCGGCCCATCGACGAAATCGCGCTCAATAAGGCCCTCTTTGACAAACAGGGCGTGCAGGTCATCGGCGCCATCCTCAACAAGGTCGACGTCGACAAAATCCCGCAGATCGTCGAATACGCCGGCCTCGGCCTCGCCCGGCTGGGCGTCCCCCTGCTGGGCGTCCTGCCCGTGCTGCCGATGCTTTCCGAGCCCAATCTCCTGCAAATCGCGGAAGAAATCGGGGGCCGCTGGCTCAACGCCCGCTCCGTCGCCCCCAATGAGCGCGTTTCACGTGTAGTCGTCGGAGCCATGACGGCCAAGGGCATCGTCGACTACCTCCAGCCCGGCACTCTCATCATCACGCCAGGCGACCGGGACGACATCATCCTCGCCGCCATCTCCAGCGCGCGGCTTTCCGGCCAGAAGACCATCGCCGGCCTCATTCTCACGAACGACATCCTGCCGCACGAAAAGCTCCTCGAACTGCTGACCCAGACCGATATCCCGGTCATCGCCGCCCCCGAGGAAAGCTTCACCATCACGTCGAAAATCAACGGCATGACGGTGAAGACCCAGCCGCAGGACAAGGACAAGATCCCGGTCATCAAGCGGCTCATCACCGAGCACGTTGACCTTAAAAAGCTGCTCGCTTCTTTCTGAAAACGGCAGGGGCCGGACTTACTTCGCGATCATCAGCTTCAGCGTACTGCCGTCGATCTTCACATCCGTGAGCTTTTTCCATGCCGCCACCAGCTCATCGGGCAGCTGTTGCGCTGAATAAATTTTCTTCATCAGCAGACCCGTCAGCATGGGAATGTGCTGGGCCGGCATCGAGCCGATGAGAAACTCCTTTGGTTCATAGACAAACACGCCGCTCTCCTTCTGGAAGCCGCCCCGCATCTGCAGGATGACCGATTCACTCACCCCGAACAGGTTCAGCGTGCATGGGATTCCGATTTGCAGCACGCCGTTGCGGATGCGGAAATTCGGTTCCGCCGTCAGCGTAGCGGGATCCGCCGGCGGCTTCTTCGGCGCGCCGCCACTCCCCGCCATCCAGGTATTGAGTTCGTCCTCGGTCAGGTTGACGGACGTGCCTTCGATGAAAAGCTGCTGTTTGCGCAGGAGTTGCTGGCCCTTGTACGCGTCTTTCGTGCCCTGCAGATAATAAATCATGCCCTCGATCCGTTTGTCCGGCGGCGGCAGTTCATTTACCACGGCGACCGGCTTGAAGATCAGGAAAAGCGCCGCCAGAATCACGCCCACCGCGAGGCTCAACGTCGCGCCCAGCACGACTTCGACGATGCCGGGCCCATAAATGGACCGCATGAGTTTCTTGTCCATAGTCTGTTCCTATTTTGTGGCGGTGGCCGGGGTGGGCGCGGGCTTGCTTTCGCCGCCCGCGGGTTTGGCCGGCTTGTCCGCACCGTCTGTTTTTTTCACGGAAGATTTCTTGTAGTCCGTCTCGTAAAAGCCGCTGCCCTTGAAAATCAGCCCGGCGCCCACACCCATCAGGCGCTTGAGCGATTTTTTGCCACACTGCGGGCATTTGGCGAGCGGGGCATCCTTCATCGACTGGAAAGCTTCGAATTCGTGGCCGCACTTCGTGCAAACATAGTCATAGGTCGGCATGGAAAAGTTGCCGGTGTTATGGCGCCCGCTGGCCTGCTTTGCGAGACTCTTCTATGTTTCGGAAAAATGCCGCATAGAATGTCCATCCGCCCGCCAAGCCTGTAAAAATCGTAAAAGTCATCAAGGGGAAGCCCACGAACAAAAACCCGATCAGGGCAAACGTCGGCAACCAAAACCGGCCGCGGTGCGAAGCCAGCATCGCCACCAGCACCGGCAGCCGGAAGGCGTCGCGATATTCCTCGCGTTTCTGATACTGATAGAGGCCGGCCGCCGACAGCGGCCCCGCCAGTAGCACGCCGGGGATCATTGGCACATAAACAAACACGCCAAATGAAAACGGCCGCAGGGGCAGGGTCAACGCCCAGCACGCCACCAAGGGCACCACGCCCAGCACCAAAAAAATCACAAACGCCGCCACGCCATTGAGGAACAGCCGCCGCCAGTCCGTCCACTCCGGCAGCTCCAGGAGGTCGCCCCGCCGCGCCCGTGCAACCAGCTCGTAAAGATAGCCGAAAGCGAGGAAATGGGCCACCGGCACCACGAGCAGCAGGCCGCCCACGACGCACTTCACGAACCAGGACGAATCGCTGAATAACCGTTTGCAAACTTGCTCGAGCGTAGGCATTGCGGCGGAAGAAACCCGCCGCGCAAAGTAGCCACGCCCGCATGGACTTCTCAATCAAATTAAACTCCCACGTCACCCGCATCGAAGCCGGCATCGAGCGCCTCCTGCCGCCCGCCACGGCATCGGACCACGCCGGCCCCCGCCGCATCCACGAGGCCATGCGCTATTCATTGCAGGCCGGCGGCAAACGCCTCCGGCCCGTGCTCACGCTCGCCGCCGCCGAGCTCTTTCCTCCCGGCCCGGGACCGGCCGATCCCCTGCCCGCCGCCGTGGCCATCGAGTGCGTGCACACCTATTCGCTCATTCACGACGACCTGCCGGCGATGGACAACGATGACTTCCGCCGCGGACATCCCACCGCGCACAAAAAATTCGACGAGGCCACCGCCATTCTCGCAGGCGACGCCCTGCTTACCCACGCCTTCGCGCTCCTCGTCGAAAACTACCCGCCCGGCCTCGCCTCCACCCTCGTGCGCACGCTCACGGTCGCCGCCGGCAGCGCCCACCTCATCGGCGGGCAAATGGAAGACATCCTCGCCGAGAAAAAAGCCGGCACCACCGCCGCCGGCCTCGAATTCATCCATCTCAATAAAACCGCCGCCATGATCGAAGCCGCGCTCGTCCTGGGCGGCCTTTGCCAGGATGCCGACCCGGCTGCGCTTTCCACGCTCCGCACCGCCGGCCGCCATCTCGGCCTCACCTTTCAAATCATCGACGACGTCCTCGACGCCACTGCCGACAGCGCCACGCTCGGCAAGACCGCCGGCAAGGATGCAAAAGCCGGCAAGATGACCTTCGTGAGACTCCACGGCCTCGATGCCTCGCGCCGTTTCGCCTACGAGCATACGGAAAAGGCCCTCGCCGCGCTCAATCTCCTGCCCGGCGACAAATCTTTCCTTACCGCGCTCATCGAAATGATGGCCTCACGGTCAAGTTGAGCCGCTGATTGGGCCCTTGCACTGCCGGCTGTTGCCAGCCAATGATGGACTTAACCCCCACGCGTCGTGTCCACCGCGGCTATATCCCATACCATCGACACCGCCAAGCGGATCGTCCGTCTTCGGATCAACCGGGAACCAACCCTGGCTGAGGCCGAAGAAGGATTGCTGAGCGCGTTTCAAGATCCCCTCTACCAGACCGGCTTCACCTGTCTGGTGGACCGCACGGCGGCCGGGCCGCCGTCGAAGGACCATGTGTACGGGCTGACCCACATCTTTCGCCGTCGCCGGGAAATCCTCACTCCTTCCCGCGTGGCGGTGATTGTCGCAAGTCCCGCCGCCCACGGAATGTTTCGCATGCTGCAGGCCCTTAATCACGAAATGCCGAGCAAATTGAACATCTTCAACAACCACGCCGAAGCCGAACAGTGGCTGTGCGAACCGCCCGCAGACCCTGAGCAATAAACCGGCCGGTCGGATCCAGACCCAAACAACCGTTTACTTCGCCGCGGCCGCAGCGTTGACGAGATCGACGAAGCTGCGGGCTTCCAACGAAGCACCGCCGATCAGTCCGCCGTCGATGTCGTTTTGCGCAAGCAGCTCGGGGGCATTGGCCGGCTTCATCGAGCCGCCGTAAAGGATGCGGATGCGCCCGGCGGTCTGCGCGCCAAAGAGCTTCGTCAGCAGGCCGCGGATGAAAGCGTGCACCTCCTGCGCCTGTTCGGTCGTGGCGACCTTGCCCGTGCCGATGGCCCAGACCGGCTCATAGGCGATGACGACACTGGCCGCCTGCTCGGCGCTCACGCCTTCCAGGCAGGCCTCGGTCTGCGTCTGCACAACCTTGAGCGTGGAACCCGCCTCGCGCTCAGCCAGCGTCTCGCCCACGCAAAGGATGGGGCGGAGCTGGTTTTTCAGCGCAGCCAGCACCTTCTTATTGATGAACGGGTCGGTCTCGCCGAAAAGCGTGCGACGTTCGCTGTGGCCGAGGATGACGTGCGTGGCGAAAAACGCGCGCAGCATTGGCGCGGAAATCTCACCGGTAAACGCGCCGCTGGCCTCGTGGTGCATGTTCTGCGCACCGAGCTTCACGGCCGAGCCGTCGACGACCTTCGCGACCGCCTCAAGCGCGGTGAAGGGCGGGCACAAGACCACGTCCACATCAGGCTTCTGGCCGATGGCGGCGACGATCTCGCGCGCGAGCTCCACCGCGTCGGCGGAGGTCTTGTTCATCTTCCAGTTTCCAGCGATGAGTTTTTTGCGAAGCATGTGAGTGAGACTCACGCCAAGGCGCGAAGCACGCAAAGAATTTCAGCTTTCTTGGCGAACTTTGCGCCTTGGCGTGAGCCAATGTTTTTTAATTTTCCAGGAAGGCGACTCCAGGCAGCACCTTTCCTTCCAAAAATTCGAGGCTGGCGCCACCGCCGGTCGAGCAATGTGACACTTTGGTGTCGACCTTGAATTTTTTGGCCGCGGTGGCGGTGTCGCCGCCACCGACCACCGTCGTTGCACCCTTGGCGGTCGCCTCGGCCATCGCCTCGGCCATGGCCCGGGTGGAGCCGGCGAACTTCTCGAACTCGAACACGCCAGAGGGGCCGTTCCAAATGATGGTTTTCGCCCGCAGAATAGCCGCGCGGTAGAGTTCGCGCGACTTCGGGCCGGCATCAAGGCCCTGCCATCCGCCGGGGATGCCGGTGGCATCGTCGGCGGGCTGCGTGTTGGCGTTGGGGTCGAACTTGTCGGCGCAGATGTAATCGACCGGGAAGATCAGTTTCACACCCCGCGCCTTGGCCTTTTCGGCGAGCTCGCCAACGATCTTCGCGCCCTCAGGATCGAAGAGACTGTCGCCGATGGCCATGCCATTGAGCACTTTCTTGAAGGTGTAGGCCATGCCGCCGCCGATGATAAGTTCGTCAGCTTTTTCGAGCAGGTTGTTGATGAGCGGAATCTTATCGGCGATCTTGGCGCCGCCGAGGATGGCGAGGAGCGGGCGCTGCGGATGGTCGAGCACGGCCGCGAAGGCCTTGAGCTCGGCTTCCATGAGAAAGCCGGCGGCCTTTTGCGGGAGGTTGACGCCGACCATCGACGAATGCGCGCGGTGTGCGGTGCCGAAGGCATCGTTGACGTAAACATCGCCGAGCTTGGACAGGCTGGCGCGGAAAGCCTCGATAGCCTTCGGGTCGGCCTTCTTCGAGGTGCCGTCCTCAAGCTTTACCTTGCCCTCTTCCTCGATGTGAAAGCGGAGATTTTCGAGCAGCACGACGTCACCCGCCTTGAGCGCGCCGGGCGCGCAGGCGGCCTCGATCGCGGGGCCGACGCAGTCGTCGAGGAACTTCACCGGTTTGCCGAGAAGCCTGGCGAGTTCGTCCGCCACGGCCTTGAGCGAGAATTTGGTGATTTTCTGGCCGTCGGGTCGGCCAAGGTGCGACATGAGCACGACGCTGGCGCCTTTTTCGAGGGCAAACTTGATCGTGGGCAGCGCGGCGGCGATGCGCTGGTTGTTGGTGATGGCGCCGGTGGCCTTGTCCTGCGGGACGTTGAAATCGACGCGCATGAGCACGCGCTTGCCGGCGAGATCGAGGTCGCGGATGGATTTGAATTTTGCCATGACAAAAAAAATTTAACCGCAGAGATCGCGGAGACCGCGGAGGTCGATTAATGATTTTCCTCCGCGAACACTGCGCCCTCTGCGGTTAAGTTGGTTTAAAAATTACAGGCCCGAGGCGATTTTCTTCAGCAGGTCCACGCAGCGGTTGCTGTAGCCCCACTCGTTGTCATACCACGAGACAAGCTTGAAGAATTTGCTGTTGAGCTCGATGCCTGAGCCGGCGTCGAAGATCGATGAGTTCTTGTCGTGGATGAAGTCGCTTGAGACCACCTCGTCGCCCGTGTAGGCAAGGATGCCCTTGAGATAGGTCTCGCTGGCACGCTTCATCGCCTCGGAAATTTCCTTGTAGGAGGTTTCCTTGACGGTCTTTACGGTGAGATCGACGACCGAGACGGTGGGCGTCGGCACACGGAACGACATGCCGGTGAGCTTGCCCTTGACCTCGGGGCACACCAGCGCGGTCGCCTTGGCGGCGCCGGTGCTGGCAGGGATGATATTGATCGCGGCGCTGCGGCCGCCCTTCCAGTCCTTTTTCGAGGGGCCGTCCACGGTTTTCTGCGTGGCGGTGTAGGAATGGATGGTGGTCATGAGGCCTTCCTCGATGCCGAAGCCTTCCTTGAGCAGCACGTGAACGAGTGGCGCCAGGCAGTTGGTCGTGCAGGAGGCGTTGGAAATGATGTTATGCTTCGTAGCGTCGTATTTCGAATCGTTCACGCCCATGACGACGGTGATGTCCTCGCCCTTGGCCGGCGCGGAGATGATGACCTTCTTGGCGCCCGCGGCGAGGTGGCCCTTGGCCTTCTCGGCGTCGGTGAAGAGGCCGGTGGATTCGATGACGACCTGCACGCCGAGCTGGCCCCAGGGCAGGCCGGAGGGATCCTTGGCGCTGACGACCTTGATGTCGTGGCCGTTGACCACGAGCACGTCGTCCTCGGGCTTGTCGGGCGCGGACTTCTTGGAGCTGACCGTGCCGTTGAAACGACCCTGGGTGGAATCGTATTTGAGGAGATAGGCGAGGTTGTCGGCCGGGACGATGTCGCCGACAGCGACGACGTCGAGCACCGTACCGAGCAGGCCCTGCTCGACGAGCGCGCGAAAAACGAGGCGGCCGATGCGGCCAAAACCATTGATGCCAACTTTCACAGCCATGGGAGTCTCCGTTTCTGAGTGGTTGATTACGATTTCGAGTAAGCCGCGTGTGGACGCGGAAAGCCCAAAGAAGACGCACGTTTCCCGGTTGGCAAGTGCCAATCCTGCAAAACGCCCTACCCTTCACTCATCCACAATCCGCAGCCAAGCGCGGGCAAAAAGAGTTCCGCTTCGACCGGCTGCGCCGGTTCGTGCGAACCGGAGCCAAAAAACCGCTCGTGATCGGCGAGCTGTTTCCATGTGGCCGATGCTACCGTCTCCCCTAACGGGATGACCGCGTCATTGGGCGTGGGATTGACGGCAAAGAGCAGGCGCAGCGGGCCCTGGCTGCGATCGGCGTTGTAGAGCGCCGCGGCGGCAAGGGAATCTGGCGCGAAGAAAAACTGGAAATAGGTCTCGGCCGGCCGCGAATAGAGCCGCAACAGCCGGCCGTGTTCGCCGCGACGGAAGGCGATCCAGTCGGCAAAATAGGCATGCGTGGCCGGAAAGCGGTAAAGCCGGCGGTAATCGAGGGCGTTGAGGTCGCCCTGCTGGTAGGTATTGTTCACCCCGCGCTTCGAGCGAAGGAAATCCTGTCCCGCGGCGATCATGGGGATGCCAATGCTGGCAAAAAGGACCGCGGCCATGAGGTGCGTGCGCCGCCGGTCGTTGGCGGTGGGCGAGAAGCCGTTGAAATCGGCATTCTCCGTGATCATGTCGATCCAGGTGCGGTCGTCGTGCGACTCGGTGTAATTGACCGTCTGCGCCGGCCATTTGGCGAAATGCCAGGGCGAGCCCTTGAGAAAATACTCGAAGCTCTCGCGCGTGCCGCCGCCGCGCACGAAGTCGCGCAGGAAATTCCGGTAGCCGTCGTTCCACGATGCCCAGCCGGTGTCGCGCAACGCACCCGCGATGTGCCCGCGGAAGCTCCACGGCTCGGCGATGAGCACGACGTCGGGCTTCACGTTCTTCAGCGACGCCTCGATCTCGCGCAGCACCTCCAGGCCGATGAGATCGGCGAGATCGAAGCGGAATCCGTCCACGCCGTAAGCCTCGATGGCATGCCGGCAGCTGTCGATGATGAGCCGCGTGGCCATGGCCGAGCGGGCCCGCAGGTCGTTGCCGCAGCCGCTCCAGTCGGAAAGCTTTCCGGTGTCGTCCTGCTCAAAGTAGTAGAGCTTGTCGATGAACATGAGGTGCGCCGGCTCGCCGACGTGATTGAAAACGACATCGATCAGCACGGCGATGCCGCGCCGGTGGAACGCACGCACCAGTTCCTGCAATTCCCGCACGCCCGAGGCCCGCGCCGGGTCGAGGGAATAGCTGCCCTCCGGCGCGAAGAAATTGTTCGTCATGTAGCCCCAGTGATACTCCTCTGGGGTCTTGTTATCGAATTCGTGCACGGGCTGCAGCTCGACGGCATTGATGCCCAGCTTGTGCAGATGGAACTCCGGGCTCTGCACCCACTTGGTCAGCCCGGCAAAGCCGCGGCGCTCCTCCGGGCTGGCCTTCACCGGCGCATTGGCCGCGAGATCGCGTACGTGCGCTTCGGCGATGACGAGATCCTGCCAAGAGGGCGTCGGAAAATCGCGGTCGCCCCGCCCCACCCATTCGCGGTCGAGCACGATACCCGGCCCGATGCGATCCACCGCCGCAAGCGCGTAGGGATCGAGAATGCGCTGCGTCCGGTCGAAAAGCCCGAATTCATTCTGCGGGCCTTCCACGTGATACCAATAAAACCAGCCGTGCACATTTTGGGCGAGGGTGACTTCCCACACCCCGGGCGCATGCGGATGATGCGCGAGCGGGTAGCGATGCGCAGCGTCCTGCGCCGCGAGATCTTCGCACACGCACAACTCGACGCTCTGGGCGCGCGGTGCGAACAGGCGGAAGGTCGTCTCGTTCCCGTTCACATACGCCCCGAGCGGCAAGTGCGTTTTGAGCTGGTGAAAAAACTCACCCGGTCGCAACGGCACGCTCTGGGCATCGTCCCCTTCCGACCACAAAATGGCCCAGGGCTCGTTCAGATCGAGCGGCGCGGCCAGGGTGAAATGAAACAGATGATGGCCCGTGCGCGCAGGATCGATGAAGCGGTTGGCGGTCCCGTGGTCGTCCCGCACGATGTTCGGCGCGTCGAAGGGCACGTCGAGCCAGCGGTGTTCGCCGGTGACAAACTTGAACCGCATCGGCGGCTGGGCAAAAAAATGTGCAGCCTGCCCGGCCAGCAGCAACACCGCGTCGCCCGCGAGCGTGGCGGCCTGCAGGCGCCACTCGCGCTGGCCGACGGCATTCTGCCAGCCGTTGAAATCGCCCGCCAGGTAGATCGCCGTGGTCAGCGGATCGATGTCGGCCGGCAGGCGTCCCGTCTGCAGGAAGAAAAAAATCTCGCCCTTCTTGTTGGCAAAGTAGCCGCTCTCGCAGCCAAAGGTGTAATCGGGAAACCGCGTCAGGGTGGCGAAACGCGGCGCCGCAGCGGGTGCGCCCACGCCGCGCAGGCCGAGCGAGAGCGGCGGCTTGTGGCGCGCCTGCCAGTCGTGCGCCAGCTCAATGACGCCGCTGGTGGGTGACATGAGCCAGGCGCGGGCAATCTTTTTATCACGCGAACGCATGCGGGCTCCTAAGCATCCGGCATGCGCGGGCCCCGACAAGCCGGAAAGTTTCCCCATATTTTCATATCGACAGAAAAAGCAGCCGTGCGGCGGGGTTGACAAAACGTCCCGCGCCCGCGTCGTTTGGCCGGAAAGAGTATGTCTGCGCGTGAAAAAATCCTCGTGGCCATGTCCGGCGGCGTGGACAGCTCCGTCGCCGCCCTCCTGCTCAAGCAGCAGGGGCACGACGTGGCTGGCGCCTACATGAAAAACTGGATCAACGAGGAGGGCGTCGTCGGCCATTGCCCGTGGGAACAGGACATCGCCGACGCCCGCGCCGTGGCGGAACGACTGGGCCTCGATTTTCAGGTCGTCAACCTTATGCGCGACTACCGCGAGCGCGTCGTGCAATACCTGCTCGACGGCTATGCGCGCGGCCTGACGCCCAATCCGGACATCATGTGCAACCGGGAGATCAAGTTTGGCGTGTTTCGCGCCTGGGCGCGCGAACATGGCTTCGACGCGGTTGCGACGGGGCACTACGCCCGTCGTGAACTTTCCGCCGGAGGCCGCCCAGCCCTGGTCGAAGGCACCGACAAAAACAAAGACCAGTCCTACTTTCTCGCGCGGCTCAGCCCGGAACAGCTGGCCGATGCGCGGTTTCCCATCGGCCATTTGAAAAAGCCCGAACTGCGTCATCTCGCGCGTGAAGCCGGCCTGCCCAACGCCGATAAAAAGGACAGCCAGGGCATCTGCTTCATCGGCCAGGTGAAAATGCAGGATTTCCTGCGCGCCTACGTGCCCGATCATCCCGGCCCCGTCGTGCGGGTCACCGATGGGCGCCAGCTCGGCGAACACCGCGGCCTTCATTTTTACACCCTCGGCCAGCGCCGGGGCATCGGCATTCCCTCCAACACGGACTTCAAGAACTACGTCGTCGTCGGCAAGCGCGCCGCCGACCATGCGCTGCTCGTGGCCTTCGAGGAGCCCGCCGCGCCGGGGCTTTTCACGTGTGAAATTCGCGTGCACAGCCTGAGCTGGCTGGTTGAGCCCGCCACCTCGCCTCGCCCGCTGGAAGGGCGCGTGCGTTATCGCGATCCACGCGTACCGCTGGAATTTTTTCCGGAAGGCAACGACACGGCACGAGTGGTGTTTTGCGAGCCGCAGCGCGCGCTCGCCAGCGGACAGATTCTCGCATTTTACGAAGGAGAACAACTGCTGGGCGGCGGAGTTTACGTATGACTATCTATCTTTCATGCATAGCCATGCAGTGACGATCCGTCCATCGTTTCGTCTGCGATCGACCAGGCAAGGATCAGCAGCCCAAGACGATCAAACCACCCGAGGCCAGCCGGGGCAAAAATTTGCCCGCTCCTCACAAATCAGGCGACACATTCGCAATGGCTTCCTCTAGTGTGGTGAGGCCTTCCTTCACCTTCAACAAGCTGTCCTGGTGAAGCGTCTTCATGCCGTTGCGCATGGCGATTTTCTTCAGCTCTGCGGTTTCCATCTCCTTGTTGATGCCTTCGACCAGCTCCTCGCTGATCGTCATGAGTTCGTGAATGCCAACGCGGCCCTTGTAGCCGCTGCTGCCGCATTTGGAGCAGCCGTTGGGGTTGGCCTTGAAAATCTGCCCGCTCCAGCCGAGGCCGGCCTCAAAGATTTCCTTTTCGCGGCCCCTGGTTTCGACGGGCACGCGGCAGCTCTTGCAAACGCGGCGCATGAGGCGCTGAGCACAGACGCAAAGCAGCGACGAGGAAATCATGAAGGGCTCGATCCCCATGTCCGTGAGACGCGCGACCGTGCTGGGCGCGTCATTCGTGTGCAGGGTGCTGATGAGCAAATGGCCGGTGAGCGCAGCCTCGACGGCGATGTCGGCCGTTTCGCGATCGCGAATTTCGCCGACGAGAATGATGTCGGGATCCTGACGCAGAAAGGCACGCAGCGCTGTGGCAAAAGTGAGGCCGATCTGCTTGTGCATCTGCATCTGGTTGATGCCATCCAGCGTGTATTCGATCGGGTCCTCGGCGGTGCGGATGACAATCTCGGACGAGTTGATCTCATTGAGCGCGGAATAAAGCGTCATGGATTTGCCCGAGCCGGTGGGCCCGCAGTGCAGAATCATGCCATAGGGCTGGCGGATGACCTCGCGGTATTTGGTGAGATTGTCCTCGGAGAAACCAAGGGCGGTGAGCGGCAGCGTCGACTTCTGCTTGTCGAGGATACGCATGACGACGCCCTCGCCGTGGTTGAGCGGCCCGGTGGAAACACGCAGATCGATGTCGATGCCCTTCTTGGTGTATTGCTTGAAAATGATGCGGCCGTCCTGCGGCAGGCGGCGCTCGGCAATGTCGAGATTGCACATGATCTTCAGGCGGGCGACGAGTGCGGGCGCAACCTTGATGGGCAGGCGGAGCTTCTCGTGGCACACGCCGTCAACGCGGTAGCGGACGATCACTTCCTTTTCCTGCGGCTCGATGTGAATGTCGCTGGCCCCGCCGTAGTAGGCGTCCTCGATGATACGATTGCTGAGCTGGATGATGGGACCGGACTCCTCGGTGACATCGTCGGCATTGACCTCACCGCTGCCCTCGCCGAACTCCTGGCCGATCTCCTTGACGACTTCGGCAAACTGCGCGTCGCCCTGCGAGCGGTCCCGGCTGAATTTTTCCCGGATGTCCTTCTCCCGGCAGAGCAGCCGGATGACGCGCTTGCCAGTCATCTCATGGATCTTGTTCGGCACCGTGACCTCGAACGGGTTGGCGAAGGCCACGAGCAGAAACTCGCCCACCTGGCCGACGGGCATCACCAGGTTTTCCTTGCAGAACTCAAGCGGCAGATGCTCGTAAGTGGTGTTGTTCACCCGATAATGGCTGACATTGAAGGGCGCGAGGCCAAGCGCGCGGCCCTTGGCAACCAGTATCTGGAAAGGCGAGAGGTGGTAATCGTCCTGCAGCAGCTTGTCGAGGGTTTCGCCAGTCGGCTCGCCGGGCACGGCGGAGATGGCTGCGTGCTGTTCGGCCGTCAACAGCTCCATCTCCTCGAGATGGTGGACGATCTGGGTCTGGATTTTTCCGAGCGGCATGGGATCAGGTGGTGCCGACAGGCTGGGTGAGGCCGGCGAGCTGATTGCGCTCAGCCTCGATTTTTTCGAGATGGTCCGCGATGACCTCGAGCGTGGTGCCATACCAGAGGATCCGGCCGCCAAGTTTCTTCTGCCAATGGGCACGCACGGCCGGACTGAGATAATAGGCCGTGGCGACAAAGTGAAAATCCTCCTCGCGGTCGAAGGGCACCGTCCAGGTGGCCCAGCAATCGGCAAAGTCGATCGACTTCTTTATGTCGTCGCCGATTTCGTAATTGCGCAGGTCGATCAGGCCGATGCCGTCGGTTTCCACGATATGCTGCAGCAGATCCTCCTCGCGCACGGTCTTCATCTCATAGGCGATGATGGCGAGCACGCTGCACTTGCGGCGGTCGTTGGCCGCGATGGCCTCCAGCAAGCGTTCGTTGGCGTTTTCGAGGTCCTCGATTTTCACGAGGTTGTGCTCGACCAGCGAGGCGCCCAGCAGACGATTGGCGCGCATAAGCAGGGGGCGGTTTTCCGACATGGCGTAAAAATTTAACCAAAGACCGGCGATTAGCTACTTTTTTTCGCTGCGGCGCAGCGCCTCGACGCGCTTTAGCAATTCCTTCTTGAGCTTGTCGAGTCCGCCGCCAGTGAGGCAAGAGATTTGCACGAGGGGCACCTTCGGGTAGCGGCGCTTGAATTTCGCGAGGTGGTCACGCGCGGATTCGATATCAATTTTATTCGCCGCGACGATGCGCGGCTTGTCGAGCAGCGCCGGGTCGTAAAGCTTCAGCTCGCGCAGGAGGGTCGCGTAATCGTCGCGCGGGTCGCGGCCGTCGGTCCCGGCCAGGTCGATCAACAGCACGAGCAGTGCGCAGCGCTCGATATGGCGGAGAAAACGGTGCCCGAGGCCGCGGTTTTCGCTCGCGCCCTCGATCAGGCCGGGGATGTCGGCCAGCGTCAGCCGGCGCATGTGGCGCGGATCGTCCGTGTAATCGATGATCCCGATCTGCGGATGCAGTGTCGTGAAGGGATAGGCGGCGGTCTTCGGACGCGCCTTGGTGAACCGGCTCATGAGCGAGGACTTGCCGGCGTTGGGGAACCCGACCAGCCCGATGTCCGCGATGCTTTTCAACACGAGGCGGAATGTGCCGCGCGCGCCCTCCTGGCCGGGGTTGGCATTCTTCGGCGCGCGGTTGGTGGACGACTTGAAACGCGTGTTTCCCCACCCGCCATTGCCGCCCTTGCAAAGCACGAAGCGCTGTCCGTCCGCAATGATTTCCGTCACGGTCTCGCCGGTCTCATCGTTGATCACCACCGTGCCGAGCGGTATTTTCAGCAGGCATTCCTTGCCGTCCGCGCCATGCTCGTCCGAGCCCCGCCCATGCTCGCCGCGCTTGCCGCTCCAATGCGGCTTGTATTTGTAGTCGATGAGATTGTTCGTGTCGTCGTCGCCGATCAGCACGACGTCGCCGCCGCGCCCGCCATCGCCGCCGTTGGGGCCGCCCCACGGCTCATATTTCTCGCGGCGAAACGAAACACACCCGCGCCCGCCGTCACCAGCCTGCGCCTTGATCTTGCATTCATCGACAAACATGGGAGCTACCATGCAGAACCCTGCGCCGTTGCCAAGAGCGCGCGGCGCGCCCTCCCCCGTCTCACAGCGCCAGCTTGATGCCCTTGCGCAGATAAGTCGGCACGTCGAGGTCCTGGCCTTCGAAGAGATTCCGGTCGGTTTTGTCGAAATGGCCGCGGCTCTCGACATCGCGGTCGAAGCCAAAATCCTCCTGGGCCACCGGCTTGGTGTGCACGGCGGGTTTTTCCGGAGCCTCGCCCGCCGCCAGACGCTCGAGGAGGATGGACGCCGTGAAAGGTTTTTCCTCGACGCGCGGTGCAGAAGCCTTGGTGCGAGGAACGGAGGGCGCCGCGCGGCGTGCGGCCAGACCGCGGCCGCCGAGATCGCTCGTGCCGAGCACGCAGACCTCGACGCGGTTTTGCAGACTCTCGTCGATGACCGCGCCCATGATGACGTGCGATTCCTTGCCGAATTGCTCGGTGATGGCCGTCATCAGCTCATTGACCTTGGGCAGCGTGAGATCGGTGCCACCGGTGATGTTGACCAGCAGGCGGTCGGCCTTGCGGGAAAATTCCGGGGTGTGCAGGAGCGGGCAGAGTTTCAGGCTTTCGATGGCCTCGGCCACGGCGTTTTCGCCTTCGCCGGTGCCGAGCCCAAAGAGCGTCTTGCCGCCGCGCTGCTGGAACGCCTGACGCAGCGTGGCAAAGTCGAGATTGATCAGACCGGTGCGGAAGAGCATCGACCAGATGGACTTGACTCCGCGGCCGATCCATTCGTCGGCGCGCGCGAAGGAATCGAGCACCGTTTCGTTTTCGGCGGACTCCTGCATGAGCACGTCGTTGGGCAGCGGGATGACGGCATCGCACACCCGGCGCAGCGCGGCCAGGCCTTCCTCGGCCTGCTTGAGGCGGCGTCCACCTTCAAAGCTGAACGGCATCGTGACAAACGCGATGACCAGCGCACCCTCCTCGGCGGCGATTTCCGCCACGATCGGCAGTGCGCCGCTGCCCGTGCCACCGCCCATGCCGGCAAGCAGGAACACCAAGTCACAATCGCGCACGACGACGGCGATTTTTTCACGGTCGGCTTCGGCCGCAAGCCGGCCAAGCTCGGGATCGCCGCCCGCGCCCAAGCCCCGCGTGACCGTGGTGCCGATCAGCACCTTGTCCTGGACGGGTGAACTGGAGAGAGCCTGGTAATCGGTGTTGATGACCGCCAGCTGGAGCCGGTCGAGGTTCTCCATCTTGAGCCGGTCCACGGCGTTGGCGCCGGCCCCGCCGACGCCCACGAGCTTGATCGCGATGCTGCGGTCGGTGAGGATTTCGGAAGTGAGCGGAAGTTCGTCGGGAGGCGTCATAAGTCAGGCAGTGGCGAAAAATTTGCTGAAGAGGCCGGCCCGGCGGCGGGGCGCGCTGGCGCGTTCGGCCTGGGCGCTGAGGGTGAAATGCAACAGACCCAACGCGGTCGAATAGGCGGGATCGCGGAGATTTTCGCTGACCCACGCAGGGGCCTCGCCCAGGCGCGCGGGCACGCCGAAAACTTTCGCCGCCGCATCGGTGATGCCGGGCAGCTTGGCCGTGCCACCGGTGAGCACCACGCCGGCCGGGATTTTCTCCGGGGCAAAGGACGGGCCGAGTTTCTTGCGGACAACCTCAAAAATTTCCCAGACACGGGCGGCGGTGATCTGCTCGATGGTCTGGCGGGGAAACTCGCGGTCGCCGATGGAGTAATCGCCGATGAGCATGACTTTCTCCCTTTTGTCGCGCGCCTGCACAATGCCCTGGCCATGGCGAAGCTTGAGCGCCTCGGCGTGCCCCTGCTGGACGCGCAGGCCAAGGGCAAGGTCGTTGGTCAGATGGCCGCCGCCGACAGTGACGACGCCGGTCTTGTGGGCGCAACCGTCGCGGTAGAGTGCAAAATCCGTCGTGCCACCGCCGATATCGATGGCCAGCACGCCATTGTGCCGCTCCTCCGCGGTGGTAATGAGCGCGCCGGACGCTAGGCTGGAAAGAATGAGCTTGGTCACGCGGACGTTGAATCCGTTGATCACATGCGTGTTGTCGGCGACCTTGCTTTCAAGGCCGTGCACGGTCCAGTAGCTCACGTCAAGCCGGCGGCCGACGAGGTGCTCGGGATCCGGCACGAGCCGTCCGTCGAGACGGAACGGCCGGCGAATGTGGTGCACGACAATGCGGCCTTCGGGCAGCTCCTTGGCCATTGCAAGCCGGCAGACCGTATCGATGTCCATCGCGCCGACGGTGTTGTCGGCGGCGGATACGTTGACCGAGGCCTCGTTTTCGAAGCCTTCGAGATGCCCGCCGGTCTGCGCAAGGTAAACTTCGTCAACCCGCGTGCCTCCGCTCTGCTCGGCGGAAAGGAGGGCGCTGTGGGTGGCCTCGCTCGCCGTTTTGTAGTCCATGACAGCGCCCTTGATGACGCCGCGCGTGGGGGCCTCGCCCACCCCGATAATGTTGAGCTCGCGGCCGCGGGTGAGTTCGCCCACGAGAACGGTGACTTTGGTGGTGCCGATCTCAACGGCGCCGATGATCTTGGTGCTAGAAATCACGTTGGATAAGATGTTTTAAGTTCGGAAAAAGGGACGGTGCATTGTTCGGCACCAAGGGCGTGACGCGCGCAGACGGATCGCCGGCATTTTCCGAGCGGGCGCGGGTGTCGAGAGCGACGGGCACCTGCAGGCCGTTGGCGAGATTGACTGACTTGAGCGCCTTGTCCGGCTGCATGCGTGCGAGGTCAAGCACGTAGTCGAGGCGCGCCAGCTGGCGGAAAAAATCGTCGCGCGTGCTGAAAGTAATTTCCGGAATGTCCTTTGAGTGCACCACGATCTCGCCGTCCGAGGCGAGCCGTGCGAGCGACACGACGGTAAAGGTGCGATAAAGGTGCTCGGCCTGGTTATGCGCGGTGGCCAGCAGGTCCGCCACGGTTTCCATGCCGTCAACCGGGGCAAAACCGCGGCCGGCGCGCATGAGCTTCACCCCGTCGAGCCACGGCAGCGTGGACAGCAGCGCCGGGGCATAGCCTTCACCGTCGTAAACGACGCCGTCGCGCGCAACAAGCAGCGCATGCGGGGGAGTGTCGCCGATTTGCGCCATGACCCGGGCCACGGGCGCGCGCTCCTGCAGACTGACCCCAAGCGTGGTGGGGAAATTGCGCGTGAGCACAGCAGCGCTCACCTGACCGCTGGCGAGCAACCGGGCGCGCAGCGCATAAAGATCAAGCGCCATGAGATCCGCATTTTTTGCCAGCGCAAGAGTGCGCACCGTCCAAGCCTGATCGAGCACGCCGTCGGTCGAGAGCGCGACGTCCCGGACCGACATCTCCGACTTCGCCGCGTTTTCCCTCAGCTGGTTGCTGTCGATCACACTGGAAATTTCCATCGCGCCCCACACGACCGCAGCCAGCACCAGGACGATGCCGCCGGCCTTGAGCATGACGGCCTGCCGGCGCCGGCGGCCAGTCTTCGACATCGCGCGCTGGTTCACGCTCTGGCTGATATCCTGCCAGGTGCGGGCGGGCCGGGAAATGGTCGCGGTTTTGCTCATGCGGAAACGCGAGCCACCGCAAAACGCTGCACCGCGGGCGTGACCAACTCCCGAACCAATCCCGTGAAATCCAATCCCGCGCTGCGTGCGCTCATCGGCAGCAGGCTGGTCTCCTTCATGCCAGGGAGCGTGTTGATTTCGAGCAAAAACCATTCGCTTTTTTCCGAAAGCATGAAGTCGATGCGCGCATAATCCCGACAACCGCACGCGGCAAAAGCCGTCTCGGCCGCCGAGCGCACGGCCTCCGTCAGGGCATCCGGCAGCGGCGCCGGGCAGAGATACTCGGTCAGGCCCTTGGTGTATTTCGAAGCATAATCGTAACGCCCTGACTTCGGCCGGATTTCCACGATTCCCATGGCGCGGCCGCCGAGGACGCCGACGGACAACTCGCGGCCAAAGATGCGGCGCTCGGCCAGCCATTGCCCGGCGGAAATCTTTTCAAGCGCCGCGGCCAACTCCGCCGGGCCGGAAACGATCTTCAGGCCGACGCTGCTGCCCTCATCATTGGGCTTAAGCACGATTTCGGAGCCGAGTTCCGCCACCAATGCCGCAGCCGCGGGCTTGCGCGTGGCGTCAAAGACCACCCCGGGCACGATGTTTACGCCCTGCGCGGCGACCCGCTGCTTCGTGGCGGTCTTGTCCATACACAGCGCGCTCGCGGCAGCATCACAGCCGGCATAGCCCGCTTCCACGGCGTCCAGCAGGCGTTGCATGCCGCCGTCCTCGCCAAACTTGCCATGCAAGGTGGAAAACACCACGTGCCGCGCAGGATCAAGTTCGCTGGGCAGCGCGTCGGCGTCGATTTGAAACAGCCGCGTCGGAAACGACCGCGTGAGCGCCTGCGCGCAGGCCGCGCCGGAGCCGAGCGAGACCTCACGCTCGGCGGACGTGCCACCGGCGAAGACGGCGATGACCGGCAACTCACTCACAGGACTTCCTCCCATTTTTTCCCGTAAAGCAGCACTTCCGGCTCGAGTTCGATCCCGCGCGTCTCGCGCACGCGGGCGCGCACGCGGCGCATGAGCGCGATGACGTCCGCGCTCGTGGCATGACCGCGGTTGACGATGAAATTGGCGTGCACCGGGGAGACCTCCGCGTCGCCGACCCGTTCGCCCTTCAAGCCAGCCTCGTCAATGAGGCGGCCGGCGGAACTGTCCGGCGGATTTTTAAAAATGCAGCCCGCGCTCGGTTCGCGCGGCTGGGTCTCGTGGCGCTTTCGCCGGTAAACATCAATCTGGCGGTTGACCGCCTCGGCATCCGCCTGCGCCGCCGGCCGCAGCAGCGCGCCGAGCGCAATGGCATCGAACAACTCGGCGCAGTGGCGGTAGGCCACGTGCATGTCCGCCTTGCGCAGGATTTTCACGTCGCCCGCGGGCGTCATGATTTCCACCTCCTCCACCACGTCAAACATCCAGCCGCCCATCGCGCCCGCGTTCATGCGCAGCGCGCCGCCGACCGAACCTGGGATGCCCTCGAGAAACTCAAAGCCTGCGAGGCCGGCCTTGCCGGCCAGGCCGCAGAGATTCTTCAGGCGCAGGCCGGCACCCGTCCATACCCGCCCGTCGGGCCGCGGCTCGAAACGCTGCCAGTTCTCATGCGCGAGTGCGATGACAAGGCCGTCGACCCCTTCGTCCAGCACAATAAGATTGGAGCCGCGCCCGAGCAAAAAAACCTCCACGCCACGGGCCTGCGCCTCGCGCAGCAAAACTTGCAGGTCACCGGTGGTCGCCGGCTCGGCATACACGCGCGCCGCACCGCCGACGCGCATGGTCGTTTTGGACGCGAGCGATTCCTCGCGCACCAGCCGGCTGCCCGCCGAGAGCTGCGGCCGCAGCGCGGCGGCGAAGTCGTCCCAGATTTTTGCCTTCATTTCATCCGCACGGCGCAGCTCAAGCCACGCACGCGCCTTTTGATCAATGTCACCCGCACCCACAAAGGCCACCAGATCGCCCGGCTGCAACCCGCGGCTGAGCGCACGAAAAAGCGCTCCATCGTCGCCCGGCAGATAATCCACACGCAGCGCCGCGGAATTTTTTTTCAATTCGACGTAGATGTCGGCCGTGGTGCCGCCCGCGATGGGTGCCTCGCCGGCGGGATAAACATCGACCAGATGCACGCAGTCGGCCAGCGCCAGCGCGGCGGCGAACTCGGTCTTGAACTGCGCCGTCCGGCTGAAGCGATGCGGCTGGAACACGACGACCAGCCGGCCGCGTTCACCCTCACGGCGACGCAAACTCGCCAGCAACGCACGAATTTCCGCCGGATGATGCGCGTAATCTTCCAGCACGGTCAGGCCGGGGGTCATGTGCAGCACACTCTGGCGACGGCATACCCCGGCATAATCGGCGAGCAGGCGCGGCGCGAGTTCCGCGCCAATCAGCTGGGCAGCCGCGAGCGCAGCCGCGGCGTTGACGGCATTGAATTCGCCGCGCGCCCGCACGCTGGCTTCGTTCGACAGAAATCGTCCGCCCAGGCGGAGACGCAGGTGCGTGTCGGTTTCGCCCGCGATCTCGCACGAAAAATCCCCGCTGCGACCGAAAGTAAAAAACCGGGGCTGCGCTCCACCTGGCTGCATCCCCGCGACCAGACGCTGCGACAGCGGACAGACGTCGGAGGTAAGCACGGCGGATTTCGTCCGGGCAAAAAGCGCGGCAAAGGCCGCGGCAAAGTCATCCAGGCGGCGATAATGGTCCGGGTGATCCCAATCCAGGTTCGTCGCGATGGTGATTTCAGGCGCAAAAGCATCAATGGTGCCGTCGCTTTCGTCGATCTCGGCCACGACCCAGTCATTCGAGCCGGCGCGCGCCGGCGGGGCCGCATCATCGACAAAAAGGCCGCCAAGGATCCAGCCGGCCGGAAAATTCGCGCGGCGCAATGCGGTGATGAGCAGCGCGGTCGTCGTGGTCTTGCCGTGCGCACCGCAGACGGCGACCAGTTTCCGGCCGCGCAGCACCTCGGCCAGCAGTTCGCCCCGGCGTACGAGCGGCAGGCCGCGCGCAACCGCGGCGGCTCGGGCCGGATGCGACGGCGCGATGGCGGATGAGAAAGCCACCAGTTCGCAACCGGCCGGCAGGCCGCCGGTTGCGGTGACCGTCACGCGTTCACGCGCGAGCAGGACGCGCATCGGCTCGGTGAGCGCGTCGTCCTCGCCGCTGACGCTGAAGCCGAGCTGCGCGAGATAAATGGCCAGCGGGCCGACACCCATCCCGCCCACGCCGACGCAGTGGATGCCGCGCACAGCACGCGAAAAAAGCAGGGGCGGCGCGGCGGGTCTCATTTCGTCATGCGACGGAGGGCTGCGCAGCAGCCGGTGGTTGCGGAGCGGAATTTTTTCCATCAGGCGGCGCCAGCAGGCCCTCCAGGTCGTCGAGCAGCACGTCGAGCGACGCCGCATGCTCCATGCGCGCGAGGTTGTCGCGGAACTTGCGCAGCAGCCAGTCGTTGAAAATCACCTCCGTCACCTCGGCGTACAACGAGCCGAGAAACATCTGGTCGATGACGAGTCCCCCGCCCTGCTTCTCGAAGAAGGCGGCATTGGCACGCTGGTGATCGTCGGCCGCCTGTGGGAACGGCACGAGGATGGCCGGCGTGGTGCAGCGGACGAGTTCAGCGATCGTGCCCGCACCAGCGCGGGCGACGACCAGGTCGGCGGCGGAAAACAGGCCGGCGACATCATCGCAGAACGGTGTGAACACCGCCCGGATGGGCCCGGCGGTCTTCGTGCCGAGCTGGAGAACCTCGTGCCGCCCCTTGCCCAGCCCGGTCACGCAGCAAACCTGCACGCCGGCCTGCGCAAAGCGTTCAAGATGGTTGCGCGCCCAGTCGTTGAGCGGCGCCGCTCCCTGGCTGCCACCGAAAATAATGAGCGCCTTCTGATTGGGATCGAGGCCAAGGTGTTCGCGTGCGGCGGCCGCCGGCTGGCGGGAGATTTCACGGCGCACCGGCAGGCCGGCGTGACGCGTGGCCGAGGCCCGCACGCTGCGCAAACGGACGCTCGGCGGCAGATAGACCCGTTGCGCAAAACGGCCCAGCAGGCGCACCGCCCGGCCGGGAATACGGTTGGCCTCGTGCAGCGCGACGGGAATCCGGTGCAGCCGGCCCGCCACCACGGCGGCGAGCGAGGTGAAGCCGCCAAAACCCACGATGACATCAGGCCGCAACTCTCGCACCGCGCGCAGGCTGAAGACAAAGCTGCGCGCCTGTGACACGACAAAGCGCATGAACCCGAGCGGATGCCAGGAAAAGCCCATCCCTGGCACGGGCACGAAGGTGAAATGCGGATATTTTTCGGCCAGTCGGGCGTCCACTTTCTTCTGGCTGATGAAGAGCGTGACCGTGTGGCCGCGGGCGGTGAGGCCCTCGGCGAGGGCGATGCCCGGTGCGAGATGCCCGCCGGTGCCGCCGCAGGTGATGAGAAACTTCCAGCTCACGCGAACACTTCCTTGAGTTCGTTATCGGCCGTGTTGAACGCAGGATGCGACCAGGCACGCCGGGTATTGACCAGGATGCCGATCAGCAGGCCCATGAGCAGCAGATTTGACAGCCCGGCACTGATGAACGGCAGCGACATGCCCTTGGTCGGAAAAAGGCCCGTGACCACGCCGAGATTGATGATCGATTGCAGGCAGATGAGCAGCAGGCAGCCGGTCGCGAGCAGAAACTGGAACAGGTTGGGCGCGCGGCGCAGATGAACCAGCCCGGCGATGAACATCACAGTGAACACGAATACCGTGCCGAGCGTGAAGGAAAGGCCGAGTTCCTCACCAACCACGGCGAAGATAAAATCGTTGTTCGCCTCGGGCAAAAAATTGTGCTGCTGGCGGCCGTTCCCCAGGCCGACTCCACCCGTGCCGCCGGCCGCAAAAGCCGCCTCAGATTGGTACAGCTGGTAGGTGCCGGCGTTTTTGTTGCCCTCCACATCAAGGAACGCGACAAAACGTTGCAGCCGGTTCGGATTGTGAATGACCGCGACGGCAAAAACGACAGTGACCGCCGCGATCGTCGGGAGGATGTAGCGCCACCGGGCGCCGGCCAGGAACAGCAGCGTGAGACCGACGGTGACCGTGAGCGCCGCCGTACCGAAATCCGGCTCAAGAATGATGAGGCCGGCAAAAAGCCCGATGACCCCCAGCGGCAGCACGAAACCACGGCGCAGCTCGCCGATTTTCGTCTGGTTGACGGCAAGATAGTGCGCGAGGCAGAACACCATCGCGAGTTTCGCAAATTCGGAAACCTGCAGTCGCAAGGAACCGTAACCGAGCCAGCGGCGGCTGCCCTTGACCGAGACGCCGAGATGCGGCACGAGCACGAGCGCGAGCAAAAATAGCGCGGTGCCGCTGATGACCCACACGTAGCGCCGCAGATAATCGAGATTCAGGCGGCTCGCGACCCAGCCGAGAGCAACGGCCAGCACCACGCCGACCAGTTGCTTGCTCAGGTAATAATACGGCCCCTGCTTAAAATAGGCGCTGGCACTGAAAAGAATGGTGAGGCCGAGGATGGTGAGGCCGATGGCGCAGACGACGATGACTGCGACGGGATTGACTGCGAAGCGGGGACGGGGCGAGTCAGCGGCAACGGACATGGAGGAAACTCAGGGATTCTTTGGCGCGCCGGAGTTGTCGGTGGCGGAAGACGCATCGGGGGCGGGCGCAGGAGGCGTGTCATCCACCTTGATGACCGGCGGCTCCTCGCTCGTGGGCTTGAGGCCCGAATCAAGATCTCCGCCGGCGGGCGGGGACGGCGGCGCGGGCTCGGTCAGGGCACCCGGCTTCGCCGATTTGCCGGCGGGAGCGGATCCATTGGGGATGACCAATTCCTGACCTGCGCGGATTTTTCCCGGGTCGGAAATATTGTTGGCGGTGGCAAGTTCACCGACCGTCACGCCGTATTTTTTCGCGATGGTGCCGAGCTTTTCGCCTGGCTTGACCGTGTGCGTGATCTGGCCGCCGGCATTTTTGGCCGGTTCGGGTGCAGCGTCGACAGACACGGGAGCCGAGGATGTGTCGACCACGGCAGCCGCGGCCGGCGCCGGTCCGACGCCGGTGGGAAGCTTGAGTTCCTGGCCGACGCGCACGCCATCGCTTTTGAGATGATTGAGCGACTTGAGTTCGGCCACCGTGGTACCGTTGTGCTTGGCGATAAGCCTGAGCGAGTCGCCCGCTTTGACTTTGTAGGTGGTGGTGCCGGAGGCCGTGTCGGCGCTCGAGTAGGTCGAACCGCCGGCCGCTGCCGGAACCGCCTTGCCGGGAATGATGAGCTTCTGGCCCACCTTGAGCGGAGAGCTCAGCTTGAGATTGTTGGCCTTGGCGAGCTCGGCGGAAGTGAGGTGATATTTGCCGGCAATTTTCGAAAAATTATCGCCTTTCACCACGCTGTAGGTGGCAGCCGGCGTGACATTTGTCACCGGTGCGGAGGAAGCGATCGCCGTGGCGGCCGGCGTGCCGGGGCGGGTCGGGCTGTAGAGCGTGGATGAGCCGTTAAATGAAATGCCGGGTGCCGGATCGGCGCTCGTCGCCGGGTTCAGATCGGCGCCAGTCACGGGCGTGACGGGCGAGGCATTGGCGGAGGAATTGAACTGCACCGTGGCCGGAGCGTTGTCCGTCGTGGCGGCCGGGGATGACGGCGTGGATTTATTGTCGGAGCTGCAGCCTTGGATGGAAAAAAGAAGCACGACAGCGACGACGTGGACGGCTGCGACAATACCAAGGATTCTCAGGATTTTCATAGGCAAACGATGAGTTGAAGAGAGGGTTGAAGGCTAGCGAAAAACAACAGTTGTTCGCATGTTATTCACAAGGTGCTCAAACTGGGCTCCGCGGTCCTCGTAATTGCGGAACATGTCGAAACTGGCGAAGCCGGGGCTGAGCAGGACATGGTCGCCGGGCGCAGCCATGGCGGCCGCGCGGCCCACTGCCTCGGACAGACTGGCACAGAGCGCATGAGCCACGCCATGAATGACACAGGCGCCGGCCAGCGCGGCACGCGTTTCACCGAGCAAAAGAGCGAATTTCACTCGTGGAGCGATGCGCCGGACAAAGCCCGCAAGGTCACCGCCCTTCCCTTTTCCACCGGCAATGAGCAGCACCGGCCGGCGAAAATTCGCGAGTGCGCCCTCAACGGCATGGAAATTGGTGGCTTTGGAGTCGTTCCAATAGACAACGCCATCGTGCTCACCCACCCGAGCCAGGCGATGCGGGCCGAGGTGAAAGCCGCGCGCGGCGGCAAACAGGGCCTCCGGCGGAAGTTGTTCACGGCGCCACCACGCGGCGGCAAGAAGGAAATTCTCGCGTTGCGGATAGCTCTCGAAGGGCGTGCCGGAAAGGCGCGAATCAGCCGGATGGCCCTCGCTTGCCACTGCCGCATCGGGCGGCAGGAAAAAACCGGCTTTTTCCGCAAACCTCACCACCGAACTGCCTGCAAAAACGGCGCCGGGCACCGTGCGCGCGGCCAGGTTCAACTTGGCCGCGAAATAATTTTCCATTGTATCGTGGCGCTCAAGGTGGTCTTCGGCAAAATTCGTCCACAGCGTGGCGTCAGCCCGGAAATGCTGCAAGGTCTCGGCTTGGAAGGAGCTTACCTCGCAGACCGCCGTCAGCTCGGCACGACCGCCTTCGGTCTCGGTGACAAGTCGGGAAAACGGCTGGCCGATGTTCCCGGCCGCGTGCGCTTCGCGCCCAAGCGAGCGCAGCGCATGGGTGAGAAACTCGGTGAGCGTGGTCTTGCCGTTGGTGCCCGTGATTGCGACGATGCGGCCGCGCCAGAAAAGCGAGGCGAAATCGAGCTCGCCGAGGCAGGTCGCGCCGGCCGCTTGCGCCGCCACCAGCCAGGGATGCCCGGGGGCGAACCCCGGACTGAAGACCACCAGCGCGTGCTCGCGGGCCACCGGAAGAAAATCGCGCACCGCGCCGGCCCCGCCCTTTTCATCGAAAAGCACGGCACGCGCACCGAGCCGGCCGAGCAGTTCCAGGACCGCGCCCCCGCTCAAGCCAGCGCCGAATACGGCAACGGGCTGCGCGAGCGGTCTCTTCAGGAATTCGGGCGGTGTGAGCGACATGGGATCAACGCAATTTCAGCGTGCCGAGCCCGGCCAGGGCACACATGAGCGAGAGTATCCAGAAACGCAACACGACCTTGGTTTCGGGCCAGCCGAGCTTTTGAAAGTGGTGGTGCACGGGCGCCATCAGGAAAAACCGCCGGCCTTCACCATGGCGGCGCCGCGTGAGCTTGAAATAGCCGACCTGGATGATGACGGACATCGCCTCCATCACGAACACACCGCCGACGATGACCAGCGTAAGCGGTTGCTGCACCATGAAGGCAAGCACGCCGAGCAGGCCGCCGATCGCGAGGGAGCCGGTGTCGCCCATGAAGACCTCGGCCGGATGCGAGTTGTACCACAAAAACGCCATGCCCGCGCCGACCAGCGAGCCGCAGATGACCGCCAGCTCCCCTGTGCCGGGCACAAAGCCGATGAGCAGATAATCCGCCAGCCGGGTGTTGCCCGCCGCATAGGCCATCAGGCCGTACACGAGCGCAACCGTGATGGTGCAGCCGATGGCGAGGCCGTCCAGGCCGTCGGTGAGATTGATGGCGTTGCTGAAGCCGACGAGCCAGAAAAAGACCAGCACGAAGAGCGCGAGGATCCCGCCCGCGCCGGCAAAGACCAGCAACGGATGCTTGATGAACGGCACCCACAGTTCGCGGATTTTTTCCGCGCTGAGCGGATGCCACAGCAGCAACGCCAGCGCGATGATCGTAATCAGCGTCTGCCAGCAGATCTTTTCCACCGAGTTGATGCCTGCGCGGCTTTTGCGCACGACCTTCAGATAGTCGTCCCGGAAACCCACGGCGGTGAGCGCGGTGTAAACGAACATCGCGACGACGACCCAGATGTTGGGCATCGCCCACAGGAAGGTCGCGCCGAAGACGGCGGCGAAGATCAGGAGGCCGCCCATCGTGGGCGTGTTTTTCTTGTCGAATTTTTTCGCGAGGTCGCCCGTGCGGTCATCGTCGTAATGCTGGCCGAACTTGAGGCGCCGGAGCCGGGCGATGAGCCGCGGGGCGATGAGAAAGCCGATGAACGCAGCGGTGACCGCGGCGAGCAGCGTGCGAAACGTAATGAACCGCAGCAGGCGCAGCGGACCAAAATGATTTTCAAAGTCGGCGAGGTAGCTCAGCATGCGACTTGCTCCGGCGCGTCGCAGACGGACACGGACTCGACGATTTTTTCCAGCGCATAGCGCCGGCTGCCCTTGATGAAGACCGCGCCGCGAAACCCGATCAGGCGCCGGCGCACGGGCTCAAGGGAGGTGATGATTTCAATCTGCTCCGGCCGGCAGCCGCTGACGATGGCACCGGCCCGCACGTCACGAGCATAGTCGCCGATCACAAAGACGTGGTCCGCCTCGGCCAGGTGCAGGGCGAGCCCGAGCTTGCGGTGATAATCAACCGCGCGCAGGCCCAGCTCCTCCATGCAGCCGAACACCAGCAGGCGCGGCTCGTCGGCGGGTGCGGTCGCAAAGAAGGTCTCGAGCGCGTCGGCCATCGAGGCGGGATTGGCGTTGTAGAAGTCCAGGTAAAGCGTGGCGCCTTTTTCACGGCGCAGTTCGCCGCGCCATTTTGCCGGCCGCCAGGCGGCCAGGCGTTGCTGAATCAGCTCGGCCGGCACGCCTAGCCCGAGCGCGGAACAGATGGCCAGCGCGGCGTTTTGCGCCATGCCGTTGGAGACGCGGGGCATCGTGAAGGTCAGCGGCGGCGGCGGGCCGTACGCAATGGCGATTGCCGTGCTGTCCCCGCGTTGCGTGACGGCGAAGAAGACCCGGTCCTTCGGCGGCGCGGTGGGACGGATCACGTCGGCCGGCTCGACCACCAGTGTACGGACGTTGAGTTCGCGAAACGGCGAATACTCCGCGCATTGCTTCGGAAAGACCGCGATGCCGCTGGCGCGGACGGCCGCGGGCAGCCGGGCTTTTTCCAGCGCCACGCCCTCGAGATTGCGGAGCTGCTCAAGATGGGCGGGGGCAACGAGCGTGATGAGCGCGAGGTCGGGCTCGATCATCCGGGCCAGCGGCCCCATCTCGCCGGGCGCGCTGATGCCAGCCTCCACGACGGCAAACTTGTGCCGGGCAGGATCGAGGCGCGTGAGCGTGAGCGGCACGCCGAGGTGATTGTTGAGATTGCCCTCGGTGGCGAGCACGCCGCCGGCTTCCCCACCGAGCAGGAGCGCGAGGAGGTTTTTGGTGGAGGTCTTGCCGCAGCTGCCGGAGATGCCGACGACCTTGCCGGGGAATTTCTTCCGCTGCTCGTGGGCCACGGTCTGAAATGCGCCCAGCGGATCGGGGACAACGAGCTGTGGCAAAGCGACGAGCGGGTTGGCCCGGGCGACAAACGCGGCGGGAGCGCCGGCCGCGAGCGCCGCGGGAAGAAATTCATGCCCGTCGCGCAGGCCGGTTTTCAGTGCGACAAAAATTTGTCCGGGTTTGAGCTGGCGGGAATCGATGGCGAATCCGAGGAGCGGCGCCGTCGGCGGCACCGTCCATCTGCCGCCGGTCCAGGCGGCCAGTTGTTTGGGAGTGAAAAGGCTCATGCGTTCTTGAGTTGCTTGATGCCGATGAGTTCGCGCACGACCTGGCGGTCGTCGAACGGGATGACCGTGTCGGCAAATTCCTGGTAACTTTCGTGGCCCTTGCCGGCAATGAGCAGGCAGTCGCCGGGCCGGGCGTCATCAAGCGCGAGACTGAGGGCACGGCGGCGGTCCTCCACCCACGCAATTTTTTCCGGCGCGATGATGCCGGTCTTCATGTCGGCAAAAATCTGGGCGAGTGGCTCGCTGCGGGGATTATCGGCGGTCGCCCAGGAAAAATCGGCGAAGTCCTGCACCGCCCGCGTCATGAGCGGGCGTTTGCTGCGATCACGATTGCCGCCGCAGCCAAAGACCACGAGGAGGCGGCCGGGGGTGATGGCGCGCAGCATGCCGAGCGCATTGCGCAGTGCGTCATCGGTATGCGCATAGTCCACGAGGACGTTGAAAGGCTGGCCCTCCTCGATGCGCTCCATGCGGCCGGGCACGCCATGGAAGGTGGCCAGGCGGGCGAGAAACACCTGCGGATCGCGCCCCAGCGCCCAGGCGGTGGCGGTGGCGGCCAGGAGGTTGCTGACGTTGTAGCGACCGATGAGCGGCGAATCGACTTCGCGCACGCCGCCCGGCCATACGAGGCGGAAAGTGGTGTTCTTGAAGTTGAGCGAAAGATTCTCCGCCCGCACGTCCGCGCGCGGATTTTCGCCGAAAGTGACGGTGCGGGCCGCGGCGGGAATTTTCGCCATGAGCTCGGAACCGTGCGGATCGTCGAGATTGACGATGGCCAGGCGCGGCACCGGGCCGATTTCGCCGGTGAAGAGACGCGTTTTCACCGCGAAGTAGGCGTCCAGCGTCAGATGATAATCGAGATGGTCGCGCGTGAGATTGGTGAAGATGGCGGCGGCAAACTGCAGGCCATTGACGCGCTGCAGATCGATGCCATGCGAGCTGACCTCCATGACCGCCTGCCGGCAGCCGGCGTCGCGCATCTGCGCGAGCATGCCAAAGATGTCGAGCGCCTCCGGTGTGGTCTTGAACGACGGCACCGTGCGGGCGCCGAGGTCGTAGTTAATGGTGCCGATCAGGCCGATGCGCCCGCTGTCCTCGAGCAAATGCTTGATCAGGTGGGTGACGGTGGTCTTGCCGTTCGTGCCGGTGACGCCAACGACGCCGAGGTTGCGGTCGGGAAACTTGTAGTAGCGCTGGGCCACGCGGGCGAGCGCGATGCGGGCGTCGGCGACTTGGAGAAACGTGACCTTCGCGTGCGGATGCGCGGGTGATTTTTCCGTGACAATCGCAACCGCACCGCGGCCGATGGCCTCGTCGATGAAGCTGGCGCCGTCCGCCCGGCGGCCGGGCAGCGCAAAGAACAGATTGCCCGGCACGACGCGGCGGCTGTCCATCACCAAGCCGGAGATGGGCCGGTCAAGCGGGCCTTTCACGGCGATCAATTCGCCGTCTTCAAAAAAATCCTGGAGCTTCGGAGCCATGCGGAAAATGTCAGTGGAGAATCTAGCCTCTTTTTGCGTACGACCAAGCGGGCGGGGCTGAAAAGCGCGGATGAGCGGATAATTCTGCACGAGATAGCCGATCACCGCGCGCCTCCTTCCATCGCGAATTTAGGACCGGTGGATGCAATCGGAGGCTGGATGTTGAGATATTGGATGAGCCTCTCGCCCAGGCGCTTGAAGACCGGCGCAGCCACGAGATTGCCATAGGCGATGCCGCCGGGCACCGCGGCGTCGGCGTCATCCACGATGACAGTGATCGCGACCTGCGGGTTGCTGGCGGGAAAAAAACCGACGAAGGAAGCGACATGATGGCGGTCGGAGTAGCGCAGCACCGTTTTGCCGGAAGGGGTCGTGACCGGCAGGAGCTTCTGGGCAGTGCCGGTCTTGCCCGCGACCTCGAAGCCGGAAATCGCCGCCAGGGGAGCGGTGCCGGACCCATCCGCCATGGCCACGCCCTCGAGCAGGTGCTGCATGGTCTGTGCCGTGCCCTCGCTGATCACCCGGCGCTTCACGATAGGCGCAAATTGATACACGACCGTGCCGTCGACATCACGGATTTGCCTCACCACCTGCGGGCGTAGCAGCAGACCGCCGCTGGCGATGACGCCCATCGCACAGTGGACCTGCATGGGGGTGGCACCCACGGACTGGCCCATCGGCATGCGCGTGATCGTAAGGCCGTCCCACTTCGAGGGCGGCGCAAGCTGGCCGTCAATTTCACCGCCGACCGGAAACCCGGTCAGCTCCCCGAAGCCGAAGGCCCGCGCGTAGTCGTAGAATTTTTCGTCACCGAGCAGCATGCCGAGCTGCGCCGCGCCTTTGTTGGACGACTTGGCGATGATTTCGGCAACGGTGAGCGGATGGTCAAAGTGATCCAGTTCGGATTCGCGCGGGAGCCGACGCTCGGTGCCCTTGTATTCGACCGATTCCAGCGTACAGTCGAACGTGCTGGCAGGCGTGACGAGGCCGGCATCAAGCGCGCCGGATGCGGCGACGATCTTGAACGTTGAACCGGGCTCGAACTGGTCGGCGACGGCGATGTTCCGCTGCGATGGAAGATCGGCCTTGTTGTAGTCGTTGAGGTTGAAGGTCGGCCAGTTGCCCAGTGCCAGGATGAAGCCCGTGCGCGGATCGCCAACAATGATGGTGGCCTTGGCCGGGTGATATTTGTCTGCCAGGGCCTGCAGTTCCTGCTCAACCATGTGCTGCACCACCGTGTCGATGGAGAGCACCGCGTCGTAGCCGTCAGCCGGCGCCACCTCGCGCGAGCGGAACTGCGCGAGCTCATGGCGAAGGCCGTCGCGTTCGGATTCCAGCCAGCCGTTCTGCCCGCGCAGATAAAAATCGAGGTAACGCTCAAGGCCGGTAACCGGCTCACCTTCCCTGTTCACATAACCCAGGACATGCGCAGCAAGCTGGTTTTGCGGATAGGCGCGCGAGTAGATGCGGCTGCCATAAACGCCGCGCACGTTCAGGGTCTTGATCTGGTCGTAAGCGGACTCGTCGACCGTGTCGCTGAGCTTGACCCAGCGAGTCTCGTGGCTGTCGGCGGTGGGATCGATTTCTGGCGCTTCATCATCCGGCATGCGGATTTTTCCGGTGAACTTTTTCTGCAACTCCGCCGGCGACAGGCCGAGCAGCCGCGCCAGTTCCGGCCATTTCGCCTCGTCCTCCTTGCACAGCACCTGCGGATCGGCGCCGATGACGACCAGCGAACGGCTGGTGGCCAGCAGGCTGCCATGCGCATCAAGGATGTCCCCGCGCCGGGCGTTCTGGACGATGATCTCGTCCCGTGCTTTTCCGATGTAGCTGAGAAATTTCGCCCGTTGCAGCACATGCAGTGAGACGAGGCGCGCGCCGATGCCGGTGAAACTGGCGACGACCGCGGCCACCACGACGGCGATGCGGTAATTTGAGGCAAACCCGCGCGACATGGTTCTCACTGGACTCCTCCCGGATGAAAGACCACGGCCGTGAAGGCCGATCCACCTTCAGTCGCGAAAAGCCGGGCCCGGTTCTTCGCCGTGAGCCGCTGCTCGACGTCATCCGGCACGCGCACAACCTGCAATTCGCGCGGCGGCACAAGGCCGAGGTGCCATTCGGCATTGCGGCGTACCAGCGTGTCGGGCGACTGCTCGGCGGCGATGGCCGCGGTGGTTTCGTCGATGTGACGGTTGATTTCGGAGAGCCGGGCCTCCAACTGCTTGTTGTGGTTGGCGGTGAGCGAAATTTCGCGGCGCAGCCAGACCGTGCCCAGACCCAGCGAGCCGCTGAAGCAAATCATCATCAAGGTGCCGATGAGCACCTGGTTCACGAAGGCGTGATTGGAGGCTTTGTTCATCGTGACGGCCTTTAAAATTTGCGCAGCGCGCGCAATTTGGCGCTCCGGCTGCGGGGATTGGCGGTCAGTTCGGCGTCACCCGGCGTGACTGGACGGCGCGTGAGCGGCTCGGCGAATTTTTTACGGAATTGCTGTGGCGTGGCATCGTCGGCGCTCTGCGGCTGGCCGCACATGCGGCGGAAAAACTGTTTCACCACGCGATCCTCGAGCGAATGAAAACTGATGACGCAGAGCACGCCGCCGGGAGCGAGCTTGGCGAAAGCCGCGGGCAATGCCCGTTCGAGCGCGCCGAGTTCGTCGTTCACGGCGATGCGCAGGCCCTGGAAAGCGCGCGTAGCGGGATGGATTTTCGAGGCATAGCGGTCGCGCGCCGGAATGGCGCCCGCGATGAGTTCAGCCAGGCTGGAGGTGCGATCGAGCGCACCCGTGCCGCGGGCGGCCAGCAACGCCCGCACCACGCGGCGCCAGTGCGGCTCCTCGCCTTGGTCGCGAATGGCCCGCACGAGCATTTCCTCGGTGGCCGTCTCTATCCAGCGCGAGACCGGCACACCGGTTCGCGGATCCATCCGCATGTCGGCTGGAGCGTCGGTGCGGAACGAAAAACCGCGTTCGGCATCGTCGAGCTGGAAAGAGGAGACACCGAGGTCGAAAAGAATGCCGTTGAACCCGGTCTCGGCGATTTCCGCCAAGCGGCCGAAATCCCGGTCGAGCAGGACAAAACGGTCTACAAACCCGGCCTTCAACGGCTCGGCGCGGGCCGACGCAGCAGGATCACGATCCAGGGCAATCACTTGCACATCAGAGGCCGCGGCCAGCAACGCGCCCGAGTGACCACCGCCGCCAAATGTGCAATCAAGGTAGCGGCCGCCCGGCTGCGGCGCGAGGAACTCAAGGACTTCGTGCAGCAGAACGGGGTGGTGGCCGGAAAAAGACATGGCCGCCGCGGAAAAATCAATGGGCGCGGCGCGCATGCAGGGGTTCAGACCCGAAAAAGCTGGCGGTGCGGGAGAACACGCAGCGGAGCACGAGGCTGTCGCGCACACGCGGCGTAACGGCGACGAGGGAATGGAGCGAGCGGGCGGCGGAAGCATCGTCCGTTTCCATCATCGTGGCGCAACCTTGCCTGGAGCCAAAAGCGTCGGCCGCGAAAAGCGGCTGGCGCGCAGGATATGTTTTGGTGGATGCATTCATGAGCGGTCTGGTTTTTGTGTTGGTGCTCGTTGAAGCGGGAGCGGAAAGGATGAGGGCGGTTAAATTCCGATGCGGCGCATGAGATCGCCGAAATTTTCGCCCGCAGTGCGGGTCTCGACCTTCGTCCAGCGGTCGGGCGACCAGATCGAAAATTTGTTGAGTGAACCGACAAGGACGGCGTCCTTTGCAATGCCCGCGTGGCGCAGCAGCTCGGGGCTCACGCCGAAGCGGCCCTGCTTGTCGAAACCAAACGAGAGCGTTTGCGCAAAGAAACGCGCGAAAGCGTCCTGGGCATCGCGATCAGTGAGGGCCTTGGCCGAAACCTTTTCATGCAGCTTCTCCACCTCGGCCGGCGGGAGCACGGCGATGTAGCCATCGGGATGCGGCGTGGCGAGAAAAGCATCGGTTGCTTCATGTGTGGAGCGCCAAGCCGACGGAATCGTCAGACGATTCTTGTCATCCAAGGTATGCCGGAAAAGGCCGGTGTAGAAAGGTTTGCTGTGGTTCGACATGGGCGAGCAATCCAATGGTGCCCCAAAGTGCCCCATTGTTCCCCATATTCCCCCACGCAGTCAAGACAACTTCCGCTGCTTCCTGTAATTTTTTTGGAAAAAATCCGGCAAAAATTGTCAGGCGACTGCCAAGGCAAGAAACGCCTGCTTGCCGGACGGACCACAACTCAGGCCAATGACAACTTTTAAAGCGGATGGGGATTCATCTCCAGAAACGGCAGACGCGACTGAAACAGGGCGTCTCATGCCGACAGGAACGCCCCATTACGCTCCACAGCGGCACCGTCAGTAACCGAGCAGCAATTCATAACCAAGTTCCAGCGGTCATTGCATGGGAACAATACCCCATATGATCGATCCATGCTAACGCGCAGAATCGCGCTAAATTGAAGCCTATCTCTCCCGGCGAATCGGCCCTTGTTATCTTCCCGGCACTTCTGCCGGACTGGGCAATCGAGCCCTGAGGGATTTGCACTTGTTGAGCCCGGGCCGGCCGAGGCCAACCGGGACTTGGCGGTCACCACCGGGATGAATTCCCATGGCAGGTCAGCGGCAGGAACCTCGGCCGGAAAATAAGAACCCTCCTTTATGCAGACCCTTTCGTTACGCTGGCAGGCCTGGATGGCCAGGCAAACACGCCCGCGAGCGAGCGAACCGCCGTTGCGGGCCGAGTTGTTCAGCGTCGAACAACTCGCGCGCCATGCCCGGGCCTTGGCGGAGGGCCATCGCATTGTCAGTCAACACAGCTCCAACCGCTTGTTGTCCCGTCTGGACGTAAACGAGGAGAGCCTGCGGGCTTTCAATCGCTCGACCATCGCCGTGGATCCCAGCCGGCGCATCACTCCTGCCGCCGAATGGCTGCTCGACAACTTTTACCTGATCGAAGAGCAGATCCAAATGGCCAGGCGGCATCTGCCCCGTGGCTACAGCCGGGAGCTGCCCCGCCTCTTGAACGGTCCTTCCGCCGGGCTTCCACGCGTTTACGACATCGTACTGGAATTAATTTCGCATGTAGATGCCCAGATCGATGCGGGACCGCTCAGCGCCTTTGTCGCCGCTTACCAAACAGTGGTTTCATTGAAACTCGGCGAGCTTTGGGCCATTCCCATCATGTTGCGCCTGGGGCTGATTGAAAATCTCCAGCGCGTCACCACCCGGCTGACCATCGCCCGCGCGGATCGTGATCTGGCAGACTCATGGGTGGACCGTTTGCAGGACATGGCGGAAAAAAATCCGTCCCACCTGGTTGTGGTGGTGGCGGACATGGCGAAGTCAGAATTCCCCCTCTCCAGTTCGTTCGTGGCGGAATTTTGCCAGCGCTTGTCGCGACAAAGTCCGGTGTTGCACCTCGCGCGCAGCTGGCTCGAACAGCGACTCGTTGAACAAGGGCTGTCCATCGAACAGTTGGTCCATCTGGAAAGCCAGAATCAGGCCGCCGACCAGGTTTCCGTCAGCCATAGTATTGCCAGCCTTCGTCTTCTGAGCGGCATGGATTGGAAGGAATTCGTCGAGACCCTCAGCCTGGTGGAGAAGACCTTGCGCTCCGATCCGGCCGGCGTCTACAGCGAGATGGATTTTTCGACCCGTGATCGCTACCGTCATTCGGTTGAATTTCTGGCCCGCCACAGCCGGCTCTCGGAGGCGGACGTCGCGCAACGCGCCATCCAACTGGCTGCTGAAAGCGCACAACGCAAAGGGCGCGAAGATAGGACCGCCCATGTGGGCTTCTATCTGATCGACAAGGGCCAGCCGATGCTGGAGCGCGGGGCGAATGCACGATGGCCCTGGCATGCGATCATCGAGCGAAGCATCCACCGTTTCCCACTCGTGTTTTATGCGGGCGGAATTGGGGCGCTCACTTTACTTGCCACGTCCGGGTTCATGCAACAGGCCCGGATGCTCGAAGTTCAGGGATGGAAGCTGATTTTCTTCACCTTCGTTTTTCTGCTCTGCGCCAGCCAGCTGGCCATGGAGTTGATGAACTGGCTGTCCACACTGCTGGTAAAGCCCCGTCTGCTCCCTCGCATGGATTATTCCACCGGCATTCCGGCCGGTGGCCGGACGATGGTGGTTATTCCGACAATGCTCACGAGTCCGGAGGGTGTTGACCGCCTTATCGAGACACTGGAAATCCATCATCTCGCAAATCGGGACCAGCATCTTCATTTTGCGTTGCTGACGGATTTTCGCGATGCACCGGAGGAAGTCCTGCCGGGAGACGAACTACTGCAGCAGCGGGCGCGGGCCGGAGTCGAACGGCTGAACCAGAAATATCCTGCTGAGAACGATGCCCTATTTTTTTTGTTTCACCGGCCGCGTCGTTGGAACGCGGGAGAAGGCCTGTGGATGGGTTATGAGCGCAAGCGGGGAAAGCTCGCGGAGTTCAACGCCCTCCTGCGCGGCGGTTCCCGTGAATGCTTTTCCGAAATCGCCGGGATGACCGCCATTCTCCCCTCAATCAAGTATGTTATCACGCTCGATACCGACACCCAGCTTCCGCGCGATGCCGCCCGCCAGCTCGTCGGAACGATGGCCCATCGATTGAACCGGCCGGAATTCGATCCAGTGCGCGGAATTGTCAACGAAGGCTACGCCATCCTGCAGCCGCGCGTGGGAGTGAGTCTGCCGAGCGCCGGTCGATCCTGGTTTGTGCGGCTTTTTGCCGGCGACGCGGGAATCGATCCTTACACGAGAGCTGTTTCCGACGTATATCAGGATCTCTTTCAGGAAGGCTCCTTTATTGGAAAAGGGATTTACGATGTGGACGCGTTCGAGCGAGCCATGGCGGGGCGCTTCCCGGAAAATACCGTTCTCAGCCACGATTTGCTGGAAGCCTGTTATGCACGTTCCGCCCTCGTGAGCGACGTGGAATTCTACGAAGAATATCCCTCCCGCTACAACGTGGACATCAACCGGCGTCACCGCTGGATTCGCGGCGACTGGCAAATCATGCAGTGGCTCCTGCCGCGGATTCCCGGAGCGGACGGACGGCGCATGGCCAATCCGCTTTCCAGACTGTCGCAATGGAAGATCTTCGACAATCTCCGGCGCAGTCTTGTCCCGATCGCTCTGATGGTCTTGCTGCTGGGTAATTGGCTGCTCCTCCCAGAACTTGGTGGACTGGGCGCATGGCTCGTCCTTGCCATCATCACGCTCCCCCGCTTGCTCGCGGCACTGGTCAATGCAGTTCGCAAGCCGGTTGATTTGCCATTGGCCATGCATCTGCGGGGGACGGCCGGATCATTTGGGCGGCAGTTCGGCCAGATTTTTCTCACCCTGACCTTCCTGTCCTACGATGCCTTCATCAGCCTCGATGCAATCGGAAGGACGTTGCTGCGCTTGCTGGTAACGCGCAAACGGCTCCTGGAATGGCAGACGTCAAGTGAGTCCGAACAGACCTCCAGCATGAATCTCGCTGGTTTTTATGGCACGATGTGGATTACGCCGATCGTCGCCTTGCTGAGTGGATTCCTCCTGGTTTCGCTGCATCCGGCTCAACTGGCATCCGCCCTGCCGATCTTGGGCCTCTGGCTGGCGGCTCCGTGGATCGCCTGGTGGATCAGCCAGCCCATCGAACCCGCAACCCCGGGTTTGACGGCGGAACAATTGATCTTTCTGCGACGCACCGCGCGCCGGACATGGCATTTTTTCGAAACCTTTGTCACCGCGCAGGAGAACTGGCTGCCACCGGACAATTTCCAGGAAGTCCCCACCCCCACGATCGCCTCGCGGACCTCACCTACGAACATGGGACTGGCGCTCCTCGCCAATCTGGCGGCCCGGGATTTCGGGTATCTTTCGTCGGGCGGCCTGATCCGGCGCACGCAAGATGCCCTCGCCACGATGCAACGACTCGAGCGGCATCGCGGGCACTTCTACAACTGGTACGAGACGCGCCTGCTCCGCCCTCTCCTTCCGCTCTATATTTCCAGCGTGGACAGCGGCAATCTGGCGGGACATTTGCTGACGCTCAGCTCGGGCCTGAGGGAATTATCCGGCGAGAAGATTTTTACCCTGCAAATCTTTGCCGGCCTGAGCGACACCGTGAAGGTTCTCAGGAATTTGGTCCGCGACCATGCGGCGCTGGCCACGCTCGACGCAGAATTGGAGAAGGCGCCGTCCGATCTGCGCACAGCATTCTCGTTATTGAAAGGGGCCACGGGCCAGGCCGGCGAAATCACTGCTTCGCTGACGGACGAAAGGGATGAAGTCAAAGTATGGGCTCAAACGCTGAAGGGGAATTGCGAGGATCATTTGGAGGAACTGCTTTCTCTCGCGCCATGGCTGGTTTTGCCCAGCCTAATTCGCACCGGTCATCCCCTTACGCCGGCGGCGGCAGGGCTTGAAGAGAAGCTCGTCCAACTCGACCAGGCACCCACCTTGCAGGAGGTCGCCAAGTTTGAACAATCGCTTTGTCCGTTGATCGAAGCGGTCTTGCAAGAACTCTCGTCCGAACCGGCCCAATTTCGAAAAGAGCAACAGGAGCAGCTCACCGAGCTCTCACGTTGCTTGCGAGAAGCCGGCGATCATGCCCGTCAGCGCCTGCTCGCATTGGAAGCCCTGGCCACGCAAAGCGACGAACTGGCCGCGATAGACTTCACCTTCCTGCTCGATCCAGCGAGGGATTTATTTTCCATCGGTTTCAACGTCACCGAACGCAAGCGTGACGCCAGCTTCTATGACCTGCTGGCCTCGGAGGCGCGCGTGTGCAGCTACGTCGCCATCGCTTTGGGACAAGTTCCTCAAGACCACTGGTTCTCAATGGGCCGTCTGCTCGTCGCCTCGCAGGGCAAGCCGATCCTCGTTTCCTGGAGCGGCTCGATGTTCGAATATCTGATGCCGCTGCTGATCATGCCCAACTATGAGAACACGTTGCTTGATCACACCTGCAAGGCGGCCGTACGACAACAAATCGAGTACGGGCAATTGCGTGGCGTGCCCTGGGGCATTTCCGAATCGGGCTATAACCGGACCGACATTCACCTTAACTACCAATACCGTGCCTTCGGCGTGCCCGGCCTGGGTTTGAAACGGGGACTGGCCGAGGACCTGGTGATCGCTCCCTACGCCACCGCGTTGGCGCTGATGATCAGGCCAAGGCAAGCTTGCGAAAACCTGCAGCGGCTGGCGAGCGAGGGGTGTGAAGGCGCTTACGGTTTCTACGAGGCAGTGGATTACACCCCGTCGCGCCTGCCCCCAGGCGAATCAAGCGCCACCATCCGATCCTTCATGGCACACCATCAAGGGATGAGCCTGCTGGCGCTGGTCAATCTATTGAGAGGCGACTCCATGCCCCGGCGCTTCATGGCCTGCCCCATGCTCAAAGCGACGGACCTGCTGCTGCAGGAGCGCGTTCCCAAAACCGCCGCAAGCGTATTCGCGGCGGATCTGACCCTGGAGACATCGCGGATGCCCGCGGGCGAAGGCGAAAGCGCGATGCGTGTGTTCACGAATCCCACCCCGCCGGCTCCCGAGGTTCATCTTTTATCCAACGGCCGCTATCATGTCGCCGTCAGCAGCGCCGGCGGCGGTTACAGCCGCTGGCGCGATCTGGCGGTCACCCGCTGGCGTGAGGACTCCACGCGCGATTGCTGGGGAACGTTTGTTTATCTGCGCGAGCCGGCCATGGGGGATTTCTGGTCCGCAGCGCACCAACCCACCTTGCGTATGACAAAAGACTACGAAGTCATCTTTACCCAGGCACGCGCGGAGTTCCGGCAGCATCATGTCGGCCTCGAAATCCACACCGAGATCAGCGTGTCGCCGGAAGACGACGTGGAACTGCGGCGCGTTACGATCACCAATCATACCCGCATAGCGCGCGTCATCGAATTGACGAGTTACGCCGAGGTGGTGCTCGCGTCCGCAGCTGCGGACGCCGCGCATCCAGCGTTCAGCAATCTTTTCGTCCAAACAGAATTCGCACCAAAATCCTCCGCGATACTCTGCACCCGCCGTCCCAGTTCCCCGGAGGAAAAGCCGCCATGGCTGTTGCATCTGATGGTGGGCCAGGGCGGTGAACAGGGGGAAATTTCCTGCGAAACCGACCGCTCCAGATTTGTCGGCCGCGGCGGAACCCTGGCCAGCCCGGCCGTAATGCAGGACCTTTCGCCTTTGTCCAACACGGTCGGATCCGTGCTTGACCCCATTATTTCGCTGCGGCGCACGGTTTCGTTGCCGCCTCATGAAACCGTCACCATCGACCTGGTTATTGGCGTGACGGAAACCCGGGAAGCCGCACTGGCACTGGTGGATAAATACCAGAATTTCCGCATGACCGACCGCGCCTTCGATCTGGCCTGGACCCACAGCCAGGTGACCCTGCGCCATCTCAATGCGACCGAAAGGGAGGCCCAGCTTTACGGCCGGCTGGCCGGCGCATTGATTTATGCCAATCCCGCACGCCGGGCCAATCCCGGTGTGCTGCGCAGCAACCGCCGCGGCCAAAGCGGACTTTGGAGTTATGGCATTTCGGGCGACGCTCCGCTCGTCCTGCTCCGCATCAGTGACCCGGAGAAGACCGAAATCGTCCGGCAGCTGATCCAGGCTCATTCCTACTGGCGCATGAAGGGGCTGACCGTCGAACTGGTTATTTTGAACGAAGACGTCTCGGTTTACCGCCAGTCCCTGCACGACCAGATCACCAGTCTGATTTCCTCTGGCATCGAAGCGCAAATGCTGGACAAGCCGGGCGGCATCTTCGTCCGGCGCCTTGAGCAAATTCCCAATGATGATCGCGTGCTGCTGCAATCCGTGGCGCGAATTGTCCTCGACGATGAAAGTGGAACCCTCGCGGAGCAATTGGAACGGCGGAGCGCGTTGGAACCGTTGGTCCCGGCGCTGGCGCCCACCCGCTCCGCGTGGCCTGACTCACCCAAGCCGGTCCCTCAACGCGAGTTGATCTTCCAGAACGGTCTCGGCGGCTTTACCCGCGACGGGCACGAATATGTCATCACCCTCGAAGCTGGTCAGATGACCCCGGCCCCCTGGATCAATGTGCTCGCCAATCCTTCCTTTGGCACGGTCGTTTCGGAAAGCGGGGGCGCTTACACCTGGGCGGAGAATGCCCACGAATTTCGATTGACGCCCTGGAGCAACGATCCCGTCCAGGATGCCACCGGTGAGGCCCTGTACGTTCGCGATGAACAGACCGGGCAATTCTGGTCGCCCACGCCGTTGCCCGCGCGCGGCGCAACGCCCTACGTCATTCGCCATGGCTTCGGCTACACCGTGTTCGAGCATACCGAAAACGGCATCACCTCCGAGCTGTGGGTTTATGTGGCGATGGATGCGCCAGTGAAGTTAACGGTCTTGAAACTGCGCAATGTCTCGGGACGTCCGCGCCGCGTGTCGATCACCGGCTACTGGGAATGGGTGCTGGGCGACCTGCGGCAGAAAAGCCTGCTCCACGTGCAAACCGAAGTTGACCTCAAGACCGGCGCTCTGCTGGCGAGAAATTATTACAACACCGAGTTTCCCGACCGCATCGCGTTCATCGACGTCAACGACGGGACGCGCACCCTCACCGGAGACAGGAAGGAGTTTCTGGGCAGAAACGGAAGCCTGTCGCAGCCGGCGGCGCTGAAACGCGCGCGCCTTTCCGGCAAAGTCGGCGCGGGACTGGATCCTTGCGGTGCGGTGCAAGTCGCCTTCGATCTGCCCGACGGCCAGGAGCGGGAAACGAGTTTTCGCCTCGGGGTCGGCCGCAATGCGGCGGAGGTGCAAAATCTCATCCAGCGTTTTCGTCGCGCGGATGCCAGCCGTATGGCACTCGAAGGCGTCTGGTCCCACTGGAATCGAATCCTCGGCACAGTGAACGTGGATACACCCGATCCGTCCGTGAATGTCATGGCGAACGGCTGGCTGCTATATCAGACCTTGAGCAGCCGGCTCTGGGGCCGGACGGGATTTTATCAATCCGGGGGCGCCTATGGATTCCGCGACCAATTGCAGGACGCGATGGCATTGGTGCATGCCGAGCCGGCCCTCACCCGCGAGCATCTGCTCCGCGCCGCCGCGCATCAATTCCGCGAGGGCGATGTGCAGCATTGGTGGCATCCGCCCGCCGGGCGCGGCGTGCGGACCCATTTTTCCGATGACTACCTCTGGCTGCCCTACGCCACCTGCCGCTATGTCGCGTGCATCGCCGACACTGGCGTGCTCGATGAAAAAATCCATTTCCTCGAAGGTCGGCCGGTCAAGCCGGAGGAAGAGGCTTATTATGACCTGCCCAATCGCTCCGAGGAATCGGCCACGCTTTACCAGCATTGCGTTCGCGCCATCGAGCACGGGCTGAAATTCGGCGAACACGGCCTGCCATTGATCGGTTGCGGCGACTGGAATGACGGCATGAATCGGGTGGGAAACCAGGGCCGGGGTGAAAGTATCTGGCTGGCGTTTTTTCTTTATGATGTACTGACCCGATTTGCCCGGCTCGCGCGCGCCCATGATGATACCGCCTTTGCCGAACGCTGCCTCGCCCAAGCCGGGCGCCTGCAACAGAACATCGAGCAACACGCTTGGGACGGCTCATGGTATCGCCGTGCCTACTTCGACAACGGCGAACCGCTCGGCTCCCAGACGAATCCCGAATGCCAGATTGATTCCCTGCCGCAAAGCTGGGCCGTGATCAGCGGCGCCGGCGATCCGGTCCGCTCGCGCCAGGCGATGCAATCCGTGGATCAGCGCCTCGTCCGACGCGACGCCGGGTTGATTCAACTGTTTGATCCGCCCTTCGATCAATCTCCGCTCAATCCCGGCTACATCAAGGGCTACATTCCTGGCGTGCGCGAGAACGGCGGCCAATACACCCATGGCGCGATTTGGACCGCAATGGCGTTCGCGCTCATGGGAGAAAGCGAACGCGCATGGGAACTCTTCACGCTGCTCAATCCCATCCATCACGGCGGGACCCCGCAGCAAATCGCCATCTACAAGGTTGAGCCGTATGTCGTCGCCGCGGATGTTTACGCAGTCGCACCGCATTTGGGCCGCGGCGGTTGGACCTGGTACACGGGTTCAGCCGGCTGGATGTACCGCCTGCTGATCGAAACGCTGCTGGGCGTGAACCGGGAAGGCGATCAATTGCGCCTGGCCCCCCGTCTGCCAAAAAGCTGGCCGACCTGCAAAATCCACTACCGCTACCGGCAAACGGTTTATCACATCACCTTCACGCGGCTCGCCGCTGATGCCGTCGAAGCGAATCTGCTCTCCCTCGATGGACAGGAACTATCCGGGGAGACAATTTCCCTGCAGGACGACCGCCGTGAGCATGCCGTCGAAATGAAAATTCGCTGATCGGTCGATCAACCCTGAAGACGGGAACTAGTGCAAGCCGGTCCCGCCCCAATGCTCAACCACAGGCGCCGGAGGGCCGGCTGGGTTCAAACCACTGAACAGAGGTGGTGTCATCCGGCTCAAGCCCGGCATACGTCTGGGCAAGAAGCCCGCGAAGATTTTGGCGGGCGCGCCCGATGCGGCTCTTCACCGTGCCAATGCCGATCCCGAGCGCTTGGGCGATGTCGCTGTACGATTGATTCAACTCATTGCGCAGCGTGAGGACTTCCCGCTGTTGAACGCTGAGTTTCTTCATGCAAATCATGACGTGCGCCAAAAACTCACGATTCGTCGCCTCTCGGGCGGGGGTCGGATCATCACTCGCAATAAAATTAGAGAAGGTCGCCCGGTTGTCTTCGCCGAACGCACCATCGAGCGACAGCGTGGCATGACGGCGCCGCCGGAAGAAATGCCAGTAATGATTGCGCATGAGATTCAAGGCAATGTGGTGCAGCCAGGTGGCGAGCGAGGAATCGCCGCGGAAACGCGCCAGACCGCGATACGCGCGAATGAAGGTATCTTGCGTGATTTCCTCGGCGTCGGCGTGATTGTGGAGATAGCAGAATGTGACGGAGAACAGCTTTCCGCGATAGCGGGTGACGATTTCGACAAACGCGTCTTCGTCCCCGGCATTGAAACGGCGCACCAGTTCTGCGTCATGCACCGCGTCCCGCCTTGAAATGGCCGCCCGGCTGGTGGGATCCCTCGCTGCGCGTGAAGACTCTTCCAGGGAGCGCACGCGTTTAGATCCGATTCGTGAACAGCAACACGACAATAATAAGAAGCAACAAGCCCAGACCACCGCTGGGATAGTAGCCCCACTTGCGGCTGTGCGGCCAAGTGGGCAGCGCACCCAGCAAGAGCACGATAAGCACGATCAATAGTATGAGTCCAAGAGGCATGAGATTTCACTCCAACGGCGGACAGGAACAAAGGCGCCGGCCGCCGCCGTGCACGATCGGGCTTTCCCGGACGGAAAACCGTATGTTTTAGCGTGCGATACTATCTTCGGTGGAAGAATGGCACCATGGGGTATTGGCCTGCCTCCGGGTGAATTGATTCAAGGTCAATCGTATCCTCAGTCGGATAACACCCCATGCCCGCCCGCCCGCGATCGGACCATATTGGTGGCGCAGGAAACAGAACCTCTCCCCAACCACCGGGAGCATTCGGAAATCCGCCCACCCATTTAATATTCAAATGAAAACCAATCACTTCTCCCGTCTCATTCTCGTGATTTTCAGCCTGACCGCCTTTGCCTCCACCGGTTGCGCCGAAAAGGAGCAGATCGTCGATGTTCCTTCGGCTCCTAAAAAGGAGGTGACGCCAGCCACGGCAACGCCCGCTGTGTCCGGACCAGCAGTCACCTTTCAACCCGCGACGACTGCCAGTCCTAATGATGCTTCCGCCAAATGGACCAACATTGAGGATTGTGCCTACGATATGCGCGCCCAGTTTTTCGCGGGCCTCAAGGGGCTGGAGGCCAGGGTGGATGACCAGTTTAGGGAGCTGACCGCCAAACGCGCCACTATGACTAGCAGCACTGCCGACACCAAAGACTGGGATTTTGCGATGAAGGAAATGGAAGATGCTCGGTCTTATCTGAAGTCCATGGATGAAGAATTAAGCAAAGCCACCCCCGAGACATGGAGCCAGGAGAAGGATAAAGTCGGTCAAGCCTGGGTACGAACACAAGAAGCCTATAAAAAGGTGAAATCCAGCACCACCAGTTGAGCTTTTTTATGCAGGGAGACTGCGAAAGGCGTGTCTCCAAATAAATAATATGTGCGGAATCGTCGCTTACGTTGGAAAACAAAAGGCAGCATCCATTCTCATCGAGGGCCTGAAGCGCCTTGAATATCGCGGTTACGATTCCGCGGGCGTGTGCGTGCTGCAGGACGGCCGGCTAGATGTCATAAAAAAGGCCGGCCGCGTCGAAAATCTCGCTAGGGAAGCCGCCCGGCATCGCTTCGCCGGCACGACAGGGATTGGCCACACACGCTGGGCCACGCACGGCGGTGCGACCGATGCCAACGCCCATCCGCACGTCAGCAGCGACGGCAAATTTGCGCTCATCCACAACGGCGTGATTGAAAATTACGACCAGATAAAGACCTTCCTTGCCGGCAAGGGCTACACCTTCCAGTCGGAGACCGACACCGAGGTGCTCTGCAACCTCATTGCCTATCATTACGCGAAGGAGGCCACCGGGGTCAATGGCTGCAGCCATTTCCTCAAGAGCGTGCGCAAGTCTCTCCAGCACGTCGAAGGCACCTACGGCATCGCGGCGCTTTGCGTGGATTTCCCCGGCGAGATCGTCGCCGCGCGGAAAGCCTCACCCCTCATCCTCGGCGTCGGCGAGGATGAATACATTCTCGCCTCCGACGCGTCCGCCCTCATCAGCCGGACAAAGAACGTCGTCTACCTGCGCGACGGCGAAATCATCCACCTCACCCCCGAAGGCTTTTCCATCACCACCCCCGATCAGACCAGGGTCTCGCCGGTGGTCGACCAAATCACCTGGACCCTCAGCGATGCCGAGAAGGGCGCCCATGCGCATTTCATGGAAAAGGAGATTTTCGAGCAGCCGCTCGCCCTCGAAAACACCATGCGCGGCCGCTTTTCCACGGACGGCAGCACCGCGCAGTTCGGAGGCCTCAATCTCTCTGCCGCCGAGTTCCGCCAAATCGACCGCTTCCTCTTCTGCGCCTGCGGCACTGCCTGGCACGCCTGCCTCGTGGCCGAGCACCTCATCGAACGCTTCGCCCGCATTCCCGTCGAGGTCGACTACGCGTCGGAATTTCGTTACCGCAACATGCCGCTCGGCCGCGGCACGCTGTTCTTCGTCATCAGCCAGTCGGGCGAGACGATCGACACGCTCGCCGCGCTGCGCGAGGCCAAGCGCAAGGGCTACCGGGCACTCGCGATCAACAACGTCGTCGGATCGAGCTTGGCGCGTGAAGCCGATGGCGGTATCTACCAGCATGTTGGTCCGGAGATTGGCGTTGCCTCCACGAAGGCCTTCACCTCGCAGCTCCTCGTCGCCGCGATGGTCGCCCTTTATGCCGCCCGCTTGCGCGACATGAGCTTCGCCGATGGCGTGGGCTACGTGAACGCGCTCAAGGGCGTCCCCGATCTCGTCCGCCAGGTCCTTGCGCAAGCCCCACATATCCGTGCCATCGCGAAACGCTACGCGCATTACGGCGATTTTCTCTTCCTCGGCCGCCTGTCGCTCTTCCCCATTGCGCTCGAGGGCGCACTGAAATTGAAGGAGATTTCCTACATCCACGCCGAGGGCTATCCCGCGGCAGAGATGAAACACGGCCCCATCGCGCTGATCAGCGAAAAATGTCCAAGCGTGTTCTTTGCTCCCGCCGGGGGAATCTTCAACAAGATCGTATCCTCAATGCAGGAGATCAAGGCGCGCAAGGGCCCGGTCATCGCGATTGTCACCGAAGGCGCCGACCTGCCGGAAGAACTTGCGGACGAAGTCATCACGATTCCCGACTGCCATGAAGCCGTGCTGCCGATCATCGCATCGATCCCGGTGCAACTGCTGAGCTACTATATCGCCGTCGAACGCGGCTGCGACGTCGATAAGCCACGCAATCTGGCAAAGTCAGTGACGGTGGAATGAGACCGTGGTTTGCGATGGGGATAATTTTTTGCCGTTTTCGCGAATGCACTGGTCTCGTGCGCACTCATTGCTCGTGCGATGCATCATAATGAGCAAATGCATCGCAAGGTAGGGTTCCACCTCATGAGGGACGAGTGCAGCAGAGGACGCAGAATATCCTCAAAGCACCTTTAATACCCCATAACGCCTCGATGACTCGCCTGTTATCGTTTGGGAATGATGGAAGAAAAATCTTTTGGCGCACAGTCCATCAACCGGCCACGTGCAGTCGTCGCTTGTTCTTCTGAAGGCCTGGCCCGTGTCTGCAGTTGGTGCACAGGTCAGGAGCAGGCGGCAACTTGGTGCATGACACAGAACCTCAAAATGACCCACACCATCTGCCCCGATTGCCAGTCACGATTCATGGGTGAGATTGGCCTGGGTTGAACGCTGTGATGAGAATGCTGAACCTCACTGTGCCAAATAAAGATCTGCATAACGTGATATCTTAAGTCAGCAGCACTCCACCGTCCGCCAGTTCGTCAAACGAAATGACGCGAAGGTCCGGCACGGCGGCCAGATAGTCCGCCGTTTCATGGAGCACGTCGATGAATGCCCGGTCGGGTATTCCCTCCCTAAAATATTCCCACCAGTGCGTGACCAATACCGTCAGCCGCTGCTTTTCGATCTGCCGCCTGACGGCATCCAGCATTGGGCCAACCGGCCGCGTGCAGGAAAGCAGGCATCCCGGATGGGAGAGCATCGCGAGGCGGCCTACCCGCCAATGAGGTGCACGCCGGATTTTTTTCAGAAGATAGCGGGACAGCCAAGTGCGCGGCTGACGGCCCAGCTCAAACCAACCGGTCGAAAGGACATCGAAGCGCCGGGCTACCGCCAGCAGGCCGGCACGGGAGATTCGGTCATAAGGTGCAACGAAAGCGCGCGGTGTGGCGAAGCCGGCCTCCTGCAGTCGTTGCGCACCGAGCTCCACCAGGCGAATCGCCGCCGGCTGATCCAATTGGTCGAACTCGAAGTAATCGTGAAAGCACCCGTGTTGCGCGAAATGAAATCCCTTGTTCGTCCGCAAATAAGCGACGAGATTGGGATTTTCCTCCATGGGCATTGTCTCGAACTCGGTCTGACGCCCGACCGAGAGAAATCCTTCGAGCCTTCCGTCCGCACGCCTTACATTCGTCCGCACTTCAGGAATCACCGCGAGGTTCACAGGCAGCCCGCGATCGAGAAAGGGCCGGTAGAGCTGCTCGAGGCAGTCTACAGGAGTCAGCGCGTTTGTATCGTCGTCACGCAGAATGACATAGCGCATGTTTTTCCTCGATGAGATCTTCGTAGAGCCGCTTCATCCGGTCGGCGAGAATCCGGGTATCGAAATCCGCGACGACTCGTTTGCGTCCACTGAGCGCCAGCCAGCCGGCCATTTCAGAGTCCGACCACAATTCATTTACGCTGGCGTGAAACTCCTGCGGTCGCGTGAGATCAAAAAGGAGGCCGCTCTGGCGATGCTCGATCAGGCTTCTCGCACCTGACGTCGAGGTGGAAATGACAGCCGTGCCCGCAGCCCATGCCTCCAGAATGACCAGCCCGAAAGTTTCAGAAATCGAGGGCAAAACCACCGCTCGGGCCTCCTGCAGGAGCCCGATCAAGCGCGGGTCGCCCGGCGGAAATCCCCCCGCCAGCAAGACATTTTGTTCCAAGCCAAGCAGACCGATCCTCCGGATCAGCGCTTCCGCATAACCTTGATCGGTGGTCGCTCCGGCCAGCACGAGCAGCAGCTTGGGATGCCGCCGGGTCAATTCGGGCATCTGTTCAACCAGCCATGATTGATTTTTTACCGCATCAATCCGGCCGACCGCGAGCAGCACTCCGCGTCCCTGCACTTGGGGAAAAGCCGCGCGAGCAGCGGCGCGTTGATCCTGTTGATAAAGTTTCGCGGGCACACCGTGAGGCTGCACCACCACCCGTTGTCCGGGGTGACGTTCGCGAATCAATGCGGCTTCGCGCCCGTTACAGGTAATGATCGCATCGGCCTGTGACAGCAGCCTTCGGGTCCGCAATAACAGGCCGCAAAGTTTGCCCCATTCCCAACCTGCCGACGGGGTCGCATCTAGGCCGGGCTTCGGAGGATCGGGCAAATCATAAACCCCGCCATGGGTAGTGAACAAAAAGGGCAGCCCGCGCCGGCGGGCCACCATCCGGCCGATGGCTCCAATCCGGCCCGTGGCATGAGAATGAATCACGGCCAGGTCCGGTTCCCGCCACAGCGCCTGAATCAGTTCGAACGACATGAGATTTCCGCCCACGGCCACCATCTGGCGTTTTCTTTCAGGCGAGATGCCCCAGATCGGCACGTAGGCCTGAAATCGCTTCACCACGCATTCCGCCTCCGCCAAGGGGTCGCGCACTGCGCTCATTGGAATGGAGGGGCAATAAACGACAGAGCGAACCCCGCTTCGGTGCAGCCCGTCGCACAGCCCGTATAGGGCGGTTTCCGTACCGCCCCATTCCGCCGGGTTATATTTACGCAATACGTGGGCTACTTTCATTGCAGGTTATACCCCGACCGGGGACATTGCCGGCCTGGCGAGCACCTGCGTGGCCTTCGCCCCGTTCAATTGTTTGGCCTGCTTCTTATAATAACAAAGGCCCGCCAGGGCCCCGATCAGAATATGGAACGTGATGAAAATCGGCGCCTGCCGGTAAACCCATTCAGTCAGACTTTGCAGAAAGATCCCGCATGCCCCAAAAAAGATCCCCACCCCGAGACGATGCATCGGGTCGCTGACCCGCCGCCTTAAAAATTTAGCGCCAGTCTGAAACCAGCGCATCCAGACCAGGGTGAACACACACAAGCCGGGCACACCCAGCTCACCCAGCGTAAGCGCGCCCAGACTATGCGCCGGTGCGGCGAAGTTTATGTCGGAGGCCGCCAGCCGTTCAGCCAGGGAATGGATTTTATCATAGTCGCCATAGACAAACCCCTCCTTCGCTCCGTAGGTCTTGCTGACCCCGTAGGACCAGTTGTTCAACCCGAGCCCGAAAAAATGGTCAGCCACGATCATCCTGGCCCAGCGCAGATAAACGCCGCGGCCTTCGTTCCCCGCATCGGCATCGAGATACTCCTCCTTCAGGGTGGACTCGCCATAGCGAGCCATCAGCGGTTTCCAGAAAACACCGAGCAACAGGCCCGCTCCAACCATGATCGCCACGCTGAAGAAAATTTTCCGGCCGGTGACCCGCCACGAAACGCACCACGCCGCCGTGCCCAGCACAACGAGCCCGAAGATTGGAATCCCGGCCCGTGAAATCGTCAGCATGATCGTGACGGCGGCCACACCCAGCCCGATGAAAGCAGCCCGGCGGATCCACCGGGAAAAATCGGCCGTCGCCGCGGCGGCCAGCACCGGTCCGATGAGACACAGGTACATCGACAGGCTGTTCGCGTGATCGAGGCTGCCGTTCACGCGGTCCATGCCCCACAAGGCCCGCTGCTTGAACGCCATGGCGCCTTGCAGGCAGACCGCGCCGAGAAGCCCCATGACCAGCCATGGCAGTTCCCTCTTAGTTCGCACGAACGAGGCCGCGGCGAGAAAAAAAACGAGTCCGCGCATGATTTTTGAAAGCTCGAACACGCCAAAAATCTTCGGCTCCGAGATGAGGACCGAAAAACAGCAGTACAAAAAATAAGCTCCCATGACGCCCAAGCCGGCGGGCCAATACCAACGCGGGCCGCGATACCTCGGCACCAGCAGCGAGGCGGCGAAAATACTGACCGCAAGGATGTCGATCAGCGAAATTTCGATGCCGAGCGTCGTGCCACGGTACCAGGCGTGGCTGAAAAAATGCACGTCCATCCGTTCCGTTACCACCGCTCCGGAAACCATCAGGAAAAACATGATGTCACGCGCGCGCTGCGCAACAGAGGCCACCATCACCCCGGCTCCGGTGAGGACGACGATTAGGGCCATCGCTATGATATGTTTGATTTCCATGAACTGACCCGCGCAAGCCGGGCGCATGGCCCACCTTGCCGGCAGCGTAGCGCCCTTCCCTCTGCGTGTTGAGTGGGCAAGCACCTCCCTCGTGGGCCGGGTAACACCCCATGTCTCCCCTCGCCGCCAAAGCCTAGCCTTCCGGCATGAATGACGTGCCTGTCAGCATCATCATGCGTTCGTTCAATGAGGCCTGGGCCCTGCGGAAGACACTGCCGGCCTTGCAGGCGCAGGAGTATAAAAACTGGGAGCTGATCGTGATCGATTCAGGCTCCAGCGATGGATCGGTCGAGCTGATCCAGCAGGCCGGCCCGCGGCATCTTCTCGAGATTCTTCCGCATGAATACCAGCCAGGCCGCGTGCTCAACACCGGCATGCGACTGGCCCGGAGCGATGTTGTAATTTTTCTCAACGCCGATGCCACGCCGCAAGATTCGCAATGGCTGGGCCCTTTGGTCATGGCCCTGCAGGATCCGCAAACAGCCGCCGTCTTCAGCCGCCAGATGCCCCGCCCGGATTGTCGCGCGGTCTTCGCCAGCGATTATGACCGCTGTTTCGGAGCCAGTCGCGAGTCCGCCGGATGGGATCATTTTTTCAGCATGGTCAGCAGCGGCCTCCGCCGGGACATCTGGGCCCGGCGCGGCTTTCTCGAGTCGATGCAATACTCGGAGGACGACGAATACACACGCTGGTGCCGCAGCCAGGGCCATCGCATCGTTTATTGTCCCGAGTCGGTGGTCACGCATTCGCACAATTACGCGCCACGGCAGGCTTACAAACGCAGCTTTGGCGAAGCCTGGGCCCTGAGCGCCATGGGAGTCGCCCAGGACCGCAGACCTGCCTGGTCCCGGACGGTGGCGCTGGGCTGGCTGAACGACGTGCGCCGGGATCTCGGCTTTTGCTTCCGCATGCGGCGGCTGCCCGAATGGCCGCAGGGCTGGCCCATCCGCTGGGCCCAACGTCGCGGCAGGCTCGATGGATTCAGGGCCGGAGCGGCAATGAACGCCGGAAAGTCCCGTTCATGATCGCACTCACCGATCCCTTGTTGCCCGGCCCGATGCTCTCTCCGCTGCGAAAGAATGAACCGGCAGTCGAGGCGGCCGGCTGGCCCCGCTTCACCCTCGATGGAAATGACGAACTTGAAATCCACCTGACCCGGACTTGCGACACGATTACGGCCGGCCTTCGCGGCCTCATCCCCTCCCGGCGACTGCAAGCCGTTTTACTCGGCGGAGGCTACGGCCGGGGTGAAGGCGGCGTCCTGCGGACACGCGAAGGCGAGCATCCTTACAACGACCTGGAATTCTACGTCTGCCTGCGCGGCAACCGTCATCTCAATGAGCGGCGCCATCATTTGCCTCTGAAAGTGCTGGGCGAGATTCTCGCGCCGATGGCCGGAGCTGAAATTGAATTCAAAATCACTTCGCTCGCGGAACTCCGGCGCAACCGCATCAGCATGTTTTCCTATGACCTGCTGATGGGGCATCGCCGGCTGCTGGGTGACGCCGGATTGCTTCTTGGTCTCACCCACCATCAGATCGCAGGGGAAATTCCGGCAGCGGAAGCCACCCGGCTGCTCATGAACCGCTGTTCCGGCCTGCTCTTCGCGCAGGAGCGGCTGGAGCGCGCTGAGTTCACCGCCACGGATGCGGATTTCGTGCAGCGCAACATCGCCAAGGCCGAACTTGCTTTCGGTGATGCCGTGCTCACCGCCCATGGCCAGTATCACTGGAGCTGCCAGGAGCGGCACCGGCGGTTGCAACGGCTGATTACCACCGAGACCATCTCGTGGCTGGACAATGTGCGCCTCCGCCATATGGCCGGCCTGCAATTCAAACTTTATCCGGAGCGGAGCACGGCTTCGCGGGACGCTTTGCAGGCGCGTCAAACGGCCGTGGTGGCACTGGGACTCAGGGTGTGGCTTTGGCAGGAAAGGCGCCGGCTGGATACGCCATTCGCATCCGCCAGTGACTACGCCTGGAGCCGGCTGGACAAATGCCCGGAAACCGACTGGCGCCGGAATGCGCTGGTGAATCTTAAAACCGGGGGAGCCGGCTCCCTCTTCAAATTTCATCCCTTTCGCCACCCTCGCGAAAGAGTCCTTCGCGTTTTGTCCTTGCTCCTCTGGGCACCCGCTGACCCGCTCCTCCCGCTATTGTTGGATTGTCCGACGGCCGCGTTCTTCTCCAGCACTTCTCATTTCGCGGCTCAGGTCGCCGCTTATAAAGCCCTGTGGGAGCGCGTGCATTGATCCTGAATTTGAACTCGGCGGCGACATGCTCGACAGTTCGCCCAATTTGCAGTTTGCTGGCACCAAAGCCAGTGTCGTTGCAGTGCGGCAGAGGCTGATCCGCCATGAAAAAGTCCGTCCCTCCCAAGCCGCCGAAGCGTCCATCGGCTCGTGACGTGACAAAATCCAAGCCCGCCTCACCGGGGAAAAACAAGCGGAGCGCGGATCGTTCCTTCCCCATCGTGGGCATCGGCGCTTCCGCCGGGGGACTGGAGGCTTTGGTCCAGTTCCTCGAACACGTGCCGGCGGACAGCGGCATGGCCTTTGTCATCATCCAACACCTGGATCCGACCCAGAAGGGCATGATGCCCGAGCTGCTCCAGCGCGCCACGGCCATGAAGGTGGTGCAAGTGAAGGATCGCACCAAGGTCCGGCCGCATTGCGTGTATGTGATCCCGCCCAACAGCGACATGTCCATCCTGCATGGAACATTGCACCTGCTCGCCCCGACCGCATCGCGCGGACTGCGCCTGCCGATCGATTTCTTTTTCCGCTCGCTCGCCGAGGACCAGCGCGAACGCTGCGCGGGTGTCATTTTGTCGGGCATGGGCAGCGACGGCACGCTGGGCCTCAAGGCCATCAAGGAGAAGGCCGGGGTGACCCTGGTGCAGGATCCGGTCACGGCAAAATTCGACGCCATGCCACGGAGCGCCATCGTGGCCGGGCTGGCGGATTTTGTGGCTTCCGCCGGGGAGCTGCCCGCAAAACTCCTCACTTACACCCGGCACCGGCCGCAGATCAGCGCGGCCAAGCGGCCCCTGGAGGAAAAGGTCCAGAGTGCCCTGGAAAAAATCGTGATCCTGCTGCGTGCCCACACCGGCCACGATTTTACGCTTTATCGCCGGAACACGCTGTATCGGCGGGTCGAGCGCCGCATGGGCATCCACCAGGTGGTCAAAATTGGCAGCTATGTCCGGTATTTGCAGGAGAATCCCCAGGAGATGGACATCCTCTTCAAGGAATTGCTCATCGGAGTGACCAGTTTTTTCCGTGACCCCGCCGCCTGGCAGCAGCTGGCGAAACATGCGCTCCCAGCGCTGCTCACCAGCCGGCCTGCAGGCGGCGTGCTGCGGGCCTGGGTGGCCGGATGTTCGACCGGCGAAGAGGCCTACTCGCTGGCCATGGTGTTCACCGAGGCATTGAAGCAGATAAAGTCCGCGGAGAATGTCTCCCTGCAAATCTACGCCACCGACCTGGACAAGGATGCCATTGACAAGGCCCGCCATGGCTTTTTTCCGGAAAACATCGTCGCCGATGTCTCGTCCGCGCGGCTGAGCCGGTTTTTCGTCAAAGAGCAGGGTGGCTACCGCGTGAACAAGGAGATCCGGGCAATGGTGGTATTCGCCCCGCAGAACCTGATCATGGATCCGCCGTTCACCAAGCTGGATATTTTGTGCTGCCGGAACCTGCTGATTTATCTGACCCCCGAATTACAGAAAAAACTTTTCCCGCTTTTCCACTACAGCTTGAATCCCCATGGGGTGCTGTTTCTCGGCAGTTCGGAAAGCATCGGGGGCTTCGCCACTTTCTTCACTCCGCTGGCGTCCAAGGAACGGATTTTTCAACGGAAAGAATCCGGCCTGCTGGGTAATCAGCTCGATTTTCCCGCCGTATTTGTTCCGGCTCCCGCGGACCGGCCCAACGTGCCGACGGCCTTGCGCCGCCCTGCCCCGAGTCTGCAGTCACTAGCGGATCAGTTGCTCCAGGCGCGCTTTGCCCCGCCGGCGGTGCTCGTCAACGACCAGGGGGACATCCTCTACATCAGCGGCCGGACCGGCAAATATCTCGAACCGGCGGCCGGCAAGGCCAACTGGAACATCATTGCCATGGCCCGCGAGGAACTGCGTTACGATCTGACCAGCGCCCTTCAAAAAGTGCACCGGAAAAAAGGCACGGTTATCGTCCGTGGCATCAAAATCGGGGTCGATTCTGAGGCACGGTCCGTGGACATCATGATTCAGGCCCTCGAGGAACCAAAGGAACTGGCCGGCATGGTGCTGATCGTATTTTCCGATAGCGCCACCCCGGCTGAAACCAGCCCGGGAACCGGGAAAAGGCCGCCCCGCAGCATCCGTCAGGGCGAACTGGAACGGGAGCTTCAACGCGCCCGCGAGGAGGTGCAGGCCGGCCGCGAGGAGATGCAGACTACGCAGGAAGAGCTCAAGTCCATGAACGAAGAGCTGCAATCCACCAACGAGGAATTGCAGTCCACCAACGAGGAACTTACGACCTCGAAGGAAGAGATGCAGTCGTTGAACGAGGAGCTGCAGACGGTCAACGCCGAGCTGCAGGCCAAACTGGACGAGCTTTCCGGGGCGAACAACGACATGAAAAACCTGCTCAACAGCACGGATATTGCCACCGTGTTCCTGGACAACGAACTGCACGTGCGGCGCTTCACCCTGCAAGCGAAGACGATCATCAAGTTCATCCCAAGTGACGTGGGCCGGCCGATCACCGACCTGGCCTCCGACCTGCTCTACCCGGCGCTGGTCGCAGACGCGCACGAAGTGCTGCGGACCCTCGTTTTTTCGGAAAGATCGATCACCACCAAAGACGGGCGCTGGTTCACCGTGCGCGTCATGCCTTATCGCACCATGGATAACCGGATTGACGGCGTGGTCATCACCTTCGCCGACATCACCGCAGCCAAAAAGGTGGAAGCCGAACTGCGCGAGAAACACGGCGATCTGACCCGGCACTCGGCCAAGCAGGCCGTGGCGCTGAATCAAGTCATGAAACGTTTGCGCAGCCAGGACATCAAGCCGCGACCCCGCAAGGCGAAGGGCAAACTGATCCGAAAAGCGGCCGGCACCGCCGCGCAGCCCAAGCCGTGAAAAAGCATGCCAGCACCCCCGGAGGCGCCGGCGAGCTGCGCCGCCATGCTGAACACCGGCTGCGCGAGCAGCCAGCCGGGGATCCTCGAATCGAAGGCAAGGTGGATACGCAACGGATGTTGCATGAACTGCAGGTCCACCAAATCGAGCTCGAGTTGCAGAATGAGGAGCTGAAACAAGCCAAGGCCGAGGTCGAGGCGGGTTTGGAGAAATATACCGATCTTTATGATTTTGCCCCGGTCGGCTATTTTTCCCTCGATGAACATGGCCTCATCCTCGAAGTGAACCTGACCGGAGCCGCGCTGCTCGGAGTGGAAAGATCTCGCCTGACCAGCCGCCATTTTCAGCTCTTTGTGGCGCCACCTGGCCGCCCGGCCTTCAATTCATTTCTCGAAAAAATATTTGCCGGACATGAAAAGCAGGTCTGCGAAGCGTCGCTTCTGAACGCGGGACAGACGTCTTTTTGGGCCGATCTGGAAGCCAGGTCAGCCGTCACCCTGAGCGGCGCGCGGAAATGGTGCCGGATGGCAGTCATCGACATTGCGGCGCGCAAGCAGGCGGAGGAAGCGCAACACCGCATCGATATCCTGGCCGCCACGAACCAGCATTTGGAGAAGGAAATCATCCGGCGCCAGGCCGTGGAGGCGTCCCTCAAGAAAAGCGAGCAGCGCACCCTCCAATTACTGGAGCAAGCGCGCCAACTGCAGAAAAAACTGCGCCATGTCTCCCATCAGATTCTGCTGGTGCAGGAGAACCAGCGAAAGGAGATCAGCCACGAGCTGCATGATGAAATCAGCCAGCTCCTCCTGGGCATCAATGTCCGTCTGGCGATTTTCACCAAGGAGGCCGCGATCAATCCGAAAAGCATTCGCCGGACCATCGCTCCCATGCGCCGACTGGTGGAAAAATCGGTGCGGGTCGTGCACCAATTTGCCCGCGAACTCCGACCGGCGATGCTGGACCAGCTGGGGTTGATCCCGGCGCTCCGCTCCTACATCAACGACTTTCCCAAGCGGAAAGGCCGGTCGATCCAATTAACTGCTTTTGCCGGGGTCGAAGCCCTGGACAATGACAAGCGAACCGTTCTCTACCGCGTCGCGCAGGAAGCGCTCACTAATGTCGCCAAACATGCGCGTGCCAGCGTGGTCAAAGTGATCATTCTCCAGGTTCCCGGTGGCGCTTGCATGAAAATCATCGACAACGGCAAAGCCTTCAACGTAGACCGCCTCTCGTCCGCCAAATGGAGCAATCGTCTCGGCTTGATCGGCATGCGCGAACGCGTGGAAATGGTCGGCGGCCGGTTCAGCATCGAATCCACTCCAGGCAAGGGCACGACCATCCGGGCCGAGGTTCCCATCGGCAGAAAATCCTTAAAGAAAAAAAGGAGGATAACGTCTCGCTCCCCTGTCAGTAAGCGATAGCGGCTATTCCCAAGTGGCGCGGCCGACAAATCAACGTCGCTCAAAGGGCTCGGCCCCTGATGCAGGCATTATCCTTCAAGCCGGGTTGCGTGCGGTTAACCCTTAAAGAAGGAACATCTGCCGAGCCCGCCTTGGCGAGGCGCTTGAACATGAGCCCCCGCCATACTCCGTCCGAAGAAATTTTCCGCCAGCCCATCTGTTCGTAGAGCCCAATCGCCTTCGAATTGTCCAGATAGACGCTCAGATGGATCTCTACGCAGCCCTGCTGGCGCGCGATCTCCTCGCTGGCCCTGAGCAGTTGCTTCCCCACCCCGTGGCCCTGGCAACTTGGATCGACCGCGAGATATTGGATGCCGTACGAGCATTGAGAGTTTTCTCCGGCCGGAGCCCCGGTAATCGGCCGCCGAGATCGCGGCAGAAGCAGACGCAGGCCGCTGCGGATCCGGTCGCAAATAAACGCCTCCGTCAGCAACCAGGGATGAGTCATGATGCGCCACGCAAGAAACAGGGCATGGCGTCGCACATAAAAAATCTCAGCGCTGTGCCGTACTCCGACAAAGCAAAAGCCCGACAGTTGATCTTGCTCGAATGCCCCCAGCCCCACCGTGCCATATCGGCCCGACATCAATGAGTCATAATACCGGCGCGCCGCCCCGCGACCCAGTCGGCTGACGGCAGCGCGCGGGAAGGCCATCAAATGAATGGTGGCGATGGCCGGAATGTCATTTGACGTGAGGATGCGAAGATTCATAGCGGGATGGCCGCTATCGTGCCGGAGCCGGCGCGATATAGTCCGGTTCTTCCACCACCATGGCCTCGGATGCCTCTGCCACGATCTGCCCGTAATCCAGTTTGATGATGCGATCCGCCAAGTGAAAATAGCGATCGTCGTGCGATATGACCAGGACGGCCTTGTGCTTCGCCCTCAGCTCCGGCAATAATTGGGTATAGAAGACGTCCTTGAAGAGCGGGTCCTGATCCGAGGCCCATTCGTCGAAAAGGTAAAAGGGACGGTCTTCGAGATAGGCGGTCAGGAGTGCCAGACGCTTGCGCTGGCCTTGGGAAAGATCCGTGGTCGAAAGCGCGCCATTCCGAATCTTCACTTTGTGATCCAAGTGCAGATGGGTCAGGTAGGCGCCGGCCTGGGCGTCGAGGTTGGTCCGTTCGAGGCCGAGAAAGGTGTCGAAAAGATAGAAGTCGGCAAAAACCGTAGAGAAAAGCTGCCGGTAATTATCGCGATTGTGATCGTCGATGAGTTTTCCATCCACGCGAATTTCACCGACCGCCGGCGGATATAGTCCTGTGATGATCTTCGCGAGCGTGGACTTTCCGCTGCCGTTGCCACCCACGAGGAAGACGATTTCACCGGGTCGAAAAATCAGGTTCACCGGGCCGAGCGTGAAGGTGTTGTCTTCCCTTTCCCGATGATAGGCGTGGCTAATGCCGGTCAGCTCCAGCCATCGGAATGCCGACGGATGGTCATGACGCACATCAGGGATATGGTCGCTCGCCTGGCCTGTCAGCGCGAGACCGAGCTGCTCGATTTTTTGCAACGATACATTGGCCCGCCCAAAGACGGAGAAAACAAGCAGCAGGCCGGAAAGGGGGCCCATCAGATAAAGCGTGGCCACCACGTAGCTCGTCATCACATGCGCATCAACGCGCTCCATTTTCGGCACAAGGAAGAGAATCAGGCCAATGAGGGTGAAGAACAGCAACTGACTCCAATTTTGGGCAATGATGAAACGGGTTTCCGCCGCAATATTATAGCGCTCGTAGGCGGCTGTGGCCGTATCAACTCCCCCGGTCAGAAATACATCCCGGCGCTCCCGGTGCAGTTTGAGTTCCTTGATCCCCTCTGTAAGCGCGCGAAAATGACGGAATAATTTGTCCTCTGCTTCCCGGGCCAGCTTCAGAAAGGCAAAGCCACTATGGACAAGCAGACGGTAGACCAGCGCCCCAAGGGCGATGAGAACAAAAATCGCGAGCAGGATCCGGGGAGAGAGCCAGCCGAGATACACCGCGCCGCCGAGCAGGATGGCGAAATTCACAATGAAAGTGGGAATGGCGCGCATCGCCTCGGTGATGCTCATCACATCCTCGGTCAGCGCGACCATCAGCCGCGGCGCGCCGATCTCCTCCAGCTGGCGCAACGGCACGGCCAGAATCTTGCGCACGAGATCACGGCGCAGGCTGGCCGTGCCCCGCTGCGAAAACCGCGCAAGACTGACCTGTGCGAGATAGTTTGTCAGCAGCCGCACCGCTCCCAACGCGACAAACCACCCAAGCAGCGTGACAACCGGCCGGCCGGTTCCACCAAGCAAGATGTTGACCAGGGCGATCAGACCGGCGTTGCAGCCACCGCTGATCAGGGCCGCGAGGGCGGTCCAGATCATGGTCTTGCGCGAATAGCGGAAGAGAAAATGGACTAGATTCATGATGAGTTGCGTGCTTCCGATCGAACGGCCTCGAGATGTACAGTCAGCTCGCGGGCCAGCGCCCTGACATAGGGCTCTTCTAGTAAACTCTCGTGCAGGCCAGGGAGGATCCGGACCGCAACGCCACCCAGAGCAAGTTCGCCCCAGCCGCATTGCCCATCATAGGAGCAATTCAGGGGATGGCCACGCGTGCGCAAGAGGACAACTTTGCCGCCATAAGACTGGGTGCGATGGTTGCCCAGCGCGCGCACATGCGATTCCCACAAGCGACGCTGATCATTCGAGACGGCGGACAAATCCACCAGTTCGTCCACATCAGGCCCGGTGGAACGCGCGCGGGCCGGCTGCATCCATTGCGTCATTCTTTTTTTCACGCCCAAGAATTTCCAGTGCAAGAATCGCCGCTGCTTCACCAGGTCCCACTCCATAAACCCGCGCACCCAATGGCCGAGGTTGCGCAAAAACTTGCACAGATAAAGGGGCGTCCAGTCCATGCGATCATAGCTCGAATTAGGCGGCGATGAATTCATCAATGCGAGCAGGCTGACCCGCTGTCCCTGCTGGTCCAGCAGACGGGCCATTTCATAGGCGACATTGCCGCCAAAACAATAGCCGCCCAGGGCGTAAGGTCCTTCCGGTTGAAGCCGGCGCAACTCCTGCACATATTGTGCCGCCACCTTTTCGATGGTGTCGAAATCGTCCAACCGGTCCGGATCGCACGCCTTGAAGGCATAGACAGGCTGATCCGCCCCCAAATGGCGGGCTAGATTTGCATAGCCCCATAGCATGCCGCCGCCCACTCCATGGACCAGGAACAGCCGTGGACGGCTGCCCTCCGGCTGAATGACCACCCATGGGGAACGCGAGACCGTGCGGAGCGAATTTCGCCTCTCATCCAAAAAGGCCGCGAGACGGCCCACCGAAGGCGCCTGCAGCATGGATTCGATGGGCAGCCTGAAGCCGGTTTTTTTTTCGACCTCCGCCAGCATGGCCACGCCCAGCAGCGAATCACCCCCGAGTTGAAAAAAATCATCATGCACCCCAATTTGTTTCACTCCGAGCAAATCGCTCCATATCCGGCAAAGCAGTTCCTCGGTCGGAGTGCGCGGCGCGAGGTAATCACCTGCCGCCGCCCTGGTCCGCACCGGCGCCGGCAGGATGGCGCGACTGATCTTGCCGCTTGCCGTAAGCTCAAACCGGTCGAGCAACACAAAGGTGCTGGGCAGCATATAATCCGGCAGTCCGTCCTGCAGATGTGACCGGAGTTGAGAAACGATGCGGGATTCCATTGCCGCCGGCGTTTCCACTGGATTCTGCCCCGAAGCCACGCGCGGCACCACGTAGGCGACCAGCCGCCGTTCACCTGGCGCTTCCCCGTGCGCAATGACGATGGCTTCACCCACCGCCGGATGCGCCAGAAGAGCCGTTTCAATCTCGCCCAGCTCGATCCGAAATCCACGAATTTTAACCTGCTGATCGAGCCGCCCGATAAACTCAAGGTTGCCGTCCGGCCGGCAGCGGCAGAGATCACCGGTGCGGTAAAAGCGCCCATCGCCTCCGGCGGTCAACGGAAGATGGATGAATTTTTCCGCCGTGATTTCCGGGCGGTTAAGATAACCGCGTGCCACGCCGCATCCTCCGATAAACAATTCACCCGTCACTCCCACCGGCACCGGACGGAAATGCTCATCCAAAAGGCAAACCTGCGTGTGTGCGATGGGGCGGCCGATGGTCGCCGCCCCCCCCAAGGTACGCCGCGCGAAAGTCGAGCAGGTCGTGGTCTCCGTCGGTCCATACAGATCATACACGCGTTTGACATGCGGCAACGCATAGAGCTGCTGCACCAACTGGATCGAGAGGGGCTCGCCGCCGAGATTGATCGTTTCCACCGATGGAGGAATGCCGTCCATGCGCAGCAATTCCCTCACCACGGACGGCACCGTGGTGATCAGCCGAACCTCCGCCGCCGCCGGCAGGCCGCGCAAGGCCAGGGTGTTGGGAGCCAGGATTATTTTCCCCCCCAGGCTCAACGGTAGAAAAAGATCCAAAATCGACGGGTCGAAGGAAATTGAAATACCAGCCAGCACTCCGGCCAGCTCACGCGCACTGTAAACCTGGGCCGCCCAATGGACGAATGCGACGGTGTTGCGATGTTCGATCGCCACTCCTTTGGGCTGACCGGTCGAGCCCGAAGTGTAGATAATATAGGCAAGATTGCGGGCCTGGGCCGATGGAACGGGATTTTCCGCACCCATGAGGGCGATGTCCTGATCCGTGTCGAGGCAGATGACATGGGGCGCCCTTCCCGCCGCAGACTTGAAACTGCGCAGGGTCGTCACGAGTGAAGACTGGGTCAGCACCGTATGCACCTGCGCGTCCTCCAGCATGAAGGCCAGCCGCTCAGACGGATAGGTCGGATCCATCGGCACGTAGGCGCCACCGGCCTTCAGCACGCCCAGGATGGCGACGATCATGTCCACGGACCGTTCCAGAAATATTCCCACCAGGGTTTCGCGGCCCACCCCCAGAGACCTCAGGTGATGGGCGACGCAATTCGCCCGAAAATTCAATTCATGATAAGTGAAGCGCTCAGAGCCAACCACGAGCGCCTCGGACTTCGGCCTTGTTTTGACCTGTGCTTCGAACAGCTCATGCAAGCATGCTTCCAACGGCAGGTCGGCTGCCAAGCGATTCCGTTCCTGCAATCCCTCTCCTTGCCCGCCCACCGGGCGCGGTGGCTTTCGTTCCGGTTTAGCGCGCAGTAATGGGGCCTCAGTTTCCGGCGAGCGTTGAGGATTTTGCCGGGTGAATGCTATCATGGTTGCAGCCCCACTCTACCGCGGAATGCGGGATTACCTCAGTGGGTGTTACCCTTAGTGATTTTGAAAAACCCGTGCACCCGGCTGCGTTTGGAAGGCCCAGACCCCATTTCGACCCTCGTCACAACAGCGTTTAATGGGACATGATAATCTCCTCATCGATTGCCGGCACGGATCCGTCGCCAACGGAACGGACCGCCGCGAAGGAGCCAGAATCAATCGGAGCCATTCCGACGGCACGGGCATGGCCCATCGGCCTGCTGGGAGTGCCTTTCGATAACGTTACCAAGGTGGAAGCCGTCGCTCGCATCGAGGCGATGATCGCCACCCGACAGCCCCATTACGTGGTCACTGCCAACGTGGATTTTCTCGTGCAAGCGCAGCGCGATGTGGAACTGCAACGCATCCTCCTCGAAGCCGACCTGGTGCTTTGCGACGGTACTCCCCTCCTCTGGGCCTCGCGCTGGCTGGGCAATCCACTGCCGGAACGCGCGGCGGGATCCGACGTGGTGCCGCTGCTCATCCGCGCCGCCGCGGAAAAAGGCCACCGCATTTTCCTTTTGGGAGGCGGCCTCAATGTCGCGGCGGAAGCCGCCGGGCGGCTCCAGAAACAATATCCAGCCCTCGTGATTTCGGGCCATTATTCGCCGCCCTTCTGCGATCTGCTCGAGATGGATTTTCCGGAAATTGCGCGCCGCGTGCGCGCTGCGCGACCCGATGTCTTGCTCGTTTCATTTGGCTGTCCCAAGCAGGAAAAGTGGATCGCCATGCATTACCATCTGCTCGGCGTGCCGGTCCTGATGGGTGTGGGCGCGACGATCGACTTCATCGCCGGGCGAATAAAACGGGCTCCGGCCCTGATGCAGCGCACCGGCACGGAATGCCTTTACCGGCTGGCGCAGGAACCGCGCCGGCTCGCCCGCCGCTACGCTGGCGATCTTCTCCGCTTCGTCCCATCGATTGCGCGCCAGTACTGGAATCTGCGTGCCCTGCCACGCTTTTCCACCACGAAAGAATCCCTGACGTCGGTACGCGCCCCCGACTCTCAGCAAATTCGGATGACGGGCGACTTCAATGCAGCGACATTGAACCGGAAACGGAGCTTTTTCCATGAAGCGCTGCAGGCCCGCAGTCACTGCGAGATCGATTTGTCGCAGGTCCGATTTTTGGATAGCACTGGAGCGGCCATGCTGGTGCAGTGGCGCCGGCGATTGCACGCCCACGGCAAGCGGTTCGTGCTGCTCAACCCGAGTGTGGAGGTGCGGCACACCTTGAAGCTGATGCGATTAACCGGGCACTTCTTGATTGCCGGCCAATCACCTGGTATCGCGCCCTCGGCCGACATCATGCGAACCGGCGAACCGGTCATTCCACCTTATCCGGGAGGCCATACGCTGGCCTGGCAGGGCGAAGTCATCGCCACCAACGCAGAAAGGGTTTGGGGCCTCACCCTCTGGCACCTCGCCTCCGTCGGTCCACCCCCGCGCCAGACTTTCATCATCGATCTCTCCCGACTCCGGTTCATTGACAGTGCCGGAGCGGAACTGATGAAGCAATTGCGCGCCTGGGCCCGCCAGCTTGAGAAAGACATGCGTTTTCTCGGCTCCCAGCCCGACGTGAGGAATGTCCTCCGTCTGGCCAAGCTCGACGACCTGCTGCAAGCGCCCCATTGATGAGAATCGGCCTTTCCACCTCGGTGATGCAACGCGGCCAGTCCGGCGTGGGCCAATACGTACTGTCCCTGGTGCGCGCCCTGCTTGATCAGGCGCACCGCCACGATTTCACCCTTTTTGTTCTGGAGGAGGATCTGCCCTTGTTCGCATTTGCCTCGACCGCGATGAATCTGGTGTCAGTCGCCGAGCGATTTCGTCCGCCGATAAGCAATATATTCTGGCACCAGTTCCATCTCCCCCGGCTGGTCCGGCGGCTCCAACTCGATGTGCTGCATGTGCCAAGTTACCGCCGCCTGCTCTGGCCACACCCCTGCGCATTGGTCGCCACCCTGCACGATCTCGCCCCCTTTCGCGTCCCCCGGAAATACAATCTGCCGCGCATGCTTTACGGACGCATTATTGTCCGCTGGCTGGCTCGGCGGCAGGATGAAATCATTGCCGTCAGTCAGTTCACCGCTGACGACATCGACGCCTTTTTCGCCCTGCCACTCCGGCAGCGGCGTGTCATTCACAACGGCCTCGATCACGAGCGGTTCCGCCCCGGTTCGCGGGTCACGGCCAAGGCCGCCGTGGCACGCAATCACGGCCTGCACCAACCGTTCTTTCTTTACGTGGCCCGGCTGGAACATCCGGCCAAAAACCACGCCCGCTTGATTGCTGCATTCAACCGTTTCAAGGCGGAAACGGGCTCCTCATGGCAATTAGTCCTGGGCGGCAGTGATTGGCACGGCGCTGAAGTCGTGCACGAACTGATCCGGCAATCGGCCTTTGCGGCCGATATCCGGCCGCTTGGTTTTGTCCCCGCTCCGGAACTTCCCGTCCTCTATCGCGCCGCGGATTTGTTTGTCTTTCCCTCGCTCTTCGAGGGCTTTGGCCTGCCACCCGTCGAGGCCATGGCCTGCGGCTGTCCGGTCCTGGCCTCCAGACGCGGCGCATTGGGTGAAGTCATCGGCAGCGATGCCGCCATTCTCGATCCGGAAAACATCGCGGACATCCAGGCCCAACTGACTTTTCTGGCAGGCAACGCCCATGCGCGCGAAAAATTGCGCTCCAGGGGATTCTTGCGGGCCGCCCAATTTGACTGGCAGCGCACCGCCCTCGCGACTCTGCAAACTTACGCCGACGCCGCAGCCAAAAATAAATGGCCGCCCTCGGTTACGACCGCGGCATTCGCATCGTTGGCCGAAGCGAACGCCCAACGGGAGCGGATGGGCTCCTTCGCTGGATGATATCGGGTCCGCACTCACTATCCGACCCCTGCCGCCAGCTTTAGCCTCTTGACCATTAGACAACTCGTCCATCAGCAACGTGAAATCCCAATCACAAAATCCTCTGCCTGACGTGACGCCCCTCCCTTCCAGCCCGGCGCCGCACGGGCCTGAGGCGCGCTATGCCGCCATTCTCGAAACCTACCCCGATGCGATCATCTCCTTCGATGAGACCGGCAAAATCACCGATTGGAATCCGGCCGCCGAGGACATCTTCGGCTATACATGCGCTTTGGCCGTGGGACGGGATGCAGCCGGATTCATCGCGCCCGGTACGGCCATGGAGGCCCAGCGCACGGAATTCCTCCAAAGTTTAAAAACTGGTAAAGGGCGGCTAATGGGGAGGCGGACCGAAATGACCGCGGTACGGGCAAATGGTGGGGAATTCCCGATTGAACTGACCCTCACGAGGGCGCGGGATCGCGGGCCGCCTTTCTTCACGGCCTGCATCCGCGACATCACGGAACGCAAACGGGCGGAGGCCATCCTGCGCAAAAGCGAGGAAAGATTCCGCGTGCTTGTGGAAAGTGTGGAGGACTACGCGATTCACCTGCTGGATCCCCGGGGCCGGATTCTGACCTGGAATGCCGGGGCGGAACGCATCGAAGGCTATCGCGCACGCGATATCATCGGCCGGCGCTTCAACCGGCTTTATACACCGGACGACATTGCCCGTGGCAAACCGGAGCAGGCCCTGGTCACAGCCGGGGCGGAAGGCCGTTATAGCGACGAAGGCTGGAGTGTGCGCATGGACGGCTCCCAGTATTGGGCCAGCGTAGTGCTCACCGCCCTGCGCGACGATCACGGCGTGTTATTTGGTTTTTCGCGCATTGGCCGCGATCGCACCAAACGCCGGGAAGCAGAGATCCAGGCGGGGAGACTGACCGCGGAATTGGAAAGCCAGCTGCGGGAGCTCACGGCCGAATTGCAGGCGGCGACGCAATTGCTCCGGAAGGCCGAGGCGCGATGAACCCTCCCGGGCTCATTCCGAGTCCTCCGCTCCACATCCTCATGGTGGAGGACAGCCCCGCGCATGCCGAGCTCGCCAAGCACGCACTGCGCGAATTCGGCTTTGATTTTTCCGTCATGCGCGTCGAGACACAAAAGGATTTCGAAAGCCAGCTCGTAGAACAACCACCGGATCTCATTCTTTCCGACTACAGCCTGCCCACATTTGACGGCCTGGCCGCCCTGCGCATCGCACAGTCCATGAGGCCCGACGTTCCGTTCATCTTCGTGACGGGCACGATGGGCGAGGAAGTGGCGATCGAAACGTTGAAAATCGGCGCCACCGATTATGTTCTTAAAGCGCGGCTGGCCCGGCTCGGGCCGTCCGTGAAACGGGCGCTGCGCGAAAGCATTGAGCGGAAAGAACGACATCAGGCGGAAATAAAGCTGCGGCACTCGAATGAACGATTGCGGGCCCTGACGGCGTATTTGCAGCACGTGCGGGAAGAAGAACGAACCCGCATCGCCCGCCAGGTGCACGATGAACTCGGGCAGGCCCTGACCGGGCTGAAACTGGACCTCTCGTGGCTGGCCGGCCATCTCCCCAGAGGCAGCCGGACACTACAGCAAAAAGCCCAGACTCTCTCCGCCGGCATCGACACCACGATTCAAACCGTCCGCCGAATTTCCACCGATCTGCGCCCGGGCATCCTCGATAATCTGGGCCTCCTTGCGGCCATCGAATGGCAGGCCCAGGAGTTTCAGCTTCGTACCGGCATCCCCTGCACGGTCACCACCTCAGTGCCTGAAACGATGTGGGATCAGGAGTTCTCCACCGCTTTTTTCCGCATTTTCCAGGAAACGCTCACCAATATCATTCGCTACGCCGCCGCCAGCCGGGTCGAGGTGACACTGGCCGTGGAAGCAGACCAGCTCGTCCTGATGATCAACGACAATGGCCGCGGCATTTCCGAGGCGGAAATCACCGGCGCCAAATCAATCGGCCTGATCGGCATGCGAGAACGGGCCTCGCTGCTGACAGGAGAAGTCACCTTTAGCGGAATTCCTGGAAAGGGCACGACCGTGACCGTGCGGATTCCGCTGGCCGCGGCGAAAATCCCTGCCGGGAGCCAGCCATGAGAATCCTCATCGCCGACGATCATGCGGTGGTCCGCCAGGGCCTGAAACAAATTCTCGCCGCAGAGTTCAAGAATGCCGTGTTCGGCGAGGCGAGCAACGGCCAGCAGGCCATCGAACTGGCTTGGAGGGAGAGCTGGGACGTCCTCGTGCTCGACATCACCATGCCCGGCCAGAGCGGACTGGATGTGCTGAAGGCGATAAAAAAATCCCGCCCGAAGCTGCCGGTGCTGATGTTGAGCATGCACCCTGAGGACCAATTTGCCGTCCGCATGCTGAAGATCGGGGCAGCCGGCTACATGACGAAGGAAAGCGCGCCGGCCGAACTCGTCGGCGCGGTGAAAAAGGTCATGTCAGGTGGCCGCTATGTCAGCGCGGCCCTGGCGGAAAAAATGGCCGCCTTTCTGGCCATCGACGTGCAGACCCCTCCGCACGAGCGGCTGTCCGACCGCGAGTTCCTCGTGCTGCGCCTGATCGCCTCCGGCAAAACCGTGAGCGTGATCGCCAAGGAGCTTTCGCTGAGCGTAAAAACCATCAGCACCTACCGGACCCGCATCCTGGAAAAAACGGGCATGGTCAACAGCGCCGAGCTGACGCACTACGCCATTCAAAACCAACTGGTGGGGCAAACGGGCTCTGCCATCAGCGTCCCTTCACCACCAATGGGGTAACCACCCACTGATGCGCACACGCGATCCCGCCTATATTCGGTGCGGGACGCTCAATTCGTGGAAAACACTTCCATGTCCACCACCACTTCCATGTCCACCACCACTTCCATGTCCACCACCACCCTAACTGCTTCCGAGCTGCGTTATCGCCGGCTGTTCGAGGCTGCGCACGATGGAATTCTCATTGTCGATCCCGAGACGCGCAAAATCATCGACGTGAATCCGTTCCTGGTGGAATTCCTCGGTTATACCCATGCGGAGTTTATCGGCAAGGAGCTGTTTGAAATCGGCCTGCTCAAGGATGAGGCCGCCAGCCGGACCGCATTCCGGGAGCTTCAATCGACCGGCTATATCCGTTACGAGGATTTGCCGCTCCAGACCAAGGACGGGCGGAGCGTCGACGTGGAATTCGTGAGCAATATTTACCAGGAAGGCGACGAGCGCGTCATCCAGTGCAATGTCCGTGACATTTCCGCGCGGAAGAAAATCGAAGATGCGCGAAGCGCCGCCAAGGATGAACAGGCACGGCACTCCGCTGAATTGGAGGAGACCGTGAGGCTCCGCACAGCGGAACTCCAGCTCAGCAATACGCAGCTGGAAACATTCGTTTACTCCATTGCGCACGACTTGCGCGCGCCATTGCGCACCATGCAGGGATTTTCCCAGCTCCTCGTGCAGGAGCATGAAGCCAACCTCAGCCAGCAGGGCCGGGACTATGCCAATTTCATCAACACGGCAGCCCAGATGATGGACCATTTGCTGGCCGACCTGCTGGCCTTCAGCCATATCAGCCAGCAGAAAATCGAGCTGATCCCGGTGTCGCTGGAGGCCGCCATCAAGGACGCGCTCGCCGGCTGCGAGCTGGAGATTCGCGACAGCCAGGCCCGCATCGAAAGCATCCGGCCATGGCCCATCGTCCTGGCCCATCCGACCACGTTGCGGCAGGTGCTGGTGAACCTGATCAGCAATGCCTTGAAATTTGTCGGGGCCGAAGCCCCCCGCGTGCGCTTGTGGAGCGAGCAGCGCCCGGGCGGCATCGTTCGAATTTGGGTGGAAGACAACGGCATCGGGATTCCCGAGGAATTCCAGGAACGGATTTTCCAGGTATTCCAGCGCCTGCACACCACCCAGTATGCCGGCACGGGCATCGGACTCGCCATCGTCCAGAAAGGAATGGAGCGGATGAACGGGCGGGTCGGCCTGGTGTCCGCACCCGGCAAAGGCAGCAAATTCTGGATCGAACTGGCCAGGGCTCCCGCCACCGCCATCGAACTTCGGCCAACGAAAGCCAACCAATGATAATTGAAAATCCGATCGTCCTGCTCGTGGACGACAGCGAAAATGACGCGCTGCTCATGCGCACTGTTTTCGAACGCGCCGGCTTTGTGCAGCCACTGCAATTCGCCACCAGCAGTGATGCCGCCATCGCCTATCTGCAAGGTGACGGCCGCTACCGCGATCGTACGCAGTTTCCTCTACCCACCGTTGTCTTGATGGATTTGAACATGCCGGGAAAAAACGGCTTTGAAATGCTGGAATGGATTCACCGTCAACCGACCCTCAAACGGCTGCGGGTTTACATCCTGAGTGCGTCGAGCCGGCCCGAAGACATCGAGCGAGCCTACGACCTTGGGGCGGGTTCTTATCTGGTCAAACCCCGCAATCTGGACGGGCTGATGGAGATGGCCAAATGCCTGATTGCCTGGCTCAAGCTCGGTCACTTTGCGCCCCTGCCGAAAATGGATGAAGCCGATGAGATCGAGAGCCCGAAAGGCCGGGAGGCTGTTTCAGGCAATGGAAGTGCCGCTATGGAACGCGCCGGCAATCGCTCAACGCGATAAGCGGCGGAGCATGGGGCCCTGATCCCTCCGCGTAGTAGGTCATCACCCACTTAGAGGTTTTTGTGTCCCACCTTAGAGTGCGGCCGGGCAACCCACATTCCGGCCTAATGGCGAAACCGGGTTTGTCCGCACCATGAAAGACGACCACGCAGCAAACCAACCGGACATCAATCACTCCCTCCCAGAGGCGGATGACACCTCTCACCCGACGCCGTTCGACTTCGGATCATTGCTTGCGGCGGTCGTCGCCCAGTGGCGCTGGGTGGTGGTCAACAGCCTGCTTTTTTTGCTGATGGGACTGATCGCCGCCGTCGCCATCTTCTGGCCGAGTTACAGCGTCTCGGTGCAATTGAGCCGCTTCGAGCCGCCGCTGGCGTCGGACTCCTTCAAGCCGGAACCTCTGACCACGTCGGCGCTTTTCAGCATCATCTCTTCGCCGGAGGCGTTGCAAAAAACGGGGTCCGAACTGACTCCGCCACTCTCAGCTCAACAGCTGGCCGGCCGCCTGACGCTAACAGAAGATCACGACACTGAATTCGTCATTGTCACGGCGACCGGCAAAACCCCCGGGGAAGCCGTCTCCCTGGCCAATCTTTTTTGTCGCGAAACCGTCCGGTCGACCCAGGCCATGCAGAAAACGGAAGCGATCGAAGCCGGCAGCCTGATCACCCAGCAACTGGCGGACAGCGCAACTGACCGCGCCAGCGTCAGGCAACAGCTGGCCGCGATCGAAACCCTCCGCGCCGCTTCACGGCAGAAAGAACAGGCTTTGCGGCTGATCTCCAATGCGCCTACCGTCGCGAAAGTCGACAGCGCCAAAATCACCCGGCTTGATGAAAAGACCCAAACTGCCCGTGATGAGCTGGCCGACTTGCAGGCGCGTTACACGGATGCCCATCCCCTCGTCCGAGAGCAAAAGGCCCGGCTGGCTGCACTCGAAGCACAGCTCCTAGAATCGGTCCAGACCAGCAAGTCCGATAACGCCATGCCGGCTGCGGCCGGCAGCCTGCCATCCGAAACTGCCACGGCTTCCGCCGATCAAAGCACGGGCTACGATGCGCTGGCCCTTCATCTGAGCGCCCTCGAAAACAGCCATGCCGAACTCGTCGCCCGCCAGCGGACCATTGAGCTCTTTGCCACCCATCCGCCCGGCTACTTGCGCATGGTGCACATTGCCACGGTCGAGAATGTGCTCGTGCGACGCAACCGTCTTGGCATCGGCGTGCTCGCATTGTTATGCGGCGCGCTCGGTGCACTGGGCACGATCCTGGTCATCGCGATCCGTGAATTGCTCGACGACCGCCTGAAAACCGGCGCCGATGTGAAGCGCGTCGCCCGCCTGCCCTTGCTCGCCACGCTCGGCGATCTGGACACGATGTCTCCCGCAAACAAGGCGAACTGGGCCTTCCGCACCTGGACCGCCCTCCAGCACAAGCTGAGTGTGTCGCCAAACCACGGCCTGGTTTGCGGCTTCACCTCCTCCGGCCCGGGAGAGGGCCGCTCGACGTGGATCGATTTGCTGTCCAAATCCGCCCGCCAATGCGGTTTCACTGTCCTGACCATTTCTTCCTCCGAGGTGAACGGCAAAAAATTCGGTCCGCCGGATGAAAACACGGACGAACCTCATTCCCCGATGTCGGACTCCACCGCATTCACGGCCATGGTCCTGGCCAATCCGGCGCAGTTGATGGAAAGGTTGACCGCGCCGAATCTGTCGCCCGCCGTCAACCTGCCGTTGCCGAGCGGATGGGTCTGGGAGCTGGACCGGCGCAAACAATGGCAGCACGCGCTCAATTCCTGGCGGGCGATCGACAACGTCGTGATCCTCGTCGAGCTCCCGCCGGTGTCCGATCCCGAGACGGTGCTCCTGGCCGAAAACATGCCCAATCTCATCTGGCTCGCGGAAAGCCACAAAGCGGAAGCAGCGGAAACACTCGAACAATTGGAGACTCTGCGCAACGCCCGGTGCCGCCTCGTGGGGGCGGTCTTGAACCGGGAACCCGCCTCGCTGGCAAAGCGCCGCGGCGCGCGCTGGTTCGGCCACCGCTCGTCCGTGCTGGCCTCGGCCCTTACCATGATGGGCACTCCGCTCTCCGCCCAGGTGACCTCGCCTGCCGCCGACGCCACTCCTATGCCGGCCCAGATCCAGTCCGCCGACGCCGCTCCCGTCCCGGCCCAAATCCAACCCGCCTTCGCCGTGATCGACCCGGCGCAACGCGCACCCTGGCAGCAACGACTCACCCTCGGGCCCGGCGATCTGCTCAATCTCAGCGTCTTCGGACAGCCGGAACTCACCCAATTGCAAGTCCCCGTCGGACCCGATGGCCGGATCAGTTATCTGGAGGCCCAAAACGTCGTGGCCGCCGGACTAACAATTGATGAGTTCCGGGCCGCGTTGAACGGTGAGCTCGGAAAATTCCGCAGCGCTCCGGAGGTCATTGTCATCCCCGCCGCCTATCGGAGCAAAAAATATTACGTGCTCGGTGCCGTGGTCAAAAAGGGCTCGTTCCCCCTCAGCCGGCCAATGACGATCATCGAGGCTGTCGCGCAAGCGGACGGACTTGAAACAGGCGTGACCAACCGCAGCGAGGTCGTGGTCGCCGATCTGTCGCGAAGTTTCATCGCGCGCCAGGGCAAGCACCTGCCCGTGGATTTTGAAAAACTTTTTCTCGAAGGCGATCTCTCCCAAAATATCGCCCTGGAGCCGGACGATTACCTTTATTTTCCCTCCGGCGATCGCCAGCAGGTCTATGTGCTGGGCGAGGTTCGCTTTCCCGGAACCCTGGTTTTCAGCCCGCATACCAGCACGCTGGAGGCCATCGCAGTCCGCGGCGGCTTCTCAGATCGAGCCTGGCGGACGCGTCTCCTCGTCATCCGCGGCTCCCTAGACCATCCGCAGACCTTTATCGTGAATGCTGCCGATGTGCTCTCTGCCACGGCCCCCGACTTCCAACTGCAGCCCCGGGATATCGTCTATGTCAGCAGCCGGCCCTGGATCAGAGCCGAGGATCTTCTGGATGACGCCGCCTCCGCCTTTGTTCAATCCGCCGTCATCACCGCAACAGGTCTGCACGTCGATCCGATCGGCGACCGTTAAAAATCCTTCTTTCGATTTATGAAATCCTCTCTGTCCCTCACCTCCTCCGCTCAGATGGCATACCCCCTGTCTGTGGAGACACTGGTGGCACCGCGCGAGCGTCCAACCCGCCCGCGCGGTCTTTCGCTTCTGGCTTTCTGTAGCAGCGCGCTTGCCGCGCTTATCCTGGCGGGTTGCGCCAGCGCCCCTTTGGGCCCTCCCACCACAACCGCGGTGAACAATCTCGTGGCGCCGGCCTCCCCTCAACTCGACCCCACGCTGCTCCAGCTTTCGACCGACGCCTTCACGCTCGGCCCGGGCGACAAGATGGAAATCGAATTCATCGGCGACTTGTCGAGCCGCACCAGTGTGGAAGTCGGACCCGACGGAAAGATTTATTTCTACCTTCTGCCCGGAATCGACGTCTGGGGGCTGACATTGCCGCAAGCCAAGGACTTGATCGCGGAAAAATCCGAAATGTTCATGAAGAAAAAGCCCGGCGTCGCGATCACCTTGCGCGAGGTGGGCAGCAAACGCATCTGGATCCTGGGTCATCTCAACAATCCCGGAATTTTTCCTATGTCAGGCCCAATCACACTCCTTGATGCGGTAGCGGAGGCCGGCGGACCGACCGCGGCCATCGAGACCAATGGGCCGGGAAGCCCGAAGACGGCAACGGCCGATCTGCGGCGTAGTTTCGTGCTTCGGCGCGGGCAGATGCTGCCGGTCGATTTTCAACGGCTGATCCTTGAAGGCGATCTCAACCAAAACATCTATCTGCAGCCCGGCGACTTTGTTTACCTGCCATCCGCCACGGCCCGAACCGTGCATGTGCTCGGTGCCGTCGCCCTGCCGGGCGCCGTGAGCTCCGACAACGAGATCACGCTCATCCAGACCATCGCCAGCGCCGGCGGCACGATCAAAGATGCCTATCTGTCGCATGTCGCCATCGTCCGGGGATCTCTCACCCAACCGACGATTTCAATCGTAGACTACCAGGCTATAGTGAAAGGCGCGGCTTCCGACGTCTTCCTCGAACCGCACGATATCGTCTACGTTCCCTATACGCCTTACCGTACGCTTACCCGTTATATGGACCTGATCCTCCAGACCTTCGCACAAACCGTGGGGGTGAACGAAGGCGCCCACGCCGTCGACTCCAATGCATCCCAAGTCGGGGTGAGCGTGCAGGTCGCCCGCTGAACCCGCAAATCTGGCGCTGCCCACCCGATCCGTCACGAAGGAGTTGATTGCAACCCGGCGCCTTGCGCGGGAAGCGGCGGAGCATCCCTGTCTCATGAAATCAGCGCTTCTTTCCGCACCATCGGCCGATCGGGTCGGGCCGGCGGCGGAGGCGGCCAGTGCGCATGATCGTTACCGGCAAACCCGTTTTTTTTCATCCCTCGATGGGCTGCGCGCACTGAGCATCCTGGCCGTGATCTGGCATCACACCGCCTCGGCCGGCTCCCCGCATGCGATCCTTCATGACGGCAACCAGGGGGTGAGCCTGTTCTTCGTCATCAGTGGATTTTTGATCGTCACGCTGTTACTTCGCGCGAAAGCACGATCCGGAACATTTTCCCTGGCGAAATTCTGGGGCCGACGCAGCCTGCGAATCCTGCCGGTTTATTATGGTGTGCTGGGAGTGTACATTGGACTGGTCTTGTTTCTGGAGCGAAACCCCGTTTACCGGCAGGCCTTCTTTGGCCACCTGCCGGCCTTCGCCACCTTCACCTCCAACTGGTTCGTCAGCCTTAAAAATCCGCGGGTGATTTTTTATTTCGCCTGGTCGCTAGCCGCCGAGGAACAATTCTATCTCGTCTGGCCATGGTTCGAACGCTACCTGCGCGGAGTATGGCCCCTGCTGGCCGCGTTCGCCGTACTTCTCGTCACGCAAGGCGTAGCCATTGGCACGCTGTCACGAGATCCTGCGGCACTCCCCCTGGCCTTGAGGATCATCTCCAGTATCCCAGCAGCCATCCTGCTCGGTGTCGTTCTCGCCCACTTGCTCCACGCGCCAGCCACCTTCCGCTTTTTGTATGCCATCACCGGCCGCCGTGGAAGTGCCATGGCGTCACTTTTGCTGATGCTAGCGGTTCTGGCCGTCCGACCCTCGCTGGGCCCGACCGCGGATCTGGTGACCGCGGCTTCGATGATGATGATGGTGGCAGCCTGCGTGGTCCGTGAAGACAACGATCTGGCACGCTTGCTCACCACGCCGTGGATGGCATGGATCGGCAAGGTCAGCTATGGCATGTATCTGGTCCACATGCTCAGTGTGAACCAAGTCCGGCGCATCCTCGCTGCAGTCCACACGCCCTCGCCTTATTTCGATTTTATCGGCGGGACTTTACTGGCCATCGGCTTGGCCTCGCTCAGTTATCTATTTTTTGAGAGTCATTTCCTCCGCTTGAAAGACCGGCTTTTTCGCGAAGAGCCGAAGCCGGCTTAGTCCGGACCGCCTGAGCGGAAGCTTCCACCGACCAGCCTTGCAGGCTTGGTCTGGGCTTCGTTTCAGAGATTCACAAGCGGAACTGGCATGAGCAGCAATCTTGGCCACGCCTTCTTGTGGGACAAAGACCGACAGCGTAAACGCCTCGAACGCTTACGGCCTTATCGGAGGCCGACCGGCATAATGCAAATGCCGGAGCGGATACGATGGCACCATGAAAAAGTATCTTGGTGTCCTCCCCTGTCTGCTCATCACCACCCTTGCACTGTCAATGCCCGCCAGCACAGCCCTCGCTGGAGAGACCGTCTGGCTGGATGATGCGGTGCCAGCCGGCGCAACTTCTCTCGCTGGCGGCGGCGATGCCTGGAACTGGGTCAGCGCCAACCCGGCGCCCTTCTCCGGTGCCAAGGCGAACCAGTCCACGATCACCGCGGGCCTGCATGAACATTATTTCAGCTCGGCCAGCGCCACGCTCAGCGTTGGCACCGGCGACGTCTTGTTCGCCTATGTCTACCTCGACCCCGCCAATCCTCCCAGCGAGATCATGCTGCACTGGTACAATGGCACCTGGGAGCATCGCGCCTACTGGGGCGCCAATCTCATCACTTACGGCGGCAACAACACGGCCGGACGCCATTACATGGGGCCGCTGCCGGCGGCCGGCCAATGGGTTCGCCTGGATATCCCCGCCAGCGCCGTCGGCCTGGAGGGCAGCATCCTCTCCGGCATGGACTTCTCGCAATATAACGGCCGCGCCACCTGGGACAAGGCCGGCAATGCAACCCCTGTGACAGTCGTCACTCCTCCTCCTGTTGTCGTACCACCGACAGTCACGGTGATCGCAACCGATGCCACCGCGACCATCGGCGCGACCGACACCGGAACATTGACCTTCACCCGCACGGGCTCCACCACGACCGCGTTGACTGTGAACTACGTCCTCAGCGGCTCAGCCGTGAAATGGACGGATTATCGTCGCATCGAGGGCGACATGCCGGTCGCCGTGACGATTCCGGCCGGCGCGACGGCCACGACCATGACCATCATGGCAGTGGCCAATGTCACCAACGCGAATCCGGAAACGGCCATCTTCACGCTGTCCGCCGATCCGACTTATGCGATCGGTGCGAACAGCAGCGCCATCCTGACCATCGGTTCCGCCACCACAATACCTCCCGTGACCGTCCCCCCCACCACAGGCATCTTACCCAGCATTGGCAATATGGATTACACGAACCTGACCCAGCCCCTGGTCGGAGAACATGTGCTGCAAGTGCTCACGCCTACGTTGCTGGAACTTCGGCAGCTCAACACGAAACAGCCGGATCCGGCACGGGTCGGCAGTTGGGACTTCGTGGACGCAAACAACCAGTTGCACTCCCCGTCGCCCGCGCAGTTTGCCGTAACGGCCAACGGCCAGTCCGTATCTGTCCTCACGGTCGGCTTCAAGCGCCGCCCCCTCTATGCGCCGCTCAACCAGCGCGACCTGCGCATCGACAACGCGCTCTATCTGCAACTCGCCAGTCCGCTCACCGACGGCCAGGCCATCGAGGTCAAGGATCCGGACGGCCAGCTTTGGGCGACCACCGACCGCTACACCGCCACCGTGGATCCTTTGCGCTACAATCCGGCCATTCACGTCAATCAGGAAGGCTACGTGCCAGAACTCCCGAAGAAAGCCATGATCGGTTACTATCTCGGCAATCTCGGCGAGATGGATGTCCCGGCCTCGCTCGGATTCAAAATTGTCGCCACCGGAACGGGAGCCACCGTGTTCCAAGGCGCGCTCACCGCGCGGCAGGACGTCGGTTATGTTTACACGCCCCTGCCCTATCAAAAAGTGCTGCAGGCGGACTTCAGCAGCTTCACCACACCCGGCGAATACTATCTGGTCGTGCCGGGCCTCGGCGCTTCGCTGCCGTTCCTGATCGACGAGGGCATTGCCATGGGCTGGATGCGCACCTATGCGCTCGGGCTCTATTTCCAGCGCAGCGGCATGGCGGTCGGCCTGCCATTCACCCGCTTCGCCCATGACGCCGACCACACCGCCCGCGCCCAGATTCCTTCCAACGACTCGGACCCGCAATTCGCCTTCACCTGGACCACCATCGCGGGTTACGCGAGCACCGTGAACACCGACAACCCGCCTCAGGTCGCGCCGCTGCTGACGAGCGAGGCCAATTCACTCTATCCATACGTCAACACCGGCACGGTGGATGTTTCCGGCGGCCATTTCGACGCCGGCGATTACAGCAAATACACCATCAACAGCGCCGCCCTGGTGCACTACCTCATGTTCACTGCGGATGCCATCCCTGGCGCCGGAGCGCTCGACAATCTCGGCATTCCCGAAAGCGGCGACGGCATCGGCGACGTGTTGCAGGAAGCCAAGTGGGAGGCCGACTACATCGCCAAGCTGCAGGACGCCGACGGCGGCTTCTATTTCATCGTCTACCCGAGAGACCATGAGTATGAGAGCAACGTCTCGTTGACCGCCGGTGACGACGGCGACCCCCAGGTCGTCTGGCCCAAGAACACCTCGGCCACCGCCGCGGCCGTCGCCGCCCTCGCGCAATGCGCCTCCTCACCCCAGTTCAAGCTGCACTATCCCACGGTCGCCGCGCTTTATCTGCAGAAGGCCACGCTCGGCTGGCAATTCCTGATGAACGCCATCGCCCAACATGGCAGGGCCGGCATTTATCAGAAGATCACCTTCTACGGTGATCACTTCGCGGACAACGACGAGCTGGCCTGGGCCGCCTGCGAAATGTACCTCGCGACCGGCGACCCTCAATATCAGGCGAAGCTGTTCGAGTATTTCCCCGATCCCTCCGACTCGAGCACGTTTCGCTGGGGCTGGTGGCGCATGTCGGAATCATATGGCAACGCCATCCGCAGTTACGCCTTTGCCGTCCGCACCGGCCGATTGCAGGCCAGCCAGCTCAATGCCGCCTACCTCGCCAAGTGCGAAGCCCAGATCGTAGCGGCGGGTGATGATGCGCTCCTCTGGTCGAACCAGAACGCCTACGCCAGCAGCTTCCCCATGGAAACGAAACATGTTCAGGGCGCCGGCTGGTATTTCTCACTCGACCAAGCCTCCGACATGGCTGTCGCCTACCAGATCAATCCCAAGCCGGCCTACATCGATGCGCTGGTCGGCAACCTGAACTACGAGGGCGGCACCAATCCCGTCAACGTCACTTATATCACCGGCCTTGGGCTCAAGCGTCAGCACGAAATCGTCAGCCAGTATGCCAACAACGATGACCGCGTGCTTCCGCCGGATGGCATTCCGCTAGGCAACATTCAGGCCAGTTTCGACTACCTGCCCCTCTATGGCAGCGAACTGAGCAACCTGACCTTCCCATCGGACGGAGCGGCCACCTCTCCCTATCCTTATTATGATCGTTGGGCTGATACGTGGAACGTCACCACCGAGTTTGTCTCGGTCAATCAGGCCCGCAGCCTTCTCGCCCTCAGCGTGCTCGTCGCCCAAACCTCGACCAAGTCCCAAGCATGGAAATCCGGCACCGCCCAGATCACCGTACCCACGACAGTCGTGCCGGTCGGCCTGCCCACAACCCTCAGTGTACAAACTCCGGGGCTCGATCTGACCAACGCCCGAGTCGTCTGGGAAGCACGCGACCAGCAGCCGGCTTTCGGCCTCACCTATACCCTCTCGCCGGTCAACAACGGCCCCCAGTGGGTGGAGGTCGAAGTCGAATGGCCGGACGGGCGCCGCGTCTTTGCCACGAGCACCTTCATGGCCAACAGCCCCGTGATCAACTGGGTCAATGGCGCGGTGCCCGCAGGTGGTGCGCCCAGCGCCGACGGCGGCGATGCCTGGAAATGGGTCACCAGCAATCCCGCGCCCTATTCCGCCCCGGCGGTTCATCAATCGAACATCGCCACCGGTGAACACTCCCATTGGTTCACCTACGCCACCGCGACCCTGGACATCGCGGTGGGCGACAGCCTGTTCGCCTATGTTTACCTCGATCCGGCCAACCCGCCCAGCGAAGTGATGCTGACCTGGAACGATGCCTCGTCGGAGCATCGCGCGTATTGGGGCGCCAACTCCATCGCCTGGGGCACCGATGGCTCCGCAGGGCGTTATTACGTGGGCCCGTTACCGGCAGTTGGGCAATGGGTGCGCCTCACCGTTCCGGCCAGCGCAGTCGGCCTCGAAGGCAGCACCGTCAATGGCATGGGCTTCTCGCTCTTCAACGGACGCGCCACCTGGGATGTCGCGGGCAAAGCGGCATCAGGCCATTAACCCGGCCATCACACGGGTGCGCGGCCAACCGCGCGCACCCGCCAGGGCGGATCCTGTCCCGCACCGATGAAGACCAAGGCATTCCGGCCGAATTCACCGGCAAAACAAGCCGGATAAAACGGGGCCATCGCCCCATTTCCAATTGAGGAATCCACACTCATCATCATGTCGTGCGCTTCCTTTTTCTTTTCGCTGTCGCAACTTCGCTGTTCCTCATGGTCTCGCAGGGCGGACATGCCGAGGGCTTGCCGGACGAGGGTACCTTGCGCTTGCCGATGCTAGGAGATCATGGCTTGAGGATCATTTCGCCGTCCATGCTGGAACTGATGATGATCACCACCAAGCAGCCGGATCCCGCGCCGGTCACAGAGTGGAATCTGGTGGGGCCCGGCCATCAATTTTTTTCTCCGGCCACCACCGCCCTGGTGGTGACCGTAGGCGGACGGCGCGTGGATGTGACCGCCATCGGCTTCAAACGCCGCGTGCTCTACGCTCCTTTGGATTCGCGCGATCTGCGCATTGGAAACTATCTCTACCTTCGTTTGGCCACGGCCATCAGCTTCACCGCTGATCCGCAAACCGTGGAGGTCACAAATCCGACGGGCACGCTCTGGCCATCCAAGTGCCGCTTTACCGCCACCACCGACCCATTGCGTTACAGTCCGGCCATTCACGTGAACCAGGTGGGATACGTCCCGGAGTTCCCGAAAAAGGCCATGATCGGCTATTATCTCGGAAGTCTCGGCGAACTGGAAATCCCGGCCTCGTCCGGATTCAAAATCGTCGCCGCCGGCACGGGGACCACTGTGTTCGAAGGCGCGCTCACGGCGCGGCCGGACGTCGGTTATACCTACACTCCGCTGCCTTATCAAAAGGTACTGGAAGCGGATTTCAGCCATTTCACGACGCCCGGCGAATATTATCTGGTCGTGCCGGGCCTCGGTGCTTCGTTGCCGTTTATGACCAATGAGGGCGTGGCGATGGCCTGGATGCGCACCTATGCGCTGGGCCTTTATCACCAGCGCAGCGGCATGGCCATCGGGCTGCCCTTCACCCGCTTCGCCCACGACGCCGACCATACTGCTCCGGCGGAAGTGCCTTTGCCGCAGTCAGCATATGCTTTCACCTGGGCCATGATCGCTTCAAAGAGCATCTCCAATCCACCGCAGACGGCTCCGCAGCTGACCAACGAGGCTTCCCAGCTCTATCCGTTCGTCAACCAGGGACCAATCGACGTCTCCGGCGGCCACTTCGACGCCGGCGATTACAGCAAGTACACCATCAACAGCGCCGCCCTGGTGCATTATCTCATGTTCACCGCTGACGCCATCCCCGGTGCCGGGGCGCTCGACAATCTCGGTATTCCCGAGAGCAGCGATGGTATCGGCGACTTGCTGCAGGAAGCCAAATGGGAGGCCGACTACATCGCCAAACTGCAGGACGCCGACGGCGGTTTCTACTTCATCGTCTACCCGAAGACCCGTGAGTATGAAAACAACGTCTCGCTGACAAAGGGTGACGATGGCGACTCCCAGGTCGTCTGGCCGAAGAACACCTCGGCCACCGCCGCAGCCGTCGCCGCCCTCGCGCAATGCGCCTCCTCGCCCCAGTTCAAGCTGCACTATCCCGCCGTCGCCGCGATCTATCTGCAGAAGGCCACGCTCGGCTGGCGGTTCCTGATGAGCGCCATTGCCAAGCATGGCAAGGACGGCGCTTACCAAAAGATCACCTTCTACGGAGACAACTACATGCACGACGACGAACTCGCCTGGGCCGCGTGCGAAATGTACCTCGCCACCGGCGACCCGCAATATCAGGCGAAGCTGTTCGAATTTTTTCCCGATCCTTCCGACGCGCACACCTTCCGCTGGGGCTGGTGGCGCATGTCGGAATCCTGGGGCAATGCCATCCGCAGCTACGCCTTTGCGGTTCGCACCGGCCGATTGCAGGCCAGCCAGCTCGCCCCCGCCTACCTCGCCAAGTGCAATGCCGAGATCATCGCCGCCGGCAACGACGCTCTCCAGTGGTCGAACCAGAACGCCTATGCAACCAGCTTTCCCAGGGAAACGAAACGCTTCCATGCCGCCGGCTGGTATTTTTCCCTCGATCATGCGTCCGACCTGGCCGTCGCCTATCAGCTCAATCCCAACCCGGACTATCTCGACGCGCTCATCGGCAACCTGAATTACGAAGGCGGCACCAACCCCGTCAACGTCACCTACCTCACCGGCCTCGGCCTCAAGCGCCAGCATGTCATCGTCGACCAATACGCCCGCAGCAGCAGCCGCGTGCTGCCGCCTGACGGCATCCCGCTCGGCAACATCCAGGCCGACTTCGACTACCTGCCCCTCTATGGCCGCGAACTGGGCGGCCTGACCTTCCCGCTAGATGAAGCCGAAGTCTCGCCGTATCCGTTCTATGATCGCTGGACGGATACGTGGAACGTCACCACCGAATTTGTGACCGTCAATCAGGCCCGCAGCCTTCTCGCCCTCAGCGTGCTCGTCGCCCAAACCTCGGCGAAATCCCAGGCGTGGAAGTCCGGCACCGCCGAGATCACTGTGCCAGCAACGGTGGTCCCGCTTGGGGTGCCGGTGACTGTCCGCGTGCAAACTCCCAAACTCGACATGAGGCGCGCGCAAATCGTCTGGGAAGGCCGCGACCAGGAACCTGCTTTCGGTCCAACTTTTTCCTTTACGCCAAAAACCAACGGCCCGCAGTGGGTGGAGGTCGAAGCCGAGTGGCCCGATGGTCACCGCGTGTTCGGCCTCAACCATTTCATCGCCAATAGCCCCGTCATCAACTGGATCAACGGCGCGGTGCCCACGGGCGGCCTAACCAACGCCGACGGCGGTGATGCCTGGACCTGGATCACCAGCAGACCCCCGCCCTTCTCTGCCCCGGCAGTTCATCAATCAAATCTCGCCGCAGGGCCTCACTCCCATTGGTTCGACCACGCCATCGTGACCCTGGACATCGCCGTGGGCGACAGCCTGTTCGCCTATGTTTACCTTGATCCGGCCAACCCGCCCAGCGAAGTGATGCTGACCTGGAACAATGGCTCATCGAATCACCGAGCCTATTGGGGTGCCAACTCCCTGGCGTGGGGCATCGACGGTTCCCCGGGGCATTATTACGCGGGCTCGTTGCCCGCCGCCGGGCAATGGGTGCGCCTTGCCGTGCCGGCCAGCGCCGTCGGCCTCGAGGGCAGCACCCTCAACGGCATGGGCTTTTCGCTCTTCAACGGGCGCGCGTCTTGGGACATCGCGGGCAAAGCGACCCCTTCGCCTCGACAGAAGTGATCCCGCTTGAGGAACGGTGCATCATCCTTTCACCGCTTGCAGGAGAATATTGGTTCGAATGAAAAAATCGCGCAGCGGTTTATTCATGCCGCATGTCCTCATCGTTATTTTTCCGAAGCCGGCCTCACGGGTGATCCTTGCAATCGTGTTCTTCGTATAAAATCGGATATGGGGATTCGATGGCGTGAAGTGCCGGTCCCATTTGAACAAGGCAATCATCACGTTCTTGAACCGGCCATGAAAGGGCACCGTGACCAGCAGGCGGCCGCCCGCTGCCAGGACCCGATGCATCTCCGCGAGCGCAAACAACGGATCCAGCAAATGCTCCAGAACCTCCGAGCACCAGATCACATCAAAAGAGTTGTCGGCAAACGGCAGCGCCTCGGAAACATCATGGGCCAGAAAGGTAATGGCAGGATAACGCCTCGTGTTTTGCGAGATTTGTCCGGCCGCAATGTCGACCGCCGTGACCCCCGAGGCGTGCTGCGCCAACAAACGGGTGAAGGAGGCGTCCCCGCAGCCCACTTCCAGTATCTTGCTTTCGAGCGGCAGATTTTTCAATTCTGCGTGCATCCATTGGGCGAAACTGGACGCATAGCTCTGCCTTTCACCCGAGACGATGGCGCGCCCGGACGTCCAGTATTTTTCATAGTAGTCTTTTAACTGCGGTGATCGATCGACAGATTTCATCGGCTTTCAAATGGGCGATACGCTCGCACAAAGTCGGGTTTCCTTCTTCATTTTGCGTTCGGCACGCACGAATTCGAAATCGTTTGCCGTCCGGCCTTCGGCCAGTAATAGCTCCGCCCCTTTTTCATGAACCGGAACGCGCGGGCGCAGGCGATCAAGGTAACCCCCAGGCCCACCACGGCGGCCGGTAAATGAGTCAGCTTTCGCCCTCCTTCCAGCTTTGAGAGACGCCGGAACCGAAACGTCAGAATGCCGGGGAAAAGCCGCCAGAAAAAGCGCACGTGGGCGATATGCCGGTCGATGAGCTTTTGCAGCCATTCCGGGTCGCTTCGTTCGTGCTGCCTGAGCACCTCGGCCAGGTTGGCGCGCTCCTCCGGGCGCAGGGTCTTTAGATATTCCACCAGCACATGGACCGAGGTTTGTCCGATCATCTGTCGCTTCTGGTTGTTCAATACCTCCGGCGCCGAAAGATAGGCCTCATACACGTGGGCCGCATCCAGCGCCGTCACCACGCGCCTGACATCCGGTTCCTCGTTGAAAAAATCAGTGCAGACCGCCGCCTTGAAAAAGCCGTCATCGTTGGCGCCAAGATCACGAGGCAGGTACAGATTCCGCGCGATGCCGGCGCGCATGCAATAAAGCTGGCCGCTGAATCGCCCTTCAATCGTCCCGGTCATGTGGGAGGTCGCGAGTGAAATCCGGTCCCGCAGCGACTTCTTTTTTTTAAACTCAATGCTCTTGTGCTGCTGGCCGGACGAAACGCTGGCCCGCGGGTCCCGTTCCAGCGTGGCCAGCAGGTTATAGAGCGTATCGCGGTGATGGAACGCGATGTCCGCATCCATCAGATATAAAAACCGCGCTTCCGGCGCGGAAAATTCATGCACGAAACGATTCCATGCATTATTGCGGCCCGGCTCGGGCATGTCTACGACCCGCACGGTGATGACCTGCCCATACGGATGCGCCTCTTTTAACTGCCGGAAGAGGTGGTTAGCCATCGCGACCGTCCGGTCGGTACACCCATTTGCCAGGCAAAAAAGCTCACAGCGCTCGCGACGCCGCGCCAGTTTCTTGAAAACCGACTGCTGAAACAATGACTGCAAGGTTTGCCCGATTGAGGCCTCTTCGTTCCAAGCCATGATGCCCAGGGAAAAGCAGACGGGCATCATCCCCTCCTGGTCATTCAGCTTGTTTTCTGCGGTGCAGGTGCGGATGCAGATCATTATCAAACAGATTAACGTGCTTCGCGGCGGGCGTGGAGTGGGTGAACACCTCTCCGCCGGCTGGATGGCACCCCATAGATTCGCCGGCCGCCGACGCGCCAGCGCCACAAACCCCTTTACCGTCAATCGTCCGCAAACCGCCCGCTAATTCAGACAAAGCCGGGGGGTGCTTTCGATGATGCCTTGGGAGATGGCGTAGCGCGTCAGTCCGGCCACGTCATGAATGTTGAGCTTGTTCATCGCTTCCTGCCGGTGCTTTTCCACGGTTTTTATGCTTATGCACAGGTCCGAGGCTATCTGCTTGTTGCCTTTCCCTTCGGCCACCAGCTGGAGCACTTCCCGCTCGCGGGACGTGAGGCGCACGGTGGATTTCTGATTGAGCGGTTTGCCTCCCTTAAGGAAAGATTGCCGGTAATGATCCAGCAGCCGTTTGGCAATGGAGGGGCTGAAGTAGGCATTCCCCTTGTACGCCTCCCGGATGGCCTTGATGAGATCGTTGGCCGCCGTCTGCTTGATGAGATATCCGACCGCGCCTGCCTCGGTCAACTGGCGCACATATTCGTCGTCGCCATAAGATGACAGGATGAGAACCTTGGCCAGCGGCGCCTCCTTGCAGATCTGGTGGGTCGCTTCGAGCCCGTTGAGCTGCGGCATGGCAATATCCATGACGACGACATCGGGCGCCAGTTTTCCGGCCATTTGCACCGCCTGGCGTCCGTTCTCCGCCTCACCCACAATCTCCATGTCGGATTCGGTTTGCAGCAGCGCGCGCAGCCCCTGCCGCAGCACCGTGTGGTCATCCACCAAAAGGATCGTGATTTTTTTCATAAAATGGTTTTGGCCAGAACAGTGGACCCGGACTCGTGCTCGAGAGCCTTGTCGCCGTTCCCGTTCGAAGCGACCTCGTTGTTCGACACAAGAGGAAGCTGCACCCGTACTTTCGTGCCGCGACCGGCGGCCGACTCGATGGAGAAATCACCATGCACGAGCCGGACGCGTTCCTCCATGCCCAGCAATCCGAGCCGCTTTCCTCTTTTTCCCCCAAGCTTGCCGTCGATCAAAAACGACCGGCCATTGTCCTGGATTTCCATGCAGATTCCCCGCGGAAGCCGACGAAACCGGATGTCGATCCGGGTCGCGCGCGCGTGCTTGAAAATGTTTGTGATGCTTTCTTGAACGACGCGAAACAGCACGATCCCCTGCTCCTGGTCGAGACCCGCCAGATCCACTTTGGAATGAATGGTCGAGGTGATGCCCGTGCGTTCGGCAAACGCCCTCACATACGAGCGAATAGCTTCATATGGTCCAAAAAGGTCGAGCATCTCCGGACGCAGCCCCCGGGCGAATCGATGCACCGATTCCATGCTTTGTTCGAGCAATGCTTGCGTGGAGGCCACCTGTTGCTGAAATGACCGATCATGGCCGGCCTGTTTTTTCAGCATCCCGAGACCGATGTTCATGGCGGCAAAGACCTGGCCGATTTCGTCATGCAGCTCGCGGCTGACCCGCTTGCGTTCCTGATCCTGAGCCAGGATTATTCTGGCGGCATGTTGCCGGATGTCTTTCTTCATGGATCGCGCTTGTTGAAATAGCTTTAAATATCGCTCGTTGCTCGCCCGCAAAGCCTCCTTGACCAGACGCTGCCGGACGAGGATCGCCGCCAGTGCCTTGTTTCGCCGCTCCAGAATTTCATTGAGCTGTTCCAAACGGACATAGGCCTCCGGAAGCCCGCGGCGGGCGGCCTCAAAGGGGGACAACGCATCCAGCAGAAACGTTTCCGCCGCCCGGGCCTGCTGTACCATCTCCCCGCGGGTCCCGCCACCGGCCGTCACCTTGGGCAGAATCTCCTCGTGCAGGCGGGCCAAGTCGAACACGCCCAAACCGACCCGCATGGCGATACAGCCCAATTCATAGGCGGACTGTAAACTTTCAATGCCCCTGTTTCCAAGATACTCGCGAAGGGCACACCGATAGTGGCTGACGAGCGAGGCGCGGTTTCCGTTTATGCGATGGTCAAGATTTGTCTCCGACGTGATGTTCTGGATTTCACAATCGTGATTATTCATGGCGTTCGACTGATTTGGCTCGGTTTTTGATCGTTTTCATCTCGAGCAATCATCCACCTAACTGCCCTTAATTCTCTTACTGATACCGTGTATTCATTGCATAAGCGAGTAGGTCTTCACCCACCATCGGCTGACGCTCCGGCCCTGCCCGACGCGATGATTTAGCCGACAAATCCGGCGTTTCCGGCGTCGCGTTGACCGCGCGGTGAACTCAGTGGAGCCTCGTGGCAAAGGCCTACCTTTTTGACGCGTTCTGCCCACGTTGCCGTTGAATTTGGGTTCCTTGCCGGAGCCGTTTTGGGTCGAAACCCACTCATGGTCGAAGCCGCGGCTTGTTACCTTTGGGTGACAAACGCAATGGGCAAAAAAACATCATCCACGAGTAGGATCCAGCCATGAAAGTGCTGTTCGTGCATGAGCGTTTTGGCGCATTGGGAGGCGCCGAGTCCAATATTCTCGCCACCGCGGGAGCATTGGCCCGGTGCGGCCACAAAACGGGCCTGCTCCACGGTTCCGGCACGGAGAAACAGGAAGACGCTTGGCGGGAGGCATTCAGGCCTTGTTTCCCCTACGGTGAAACGAACAGCGTGGCTGGCCTCGAGTCCGCCCTCACCGAGTTTAAGCCGGACGTAATCTTTCTGCACAAAATGGCGGATATTGCCATGGTAGAAGCGTTGGTGGACTGCGCGGTTCCGGTGGTGCGGATGGTTCACGACCACGACCTCACGTGCATGCGCAGCTACCGGTACAATCCCCTCAGCCGGCGCATCTGCACGCGGGCAGCATCGCCGTGGTGCGTGTTTCCCTGCGGCGCCTGCGTCACGCGCAATGCCGGTCCCGGACCCCCGCTCAAATGGGTCAGTTACACGGCCAAACGCCGGGAACTAGCGCTCAACCGGAAATTCGCGCGCCTCGTCGTCGCCACGCACTATATGAAGACGGAATTGTTGCGCAATGGCTTCGCGGCCGACCGCATCGCCATTCATGCGCCTGTGCCGCGGCCCGCTGACGGGGCGTTTCAAAGTTCGTTCGGCAAACGGAATCTCATCGTTTATTCGGGACAGATCATCCGCGGCAAAGGCGTGGACGTGCTGCTGGAATCGCTCGCGCTTCTCACCACGCCGTTCGAAGCCGTGATTCTCGGCGACGGCGGCCATCGCGCGCATTGCGAACACCTGAGCCGCCGGCTGGGCCTGCGCGATCGGGTGCATTTCACCGGATTCATCCCCCAGCCGGAAATCACGCGCCACTATCGCGAGAGTTCCGTCGCGGTCATCAGTTCGATCTGGCCCGAGCCGTTTGGTGCCGTGGGCCTCGAGGCCATGCGATGCGGATTGCCGGTCGTCGGGTTCGATGCTGGTGGCATCAAGGAATGGCTGATTGACGGCGTGAATGGCTATCTCGTGCCGTGGATGGATCGCGCGCAATATGCCCGTCGCATCGGTGAATTACTCCAGGACAAAACGTTGGCCCGCACCCTGGGCGAACACGGCCGTCAGCTGGCCAGTGAACGCTTCAGCTTCGCGCATTACATCCGTGGCCTGGAAACTTTATTTACCGGCATCACAGCCACGCGGCCATGCCTCACCACCTGATGAAGGCCATGCGTTCGACTCATTTGGTTGCCATCGTCGGCGGCAGCGGCTCCGGCAAAGGCTGGCTGGTCCAGCGCCTCGGCCGGCTGCTCGGCGAGCAGGCCTGTCACCTCTCGTTGGACAGTTTTTATCGCGATCGCTCCCATCTCGCCCCCCGAAGGCGCCAGAGCCTGAACTTCGACACCCCGCGTGCCATCGACTGGGATTCCGCAGAACAGGCTCTGCGCGATTGTCAGGCCGGTCGCGCTACGCACGTGCCGCGCTACGACTTCGCCACTCATCGCCGGCTGCCTGCCACCACCCCATGGCAGCCCAAACCCCTCGTGCTGGTGGAAGGACTTTCGCTCCTGGTGCGTCCACCCGTCCGGCGACTGTTTGATCTCAAAATCTATCTCGATTGCCCGCCGGGACTCCGTTTGCGCCGCCGCCTGCTCCGCGATGTCGCGGAACGCGGACGCAGCGCCAGCATGGTGAAACAGCAGTTTCGACGCACCGTCGCTCCGATGCATGCACGCTATGTTGAGCCCCAGCAGCGATGGGCCGACCTGATCCTGGCCCAGCCCTTCAGGAAACCGGACATCCTCCAGCTTGCGGACCGTCTCTGGACACTGCTCACCGCCACTGCACCGCTTCAATCATGGATGCGCGGCCCTTTTCACACCGAACTCCTCACCCTTTTGGAATGCCATGACAACCCTGCCTGACCCAATCCTCCACCAACAACTCCTCCGGCACGTCGCCTCGTTGCAAACGCCTTGGGGCCGCTGGCGCCAGCATGCGCGCTTGCGCTGGCAGCGCCTCGCTTGGCGGCACTTTCTAGGCGGAGCCACCTTTGCCAAACGCACTCTCGATGTAGTGGGCAGCTTCGGCGCCCTTTTGCTGCTCAGCCCTCTTTTCTTTCTCATCATGATCGCAATCCGGTGCGAAGACGGCGGTCCGGCGATCTTCGCCCAAACACGGGTCGGCCGGTTCGGACGGCTGTTCAAGATGTATAAGTTTCGCTCGATGCACCCCGACGCCGAAACCCGGCTGAAGGAACTGCTCGCCACGAATCACCACCACCGCGGCGTCACCTTTAAGATCAAGGACGATCCGAGAATCACCCGGGTCGGTAAATGGTTGCGGAAATTTTCCTTCGATGAACTCCCGCAATTCCTGAACGTCCTGCTCGGCGACATGTCCCTCGTCGGCCCGCGTCCGCCAGTTCCGCGCGAGGTCGCGCTTTATTCGCTGGCCGACCGGCGCCGGCTGGCCGTGCCGCCCGGCATCACATGCATCTGGCAGATCAGCGGCCGCGCCGAGATTGATTTTCCGGGACAGGTCAAACTCGATGTGCTTTACGCCGAAACCCAGAGCCTCTGGCAGGATATCCGCATCCTCGCCAAAACCATTCCGGCCGTCGCGTCGGGAAGCGGAGCCTACTGATGAAAGCCCTCCTTATCTGCCCAGACCAGCGGCCGGAAGTCGCACTTTTGGCCGAGTCACGTCCGCTGGCGGTGGTGCCGTTGCTGGGCAAATGCCTGGTTGAATACTGGATTGAATATCTCGTGGCGCTCGGCGTTCGCGAAATCCTGATCACGGCTTCCGACCGACCCGCCCAAGTCAGGGCGATGGTGGGCGATGGCACCCGCTGGGGACTGCCCATCGCGGTCGTGGCGGAATCCCGCGAGCTCTCCGCCGAGCAGGCGTCTGAAAAATACTGTGCTCCCCCGGACGGCCTGCCCCCCGTGGTTGTCGTCCGGATGGATCATCTGCCGGGCCGGCCCGGACAACATCTTTTCGAAAGCTACGCCGCCTGGTTCGCCGGACTTCAGGCCTGGATGCCGCGGGCGCAAACGCTCGAACGGATCGGGCAATGCGAAGTGCAGCCCGGGGTGTGGGTCGGATTGCGTACGCGCATAGACCCCGCTGCACGATTGCTGGCTCCCTGCTGGCTCGGGGACTATGTTCGGGTCAACGGCGCCTCTGTCATCGGCCCCAACGCGATCCTCGAGGATGGCGTCGTCGTGGCCGCGGGCGCGCATGTGGCGCAAAGCGTGATCGGCCCGGCCACGTTTGTCGGCGCGCAAACCCGGGTGGAAAATTCAATCGCCCATCATCACACCTTGATCAACTGGACCTCCAACTCCTGCCTGCGCGTACCGGATGCGTTCTGGCTCAGCTCGCTGCGGGAGCCGTCCGCCGCGGCCCGCCCCGAGGTGCGGCGTGAGCCCATGAAAATCGAAAGCAACGGTCAAAAATTAAGCGTGACCGGGCTCGGCGAACTGAGCGCGGTCAATTCAACCCGATTTCAAGAGAAGGTTCACACGGCCTTCGCGGCCCTGCCTTCGGTCATCGAAGTAGATCTTTCCCACCTGCGATTTATCGACAGTTGCGGGCTGGCCACCTTGTGCAGCCTGCAGCGCGACGCCCATGCGCAAGGCATCAGCCTGCGGCTGTTGAATCCCGAGCCGGCCGTCCGGCAGTTGCTCGAGCTGACGCAGATGCACCAATTTTTCGAAATCGACTGGGTCGAGCCTTCGTGGCCCGGCACGCCAAAGCCCGCGATCACGCAATTTGCGCCTGCGGCATCATGGTCGCACCACACGAGCAAAATATTTTCATGAAAGCCGTACTGCCTTTATTTGTCTTTGTTGACGCGTGTGGCTGGGAAATCATCAAGAACGATTCCTTCGCCCGCGACATTGCACCCTACCGCCGAAGGCTCGAGTCGATCTTCGGATTCAGCTCGGCATGCATCCCATCGATCCTCTCCGGCCGCCGGCCGGTCTCGCATCGCAACTGGTGTTACTTCGTCCACGATCCCGCCCGTTCGCCCTTCAAGGGCCTGCGGGCGCTGCGCTGGCTGCCGAAGGCGATCACCGGCCGCCGCCGTTTCCGCCGGTGGCTTTCGCTCTTGGTCAAGGCGCGGCTGAAATTTCGCGGTTACTTCGATCTCTACAATATTCCGTTCCGTCACATCTCGCTGTTCGATTTCACGGAGAAAAAAAACCCGTTGCAGCCCGGCGGGCTCAACCGCGGTCCGAATATTTTCGATCACCTGAAGTCTCACGGCATCCCCTATCACGTCAGCGACCCGGCGAAAAGCGAACGGGCGAACCTGGACGCGCTGTCACAGGATATTGCAAACGAGAGCATCGATTTCGCCTTCCTTTACTGGCCGGCGCTGGACGGACTGCTGCATCGCGTCGGCAACGATTCGCCCGCCATTCCCCCCAAGCTCCGGAGCTACGAACAATGGCTGGACGAACTGCTCGCCATGGCGCACCGGCATTACACCGAGGTCAAACTCTACATTTTCAGCGACCACGGCATGGCCAATTGCGACGAGCTGGTGGATCTTCAGGCTCGGGTGAAAAAGCTCGGACTGGAAATGGGCGTCGATTACGCGGTTGTTTACGATTCGACGATGGCGCGCTTCTGGTTTTTAAATGCGCGCGCGCGCCGCGAGGTCACGGCGTGCCTGGCGCAAGTCCACGAAGGCCGGATCCTGCCCGATGCGGAGCTGAGGAAACTGGGGGCACTGTTTCCCGACCGCTACTTCGGTGAATTGATTTTCCTGATGAATGAAGGCGTTTTGATCGTGCCGAGCCACATGGGCGAACGCCCGATCCGCGCCATGCACGGCTACCATCCCGCGGCGCCGCACAGCTACGCCGCGCTGCTGAGCAACCAGCCGGACATTCCCAAAGACATAGTGAACATTACTGATATGTATAAACTCATGGTCCGTAACGCGGAAGACGCCGGGGTGCGAAACCAGCCGGCTCATTTCCTAGCCGATGCCGTCGCAGTTGCCGGGCCGTGACATTGCTGCGCATCGCGGTCGGCTGCTTCGAAGCAGAATTGCCCATCTGCCATGTCAGACGGTAGGTGGACACCCCATAGGTTCGGGCCCAATTGCTGTTATGTTTTAATCGTGTTAGCCCCTTATAGCAGGCATTTTGCATGAGAAATAACGGTTCGAACGGCGCCAAATCCACCTTCCCGGCCACCTATTTGCCCAAGTGTCCTACGGGCATCCAAGGTCTCGACGAAATCACGGGCGGGGGACTGCCCTGTGGGCGGCCTACGCTGGTATGCGGCGGAGCGGGTTGCGGCAAGACGCTGTTCGCCGCGGAATTTCTCGTGCACGGCGCAATGCAGTTCGACGATCCAGGCGTCTTCATGGCTTTCGAAGAGACGGAAGCCGAATTAAAGGCCAACGTCGCGTCGCTCGGATTTGATCTGGCCGGTCTGGTCCGGCGCAAAAAAATCCTATTCGAACACATCCACATTGAACGCAGCGAAATCCACGAGACCGGTGAGTATGATCTCGAAGGATTGTTCGTCCGGTTGAATCACGCGATTGATTCCATTGGCGCAAAACGGGTGGTGTTGGACACCCTTGAAGCGCTTTTTGCCGGCCTGCCCAACGAAGCCATTCTGCGCGCCGAGTTGCGCCGACTCTTCCGCTGGCTCAAGGACAAAGGAGTGACTGCCGTCATAACGGCCGAGCGCGGACGCGAACAACTGACGCGCCACGGCCTGGAGGAATACGTGTCCGATTGCGTCATCCTGCTCGATCACCGCGTGAATGACCAGATTGCCACGCGGCACCTGCGGGTAGTGAAATATCGCGGTGCACTGCACGGCACCAACGAGTTTCCCTTTCTCATTGGCGACGACGGACTCAGCGTGCTGCCCATCACGTCGCTGGGGCTAAATCACAAGGTGTCGAACGGGCGGATTTCCACCGGCATCCCGCGGCTCGACTCCATGCTGAGCGGGCGGGGATTTTTTCGCGGTAGCAGCATCCTGCTCACAGGCACGCCCGGCACCGGCAAGACCAGTGTTGCCGCTTCTTTTGCCCAATCCGCCGCCCGACGCGGCGACCGCGTACTGTTCTTTTCATTCGAGGAATCGCCCGACCAGATCATCCGCAACATGCGTTCCATCAAGTTGCAGCTGGAGCCCTTGGTCCGAAACGGCCTGCTGCGGTTTCACGCGGCGCGACCCACGCTCTGCGGCCTGGAAATGCACCTGGCCACGATGTTCAAGGAAATCGTCACGTTTCAACCTGCGGTCGTCATCGTAGATCCGATTACCAGTCTGCTGGCGGTCGGCGCCGACTACGAAACCAAGGGGATGGTGACACGGCTGATTGATTTTCTGAAAGGTAGCCAGGTCACCTCTCTCTTCACCAGCCTGACGCATGGCGGCCATGCACTGCAACAAAGTGAAATCGCCATGTCATCACTCATGGATTCCTGGTTGTTGTTGCAAGACTTCGAAGGCAACGGCGAGCGCAACCGCACCCTTTATGTGCTCAAGGCGCGCGGCATGGCCCACTCTAACCAGATCCGCGAGTTCCTGATCTCCAACCGGGGCATCGACCTTGTGGATGCTTACATCGGCCCCAGCGGTGTCCTGACCGGCGCGTCGCGTGTGGCGCAGGCTGCCCGTGAAAAAGCCGAGGCGCTGGCCAGCCAGCAGGAAGCCGCCCGTCGCAAGCGCGAATTGGAACGCAAACGCGCGACACTCGAACGGCAAATCGCAGGACTGCGCTCCGAGCATGAAGCCGGCGCTGATGAACTCCGTCGCATTGACGAACAGGTGGAAACCCGAACGCGTGTTCTGACGGCCGAACGGACCAAGCTGGGCCGTTTGCGCCAGGCGGATGCCAGGGTCGCTGCCAGCACACAAAGCAGTTCCAAATCAAAGAGACGAAAAGCATGAAAACAAAAACAGTGAAACGACGTCTCTCGGGTTCCTCTCCCCGGCCGGTCAAACTCTGGCAACTTCGCCTTTACGTGGCTAGCCAGACACCCAAATCACTGGCGGCGTTCTCGAACCTGAAGAAGATCTGCGAGAATCACCTCAAAGGCTGCTATCGCATCGAGGTGATTGATCTGCTGAAGCACCCACATCTTTGCAAAGGCGACCAAATCCTGGCCGTTCCCACACTAGTCCGCAAGCTGCCGCAGCCCGTAAGAAAAATCATCGGCGACCTGTCTGACACCGAGCGTGTGCTCATCGGATTGGATTTGCGCCCCGCTGCTTGATTGAGACGAACGCCCATGAAACCAAAGAAAACCAGCCGGGCGACCAAGGCCTTTGAAAGGACTCTGGCCGCCTCGCGTCCGGGCAAATACGTCTTGCGACTGTACGTGGCGGGAGCCACCGACCGCTCGCGCCAAGCGCTCTTGCGCGTCCGCAAACTGTGCGAAACCGAACTTAACGGCAAATACGAACTGGAAGTGATCGACATTTATCAGCAGCCCATCATTGCACGCGACGACCAGATTCTGGCCACCCCGACCCTTGTCAGGGAATTCCCTCGTCCGATGCGCCGGCTCATCGGCAACCTGTCAAACACCACCGGCCTGTTTGCCGGGTTGGATTTGGACACAAAAGGTAAAGCCGCCCTTTGAAAACCATCAGTGGATCACACTCGCCCCGTCCCACTCTCTCTCACGAATTTGTCGAACTCCGCCGGCGCGTGGCCGAAGCGGAGGAAACTCTCCGCGCCATTCGGGGCGGAGAAGTGGACGCGGTGATGGTCGCGGGCAAGCGAGGTCCGCAAGTCTTCACGCTGCAAGGCGCCGAGCACGCCTACCGCATGCTCATCGAATCCATGAACGAAGGGGCGCTTACGCTGACGGCCGACAAGACGATTCTTTATGCCAACCAGTGCTTTGCCCGAATGGTCAAATGCCCGCTGGAGCAGGTGATGGGCAATTCCTTTCGCCGTTTTCTCTCCACCGAAGACCGGGGCATGCTCCGTCCGCTTCTGAAGCGGCCCAACCAATCCGGCTCTAAAATTCAAGTGATGCTGAAGGCCGGCGACGGTTCGCAAACGCCGGCACAAATCTCCATTCGTCCACTGGCAAAAAATGGCTCCAACCACGCGACCATCGGCATGGTGGTGACGGACATGACGGAGGCTCGGCGAACCGAAGAATTATTGCGAAATTTGACGCACCATGTGGTGCAAGCACAAGAAGTAGAGCGCGGACGCGTAGCCCTCGAATTGCACGATGGCATTACCCAGCTTCTCTGTGCTGTCCTCTTTCGCAGCCAGGCACTGACTGACAAGCTTTCGACGCGCAACGGGGCGGCGAAAAAAGAGGCGCTTAAACTCCGGCAGATGCTCGGGAAGACGGCCGAGGAGGTGGAGCGCATCTCGCGTAATCTGCGGCCCAGCGTATTGGACGAACTTGGCCTGGTCGCCGTCCTGCGCAACACCAGCACGGAGTTTGCGGATCGGACGGGCGTGTCCGTCAAGTTGGCCAGCGTGAAATTGGCCTCGCGACTGCCCGCCGACATGGAGTTGACGCTCTACCGCATTCTCCAGGAAGCCTTGAGAAACGTGGAGAAGCACGCCCGCGCACGCCACGTCACCGTAGGCCTGACCCAACAGGGCGGCTTCACTCAGCTGGCGATCGATGACGACGGCATCGGCTTCGATCTGAATCATCACCCGGCAAAACGAAAGGGGAAGGATGGCCTTGGTTTGCTCGGCATGCGCGAGCGAGCCACCTATGTGGGCGGCACACTCCAGGTCAAATCTGCCCGCCGCGCCGGCACGAGAATCGAGGTACGCGTTCCCCTGCCACCAAATGCCATGAAGGCCAGCGGACCGATATTGTTCGCCCGACGGAGAAAACAGGATGCATCACAATTCTGATTACTGGCTTACTGTTTGGACAACGGCAATTTTAATGGCAGGTACCGTGGTGGGTATGTTTATGTTTTAAAACGAAACGGAGACTGAGGTGAAAACTGTGAGCTTGGCCTAACCGACTATGATCGCGCCGCCGACGTATTCTTGCTCGGAATAGGCTATCGATGGGGCAAGGGCCTCTAACCGTGTAAATCCATCGACATGAGTTGTGCCGCTGTCGGCATGAGTTCTCCCATTTTTCTCCCTGAAATTTACCGATGTAAATTGGTCGGCATGAGCTCTACCCGTCGTCGGCGTGAGTTTTGCCCGTTTTCGCCAAAAACAGACCGTTTTGTCGGCATGAGTTGTAATTTCTTACACATACGCGGAAGCAATTGCTGGCACCGATTCGGAAGTAATTCCGGGGACCAATGCTAAACAGCGCGTATTAAGCCCTCTTCACCTCTCTTGCCCCTAGAATGAAGTCGGTCCATCCTCAGCGACAACTCGCTGAAATGAGATTCCTGCGAGCCACCGAGAGGCAGGAGTCAGCCCGGCAATCTACCGGGCCGAGAATTAATCCAAGCCGGGCAGCAGGGTTTGTGTGATGGTCTTCTTGGACCGCGCCCGGCGGGGCGACAGCGTGGGCCAGCGCAAGCGGGCTTTTTCCTCGATCGACGCGAGTGGCGGTGGTTCGGCGGGCTTCGGGCCTTCGCCCAGCAGGTGGGCGAGCGCCATGGCGTCATAGGGCGCGCGGACTTTCAAATTGTTGTCGAAATAGACAAAAACATCGCGGCCGGCTTTTCGCGGTGGGCCGGCTTTAACCGTGAGTTTCGCGCCACGCGGATTTCCTCCAGCCTGCCAGGCACGGATTTTTGCCGCCCATTGGTGCAAAGCGGCGTCGGTGTAGCCGCTCGTGTAGAGCACCTCGTCGCCATGCAGCCGCACATAGACAAAATCCGCCGTAATATCTTCCATGAAGGGCCACTTACCCGCCGTGTCCGCGATCACCAGCGCCACCCCCTGGCGGCGCAGCAAAGCAATGAACTCCCGGTTGACAAACGAGCGGTGGCGAACCTCCAGTGCGTGACGCAAGCGTCGCGGCCGGCCCGCCTTTAGCCATGGGTCGGAAACGCTGTCGTCATGTTGCCGGGCGAGGGCCAGCGCCGCTGTGGTATCATGCGGCAGCAACCCGAGAAATTCTTCGAACACAGCGGCGTCATACGCCAGGCTTGGCGGAATCTGCCAGAGGATCGGTCCGAGTTTTTCCTGGAGGCACAACACGCCCGAGGCGAAGAAATTGGCCATCGGCACCGCGGCATTCTTCAGGCGGTGAATATGGGTGACGAAACGCGGCGCCTTGACGGAAAAGACAAAGTCCTTCGGTGTGCGCTCGTACCATGACGCCCAGCTGGAGGCTTTGTGCAGCGAGTAGAACGTACCGTTGATCTCGATGGAGGCGACCTGATGGGCGGCGTACGATAGCTCTTCGCGCCGGCGGAGCTCGCGGGGAAAGAAAGTGCCGCGCCACGGCGCATAGGTCCATCCGGAGATGCCGATGCGGACAGACATGTTGATCATCCCGTGAGCAGCCTCGAATGAGCGCTCTCTCCTGCCCTTGCCTCTGCTGCCTGATGATCACGCGACAGCTCGCTGGTTCGCTCGACCGGCAATAGCTTCGCTGAACGGCCACGACCGGCGTGGGCAGCCGCCCTAGAATGTCGAAATCGCGCCATGGGGTGGCTTGGGCCCCTTCAGCTCTGATGCTGTGGACGGGGCTTCTTCTTTGGCTCTGGGGCGGTCGCCGATGACAGGCCGGCAGCGCGGGCGTCCTGGTCGTTTTCCGGCTGTCCGCCCAGGCGAATTGCGGCGGCAGATTTCTTTTCCTTTTCGGGTGCGACGTTTTTCTTTTTCATAGGCGGTGGTTTCGAACGATACTGCGAATTGGCTTGAAGGACTGATCCGACATTAAACTCGGGAAAGAAACGATATGCCGTCAGGCCGAACCCCTGCGGCTTTATCAGTAAAAGCAGAGGCTCGCATTTCCGGCCAAAATGGGCACCGGTCGATCAGCACCTTGATCGATGAACGGATCCGTCGATTCACCAGGTCACCAGACCTGTAATTTTGATCGTGGTGCCCTGTTGGGCAACGCAACGGCAAGGCAAGCGGAAGGATGAATCGCCCGCAGGACATTGTCTTTACATTATATCGTGCTACGACATAAGCGGTGTCTCTTATGTCTGGTTCAGCAACCAAAAGCCGAAGATCGGCCGCTCCCTCCCAGACTGACTACGAGCTGCTGGCTGCCTTCCGTCATGAATTGCGAGAATTTCTTCACTTTAGCGAACAAGCCGCCAGGGCGGCCGGCATCCACCCCCAGCAGCACCAGGCCATGCTGGCCATCCGCGGTTTTTCGAAACGCAATTTCATCACAGTCGGGGAACTCGCTTTGAAATTGAAGATCGAGCCCCACAGCGCGGCTGGACTTGTCGCGCGGATGGAAACAGAGGGGCTGGTGACCAAGGCGGCGGATCCCGACGACAAGCGCCGCGTCCTGATCCGGACCACCCCGCGTGGCGATCGGGCATTGAGGCATCTTTCGACCGCGCACAAAGCGGAACTGGCCCGCGTCGGCCCGGCCCTGAAGAAAATCCTGACCCATCTCGAAATCATCTCATGAAAGCACTGCCAATTCGGCAAAGTCTTCCCGCGCCCGCCACGTCACACCATGCGCTCACATTCATTTCCGTCGTGGCAGTCGGGCTCGGCATTTTGGCCGGATTCATTGCCCCCGCATTGACCCATCTGATCGGGTTTGTCACCAATCTGGCTTTCTACGGCCGGATATCGACCGCTTTTATTTCGCCCGCGGAGAACCGGCTCGGTCTGGGCGTGGTTCTGATTCCTGTGCTCGGAGGAATCATCGTCGGCCTGATGGCGCGTTTCGGATCGAAGGCAATTCGCGGCCACGGCATCCCGGAAGCGATGGAGCAAGTGCTGGAAAATAACAGTCGCATACCCGCGAGGATCACCTTCTTAAAGCCGGTCTCCGCCGCCATCGCCATCGGCACCGGCGGCCCCTTCGGGGCAGAAGGGCCGATCATCGCAACCGGCGGGGCGCTGGGCTCCGTCGCAGGACAGGCGCTGAGCACGACGGCGGCGGAACGCAAAACCCTGCTCGCGGCGGGCGCGGCGGCCGGCATGGCGGCGATTTTCGGCAGTCCGATCTCAGCCATCCTGCTGGCGATTGAACTGCTGCTGTTCGAATATCGGGCGCGTTCGATCATTCCCGTGGCCCTGGCTGCAGTCGCAGCGGCGGGGATGCGGATCCATTTTGACGGAGCGACGGCGATTTTTGCCATGCCCGACATCGCCCCCGTATCGCTGCTTCCCTTGGGACTGTACGCGCTGATCGGGCTTATCCTGGGAGTGGCTTCGGTCGGAGTCACCCGCTCGGTTTATTGGATTGAGGATATGTTCGAGCATCTCCCCATCCACTGGATGTGGTGGCCGGCGATCGGCGGGATCGCCGTTGGCGTCATCGGCTACTTTGCGCCACGGACGCTGGGAGTCGGGTACAACAATATTTCGGACATTATTTCCGCCCGGTTGCCGCTGCAGATGATGGCCTTTCTTTGCGCCATGAAGTTTGTTTCCTGGGCGATCGCGCTCAGCAGCGGAACTTCGGGCGGCACGCTCGCGCCGCTGCTGACCATCGGCGGCGGCGGCGGCGGTCTGGTGGGGGCATTTCTACTGTGGCTCATGCCGTCCAGCGGACTCGATGTCCGTGTGGCGGCATTGGTGGGCATGGCCGCGATGTTTGCCGGCGCTTCGCGCGCACTTTTGGCCAGCGTCGTATTCGCCTTCGAGACAACGCTTCAGCCCAACGGCCTGCTGCCGGTCCTGGCCGGTTCAACGCTGGGCTTTTTTGTGGCCCGGCTGCTCATGCAAAATTCGATCATGACGGAGAAAATCGCGCGGCGCGGACTGCGGATTCCACAGGACTACGATGCCGATGCATTCGCGCAAACAACCGTGTCCGAAATCATGGACGAAAAGATTAAAACGCTGCCGGCACAAGGATCGGTTGCGGAGCTGGCCGACCTCATCGCCCGGCACGATCCTGAGGTTTCAGCGCATCAGGCCTGGCCGCTGCTGGATTCCGCCGGCCAGCTCGCGGGAGTCATCACCCGAAGCGATTTGCTTCGCGCCATTGACCGTTCGGGAGGCAGGGAGACGTCATTGATCGAGGCGGGAAATTCAGCCTTGGTGGTCGCACATCCGGACGAGAGCGTTTCCGACGCCGTAGCGCGCATGCTTTCCCACGGAGTCGGTCGATTGCCCGTGGTGAGCCGCACCGAGCCCAAAAAACTGATCGGCTATGTAAGCCGCACCAGCCTTCTTTCCGCCAGACTGGCGTCCCTCCAACAGGAAACCATGCGTGATGATGGATGGTTTCGTTCTTGGAAACGGTAACGGTTGGCTCGCAGTGCGCGACAAGAAAGCGCACTGGACGGAAAAGAGGAAACGGGCCGCAGGGCGGTGTAATATGCGCGCCATTGCCGGTGATAATCTCGAACTGTAGCAACGGCGCTGCCACAAAATGTACAAGGCCCGCGGCGAGAGATTTCGGCACTGAAACCGGCCTCTTCGTTCGTCTAATCTCCAGCGATGGCTTGATCTCTCACTTTCAAACAACCTGATTTGACCCCTCTCATGAAGCTTTCATTCACCGCCTTGTTCAGCTTTCTGGGCCTCGTCGTTGCAACTGGAACCGCGCGAGCCGAGTCTGATCCGGCCGCCGGCCTCGCCGCGCGCGCCACCTTCGCCAATACCTGCGCCCGCTGCCACAATGCAGACGGCAGCGGCTATGCCAGTCTCGGCATTCCCAGCTTCATCGATCCACAATGGCAGGGGGCGCATTCCGACACCGAACTCGAGCAGGCGATTCGCAACGGCCTGAATGGACGCATGCCGGCCTTCGGGGCCGCTCTTTCCTCCGATCAAATCGATGCCTTGGTCAGTGATGTCATTCGCCGCTTCGCACCCAAGTCATCGGGCAAAGGCAACCATCCCCGTCCGCCCGAACCTCCTCCGGTCCCGGTCGAGCCCACGCTCCAGCCCCCGGGACGCGGCGACGGACCCGTCGTGCTGGGGAGCGTCGGGGTCTATACCCAGCACAATGACAACGCCCGCACGGGCGCCAATCTCAACGAAACGACGCTGACGTCCGCCAATGTCAACGTACGCCAGTTCGGACTGTTGTTCCGTCACGTCGTCGATGACCAGATTTTCGCCCAGCCACTCTATGTCCCCAACCTCGTCATCGCGGGCGCACGACACAATATCGTCATCGTCGCCACTGCCGCAAACACCCTTTACGCCTTCGACGCAGATGTCGACGCCCCACCCTACTGGACGGTCAATCTCGGCCCGCCGGGCAGCGTGGAGCAGCATCACTTCTGGTGCCTGGATATCCTTGGGAACATGGGGATCATCGGAACACCGGCGATCGATCCGGCGACCGGGACGCTGTACGTCGTCGCCCTCACCCATGAAGGCGACGGCTTTGTGCAAAGGCTGCATGCGCTGGATATCGCCACGGGAGCCGAGCGGCCGCACAGCCCGGTGGTGATCGCGGCCGACGGTTTTGATCCCATCCTGGAAAATCAGCGGCCGGCGCTGCTCCTTTCCCGCGGAAATCTGTACGTGGGCTACAGTTCGCACTGCGATGTGGGATTGTATCACGGTTTTCTTTTTCGCTTCGATCCGCAGACCCTGCGGCAGCAGGGCGTGCTCAACACCAGTCCGGACGGCACCGGCAACAGCATCTGGCAATCCGGGCAGGGACCCGCCGCCGATGCCGACGGCACGATCTATTTTGTCACCTCCAACGGCACCTGGGATGGCCGGCGCAATTTTGCCGACAGCTTCCTCAAGGTGGATCCCGAGCTGCACGTGCAGGATTGGTTTACTCCGACCAATTACGACGAACTCGACCGGCGCGACCACGATCTGAATTCTTCGGGCGCCATGCTACTGCCCGGAACCCACGAGGTGATGGGCGTGGGCAAGGAAGGGGTTGTCTACCTGATCGACACGCACGACCTCGGCCATCTGGGCGACGAGCATGCGGCGCAGTATTTCCCTGCGACCAAGACAGAGGTCAATGGGGGCGCCGTCTATTGGAACAGTACGGAGCGAGGCGGCCTGGTTTATCTCTGGGCGCAGGATGACGCTCTGCGCGTCTTTGGTTTCAATCAAGGCCGCTTTGCGCCGGAACCACTCGCGGTCGGTCACGACACCAGCGCCTATCCCGGCGGCATCCTCTCCCTCTCGGCCAGCGGCAAAACCAATGGAATTCTTTGGGCCAACGCCGCACTCACGGCGCACGGCAACAGCCATGTCAACGGCCCGGCGGTCCTGCGCGCCTATGATGCCAATGACATAACCCGCGAGCTTTGGGACTCCAACCTGAACCCGGCACGCGACACCCCCGGACGCATCTCCAAGAACGCCCCTCCCACGGTAGTCAATGGGAAGGTCTATCTGGCGACTTTCGGAGCTTTGCCGGTCGGTACGGGCGCTTTGTACGTCTACGGCCTGCTGCCAAATCCGGCAGCGCCTGAACAGAAGTAATTCCGGGTGCCAGCGCCGATGAACGCGGTTCAGGCGGCGGCTTGCCAGGACATCCCGGCAACTTCTGCGGCGGTAAAGCCAAGGCATGCGGAGCCAGCCAAAGGATTATAGGCGAAACTGCGACAAGACGAACGAAGGAGCATTTATGAAATCAAGCCCAGCCCAGGTCACCCCGGCCGTTGTCCTGCCGACCGGCGAAATGGATGTGAGAATAAACAGGCGAACAAGATCGCGGCGCATCTCAGCCGATCCGACCCACCGCTTTCATCCGCCCGGAGCAAGCCACGATGACCGCCGGGATGTCGCCGCAGGAAAAGCGCCGCAGCGGTTGCGCGCACGGCAAACGGAGCCGAGGGTGGCCGAACAGTGTCACATCAGAAAGCCAAGACATCCGTAAATCCGGGAAATGCCGCGGCCTTTGAATGATACAATCAACAGGAAAACCCAATGAACACCCAGGAACTCGAAACGACCGCCCGGGCACTCGTCGCCGTTGGAAAAGGAATTTTAGCCGCTGATGAAAGCGGAGGAACCATCGCCAGGCGTTTCCAAGGCATTGCGATCCCTTCCACGGAGGAAACCCGGCGCGCGTACCGCGAGATGCTGTTCACCGCGCCCGGGCTCGGCGAGTTCATCAGCGGCGTGATTTTGTTCGACGAAACCATCCGGCAAAAGGCCGCCGACGGCACGCCTTTCGTCGAAGTCCTGAAACGGCAGGGTATCATTTCCGGCATCAAAGTGGATCAGGGGGCGAAGCCCCTCGCGGGATTTCCCGAAGACAAAATCACCGAGGGCCTCGACGGCCTGCGCGAGCGGCTGGCCGACTATGCGCGGCTGGGCGCGCGTTTCACCAAGTGGCGCGCGGTCATCACCGTCGGCGTGGCCATTCCCAGCCGCACCTGTCTCGACGCCAACGCCCATGCGCTCGCCCGCTTCGCCGCGCTCAGCCAGGAGGCAGGGCTGGTCCCGATCGTCGAGCCGGAGGTGCTGATGGACGGTGACCACCCGATCGAGCGTCACTTCGAAGTGACAGAGGCGGCGCAGCAGCTCGTCTTCGCGGCGCTCCGCGAACACCGCGTGCACTTGGAAGGAATGCTGCTCAAGCCGAACATGGTCTTAAGCGGCACGAAGTGTTCGCAACAGGCCGGCGTGGACCAGGTGGCCGCCATGACCCTGCGCTGCCTGCTGCGCACAGTTCCGCCGGCGGTGCCAGGAATTGTGTTTCTCTCCGGCGGACAAAGCGACGTGCAGGCCACAGCGCATCTGGATGCGCTGAACCGGATCGGCCATGCGCCATGGGCGCTGACTTTTTCCTACGGCCGCGCCTTGCAATCGCCGGCGCTGAAAACTTGGGCCGGTGCGACGGAAAAAATCGGCGAGGCGCAACAGGCCTTGCTTCACCGCGCCCGCTGACACTCCGCCGCACGCTTCGGTAGATATTCATCCGACATGAAATAAACGTCTCATTCGGGCGAGAAAGCTCGAATTGATACGTGATATCTTCACCAGCGCTGCAGGCGAAAGTGCGTTTGAGTCGTGAGAGTCGAGCTGACCGAAAGTTCCGGCCCGGCGGCGCATCGCTTTTCGCATCAATCGCGCAGGCATACCGCACAATGCGAAAACAGCCGGTCATCGAGTGCAAAATGCAGTGGGTTATTCGGGACAATCCATCTGCGTTATTATTTATATCATTTCTAATAAATCACTTATGTCGGATTTTTTGGGCTGGCACTGATTGTGCGTACTCTGTGAGAGAACCCCAGTTTTCAACTCCTCACATGCTTGAAACCGTCGCCATTACCTTGGTCCTGCTCTGGTTCGCCGGAATCGTCTCCTCCTATACTTTGGGCGGTTATATCAACGTTCTGCTTTTCTTCGCTCTCATCACGATTGTCGTCCGGGTCATGTGCGGCCGGGATCCCTTGAAGTAACGCGGGTTCAGTATTCGCCGTACTATTTTTGTACAACAACCACCAACCAACCACCACCCCCATGTCTAAAATCCCATCCATCGCCATCCTCATCGTCGGCATCATCCTGCTCGTTTATGGTATAAATGCCGCGAATTCGGTTTCGTCCTCCGTCACGCAAGCCGTAAGCGGCACGCCCACGAACAAGAGCATCTGGCTCATCGTCCTCGGCGCCATCGGCATCCTTTCCGGCGGCGTCGGCCTGCTCTTTCGCCGCAATCCGTAATCCGCGATCCACCTCCGGGTTTCTATTTCTCATCCGCTCCACCACCCCTTCAAATCCACCACCATGTCCAAATCCACGACCATTTCTCCCGAATCCGGCACCCATTCCCGCAAACAAGCTTCCGCCGATGTCTCGGTCGAAGAGCTCAAGGAGCTCCTCCGTGAAGCCGAACAAGCCCTCGGCGATATCGGCAGCTACACCGCGGAGCAGGTTCACGCCCTGCGCGACCGCCTGCAAAACGTGCTCGCCGACGGCAAGATCACCTTGAAAAATCTCGTCGCGGCCGCCCGTCGCCAGGCCAGCCATGCCGACGAGGTAATCCGCGCCAATCCGTACCAGACCGCCGGCATCGCCGCGGGAGTTGGCCTGCTCACCGGCTATCTGATCTCCCGCACTTGCAGCCAGCGCTAATCGGGGCCACGTTCAATCCGGCTGCCGGAAGCGGAACTATTTTCCATCCTTAATTCCATCTGCGCGATAAAAACAGGCGCTTCAGCGGTTCCCTTCATGCATATTCGCTTCGGGTTCGACATCGCCTACGACTTCCCCGCCGCCACTCCCGTTGTATTACTCCTGCATCTGCGGCCGGAGCTCACTGCACGGCTGCGCACGCCTGAGCGGCTCGGGATCGTTCCTACTGTGCCTCGGGAAGATTTTCCAGATGCATTTGGCAATCATGGCACGCGCCTGGTCGCGCCGGCCGGCTTGCTTGAGCTCACGTGTGACGCGGTGATCGATGATTCAGGCCAGCCTGCTGCCATCGTCGCGGACGCATGCGAGCACCCCGTTTCGGAACTGCCGGTAGAAGTGCTGCCTTTCTTACTCCCCAGCCGTTATTGCGATGTCGACCTGCTTGGATCGCTCGACTGGTCTCTGTTCCGTCGCGCCGCTCCAGGCTGGCAGCGCGTCCAAAGCGTATGCGACTGGGTCCACGGGCACATGCGCTTTGATTATCTGCAGGCCCGGGCCACCCGCACTGCGCACCAGGCATTTCAAGAACGCACGGGTGTATGCCGTGACTTCACCCATCTCGCCATCACCCTTTGCCGTTGTCTCAACATTCCCGCCCGCTATGCCACCGGCTACCTTGGCGACATCGGCGTGCCGCCTGATCCCGAGCCGATGGATTTCAGCGCATGGATGGAGGTTTTTCTGGGCGGGCAGTGGCACACTTTCGATCCCCGCCACAATGCCCGCCGCATTGGCCATCTTGTCATGGCCTATGGCCGGGACGCAGCCGATGTGGCGCTCACCACCAGCTTCGGTCCGCACACATTGCGTCGATTCATCATCAAGACCGAGGAAGTTCCTCGCACCATCGCCGCTGCTTAAGAACGGCAAAGCCGCCAAACAGAGCGTCTCCCGCCTCCTTCACCCCAGCCGCCGCGCCAGTTCAGCCCAAATTTCCCCACCCTGCCGGTGCCAGTCGGGCCACCAGCGGGCACGGTGAAATGCCTCCCGCGCACCGGCCTCATCGCCGGCAAGCTGACAGACAAGCCCGATCAGCAATTCCCCGGTCTCCGTGCGTTCCGCTTCAGGCAATGCGCGTAATTCCATGAGCGCATCGGCCCACTGGCCCCGCTGGCAGTGTTGCAGGGCGCGTGGCATCCAGGCTGTCGGCACCGCAGCATCCCGTGCACGCGTGTGCAATCGCTGCACGCGCCGGCGCAGCTCGTCGGGCACAAGCGGCTTGGCCTGAAAATCCCAAATGCCCAGCCGGAGGGCCGCGAGTGCCACCGCACCGTCCGCATGTGCGCTGGCGAGCAGGATCGGCGGACGTGTCTGCGGATCCAGCACACCCGCCAGCGCGAGGCCATCCAGTTCAGGCATTGCGTAGTCAAGCACAACGACATCGTAATGATCATTCCCGCTGGTCAGCCGCTGCAATGCTGCGGGCGAGGAAGCTTCGCCAACGGCGCGCCACCCATCCGATCGCAGCGCCATCACACAACCAAGACGCACGGAGGCCTCATCATCTACGACGAGGATTTGCGGAGCCGATTCGTGAGGAAAGGCCTTGAGAGAGGCCAGTTCACCCGACTCAGGCATTCCCCGAAAAAGCGGCAATTGGGCTGCCGGAGACATGAGTAATGTGCTCTATTTGTTTAGGTGAAACCACTCGAAGATCGAGATAAAACTCCACTTCGTTATCATCAGACCAAACACCAATGCGACCTCGGTGTGCTGTTGCAATCTCACGGCAAATGGTAAGGCCGACTCCGCTGCCCTCGGCGTTCTCACCCGCGCGACGGTAGAATGGATCGAATACGCGCGCCTGCTCTGCTTCCGAGAGCGGTCGCGGGCTGTGGTTACGCACGCACAGCCGCACAAAACCGTCGCCACGCAGCTCGGCACGCATCGCCACTGGCACACCCGGCGTGCCGTATTTGGCGGCATTGGAGAGGAAGTTGCCGAGTACGCGCACGACGTGAATGGCATCGGCCTGCACCAGCGGCAACGCGGGCGGCATGGGCTCGATAGCGAACGTCGCGCCGCTACGCCGGACAAACTCGCCATGCATCGCCTCGGCCTGCGCGAGCAGATCGGCCGGCGCCATGGGAGTGAGCTTCATCGTGACGCGGCCGCTTTCATGGCGCGCGAGCTCCAGCAGCGACTGCAGCACGGTGAGCAGCCGTTCGCAATCGTCGCGGCCCACGGTCACAAGCTCGCGCTGGTCGGGCGTAAGAGCGCCGATTTTTTCCTCGAGCAATAAGTGCAGCGTCATGCGAATGCTCGTGACCGGCGTCTTCACTTCATGACCAAGCATCAGGATGGCCTTCGTCTTCGCCAGGTCGAACTGGCGGAGCTTGGTCACATCTATCAGCAACACGGCCCAGCCGGCGCTTGCATCCGGCGCAGGGCTCATGCGAAAAACCTGCGGCAGGTAGGTGGGCGGCGCCTCCGCCGGCGCATCGGGCAGCGGGATTTCTATCGCACGCTTAAGATCGTCATCGATGAGTTCGCAGCCAAGCGCCGCGGCCTCATCGATGGATTTGCGCACCGCCCCGGGCAACGCACCCGGAATTTCGAGCGCGACGGAAAGCATTTCCGCGCGCGGGTTCATGAGCCGCACCGCATAGTTCTCATCCACGATGTAGATCGGATAGGGCAGCGCCTCGAGGATGGCGCGGCTTACGCGGTTGGCCCCGACCACGCGCTGGTCGCTCTCCGCGACGTAGGCGCGCAGTTCGGCTGCCATCTGGTTGAAGGTCGTCGCAATTTGCTTGAGCTCCTCGCCGCCCTCCAGCGGCACAATCATGTCGAATTGCCGCTGGCTGACCTTCACGATGGAATCGCGCAGCTGGCGCAGCGGAGCGAACACCCCCTGGGTAAGCCGGATCGAAGTCCAGATGTAAATAACGAGCGAGAGCCCGGCGATGCCGAGCGCAATCCCAATGGCCCGCCGGCCTTTGGCCATCGCCGCAGCGCGATGCGCGAGAATGACATCGTCGTTGATATCCATGATCGCGCCACTGGCGTCGGCAATGTTGGACGAAGAGCTGGCGAGACTGCGGGTAAGCACCTTGAACCGGTCGCCATCGGATTTCCCCAGGGCAAAGTATTCCTCATAGTAGGTGAAATAGTCCTTGATGCTCGCCTGAAGCCGGGCGACCGCAGGCTGGTCGCTGCTGCGCTGAAAAAAGGCCATGCTTTTTTCCATCTCCTTCCGCTCAAGGTCAAAGAGCTGGCGGGCATGTGAAATCTCGGACACCGAGGTGGCCACCCGGTATTCCGCATCGATACGGGCCACTGAGGCGCGCAATCCACGCAGCGCACGGATGGCATCGAAATTGGCCGAGATGAGCTGGTCGATCTCGCCGCTGAGCGTGCGTGCCGTCCAGATGCAAAATCCGCTGCTGACGAGCAGCAACATGAGGATGATCGTAAGGCCGCTGATGAAGCTCAGGCGTTTCATCCGAGGTCGGCCACGGCGGTGGGTTGAGGTGAGTCCGTGCCCGCAGCCCAGCGTTTGCGTTTCCGGTAGAGCGTGGCCGTATCGATGCCGAGCACGCCGGCGGCGTCCTCCAGCTTCACCGTGCGTGCGATCACCCGCCGCACATGCTCCCGTTCGATCGCATCCAGCGAAACCAGCGCGCCCAGATCAACCGATGCGGCACCCGCCGAACTGGCCAGCTCCGCCGGCAAGTCACTCGGCTCGAGCTGTTCACCGCGCGCCAGAATGACGGCGCGCTCGATGACATTGCGCAGCTCGCGCAGGTTGCCGGGCCACGAATGTGCGCGAATGGCAGCCCACGCCGGCCCGCTGAATTTTTGCACCGGCCGCCCGGAATCCTGCGCGAAAAACCGCAGGAAACTCTGCGCCAGCCGCGCGAGGTCGGCCGGCCGCTCGCGCAACGGCGGCACCGTGACGGAGATGACATTCAGCCGGTAAAACAGATCCTCCCGGAACGCCCCCGCCTTCACGGCGGCCGCGAGATCGCGGTTGGTCGCGGCGATGACGCGTACATCCGCCGTGCGGGTTTTTGTGTCACCCACCCGCTCGTAGGCACGCTCCTGCAAGAGGCGCAGGAGCTTGGGCTGCAGTTCGGCCGGCAGTTCGCCGATCTCGTCGAGAAACAGCGTCCCGCCGCGGGCGGCCTCGACCTTGCCCCATTTGTCCTTCACCGCGCCGGTGAATGCACCCTGCACGTGGCCGAAGAGCTCGCTCTCGAGCAGCTCGCGCGAAAGACTCGGGCAGCTCACGGTCACGAACGGGCCGTCGGCCACGGCGCTGCGCTCATGTGCATGGCGCGCGAGCTGGCTTTTGCCTGTGCCATTTTCGCCGAGAATGAGCACTGTCGCCCGGGTCGTCGCCGCGCGCTCGACGATGTCGACGACCGTCTTCATGGCCGGATCCTCCGGCGAAAAATCCGCCGCGGGCGCAGTATGCGCCACCTGGTCGGCCAGCCGGTCGGCGCGCTGCCTTAGACGCTGCGTGCGCTCGACCCGGGCAAGCACCGTGCGCAGCTGCTCGGGGGTGAACGGCTTTTCGAGATAATCCAGCGCGCCGCGCCTCATCGCCTCAACCGCCGTATCGATGCTGGCATGAGCCGTGCAAATCACAACCGCCAGTCCCGGCACGATTTTTTGCAGCTTGGCGAGATACTCAAGCCCGTCGGCCTCGCCTTCGAGGCGCATGTCGAGCACCACCAAATCGAAGCGTTCTTCCTGCAGTTTCAGCAGCGCCAGCCGGCCGCTGTCCGCCGTGTCGGCCTCATGCCCCTCGGCCCGGACCGCTTGCGAAGTGGTGAGCCGGATCGTGCGTTGGTCGTCGACAATAAGAATGCGCATTTGAGTTAGCGGTTAGTCGGTTAGTTGGTGAGCGGAAACGCGGTCTCGTGAAAATGGGGGCCATGTTTTGCGCAATTCTATTCGCGGATTGCGAGTTAATGTCCCGGCTGCGCTGCAAAATGCCTGATTTGATTTCGGAGGGAACTGAATACTAAATCTGCAAGACGTTTATTAATAATAGTTAATATAATAACAAAGCCCGATGGCATGGCGTTGGCATTAGTGCTCAATGTGACCCAGCGGTTCCTCCGCTTACCGAAAAACCTAACCTAATTCAGCCCTCTAATCCCCTGATCTCCATGAAAAAGTCAAAATTCATTCGCCGCTTGCTCCCCGCTTCCCCGCTTCTAATTGGCGCCCATTTCGCGACTCTCGCGCTGCTGGCCGAGGCCGTCGAGCCCCTTATTACGGACGCCGAAAGCGATGCGATCAAGGCCGAGCTCAAGGAGATTGATGCCCAAATCGACAGTCTCGACGAATTCGTCGAAAACGCGCGGACCCCGGAGGAAAAAATCGCGGCCAAAGCCCGTCTCGATATCCTGAAGGAACGCTTTGACGAACTTACGCGTGATTTTCGCCGGGCCCGCTTTGATGCCCTCGTGGGCCGGCGTAAAAGCCACGCGCAAGAATCCAGCCTCGCCTCCGGCTTCCGCTGAGCGAGGCCCTTCGCACGGATTTTCCTCCACCCCGCCCATTCACCCCAATTCCACTCCCATGCTCCGTTGGTCCTTTATCTTCCTCGTGATCGGCCTCATCGCCGGCTTGCTCGGTTTCACCGGCGTGGCCGGCGCCGCAGTCGGCATCGCCAAGATCCTGTTCTTCCTGTTTCTCGCCCTCTTCACCCTGTTTCTGCTGATCGGTCTCTTCGCCACGCGGAAGCTCGACTGATGAAAAGGCAGCCCACGCAGCAACCCTGCATCTATCCAACTGCAAGCATTTATCCCCCACCCTCATGAACGACCTTTTTCTTTCTCTCCCACCCGTTGCAGCCATTGGCTACTCCCTGATTTATCTTATCTTCGGCGGCGGCCTGTTTGGCGCGGGCGTGATTTTCATCATCGCAAAGATGTTCGGCAAATGAGCCGGCAGCGATTCGCTCTTCCAGGCCTCTTCATTGTCGGCCTCCTGACCAGTGCCAGCTTGTCCGCCCAATCCGCAGACACCGTTTCCACTGAGCGCGCCCGCTCCGCGCCCACCTTCACAGTTTACTTCGAGAATGATGTCTTCGCCAACACCGATCGCCACTATACCAACGGGGTAAAGCTCTCATGGCTTTCCGCCGATCTCACCAGCTGGGGCCAGACCGGGTGGCGCCAGTCCTTCCTCAACGCGCTCCCGTTTGTGAATCGCCCCGAGGGCCAGAAAAACTTTGGCGTCGCTCTCGGCCAAAACATCTACACGCCCCAGAACATCAGTGCGAGCGTGCCCGATCCCAAAGACCGGCCGTACGCGGGCTGGAGCTATCTCGAATTCGCCTTCATCAGCAAGACACCCGCGATCGCCGACACGATCTCCATCCAGCTCGGCATCGTAGGCCCGCATAGTTATGCGGAAGAAACCCAGCGCATCGTCCACGAATGGATCGACAGCACGCACCCCCGCGGCTGGGACCACCAGCTCCACGATGAACCGGGTGTGAATCTCATTTATGAACGCCGCTGGCGCCTCTACGCGCGCACCCTCGCCAATGTGCTCGGCCTTGACCTCGTGCCTCACGCCGGCGCCAGCCTGGGCAACGTGCAAACCTATGCCAACGCCGGCGGCACCCTGCGGCTCGGTTTGAATTTGCCGAGCGATTTTGGAGTCCAACTCGCCCGGCCAGGCAGCATCGGCGGCACACCCGCCGATGACCTGGATCCGCGCGTCGCGCTCGATCGGAATTTCAGTCTTTTCGTTTTTACCGCAGCGGATGGTCGCGCCGTGGGGCGCGACATCTTTCTCGACGGCAATACCTTTCGCTCCAGTCCTTCCGTCGACAAGGAGCCTTTTGTGGCCGACCTGAGCGCCGGCGTGGGCCTCATCGCCGGCCGCTGGCAATTTACGTTCACCGAAGTGGCGCGCACCCGGGAATTCAAGACCGAGCGGGAATCCCACGATGATTTCGGGTCGGTCACGGTGTCGCGCGCCTTCTGACTTAATCGCAACACGCCAAGCAGCCGCGCTGGAGCCTATTCCGCCACTAATTCGGGCGCTCGCGTCAACTGTCCTTGGTCAAACTTCCGGCCAAAGCCGTCGGCGATGCGCCTGCCCATCCGGCGGAAGGGAGTCTCTATGCAGCGGAAATTCATTTCGGCCAGAATGAGGATGAGCGGCAGGCAGGCCAGCGTGAGCAATTGGGAAACCAGCCCGCCCTCGGCCAGGCCGGCGGATCTTTTGAACTCCATGACCGCGGAATGACAGGTCACATGGATCAAATAGATGCTGTAAGACCGCGATCCCAGCCAGACCATCGCCGTCTTGAACCGAGATGGCGGCAAAATATAATCATGATCGTAGCTGGCGATCAGCACCAATAGGCCGCTGATGACCCCCGCGAGCCCGGTTGAGAAGGCGGCGACCCCACGGGAGGCCGTGATCGTGGCCAGCAGCAAAACCAGCAGCCCGACCAGCGGAAGCGAAAGGAAGCGATGCCTCATAAACCGTGGCTCGATGGACCGGTAGCTTCGATGCCGCCGCCAGAAGGCGATCAAGACGCCCAGAATCAGCGCATCCGTCCGGATGAACCATAAGAATGACGTATGGTGCGGGTCGAAGCCATCCGGACGAGAAACAAACACCTGGGCCAGAAATGCGGCCCCGAGGATCAGGATCAATGGCCGCCGGCTGACGAAAAAGAGCAGGACCGGCAGCAACAGGTAAAATTGCTCCTCCAGGGACAGGCTCCAGAAAACCCCGAATGACCCGTAGGCCGGATGATTTTGGGCAAACCATTCGTAATAATAAAAATTGGCGACATTCAAGAAAGCGGCCCGGGCTTCGTGCAGATTGTTGTCCAGCGTGCCAAAGGAGGCATGAAAATTGAACAGGGCCGCCAGCAGCAAAGTGATGGAAATCCAGAGCCAGGCCGAAGGCAGCAGGCGGAATATCCGCCGGATCCAGAACGGCACCGCCACCTGGCAAAACTCCTTCCAGCCCCTCCCTGCTCCCATGGCGCCGGCGGCGCCCTCCTCGCGCATTATCTTCAGCAATGAAGTGGTGATGATGAACCCCGATATGGCAAAAAACAAATCCACGCCGGTCCAGAATTGGAGCATTGATTGCAGCCTTTTTCCAAGGTGCCCAAGTTCCGGCAGAAGGCCCCAGACCAGATGGGCGCAAAGCGTGAACGAGATGGCCACGGCTCGCAGAACCTCGATATCGTTGTTTTTCCTGAGCGTGCCTGCTTTGTTCATATGCTGCTGCGGCGACGGCCCGTGGCTTTCAACCGGCATCATCCGCCTGCGGCCGGCACGGACAGAAAAAACAGGACGAGGTTCGGGCGGCCCCCCTACTTTTCAGCGGCGTCATCATGACCTGAGATCGATCGCCAGATTGCCTCCGACGATTTCCTGCTGAAACCGGCGCCCGTGGAGCGCGCGATAAAGGGCCTGGGCGCAGCCCGGCACAATCCGGTCATGCAGCTCCACCATCATCACATTCACGCGATCCAGCCACTCGGCGCCGTTTTGAAATATTTCGGCCTCGGCGCCTTCCACATCCATTTTCAAAAGATCGAGGCGCTCGCAGCCGAGGCGGTCGATCAGCTGCGCGACGGTATGGCCCGGGATGGTCTGCATCTCGGAATCCATCGATTCGCTCATCCGATAGGCATTATGCGCATCGCCCGGATTGGCCACCTGCACGCAGGCCGGATGAGGCCATACGGCCGCCTGCAAGGAGGTGATGCGGGTCCAGGGCCGGATATTCCGTTCGAGCAGGCCGATGTTTCGCGCTGCCGGTTCGACCGCCAGAATCTGCGCCTGCGGCCAGCGGGCGGCAAAATAAACGGAGGCATATCCCACATTGGCCCCCAGATCGAGGATATGCGCCGGCGCGAAATCCGCAAAAGGAAGTTCGTATTGGCGTGTCAAAAAAACCTCATCAAATGTTTCGACGTCGGAGGTGCCCGCATGAACCCAGAAGGGATATTCAATGCCCGGGAGCTTGATGCGAACAACCGAGCCGGGCCGCAGGTTCAGTCGCGCCGCCTGCAAACCCGCCCGCAGGCCAAAACGGTTGATATAGCGTAAATTTCGCCTGAGCGTGATCATGCGTTTATGCGCCGGGAAGGGACGGTCTCATGGTTGTTAGTTGGTGGAAAGGCAGCCTGACGAAAATTTCCACGCGATTGACTCCGTCCGCGGAGAAAAGTTCGGCGAAAACAGTGAATGCCACGGAGCCGTGACCGGCGCGATCTGCCCGCCTCTCCTTGCGCATTTTACGGAACTCTCCGGCCATAACGCTATCTAAGGCGCCGACTCGAAAATCAAGCGCTTTGCATGGCGGGCGAGGAAATTTCAACAATTTACTAATCATATGCTTATGCATGTAAAACGCCGAATCCGAGCTGAAAATCGCCTGTAATGAAAATCGAACCATTCCCCGTGCTGTCCGGCGCCTTCAAGCAGACCTTTCACATGGAAATTAGATTTCTTTTTCCGACACGCTGGCTTTCGCCAGTTTTTCTAATTTTATTCGTCGCGCTTTGGGCCGCACGGGCCGATCAGGATGCCGGCCAAGTTCCACCACCCGCAAATCCTCCGGTCGTTTCAGGAGATGCCGACACAGAAAGCGAAGCGGACTGGAAGTTCATGACCCTGCTCTCCTCTTCCGTGACCTACGATGACAATATCTTCATCCAGCCGTCGCATGGAAAGGAAGACACCTATGTGCATCTTGCGCCAACCCTCGCCTATGGCTTGGGAAGTTTCCGCAGCGAACTGGCCGCATTTGCGCCGATCCCGCACTTCCTCGTCAGGACGGGCGAAGAGGAACTGCCGTGGAGGGATTTCGCCTACGCCAGCTACACGCCCGATGTCGTGCTTTTTTCAAAATATCACCATGAGGATGCGGTAAACCACGACCTCAAGCTGGCGGCCCAGAAGGAACGCGATCTCTGGAATGTGAACGGCGACTTCCATTTTCAGACCCAATCCGATCCGGTCATCGATGTGGGCCGCCGGATCGATCAAACGTATTATACCGCGAACCTCGGGGCCGCCTACATGATATCGGGAAAACTGACCGGCGGGGCCAAGCTGTATGGCAACCGCTCCGATTACTCGGGAGGCCTTTCCTCGACGGACGGACGTGCCACGGGCTACATGGATTACCAGATCGCACCCAAGACCTCCCTTGGCCTGGGCATCGCCGGCGGACGCCTCGACGTGGGCAAAGGCGCCAACCAAAATTACGAGCAGACATTGCTCCAAATCCAATATGCGCCCACGGCCAAATTATATTTCAACGGCCAGGCCGGGGAGGAATTTCGCGAATTCGACAGCACGGTCAGCAACCAGTCGCAGTTCGTCTTTGATTTGAACGGAAGCTTTAATCCCACCGACAGCACTGCATTCACGCTCACCAGCCAGCGCGAGACCCAAAGCTCGGCCGAATACGCGGGCGAGGACATCGTGCAGTCGGTCTATCAGGGAGGCGTCCGGCAGCGGTTCCTGCAAAGGCTCTACCTGTCGGCCAACGGCGGCCTCGTGCATGACAATTACGAGCGCAACGAACCAAGCGCAGCCATCGCCCGCCGCGATGACTATTATTTCTACAAAATATCCTCCTCCTGCGACGTGACCCGGCGCGGAACCCTCCAGCTATCTTATGAACACAGAAAAAATGACTCCTCCGTCGCCGCCTTCGGCTTTGCTGAGAATCTCGTCAGCTTTGCGGCTTCGTTTCTTTTCTGACCCGCTCCCTTCAAGACCGGGGAGCGGACGACACCTGCTTTTCGGGTGCATCGCACTGCTGCTGGCGGTCTGCACGCTGACCTGCGCCCATGGACAGGACACCGATGCGGGGCTGCCCGCGAAGGCCGCCAAAGCCAGCGAAGACTATAAAATCGCGCCGGCTGACGTCCTGGAAATCATCGTATTCCAGGAGGACGACCTTAAGTCGACTTTGCGGGTGTCCAACGAAGGCACGATTGTCTTTCCGCTGATCGGCACGATCTCGGTTGCAGGAATGACCACCCAAAAGACCGCCCGCACCATTCAGGAGCGCCTGGCCCAAGGCTATTTGATCAATCCGCAAGTCAGCGTGAATGTGACGGAATTTTCCAAGCGCCGGTTCACCGTTCTCGGCGAAGTCCAAAAACCCGGATCATACGACATGCCCGACCAGCAGGATGTGACCCTGCTTCAGGCCATCGGCATGGCGGGAGGCTATACGCGCATTGCCAATCCCTCGAAAGTGACCGTGATGCGAAAAAGCAACGGGAAGGATGAAACCATCCAATTGAATGCCAAAAGCATGGCGCATGGCCACGCCGAATCCGCCTTCACCGTGCTTCCAGGCGATGTGATCACGATCTCAGAGAGCCTCTTCTAGGCCGGTCCATTTGCCGATGGCCGTTCGCCAGCTTGCCGGTACAAAGAAAGACAGCCGGCCGCGTCCTGTGCCTTCCCTCAGCGGGTTTTGAAGTCGGCGGGCTCCATTTCCACTCCCGACTGGCGATCACGGCGCGAAGCCGTGGACAGGCTGCGGTATAATTCCAGGACTGCCGCAAACTTTTCTCGAACGTCGAACTGCGACTTTGCGATCTGCCGGTGGTTGATCGGCGCCGGGTCCGAGAGCTTTTCATGCCAGGCGGCGATATCCCGGGCAAATCCTTCGACATCGCCCGGCGGCGCCTTCCAGACATGCGAAAGCGGCTGGGCGAACAAGTCCATGGTCCCGGGTGCTTCACTCAAGATCATCGGCAAGTTGGAGGAAAGAGCCTCCAGAATGGCGAGGGAAAACCCTTCGTATCGCGAGGTGAGAATAAATCCATCCACCACCCGGTAGAAATCGACCGGGGCCGACATATAGGGCCGCCGAAAAACGCGCGCGCCAAGTCCCATATCCTGCACCAGCAGGTCCAGTTCCGGATCAAGCTCGCCTTTTCCCAAATGAAAGAGCGCGATCGGTTTTTCGGCGGCCACCTGGGCGAACGCCCGGTAAAGCGTGAGCGGATCCTTTTGGGCCGACGAACGCCCAATAAAACCCAGGATCGGTTGGTGCACCGGCAGGCCCATGGCTTCCCGCAGCCGCCGTTTTTCTTCAACTGAAACCGGGGAGAACAAATCCGTGTCGACCCCGTTCGAGCGCACATAGACGCGCGACGGCGGAATCTTCAAATGGGCGAGGGCAAAGGATTGTTCACCGGAAGAGGCGACGATGGTATAAGCCGTCCGCCCCAAGACGGCTTCAATTACATTATAGACCCAGTCCATCCGGCCCGGTTTCGGCCTCATGCCCACATAAGCGTGCGGATGATAAAACTGCACGGCCCTGACTCCGCAACAGGGCAGCATCCGCGCGAGAAATCCTGCCTTTGAACTATGGCTGTGAATGACGTCCGGCTTCACCGCCCGGGCCAGCCTGAGCAGCGAACGGAAGGCACCCCAATCGGAAAAAGCCGGCCGGTTGGCAGTGCGCAAATTCACCGTCAGGCCTCCATGCTCCTCGATCCACTCGACCAGTTTTGGCAGGCGGTCGCTCCCGCGCCGGTCGGAATAGGCCAGGTGCACGTCAGCGCCCTGCCCGACCAAAAAATGGCAGAGCATTTCCACATAACGGAAAACGCCGTCAACTCCCGGCTCCGATACAACCAGCACTTTCATGAAATCCTCCTTCTTGAGCCGCGGATGCGGCCGGTTCTGCGATTTCTTTGTAGACTTCCAGTAATTCGGAAACGTGGCGGTCAGAGGTCCATGGATCCCGCCAATACGATTCATAGGCGGAGCGGCCCAGCCGGGCCGCGAGGTCGTGATCGCCCGCCAGGGCCGTCATTTGATTCTTGAGCGACTCCACCGAGCCATGGGCGAAATAAAGCCCGTTGATATTGTTATAAATATAATCCGTGGCGGCACACCGGTCCGAAACGATCACGGGCACGCCGGCAGCGGCGGCCTCGAGCACGACCAGGCCGAGGGTTTCATACCACAAGGGAGGAAAGACCAGGGCCCGGGCGGTTTGCAGGTGGCGGCGGAGATCCGTCTGGTTCAGCCAGCCGGTGAACCGGCTGCCGGGGCAGATTTTTCGCACGGCCGGCATGAGTGCTCCATCGCCGATGAAAGTCGCGGCAACCCCGGAGGCCCGCACGGCCTCGGCAAACAGGTCGACTCCCTTCTCGGGCGAAAACCGCCCGATGAAGAGAAATTCACGGTTCTCCGCCACCGGTGCCGGCTCTGCTTTCACGCAATCGACGGGATTGCGGATGACCCTGGCCGGAGTCGCGGCCGGCAGATAGGGCCGCATGATGTTCAAGCTGAAAGCGGAGACACCAATGTAATAGGATGCCTTGTCCGGCAGCTGCAGAATCCGGTCTTGAATCACAGCGCGGGCATTGCGCCAAAGCTTATGGCCGTAGTTCCGGCGATCACAATTGCAGCGCCAGCATGAGAGCGAAAGCGGCTTTCGCTGGCAGATCTCGCGCGCGGGGTGCACGAAAAATACGCCGGTGGGGCAAGTGATGAAAAAATCATGCAGCGTGATGACCAGCCGGAACCCCATCTCGACGACGGCCGCCGGCACGAAGGGCGAAAGCGCCTGGCTCCAGGTGTGGGCATGCACCACTGTCCTGTCCGGGGATTTTTCCGCCAATACCTCGCGCAGCGCGCGCACCGCCCGCGTGTTTCTCCAGCCGCTCATAAATGCCTGCACCCGGCGCGGATTTTTCCCGATTTCCTCCTGCCCGAGACAAATCACTTTTAAGTTGGGCACGTCGTGCAGCTCCGGCGCGACCGGCCCGACACAGGTCAGCAACGTCACTGAAACACCACGTGCCGCCAGACCCAGCGCCGACCCGAGTGCGACCGCGGTAGAACCTCCCGTCAGCGACGCGTAATCATTCAAAATCACGACCTCCAGCGCTTCCTGGTTCATGGCCGTGATGCCCCTTCCTGGAGCAATTGATAGCTGGTGCGGAATCCCCGTGAACGCACCCTCGCCATGTACCGCGGCAGGTTGCACGTCCGATACCGCCAGCGTGCGACCTGCCTTTTCAGCCGGGAAACAGGAACGGGCAAATGCCGGCTGATGATCTCTTCCTGCTCGCGCATGGTCAGGGCGGTGTTGCCCGACAGCTGGCCGCCCCGGACGCGAAATTGCGCCACACAAGTCGGATAATAGCGGAATTCCTCGCCTGCGGCATAAGCGCGCAACCAGAAATCCAGATCCGCACAAAGCCGGTAACGTGTATCAAATTCCTGCAAGCGCCGGACCGTTTCACGACGAAACAGCATGCCCTGCTGCATGAGCGGACTGATGCCCTGCTGCAGCAGGGCGGGAATCCACACGGGGTTGCGCTCGGTGGTCACCAGGGAAATTTTCCGGTCCCTTTCGTCGATCAAGGCCACATCCCCGTAGATCACGGGCTCGGATGCAGCTGATCGCAGATGCCGGTAAAAAACCTCGCTGAATCCCGGCAGCAGCAAATCATCATCATTGATGTAGGTGAACCAGTCCCACTCCCCGGTGGTTTGGGTCAGGGCCGCATTGATCGCCCCGTAAATGCCGCCCTCCTTCCCGTTGTCGATCACCACCCGGGCGTGCGGAAACCGCACCTGGAGCGCCCGTTGTTTTTTCGCCGGCGCTGAGATGACATGGATGATGTCGAGCGGCTGCATGGCCACTGAATCCATGGTCCGGTCCAGGAAGACGGATTCGCCGAGGGTCGGCGTGACGACAAGAATGCGCCGGTAGTCGGACATCAGGGAGACTCCTTCGTGATGGTGACGGCCACTTGCGTCACATCGTAGTTGATGTTCACGGCAGGCCCGGGATCGACCGCGAAGTCCACAGTGGTGCCCGGATGCACGGTCTCGACAAAATCGAATGATTCCACGATCGGGTTTCCGTTCCCGCCGCCGAGCAATTTCCGGAACCGGCGCCGGCCATCCGACAAAATGCTCACCCCCACCCCGTCCCCTTGCGTGCCGCAGCGGAATTGACCGGCAATCCGCACGGGCCCGGCAAAGTCGCTCTGCCAGCGACGCACCACGGCAACGGGTGTCTGGCCTTCACTGGAGGGATGCTGGTCTCCTTTGGTCAGTGAGACGTAGGGATATTTGTCGGTCCAAATTTTCGCCCAATCGGTGGTCCGGCAGGTGCCCAATGGCCGGAACGCCGCGGAGCTGCCGATGAACACGCCATAAAACCATCCCTGACCGCCCTGGTGGGTCGAAAAATCACGCACCGAGTCGGCCAGGACCGTTTCCTTCACCTCTGCCGGCCGCGGCAGTCCCGTCAGTGGGCCGGTGACGAAAAGCGGCGAATCATCGAGGTTCAATTGCTTCGCGACGGCAATCGGTTCGCCCTGCAGACCGACCGCTGCCACCGCCCCGCTCACCGCCACGGTGATGGGCTTGAGCGACCAGATGACCCGCACTTGCTCACCCGTCGGCCGGGCGAACACCAGCGAGTAAAGATCGGCGGGGGTTTCTTCGCGCCGGACAAACCGCGCGTCATGCAACTGCCGGATCATGGTCGTCATCGCCACATACGCCGGCTTCGGCACGCGCTTCGCGTCGTCGCGCACCAGGCCCATTTTCAGGCCGTTGTAGTCGCGCAGCAAATACCAGTAGACGCGCGGCACATGGGCCGAGAAAAGGAGCGCGTAAGCCCGCACCAGAAACTTCGCCTGCTCGGTGTCGTCAATCGCCAGGTCGCCCGGCGCTGCGCTGGGTTTGGTTACCCAGCCGATTTCCGTCACCCAGATGGGCTTGGTTTTTCCATTATTATATTTTTTGACCAGATCCTGCAAGGCGGTGATCTCCGTTTCCAGGCCTTCGGGCGGCGAGCCGTACCGGTAGGGATGCACGGAAAGCACATCCATGAAGTCCAGGCCCCCGCCGGCCAGCAGTTCCTCCCAGTAGGGCATCGGAATACCGCTCGTGGCGCCCCCCGCAACGATCACATCGGGCCGCTCGCGTTTGATCGCGGTATAGGCCACCCGCAACATTTTCAGATAAGTGCCCGCCCGGTCGTGCAGCGCCGGCCCTTTGCAAAAAGTGCCGTTGTATTCGTTCCATATTTCCACCGCCCCGATTTGCTTTCCGTAGTGCCGCAAAACCTCCGTGCCGTAATGCGCGTAGGCGGTGAATCCCTCGTCGGTGAAGGGCGTGGATCCATTGTCATAATTTTTATTTTCAAAGCTCAGCACGATCAGCGGAGCGATCTGGTTTTGCTCCAGCCCCGCCATGTAGCGGTCGTATTCGGCGGGAAAGACAAATGTTCCCCGCTCCGGCTCCACTCGCTGCCAATATAATTCATCGCGGACGTCCGCCATCGAACCCTGGGCCATAAACGACATCCATGACGGATCCCATCCGTGGGCAAAGTGCGTCATGACCCCAAAGTGCAGCGCTTCCTCCGCCCGCCCATCGAGCGAAAGCACAGACCCGGCCGCCACCGCCAAAATCGGAAAAAATCCCGTGAGTACTTTCATGTCGTGACCAAATTGGGGCTTGCCGGCGGATGTCCGGCCGGCCGTGATCGGACGATTTCGCCGTAGAGCGATGCATATCGCGCGGCCTGCAGCCTTACCGTGTATTCCCGCTCGACCCGGGCCCGGCCTTCGATGGCCATGGCCGATTGCAGCCGCGGGTCCTCCAGCAGACGGCGCAGGCCGGCGGCAAAGGCGGAGGCATCGCCCGCCGACGCCAGCAACCCGGTCTGCCCATTGACCACCGCCTCGCCAATGCCGCCCACGTCGAACCCGACCACCGGCGTGCCGCAGGCCATCGATTCAATAATGGTATTGGGCAGATTGTCCTGCAGCGAAGGAATCGCGAAGACGTCGGCCGCGCTGTAGGCCGCCCGCAGTTTCTCGGGATCATGAAATGTCCCCAAGTGCCGGAAAAATGGCCCCGATAAAAGCGACGTATCGCCGCGCCCCAGCGTCACGAGCAGCAGCCGGGGAATATGCCGGATGGCGTCGAAGGCCTGCAGCAGGAGGCGCAGTCCCTTGCGTTGATCTTCGATGAAATCCGCCACGAACAGGATGATTTTTGCATCCGCCGGCAGGTTCAATTGCCGGCGCGCTTCGTCCCGCCCGACGGGATGATATTGCCGGGGATCAATGCCGTTGGGAATCACCCGCACGTCAAAACCGCGACACAGGGCGCTGCGCCCGGCTTCGCGGGCCAGCCAGCCGCTCGGGCACACGATCGTAAGCCGGGCCGGAGGGATGCGTTCGAAAATGCGCCGCTTGCGATCCATGACGCGGCGGGTCATGTCGTTTTCGCCCGACGATGTTTTCAGCTGCGGGCAGGTGCCGCACCGGTCGGTGTAACGCTCGCATGGACCACTGTAGTGACAGCCGCCCGTAAAGGCGTTCATGTCATGAAAGGTCCAGACCACCGGAACTCTCGCCGCTATCTGCGGCAGCGTGCGATAATCAAGCAGGTCGGCGACCCAGTGCAGATTCACCAGGTCACATGGCGGCAGCTGGGCCGCCAGGCGCCAGCCGGTCAGCGTCCATTCGGGAGTGAAATAAGCGCCGGCCTTCTGAAACGAAGGACGATGCCAGCGCCGGCCCAGCCGGAAAAGGACGCGCCCCAGCATCGCGGGAGCAGGCCTGGCCGGATTGTATTCCAAACTGTCCTCATCCGCACTGAATCGTTGCGCCACCATCATCTGGGAACGCACGCCCATTCCGGCCAGCGCATGATGCAGGCGATGGGCCGCCTTGGCCGCCCCGCCTCGCACGGCCGTGGTGCAGATCTGCGTGACCCTTAAGCCCGGAGTTTCGAGGCTGAAGCCGCCGGCCGGGGCCAGGCGGGACTGGCTGTCAGCGGTGACATCGATTGTGGATAAGGTCTTCAAGTGAGGGATGGACGTCGATTATGCCGATCACGTCTGGCTCTCCGCCGTCGCCGGCGCCGGCTCGACCAAATCAAAGCGGTTTTTTTGCCTTCCATAAACCAGGCGGAAAAACCGGATCGTTTCGGCAATGTTGCCGAGCAGCAAATAAGGCAGGAAGCCGATGATCATCCCGATCACCACGCCCTCCTGCGCGTAATGATGAACCAGCAGACTCATCAGGCCCGCACTGGCCGCGATGCTGATCACGGCATAAAAGGTCAGGCGGCGCACTTCCGACAGGCCGGCCAGCAGATAGCCGAAGGTCTGCTGCAAAAACACGAGCGCATTCCACAGGAAAAGCAGCCAGACCAAGGATTCGGACGGAAGGGCGCCATGACCTCCCACCCACAGGGCAAGCAGCTTCTTCGCGAACAGGGCACCAATCGCCATCGGCGCGATGGTGCAGAGCGCGGTGGCCCGCAGGGAAAAGAACAGCGTCCGCCGGATCCAATCGAATTCCCCCCGGGCCTTGGCATCCGAATAGGCCGGCCAGAGCGGCAGCATGAACGCGTTTTGAATGATCGCAAAAAGGTTGAAAAGCCGCTGCGCCAGATTGTAAGGCGTGACGGCGGCGGCGCCGAGGGAAGTCGAAATGATCAACTGCGGCAGGGAAAGCATCAGGACAAGCTGCACCTGCTGGACGCCGAAATACGCACCCAGTCCCAGCAATTCCCGGATCGTCGCCCAACGGCAATGAACCGAGTGCAGATTAAACCAGCCCAATTGGATGAGCTGCAGTGACAGCAAGCCGGCATTGGCCAGGATGAACGGAATCTGCGCCGCTGCGATGAACGCGGCCAGGCCCAGGTGCAAACGCGCGGCGAGCAGAACGCCGCCCAATGACCCGAGGCCGCCCAGCGCCTGGGCGATGTTGTGCATCCATCCGCGCTGCCGGCTGTACGCAAGCCGTTGCGCCAGCCCGAGCGGAAAATTCACGCAGAACAACAGCAGCGTGATCAGGATGGCATGCGGCGCCTGGGCCTGGACGACCGGATCCGTGAGATTGAAAAGCGCCGTGAAATTGAGCAGCGGCACCACCACCCCCACCACCGCCGCCAGGAGCAAGGCCAGGGAACCGAGAAACACGGCAACACTTCCGCCCAGCTCCCGCGCCAGACGTTCATTCCCGGATGCGAAGGCCTCGGCCAGTTTGTTCTGCGCACCCTGACCCATGCCGAAGTCGGCAAATGTGATCATGATGCCAATGCTTGTTAACGTCATCCAAAGCCCGAAGGCCTCGGCTCCTAGCGCCTTCACCGCAACGGGTACTTGAAACAGCTGGCAGCAAATTCCAATTGCTCTTGCCGTCAGCGACGTGGCAAAAAACATGCCCACCGCCTTGGACCGTCCGGAAAGCCGGCGAAAACGCTGCTGGATGAGGCCGAACGGATTCATCGGTCGAAAGGCTCCCCTTCGTTTGCCGCCAGACGCCCTTCCTTCAGCAAAAGCATGAGCCCGCAGGCCATGGCGATATAAACCCGATGCGCTCCCGAAAACGGGCTGCAGAGCAGATTCCACAATGCGGACAACACAAGCAGCGTGCAGAGCGGAGTAACCCGGGCCCAAGACTCGACAAAGACGATGCGGTAGAGCGCCCACAACAAACCCGCACCATAGATGAAAAAAAACGCACTGCCGAACAGGCCGCCCTCCGCCAGCGCCACCAGGATTTGCGAATGAAGCGCCACTGTGCCCGGATCTTCATTGGCCTCGGGAAAGCCGCCCACATGAGCCTCCCTTCCCCGCTCACGCTGGATCAGGAGGAAATTGTCATAGACGTCGGAATTGCTGAACCAGGAACCATGACCGATGACGGGGGATTCTTTGATCGCCTCGACCGCCGCCGTCACCATGGCCGACCGCTCAATATCCGAACGCGTGGCCCGTTCGCCGCCGCTTCGCGTGTGTCCGTAAACCCATAAAATTGCGACTCCGATCAGCACCGCCCCCAATGGGGCCAGCCACAGCCTGAATCGCGCCGGCATCATCTGCAAAAACATCAGCATGCCCGCCAGCAGGCAGATGCCGCCCAGGCTCCGGTAGTCCAAGGCGAAATGCAGCACGCCCATCGCTGAGGTGGCGACCATCGCCATGAATGGACCCGCGAAGGGCGCGGCCCAGAATACAAAAAAGGTCAGCGGACTGCCGACGCCAAATTTCCACATGTCCCCAAACATCGGGCCGAAGATTGCCGTGCTCACGAGATCGCCCAGGCATTGCCCGAACAGGAAAATCAGGAAGTTCCGGCGCGAGCAGCCAAAGAGATAAGCCAGGGCCAGAATATCGACGGCGAGAAAGACCATCCGGCTCCAGCCACGTGCCATGTCGTGCATGGAACTTTGGCGGTAAAGATCCGAAAAAATGTAACCGCCCAGGGACACGACCTGCGCGGCCATCAAGCCCCATAGAAGCGGGCTCCGTAACAACGGGCCCGGCCAGGTGTGGTTGAAAATCACGCAAAGAAATGTCCAGCCCGCGGCGAGGACCAGGATGATCTCGCCCACCGGCATCTCTCCACCCACTGAAACCGTAAACGCGGTGAGCGAACCGGCCAGAAACGACGCCCAGGCCGATGTCGAAAGCAAGAGCGGCGGCCGCAGAACCTCCTCAGGATGCTCCATCCTGTCATCGGCTGCCGGAATTGACTGTGACGTAAAACTTTGAGCGTGGACGGTCATTGCTTTTGTGGGGATGGCTCTCACGTCCGCATTTTCGACAGGCCGGCGGCGCGCCCGGAAGGAACCGCTTCATGCAGAATCTCCGCCACCTTTGGCCCGGCCACTTTCCAGGAAAGTCGCGTGACCGACTCATTGAGGGCCCGCAGGGCCAGGGCCCGGTATCGCGCCGGGCTGCGTGTCATCGCCAATATGTATTCGGCATACTCGCTTCCATTCGCCGCGCAGCTGAACAACCGGCCATTCACGTCATTGACAATAATGGAGGGAATTCCACCCACGTCCGTGGCCAGGCAGGGAAGACCAAAGGCGGCGGCTTCGGAAAAAACAATCGCCGATGCCTCGGCCCGCGAGGGCAGGATGAAAAAGTGGCTCCTCCGGTAAATCTCGTTGATCCGCCGGCGTCCTTCGGGCGTGCCCTTGCCGATGAAGGGAATCACCTCCACGCAGGGCGGGAGCAGGCGGGGCCGTGGAGGCTTGCAACCGACTATGGTCAGGCGGGCGTTGCAGCCGCGGGCCTGCAGTTCCTCGACCGCCTGCACCGCCACATCCACACCCTTCCTCTCCCAATCAACGCCAATCAGCAAAAGATTGCATTGCTGGAAATCCCGGGCACGGATCACATTTGCGATCTCCTCCGGATCGGGCGGCTTGTGAATATTCGCCCCATAAAAGACAACGTTGAGCTTCGCCGGATCAAAATCATAATATTCCTGCGCACTGCGCGCCGCCCAGTGGGTTGAATAAATGATACGTGTGCACCGGTTCAACGCCAGCTGCTCCACCTGGTGGCCTTCAAGGAGACTGGCCGGGGCCAGGTTGCTGAACGACTCGTAAAAGCCGAGCAAAGCCCCGAAACAGGCGTCGGTGTATAGGATCGTGGGCAGTTCAGTTTTCAAAAATGCCAGCAGCCATGTGCTCACGCTGAACACCGCATCAACCGGCGGACCCGCGGCCAGACGTTGCTCGATCTGCCGGGCATAACCCTGCAGAAGCTTTTCGTTGCAATACCGCAGGTAGCGCTTCCGGTGCAACAGGCGCCAATAGAAAAAGCGCATCCAGCATTGGGCCTGATGGCTTTCCTCACACCAGATGATCTGCGTTTCGACCCCTGCATCCTCCAAGGCTCGTTTGGTGTAAAACGGCAGTCCCGACCACGAGCCGGGGCTCCGTGGATCCAGGAACTTGTTGGCGAGAAAGGCGACGCGCATGGAGAGTGGATATTATGAATTGGTCCTGGCCAGACGGTTGCCGCCCGACCTGGGGCAGCACTCTGCGACCCGCTCGAGATATTGGCGGCAAAAGGCGCCCCAATTCAGGCGCCGTTCGAATTCAAAGAAGGCCTGGCGGCACAACTGCTGGTATTGTTCGCGATTCGCGAACGATGCGCTGATCGCCTCGGCATAGTCGGAGGCCGGCGCAGACAGCGGGAGAAGCAATCCGTTCCGGCCATCCCGGACGATCGATGGAATTCCGCCCGTGGCGGTCGTCACGACGGGAAGCCCGAAGGCATTGCCCTCGGCAAAAATCATTCCATAGGCCTCGGCCCGGGATGGCACAAAGACGTAATGCGCACCGGCGAACAATCGGCTGAACTTATAAACTTCCGCCGGAATGCCGGAATTGAGCACTCCGTGCTGCCTGATCCACGTCAGATTGCAATGATGGCGGGGCACCTGGCAGCCGACCACATCCAGTTCGACACGATAGCCCGATTGGATCAGCCGCTGGGCGGTCGCGACGACCAGTTCGCCTCCTTTCCGCTGCCAATGCCGCCCGACAAAAAGCAGACGCAGGCAGCTGCGCGGACGATCCTCGATCCACCGCCATACCTGCTCGCGCTTGTTTTGCCGGCCAAAATTCGCCCCAAACGGGATGACGGACACCTTGTCGGGGTCCGTTCCGTAAAAATCTATGGCCGACCGGGCGGCCCAGTCCGAGGGATAAACGGCCAGCGCCGTCCGCGCGAGCGCCGCCGCTTCCTGGCGGTGCCCCTGCCGGAAGTATTCACGGGAGACATTGGTGAAGTCCTCATAATAATCGACCAGGTTCGCAAAGGTCGCATCCGCGCAAAAGGTGACCGGCCGGTCGGTTTGCAGCCGGGAAACCACCTCGGAACCCGGGCTGAATATGACGTCCACGTTCTTTCCCGACATCTTCGTGGAGAATTCCTCGGCAAAGGAGGCCAGGTATTCCGGTTCACGATCCCAACGATAATAGCGCCCCTTCAACCGGTATAATATTTTTTTAGCCAGCCACCGGGGCGACGGCTTTATCTTCAGGGGAAACACAGGCTCGATTTCCACACCCAGATTCCGGAGCTCGGCCAGAATGGAGGCCGGGCGGCCGGACTGCACTGACGGATTTTCGGCATCCCGATGAAAGAAATAGGCGATTTTCATTTCCCGGGACTCAGCAAGCGTTCTTCTTTTTGAAAAGGGTCATAAACATGATCTGGAAGTCCAGAAGGAGACTCCAGTTTTCGATATAATACAGGTCGCAGCGGATGCGTTCGTTCAAATCCGTGTCCCCGCGAAATCCGTTGACCTGAGCCCACCCTGTGATGCCTGGCTTGATGTTGTGCCGTGCATTATAGTGCGGAATCTCCTCCTTGAAAATGCGGATGAGTTCGGGACGTTCGGGACGCGGCCCGACGAGGCTCATCTCGCCTTTGATCACGTTCCAAAACTGTGGCAGCTCGTCGATGTTCCACCGCCGCATGAAGCCGCCGACCCGCAGCCGGCGCGGATCATCCTTCACCGTCCAGCCCACCCGGCCGTCGCGCTCCGCGTCCATTTTCATGCTCCGGATCTTATAAATCCAAAAAGGTTTGCCCGAGCGCCCCAGCCGGCGCTGCCGGTAGATAATGGGGCCGGGGCTTTCCAAATAAACGAGCGCGCCGAACAGGGTGATGACGGGCGCACTCAGCATCAGGCCGACAATGCCGCCCAGCAGGTCGACCATCTGCTTGATCAGGACATTGAGCGGCAGATCGAGCGGGAAATGCGCATTGCCGAGTACCGGCACGCCACTGACGGTTTGCAGGTTAAGGCATGACAGAAAGATCTGGAAGCAATTGGGGATGACCTTGAAATCGATCATCTCTTTCTCGCAAAGATTGGCCAGTGCCACGGTTTCATCGGTCGAGGGGTTCAGATCCGCGAGGACAACCATGTCGATCGCATGTTCCTGCAGCACATCAGCCAGTCCGTCTTCATCGCCCAGCCGGCGGATGAACGGGGCGGTCCGGTCCGGCACGAAGCCCTGCCCCGACGGCACGTAGCCGGTGATTTCATACAAATGACGCCGGTCGGCCATGACCGCCTTCGCGATGGAGAGGGCGGATTCCGACCAGCCCACAAAGAGAATGCGCTGCCGCAACCGTTCGGCGATCGAATCGCTGCTGATGATTTTGCACAAGAGCAGGCGCCAGAGGACCAGCATGGTGGTCGTCACCGAAAACGCGATCAGCACGTAGATGCGGCTGATCTCCCGGTCATAACGCAGCAGCCAGGACAACGCCATGTAAGTGAAGAACCAGCTCAGGGCGGCCTTGATGACCACCGGCACGGTTCGCCGGAGATTGAGCATCAAAGGCAGGTCATACAGCTTCCGATGAGGCAAAAAAAGGACGAACAATATCGTGCCAAAAACGACGTTGGGAAAATATTCCGTCCAATGGACGGCGGTGGCCCTGATGCCAAAATGAGCGAGTTGCGTCTCAAAACGCAGCCAGCTGCTGAAGGCCAGCGAGAGGAATATCACCAAGGCATCACCCACCAAGCCGGCCAGCAGCACGGGCGTTGATACATGGCGATCCCGGATTTTCTTATCGTACGGGATGACCGCAGATTTAACCGCTATAGCTTGATTCATTATTCATCCACTCCCTTCCCCTGGGAGGCATCAGGACTTTCCTCCGTTGCCATAATAATAATAGCGACTCGCGCTCGTCGCCTTGTTTAATACGACGCCAACGGGGTTGCGCTTGGCGATTTCGTCGAGCGATTTGATCGCCCGTCGAACCTGCCGCCGGGGGGTATGACCGGCGTAAACGACGAGGCAGATCGTCGAAACGTTTTTTGCGATATAAAGCGTGTCGCTGACCGCCATCAACGGGGCGGTATCAATGACCACCCGGTCGAAGTCGGCCCGCGCCCGCTGGATGATGTCGCGCAATCCGTCCTTGCCCAGCAGTTCGGATCCTCCCGACCGGTGCTTCCGGTCGCCAAGACAGAAAAGGTTCGGGATCGGGGTCGCCTGCACGGCTGCCGGAAACAGATCCGGCTGCTTCAGGCAGTCCGTCAGCCCCGGTTTTTCGTTCCAATCAACCAGGATGCGCTGCAGACCCGGCCGCCGAAGATCGCCATCAATCAAAAGGGTCTTGAATCCCTGCTGGGCCAGCGCGGCCGCGGTGTTGAGTGAGCAGTAGCTCTTGCCCTCTCCCGGAACCGCGCTCGTGAAGAGAATGACCTTTTGCTCCTCGTCGTCAGGCAGCAGGGAAAGCGAGGTCCGCAGGGAGCGGAAGGCTTCCGCTTGGGCGGACGCCGGATACTTTATGGCCACCGGGCTGGACGTCAGGCGCCGATGCCGCGAGAGCGGAACCGTGCTCAGCACGGACAGGCCAAGGAATGACTCAGCTATGTCGACCGATGAAACGGTGTTGTCCAGGGCGTGCGTGACCAAAGCCGAGCCGCAGCCAAGAAAAAGCCCGGCCGCAACCGACAGGGCCAGCAGCAGTTTTGCGCGGGGCCGGGCCGGCAGGGTCGGCACCAACGGCTGCGCAATCATGCGAATGTCGATGCCATCAGCATTGTTGAGGGACATGAGGCTGTGCCTCACGTCCATCTGCTTGAGGTTGGCCAGCACCTTTTGATAGATGTCGGTGTTCGCCTCGACGTCCCGTTCCAGCGCGTGATAAGGGATTGCGATCCGGCCGAGTTCAAGGGAGGACTGCTCCTGTTCGGCCAGGGCCCCTTTCAAGGCCTCTTCCGTCGCCTTGGCGGATTCGTAGGATTGCAGAATCCGGTTGCCAGCCTTGTGAATGCTGGTGCGCAAAGAGGAGCGAAGGTCCTCCAGCTGGCTCTGCGCCTGAATCATTGTGGGATGAAGCGGACCGTAACGTTTGGCCAGCGTGGCCACCTGGGCATCCTGCAGGGCAATCTGTTTGCGCAGATCCACGATTTCCGGAAGCTCGCCAATGCTGCGGATGCCCAGCAGCTGCTCGGGATCGGAATCGGCCAGCTGCCGGACCTGTTTGGCCTCCGGCTCCATCGCCAGACTGGTATTTTGGGCCGTGGTGACCTGCTGGTTCAATTCACGAAGACGGTCGACCACAATGTTTTGCTGCTCCTCCAGCGACACCGCATTGTACCTGTCACGATAAGCCTGCAGCTTTTCCTCAGATGCCTTGAGCACCTCACTGTCCCGCCTAGCCTCGGCGAGAAGGAGCTCGCGGGCGGAAGCCAGGTCGTCGCTCCTCTCCCCCCAGGATTCCTGGAAAAATTCATCGACCACCGCCTGCGCGAGATGCTGGGCCTTTTTCGGATCGTGATCCTCGACCGTCACCAAAATCAAACGGCTTCCCCGCACCAGGCTGACCGAGATCTTGGCCGCGAGCCGGTTGACCAGTTCGACGTCCGAATACGACCTGGCCGCCACCGCCGGAGGCGGAGCGGGATCCAAATTGCTGAGATCAATGTAGCGATCCGCCTTGATCAGCTTGAGGAAATCGTGGGCATTCCCGGCGAGCCATCGACTGACTTCCGTTTTTGAAAAAGCGCCCTCCGGCTGGGCTTGGATGAAATCAGGATCATCGGCAAGGCCGTTGCTTTTGATCACCCGCAACAGGACCGACTGGCTGGCGATTTTCAGCTCGATGGTCTTGAGGATGTCCGAGGTATCAAAATTCGTGGGATTTGGATTCGACCCATCATCCGGTGCCACCGTCGCCACTTCCATGAGCGCGGATGACACATAAACCGGACGGGCCCGGCGCAGATAAAAAAGCACCACCCCCACGCAGAGCAGGATGCAGAAAAAAATCTTCCAGAAATTATTTCTGAACAGGCCCAGGATCTCCCGCAAGTCGATCGTGCCCGGGTCTCGTGACCTCACGTGTTCGGCCTTCATATGGGGAAGGCCTTTTGATGTCTGGAATTCGGTTCGCATTAGTTTGGATTCTGCCGCGCCGGACAAACTTTTATTTAATTTATACGGTGATGTTTGAGTGCAGTCAGTTGAGCGCGCCGGTAGAACAGGCCACGCGCGGTTTGTTCCGCGCCATGGCGTGGGATGTTTCCCTCAATTTTTTTCACGAAACGCCTGAAAAACCGGGCGAAGGTTCCGCGGTCTTGCGGCCGATCCCGTTTTAGCAGCTCAGGCGCGGTCGCAGGCCAGGGCCTCGACATTGATCGTCCGGGCGATCTCGGTGAGCCGCTCGTCCGTGCCGGCCTCCTCGGAGAGCGTCTGTTGCAAAATCCCGGCCGCCCTCGTAAAGCCGAGCAACTCCGCAAAAGTTCTAACCGTGCCGTAACAGGCGATTTCGTAATGCTCAACGCGCTGCACGATGGCAATGAGGGCGGCGTCCTTCACCATCGGATCAATCTCCGCCGCGAGGTATTGGCCGCCTTCGGCAATGAGGCTCTTCATTGCCTTGGAGACCCGGCCGGAGTCCTGTTCGCCAAATGGTTCCAAAATGCATGCGAGCCGCTCCGCGTGGATTTCAGTCTGGCGAAGATGGTCGCCGAGGACGATTTTCAGCGATTCATCTTCAGCGCTTTTTTCCATCACGGGAAGCGCCTTCAGAAGCTGCTGCTCTGCGTCGTAGAGATCGCGGAGTGCCTCAAGGTAGAGATCCTGGAGTGTATTGAGCATGGGCATGACGAGACAGGTCTGATGGTTGGAGAGAGGACGGATGATGTGACGCGCGGAAAATCAAACGCCGCACTTCACAAGATCCACCCTTGGTTCAGTCATACTGGCATCGACCATGCCAACTTCCCGGCCTCGGCGCTAAGCGCGTGCAATCCAATGACAAACCGCGGATGGCACCGGCCGCGCCCAAACAGAGGGACGGCTTTTTGCATGCCGGCCCATGCCGGCAAAAAGCATTATGCAATATGTCGTCAGTGAGTGTGGCCACCGAGACCGGCCGGCTGATGCGATTACCGCAGCGCCCGATCGTCACGGGAATTCCAAGGCCGCCCTACTTCGGGCATCCGGCGGCCATCATCTCTTTGCCGCCGCGGGCGGTGTCGATTTGGAAGAGGTGGAATTTCCCGGCGCAACTTTTGACTCATCCGTCATCGGCAAATCCGCCGGCCCCGCGCGAAATCCATTCTCATCTTCATGGCCCTCTGACGAACGTCGAATAAGGAGCAGGACAAACGCCACACAAGCGCCTAAAACGAGGGATAAAATAATGACGATTTTTGACATGGAAACCGGCTGAGCCAAGCCAAGCCCGCTTCCCTGCCCTGTTCAACTAATTATCGGGAGGCCATGAATAAGTTTTGCTTCATTCCCGAAAAGAGAAGCCGGTCGGGCTCTGCCAGCCATTTGCCATTCATTTTCAATTGAAAATGGCCGATGAAGCCCTGCAGTAATTGGCCTGCAGCCTTGCACAATGTAAAAAGCAAAGCGCGGTAAATTCCAGGAATTTACCGCGCTTGTGTCTTTCAGTGGATATTACTGGCCGACGAAGGTGAGTTTGTCGGCGGTGATGAGGAAGGCGGAGGAGGACGCGTTCTTGCCGGTGACGGTGAGCACGATGGAGTGCGTGCCGGTGGCGAGGGTGGCGTTGCCGA
>Ga0210388_10000033_pt1 | contig 224362 bp, 237 predicted proteins | sample IncBWC19OmetaG_FD_155485 | JGI IMG/M metagenome (GOLD analysis project Ga0210388, IMG submission 155485) | Forest soil microbial communities from Barre Woods Harvard Forest LTER site, Petersham, Massachusetts, United States - Inc-BW-C-19-O ...
AGATCGCATTGCCGGAAAGATCGGTCACCACTTTTACGACGTTGGGATTAGTGACTTCCTCGGGAAGCTCGATCCTCTTTTTGAGCGTGCCCATGGGGATTTCATCATCCTCAATCAGGCCGAGCACAGCCGTATCGATCGCCGAAGGATCGATCAACGGCTCGTCGCCCTGAATGTTGACGACGATATCGGCGTTGGAAGCGGAGGCGACTTCGGCTACACGATCGGTACCCGAAGGGTGATCTTCGCGCGTCATCACTACACGCGCGTGGAACTTTTCGGCTTCAGCGCGGATGCGGTCGTCATCGGTCGCGATGGTGACGCTAGTCAGATAGCGCGCCGCCGAAGCCCGCTCCCAGACATGCTGGAGCATGGACTTTCCGCCGATAGAGACGAGGGCTTTCCCTGGAAAACGAGAGGAGGCGTACCGCGCGGGGATTACGCCAAGAATGCGGAGCGGCACACTCGATTCTAGCAAGTTGGGGGGCGGATTGGTAACGGTTTTCGGGCGGCGGGCGTTTTGAAATACTTTGGCAAGCCCGGTTATCTCTAAGTTGGCACCGTTCGCAGTTATTTTACATTTAGCCTTAGACTAACTGGCCCGGTCCGCTGGTATACTGTTGGCAGATTCCTGGAGGATTCGATGCGTTCCGCTCAAACGCTCGGACTCGTAACGATTTTAACGGCTGCCCTCGCGCAGCAACCACCCATCGACATCAAGCCGCGTATCAAGGGTCCGGTGGCCCCCGCGGCGGAAACGTCGATCGACCGCAAGGCCAATATCCGCGTGGATACTACGCTGGTGTTGATTCCGGTGGCGGTGACCGATCCCATGATGCGCTTCGTTACCGGCCTCGACAAGGAAAACTTCAAGGTCTATGAAGACAAAGCCGAACAGGTGATCACTCAGTTTTCGAGTGAGGACGCGCCGCTTTCGGTGGGGATTGTGTTCGATACCAGCGGTAGCATGGGCGCTAAACTCATGAAATCCCGGCAGGCTGTGACGCAGTTTCTCAAAACCGCAAATCCGGAAGACGAGTTTTTTCTGGTCTGCTTTAACGATCGCCCGGAATTGCTGGTTCCTCTGACACCGGATACCGAAGAGATCCAGAATCGCCTTACGTTCACGCAGGCTAAGGGGCGCACCGCGCTGCTCGACGGTGTCTACATGGCGATGAATCATTTGAAAAAGGCGAAGAATCCGCGTAAGGCGCTGCTGATTATTTCCGATGGAGGCGATAACTCCAGCCGTTACACGGAGACGGAGGTTCGCAACGCCGTGCGCGAATCCGACGTCCAAATATATGCCATCGGTATTTATGAACCAATGGCTTCGCGCGGCCGGACGCCGGAGGAGATGGGCGGTCCGAGTATGTTGCGCGAGCTATCGGAGCAGACCGGCGGCAAGGATTTCGGGGTCGACAATCTGGCGGAGCTGCCGGACGTGGCGGCGAAGATCGGGCTGGAGCTGCGGAATCAATATGTTCTGGGCTATACACCGAAGAATCTGGTGAAAGATGGCAAATACCGGCGGGTGCAGGTTAAGCTGGTAAAGACGGTGGGATTGCCCCCGTTAAAGCCTGCGTTCCGAACGGGATATTATGCACCTACGCAGTAACCTATTTTTTGCGTCCGCTTTTTTGGGCGCCATTGCCTTCGCGCAGACGCCTCCCCCGGCCCAAGATGATCCGGCGATTTTCACTTCCGATACCAAGCTGGTTCCGCTGCACGTCAGCGTGATCGATAAGAACGGCAAGCTGATCACCAATCTGCCGCAGTCCGCGTTCAAGGTTTTCGAAAACAATGTCGAGCAGCCGCTGAAGATTTTCAATCGTGAAGACGTGCCGGTGTCGATGGGGATCATTATCGATAACAGCGGCAGCATGCGCGAGAAGCGGCCTAAAGTGGCGGCGGCGGCGCTCGAGTTGATTAAAGATTCCAATCCTCAGGATGAGGTTTTCATCGTGGACTTCAACGATGTGGCTTATCTGGACGCGCCGTTCACCAACAACGTCAAGAAGCTGGAACAAGTGCTGGATAAAATCGACACACGCGGCGGGACGGCGATGCGGGACGCCATCAGCATGTCGATCGACTACGCCAAGGAAAACGGAAAGAAGAGCAAGAAAGTGCTGCTGGTGATCACCGACGGAAACGACAACACCAGCAACGAAACTCTGGAGCAACTGATTCGCAAGGCTCATCAAAGCGAGGTGTTGATCTACTGCATCGGCCTGCTGAGCGAAGAGGAGCCGCGTGAGGCGCGCGCCGCCAAACGCGCCTTGAACGAACTTTCCTCGATATCGGGCGGCTTGTCTTATTATCCGAAGACGCTGTCGGAGGTCGAGACCATTACGCCGCAGATTGCGCATGAAATTCGCAATCAATACATTTTGGCGTACACGCCGTTAAACTCCGCGCTAGACGGCACGTTTCGTGCGATTAAGGTGACGGTGAAAGCTCCGGGGAACCCGACGGTGCGCACGCGCAACGGTTATTTCGCCACGCCTGTGCCCGCCGTGAAGCCTGCCAAGGGAACGGGACCCGGCGATAAATAATGTTAAGGATCGCCTGGCGGCTATCGAAAGGATACCGCCTGCGTCCGTGGCGCAGTCCATATCTCCGCTGGAGGATCGAAACCTACTGGGGCTTGCATGCAGACCGCATCGGCGCACGCGAGTTTTTCCGGATTGCGTGGCGGCAACGGCACGACCTGATTCGCTATCTGCGTTGGGCGGATAGAATGGATCGATGATCAAAGCCTTCCTTTCTATTGCGGCTCTTGCGGGCGCGCTCCACGCACAGGCGTATCGCTTCGGCCATGTGTGGGACGGCGAAAAGCTGCTCACTAACGCCGTTATCGTCATCGAGAAAGACCGGATTAAGAGCGTCGGCGCCAGTGACGCCTCTGCCATCGATATGAGCCGCTACACCGCGGTGCCCGGGATGATCGACGTTCATACGCATATGACTTATGTGCTCGAGACTAACCGCATCGGGCAAGCAGGCCGCGGGGCGGCTACGGTTTATCTTTCGCAGGACAACGCGAAAAAGACGCTTGAAACTGGGGTAACCACGGTCCGGAACCTGGGCGCGAGCGACTACGCGGACATCGCGATGCGCGATCTGATCAACGCGGGGATGATGCCCGGTCCGCGCATGTTTGTTTCCGGCTATGGATTGCAAATCACGCGCGGGGGGCGCGGCGGAGGTCCGGGAACAGCGGATGGCGTCGCGGAGGTTCTGAAAGTAGTTCGGCAGCAGGTCGGGGCGGGCGCCGACGTGATTAAGATGTACGGGTCAACAGGATCGGGCCAGGATGTTTCGGGCGATCAAACGTTCACCTATGAAGAAATGAAGGCCGCGGTGGACGCGGCGCACGCGCTCGGCAAGCGGATCGCGATTCATACTTACGGGCCTGCGGGCGCGCGCGACGCCGTTCGTGCGGGCGCGGATTCAGTGGAGCATGCCACCGACATGGACGATGCGACTATCGCCGAAATGGCGCGGAAGAAGATTTTCTACGTGCCGACTATCGACCACAATCGCTACTACGTGGATAATGCGCAAATGCTCCGCTACCCGTCCGGCGCCACGGGGCCCTTGAACAATTTCATTGCCCGCAATCTGGAAACCGCGAAGAAAGCCTTTCGCGCCGGCGTGCGATTCGCCATGGGCTCGGACGCGGTGTACACCATGTTCGGAGAAAATACGCGCGAATTGGCGTGGTTCGTCAAAGCCGGGATGACTCCGGAGCAGGCTCTAAAGACGGCCACAACCGACGCGGCTGAACTGATGGGAATCGAGGATCGCCTGGGACGATTGAAGCCCGGCTACCTGGCGGACATTGCCGCGATCGATGGCAATCCACTTGAGAATATCGACGCCGCGATCAAGAATGTCCGCTGGGTCATGAAGGGCGGAGCGGTGGTGGTGGACAAGACGAAATAGCCAAGGGCAGACGAGGGCGTCTGCCCCACACAAACCACCTCAGCGTGGCTGACTACTGAGTAGAATCATCGCTTCAAGAGCTCTCGCGCGTTGGACGTCGTTCATCACCATGTAGCGATGTTTTCCGCTGGACGAGGCGATCAACGTCGTTACGCCCTTTTCATCTACCTGGATCGTGCCCGGTTCCGATAACGAAAAATACCCGTCGTTCTGGCGGACTGCGTAGAGCGCGGCCGTGATGTCCCACGTCGGCCGGTCGTAGGGAAATTTTTGATAGTTTCGATACGCCTCGGCAACCGGATGATTCGCGGGGAAATCCCGCACGATACTCGATGCTGGGAACAGCATCGAATTGCCGATCTCGAATCCACTGGTGACGATGGGAGTCGGCCAATCGCGGAGCAGCTTCTGGGCGGAGGGAATATCCATCTTGATATTGAACTCGGGGTTGCGTTTCGCGAAATCGCCGGCCATCATCACCAGCAGCTTTACTTTTTGGCCGACTAATTCACGCGATTGGTCGAGCAAATGGGCAAGGTTGGTGCTGAATCCTACCTGGATAACGGTCACGCTATGATCGGGCGCGGCCTCTAAGGCCTTCTTCAGGACAGCAACCGCGTCAGGAGCGTCCGCGCCGCTCAAAATCCTGTGGGGATAAACAAATGAGCCGTCCGGCCGTTTGCGCTCGGCTGGTACACGGATCATCGCGCTATCTTCCGGAGTCACACCGCTGCCCTTCACCATCCCGATGGGGATATCCGGCCGCTTGTAGAAAGTATTCACCAGGTCGATATACGGAGCGGCCCACGGATTGTCCTTCGTAATCGTCACCGCGATAATGCGGCACTCGCCGCGGCTCTGAAGCGCGTGCAGTACGGCGAGCGCCAGCGCATCGTCGATGTCGTTGCCCATGTCCGTGTCGAATACGACCGGCGCTTGCCCCGAAGCGATGGCGAAGGCCAGCAATAATAGAAGAAGATGCCGCATAAATTCCTATCCATCTTACTGCTCGCGTTGGCACTATGCGCTTGCAAGGATAAGTCTGCGAAGCCGCTTTCGAACGCGCCGGCCGAACGGTATAAGCTCGATGGCGTCGTCGTCTCACTCGATCCGCAAGCGCGTATCGCGAAGATTAACGGTCAGAAGGTCGAGGGCTGGATGGAAGCGATGACCATGGAATACCCGGTAAAAGAGGGTTTCGACACGCTGCACGTTGGCGATCACATCACCGCAACGATATTCGTGCAAGGTCTCAACTATTCGATCGGCGAAATTCGTCAGGCCCGGTGAGTGTGGGGATGCGTGTGAATACCCAGTGCCGGATGCGCGTGCCGATGCTCATGAATCAGATTGCTGTTGCGGAGCAGCGCTTCGTTTTCAAGAATACCGGCCGGCGCCCCGTGCGCGATCAGCTTGCCGCTCTGTAGCAGGAAGCAGTCGTCGGCGATATCTTCCACCAGGCCCAGATCGTGCGTGGCGGTGATCACGGTCTTCTTGCCATCGCCCCAGCCGATCAACAGGTCGATGATCTGGCTCTGGCTCCGCGGATCGAGCGCCGCCGTCGGTTCATCGAGCAGCAGCACTTCCGGATCCAGCACCAGAACGGACGCGATCGCGACGCGCTTCTTTTCGCCGCCCGACAGACGGTGCGGCGGACGATCTTTCAGGTGAGTAATCTCGAGAGTTTCGAGCGTCGTTTCCACTCTTTGGCGAATCTCGTTCTTCGACCACCGCATTTGCAGCGGTCCGAACGCCACCTCATCGAAAACCGTCGGATTGAATAGCTGCACGTCAGGATTTTGAAAAACCAGTCCCACGCGGCGGCGGAATGCGAGGGCAAATTTGTCGTCCTCAAGACTTTCGGAATCAATCTTGTCGCCCCGAAACGAAATTGTCCCTGAATCTGGGAAGCAGAGCCCGTCCAGCATTCGCAAGAGCGTCGATTTTCCGGAGCCGTTTGCGCCTAGAAGCGCACTGCGCTTGCCTTCGGTGATATCTAACGAAACGTGATCCAGGGCGACCACGGAGCCGTAACGAAACGTCACGTTTTCGACCCTAAACATCAGCGTCCCACCCAGATTACGGCTGCCGCGATGGCGAAAAAGAAGAACAGCCAGCACAAGTCGAGCAGCCGCATTTCGAAGTCGTCGAGCATATAGACTTCGCCGCGAAAGCCGCGCGATTGCATGGCCAGATGCACGTCGGCGCTCAGATGATAGCTCTTGCTGAGCAGTACTCCGACGGTTGCGGTCGCAAGGCGCCTTCGGTCCGGAGCTTCCAAAACACCTACCCGGCGGCTCTCCCGTGATTCAAACATATCGAGAGCGGTTTCCAGGATCAGGAAGAGATAGCGATAGGTCATCCCGAGAATCACGACGAAAACCACCGGCATACGCAGAACGCGCAGAGCCTTCAAAATATGCGCCCAGCGCGTGGAGAGCACCAGCAGCGTGGAGAGGCTCACGGCGGTTTCCGCCCGCAGTAAAAGATAGCTCGCCGTGCGGATACCCTGCTCGGTTACCGGCCAGTTCGCGTAAAGGCGTGTACCAGGGGTGATAAAAATGGCCGGCAGCGCGAGGCATCCGGTGAACAGCAGCACCGGCGTCCAAACCCAGCGCGCGAGATCGAGCCATGAGATTCGCGAAGCTATCGCAAGCCCCGCCGCGAGAAGCAGAATCGCGCCGATCGCGATCAGGCTGTGGGTCAGCGCGACCGAAACGATCATGGCAAGCATTCCCGCCACCTTGACGCGCGGATCCACCCTTTGCAGCAATCCGTCCGCCCGCGCGGAGTCTTCGGCAAGAGCTGCGAAATTCATGCCTTGCGACAGACTGCCGATGGTCCTCTCGACAAACGACCGTCTCATGACCGCAGCCGCGTAAAAATCCACGTTCCGCCGAGAAACGCCAGGACGATCAGCCCGGTTCCCAGCATGGCCGACAAAATATATCCGAGCTGCGCGCTTTTCAAAATCGGCGGGGCGTACCGAGGCATCGGCGCCGTCCAGACGCTGGCAAGTTTCTGCAATCCGGCGGGAGCTTCAATCGGCGGAGCTTGATGGCCCGACGCCGCGGCAATCTGCTGCCTGGATTCGGGCGACGAGAAATCCGAAGGCACCCATTCTCCCCACGCGGCTCCGGCCGCCAGGATTCCCAAAGGCGTCAAAATCAGCAGCACCGCAAGCGCGATCCACAAAGGCCGCACGCCCATCCATCCCGCCGCCTCGCCGCTTATGCTGGCGCCTGGAGCCGTGGTCTTCAATAACGCCGGCTCCGCGCGTTGAAGGTAAGCCACCACCCCTCCGGACACAATCATTTCCGCGATCCCCGCCACCGTCAGATGGCCGATCATCATGGCGGGAACGGCAATGTGAAGCGGATAAGGCGCGTAAAGAGGCGTCCCCGACCCGTCGTGAAACAGCATCGGCTGAATTCCGAACTCGATCGCCGCGAGGAGCGCCGAGGCATTGATCGCGCAATATCCCGCAAAGGCGCCCGCCACCACACGCCGCGGCGATTCGATGCTCGCCCTTCCCGCGATGAGTCGATAGACGCCGTAGGCGACCAAAGATCCCACGATCGCCATGTTGAAACAGTTCGCGCCGATCGCGGTGATGCCTCCGTCGCCGAAGAAAATCGCCTGGATCACCAGCGCCACCGAAACCGCCAGAATCGACCCCCAGGGCCCCAGCACGATCGCCGCGATGCCGACCCCTACCGCATGGCCCGTCGTTCCGCCCGGCAGCGGCAGATTGAACATCATGATCACGAACGAAAACGCCGCGAAGACCGACAATAACGGCACCGCTTGCGTGTTCAATCGCCGCTTCATCTTCTGAAGCGACACATACCAGAAAGGAGCCGAGCCCGCGTATAACGTCGCGCAGGTGGAAGGGCTCAGATATCCGTCGGGAATGTGCATGCTACCTCTAATACGCCGGTTCGGGGCCTGGCGGTTTTAACGTAGCACAATAATAACATTCGTGACACGCCTGGGGCGTAAATCCGATCCTCGCTCCCCTGCGTATGCACTCATGAAAGGCAAACTATGAAACTCTTCCAAACATTTTCAGTACTCGCTCTGGCGGCCGCCTCAGTCGCGCTCGCAGCCAAGAACCCGATGGTCGGCGGCAAGGAGATGTATCCCAATAAGGACATCATCGACAACGCCGTAAACTCCGCCGATCACACCACCCTTGTCGCCGCCGTCAAGGCCGCCGGCTTGGTCGAGACGTTAAAAGGACCCGGGCCCTTCACGGTTTTCGCGCCCACCAACGCCGCCTTCGCGAAGCTGCCCGCAGGCACCGTGGATACGCTGCTGAAACCCGAAAATAAGCCGACGTTGACCAAGATCCTGACCTATCACGTGGTGGCCGGCCGTTTAAGCGCCGCCGACATCAAGAAGATGATCAAGGACGGCCACGGCGCAGCCGAGCTCAAAACCGTCAGCGGAGGCACGCTCACCGCGATGCTGAAGGGCAACATGATCGTCCTCAAAGATGAAAAAGGCGGCATGTCGACCGTCACCCAGGGAAACGTGTTTCAGTCCAACGGCGTGATCCACGTGGTGGATTCGGTTCTCCTTCCGAATTAATGCAGCGCGTGGGGACGGGCAGCGGAGCCATTCCGCTGCCCTTTTTGCCGTTACAATAGCGGAATGAGGACGACCATCGCTCTTACGCTTCTCGCCATTCCGCTCTTTGCCGGAGATGACGCCGCTACTTGGAGTCCCAAAAGCGCCGCCGGCTATCTCGATCAGAGGGCCGATTGGTGGATCGGCTGGAAATCCTCGGCGCGCGATCACGGCACCTTCTGCATCTCCTGCCACACCGCTCTGCCCTACGCGCTCGGCCGTCCCTCCTTGCGATCGGCTCTTGCCGAACAAGCTCCTTCCACCGGCGAGCGTCAGCTCCTCGATAACGTCACCAAGCGTGTCCGGTTGTGGAGCGAAGTCGAGCCTTTCTATGCCGACAAAAACGGCGACCCCAAGACTGCGCAATCGCGCGGCACCGAATCGGTTCTCAACGCGCTGATCCTGGCGACCTACAATCCGAAGCTGAACGACGACACCAAGCTCGCCCTCCAGAATATGTGGGGTCTGCAACTCAAATCGGGCGATCAAAAGGGCGCCTGGACCTGGCTCAATTTTCACAACGAGCCCTGGGAAGCCGACGATTCGCAGTATTGGGGCGCAACGCTCGCGGCAATTGCCGTCGGCAGCACGCCCAAGGATTATCAGGCCACGGTGCAGGACAACGTGAAGCTGCTCAGCGAATATCTGCAACGCGAGCAATCCGGCCAATCGCTGCTCAATCGAACCGTGCTGCTCTGGGCCTCGACGAAAATTCCCGGCTTGTTGCCGCCCGATCAGCAGAAAGCGATCGTCGCGGAGCTGCTCGGCAAACAGCAGGATGACGGCGGTTGGAGCGCGTCTTCTCTGGTCCTGTCCACGTGGAAACGCAGAGACTCGACAGCTCTTCCTTCCGTCAGCGACGGCTATGGCACGGGCCTGGTCACCTTCGTTCTGGAGCAAGCAGGCGTGTCCCGGGCGCCGATCGATCGGGGCCGCGCGTGGCTCACGAAAAATCAGGATAAAGAAACCGGCCTCTGGTCCGCGACCTCGCTAAATAAGCAGCGCGACCCCGCGTCCGACGCCGGCCGCTTCATGAGCGACGCCGCCACCGCCTTCGCCGTAATGGCCCTAGAAAAAGCCCGCTAACGAACCGCCATGCGTCAGCATGCGGACAGACGCAAAAAACTCCAGCTATCGCTTCCACTCCGCAATATGCATCCGCGGAGGCAGCGTAGCGCGCGCAAAATCCAGATCGTCGCCCGCAATCGGAATCACCGCTGCAATGGTCGCCGCCGGCGCCGGAAAATTCTGGCTGAACGCGAGCCGCAGCATCTGCGCGTTAAAACCCCCGCCCTGCGTCAGCACCCGGGTCTCATCCGCAAAGGACCGTAATTGCACCGCCAGCTTCGGATCGTCGCAGGTGATCAGCCCTTGCCGGATCACCTTCTCGGCCGACGCATAACTCAAAATTCCCACCACGTGACGATCGTTCAATCGCGGGTCTTTCGAATCGTCCTCCGGCACATCGAATCCTGCATAGCGCAAGATCATTTCTCTCCGGCTGGTCGAAAACTTCAGCAAAGGGACATGAGTATCGAACAAATGCGTCCCATCGGCGAGCCTGTAAAGCGACCACCATTCCACCTCTTCCAGGCCCCGGGAAACCACGAACACCTCATTCTCCACCGTCCGGCTCTCGGTCCCTTTCACCGTCACCGAATAGAGCGGCTTCTCCTTCATATCGGTCCCCAGCTTCCACGCTTCCGTAGTCGTCAACGCATCCAGATCGATGTCCCCGATCACCTGCTTCGATTTCGTAATCTTCCGCAGCACCAGGTCGGCGCCCGCCAGTTCGTAACTGACGTTGGTAATCTCCACCGTCTTCTCATCGCCCTTCACGGTGTACTTGTACGATGCCTGCGGCTGGGCCATTAGCGAAGCCGCCGCCCCGATCCAGACCATCCCCCGATAAATATTCATTCGCGCCTCTTATCAGACGCTATCATGAAGACTCATGAATCGCGCAGTCTTCCTGCTGGCCTCTTCCCTCTTCGCTCAGCCCTATACCACTTGGTCCGATTACAGCGGCGCATCCGATTCGTCGCAATATTCGGCGCTCGATCAGATCGATCGCGCGAACGTCTCCCAACTTCAGCTCGCCTGGACCTATCAAACCGGCGACAACAACAAATATTTCTTCAATCCGCTTATCGTCGGCAACGTCGCGTACGTCCTCGCGAAAAACAATTCGATCGTCGCCCTGGACGCCTCCACCGGCAAGGAAATCTGGACCCACCCATCCGGCCCCGAAATCAAAATCATCACCAATCGCGGGATCAATTATTGGGAGAGTAAGGACCGCGCAGATCGCCGTCTGCTGTTCGCCAGCAACCATTTTCTGCGGGCCATCGACGCTCGCACCGGCAAGACCATTCCAACCTTCGGAACCGATGGCGCTGTCGATCTCAAACAAGGCCTGGGCCGCGATCCCAAAACCTTATCGCTCGTCCAGTCCACCACTCCTGGCCGTATTTTCGAGGATCTGCTGATCCTCGGTTCCGCCACCAATCAAGGTTACGGCTCCGCCCCCGGCGACCTCCGCGCCTTTGACGTCCGCACCGGCCGCCTGGTCTGGACCTTCCACACTATTCCTCATCCCGGCGAGTTCGGCTACGAAACCTGGCCTCCCGAAGCCTGGAAAAAAGTTGGAGGAGCGAACATCTGGAGCGAGCTCTCGATCGACGAAAAACGCGGCATCCTCTACGCCCCCACCGCCAGCGCGAAATATAATTTCTATGGAGTCGACCGCACCGGCGCGAATCTGTTCGCCGATTGCCTTCTCGCACTCGACGCCCGCACCGGCAAACGCCTTTGGCATTTCCAAATGGTGCATCACGATATTTGGGATTACGACGACCCCACCGCGCCGAAGCTCGTCACCCTTCATCAAAATGGAAAGACCATCGACGCCGTGGCGCAAGTCAGCAAGCAAGGCTTCGTGTGGGTCTTCAACCGCGTTACCGGCGAGCCTATCTGGCCCATCGAAGAACGCCCCGTCCCCAAATCCGATATGCCCGGCGAGACCACCTGGCCCACACAACCCTTTCCCACCAAGCCTCCACCTTATGCGCGCCAGAAGTTCACCGTCGACGATCTGAGCCCTTATCTATCCCCCGAAGATCGCGCCAAATTTCGCGATCAGATCCTCAGCGCCCGCAACGAAGGTCTGTTCACTCCGCCGGCGAAGCGAGGCACGATTCAAATGCCCGGCAACAACGGCGGAGCCAACTGGGGCGGAGCAGCCGTCGATCCAACCAAAGGAACGCTCGTCGTTGTCTCCAAAGATCTCCCGTCGCTGCTGAAGCTGGAGCCCGACAGTAAGTCCGACGAAGACCGTTATTTAAGCGGCTTCGGCTTCATGATCGCGAGCGACGGCCTCTCGCCGATCAAGCCTCCATGGACGTCCCTGACGGCCTACGACCTGAACGAGGGAACCATCAAATGGAAAATCGCGCTCGGCGACGTGTCCGGAATAAAAGGCACCGGGACGCATTATCCCAAGGTCGGACCCGTGATCACCGCCGGTGGACTGCTCTTCACCGGCACACGCGATAAGAAGGTCCGCGCGTTCGATGTCGAAACAGGCAAGCTCCTCTGGGAAACCGAAGTGGCTGCTGCGCTCGAAGGTATGCCCGCAGTCTACCAAGTCAACGGCCGCGAGTATATAGTCTTCTGCGCCGCCGCTCAAGAGGGCCTGATCCCGGCAACCCAGCGACCCATCCAAGGCTCCTATGTAGCGTTCACTCTGCCTAGGCATAGCTGAAGCTGGGCTGCGGCGGAAGCGAGCCGCGAAAATCCTGTTTCTTTGAAATCCGGTCGCGGCGCACAAAGCTGGCGTGGCGCTATAGTCAGAAAAAGAACGGCAAAGCCTCGACTTTTTTGATCGAGGTTGCGTCTTTATGAACGGAGCCACTAGTTGATCTTCCGGGAAGTTGAAGATCGGGACTTGATTGCGAAAGCGCGGAAAGGGGACGTGGAGGCTTATAACCTCCTTGTTTCCAGGTGGGAGAAGCGCGTCTTCAACTATCTGCTGCGGCTGGTTTCGAATCGCGAGGATGCGCTGGACGTCAGCCAGGAAGTGTTTTTGAAGGCGTATCAGAGCTTGCCGAAGCTGGACGATGCGGGGCGGTTTGGGGCTTGGTTGTTCCGGATTGCGCATAACGAGGCGTTTTCGCTGCTGCGGCGAAGGAAGCCGGAGGGGGAGATGCCGTTTGAGACGGGCGCTCCGGTGCGCGGGTCGGCGTTGCTGCCTATAGAGTTGTCGCTGGCGGTCGAGACGGCCCTGGGGCGGTTATCGGAAGAGCAGCGCGAGGCGGTCCTGCTGAAGGTGTACCAGGGATTCAAGTTCGAAGAGATGGCGGAGATCCTGAGTTGCCCGGTTTCGACGGTGAAATCGAGGCTCTATACGGCTCTGGACCTGCTGAAGACGACATTGTCGCCTGTGTCGGGGGCAATTTTGCGAGGTGAATCATGAGTTGTGAATCGTTCGATTGGAAGGCATACGCGTTCGGCGAACTGGCGGCGCAGGATCGGCGCGAGGCGGAAGCGCATGCGGCGAGCTGTGAGGGATGCCGGGAAGAATTGGCACAGGTTCGGCTGACCGTTGACACGCTGTCGGCGCTGCGGGAAGAAGAAGTTCCGCGACGGATCGCGTTCGTATCGGATAAAGTTTTTGAGCCGCGGTGGTGGCAAGTGTTCTTGCGACCTTCGTTTGCGGCGGCACTGGTGATTGCGGCGGCGATCGTGATGCATGGGTATGTGACCAGGCCTCCGGCGGTGGATGCGGCGGTGATTCAGACGCAGGTGAATCAGGCGGTTGCGCGCGCGGTGGCCGAGGCGGAACACCACAATATGGAATTGATGACGACGATGTACGTGAATTCTACGGGGATTAAATATCAATGAAAAAGATTTCGAGTTTCCTTCTCCTTGCTGTCCCTCTTTGCGCTGCGGCGGTTTATGCAGCGACTGCGCCGCGCGTGAGCGCTAATGTTCTGAAGCTGATTGAGACGAGTCTTGACGATCGGATTCGAAGCTTCTGGCCGGAGAATCCGTTCCCGATTGTCCGGCTGACGCGCGGCCTTTATTTAGACGGGTACGGAGCGGTGTTCACGGTGGACGTGAGCCCAGTGCTTTCGACGACCTCGATGATGCATACGACGGTGACCAAAGACGAAGTGGTGAAAGCTCACAAGGCGCGCGCGGAACGGATTGCGCAGTTGAAACAGGTTATGCCGATGGCGGTAGCCGATATCGCGGCGGCTCTTGAAACGGTGCCTCCGGACGATCAGGTCACGCTGGTGGTTTATCTGGCATACCATGACTGGGAAGACGTCAGTGGCACTCCGGGGCAGCTTACGTTCCGGGGGAAGAAGAGGGCGCTGTTAGATGCAAAGCGAGCCGGTGGCGCGGCGTTGGCGCAGGCTGTGCTGGTTTCTGAGAATTGATGGTGTTTCGCAGCCAGATCTTACAGCATGAAGGAGGGCAGGTCGGGAACCTGCCCCACATACTATGAGATTAGGCGAGATTCTTCTCGAGAGGAAGTTGATAACCGGGGAGGATCTTGATCGCGCACTGGAGTTGCAGGGGGAGCGGCCGGGAGAAAAGATCGGGAAGATCCTGGTGGACCTGGGTTTCATTGCGATGCGCGACGTTCTGAGCGCGTTAGCGGAGCAGTTGCAGGTTCCTTTGCTGGTGATTGATTCGCCTCCGGCGATGTCGCCTGAAACGGAGACGCTTGCGCCGAAATTTTTGCGGCAGTTCCGGTGTTTACCGGTGGCGCAGCACGATCATACGGTGACACTGGCGATGGCGGATCCGCTGGATTTCGAGACGCGGTCGACGGTGGAGGCGTGCACGGGGCTCGCGGTACGGGTGGGAATCGCGGGCGAGCAGGAAATTCTCGACGCGATCGACCGGTTTTACGGGCAGGCCGAAAAGAACGAGACGGAGTTTTTGTCGCCGGGCAGCGACGCGGAGGATCTGGAGCATCTTCGCGATATGGCGAGCGAGGCTCCGGTGATCCGGCTGGTGAACGCGATGGTGGCTCAGGCGGTGGAGAAGCGCGCTAGCGATATTCACATCGAGCCGTTCGAAAAGGAGTTTCGCATCCGGTATCGCGTGGATGGGGTGCTGGTGAACCAGGATGCTCCGCCACGGGAGATGAAGGCGGCGATTATTTCGCGTGTGAAGCTGATGGCGAAGCTGAATATCGCGGAACGCAGGCTGCCGCAGGACGGGCGCATCAAGGTGAAAACACTGGGTCGCGAGGTGGACCTTCGCGTTTCCACTTTGCCGACGCTTTACGGAGAGAGCGTGGTGATGCGCCTGCTGGACCGGTCGGCTGGCGATTTTTACGATCTGGAGCGGCTGGGGTTCGATGAGTACATGCTGTCGAGGATGCGGTATTACACATCCTTGCCGCATGGGATTTTTCTAGTTACGGGACCGACGGGAAGCGGGAAATCGACTACGCTGTATTCGGCGCTGAAGCGGATCAATCAGAGCGATAAGAAGATCATTACGATTGAAGACCCGGTGGAGTATCAGATGGATGGGATTAATCAGATCCATGTGAATACTACCATCGGCCTGACGTTTTCGTCGGGGCTGCGGCATATTGTTCGTCAGGATCCGGACGTGATCATGATCGGGGAAATTCGCGACCGGGAGACGGCGGATATCGCGATTCGGGCGGCGCTGACCGGGCACTTTGTGTATTCCACCTTGCACACGAATGATGCGCCTAGCGCGATTACGCGGCTAGCGGATATGGGGGTCGAGAATTATCTGCTGACGTCGTCTCTGGTGGCGGTGCTGGCGCAGAGGCTGGTGCGGATGATTTGCCCAGAGTGCAAAGGTCCGGCTGGTACGGCGATTACTCCCGATGGAGATATGATTCCGGTGTTTCGGGGGAAGGGATGCGAGAATTGTTTTAACACCGGGTATCGCGGACGGATCGGGATTTTCGAATTGATGGAGTTGAGTGAAGAAATTCGCGGGATCATCATGCGGAATGAGGACGCTACCAAGATTACTGCGGCGGCGCTGCGGAACGGTATGAGGAATCTTCGGGATGACGGGTGGTTGAAGGTTCGCAATGGGGTTACGACCGCCGACGAAGTGTTGCGTGTTACGCAGGAATTTTAGGCGTGAGCTCTCAAAACACATTTCACGCAAAGGCGCCAGGCTCGCAAAGAACACATGGCTACATCCTTCTTTTTTAGAGCTGTGGCTTCGGATGGGAAGCTGCGGACTGGAACGATTACTGCGGAGACGGAGAAGATTGTTGCGCAGGAGTTGAAGCGGCAGGGGCTGATTCCGGTTTTTGTCGGGTTCGAAAAGAAGCAGGGTTTCGAACTGAAGATGCCTTCGTTCCGGCGGAGCTATCGGAAGGACGTTCTTTTTTTCACGCAGGAATTGTCGACGCTGCTCAATGCCGGCGTGCCTCTCGACCGAGCGCTGGGGATTACGGCGGAATTGACGGAGAAGGGGCATTTCAAGTCCATCGTGCTGGACGTGATGAGGATTTTGAAGGGTGGGAAATCTTTCGCGGACAGTCTGGGCTCGCATCCGTTTTATTTTTCGGATTTGTACGTGAACATGGTGCGTGCGGGCGAGGCGTCGGGGTCGCTGGGAACGATTTTTGAGAGGCTCGCGGAGTTTGAGAGGACTCGCGACGATTTGCGTGGATATATTGTGAGTTCGTTGATTTATCCGGCGCTGCTGACGCTGGTCGGACTCTGCTCGATTTTCATTTTGCTGGATTTCGTGGTGCCGCGATTCGCGGCGATTTTTTCCGACCCTAGCATGAAGATCCCGACGCCTACGCTGATGTTGATCCAAACCAGCGCTTATGTGAAGGCGTATTCGCTGCCGGCATTTGGTGTGTTGCTTGTGCTGCTGATCGGGTTTCAGGCTTATATCCGGACGGCGGCTGGAGCGTTGTGGTGGGATTCGATGCGATTGAAGGCTCCGCTGCTGGGGGATGCGCTGCGGAAGATGGAGACGGCTCGGTTTGCGCGGGCGATGTCCACTTTGATCGCGGCTAGCGTGCCTCTGGTGCAATCGATTGGGATTGCGCGGGGGATTTTGAACAATCGAAGAATTGCGGGGACGCTCGAGCAGGTTTCGCAAGGAGTGAAGCGCGGCGAGGGAATTTCGGGGCCACTGGCGCGGGCGGGGCAGTTTCCTCCGTTGGCGAGTCATTTACTGGCGGTGGGGGAAGAGACGGGTAATCTGGACGCGATGTTCGGGCGGATGGCGGATATATATGATGCGGAGACGCGGACGGCCATTCGGCGGTTTACATCGGTGTTCGAACCGCTGATTATTCTGGTAATGGGCATCTTAGTGGGCTCTCTGATTCTGAGTATGATGCTGGCGATTACCAGTATTAACGATGTAGCGATGTGAACATGACAAATCAAAAACGCAAATCTCAACGCGGTATTACGCTGATCGAAATGCTGGTGGTGGTGGTCATCATCGGGCTGTTTGTCGGTCTGGTGAGCGTCAACATGTTCAAGAAGGCGGATGACGCCAAGCGGACGGCTGCGCGGGCTAATATCAGCACGTTTATGCAGGCTCTCGGTTTATATAAGCTCGATACCGGGACGTATCCGAGTACGGAGCAAGGGCTGCAAGCTCTGCGCGTGAAGCCGGAAGACTCCCCGCAATGGGCGGGGCCGTATTTGAAGGCGGATGTTCCGCTCGATCCGTGGGGCCGTCCTTATCAATACAAGTATCCGGGGGAGCATGGGGACGAGCCCGATGTGATTTCGCTAGGGGCTGACGGGCAGCCGGGCGGAGAAGGGAATAACGCGGACATTCTCAGTTGGGCGAATAAGTGAGGCGGGGCGAGGGCCTGCGAACGTCGGCGGAGGGCAGGTCGGGAACCTGCCCCACTTGCGAGCGCGGTATCACGCTGATTGAGATGTTGATCGTGATGGCGCTGATTGCGCTGGTGGCGGGGATGAGTTATCCGTCGATATCGGCGGGGCTCGATTCGCTGCGGCTGCGGTCGACTTCGGATGCGATTATCGGGTTTCTCAATACGGCGCTGGCGCGGGCCGATACGCGGCAGCAGGTGGTGGAGATTTTGATTTCGCCGCAGGATGGGACGATTACTGCGACTACTGGAGATCACGGGTTTTATAAACGGCTGGAGGTTGTGAATCCGCTGAGGATTTTGTCGGTGCAGCCGGAACTGGCGGCGGATGCCGAGGATCAGAATCAGACTCGACGATTTTTGGTGTATCCGGGCGGGGCGGTGCCGAAAATCGGGATCGAGATCGGCAATTCGAAGGGCCGGAAGCGGTTGGTCAGCATCGATCCGGTGACGGGCGTTCCGCAATCGGTGATTGAAGGCTCGAAGACACTTTGAAAGATAATCGTGGATTCACGTTGCTGGAGGTTCTGGTTGCTACCGCGATCATGGGCGTGGCTGTCGCGGGGCTGCTGAATACCATTTCGGGCGCGGCGCACAATGCCGGGCGGCTGACGGAGTACGATCGCGCGGTTTTGCTCGCACAATCGAAGATGGATGAGCTGCTGGCTGAGCCTAAGCTACAGCGCAATGTTCCGATGACGGGCGACTTCGAGCCGGTGCGGACGGGAGGCGTTCCATGTTCCTGGCGGGCGGTGATCCAGCCGTTTGAGACCGTTACCGGAGGGGCGCCGGGGACGTGGGACGTGGATCGGATCGAGCTGGAGATCTTCTGGATGGATGGGGCGGTGCAGCATCGTTTCTCGCTGGAGGGGTTTCGGCGAGGGGTTTTGCAGGCGGGGGATGTGCATCCGTGAGGGTTGCTGGAGTTTACGGACGCCGGCTGAAGCCGACGCTGCAGGCTGAAGCCCGCGGCACCAGAAGGATGGGGCGAAAATATGGGGACAGACCGCCCTGTCCACGCGGCGCCGAACGAAAATATGCTTTTGCGAACATGGGTGACCGCCTTGGGACAGAGTGGTCAGTCCCGATATTTTCGCGGGCTATCCCTCGTTCGGAGGCAGGCTTTACATTAATCGAACTGATGATTTCGATTACGCTGGTCGCGGCGCTGGCTACGGGGATGTTGATGGCTATGCGCACCAGTTTGTTGTCGATGGAGAAGGTGAACGCGCGGCTGCAATTCAATCGGCGGGTGATGGGGATGGAACGGGTTCTTACGCGTCAGATCGGGGGCGTGATGCCGGTGCTGGCCGATTGCGGGGGGCGGATTCCCATTTTCCTGGGGACTCCGGATGCGCTGCGGCTCGTGTCGAGTTATTCAATGGCGGAGGGCGCGCGGGGGTATCCGCAATTTGACGTGTTTCAGGTGGTGAAGGGCGAACAAGGACTTAGGCTGGTGGTTACGGAGCATCTGTTCACGGGGCCATCGAGCACTGCGCCGTTTTGCGGGGGCGAACAGGCTCCTTGGACAGAGATTACGCCGTCGTCCCTGATTCTGGCGGATCGGTTGGCGACGTGTACGTTTTCTTACCGGGAAGCGCTGCCGGATGCGGCGCCGTCGGCGAAGTGGCTGGGGTCATGGGACCGGGCGGATTTGCCGGGGGCGGTGAAGATCGAGATGACGCCGATGGATTCGAGTCCGGCGCTGCTGCCAGTGATGAATGTCACGGTGCCGATTCGTATTACGCGTCAAGTGAGGTCCTGGTATGACGACCTCCGGTAGACGCGGCAGTGCGTTGATTACGGTGCTGTGGCTATCGGCGTGTCTGGCGGCGATTGCATTTTCGGTTTCATCGAGCGTGCGCTCGGAGACGGATCGGGTAGAGGCGAGTTCGAACGGGCTGCGCGCCTGGTATCTGGCGACGGGCGCGGTGGAGCGGGGCATTCAATGGATGCTGTGGGGAGAGACTTATCGTAATCCCGATGGGTCGCCAAGGTTCTGGGAGTTTGGCGCGCCGCGCATGAACATGACCTTCCCGAGCGGAAGCGCGGTGGTGGAGATGATTCCGGAGTCAGCCAAGCTGGACATCAATCATGCCAACGCTGGGGATCTGGTGAAGGTAATCACGGCGGTGGGAGGGAATATCGATCGCGCTCAGCAGATCACGGGAGCGATTCTCGATTGGCGGGGCGGATCGCCGGGATCGGCGTACGACCAGTATTACTTCAGCATCAGTCCGACTTTTCGGGCGCGCCATGCGTCTTTTCAAGAGATAGAAGAGTTGCTATTTGTGCGCGGCATGACCCCCGAGCTATTTTATGGAAATTTCGTCTCCGATAATCAGAACGCGTTATACGCGAGCGGCGGGTTGCGAGATTGCTTATCGGTGTGGGGGTCGATGGGACCTTTCGACGTGAATACCATGAGTCCGGCGCTAATGGCGGCGGTCGGAGTGCCTCCGGAGGGGATTGCGGCGGTGATCGCACGGCGGAAGGTTGCGCCGTTTAAGAACATGAACGACGTAGGGGCGATGAGTATTCCCACGGCGCGGATGAGGGTGGGCGGCAATCTGATCTGGACGCTACGGGCGTCGTCGCGGCTGAAGCGGCCGGACGGCACGCCTTCGGAAGTAGTGCGGACGGCTTCGGCGACGGTGAAGCTGCTGGACCCGAGGGGATTTTCGATTCCAGTGCATATCCTGCGCTGGTATGACGATGCGTGGTCCGAGTCCGCGATCGCTCCGCCGACTGGTTTGTTGCAACCATGATTCCTGCGAGCATCAAGAAATTTCTGGCGTTCGGTAGCGGCGTAGGGATCGAGATTACGGGTCCACGCGGGGCGGAGACGCTGCGGATCTGCGCGGTTCGGGTTCGACCCACGGGCTCCCGGGTGCTGGGTAGTTTCTCGATTGAGAACGCGGCGCAGCAGCCGGCGGCGGAGTGGGGACAGGTTTATTCGGCGTTCGCGAAGAAGTTGGGATTGAGTCACACGGTGGCGACGGTATTGGTGCCGCGCGAGGATGTGATTTTGCGGCAGGTGGCGGTGCCGGGAGTTTCCGACAAAGATCTACCGGCGGCGATCGGGTTTCAGATGGACGGGTTGCATCCTTACGCGGACGAGGATGTGGTATCGAGTTGGGCCCGGTTGCCGGGGACGTCGACGGTCCTGGTGGCGATTGCGCGGAGGGCAGTGCTCGAACGGTACAGCGGGTGGTTCGCGGAGGCGGGAGTCCAGGTTGCGAGTTTCACGTGCGCGCCGGCGGTGATTTACTCGGCGCGACGGCTGTTCGCGTCAGAGCCGCCACCCTCCGTTTTGGCGCTCGAAGAAGTGAACGGACGCGCGGAATTGTATGGAGAAAGCCCTTCGCGTCCGATTTTTTCGGCGGCGTTCGATGCGTCGGCGGAGCGCGCGATTGCACTGGCGTGCGCGGAGCTGCGGCTCGATCCGGCGGCGGTGGAGGTACGGTCGTTTCACGGCCTGCTGGGACACGAGCCGGCGTTGCCCTTCGCTGCGGCGCTGGCTGCGGCGTGCCGGCACTTGTTTCTGCCACTGAATTTGTTGCCGGTCGAGCTGCGGGCGTCCAACTCGCGGGCGTTGTGGATTCCGACCAGCGTGGCGGGCGGGCTGGCTTTGTTGGCGGCGGGCGCGTTGGCGGCTTATCCGTCGTTTGAGGACCGGCGGTATTTGCGGTCGCTGAATGTCGAGATTGCGAAGATTACGCCGCAGGCGATGGTAGCGGCGAAGCTCGATAAAGACATTGAGACGACGCGCCAGAGGACCGTGTTGCTTGATGCGGTGAAGAGGCGGACGAAAGCGGATATCGACATTTTGGGCGAGATGACCAAGGTTTTGCCGCCTCCAATCTGGCTGAACACGCTGGAGATTAGTCGCGCGCAGGTGACGGTGGCGGGGGAGACGGATCAGGCGGCGCCTTTGCTGAAGCAGATCGACGCGTCTCCGTTTTTTGAGGCTTCCGAATTTTCGATGCAGCCGATGCGCACGGCGACGGGCGAGATGTTTCGCATCCGCACGAATCGGGAGGCGGGGAAATGACGCTGAGCCCCAGTTTTCGCCGAACGCTCGCGTGGGTGGTGGTTTCAGGGGTCACGACGTTGATCTGGAGCTACTGGCAATCGTCGAGTCCGTCGACGATGGCGGTGGCGTCGACCGATACGGTGGGGATGGCGGAAAAACATCTCGCCAAGCTGCGCGAGGCGGCGGCAACGGTGCCACAGAAGCAGGAGATTCTGAAGCTGCTTCAGGGCGATCTGGCGGTGCGGGAAAAGGGGATAATCAACGCCGATACCGCGCAGCAGGCGCAGGCGCAAATTATCCAGGTGCTGCGCAAACTGGGCAACGATGAGAATCCAAGAGTGGAGATCCGTTCACAGGAGTTCGGCGGCGCGGTGCGGCCTCTGGGGGATGTATATGGCGAGGTATTCGTGTCGGTGCAGATCGAGTGCGGGATCGATCAACTGGTGAACATCATGGTGGGCCTGGCGGCGCGGCCGGAGCTGATCGCTTCGAATGAGCTGCGGGTAACAAGCTCCAGTCCGAAGAATAAGACGATCGGCGTGCGGCTGACGGTTAGCGGAATCGTGCCACGAAAACTGGTGCCGGGCAAGAAAGGAGCGGGGACATCGTGAACCGCAAAATCATCTTTCTGAATGTGGTGCTGCTCGCGCTGGCCGGGTGGTTGTCCTGGATGCTGCGGGCGAAGTGGCTCGAATTGCATCAGCACGAGCATAGGGTGTTGACGTTGTCTCCTGCCGCACGCCGCGTGTTGTATCCGCCTCCGCCTCCGTTGTTCAAGCCGTTTGCACCGTCGGATTATAACGGCGCCGTGCAGAACGATCTTTTTGCGAAGGATCGCAACCCGAATGTGATTGTCGATCCTCCGCCGCCTCCGCCGCCTACGCCTCCGCCGCCGCCGATGCCGGATTTACCGGCATATTACGGCACCATGGCGCTGTTCGGCGATCCGGTGGTGCTGCTGAGCCTGCCGAAGGGCGCGCAGAAAAAATATCATGCGGGCGATGCCGTCGGTCCTTTCAAGCTGGTGAGTTTCGATCGGGAGAAGGTGGTTTTCGACTGGAACGGGAAGATCGTGGAACGCAAACCGGAGGAGCTGAAGGAGAAGGAGGGTGCCGCAGCGCAGCAAGTCGCGCAGGCTGCCGATGCGCCTTCGATGCGGGTTGAGCCGGTGAAGCTGATTGCGGACCCGCCGCCGGATGCGCCCAAGCTTTCGCCGAAGATCGGCGCGGACAACGGAGCCGGGATCCGTCAGTGTGTTGCAGGGGATACGACGCCGGTGGGAACGGTGGTCGACGGTTATAAGAAAGTCGTGACGATGAATATGTTTGGACAGACTTGTATGTGGCAGCAGGTGAATCCGTGAGCAACAAGATAATCGCTGTGGTGGCGTTGGCGGTGCTGGCGAGCGGGCAGGCGCCAGTGGTTCCTCCAGTGACGACTGCTCCGCAGGTGCCCGCAGCGGCGAAGCCGGTGCCCATGGGCAATATGAATTTGGAGAACGCCTCGCTCACGGCGGTGGTCGATCAGTTGGCGCAGCGTCTGAAGCTGAATATCATTGTCGATCCGTCGCTTAAGGGCGTCATCACTCTGAACACGTACGGCGATACATCCAACATCGATCCGCGCAATTTGCTCGAACTGATTCTGCGCATCAACAATTTCGGACTGATTCAGGATGGCGATCTTTATCGCGTGATCCCTTTGAAATCCGTATCGCACATGCCCCTGCATCCGGAGATCAACCAGAAGAATATTCCGGACGACGATCAGACGATTCTCAATCTGGTTTTTCTGAAGTATGTGAGCGTGGAAGAACTGATTAAAGTGCTATCCGAATTCAGTGGAGAGAATTCACAGATGATCGCCTACGCGCCCGCGAACCTGCTGTTTCTGCTGGACAGCCGGCGGGATATGCGGCGCACGATGGAGCTGATCGCGCAGTTCGACAGCGATGTGTTCGCCAATCAGCGCGTGCGGCTATATGACGTGAGAAACGTCAAGCCGAGCGATGTGGTGAAGGATCTCGACAATATTTTCAAATCGATCTCACTCGATTCGAAGACGTCTCCGGTACGGTTCATCGGGGTGGACCGCATTAATACGCTAATTGCCGTGGCGCCGAATCCCGGGGTGTTTGACAACGTCGCGGAATGGTTGAAGAAGCTGGATGTTCCGGTCAAGATCACGGCCGGAACGATTGACAACAACGTATATCGAGTGATCTATGGCCGAGCTGAATGTCTGGCACAAGCGCTCAACGACTTGTTCAACCCTGGCTTCAACCGCGGAGCGCTTGGCGCGGGCAGCTACGGAACCAACGCCAATAACGCGTATGCAAACAATGCCTACGCGAACAATGGAACCTCCAACAATGCGTACGGTAATGGAGGCGCGTATGGAGGCGGCGCTGGGACGAATGCGGGAGGCTATGGCAATCAGAACAGTTTTAACAGCGGATTCGGTGGAGCGGGAGGATGCAGCGCGAACGGTATGAGTGGAGGAGGGGGGGCTGGCGGGTACAACGCCGCGCAAGCCTATGGATATCCCACGTTTGGAGGTTATGCGGCGCAGGTACCGGCTTCCAACGCGACAGGATTGCCGATCGGATCCGCGGCCACGGCCGCGGCGGCCGCAGGCTCCGGAACTGCGGGAGTGGCCGGCGTGCCCGCCATTATCCCGCCGCGAATTATTCCCAATCCGCTGGATAACAAGTTAATCATTCAGGCGGACGCGCAGCAGTATCAGAACATTTTGAAGATTCTCAAGGATCTGGATGTTCCTCCGCGCCAGATCCTACTCGAAGCGAAAATTTATTCGGTCACGCTGAGCGATGCTTTTACGAGCAATGTGACGGCGCAACTGGCGAAGGCGGGTGGGGGATTGGGTTACCACCAGTTTCTTGGCGGGTTGCTGCAAAGCGCGACCGGCGCGCCGACGCTCGGCCTCACGGCCGGGACTATGGTTGGAATGAGCCGCCAATTGCTGCTGACTCTGACGGCGAACGAAAATCGCCAATATACGAAACTGCTGTCCGAACCGAGCCTCATCGCCACCGATAGCATTCCGGCCACGATCAACGTGGGCACTCAAATTCCGGTGACCACGGGCTCGACGGTGATTCCGGCGGGCGGGAATGTCACGTCCACGTCAAGTTATTCGTCGGAAAACACCGGCATCACGTTGCAGGTGAATGCGCGGGTAAACTCGAGCGGCGTGGTCACACTGGTGATCAATCAGGAAATCAGCAACGTCGATCAGGCGGCTACGACCAATCAGGCGACACCGGCCTTCGACCAGCAGGTGGTGCAGACACAGATCACGATGATGGATGGCGACACGATCGCGGTCGGAGGCCTGATTTCCGAGACTTATTCGAATAACAGCAGCGGTATCCCAGGGTTGATCCGACTGCCCTGGATCGGATGGTTGTTCGGGAGTAAATCCGTTACGAAAGAGCGCAGCGAGTTGATCATGTTTTTCACTCCGCATGTGATCTTCGACGAGACGCAGCTTCTCGAAGCGAGCGACGAGCTCAAGAGCCGCGTCAAGATGATCAAGAGAGATATCCGGCGCTTGTAAACGGGGAAACGCGGGTACCGTCTACAATAGGGATCTTTATGCGATCCCGTCTGCGGCCCGCCCTCGCGTTGGTGTTGAGCGTTTCCGCGAGCGCGCAGACAGTGGACGTGGGAACGGGCGCGCCGACCCCGGCCATTCAGGAGCTGTTCGTCGAGGCATGGTCTCGAGACGCATTTAATCTTCTGGTTGCGCTGCCGCCGCTGGGCAATGTGAAGAAATTCGGCGCCGCCGGCTACGTTCAGGAATTTTCCGGCGCATCTACCAGCGCGCAGCTGGCGATCGTTTATAACCCGAATCTGAATGCGGCGTTTCAGGAACAGGCCGCGATGTTCGCCTTCTACAGCGGCACTACTGCCTCCACCGCCGGCTATCCGACGATCGACACCACGAATTGTCCGGCGCTGATCACATCGCAGGATAGTAACAATTCCTGCCAATATCAGTTGTTCGACAATGACTACGCATTGTTCACCTATGCGGCGTTGTTTCTGCTGACTTCGCAGACGTTTTCCATTGCCGATCCTTTTTACACGCTGTGGACTTCGATGGGCGGAGTGGCGGGCAACAACGGTTTCGCGCTCGGGCCTCCGCTGACGGCGCAAACGGCGGTGACCAGCTCCTTCAGTTCGAAGGCGACGCTACAGACGTACGACCGTGGCGCTATTTACAACATTACCTCGGGTACATTGAGCGGACGTCTGCTAGCGGTCAAGGAGCCGATCTACGACCTTTATGTCACCAATGGATTGCAGGGAGGGTTACTTGGTCTGCCGGCGACTGGGGAATTAATCGAGCCGAACGGAATGATGGAGCAGATGTTCGAAGGCGGCGCGATCGAGTATGATCCGTCCACTCTGGTTGCTACGCTCCTGTCCCCAGTCGGGTCTGTGGCGATTCAACCGAGCACCTCTGCGCAGTTGAATCTTGGAGGCACGTTGACGGTCACGGCGACGGTGACATCGAGCCTGGCGGTCCAACTCTCCGATCGCGCGGTGATCTGGAACACGACGAACGGGAATGTGGTCCAGATCGCATCGACGTCGGGCTTGACGGCCACGATCAAAGGGGTCGGCGGCGGTGTCGCTTCGATCACGGCTACTTCGGGAGGGAAGACCAGCGCGCCCCTTTCGGTAACCGTGATTGCACCTTGCTGCCAGATTGGCGAAGGTGCTCCCGCCGCATTGCAGGGTGCGTTTCAAGCGGCCGTGCTACGCGACAAATTGAATATCGCTTTGCCCGCCGCGTCGCCCGCGCTGCGGGTAGGCAACGGATATGTGCAGCAGCTTCAGAGCACCGATGCGACGCCGGTAACCTATTTAATCGCGGTACCGGACGGATCGAGCACGGGGTGTGTGGTCACGGGCGCGATCCTGGCTGCGTACCTGAATCGCGGCGGACCTTCGGGATCGCTAGGATATCCTACGGCGGACGCGACGAGCGCGGGCCGGCAGCTTTTTCAACAGGGGGCGCTGGCTGGATCGCCCGTCCTGTTGGTGAATGGAAGCATTCTTACCAAGTGGGCGGCGCTGGGATATGAGGGCGGAGTATCGGGCTCGCCCACCGGGGCTGCCGCGAGTTTCATTACCTTTCGCGCAACCTCCGGCTCCGCGCAATCATTTCAGGGCGCGACGATCCTAACCCAAACCACCGGCTCGCTGGCGGGGAGCACGTTCGCGGTTACGGGCTTGATTCTGGCGCAGTACGTCGCGGCCGGCGCGGCGGCGGGTGACCTTGGCGCTCCTCTGAGCGATGAGTACACGAACTCAGCCGGTCTGCGCGAGCAGGATTTTGAAGGCGGCTCCGCGACTTATGCTCCGGGCGCTGCGGCGGCGAATGTCGTGATTTCGCCGCGTGTGCCGGTGGTTACAGCGACGCCTTCTTCGGTGCTGAGCGGCTCCTTCGTTCATTTGACGATCGGCGGTTTTGCCAATAATACTCCGGTGCAGGTGTCGATTACGGGACAGCCGAATTTTCTCGCGACGCTTGCCGCTGGCGCCTACACCTGGGATGTATTTGTGCCGCCCAATGCGGCGAGCGGAACCGTCGTGGTGCGGGCAGCGCAGGTGTCAGGCAGTGCAGCGGCGCAAGCTTCTTACACCATTCGAGCGGCGTCTTCGGTGGTCATGACCCTTGCGATTCTGAGCGGAGACGGACAGACCGGCGCGCCTGGAGCCTTGCTCGCCGCGCCGTTGACAGTTTTATTGAAGGATAATCTCGGAAATCCCGCACCGGGGCAGCCGGTGGCGTTTGCCGCATCGCCGGGCGCGCAACTGGTTTCGGCATCGACGTCCACCGATGCGAACGGACAGGCCAGCGCGGTTCTCCGGCTGCCTTCGTCCGCGAGTCTAGCTCTAGTCACCGCGCAGGCGGCCCACAATGTGGTCACGTTTAGCGCGAACGGCGCGGCTTCCTCTTTGACGAATTTTCCGGCAATCTCGCAGGTGGTGAGCGGGAATCTGGGCAACGGTCCGGATCCGATTCGCGCCAAAGGATCGCTGCTCGCGGCCGCGGCTGGGATCATCCTCTATCATCAGTTGCGTGGCGAGCTAGCGTCACCAAACGGCTTAGCTAGTCCGGCGACTCTTAATTCGTTCCTACAGGCAGGCGATGGTTTTATCTCGCTAGGCGGGTCGACCGAGCAGACCGTGAATTTGTGGCGGCTCGGCGGATTCGTCGCTGGTAATATCGACGTGAGCATTGAACAAACGGATTTGGGCACCTTGCGGTCTCTGGTCGCGGGAGGATCTCCGGTGCTGCTCGCGCTCGCGATCGCCGGGAATCAGGGATCGCACTTTGTGGTTGCCACAGGGGTCGCGGGTGATGGGAGTTTGCTGATCGCCGATCCGGACCCCTCGTTTGGCCAGACGAATTTGAACGGTTACTTGAACGGCCTAGCGACTTTGACCGGTGCGGTGCGGTTGCTGCCGCAAGCTCCGGCGTATCCCAGCAGTTTTTTGATCGTATCCAATGCAGCGGTGCAACTCGCTTCGGTCGCCGGGACGTGCGGGACGACTCTGGCATTTCCGGGCGTTGCGGCGGTGGCTTCGTTATCGGCATCGATGCCACCGGGGACGCTCTATTTTCGCCCGTGCGCGGGTACATCCTATTTATATGAGCTCGATGGAAGCGGTTCTGGGTTTTTAGACGACCTCACCGAGGCCGATACTCACATCGCCTTGCCCGGCACTTCGGCGGCGCAACAGATCGCAGGGTCCCCCGGCTCCTGGACGATCTCGCCTCTCCAGACGACCGTATTCAGCGGCGGAATCGTCAACGCGGCCAGTCTGACCAGCGATCTGGCGCCGGGAGGCATCGCCTCGATTTTCGGCGCGGGGCTGGGAAACGCAGCGGTGACCGTGAATGGAGAAGCGGCGATCGTTCTTGCGGCGCTCGGGTTCCAGGTGAACCTTCAAATCCCTGCCGATATTCCAACCGGCACAGCTACCTTTATCATCACGTCGGCGAGCGGGAGCGCGACGGCGCAAGCAGCGATCAGCTCCGAGGCACCTGAAATTTTTACCATTTCTTCGAGCCAGGCGGCGCTCACAAATCAGGACAATAGTCTCAACACGGGGTCGGATCCAGCGTTCCGCGGCTCCTCTATCGTTATATATGGCACTGGATTCGGCGCAGTCGGATCGGCAGCCGGCCTGAGTCCAATTAAGACGCCTCTTTCGGTGGTGATTGGAGGAATCCGACTGACTCCGGCGTTTGCGGGACTCACGCCAGGAGCCGTCGGATTGTATCAAGTGAACGTTGCACTTCCAACGGCGCTTGCTCCGGGCCTTTCTTTACCCCTTTATTTAATGCAAGGAACTGTGGCCAGTCACGTAGTCAACGTGGCAATTCAGTAACAGACCGGCTAGTGCTCAAGCCACCGTTCAAGGCCTCCGATTCTCCATTCGAGGCGAATTTGCATCCATTCCCTGCCGAGGCTTGACCTCGAGGCGCCGGCCATGCTCGAATGGAGGGGCTCCAGGGAGAGAATCAGCAGTAGCTTTTGGGGTGCAACTGCCACTTTATGCTTGACTTGATCGGGCGGAGAGTGGTATCAATAATTTGACTGCGTCCAGGGTTCAGAAGCAGTTTAGGCGGATTCATTGACCGTGAGTCCCGCGAGCACTAAGAAAAAGTAGCCGAATACGAGAAGTCTTCAAGTAACGATGAGCTTAGTTAACAGAGTAGTCGAGCGGAGATCAGCCAGAGTGAAGCATTGCGGCTGGGAAGCTCGGTTCCCGAGGTTCTTTAAAGCTGAGGGGATTGCAAATTGAGGCTCAGGTTGATAAAAAGAACTTCCATCAATTCAATTCCAAAAATTCACAAGGAGAAGGAAATGGCAGATTTTCGCAAATGGTTATTCGCGCTTGCCGTAGTGGCTCTGCTCGCAGGGTTCACAGTACCGGCCAGCGCTCAGATTCCGTCAACGCCGGTGTGTAGTTCTCAGGTAGCAACTAACAATCTGGCTCGGGCGGAAGGTTATACGGAGCAGGTTGGCGACCTCATCGTGACTTGCACCGGTGGTAATCCGACGGCAGCGGGCCTACCGGTTCCGCAGGCCGACATCACGGTTACCCTGTCGCAGAACGTGACCAGCAGGATTACGGCGTCGACGAGTGGCGCAACCTTCCTGGAAGCGCTTCTCATCATCGATGAGCCGAACTCCCCGATCAACCCCGCAACTCAGATTCTGAACTGCGGTGCGCCGGGAGCTTTGGATCAAAATGTGATAGGCGAATCCGGTCCGGGTGTCTGCGAAATTATTGCCTTCGGTGCAACCAATGGCAACTCTTCGCCGTTCACTTATGATGGTGCGCCCTCTGGTGCTACTGCAAACAATTGCGGCGTCGGTGGAACTCCGATCACCGGGCTTTGCACGGGCCATCCAAACGTGTTCCAGGGTCGCCAGGGCCAGACGGCTAACGTCGTCGTGTTCCATGGTGTGCCGTTGGATCCTCCGGGAACGACGACTCGCATTTTGCGCTTCACCAATATTCGTGTGAACGCTAATGGCGCTGGTATCGCTCAGGCGAACCAGACCTCGCTGATCACTATGAGTATTGCTTCGGCCGGTAACAGCACCCTCCAGATCAGCGTTCAGGCGCAGGCGGTTGCAACCGTCCAGAAGGGTCTTCTCAGCAGCACGGTCTTCTCGAACACCACCTTCGCGCAGTGCATCAGTCAGGCTAAAGGTCTACTGACAGCAAGTCCGGAGCCAATCTTCGGGACTACTTCGACTTGCGGCTCGTCATCTTGCAACGGCTCCACGACAAACAATCCTTTCACGACCGGGTTCGCAACTCCGACCATACGCTTCTCGGAAGGGTTCGCCAGCTCGTGGAAAGTTAAGAACGTCGCCTACACGCTCGCCAATGGCACTTACACTGGCGGTCTCGGTGGTGCGAATCCGTACATTTACTCGGGCGCAGCCCTGAATCCGGCCGGCGTCGCGCTTCCGGATGTGAATCAGAACGTTCCGGGCGTCAGCTACTTCACGGAAAGCGGTTTTGAGTTCCAGTCGGTTGCTCAGAACCCCAATCCCGATCCTCCTCCGGGCTTCCTGACCTCGGCGATTGTCACTGGTAATCAAAACCCCTTCGCGGATGCCGCAGGTACCGGTATCAACGCAGCGGGTGTAGCCAACCAGGGAACTCGCTTGGCCACGGCGCTCTCCAATATTCCGAACGGACTGTCGCTGTATGTCTCGCCGGTAATCTTCCTGTTCCGTCAGGGAACCTCTTACACGTCTGGTCCAAACCAGAATCTGCCTGCTGGTCTTGCCACGGGCGTGATGGTTCTCACCAACACCGCGAGCGACGGCTCCGGCACCTACAATCCGCCTTCGGGTCCAATCACGGTTGCCAGCCAGCCTCTGCAGCTCGTGAGCGTCACCAACGGCGCCGCTTTGGTCGTTTACGAAATCCTGTTCACGGATCCGTTCTCGCTCGAATACGCCGATGTGCCGTTTGTTGTGTCGTACTCTTCGGCCCTGTCTTCGAATGCTCCGATCGGCCTGCCGCAACCGAACGTGGTTGCTACCTACGCCGCGGGCTTCGCTCCGTTCTATAGCACCTCGGCGGCGACGCTGGCTTCGGGCACTCTCCCGATTCCGCGCTTCGTCTTCACCGGCGCCGCATCGAACCTGTTCGGCATCGTGAAGTGCTCCTGCAACCTCCTGTTCCCGTACGTAACCCAGGCACCGGGGTACGATACAGGTATTGCAATCGCCAATACAACCATGGATCCGTACGGAACGACCAACCAGTTTGGCTCCGTGCAGATGTGGTATTACGGATCGCTCGCTAACGGTGGCGCGGCTCCAGGGACTCAGTGTACGAACACTGCAAGCCCGGGAACCTGCCCCGGAACGACGCCGGTAGGCGCCGGTCAGGTCCTCACCTACACGCTGTATAATGGCAGCGCTCAGTGGGGTCTTGACAATCGTGGCGCCGGCTTCACCGGTTACATGATCACTCAGGCTCAGTTCCAATACTGCCATGCGTTCGCCTTTATCGGCGGCCTCGGTGGCGGCCCAATGGTGAACGCCAACACCAACGGTCTGTCGGAAGGCTACTTGGCACTGGTGCTTGACCTCGCCGGTCTACCCCGCACGGGTATCACTGGTGAGAGCTTAGGTCAGTAAAGCACTCAAGCTGTAAATCAGAAAGGGAGGAGCTTCGGCTCCTCCCTTTTTGTTTTTAATCACGCTTTTTGTTTACAACATTTTCCGCCGGACTTGTTCTTTTTTCTATTCTTTAGTACCTTTGGGTGTGGTACACTCGACATTGTTCCTCCCGCGTCCAACTCGTCATCGAGAGGTCCCCTCATGTTTATTCGAAAAGTAACCCTTGCGGCTACTGTGTTTATCGCCGCAAGCGTGGCCGCGTTTGGCCAACCTGGTGTTGGCTATGTGTTCCAGATTCCGGGCAAGAACACTTCAAGCGGCCAGATCGTCGGCTATCCCTACGCCGCCAACCCGATCTCCGCCACAGTGAACACTCTGGGCCCGAACGGGACCTACCAGATTGTCGCAAAGCCTGACGGAACTGGCTACTATGTTCTAGGCGCGACGCTTCAGATCGCGAATACTGCATTTACCAACTTTACGAGCGTGAATGGGATTGCCGCGACACCGACGGCCGTGGCTGCTTCGCCGGACGGGAATTATGTCGTCGTGGGAGCAGGAGATGTGTATCTGCTCTCAGCCTCGTCCTATCAGATTCTGCTGGACACAACCACGGGTGGAACGGTTGTCGGGATCGCCATCAGCCAGGATTCCCAGAACGCATACGTCTTGAGCAATGCTCCGTACGGCTCTATCGTGACCCAAATCAGCCTGCCGACCAAGACCAAGGTGGGTACCCCCCTGCAACTTACCGGTGGCGCGACCTCCATCGCATTTTCTCCACTTGGACTTCTTTACGTCGGCGCCACGAACCGCGTGTTCGAGATCAATCCTTCGACGCTGACCGTTACGCCCAATGGAACGATGACTCCCAACGCGACTCCAGGCCCCCTTCACTTTACGCCCGACGGCACAGCGATGTACTTCGCGAATTCCACCTCGAACATCACTGGAGGGTCTATCGTTCAGATCACCCTTGCCACCTACGGGATCGCGAGTTGGCCCCCCGAGAACGGAACGACGCCTGCCCCAATTGATGATGTTCTCATCGCGGGCAATTCTCGAATTTTCGCGATTTCCTATTCCACCACGACGCTCTTTGACGTATCGACCTCGCCGCTCAGCATGGCCGTCAGTTCTCTGAACAGTGTCTTGAACAACCAGGCGCAAAATGTGTTGGCAGCGGCTGTTTCGAATGAGATCCCGTCTTCTCTTTACCTCTACTTGGTGGTGGGCACCAGTGGGCAGAACACTCTGTTCCGCATCACTCTGGCAACTAATACCGTCAGCACGCAGGTCAGCGCCGCTTTGTCCGGAGGGATATTGCAATTCGTGGGAGTTCCACCCCAGACCGGCGCGGGCTCTTTCGTTCAATACAATAGCAACCAGACAGTCGCACAGGGTGCGACGTCCCTTCCTCTCATAGCCCAGGTGCTGGATATAACAGGACGCCCCGTCTTCAATCTTCCGGTAACCTTCACGACGCCCGCAGGCAACGGCATCGTCATCAACTCGCCGACGCCGACTACGAACGCCAATGGATATGTTCAGACCACGATTGTCGCCCCGGCAACTCAGGGCACCTATACTGTAACTCTCACCGCGGGTACAGCCAACACCAGCTACACCATCACGGTGCCTGGCACGGGTGGAACCAGTGGAACCGGGCCTGGCGGTGTCAGCCAAGTCACGATCATAGGCGGCAATGGGCAATTGGTGGCTTCCGGAATTGCCACTGGCTCTTCCGGCTGCAACGGGACCGTTCAGGCAGGAGACCCTCTGGCTGTTTTGGTCACGGACGTCAATGGTGTTCCTCTCTCCGGCGTCCTGGTCAACTTCAGCGTCACGTCGGGAACTGGAAATCTTACGACTGCCTACGATTGCGCCTATCCCAACGCGCCCGTGATCACCGGCACGGCCAACAGTTTTTATACGGATCCGGCCGGCATCGCTTATATTAACTTTGTCGGCCAGCAACCGGCCGGGCAGAATTACTTTGAGCAGGATACTGTAGTAGCCAGCACTCCGTACGGCTCTGTCAGCTTCACGGAAGTGGAATACGCTATTACGCAAAACATCAACAGTCCTGTATTCCCGCCAGCTATTACCCTCCTGACGCCGTCGGTGGATAGCAGCCGCACGGTCACGGTCGCCGTGGGCAGTGCCGCGCAGAACGCCGTCACGGCGAGCATCTTCGCTAGTGGGACATCCATCCCGCAACTCAACTGTCCCACCAGCACAAGTACCGCCTGCCCGATTCCCGGCGTCGGGATCCGAATCATCGATCCCAACAACATCCCGGCTCAATCGCCCTATGCCAGTTGCCAGGGATCGACGCTGTCTGATCAGACCGGCGTCGCGCACTGCACCGTCGTCGCGACCTGCGGAGTCGCGCCCGGCAGCTATTCGGTGGACTATGCGGTAGGAGACTCGGCCGACTTCCCCGGTACCGTAGTCATTACGAAAGGCTCTGCGCAGAACCTGACAATCGTCTCGGGAAATAACCAGAGTGGTTCTGCTGGACAGGCTTTGGTTTCGCCACTGGTTGCAACCGTTACCGACGCGTGCGGCAATCCGGTCACCGGGGCACAGGTTACCTGGGCGGTAACGCAAGGTTCAGCCACCATATCGAAACAGATTGCGACTTCCGGTTCCAATGGGCAAGTCAGCGCCTATATCACCTTCGGCTCCACTCCAGGAACAGTACAAGTCACCGCTACCTACGGAACCTCCAGCATTGTCACCTTTACGGCAACCAGCCAGGCGGTGGCGAGCACGATGACCATCGTGAACGGGAATAATCAGACCGTCACGGTCGGCGGGGCCTTCCCCCAATCGTTGACGGTCCAAGTCAAAGACACCAACAACAATCCGATTACCGGCGCCACAGTCACATTCGCGGTTACTGCCGGCGTTGGTACTGTTAACCCGACGTCCGCAGTCACTGACTCCCAGGGCCGCGCCTCTACCATCGCCACTGCTTCATCGAATCCCGGGGCGCTTACTGTCACCGCAACTTACTCGTCGGTTAGCGCGGCCTTCTCGCTGAACGTCGTTGCTCAAGGACCCTCGGTCAGCGCCGCCAACTTCCAGAACGCCGCGAGCTTCACTGCCGGACTGGTGCCCTGCGGACTAGCCACCGCCACCGGGTCGGGCCTAGCTCCAGGCATCACGGGAACCGTGTCCGGAGCCAGTTTCCTCGCTCCGCTGCCCTATACACTCAACGGCCTGTCCTTAACAGTAAATGGAGTGCCCGCGCCCATCTATCAGCTCAGCAACACCAACGGCAAACAACAGGTCACCTTCCAGACACCTTGCGAAGCGGCGCCGAGTAGCAACGGAACCGTCGTCATCACGCTCAACGGCGCCAGTACAACAGTGCCAAGCGTTACTATTCTCCAAGCCCAGCCCGGCATCTTCTACTCCACGGGAGCGAATGGCACGGCCTACGGCGAAGTGATTGACTCCAACGGAAACTATCTCTCCGCCACAAACCCCGCCAAGCGTGGACAGAACTATTATCTGATCGCCACGGGCCTTGGTCAGTTGACGCCTCCAACCGGAACCAACAGCGTCGGAATCAACGGTCAGAACGTAGCGCAGACGGTCATCGTCGGAGTCTCGAACCTGGGTGTTCCGGTCTTCGAGGCGATTTATCAACCTGGCGCCGTCGGAATCTACGTCGTCGGATTTACGATTCCATTGACAAATCCAGCCGGAACCGATCAGCCCCTGGCGCTCGCCATCATCTCGAACGGTCAGACGATCTTCGGCAACGTTGTGTATATTAATTCCGTCCAGTAGGCACTTCCAAAGGGAGGCTGGGTTTCAGCTCAGCCTCCTGCTCACTTCGGTTCAGCGAATTGAACGTGCACTGGGAACGGGCGGTCAAACGGAGCCGCAACAATCCGGAAAAGAATGCTCCCCTTCGGCTCCCATACATCCTTGGCAGCGTTCTTAACGGAAGGATCGTAGCGTAGCGATAATACCGCAGTTCCGTGTCCCGGTACGGTCCTCTTGTCCAGCTTCGCCGTTAGACCGCGCACCACCGGCCCATCAAGCGCGATCTGAACCTCGCCGTCCGCACCATTGCTGAACACTACTTCCGTCGACGATGCCTGATCCGCCGCAAACGTCACCGTAGATTTGTCGACACCCATCGTCTGCTCCTTAAGCACCGCGATTCCCGCGGCCTGCATCGCTTCCGGGCTGTTATTTTTCGGGATTACGGGACCCCGAGTGTCCGCACCCGCTGGTGGAGGATTCTTGACGCTCATCGGCGTGACCGGATAGTCCGAAGGATTGTAAGTAAAGCACCACTTGCCATTTTCGATCTTCCAATGCGTGTCGTTCGGAACGTCCATGACCACGCTCTGCGCGGCGATCCTCTTCTCCATTTTGCCGACGACCACCACCACCGCTTTCGTGAAATGATCCGAGTAGGTAATCTTGCCGACCTGGAAGGAAATGTATTTCGCTTTGCCAGCCTCGTAGTAGGAATCCTTTGTATCCTCCGCCACAAACGGTTCTGCCTTGCGCGGCGCGTAGGACTCTACGAGGAAATTCTGATAGAACGCCGTCACTCGCGCCCGCAACTCCTGATCCACTTCTGGTGGAACGGACTCCTGGGCAAACGCAAAAATGGGAAGGATCAGCAGGGACGTGCGCAGTATCATGTGTTAATTCCTCGAGCGGGAAATACTTCGGGAAGTTATGGCTGGGAGACAGGGACTCGAACCCCGATACGCGGCTCCAGAGGCCGCAGTCTTACCATTAGACGATCTCCCAGTGCCTACTTTCATCATACTATCATCGACGGACGACGCAACCGTTTCGTCCCGCGCCTTTTTAGGCTACCCCACTCGGAGCGCAGCCATTGGATCGATGCGGGCGGCACGCCGCGCCGGGATATAGCTGGCCGCCAGCGCCACCACCACGAATAAGAGAGCGATCCCCGCAAACGTCACTGGATCGGTCGCACTGACCTGGAACAGCATCCTGCTCATGACGCGGGTCAAAGCGAGCGCCCCGCCGATTCCCACCGCGACTCCGGCCAGAGCCATCGCCCCGCCCTGACTCAGGATTAGCCGCAAAATATCGCCGCGCTGCGCGCCCAACGCCCGTCTGATGCCGATCTCCTGGGTCCTCTGGCCCACCGAAAAAGCTACCACTCCGTAAATTCCAATCGTCGCGAGCAACAGCGCCACGCCGGCGAACACGCCCAGAAGGACCATCGTTAACCGCCTCTGGCCCAGCGTCGCTTCGAACACCGCTTCCATGGTCCGGATATCGGAAACCGGCTGGTCGCGATCCACAGCTAGAACTCTCTCGCGCAGCGTGTCGGCCAGCCGCATCGGATCGCCCTCCGTGCGGACCATCAAGAATCCGGTCTGCGGAGGGTGCTTCGCCATCGGCAAATAGAATTCCGCGACTGCATCACTTGCCAGCCCGCCCTCGTGAATGTCTGCCGCAATTCCCACAACTTCTATCCATCCCAACGCCTTATCGTACCCCTCCTTCACATGCAGCCCGATCGGGTTTGGGCCGCCAGGATACGCCGGCCACAAGCGCCGAGCCAGGGTTTCATTGACGATCATCACGGCAGGCGAATCCAGCAGGTTGTCTCGCGCCGTAAACTCGCGCCCTCTCCGCAGTGGAATCCCAAGCGTTCGAAAATACTCGGGCGTCGTGCTCTGCACCACGGCGTACGATGCCTCCTCGGCTGGATCTAATTCCGGCCTTCCTTCAACATCCGTGACATTCGTCCGAATCCATGACGTGGTGGGAAGCAACATCGCGAGCGCCGCGCCGCGCACGCCCGGAGGATCTGCCAGACGCGGAAGTAACTCCCGGAAAAAAGCGTCCCTTTTCTGGTCGGTATCGTAACGTGCGCGCGGCAGCGCGATTTTCGCCGTCAATAAATTCCCGGCGCGGAACCCTGGATCGACGCTATGCAGGCGATAAAAACTCTCGATCAGCAGCGCCACGCCGATCAGCAGGACAACCGACAACGCTGCCTGTCCAGTCACCAGCAAACTGCGAGGATTCACCCCGAATGAGCCGCGTCGCGCGTCCATAGCGACCCGATCGCGCAGCGCCTTGCTGAGATCGGGGCGTGAGACCTGGAGTGACGGAAACAGTCCGAACAGGACACCCGTCCCTAACGACAGCAGCACTGAAAACGCAAGCACCGTCGCATCCGGCCGAATGTTCCCCCTGCCCGGCACATAAAGCGCGTTCACACCACCGGACGAAAAAAGCGGATCTAAGCGGCCGATCGTGCCCAGACCCGCCACGGCCAGCGCCACACCCAGCGCTCCCCCGGCCGCCGCCAGCACTACGCTCTCCGCCAGCAATTGGCGAATCAGCCTGCCGCGTCCCGCGCCCACCGCCGCCCGAATTGCGAACTCGCGGGATCGCGATGCCGCGCGCGCCAGCAGCAGGCTCGCGACATTCGCACAAGCAATCAGCAGCACGAAGCCCACCGCGCCGAACAAAGTCCACAGCATCGGACGCACGCCCGCCACCAGCCGGTCTTTTAGTAGCACCACCCGTACACTTGCGTTATGATCCGAATTCATCGGACCCGGATTTGCGATGTCGTATTGGCGCTCGAACACGCTCATTTCCGCCGAAGCTTGCTCCAGCGTGATGTGCGGTTTCAAGCGTCCGAATCCGCTGAGCGTTGGGACCCCCCAATAACGCGGCGGCAGCACGGACCACTCCGATGGCCGCGTCACCCAGACGTCCACGCCTTCATAAGGAAAATCGAAGCCCTCCGGCAGCACTCCAATAATCGTGTAAGCCGTCGACTCCAGTTGAATCGTCCGTCCCGCAATCAACGGATCGCCCCCGAATCTGCGTTTCCACAAGCGTATGCCGATCATCGCCACCGCGCGTCCGCCGGGCTTGTCCTCTTCCTCCAGAAAGCTTCGCCCCAACGCGGGCGGCACACCCAGCACGTCCAAGAAATTCGCGGAAACCCGGGCGCCTTTCAATTCTTCAGGCTCGCCCCCGCTCGACAACGCGAAGTTCTCGGGCCGCCCGTAGGCGCCTAATGACGTGAACGACCTCGCTGCCTTCATCTGATCAAATTGTGCCTGCCCGAACGACAAATTCTGGAGCGGCTGCCGGGGATTCTCAATCGATAGATACGCCAATCGGTCCGGATCCCGGTACTCGAGCGGCCTCAATAACACAGCGCGAATCACCGTAAAAATCGCTGTATTCCCGCCAATTCCCAGCCCCAGAATTAGCATCGCCGTCAGCGCGAACCCCGGATTTCGTGCCATCGCCCGCAGGGAGTAAAAGACGTCCTGCCAAACACTCTCAACCTGGGAGAACGACATAATCCCTAGATCATACTAATTTATTAGTATGATTTCTATCTGGCCCAGAGTGACTCGAATACGCCTCCCGTGTAACAATAGTGTAACAATGGCCCCATCGCGCACCCCCAACGCGGTCCATGTTAAGGCTCGATCGTTTGCTGTTGAGCAGGCGCAGGCGCAATTAAAGCATTTGACGGTTCAGATCAGCCGCGGCGTCAAGTCCTGCAGCGCCGGCGCCGTCCACGATGTCAGAGTTGCAATTCGACGCTTCACGCGCGCGGTCGCAGTGTGCCGCCCCTACTTTCACGCAGCAGACCTGCGCAAGAACCGGAAGCGGCTCAAGAAAATCATGACCGAGGCGGGAGACGTCCGCAACTGCGACATCGCGTTGAAGTTTATCGTCCGCTTTCGCGTCCCGCAGGCGCCGGCGCTACGTTCGAAATTGCGAAGCCGCCGCACCGAATTGGCGCGCCTTCTGGTCGCCGACCTCAGGAAATGGAGGGAGCGCGGATCGTCCGTTAAATGGCGCGCCACGCTGAAGTCGCCCGCAACCCCGGCCAAAGATTTGGGCGAAGAACCTAGCCAGGAAATGGCCCATCGACTCCTGATGCGCGGGGTGAAGGATTTCCTGAGACAAGGAGACCGGGCCTCCTCGTCACAAGCCTCGCCGAAGGAGTTGCACCATTTCAGAATTTTCGCGAAGAAGTTTCGTTACTCGCTCGAATTGCTTCAGCCCCTCTATGGATCTTCCCTGGACCCCATGGTGGCGAACATCAAGCACGTCAGCGCGCTCCTCGGCGACATCAACGACTGCGTGACGGCTGTCGAAATCTTCTCCGAATACAAAGGCGGCCAACGGCTGGTGGATCGTCTTAAGAAAAGACAACATAAGAAGACCGAAGAGTTTCGCAAATACTGGAAAGAGTTCAGCCGCGGGGAGCAGGCAAAAAGCGTCGAGCCTCAAGAACTCAAGAAGCCCGTAGCAAACGCCGCAACTAGAAGTTCCCGCCGCGAATCCGCCGCCTGACGTCCTCGTAACCATCCCCCGCCGGCTTCGTCGATAATCTCAATATGTTCCAAGATCTCCTGTTTGGCATCCGGATGCTCCGCCGCAGCCCCGGCTTCTCCATCCTTGCGATCCTCTGCCTCACCCTCGGCATCGGCGCCACCACCTCCGTCTTCAGTTGGATCGAAGGAATCCTTCTCCGCCCGTTCCCTTTGGTCGCCGATCAGGACCGGCTGGTCGCCCTCGCCGGAATGAATAGAGGCGACCGCACGGACCTATCCTGGCCCGATTTTCAGGATCTTCAGAGGAACTGCACCCTCATCGACAGTTTCATTACGGACCGCATCATGAGCACCACGCTGAACGTCGGTGACCGAGCCGACCGCGCCACGGGCAGCGTCGTCTCCGCCAACTATTTCGACGCGCTGGGAATCCGTCCCTTCATGGGCCGAGGCTTCGAGCCCGGCGAAGACTCCGGCCGCAACGCTCACCCCGTGACTGTGATCGCCTATCTCACCTGGAAACAGCGCTATAACAGCGACCCGTCCATCATCGGCCGGACCCAGATCCTCAACGGCGTGCAGCACACCATCGTCGGCGTCGCGCCCGAAGGATTCTACGGCACGTTTGTCGGCTATGCCTTCCAGTTCTGGGTTCCCGCCTCCATGGAGGAAATATTCGATAGCGGTGGATACAAACTTGAAAATCGCGGTGCAAGATGGATAGAGGGCTTCGCCAAACTCAAACCCGGCGTGACCATCGCGCAGGCGCAAGCCGAAGTCTCGGCCGTCGCCAGGAGATTAGACAACGATTATCCCGCCACCAATCGCGCGCTCGATTTCAAACTCTATCCGCTCTGGCAGACTCCCTTCAATGGAGCCGGCACGCTCCTGCCGACCCTCCGCATTTCGCTGGTAGTCGCTTGCTGCGTGCTGCTGATCGCCTGCGCGAATGTCGGCAATCTTCTTCTCGTTAAATCATTCGCGCGACGCCACGAAATGACCGTGCGCCTCTCTCTCGGCGCGGGACGGACGCGCCTGTTAAAGCAACTCCTCACGGAAGGTCTGATTCTCTCAGCACTCGCCGCTGCTGGCGGCGTCGCAGTAGCGAACTGGTGCCGTAACCTGATCGTGCTCCTTTACCCGTCCCGCCCTGGCGTCACCGTCAACCTTCCCGCCGAACTCGACTGGCGCGTTCTCGTCCTCAGCGCCTCCGTCTGCCTTTTCTCGACTCTCGTCTTTGGATTAGTCCCAGCGATCCAGGCCGGCAAAATCGACCTGGCCGCCGCCATGAAATCCGAATCCGGGAGCGTAGTCGGAGGCCGTGGAAAAGCCTGGATCCGTTCGAGCCTCGTGCTAGTTCAAGTCTCCCTGAGCTTCATCCTTCTCGTCGGCGCAGCTCTTCTTCTCAAAAGCCTTCAAGTAATGCAGCAAACCGACCCCGGTTTTTCTACCAAAGGCGTTCTTACCACCGGCATCGACATGGTCTCCGCCGGTTACGATCCGCAGCGCATAAAAACCTTCGAGGACTCCCTGCTGGAACGGCTTCAATCCACCGGCGGCGTCGAATCGGTAGCCTTCGCGCGAAGCACTCCCTTTAGCTATCGAATGAATTCTTCGTCTCCCGTCGCCGTAGAAGGCTATGAGACCGCGCCCGGCGAACAACCCACGGTCGACTACAACGAGATCGGCCCCGATTACCTCGCGACCATGGGGATCCCTCTGGTCTCTGGCCGCGAGTTCACTCGCGCCGACAATGAAACCGCTCCGTTAGTGGCCGTCGTGAATGAAGCCATGGCCGCTCAATTCTGGAAAGGAGAAAATCCAGTCGGTAAGCGTCTTCAAGTGAAGAATCGCTGGCTGCAAGTAGTCGGCGTCGCGAAAAACTCTAAATACCGTTCGTTGACGGAGACACCGAAGCTGTACTTCTACACCTCGCTGCGCCAGGACGCGATCGGGCAGAACCTCGATATCCGTACCCCTTTACCTCCGGAGAAAATGATCACCGTCCTGACGCGCGAAATAAAAGCGTTGGACCCCAACCTCGCCCCCTCTGAACTGATCACCATGCGCGAACAAGTAGATCGGATGAGCTGGGCCCAGCGCGCCGCGGTAATCCTTCTGTTCCTCTTCGGAGGCCTGGCGCTGGTGCTAGCCGCCATCGGCCTCTACGGAGTCATGTCCTACACAGTTTCGCAGAGCACCCGTGAACTGGGCCTGCGCATGGCTCTAGGCGCAGAAGCCTCGGATCTCCTCCGGCTGGTCATGTCCAGAGGCTTCGCCTTGACCGCAGCCGGAATCGTAATAGGCGCCGCGGCAGCTCTGCTGTTAACCCGCCTGATGGGCGACCTCCTATATAAGGTGAGCCCCCGCGACCCCGCCGCCTTCGCAGTGGCATTCCTCATCATGACGATAGTCTCCCTGGCCGCGTGCCTGCTCCCCGCTTGGAGAGCCACCCGCACCGACCCCCTAAGAGCCCTCCGCGACGAGTAGGGACAGTCCTAAGTACCCTTATTCGACCTTAATATGCTCGCGAAGGAGCTGAACACATCCTTATTTGCGTGAAATCCCTACCCTCTACCAACCAAAGGCATTTTCGTCGCCATCACGGTCATAAACTGAACGTTCGCCTCGAGCGGCAGGCTAGCCATGTAAACCACAGCATCGGCAACGTGTTTCACGTCCATCCGGGGCTCGACCATCATGGTTCCGTTCGCCTGCGGAACGCCCTTCGCCATCCGCTCCGTCATCTCCGTGGCTGCATTGCCTATGTCTATCTGTCCACAGGCGATATCGAACGCCCGGCCATCGAGGGAAATGCTTTTCGTAAGCCCGGTTATAGCGTGTTTTGTAGCCGTATACGGCGCTGAATTCGGTCGTGGAGCGATTGCCGAAATGGACCCGTTATTAATGATGCGGCCACCGCGCGGAATTTGCGTCTTCATGAGGCGCATAGCGTGTTGAGCGCATAAGAATGAACCAGTTAGATTCACATTGACGACGGCGGTCCACTGCTCGAAGGTCAATTCGTCCATGGGTACCGCCGGCGCGCCCATGCCGGCGTTATTGAACAGCAAATCGAGCCGATCGAGCTTTGAAAACAAGGTTTTGATACTCTCAGGATCGGTCACATCGGTAGGCACGGGAAGCATGTTTCCGTGGGCTGCGGTCTTTTCCAATTCTTCTTTTCTGCGACCAGCTAACACCACGAAAAATCCAGCAGTTGATAGCGCGATGCTGACCGCGCGGCCGATTCCACTGCCGGCGCCGGTAACGAGAGCTACTTTTGAAGTCATCGGACTTTTCTTCTTCCCGTATGCTGCCAGGCCAGCGTCAGTGCGCCGCGAAGTGACTCTTCTTTCACTTTTTTGAGGAGGACGTTGGTGGCTCCTTGTTCGCCCCACTTCCCTTTGACCGGTGTGAAGGACTGGTCGAGTTGAACGAATGCTTTTTGCTCATGGGGCGGTAACTTGACCATAGCCCAGCCGTCATCGGGATAGTGGAGTGTGGCGAAGATTCTGCCGTTGGCGCGGAAATCGGGGTGGTTCATGTGGGCGCTTTCGATGGCTCCAGGAAAGCTGAGCGCGATTTGTCGGAAATCGTCGGTGGTCATTCAGGCCTGTTCATCAGGAAGGTCGCGGTGGACGCGAAGAACGTCTTGAGGGTTGAGTGGACCGGTTCGGGCAAGCTCGATTCGTCGAGCGCGCGATTCATGAGTTGGAGCCAGCGGTCGCGGGCGGTGGTTCCGATGGCGAACGGGGCGTGGCGCATGCGGAGCCTGGGGTGTCCGCGGGTTTCGAGATAGGTGGCCGGGCCTCCGAAGCGGAACATGAGAAAATCCCGCAGGCGGCGCTCCGCTCCGTCGAGATCGTGCGAGTGATAGAGAGGTCCAAGAATCTCGTCGCCCGGGATCTGGCGGTAGAAAGCCGCGACCAGGCGCTCAAAGCCTTCGGAGCCGATGACCGCGTAAATTTCCTGCTCTTCCACTTTTTCAAGTTTACTAATGTCGGTGTTCCTGGCGCGCCCTTGTATTTCAGGAGGCAGTTATGACAAGCAGATTGATGGCGGCGGTTCTGATGATGATGTCTTTTGGAGCGGTTGCTCCGGCGGCGGTGGTCGTGGTTTCCCGGCCCTATGTGGCGGTTCGAGTTGCTCCGGTTGTGGTGTATGCGGGGCCCCGATATTATGCCGCGCCGGTGTATCCGGTTTACCCCGTCTATCCGGTTTATGGAGTTCGTGTTTACGGCGGATACCGGTATGGATACGGATATGGTCCGCGTTATTATTCGCGTGGTGGCTATTATCGCGGATATCGCCGGTAAGCACTGGTTGTTATGCCATTCTCGTGGCATTCTCGTACGATGGAATCGTGGGACGACGGGACACGCCGCTGGAGAATGCTTGACACCATCGATCGACGAAGTTCTGCAACAACTGTTGGAGGCTCAGGCGACGCTGCACGGGGCCGGCACCGTATCGGCGGATGCTCTTTCTGCGATAGCGGCGCACGCGCGTAAGCGCCGGATTCGGCACTCCGTGGAAACGGGGTGTGGCGCTACAACGCTGCTGCTCTCTCATCTCAGCGAGAACCATAAAGTATTCGCACTCGACATCGGCAACAGCGTCTCCAGCGTGCGCCGATCAGCAATGCTTCAGCCCAACGTCGTTACGTTCATTGAGGGTCCATCCCAACGCACGCTGCCAGAGCATCACTTCACCGAAAAGCTCCAGTTGGCGTTGATTGACGGTCCCCATGCTTATCCATTTCCGGACCTTGAGTATTACTTTCTCTATCCTCATCTCGACACAGGGGCGCTCCTGATTCTGGACGACATCCAGATCCGGAGCATCCACAATCTTTTTGAGTTTCTGCGCTCCGACTCCATGTTTCGGCTCGACGAGGTCGTTCGTTCGACTGCGTTCTTCACGCGCACCGAAGCTCCGACGTTTGATCCTACGGGGGATGGGTGGCAGGAGCAGCGTTACAACGGACGCACGTTGACTCGCTACGACTGGAGGTCGAAGTTGAAGGGCGCGCTTCCCCGCTCCTCAATGAGACGTGTTGAAGCCTTCCGATCTCGGGCCACAAATGGCGGTTCCGGCTGCTCGGTTGAGATTCGCTCCCCGAATCGTGGAGAGCGCGTGTCTGAAAACGGCGTGGTTTCAGGCACGGCCCATCTGGCGGAAGATGCGCACCTTTGGGTTCTCGTACATCGCGAGGATGTAAATGGCTGGTGGCCCCAAGGTGGAGGGGAGATCGCTGTGGCTGGCGGTCAGTGGAGTGTACCAGTCAAGTATGGCGATCCGCAGGATGCCGGCTACGATTTTGAGATCGCGGCGGTAATCGTCGGCCGCTCCGTTCATGAGCAATGGCTGGAGTGGGTTCGATCTGTGGAGTTGACGGGGGCCAGCCCTGCGGTTCAGTGGCCGAGGCGGGGAGCGGTACTCTCGGTACAGTATCGGACTGTTGCCAAGAAATAACAGCCGTTATTAGCGGTGGTTTCAGAGTCCGGCACTGCTACAGCGCTGCCGTCTCCGACTCCGATCGAAAACATCGCCGGCAATAAGCCAATTGGATAGGCGGCTGCCGCCAAAAATTGGCCGCCCACAGGTCGGGTGCGAGGAGCATCCAAAACGTCCGAGGGTTTACTTTTCCCTAAAAGGGTTGGCGAATCTGGGGTCGTGGAGGAGAGGCTCGTCGGTCAGGGTGCGGAGGAATTCGAGGATGTCGGTTCGCTCCGCGTCGCTCATCGCGACGTGGTGCAGTATCGCTTCGTCGAGGGTCTTTACGTTGCCATCGTGCATGTAAGGCGCGGTGACGGCGATGTTGCGGAGGGTGGGGGCTTTGAAACCTCCTTCTTCATCCGGTTTCCCTGTGAAATTCGGTCCGCTATGGCAGCGGAAGCAGGAGAATCCCGTGCTGAAGAAAAGCACTTCGCCGTGTTTCGCGGCGGCGGAGATGGCGCTCTCGTCGCGATCGAAGTGATAGCGATCGTAAGGAGATCTGGCGGAGACGATGGATCGCTCAAAGCAAGCGAGAGCCTTGATGATGTTGTCGGTGGTGATCGGCTCGGCTCCGAAGAGTTTCTGATAGCGCGGGTCTGCGCGAATCAACGCTAGAGATTTTTCGGTCACGCCGAGTTCAATGGGATGGTCGCCGAACATCGGCAGGCGGGCTTGTTCTTCTAACGAATGAAGGTCCTGATCGATCCAGGTGAAGACGCGCGTATAGGCGACATTCACCAGGCTCATGCTGCCGCGCGGATGGCGTTCACCGGTGGATCCTTCGCCGCGGGGCTTGCCGTCTGTGAACGCGAGACTCTGGACGTGGCAGGAGGCGCAGGATTGCGTGCCATTGCTGGACAAACGCCTGTCGTAAAAGAGATAGCGGCCCAGTTCGACTTTTTCGGCTGTCATGGGATTGTCGTCGGGGACTCTTGGTTTGGGGAATCCTGCGGGTAGATCCCAGGTGTAAGGGGTTTGGGCGCTCGCCGCGGTGAGCAGAAAAAAGAGCAAACTACGCAACAAGGACCTCTCCTGTATGAGTGGTGTCGTAGCCGGCCAGCAGTTCCAATTTTCGGCGTAAGGCCGAGCGATTCAGAGCATCGAACAAAGCTTCGAGGGCGGGAAGCTGGGCATATTGACGGCGGACGACCAGGTCGTAACGCTCCGTGGTGAGAGGGATGAAATGGAGTCCGAAGGCTCGGGCGGCGGAGCGGGTGGCGATGCAGCAGTCGGCTTCACCCTGGCTGACAGCTTGCGCGGCGGAGAGGTGTCCGGTGGCGATGCGGTCATATCCAATGACGCGGTCCGTCGGAATGCCTGCGGCGCGAAGATGCTGATCGAGAACCTCCCGGCTGCCCGCCCCTTTTTCGCGATTGACGATCCGGACGTCTTTTCTAGTCAGATCTTCTATCGAGCGGATCGGGCTGCCGGTCCTCGTCACCAGTCCCTGTTGCCAGACAGCGAAGGTCACGACTTTTACGGATTCCCTCGGGAAAAGATGCTTCACGATTGGGAGGTTGTAATCGCCGGTCGCGGAATCGCGCAGATGGGTTCCTGCCACGTGGACTTTCCCCTGCTTGAGCCAGTGCAACGCCTGATGGCTGGTGCAAGGAGCAATGACGATGTCGAGCTGGCGCGCGAGGAGAGAAATGCCTGGATCGCAGCCGGCGATCAGCAGACGTTTCCCGTCTTCGATTTCCTGGAACACCTGCGCTTTCGAACCGTCGATGACAATGGCGTCGGCTGCGGGGAGCATCAGATCCTGCGGGGCGGCGGAGACTCCGATGGTCCGGTTGCCGACCCGGCAGAGTTGCACGGGCTGGCCGGCGCGCGCGGGAGTAATGAAATCGACGGCAATGGGCTTCGGCGCTACGACCGATTCCGCTTCCAAAGCGAACAGCTCTTCGACGGACACCTCCAGGATTTTCGCTAGCTGGAGCGCGACCGTGGTATTGGGAACGTAAACGCCGGCCTCGATCGCATAAATGGTTTGACGGGTGACGCCGGCGAGCTTTGCGAGGGCCGCGGCGGAAATCCCCCGCCGTTCCCGGATCTGATTGAGATGAGCGCGCGTTTCCACTTACTTCCTTAGACGCACGACGGTTACTTTTTCCAGCATGCGGATCGACCTTGCACCCTTTTTCTCGCTGGGCACGACCAGGCGAAACGGTCCTTGGTATTGAAACAGAGGTTTGCCGTTGACGGTGTCGGCGACAATGATTTTATTGTCTGTGAAGGAGGGATCGAACTCAGGAAGCGCGTAGACCACCTGGTAGCCGTCTTTGGCTTCGGCGAGCACGTACGTGGCGAGCGCTTTCCCCATGAGTTGTTTGCCGACGGGCGCGCCGGCCTCCTTCAGAATGTCGAACAGGAGGACGCCTTCGTAGGTGGTCTGTTCATCGGAACCTTCGGCTTTGACAGTGACCGAGGTGCGAGGCATCTTCGCGAGGTCTGCTTTCGTGAGGGAAAGGGGATTGGTGACGTCGCCTGCAATGGCCAGTCTGGCGTCGGTTTCCTGTGCATAAAGAGGAGCGAGGAGAGCCAGCGCGAGGACAAGCTTCATAGCCCACATTGTAAGTTAAAAATGACAGCGGCGCTCGGTTTATCGCAGGGCTTCTGAAGCCAAACGCGGGCCAAGCGCATCTTTAAGAGGCAGTGGTCCTTCTTCAATTTTCGCTGATCGCGTTTACCTCGATATTCGTGCTGGTGGACCCGGTAGCGGCCGTCCCTGCTTTTCTCGCGATGACCGGCGATTCGAATCGCGACCAGCGACGTCACATGGCGGTGCGCGCGGCCTGGACCTGCTTCATCGTGCTGCTCACGTTCTCGCTGGCGGGAACGCTTATCTTCAGATTGTTTGGCATCACTTTGGCCGCCTTCAAGATCGCCGGAGGCCTGATTTTGGGGATCATCGGGCTCGACATGATCAATGCAAAGCGATCGCCGACGAAGGAGACGCCGGGCGAGACCGAAGAGGGCGCGGAAAAAGAAGATGTCGGTATTATTCCCCTGGGGATTCCGATGCTGGCGGGTCCAGGTTCCATTTCCACCGTGATGGTGCTGATGAGCCAGAACGCGGATTGGCAGCACGCTCTGGTGATTGTGTGCGCGATTGCCGCAGCGTCGGCGATTTCCTTTCTAGTGCTGGCGGCAGCGGATCGGGTGAGTTCGTATCTCCACGAAACGGGAATTCGCATCCTGACGCGAATGATGGGCCTGCTACTGACCGCGATCGCGGTACAGTTCGTTCTGAATGGCTTGAAGGATGCGGGTCTCCTGCATTAGCCCCGTTCGTTGCGAAGCGCGGTACCGGATCGCCAGGCGATCCCCGCCCGTTTGATGCTCCAGGCCGCTGATTAAGCGGATTGATGCAGTCGGCCTCGCGTTGGGGCCGCCTTAGGCAAGGAAACCAACCGCAAAAGCTCCAGCAATCTGAATTTCGAGAGCCTTATTGCCAATAATTCCGATCCAAGCTCCGGTACTGTACCGCCTCAGCCAGGTGCTTCGCGCTTACGCGGTCTGAATGATCCAGATCCGCCACGGTCCGGGCAACTTTCAAGATTCGGTCGTGCGCCCGGGCCGACAGACCCATCTTGCGGACTGCCATTTCCAGAGTCCTCTCTCCCGCATCGTCGAGCGAGCACAATTTACGCAGCTCCTGCACCGGGATATTCGAGTTGTTGAATCCGCGTGTCTCTTGAATCGCGCGAGTCTCGGCTACGCGTCCGCGCATCTCACTGGAGCTCGCGCCACCGTCCTTGCTCCGCAGTTCCTGATAGGGCACCGCGGGAACTTCGATGTGCAAATCGATTCGGTCCAACAAGGGTCCGCTGATCTTTCCGAGATAGCGTTGAATCGTTCCGCCGGTGCATCTACAATCCCTGGTGGGGTCCCCAAAAAAGCCACAGCAAGAAGGGTTTCTGATTTAGCGATCTTGTTCCCCTTTAGATGTGAGCTTTTTTTTTGAGCGATCTCCCTCCCGGCCAGAGTTGCGGGGTTGGGAATATCGGGGACAAGCGCCACGGCATTGCGGACCAGACCTCGCATCCGCTCCTTCTTTGCCGGGTCAGTATGCTTGAGCAAATCCAACGTGCTTTCAAAGTAAAGCCCCAATAGGTCATGGTCAGAAAGCTGTTGGAGCAGCAACCCACCCTTCATGATGAATTCGAGCGAACCGTCTTCTTTGAGCGTGATCTTTTCCACCGTGTCGCTCAGGACCCTCTTCCGGTCCTCTTGGGTCCAGCCGTCAGCCGACGTGAATGTAAAGTACCGTTCTCGAAGCTCAGTCGCCATCATCGCAATATCGGGCTTGGTCAATTGCGAAGCGAGGTCTGCTTTCGCTTTGACAAGATTGGCTTGCTCTCTTCTGATGTCTTCTTTCAGTTTCTTGACTAGCGCATCATATCCGTCGTCGCTCAAGCTCTTGACCATGGCACGGTCTCTCTGGCGTTCCAGTGCCACGATTGTCTTGGTGAGCCGTTCGACTTCCGCCTCGAATTCGGCTCGATTGTCGTCTGAAAAATTTCGTTCGATTGCGTTCTTGATGTAGCTCTCGTCAACAAAATACTTCGTCGCTGTCCAGGCGATCAGTGCCTCGATCTTCTCTGCCGGAAGATTCTGACAAGCTGACGCTTTTCGTCCGTTGCTTTTGGACGCACACACGTAATAGTCGGGCTTCATGCCCCTTCCGATACCGTGGCTGGTGCCTTGCTTCAAGTACATCTTTTCGCCGCACTCGCAGCGGAGCAAACCCGGTCCTAAGAAATTTTCCCCCACAGCTTTGCGCTGAGTCCACGTCTGGACCTTCACATCAAGGATGCGTTGGACTCGCTCGAAATCAACGGGGTTGATCAGCGGCTTCTTTGCAAGATTCGTGGGCACGATAACAGGGCTTTTCAGAGGCACCTTGCGACCAACTGTGTCGCTCTCGTCCCGATATTCACGTTTCATTAGATGCGTTTTATTTCCGATCCACCATTGGTTGCGAAGAATTTTTCGCAGGCCCGTCTGCGATGTGAAGCCCAACTTCAGGACGACAGCAGACAGTGTTGAGCCAGCTAGAACGAGCTTGAACGCCTCCCTGACCTTCTTGCCGTATTCAGGATCATAGGCGAATAGGCCCGTCGTTTCGTCCCACGTAACACCAACGGGCAAGGGATCACTTTTCCGATCTTCCTTTCGCCTTGACGCCTCCTTGCCTTCCCGGTTTCGTTCAGCAATGTTGCGCCTTTCCTGTGCGGCGACCATGCCCCACAGTTGGATCTTCATTTGGTCTTGAGGATTAGCAACGTCCAGACCGTCATCGGACGCAAGATCGCAGAAGAGAAGTTTCTTTTCCTTCCTGAACGTCTTGAAAATTTCATAGGCGTCAAGATGTTCCGGCCTAAAAAACCTGTCCATGCGAGAAAACACAACACCTGCGATATCCGGTTCTGTCAAACGCCGAATCATGGACTTGAACTGCGGGTTGTACTGAACCTTGGCACCAGAAATTCCGTCGAGGCGATATTCGGTTACAACATGCAGGTCGAACTTTTTGCAGTGTTCAGCGATATGCCGCAGTTGGCGGGGAATGCCGTCCTTCTCCGGGTCCGCTTGCTGAATGGAACTCACCCTGAGCAGGGACAGAACTTTTCGCTTTCCACGCATGGATTGAGGATCGCACAAGTGTGAACGTGTGTGCTGTGTATTCATGGGAGACGGCAACGACCGGGACTCCAAAGGGCCGGATTCCAGCGCCAGAGTACCTTTTTCAAATTTTGCCAACTGCGACGTTTCCCCTCCCTTGCACACCCAGGGTCCAACTGCGACGTTTCCCCTCCCTTGCACACCCAGGGTCGGTTAGTATAACTTTCGGCATGGAGTCCTCATTTCGGAAAAACACTGTTCCAAGAATTTCTCGGCCCGAGCGAATCCCGGTCTCGCAATCAGGTTGCCCGTCCCGAACGAGACACACACTTCCGGGCTTTCGCTGCGATATGCGCCAGTCGCCCCAAGCCGTCTATCCGGCGTCCATGCTGGCTATCGCCTTGCCGCCATCTCACCGATTCTGTTGAAGATCAGGCATCCCGCCGATATACAGCGAGGGTCACTGGCGATTTCGCCACTGGCAACTGCCGGGACCCGTTGCTGCTTCGGACTTTTAGACTATGGATGCAAAAGCGCCGCTCACCAAAACAACCCTCGAACGCACGTTGAACACGCTTCATCTCTTCCTTCCGGGAGTCTTGGAGAAGGGCAAGACAATTGAGCCAGACCAAGTTGATGGCTTCTTGATCGACGCCCTTTTCTCAATAGCGGTTTACGCAGGATGGATCGAAGCTCCGATATCGCAGTGGGGTCCAGAGGATCAATATTTCCTCAAGCCAGAGTTCAGGAGCAGCGGTCCCTATCCAGCGACCGTGGAACTCGGCGGTTTCAAGGTCCCTGAGAAAACTCATGACGATTTCATCACGCTTTTCTGGAGCAACAGACCGGAATTTATCGCTGCCAAAAACGACGCTTTGCTTGCCAGCATTGGAGCGCTCCTGGATTCAGGCGTGGATACATTGGCCGACTTGCGAAGCGGTGAAAACACGATCCCAAAGGCAGAACAGCCGAGCGACACAATCCATCGCTCTTCCAATGCTGCGGTCAACACGCCCAATCCCGCTCAACTGTTGATAAACGGGAAAACTCATCTCGGCGTCACTTGGGCGAAACTGGCGAAGATGGCCGGAAAGCACCTGCAACGAATGGCAGATGAAGAGATGAAAGACCTCGAAGACGTGACAGGGAAAGTCAAAGTCGAACTCAAGGTCGATGCAGTCTTCCGGCTTCTCCGAGGGCAGAACATTCGACCGGACAATGCCAAGGCTCTTGCTGCGGTCCTCGATATCGATTGGCGGCTCCTCGTTTGGCCGACGAAGCAGACGTAGGAAAGTTCAAGCAAAATTCAAGCAAATTTCAATTTCGGTCATAGTTGCATGAAAAATATCCTGGAATTGTGAGGGCAAGAAGCCCTCCAAATTGGAGAACAAATGCAACCTACAACTGAGAAGTTCGATGCAGTATCAACGGGGTCCATGCCCATTTCGATGGCCGTGAACTCGGCACCAAACAACCAACTTGCTGCCCCTGAAGCAGCGAAGACAGAAGCGAAAAACCCGGCCAAGCCGGAACCGAAGAAAGACCGTGCGTACTTCAGCCGTGCGATAGAAAAAGCGACCATCGCCTTCTACCGCTCGGGAAAAGCAGTGGCCGATCTACTCTTGGAAGCTCGATTGAAACTATCACCGGAAGACTTCCAAGCGTTCATCAAGGACGACTGCCAGTTCGATTCTTCGCTGGTGTACAAGTTCATCAAGATGGCCGCTGACTTCCGATTGAACGATCCGGCCAACGATCCGATCCTGCCCGAGGCGTGGACGACACGATACGAAATCATGCAGATGAAAGAGGCGACGTTTCGCATGGGCGTGAAGAGCGGAATCATCAACGCCGATTGCAAGCTGGCTGATCTGAAGAAACTGCGTGATCAGGTCGAAGGCAGCAAGGGCAAGAAAGCCGGAAGCAATAAGACGGCGGCAAGAAAGAAGACGGCGAAAACGGAGACCGCTCCGGTAGCTGCCGATCAAGCCCCAACGTCTACCGTTCCTCTCGTCTCTGATGTTCGCCCTGGAACGCAGCAAGCGGTCCTGAAGGCGTCGGTAAATACTTCGGCGCTTAAGGGTGTCGGAACGGCAACCGGAGTCGCTACGGCTCCTGCGAAGGGCCGCATCGCAATCGTGTTGAGCAAGGCGGTTGCCGGACAGCACAAGGCTGACCTGGACCGCTTGAAGGAAGGCATCGAAGCTCTGGTGAAGGAATACGACTTCATCGGTGCCGTCGAAGTCGAGGTTGCAGCATAATGGCACACATCAAATTGACCGAGACGTACTACATTGCAACGGATGCCATTGAGATGGTGCGGCTCATCCAGCACAACGACAAGCCTTGCGTGGAGTTGTTCCACAAACGCAAAGACTTTCTGCCTGACTACTTCCACGGCGAAAAAGCCACCGAAGCCTGGGCGAACTGGAAAGCCTTCGCAGATCAAACGAAAGGGTGAGTGGCGAAATCGCCAAATCACAACGACCGATCCCGGATGTTCAGAGCATCGGGATCGGTCTCCTTCTCAGCAGCAGGCTCTAATTCCTATTCCGCAGCGCCGATATGGTTCTGTCCACGGCAAGGTCTGAATTTGTCGGAAAGTCCTCCATCGCTGAGATGATCCTCAAGGCGGTTGCGCTCGGCACGCAAAGCTGCACATGAACGAGATCGGGATCATCATCGTGTGGGTTTAGTTCAACGCTGTAGTAGTCCCAATTCATACGCCTTCCTCCTGCCCCTTCACTTCTGCGATAGAGTCCAAAGCGTAAAGAATCGCCGAGCGAATGAACTTGGAGCGGTTGAATCCGTCGAGTTCAGGAACGGTGGCAATCGCATCGTCAATGTCAGCGACGGTTGCGCTTTTTAGTCGAAGCTGGAGAGCGTGATCCAGGTCGGTTTTATAGGCTGACATGATGCGTCCTCCGTTCAACGATCTGTTTCATAGTGACCAGTTCTTGAAGCAAGGCTTCCATCCTGGTGAGTCGATCTCGATCTCGTTTGGTCTTGGTGGTTCTTGAAGAGGTCGTCGCAAGCTCCGACCCGTTGGGTTGCTGGTGATTCAGCCATTCGTGAAAAGTTCTCATATGTGGTTCTCCTGTTTTTGGGCAAAGTGATACCAATACGGCGATCCCAAAAGTCGCCGTTTGGCCGTTCGTCAAATGTGGTTCGGGGTCTCTCTACAGGCGATTGCCACTCGATCCAGCCCGGACCTGATGTTTTGTTTCGCTACTTCTTCCGGCGAAGTTCGGTGCTCGTGATCGTGTTGTCGATTGTCCAACGTGGATGAAACGTTTTGCCGCTGTAAATCCGGGCTGCGACTGCTTCCCCGTCCTCTTCACCGATCACTTGCAAATGGAACTGCCCGGAAGGAACAACGTCACGCCAAATTTCTGGAGCTTCGAGAAAGAACTTTTCCTGTTGCTCGATTGGCACGTTCCAGATCATGTTGTAGTGGAGGTACGTCGCCATCTCGGGCACGGCGATCCACTGAGTACGAGCAGACTCGGGTTGCCGACTCCAGTTTTTCCCGAGCAGGCACCGGGCAATTTTCATGTCGAACAGATTGATTCTCTGGCCGCACCATTCCGGCTCCACCGATCTCAAATTAAAATTTGCGACGGCGTAGAAATTCCCCGGCGTTTCCTTGAGCGCCTGAAGGAACCAATCCTTGTAGTCCTTTCGCAATCGCAACAGCGGCAGCACTTCGGTTTCGTAGTTTTGCACGTCGGGCATCGGGCGATTCATCAAGGCGTCAACGGTCATCGGGACAGCCGGGAGCCGGGTTGTTGTGGGTTGTGTGATCGACATATGTTTTCGTTCAAAGGTATTTAGCATCGGTCCACTTTTTCCGGCCCGACCCTGGCACTGGCGATTTCGCCACTCTCTGTTGGCCGGGAACACGCTCATTGAAAACACGGCACTACGCTCTATCTGTAGATTGGGCTTGCTTTTGAAGCCGATTTCTGGCACAATCAAACAGTGACGAAAGGGTTCCTGTACTTGAGGGTCAGCGGCAAATCGCAGATCGACGGCGATGGATTTGCACGCCAGGAAGCCGCCATCCGTGCCTATGCCAAGGCTCACGACATCAAGTTGGTTAGGGTGTTCAAGGAAGAAGGCGTCAGCGGCACGAAAGAACTGGCCGACCGTCCTGCGTTCGTTGCAATGATGGAAGCTCTGCACTCGAACGGTGTGAAGCTGGTCCTCGTGGAATCGCTCAGTCGTCTCGCCAGAGACCTGATGATTCAGGAGTCAATCCTTCACGATTTGAAGCGTCACGGCTTTCAACTGGTTTCGGTGGCTGAACCGGACTTGTGCAGCGATGATCCTTCACGAAAACTAATGCGGCAAATCATGGGCGCATTTCACGAGTACGAAAAACAGATGATCGTTGTGAAGTTGCGAGGGGCACGACAGCGGACGAAAATCAAAAGCGGTAGCTGCGAGGGGCGCAAGCCCTACGGTTTTTATCCGGGCGAAGCCGAGACGCTGAAGCGCATCGAGGAATTGGGCGCTTCGGGTGAGACCGCAACGGCCATCGCAAACAGGCTCAAGGCTGAAGGCCGGAAAACACGGAGCGGCGGTGAATGGCTGCAACCCACGGTCAGCAAAATTATTAACCGCATGATCCAATTGAAGGAGAAGGGCTGATGTCCACGACAACCTTGGATTTTGGGACGTTTGAAGCTCTGTACGAGTTCAACAAAAACATCCATCATGGCGTTCTCTGTCTTGAGGCGCTGACGAGACACGACGGCTTCGACCGGGCGACGATCACGATGCTTGCCACCGATGTCGTCAAAGCGAAGTGTGCTGCCAACGCTTACTTGATCTCGGTGATCGGGGCGGCTGAAGGAGAGGGCGCAGCGACCGTGGCGGCGGCTCGTCGCCGGAATGTACACGACGCACAGACGAGTCGGGAGTCGGCATGATGGGCAAATACAAGCGGGGCGATTTCGTAAAAATTGAAATTCGGGATGAGGGAAGCGGACCAAGCGAATGGCTGTGGCTCCGGGTGGACCACTCCGATGACGATCAGCTACTCGTTTTCGGGAAGCTGGACAACGAGCCGATTGTCCACATCGAGATGCGCCTCGGTATGGAACTGGCGGTCAGCTACGAAAACGTGCGGGAACACATGACGACGAAATCTTTCGATCAGTAGGTGAAACATTTTGACAACGGTGAGCGAGAACTGAGTGCGTCACTCCTCAAGCTCTTCGGTGATACTTCGCAAGTGTTGAAGCGTTTCGTCTTTGACTCTGGCTTCCTTGGCGAATGCGGCTATGGCCTCCGCAAAATCCTTCAACGTGACATCTTTTGGCGCAAACGGAATGATGCCATCGGCCAGATTCTCCAAAACTATCAAGTGAAGCTCGACGCCAGCCTTCGCTGCCTGCGACCGAACGTAATCGTCCGAGGCTTCAACCAATTCGGCCCTCGGCCCCTGAATGAAATGAAGCGTATGGAATCCCTCTCGCTGAACTCGGCTGACGGCATGAGCGACGTCTTTTGCAATGAAAGTCTTGTCCTTGACCTCAGCGGTGATTATCAACTTGCTTCCGATCCGCACGTCAATATCACTGACCTCGTTTGAAGACGTTCCGCTTTCGTTGACCGGATGGACGGCAATTTTCCATTTCTCGGCTCTCGTAATAGCCATTAGCCAAAATAGGCCACCAACGGCGAGAACACATGTTTCTCCGTGTTCAGATTTCGAGATCAGTTTTTCAAAATAAGCAGCGATTTGCTGTCGGCCTCCGTCCAGTTTTTCGATTGCCGTCTCGAGCGCTGCGGTGTCCCTGGCGATCCGTTGCGTGGCGAAGAAAATTGCGTCATGCAAGGCCAGAAGAGCATCTTTGGAATTCTTGATCGCACTCAACGTGGAGTGGAGAGTCTGCAATGTTCGCTTATCATTTCCTTGCCTGACCGGATTCTTCAAATCCACTTGCGTGAATCTTGCAGGTTTGTTCAAGTACGGTTCGTTCGAGCCGCCCAATGCGTTGTCCAGCAAACCCGCTTCGTTCGGAACGATCACCGAATGGCAAAGGCTCCGAGCATCGTATGCTCCATCCAGATCGGCACCAGCTTGCAGAGCCAGCGGGTGAATACGGTCATCTGTTGCCTTAGCGAGAAGAGCGGTGATGAGGATGTACTTGTAGGTGAGATGCGATCCGGTGATGATCGCCTGAACTTCCTTCGAGTACTTTGATTGTGGTGTGTAGTCTTTGAGCCGTGCTCGTTTCGTGGCAGATCGAAGCACGGTCAGTGCGGCGTCGTGGTCAAGGTTGATTTTTTTCATTTTCCGGGGTCCAGGATTCGTGCGACCACAGCCAGTTCGGATGTGTTTGTAGCGTTGATCCAATCAACCGCTTCGAGTACATCCAGCCGACGCTGACACTTTTCGATCTTCGAGATGTCCGATTGCGAAAGGCCAGTTGATTGGGCGAGTTCTTCTTGCGTCAACCCGGCATCGAGTCGTGCTTTAATAAGGCGTTGCACGATCCGCTTGTAACGGGGATCATGGATGCTATTGATTCGCACGGAACCGATTGTGCGTTACCGAGCCGATTTATGCGAAACTGGAATAAAGACATGCACACTCGCAAGCGGTCGTCCAAGCAACCGAGCGCCGTATCGCTGTTCACTGGCGCAGGCGGAATGGATGTAGGGTTCGAGGCGGCGGGATTCCGAGTCCATTGGGCTAACGATTTCAACGAAATGGCTTGCCGTACCTACGAACGCAATCATTCCGGCAAAATTGAGTGCGGCCCCATCGAGAATTTTTTGCCCACGCTAAAGCAATTCGAGGGCGTGGATCTCCTGTTTGGTGGGCCACCGTGCCAAGGCTTCTCGGTTGCGGGGAAGATGGACATCGATGACGGTCGCAGCCAACTCGTGTGGCGGTTCCTTGAGGCCGTTGAGATTGTCAGGCCCGAGGTCTTCGTCCTGGAAAATGTCAAAGCGCTGGCTGTTCTCGAGCGCTGGAAACACGTCAGGCGTAAAATGTTTGAACGGACGGCAGAGCTTGGCTACGATTTCTGCGTGGTGCTGGTGAATTCTTGCACCTTTGGTGTGCCTCAGTCTCGAGAGCGCATGTTTCTACTCGGCTCCCGCAGCAAGCGAAACGTTCGAGCCTGTGGAAAGCTCTTCTTCAACTACAAAGAGCGGCCCGAAACGGTGCGGGATGTTCTCATGGAACTCGGACCCGCTGGCTCTGCCCAAAACCAGCGAATTTGCCGTGCAAAGGTGACGATAGCCGCTCGGCCCGTTTTACGGCGCTCACCGTATGCCGGAATGCTGTTCAATGGACAGGGTAGACCGCTCAACCCCGAAGGATATTCTTCGACTCTTCACGCCTCGATGGGCGGAAACAAGACTCCGATCATTGACGAGGACCATCTTTACCGGAACGAACCAAGTTGGGTTGAAGCGTACCATTCGCATCTCATGAGAGGCGGTGATCCTCTGCCATTCGATGCCGCCCCGATTCGTCTTCGCCGACTCACAGTTGACGAAGCGATCCGGCTTCAAACGTTTCCGGCTGACTATGATTTTGTCGGAAGTCAGAGCCAAGTCCTTACTCAGATTGGCAATGCCGTGCCATGCAAACTCGCCCATGCTGTCGGTCGAGTAGCGCAAGACATTTTGAGCGATGAATACGAAGACCTCGTTTCTCCGTCACGACTGGCGCATCGTGCGGACGCTCAGCTTGAGCTTTCGATTCCTTAATCGTTCTTGTGATGGTAGTCGATGGATCGCATCTCCCAAGAGCTACGAAGCGAGACGATGCGTCGGATACGAAGCACCGACACCACACCCGAACGTGCCGTTCGCAGCATCGTTTCTAGGCTTGGGTTTCGTTATCGGCTCCACGCCAAGGACCTTCCGGGCAAGCCCGATCTTGTTTTTCGCTCCAGAAAAAAAATCATCTTCGTGAATGGTTGCTTCTGGCACTTTCACCAAGAGTGCGGCACAGCGCATTTCCCGAAGTCCCGATTGGATTACTGGATACCGAAACTGGAACGCAACAAGCGGAGAGACGGCATCAATCACAGCAAACTAAAGGAACTCGGTTGGGCGATCCTTGTCGTGTGGGAATGCGAAGTGAAGGATACCGAGAACCTTTCATCAAGGCTTTCGAGATTCCTTGGTTCCTGAACGGAACACTCCTCTGACCAACTTCTTGTTAGATTTCCCAAGCAGAAGCCGGATCTGCTCAAGTGTGAAAAGCCGTCCCTTAGCATCACGGCATGGCTTGACGCCTTTGTAATGGCCTTGGACGAGCCTCCACCTGAAAAGATCAGGACTAATCTTCAGAGCTTTGCACACGTCACCAGTGCGGTAGCGATCTCGAATCGGGATGCCTAGATCGTTGAGAGGAACGGCTGTCGGCACTGGTTTGGGGCACTCCGATGAGTTGATACTCAAGGAGAATTGGAAATCGCCAAATTGTGAACCCCTCTCTGCATGGGTTCATAGCAGCAATCATCAAGAATCTGGCCGGGAAGGTCAGTGTCATGTTCGCGCGCGCGATCGTCACCGCGCCTTCTTCCAGAGGTTGGCGCAGCTGCTCCAGAACGTTGCGTGGAAACTCGGGCAACTCGTCCAGGAAAAGCACTCCGTTGTGCGCCAGGCTTACTTCGCCCGGTCGCGGCGTTCCTGCTCCTCCGCCGATCAATCCGGCGTCCGACACCGAATGATGCGGCGAGCGGAACGGCCGGTCTTCCAGCAAGCCAACACCTCTCGGCAACGTACCGGCAACGCTGTGCACTTGTGTCGTCTCCAGCGCTTCCGGAAACGACAACGGCGGCAGGATGCCGGAGATTCTCTTTGCCAGCATCGTCTTGCCTGATCCGGGCGGTCCCACAAGAAGCAGGTTATGATTGCCGGCAGCCGCCACTTCGATCGCACGCTTCGCAGTCACCTGCCCCCGCACGTCGCGAAAATCGAGCGCCCCTGCCCGATCCGCCACCGGAATCTGTGCGCTGCCCGCGTACGGCTCGAACCCTTCCGGTTTGCGCAGAAATGCGACCACTTCGCACAAGTGCCGCATCCCGAACACGCGCACTCCGTCGGCCACTGCCGCCTCTGCCGCATTGTCTGCCGGGACCAGCAAATTCTTGATCCCCTTTCGCCTTGCGCACGCAGCGATCGAGAGGGCTCCACGCACCGGGCGGATGGCCCCGTCGAGCGATAGCTCTCCTACGAAGAGGTGGTCTTCCACCGGCCCGACCACTCCCATCGCCCCGAGAATTCCCAAAGCCATCGGTAGATCGAAACCGGCGCCTTCTTTACGCACGTTGGCCGGCGCCAGGTTAATGGTCACACTCTTGTTCGGATAACCGAAGCCGGAATTCATCAGCGCGCTCTTAATACGTTCGCGGCTCTCACGGACCGCTGTATCGGGCATCCCGACAGTAATGAAGTCCCGATTCTGGCCCGGGTACATGTCCACCTCCACATCGATTAAGTGCGCGTCGATCCCGAAGATCGCCGCCGAGCGGGTGCGGAAGAGAGCCATCTTAAGCCTAGTGGGCGCAGGGTCAGATTAATCGCTACCGTTTTTGCTAAATTACAACCGTGGCGCCTCTACATAGGGCGGGACGAGCCTGTTCGAAAAACCCTCCGAGTATCCGATAAAATGGTGTTGCAAATAAACCACTTAGGACTCGCGGATTTGATGATTTGCGGCCCACGAACCGCCGGATTATAGCGAACGAGTGATAGTTCCTCAGGATAGGGGGTTCTCCTGGTTGGTCCGCGTCCCCTTCTGCATTGGATCACGATTATGTTCGTGCCTCTTCAGGCGCCCGATCTGTTCTTCCAAACTCCGAACGCGCGCCATTAGCGCCAGGACGCGCGCATCTTCCTCCACGGTGAGCGCCTTTGACTGGGCCTCCGCGATGCGCACGATTCGAGTCGCTTCCTCGAAAAGACTAGCTCGCTCCCGAATCTTGCGTTCAAGTTCCCCAGTGTCTTCCATACCAACTTTGTTCCTTCACATAACGACTGCGATTTCTACATTTCCCCGCTGGTGCAGTATCTTTACGCTGACGTCGGAGTCGTGGCGAACCACGGTCAAATCCACGCTGGCGTCCCCGACCTGGAGGTTAAGAATCGTCGCCTCAGTCAGAAAGGGCGGCAGCCAGGGACGAACAAAGGAAATCTTGGAGCCGACGCCGTCGATCGCCAGGCCGAGACAGGACTGAAAAAGCAGGAATACCGACGCCGCAGACCATGCCTGCGGAGCGCAAGCGACAGGATATAAGATGGGCCCTTCACCGGGATCCCGCGGGAATCCACAAAATAGTTCGGGAACCCTGTGCAAGTCGAGATACATCGCGGTGTCGAACAATCCGGTGAAAATCCGCGATGCTTCTTCCGCCATTCCGTAACGCGCCAGTCCGCATGCGATCAGAGCATTGTCGTGTGGCCAAACGCCGCCCGTGTGATAGCCCATCGGATTGTAGCGGGGCTCGGAAGCGGCCAGGGAGCGGATGCCCCACCCGGAAAACGACTCGGCCGCTAAAAGCGTGTGACCGATGCGCGCAGCCCGCTCAGGAAAGGCAATACCGGAGAAGAGGCATTGCCCGGCGTTTGATGTCCTCACCTGGCATGGACGCTTGTCGCCATCCAGAGCCAAAGCATAAGTGCCTGCCTCATTCCACCAGAATGCGCTATCGAAACGCGCGCGCAGCGTTTCCGCCCGGTTAACAAATTCCTGGGATTGCTCCTTGTAACCGAGTGCGCTGGCCAGCGCGGCGCCCGCCCGCCACGCCGCGTATGCGTAGCCTTGCACCTCGCAGACGGCGATTGGTCCGCGAACTAGTGACCCGTCAGCGTGGAAGATCGCATCATCGGAGTCTTTCCAGCCCTGATGCACCAAACCTTCTGGGCACCGGCGGCTATATTCGAGAAAACCGTCTCCGTCACGGTCGCCGTATTGATGCATCCAGCGCAGAGCCGCTTCGATGTTCGGCCAGATCTGCTGGATGAACGCGCGGTCTCCGGAGCGTTCATAGTACGCGCCCGCGAGGTGAATGAAAAGCGGCGTCGCATCCACGCTGCCGTAGTAGCGAGCAAAAGGCATCTCGCCGAGCGCCGCCATTTCTCCGTTGCGGGTCTCGTGCAGAATCTTACCGGGTTCTGCGTCCTGCTCCGGAATGGAATCGGTCGCTTGGGTCGCGGCCAGATACGCCAGAACGCCCAGGGCTAATTCCGGTTGAAGCCACAGGCACTCCAGCGCGGTGATCAACCCGTCGCGGCCAAATGGAGTGTTGAACCATGGCACGCCGGCATAAGGATATGGACCGCTGGGCAACTCGGTAGTCATCATGTGGAGATCGGAGGCCGCCCGCTTTACCCAGGCGTTGAACTGCCCGTTCGATGCTTCGATCCGGCAGAACCGCTCTTTCTGCGCATCGAGACTCGCTCGGGCGGCAGATCTCGCCTGTTCGAAATGCAACAGGGGACTCGAACCAGATTCCCGTTCGCAGCCGACAGCCAGGTAGACCACCATCGACTGTTTGGGCAACAAGGAAACACGAAACTGTGCCTGGGTTCTATCCAGCAGCGCAGGCGGGGGCGTAAATTGCAGGATCGTGCGGCGCAGGACGCTATCCAATCCTCGATAGCGCAGCGTCACCCGGCTATTGCTGACTTCAGGCTCCAGATCCTTGCCCCGAGCTTTTCTCTTCAGGCCTCGAACCTCATAAATATCGGCGAAGTCCGCGGCGAATTGAATCCCGATTCCGACATCGGCAGGCTGCATTCCGTGGTTTTCGATGCGCAGCTCCTGGTAGCATGCTCCATGCCATAGAAACTTTTTCAATCCAATATGTAAGGAACCAAGCGGAAGGTATACGCGACCCTTCCGGCAAAGATCGGGGTTCGTGAGCGCGACCGTGAGTTGGTCATTATCATCCCGGATGTTAGAGCTGAGAAAAAACGGTCTCGTTCCTTCCAGTTCGAGCACCAGGCGCGACAGAAATCGTGTGCCATCGTGATAAAGACCTTCCTCCTTGCTCGAGCCGGGCCGAATGTCCCCGTACTGATCGAACACCGCGAAAGTGTCGCCGTGCTTCAGGACTCGAATCGGCTCGGCGGTCAGACTGGAATCGGCAAGAATATGGCGCGCGTCTTCAGGATGGCTGCCGGCCGGATCGGCTAGGAGATGAGAGAGAGAGCCGGCCATGTGGTCGCCTCCAAATCGCCAACCTCTATTCCGGTATACGTACGGACGCCGTTATACGCGCAGTCGACCAGCCGCGAATATACATCGACATAATTCCGAGCCATTCGCGAGGCGTCGAAACGTTCCTCAAAGGCTTGACGGCAAGCGTGACGGCTCAGGTGTCGAACTTCGCCTACGGCACTCACCGCTTCGTCGATAGAATCGACTACGAACCCAGTCTCGCCGTTGGCAATTACTTCCGGAACGGATCCGTTATGCCAGGCAATCACTGGAGTGCCGCAGGCGAGCGATTCGATCATGACCAGCCCGAACGGCTCCGCCCAATCAATCGGAAACAGCAAGGCGTACGCATCGCCCATCAATTTGTCCTTGTCGTCTCCGCCTACTTCGCCGACAAATTCAACGAACGATTCGCACTCCCGCAGCAGAGGCTCAATTGAACTCTGATAGTAGCTGCGATCCTCATCGTAGATTTTGGCCGCTACTTTGAGCTGCCGCCCGGTTCGGCGCGCGATCTCGATCGCCCGGTCGAGCCGCTTCTCAGGCGAGATCCTTCCCACAAATAAAAGGTAATCGCCAGTGCGCTGGCAAAATGTATGGAGGCTGCGAGGCAGACCGTGATAAACAGTGCCTTGCCAGTTCGCTTCGGGCAAGGGCCGTCTCTGATTGTCGGATATAGATACCAGAGGCGCGTCCCAATGCTCGTCCAACAAGGGCTGAAGATCATGGCGATTCACCCGGCCATGCAACGTAGTGACTCCCGGCGTTTGGCACCGCCGCAGTAGTGGAAAGTGCAGGTAATCGCAATGGAAGTGAATCACATCGAACTTCCGCGCCTCGCGAAAAACCAAGTCCATCAGCCGGACGTGGTGCGGCAAGGTCTCGCGGCAGTTCGGATCACGCCAAAGAGCGCGATCGCAAGCCGGGACCAATCTGGCCGCGGTTTCGGAGTCGCCGCTGGCAAACAGTGTAACGTCGTGACCAAGCCGCACCAGCTCTTCCGTCAGATAGGAGACGACACGTTCCGTTCCCCCATAGAGCTTCGGCGGCACGCTTTCGTAAAGTGGCGCAACCTGTGCAATACGCATGGTAGATGAAACCTCTCTTTACTTCTTCTGATTGTGAACAAGCGTCCGGGGCAAACCGTTCCGCCGTTTCTCAAAATAGGCGATCTCAACCAGAGTGGGCCACAACTGAATCGACGCTTTGATGATCCCCACAACATCGTCGACAATGCGCAACAGATTCTGTTGGAAGAAGTCCGGCTCGAAACTGTAGAACGCCTTTTCGAGGCTCGCTGCAAACACGCGTAAGGCTTGCGCCCGATCCGGGGTTCGCGCGCTTTCGGCCGCTTCAACCGCGCGCTGGTACAGCGCCGAGATCTTGTCCAGGATTTCGCGCGCGTCCTCCGCGCTCACCTCGCCGTCGTAATCGAAAGCGATCGTAAGCGAGTCCATGTGGGTGACGGTGGACTTAATCTTGCGCTTCAGGAGGTTGCATACCTCCTCATTGAAGATCTCCGCAGCCGGAGGATTCCGCATGTAATTGCTCTTCATGTGATGCTGCGCAGCATCCACATGAGCCGCGACCATTCCGGTTTGCTGCACCCACAGGCGATAAATGTAATCTTCGAAACGCAACCGGGTGGGAAAGAATGGCGGAAGCCCGAAGGTGTTGTCGTAGCCCGCGACGCCGCAGTCCATCCGCCAGTTCTTGCGCGTGACCGCGGGACGGAAATTCACCAGGACATAGAGATCGTTCAGAGTTTCCAGACTTACCTGCTCTTCATCTTCGAGGAACATCTCCAGGAAGTCTGTAGCGTCAATGTCGTTGGTGCCGGAACGAAAAGTTTGCGCCATCTTCACGACGCTGGTGTCCGGCACAGTCCCGGGTTCGAGCATCAGCGAATTTTCTCGCGTCAGACCTTTGCTGGCATTGGTTTCAAGGTCCATGGCAGTATCCACCAGCAGCTCGCCTCGTTCGTAATTATCGGGAACCTCGCTGACCGGCTTACCCAGGACGTCAAGGAAAGCGGCCGTAATGTCGAACGATTTGCGAGTGTACCCGTTTTCACCGGCCTTATGAAGCCGGCCGCGGCAAACCTCGTCATCACCCAGCGACTCCGGGCTATATTCCACCAGGCAATACGGCCGCATATCGTCGTCGGAGCTGATCAGGAGGCCGCCCAGCGTATACATCAGCGTATGGTTGCGATTCCCTCCATAGCTCGGGCGAAAGAGGCTCTTGATCAGCGATTCCAGCCGCTTATCGCGCAGCCTGCTGTTTAGGTAAGTGAGGAATTGTTCTTTCTCGCGCGGACCCACGTAGTACAGGTCGTTATGCGTTTTCGTTTTCTCCAGCAGCGGAAAATATTTCTCTTGATTAGCCGGCGTGGAGTCGTCGAATACGGTGATTTGAGGTGAATGCCCGTTCCGCCAAAAATGTTCGTCGTACTGCTCAACCGTTTCGCCGACGTCGCGCAAACGGTGTGTGGGGATTACAAACGATAGGTCGTCTTCGTCTTGCATAAGCACGGCGCGCAACAGGGAGCACCGCTACTTCAACCATAAATCGAAAGACTTGAAGAAGTCGTAGGCAATCCATAAGGAACTCATGAAGATTCGCGCCGCGAAAACAGCCTCTGTCGTGTGGGGCCGCCAATTTGGCGACTGGACTTGCTATACGGCTTACTCTCACTTCCCCGCTCCGTCGAAAATTCAGTGCAGCGCTGCCGTTTCGCCCTCGGCTCCAATGCTTGCCGCTTGGTACAGCATCAATCGGTCGCGTTCGGAATCGTAGGTGAAGATATCGCCGTAGCGGCCCCAGTTTAACGCTGTGTCGAGTTGCCGCTGGACCTCTGCTTCGGAGAAGTGCTCTTCTAAAATGTCTCGGAACAACTCCAGCGGCATCGTATGGTCGGATTTGCTTGCCAACGCGCTATTCATCTGTTGAAGCAGCGTGACGTGGGCCAGAGCAGCTTCGCGGAAGAGTTCCTTTCGCGTCGAAATATCAGCTTCGGCAAAAGCTTTTCCGCCGGGCGTGAGTTCAAGATCTCCGCTTTCCGATTTCACGAAGGAGAGGATGGTCGCCGCCTCGACGATCGGCAGCAGATCGTCCACTTCCATCAGGAGTTCTTCGGCAATGCGATACAAATCGTCCTTGCCGCCGCGGTCGTTCAACAGTTCCACCAAACCCGCGATCGACCCCGGCCGTGCGGGAGGCAGCATCTGGTAGACTCTTTTCTCCCCGCGGCTCGCAGTGGAAGGTGGTCCAGCGGCGAGGAAGTCAGGTTGCGTCATCAGCTTGTAGATATAGTCCACATACAGCAGGAACTCGGCCGAATTGCGCTCACGCGGCTGCGGGAAAGGGACTCGAAAATCGGCGCGGACCTTGGCGGGATTGCGTCCCAGAACAATAATGCGGTCGGCCAGCAGCACCGCCTCCTCGATGTTGTGGGTCACCAGAAAAATGCTCCGCGTAGGAATCTTCTTTGCCAGCCAGAGCTCCATTAGTTCGCCGCGCAAGTTCTCCGCGGTGAGTACATCGAGCGCGGAAAAAGGTTCATCCATAAATAGAACTTCCGGTTCCACCGCCAGCGCGCGCGCGAATCCTACGCGTTGCTTCATGCCCCCGGAGAGTTCTTTCGGGTACGCCGTTTCGTAACCTTGCAAGCCGACCGATTGTAGAGTCCGAAGCGCCCGGCGATGCCGCTCCGTGTGCGTCACACCACGCGCGAGCAGGGGGACTTCCACGTTTTCCAGCACGGTGAGCCATGGAAATAGCGCGAAGCTCTGGAATACGATGGCCGCATTCGGGCTGCATTCCGTAATCGGTTTGCCATGCCAAAGGACCTCGCCCGAAGTGGGAACGGCAAGACCGGAGAGCATCCGCAGTAGCGTGGACTTGCCGGAACCGGATGGTCCCAGAAGCGCGACAATCACACCGGGTTCGACGGACAAGCTGGTCGGCGCGATGACCTGAATCTGTCCGCCGCCCGGGCGCTGGAAACTCTTCTCGATTCTCCTCGCCTCGATGATGGCCTGCGCTGGCGCGGGGGCCGGAACCTGTGTTTCCTCACGGGAGATCGAGGGTCGGCTGTGCGAGAGTTCCTGTGTGATCTCCTGCCAGGCGTCCTCAGGTAATTCATCGAGAAAGGCCGAGCGCTCGATCGGACTCATTTTCTCCACAACAGCCGCCATCTGATCCCGCGAGAGCGTGTGCAGCAGAACGAACGTGTGATAGTACGGGAAGATCGGCGCGAGCCTTGCCGTGAACTCAATGGGCAAACGTCCGAAAAGAACCTGCTGTTCTTCGTAGGGCAGGTTCATGAACGTATCCGCCGCCACAGTCGGGTCCAGCCGCTCCAGGATAGCGACTGCCCGATCGATGCGGCCTTGCCCAACGATCGTCTGAAGCTCTTCAACTCTTGGCCGCTTCATCGATACACCAAACACCCCACTATACAAGGATGGTTGATTCGCAGGTGGGCGGCCAATTTTGGCGGCAGCCGCCTTTCATGGCGGATTGGACTCGCCAGCATGCGAGTCCCTCACTGACTCGACCCAGCCGCGCAAGACCAATACGGATGTCCTCCCATTCGTTCATCCGTACTGGCAGCGGCTACTTCTCGCAGCCGATAGTTTTCTCGTATTTATTCAATTCAATCGACTGAATTTCTTCGACAAGGAGTCGGGGAAACCCCGATTTACACAATGTTACAAGACCAGGGAATCCCCGATAGTCCAAATAAACCACCCAAACCGTACTATCAGCAACCGTGGTCCGTCCGGAGCCGCTCGAACGGCTCTCCTCGCCTGGGAGGGGTCGTTTTCGTCGCACTCCGGACGGAAAAACTAATTCGGCAGATCCGACTTTTTGGTCTTTGGAGCCAGCTTGAGCCGCACCGCGTCCGCCTCTGTCTTCGCCCCCAGACCATCGAGCCGCGTAACGCATTCCTGCGCCGCCGCCTTCGCAAACGCATCGGCATAAATCAACCCCGCGCGATGATAATCCGGAATGGCCTCTTTCTTGAGCCCCGCCTTCTCCTCCAGATAGCCGCGCTCATAGAGCAGCTTCGGATCGTCCTTCCGAAGTTTGATCGCCGTCGAAACGTCGCCAATCCCTTCTTTCAGTTTATTAAGGTGCGATAGCGCGATCCCGCGTGTCCGGTAGCAGTCGATGTACTCCGCGCTCGGCTGCTCGACGGTCAGATACATCTCGAGGCCGCCGCGCGCTTCATAAAGCTTGATCGAGGACGTGAAGTCCTCCACCGCGCCCGCGTAATCCTCCTTCCCCACGCGAGCTTTTCCGCGCCCATAATAGGCGACCGCATACTTCGGAAACCTCTGCACCGCCTGAGTCTCGGCGCCGATAGCTTTGTCCCACAATTCCGCGTCGCGATAATGCCCGCCCAGGATGTGCCAGAACTCCACGTCGCGAGGATTGTCGCGCGTCAGTTCTTCATACTTCTTGATCCGCTCCTGCACCCGAGCCTCGCTCGGCAATGGCTGTCCCATCACCGCGAGCGCGCCTAAAATTCCGGCAAACAATCGGAACATCATCTACAAGAACATGCGCAAACGGAGGTCGAAATTTGATCGAATAAGGCATTTTTCGCCGCACTAATGCTCCACTTATGGTCATTTAAGATACGATATCTGCATGTCATCCCCGTGCCGATGGTCAATTTTGATCGCTTTCTGCGCCGCCGCCAACGCCCAGACCGAAAAGGCCCCTGCCACGGAAGTCGCGGGCATTCACGTTAACTACGACGAGGCCCTGGTCGGAAGCTATATCCTGCCGGATCCATTGGTGTTAGCGAACGGAAAGCCGGTCCGCGACGCGAAAACCTGGACCGAAAAGCGCCGCCCGGAAATCGTGCGCCTGTTCGAAGAAAACGAATACGGCCGCGCCCCCGGCCGTCCCGCCGGAATGACTTTCGAAGTTTTCGATAAAGGCACCCCGGCGTTCGATGGCAAGGCGATCCGCCGCCAGGTGACGGTACATTTCTCCGCCGATAAGAGCATGGATCTATTGATCTATTTGCCTGCCCGAGCCCAAAAACCGGTCCCGTTTCTCTTAAACGTAAGCTTCTCCGCCAACTCCAACACCGTCGACGATCCCGGAGTTCGCGCAGCGGAAGTGTGGGGGCCGGATAAGAAGAAAATCCCCGCAAATCAGGGCAGAAAGTTCGGCAAAATCGATGTGGCCCGTTTGGTCGATGCCGGGTTCGGTTTTGGCACCGTTTACTACGGCGATATCGATCCCGACTTTTTAGGAGGCATCCAGTATGGAGTTCGCGCCGGCACCAACCCTGCGCCCGACAAATGGGGCGCTATTGCCGCGTGGGCCTGGGGTCTCAGCCGAGCCATGGATTATCTGGAAACCGACAAGGGCGTGGATGCGAAACGCGTTGCAATTATGGGAGTTTCGCGGCTCGGAAAAACGGTGATGTGGGCCGGCGCTCACGACACTCGGTTCGCCATGGTGATCGCGAGCTGCTCGGGAGAAGGCGGCGCCGCGTTAAGCCGGCGCAATTACGGCGAAACCGTCGCGCACCTCACCGCGCCTTCGCGCTACCCCTATCAATTTTGCGCCAATTACGGCAAATTCGCGGAGCACGTCGATCAGTTACCGGTGGATGCGAATCTTCTTGTTGCCTTGATGGCTCCGCGGCCGGTGTTGCTGCAAACGGGAGACAAGGATTTCTGGTCGGATCCGAAGGGCGAGTTTCTCGCCGCGGTCGCAGCGGGACCGGTGTATCGACTGTTCGGGAAACAAGGGCTCGATACGAATGAGATGCCGCCCGCCGGAACCGGGATCTTCCACACCGTCGGTTACTTCGAACATATCGGCGGGCACGGAACAATTCCCTCCGATTGGGATCAGTATCTGAAGTTCATGCAGATGCACCTTCAGGCGCAGTAATCGAGCGCGGCTTCCGCCAGGATCTCCGCGAGCTTTTCGACCGATTCCAAATCCACCCACTCGACATCGGCGTGCGCGCCTGCGCCGGTGGCTCCGAATACTACTGTCTCTACTCCGGCAGCTTGCAGCAGCGCTGCGTCCATCCACGGAGTGTCGCCGATGTGCGCGGGGCACCCGCCCAACACTTTCTCCGCGGCGGCGTCGACCGCTTTGACGATCGCCGCGTCGGGCGATACTTCAAATGGATCGCGAACGAAGAACGCCCGTACGGTGCCATGAAAATCGCTATCCGATTCTCTCAGCCTGTCGACGATTTGCTGGATCTCGCCCACCGCCTGCGCTTCGGTTTCGCCTGGAATCGTCCGCCGCTCGATTTTCACAATCGACTGCGCCGCGTAGGTGCTGAGCCCCGATCCTCCGGTCAACATCGCCGCGTGCAATGACGGCGGACCTACCAAGGGATGGGGAGGCCGCATGCGCAAGTCGCGTTCAAGAATTGCGAGCTCATGTAGAAACGCGCCCATCTTCATATTGGCGTCGACGCCGAGATCGAACTTGCTGCCATGCGCGGCGCGACCCGTGATCTCCACCTCGATCCAGAGATAGCCCTTGTGCGCCAGACACACGTTCAGCGCGGTGGGCTCCGTGACGATCGCGCCATTGACCTTAATATGCTCAATCAAATCGCTGGTGCCGAGGCTGCCGTACTCTTCATCGGCCACCGCTGCAACCAGAACATCGCCGTGCAGTTGCATCTTCGAATCGGCCAGCGCCTTCGCCGCCGCCATACACGCCGCGAGGCTTCCCTTCATGTCGAAAGACCCGCGGCCATAGAGTTTCCCATCGCGAATCGCCCCTGAAAACGGCTCTGCCATTCCGGCGACGTCCACGGTATCGCAATGAGCGTTCAACATCAGACTGCGCCCGCCTCCCGATCCAGAAAGTCTTCCGACAACGCTCAGCCGCCCTCGCTCAGGCTCGAAAATTTCCACCTTCAGTCCAAATCCGGCGAGCGATTCCGCAATGAACGCCGCCACGTCCCGCTCACCCGGAGCGCCCGGAACGAGCGTCGGATTCACCGAGTTGATCTGCACCAGCCGCACCAGCGTTTCCCGAACGTACACGCGATCGATCTTCATCTCCAGCGATCGTACTAAAGTGGAGACTCGATGCGCTTTGCCGAAAATCGTTTTCGCGAGCCTGGGCCATTCGCCGCGCCATCCAACGCCGCTCGCGAATTTCATCGTTCCCTCCCAGGCTACGCCCCGACTCCTCTGATCGACTGCCGGCCGCTCGCCGACTCGCTTGGCGTTCGATCGCTCCACGTCAAGGATGAATCCCACCGCTTCGGACTAAACGCGTTCAAGGCGCTGGGAGCGTCCTGGGCGATGCATCGCCTCGCGCGTCCCGATGCGATCTTCAGCGCTGCTACTGCGGGCAATCATGGACGCGCTGTTGCGTGGTCCGCGCGAAGGCTCGGCCGTCCGGCGAAGATTTTCGTTCCCTCCATCACCATTCCCGCGCGCATTGCAGCGATTCGCAGCGAAGGCGCAGAAGTTCGCGTCGTCGATGGATCGTATGAAGACGCCGTCCATCTATGCGACGGTGAAAGCCGCGCACACGGATGGCAGGTCATCTCCGACGTGGGCTACGAAGGCTACATGGAAATTCCGAAGTGGGTGGTGGAGGGCTACGAAACGCTATTGCTGGAATACGAAGACCAGCGCGACCACGCTCCCGATGTTGTGATCGTTCAAGCCGGAGTTGGCGGACTCCTGTGCGCCGCCGCCGAACACTTTGGCGCTCAAAAAGGTCTACAAATCGTCTCCGTAGAGCCCATAGCCGCCGACGCTCTCCTCGAATCCATTTCCTCGCCCGACGGTACACCGCAGGTTTCGAAAGGTCCGCAGAACTCGATCATGGCGGGTCTCAATTGCAGCGAAGTTTCCCTCACCGCGTGGCCCTCCATCCGCCGCGGCGTCGATTTATTTGTCGCGATTGAAGACCATTTGACGATCGAAGCGATGAAACTTCTGGCCGCGGCCGGCATCGACTCCGGCGAATCGGGTGCAGCGGGACTCGCGGGCCTGCTCGCGTACCGCGGCCGCTTCCAGGGCCAGCGCGTGCTGATCGTCAACACCGAAGGTCACTGCACCTGAAATTTTTCCCGCGCTTCCCAGGTCTGATTGCCGATCTTATCGCGCATGGTGATCACCATGATGTAGGATCCCTTCGGCAGATCCTTATTCAGGCCGAGACTCAATATCCCGGGCACATAATGCTGCGGATAAAACGACTCATTGGTTTCCTTCGCGGCCACCGGCTGCGTAAACATCGTTTCGCCGTTGGCGCGCAGAATGGCCAGGCCATACTCGACGTCATACTTATTTTTCTCTCCGAATTTATAGCCGGTGATATCGAAACGCACCCACAAAGTATCGCCCGCTTCATAACCAGGATTGTGTAAAGGAATGGGATCGTTCTCGCTGCGCAGAAATCGAACGTCGCGGCCAATCAAGGTGTCGCTGGGCTCGATCTTATCGCCGCGAACTTTGAAATCGAGCGTGGCGGAAGCCTCGCCAGTCTCGTCCTTCACCGTCACTGTTGCGTGATAAGTCCCATACGGAGCGAACGGAGGCACCACGAAACTATCGGCTGCGCGCGGCGTCCAGTCTTTATCCTGATCGAACACGCGTGCTTCCACTTTACCGCCGCGCTCCTTCTCAAGGAGCACGTCCTTGGGATCCGTCGCGCGAACCGTCCAGGTCAACTTCATGTGGCTTTCCGGATCGCCCACGTCGTTCTCGGTCTTGGTGACGTGGAAGCCTTTCACGCGAAAACTCCAATAAATCGTCTCACCGGGAAGAAACTCGTGGCTCGCGGGCAGCGCGGGTCCGTCCTCGAACTGACGCAGCGCGAACTTCTCGATTTCGAGTTTTTCCGCTCCCGGCAGCAGGAAGGAGCCCAGTAATATCAGGCCCAGCAGTTTCACGGTTCTTTGCCAGGAACAGGCGAGGCCGGCGGCGGCTCGTCGTCGATTTGCAGCGGAATCTGTACATACGTAAAGTGCCCCGACGCGGAATCGCCGTCGGACAGCCGCAAGCGGTACGAACTCAACGGCACATCGAAAAGAATGCTGCCTTGCTGGGTTTGCTGCGGCGACAGGGTCCGCAGAACTCCGAACCAATTCTCCACTCCTTCCCCGTTCTCCACCTCGTGGTAGACCTTACCATCGGGCGCCTCCAGTTGCAGCAGAGGAACCGACACCTCGCCGCTTCCGCCGTTGGTCGCGGAGATGGTGATCAGCAGGAAACGGTTCTCCGGCATATGAAGCTGGAAGCCTTCGCCCAATTGACTTCGCCAGACTTTTTCAACGACATTGTAGGTTAGTGGACCGGCGGGTACTTTGTCTCCCATTTGATATTCCGTGCGTGTCGCACCTGCATTGCGGCAGCCGGCCATCAGGGAGACTGCCAATGCAAGCAGAAATGGGAACGACGTTCGTCTTATCATCATGACCACTCCACAATCTATCTGGTATTCGGTGCAAAGGCAACTCCGCATTATATTTCTAATCGGATTTTTCGCTTTTATTCCGCATGTTTATGCCTTTCAATCGGAGCATCCGTTAAGCGGCCGGAAGATTGCGCCGGTGATGGGCGTCGGCGGCGCGGACTGGCTGGACCGGAGTGAGCGCGAATCGGAAGAAAATCCGGAAGGTGCGCTCGATGCCCTTGTTATCAAACCCGGCATGGTAGTTGCCGACGTGGGCGCCGGCACCGGATACATGTCGTTGCGTCTGGCCAAGCGGGTCGGCCCGTCCGGCAAAGTGTACTCCGAGGATGTCCAGCCGGAAATGCTCCGCCGCCTGCGCCAGAACGCGGCCGAGGCGAAGCTCAACAACATTCAAACCGTGCTTGGCAGTGAGGCCGACCCGAAGCTTCCTCCCGATACGCTGGACCTCATCCTGCTGGTGGACGTGTACCATGAGCTTTCGCAGCCGCAGAAAATGCTGCGCAAGATGCGCGAGGCGTTGAAACCCGATGGGCGCCTGGTGCTGATCGAATACCGGAAAGAAGATCCGTCCATCCCGATTCGCCCGGAGCACAAGATGAGTGTGCAAGAAGTAAGACTGGAGACCGAAGCCGAGGGCTTTCATCTCGACCAGGTGCTGGAAACGCTGCCTCGCCAGCATATCTTTATTTTGACGAAGGCGAAGCCGAACTAGCGGGGCAGGTTCCCGACCTGCCCTTTTTGAAACATTTCACCCGCTCCATCGATCCTAAAGAGCAGTCATGCGACAAGCCACGATATTCCTGTTCTGCATGGCAGTATGCGAATCACAAGTTAACGTCCTCACCTGGCACAACGACAACTTCCGTTCCGGCCAAAATCTCAACGAGACGCTTCTCACACCCGCCAGCGTCAATTCTTCAAACTTCGGCAAGCTGTTCACCATCACCGTCGACGGCAAGGTCGACGCGCAGCCTCTTTATGTCGCTTCGCTGGAGATACGCGCGAGCGGTTTCCACAATGTGCTCTACGTAGCGACAGAGCACGATAGCGCTTACGCCTTCGATGCCGATACCGGCGCACAATTGTGGCACAGCTCAATGCTCGCCGCGAACGAAACAACATCGGACGCGCGCAATTGCAGCCAGATCGTACCGGAAATCGGCATCACCAGCACTCCGGTCATCGATCTGCATATCGGTCCGCATGGAACCATGTACCTGGTCGCCATGTCTAAGGACGCATCTGGGAATTATCATCAGAGGCTTCACGCGCTCGATCTCACGACCGGCGCCGAGCAGTTCGCGGGACCCGTCGAAATCGCCGCGACCTATCCCGGCACGGGCGCGGAAGGCTCCGGAGGCATGCAGAAGTTCGCGCCCGCGCAACATGAAGACCGCCCCGCGTTGCTGATCGCCAACGGAGTCGTCTACACCAGTTGGGGGTCGCACTGCGACGCCGCTCCTTATACCGGTTGGGTGATCGGCTACAACGAATCGACGCTCGTGCAAACGGGCGTGATCAACCTGACGCCGAACGGCAATGACGGTGGAATCTGGATGGCCGGCGGAGGTCCCGCGGCTGATGCGTCCGGCAATCTCTATCTGCTGATGGGCAACGGGACGTTCGATACCACGCTCTCCGGAGGCTTCCCCGCGCACGGCGACTACGGCAACGCCTTCGTGAAGATTCAGGTGTCGCCGGCCGGTGTGTTATCCGTCGCCGATTATTTCACCATGTCGAATACCACCAGCGAATCGAACGGAGACCAGGACCTGGGTTCCGGAGGCATCATGCTGCTGCCCAACTCGCTAGCCGTCGGCGCAGGAAAGGATCAGAACATCTACGTCGTGGATCAGAACAGCATGGGCAAGTTTAGCCCGAGCGCCAACGGCAATTATCAAACGTTGAAGACTGCCGTTGCCGGAGGCGTGTACTCGAGTCCCGCGTGGTTCAACGGGACCTTATACTACGGAGCCGTCGGCGACGTGCTGAGGGCGTTCCGGTTTTCAAACGGCAGCTTCGCGCTGTCCTCACAATCGACGCATTCCTTCGGATCGCCCGGCTCGACTCCGTCGATTTCCGCGAACGGAACGCAAAGTGCAATTCTATGGGCGGCCGAAAATTCGGTGAAAACTTACTTGACTCATCCTCGATTCTCCTGTAGTATTAACTCATGTCCACCGAACCAAAGACACTTCAAGAAGCGATTCTGTACTTCGCCGATGCCGACAACTGCGTCGAATACTTGGTTGCGCGACGTTGGCCGGGTGGTGTCGTAACTTGCCCTACCTGCGGTCGCAAGAACCCCCGCTACATCGCTGAGCGGAAGGTATGGCAGTGTTCCATCAAACACCCTAAGCGCCAGTTCTCTATCAAACTCGGGACTATCTTTGAAGACTCTCCGCTTGGCTTGGACAAATGGCTTCCCGCCGTTTGGCTTCTGTCTAATTGCAAGAATGGTATCTCTAGTTATGAGATCGGGAAGGACCTCGGAGTTAGCCAGAAGACTGCTTGGTTCATGCTGTCGCGCATCCGCCTTGGCTTGCAATCTAACGAGGGCGGCATGTTGGACGGGGAAGTCGAAATCGATGAAACCTTCATTGGCGGCAAAGCTCGCAATATGCACTCTGCGAAGCGCCGCGAGAAAATCAAGGGCCGTGGCCCAAACGGTAAGGCCGTCGTGATGGGTATGCTCCAGCGCGGCGGCAAGGTCCGTACAGCAGTGATCGAGAACCGCGACAAGGAGACTCTTCACGGACACGTCAACCAGAACGTTGCCGTTGGTTCCAACGTGTTCACCGATGAACTGATTTCCTACTGGGGCCTTGATGAGAAGTACGTCCACTCGATCATCAACCACGCTGAGAAGTACGTGGACGGCAACGTCCATACCAACTGCATGGAGAACTTCTGGAGCCTCTTGAAGCGCGGCCTGAATGGGACCTATGTCTCGGTGGAACCCTTTCACCTGTTCCGCTATATCGATGAACAGGCGTTCCGCTACAACAACCGCAAGGACATGACCGACGCGGATCGGTTCGATCTGGCGATTCGTCAGAGCCTCAACAAGCGGCTCACTTGGAATGAACTCACTGGTAAGGAGTCTCCGACGCAACCGCAAACTGTCGAAGCTGGAATCTAAGCGGCAGGGTCGGGGGAAGCGGGAGGTTTGACCTTCCGCTTGGGGCCGCGAGTGCCGGGACGTTCCTTGAACTCCTTCAGACGCTTCTGGAACACTTCGCGCGGCACTGCCAGCAGCGTCTTCATGGTCGCGTCGAATCGCTGGAACTCGGGCGATTGCGGATCGGCTTTCATCGATTTCATGATACCCCATAAAGATTTTTAGTTGGTCGGCAGTGGTAACGGGTCAGAAGGCATTACGGTCTGTTTAAAACCGTAAATATTCAAATGTTCGAACAGCGTGCACGTAGCTGAAAAGATACCTTTCGCGGTTTGTTCGGAATAAATCCTGGGGACATGGCTAACTGGATTTCTCCAGCCTGTTTTGATGTTGGTAAACCATGAAGATAAATCATTGTATTTCTTCACCTCATCCTGCCAATCGGGTGTCGGTTTAGTGGACTCTATCAGCTTGATCGCAGAACCAATTCCCTGAATACATCCATCCCAGCCTTTTGACAGTTTATCGGCGGGCACGTTTAGCGATGCAGCTACACTTATCAGGCCGTGTTCAGTGACACGCATGAGGTGGTGAACGCAAGCAGTAAAACAGCCAAAAGCGAAACACGCCCCGGCTTCTGTTGCGTCGTAGCGAGCGTCTCTGAAATTGGCAAGAGCACGAAGTAAGACAACGGCTTCGATACCTCCGCGCGTCTGTCCGTTTTGCTCGTATGCAAAGTATGGTGCTCTGTGTGGAAGGACCATCAAAAACAGAGACGATTTCAGTTCCGACAAAAAACAGTTATACCATTCGGACAAACGTGTTCTTATCTGCCCGGCGTTAGGAACTTCTTTCGAAAATTCCTCCAGAGTCCGCTCCATAGATGCGGCAGAGACGCTCAAGAACATCCTTGACGAATGGGCTTGCAGGTCACGAAGCGCCCTGATCGTCTCGTCGTATTCCGCTTGCGACTCCAGTTTGTTTCCATGAAGGGCTGCTGGCTCCGTGCGCTTCAGATACTCCGTTACGATTTCAGCAATTCTTAAAAATCCAGGTGCGTAAATTGGCAGCATATCAAGCAGGCTCACCAACCTGTAAGGCCAATCATCCCACCCTGCACGGGATGAGTCAAGTAAGTTATCACCGAAAATTCGTCTCCCGCCGTGCTCCACGCGTACGACGCTACCAATCTCGCGACCGAACTGTACAACAGCAACCAGGCCGCGAACAGCAGGGATCATTTTGGAACCGGCAACAAGTTCATCGTGCCCACGGTAGTGAACGGAAAAGTATACGTCGGCACCACCACCGGCGTAGGCGTCTTCGGCCTGCTATGCAGCTACGCTATCGCGCCAGCGAAGAGCATTTTCTCCGCGGCGGGCGGCACGGGCAACATCGTCGTGACCGCATCGAGCGGATGTCCGTGGTCGGCGGCCAGCAATGCCGCATGGATCACAGTCTCGGGAAATACGTACTCAGTAGCGCCCAATCCCAGCCCCGAGGATCGAGTGGGAACAATCTCCATCGCCGGGCGAATCTTCGAAGTAACGGAATCCGGCAATTCCCCAAAACCAAAGCGCCCACTAAACCAGTAATCTGTGTGTGGCGCGCGCCTCCAGGCGTGCCGCGTCGACATTCGTGTCGACGTTCCCGTTCGCTTTCTTGTAATACCCGCAGCCTTCTACAAATCACACCGCGGCCAAATTTAGGGTTGTATATTCTGTAATTACTGTCTATACTGAAATGACAGTATAGAGGAAATGTTTATGGTGCTGACAAGGGCCGCGCGCGAGTTCATACTTCACTGGGGCGAAATGGGCAGCCGATGGGGCGTGAACCGTACGGTGGCGCAGGTCCACGCGCTGCTGTACCTTTCGGCGGAGCCGCTCACCGCCGAAGACATCGCGGAATCGCTCTCCGTAGCGCGCTCCAACGTGAGCGCCAGCCTTCGTGAACTGCAAAATTGGCAATTGGTACAGGCGACTCATCAGATGGGCGACCGCCGCGACTTCTTCTCTACTTCGCACGATGTGTTACAGCTCTTTCTCCATGTTGTGCAGCAGCGCGTGGAACGAGAGATTGAGCCCACGATCGCCGCGCTCGGCCGGCTTGCCAGGGAAGCGCCTGCTGAGAAGCAGCCCCAGGTGACCGCGCGCATCGCCGCCATGCACGCTTTTCTCGAAGAGATGCACGGCTGGTACCAGCAGATGACAAAACTGCCGCCCAACACACTACGCAGCCTCATGAATCTCGGTGCGGGTGTTACAAAGTGGCTGCCGAAAGCGAAGGGGGATAAATGATTATGCCAGACGTCGGTGTCATCGAAGAAACCGTGCCTCAGACACCCGTTAATACGCAAGCTGCAACGCGGATTGGCTTGGAGCAGTACTACAGCGAGGCTGGCCCGGATTATGCAGCGTGGAGCCGCGAGTTCAACATGCACTTCGGCTATTACCGCGCCGGTGCGAATCCACTGGACCGTGAATCCATGCTGGAGCAAATGAATGCGGAAGTGCTCGCGCGGCTGAAGTTGGATAATATCGCGGAACCGAGTTTGCTCGACCTCGGCTGCGGCGTCGGCGCTACCCTGCGCAGCTTCGCGCGCCGCCTTCCCCGTGCGCGTTTATCGGGACTTACGCGCGTGCCGTGGCAGGTGGAGCGGGCCCATACGCTCAACGACGCGGCCGGCTGCGGAGCTCGCGTGCGCGTCATAGAAGGTGACTACGAAGACACGAATCTGCCACGCAGCAGCTATGACGGGGTCTACGCGCTTGAGAGCAGTTGCCACGCGCACGGCGCGGACAAGGGCGCTCTGCTGGCGGAGGCGCACCGCCTCTTGCGGCGCGGCCGACACCTCGTCGTTGCAGACGGCTTCCTCGCGGGCGGCCGGTTTTCCAGCGTGCTCCAGCAACGCATTTACCGCAAGCTGTGTGAGTGCTGGGTGATCGAGGAGCTTGGCGAGCTTCACCTGTTCACGGCGCGACTGGAGCAACTGGGCTTCACGGACATTAGGATCGAGCACTTGCAGCTGCGTGTAGCGCCTTCAGTGGCGCACGTCCCTTGGGTGACACTGAAGTTCCTGCTGACGGATGTAGTATCCGGTAAGCGAAAAATGACCCGCGCACGCTGGAACAATGTACTGGCGCCGGTGCTGCTTCCGCTGGTCAGCGCGCCGCTGGGGCCCGTTACTTACTGCATGATCACGGCGACAAAACGCTAGACGCGGCTGCTGCGCTCCCCTACCCCCTTCGCCGCCCACCGGTCTGATACTTATGTCTCTCCGCCGTCCACGTCGTCTCCCCGTATTCGCCCATATTCACGACGCCTGAAATCTTATCGCCGTCCACCGTCCCCGTGAACGCGTACGACAATCCCTGGCCCTGAATCCGATACCGGCTTTGAAACTTTACGACGTTCCCTGATACTGTTCCCATCAAGTCCCCTTGATCGAACTCCGCATGATGCGTTCCGGTGAGCTTCTCCGCGCTCTGCTCGAACATCAGATCATGGATCGCCGACCCTCTCCCATACTCCAGCCGAGCCGTCCACTGGCCCGCCACCGTCACTGTCGGCGCCTGCGGCTCCGGCGGATTCTCAAACTTCGGAGGCTTCGACAACACGTCGTACAAACGGTCCGCGACCACCTTCACATCGCCCGGCATCAACATATAGGGAACCACGCTCACCGAACTGGCCATGCTCGATGGCCGCGATCCGTTTCCGCTGGCTAAAATGATCCGCGGCTCCGTGTCGCCCAGTAGTTTGTGAACCTCCGTCCCCGTAATCCCGAGCTTCGTCGCGTCCCATTTGATATTCAACTGCGGCGTGCGATTCGACAATCCCTCGCGAGGCTCGCTGATCGCCACCGTCACGCCGTCGATCTTCTTGACGGTATTTCCGATCTGGTCGCACCACGCGATCCACTGCTTCCATTCCGCCTGGTGGTCGCGCTTCACCCACATTTCCACCGCGGCCAGCATGCCCATGATTTCTTCTTTGCCGACTTTCAGCGATCGCCCGAACGCATGGTGCGGAGCGCTATTCGCCCACGCCGCCTCGAGCAGTGCCTTCTCGCCCAGCATCAATCCCGCCGCCTGTGGACCGCGGATGCACTTGCCTCCGCTATAGACCACCACTGACGCGCCCCGCTCCAAGTGGACGTTCGGCTTCAACGTCAAAATCTCCGCCGCCGCGTCCACCACTACCGGCACGCCGTGTTTCTTCGCGTATTCCGAAATCGCTTTGGTTCCCAAAGGCCCCTCATCGCCGGGCCCGCCGAGAATATAAACCATCGCCGTGCGCTCCGTGAAAATCGTGGGCAGCTCCGCGGGATCTTTCAACTCGACAATCTTCACGCCCGCCATGCGCACCGCGTGATCGTAGACGTTGCGCGAATAAGAAGGGATCACCACTTCATCCTTCAGCCCCGTCAAATCCGGGATCTTCTGCATCCGCTCCGGGTTGAATCCCGCGATCGACGCCAGCGTGCACGCGGTCACGCCCGCGCAGCAACCGTTCGAAACGATGCCCCACTCCGCGCCCGAAATTTCCGCGAGCCTCGTCCCCACTCCGTGCATCAGCTCATCCATCTGCACATAGCCGCGCGAAGCCTCATCCATTGCCTTCTTCACTTCGGGCAGACTTTGGGACCCGGTGATGATCGTGAACGTCCCGCGCGCATTGATAATCGGCCGCACGCCGATTGAACGGTACATATTAGCTCCGAATTCCAGAGGCGCAGCGGCGAGTTTCTTCACGCCTCCTACGAAACTTCCAGCCAGCGCCATGAGACTCCCACGGCGGAAAAGATCGCGTCGATGGAACATGAAACCTCCCGTAAAAGGATAATTATGGCATCATAAGGGCTCGCTGAAGCATGTTTCTGGCATATTATGGGCGTCTAAGAACATGAAATTAGCGATTCTTGCCGGATTAGCGATGTGCGCCCATGCCCAAGATGGGGCAAACCTGTTCGCCTCGCGCTGTGCAGGATGCCACGGAGCGGACGGCGCCGGAGGCGAGCACGCACCCGCCATCGGACACCGCCCAAATCTCCGCGACATCATCGCCAACGGCATCAAAGATCGAGGCATGCCGGCATTCAGCTTCACCGCGACCGAAATGACGGCCTTGACCGCCTATATCGGCACTTTCCGCACTTCTGCCGAGCGTATCGAATCGCCCGTGACTGTGACGCTTGAAAACGGTAAAACGCTGAGCGGCATCAAGAAAAACGAGAGTAACTACGAGTTGCAATTGTTGGGAACCGATGGTCGCTTGCACGTCATCTCCAAATCGCGCGATCAGCGGGGCCCGATCGACGCATCCGGCGATTGGCCCACCTATCACGGAAACTTCAACGGCAATCGCCACAGCAACCTCAAGCAGATCGACGTTTCGAACGTCGAGCATCTCGCCCCGGCCTGGATGTTCCCTATCGCCAACGCCAAACGCCTCGAAGGAACGCCCATCGTGGTCGACGGCGTGATGTACGTCACCACTGCCAATGAATGCTACGCGTTAGACGCCAGAAGCGGCCGACAAATCTGGCACTACGGCCGCCCGCTCACAAAAGGGCTGATCGGCGACGCATCGTCCGCCATAAACCGCGGCGTCGCGGTGCTGAGCAACAAGATTTTCATGGTCACCGACCATGCCCATATCATCGCTCTTAACCGCGTCGATGGACGGCTCCTGTGGGATACGGAAATGGCTGATTTTCATAGCCATTACGGGGCAACCGGAGCGCCGTTAGTGGTCGGCAACCTGGTCCTTTCCGGCACTTCCGGCGGCGACGAGGGGGCGCCCGGATTTATCGCCGCCTTCGATACGGAAACCGGTAAGCAGGCGTGGCGGTTTTCGACCATCGAAGGCCCCAAAACCTGGATCGGTCGCGCCATCGAGCATGGATGCGTAGACGCTTGGTTTACAGGCACTTACGACAGTGATTTGGTGTACTGGCCGACGGGAAATCCGTGCCCCGATTACAACGGAGACGAGCGTAAGGGCGATAATCTTTACGCGAATTCCGTCGTGGCTCTGGAACCGAAAACCGGCAAGCTGCGCTGGTATTATCAATTCACTCCCCACGACCTGCACGATTGGGATGCGGTCGCGCCACTGCTTGCGATCGATACGTTGTTCAAAGGAAAGCCCCGCAAGCTGCTGCTACAAGCGAATCGTAACGGTTTTTTTTACGTGCTTGACCGCATCACCGGAGAATTTCTTCTGGGCGAACCATTCGTCAAAAAAATGGATTGGGCGGACGGCATCGACGCAAAGGGGCGGCCCATGGTTCGAGCCAGTGCGACGCCGACGCCGGAAGGGACGAAGGCCTGTCCGAACGCAGTCGGCGCAACGAACTGGTTTTCAAGCGCTTACAATCCGGAGACCAAATTTTTCTATGTGATGGCGCTGGAATCATGCGGAATTTTCACGAAATCCGATGCCTGGTGGGAGCCGGGGAAGTCCTTTTACGGAGGCGGGACCAAGCGGGTGCCAGGAGAGAAGCCCGAACGGTTTCTGCGGGCGCTGGATATTCAGACTGGAAAAACAGTGTGGGAAATCCCGCAAATCGGGGGTGGAGCAGGCTGGGGCGGTTTGCTCTCGACCGCCGGGGGACTGGTATTTTTCTGCGATGAGAGCGGCGCGTTCGCAGCCGCGGACGCGAAGTCGGGCAAGTTGCTGTGGCATTTCTTCACCAATCAAGGCTGGCACGCGTCACCCATGACGTATGCGGTCGACGGGAAGCAATATGTAGCGGTAGCAGCAGGAAGCAACTTTATTTCGTTCGCGTTGCCTTAGCTTCCACAGGCTAAAGCCTGTGCCACCGTGCGGTAGTCTGCCACAGACGTGAGGGACTGCGGGCAGGGATTTTTGCGTGCCGGATGGCAGAGACTTTAGAGATTGCTGAAAAGGACTCATTGGCCGCTGATGAACGCTGATTGCGGCGCGACGTCATCTTGTTTTCGATCTGCGTTCATCAGCGGCTAAATTGGTTTTGCCGTTGGGTGGCACAGGCTTTAGTCTGTGATCATATGACGGCGATTACGTCGATCTCTACCAGGGAATTTCCGGGGATTCCGCCGGCGGCTGCTATGGTGGTTCGCGCCGGGGGCTCGTCGCCGAAGGAGCCGTCGTAGACCGAGTTCATGGCGTCGTAGTCTTTCAGGTCGTTCAGATACACATTGCATTTCACGACCTTGCTCATGGACGATCCGGCCGCCTCCAGTTGCGCTTTGATGGAGTCCAGGACGGCCTTGGTGTGCACCTTAATGTCGCCTTCTTTGTGATAGCCCACTCCGGAGATGAAAATCAGATTGCCGTAAGCCACGGTGCTGTTCATCCGCTGCGGAGGCTTCGCCGGCTTCTTGCCATCGCGGTAGATCACTCGCTTGGTCGGCTCGGCGGCGGTCTGCGCCTTGGCTGGAACGGCCGCCACCGCGGTCACCGCCGCTGCTGCCGCTGCGCCTTTGCCTAGAAAATTGCGTCGATTGGTCGTCTTCATCGCGGTCTCCTTCCAATCAAATATAGAATAATCGCGATCCTCAATTCTCAATCAGGTGTTCCACATGATCGACGACCAGCATGTCTACCTGGCTTTTTCGAGACTCCAGCTTAATCCCGAGCTGCTCCCGCAAAGCTTCGACCAGAGTCGGACCTCCGTTGTCGGCCGCAGCGTCTGGCGGCGAGCCTCTTCGATCTTCGGGAGTGAACTCAATCGTGAAATCGAAAGTTCCGCTAAGCCCCGTCTGATCCACCATCGGGCGGCCTATGCCGGAGCCTGCGCTCAAGGAGTTGGCAATAAATGAAATTGTCACGTTTCGCGCGCCGAAGCGCAGGCGGCCCGCTACGCTTGGCGCCATCGGAAACAGACCGCCGCAAAGCGCTGGAAATCCGCCGGCGATTGTCAGCGGCGTTCCCGATGCCGGATCGGGGCACGATGAATCGGCCGGATGCGGTCGAAGATTCGGTCCGGTTACTCCGGGTTTCAGCAGAACGAATGCGAAGACCGACGTCTCGCGTGCCTCGCTGTGCATCGCCAACTTGAAGCGGTCCGCCAGCAGAGCACGCATCATCAGGCGCATCTGATCCTTGCCGGGATTTCCTTCCGCGCGGGCCTGAATATCGAACCGGTCCGTCATGACCCACTCCGGCAGTTGCTTCATGAGGGATTGCATCTGGCTCCCCTGCATCTTGTACGCGAATGCGATATAAGTGCCCAGAGGGAAATTGGTGGCCGCCAAAAAGCCCCCGTTGGCCACATAAGTATCTCCAGGGCCGAGGGGGAAGTTGAAGGTCGGTGGGTTATTGGACTTGTTCGGCTTCACCGACGCAACGTCGAACACGGGCTGCGCCGACGCGCAGCTAAACAGCGATGCTGCGAGAAGCAGCCGCGCCTTTATCGCGATTGCCATGGCGAAATGATAGCAACTCGGATACCGGAAGGATAGGCCGATTCCTGGGCGTTTTCATTCGCGATCCTGTAGCGCCGCTGGCACACTTGGGATAATCCGGCCCAAAAAAATGCATAAGACCCGGGGTTTCGATTAGACTGGCGTTTTGCCTCCCGCCATCACCTTCGATAAAATCTCCCGCTCTTTCGGCAGTTACACGGCCGTCGATGGCATTGACCTCGAAATCGACGCGGGGAAATTTGTTTCCGTCGTCGGCCCCAGCGGTTGCGGTAAATCGACTTTGCTCAATCTGGCCGCCGGGTTGATCGCGCCCTCCATGGGCCAAGTCTCCATTTTCGGCGAGCCTCTAAAGGGCCTGAACCACCGAGCCGCGTACATGTTCCAACAGGACGCTTTATTGCCTTGGAAAACGGTGCTCGAAAATGTTGGGCTGGGCCTCCGCTTTCGAGGTACTTTCTCCGAATCCAAAGCTCAGCAGTGGGTCGAGCGCGTCGGCCTCGCCGCGTTCGCCGATAAATTCCCATCGCAATTGAGCGGAGGCATGCGCAAGCGCGTCGCCATGGCGCAATGCTGGATCGTCGACCCCGACATCCTATTAATGGACGAGCCGTTCAGCGCCCTCGACATCCACACCCGGATGCGCATGGAAGGCGAGCTACTGGATTTGTGGACTGGATCGCCCAAAACGGTGCTGTTCGTCACTCATGACCTGGAAGAAGCGCTGTCCTTATCCGATGAAGTGGTCGTCCTCTCGGCCGGTCCTGCGAGCCGCATTATCGCGCGGCATATTATCGATCTCCCGCGTCCGCGCAATCTGATGGACATTCGCACGGACCCACGCTTCGCCGAACTCTATCGCCAAATCTGGGCGCAGCTCAAACAGGAGGTGCTGACTTCCTATGCGCGCTAGAATTTCTCTCCTCCTCGGCCAAATCCTGATCGCCGTCGCATTTCTCTCCGCGTGGCAAGTGCTGGTGACCGCCGGCAAGCTCGACAAATTCTTCTTCAGCCGGCCCAGCGATATCGCGAACCGCATCGTGACCTGGCTGCGCACCGGCTCCATCTGGCCGCATCTTTTCGTCACGCTCGAGGAAGCGGCGCTGGCCTTCGCCATCGGCGCAGGCGCCGGAATTGTCTGCGGATTCGCGCTGGCAAGGTCGCCCAAACTCGGTGCTCTCGCGGACCCCTTCATCCGAGTGTTGAACGCCCTCCCACGCGTCGTGCTGGCGCCGATTTTCCTGCTGTGGTTCGGCCTGGGCATCTGGTCGAAAGTGGCGCTCGGTGTCACGGTCGTTTTCTTCATCGTGTTCTTCAATACCCATCAAGGAGTGCGCGACGTCGACAAATCGGTGATCGATAATGCCAGAATGCTGGGTGCATCGGAATGGCAATTGACGCGCCACGTCCTGATCCCGAGCGCCCTGACCTGGGTCTTTTCGAGCCTCCACATCAGCATCGGCTTCGCGGTGATCGCGGTGGTGGTCGGCGAATACCTGGGCTCGTCGAGGGGTGTCGGCTACATCATCTCGCAAGCCGAAGGAGTTTTCGATACCACCGGAGTCTTCGCCGGGATGGCCGTGCTCAGCGCCTCCGTTCTGCTGGTAGGACTGGGCGTGAATCGCCTGGAGAAATGGCTGCTACGCTGGAAATCTTGAAGCGCATACTTCTTTCCGTCATTTTGCTGGCCGGGTGCAGCCGACGCGCCGAGCCGGTGCGCCTGGTGCTCCAGCCCACCTCCACCAACAATTACCCCAGCTATTTCGCCTCCTGGCTAGGCTTCTATAAGGAAGAAGGCGTCAACGTCGAGATTTCGCAGGTTGCGGGTGCCGCTAAAGTGCTGGAAGCAGTGGTGGGCGGGAGCGCCGACGTCGGCGGAGGGGTTTATGAATCGACTCTGCAAATGGCCGCGGAGGGGAAGTCCATTGTTTGCTTCCTTTCGCTGATCAGATCGCCGAACTTCGCCATTGTCGCCTCGCCGAGCATCAAGACGTTCGCGGACCTGCGCGGCAAAACGGTAGGTGTCACCTCAGTTGGTTCGCCTTCGCAGACGTATCTGAACTATGCGCTGAAGCTCGCGGGTGTAAATCCATCCGATGTAAGTGTTGCGAATATTGGGGTTAACGCCACAGCGGTCGCGGCGCTGGAGTATGGACGGGTCGACGCGGGGGTGCTGTTCGGGACGGCGATACCGTCCTATCTGGCTCGGAAACCTGACGCAGTCGTGCTCGCCGATACTCGAACTCTCGAAGGACTGAGGGCGGTGTTCCACGTGGACGATTATCCGGCCTCCTGTTTGCTAGCACGGCGGGAATGGCTGGATTCTCATCAGGATACGGCGAAAAGGATGGCCCGGGCCGTACTGCGGTCTTTGGCGTGGATTCGGGAGCATTCCGCAGAGGAAGTCCTGGCCCGAATCCCGGCCGAATCGCGAACGGGTGACGCGGCATCGGAAATCGCGGCAATCCGGCTCGCCCAGCCGATTTATTCGGTCGATGGACGCATTAATAAGGAGAGCGCGGAGGCGGTGCTGGCGATACTTGGCCTTAATCTGCCAAAAAGTGCTGTCTTAGGCACATTTGTGAACCCTTAATTGGCCATAAATCAAACGGGCGGACTACCGACTTGCGAAGGCTCTCAGGAAATCTTCAGGAAATGTGTTTAAAATTGGTCGGGTGCCCGATCAGAGTCCATGTCCGAAGAGACAAAAGCTTTCGGAAGCAATCGTAAAAGCCGTAAACGCAGTATACACGGCAAAAAATCCTAAGGATAAGGCTACAGCGAGAGCAGCCGAGCTGGACGCGGTTGCGGCGTTGGACGCGCACCGCAAAACGCACAAGTGCTAGGACGCAGGCTTGGCGCCAAGCCGTGTGGAAATCATATGAACCCACTACCCCGTCGCGGTAGTGGGTCCGTATCTTTTCCACAGGGGTTGACATCTGATGCGTATGGTCCCACGCTGAAAGTGATGCCGAACAGATCAGGCAAGCGCGGCCAAGGTCCGAAGGACTTCCACCAAATCGCGTACGAAGTGTTTCAGAAGGCTATCGGGGAGATTCCGAAAGAGGAGCCTGCCGATCCGAACAAGAACCCAAAGGCGGTTACGCTGGGGCGCATGGGCGGGTTAAAGGGTGGTCGGGCTAGAGCGAACTCGCTGACGGCTGAACAGCGCAAGGAAATCGCTAAGAAGGCCGCTGAGAAGCGGTGGGCGAAGGGATAAGAGGAAATGGACGATAATACGAGCACGGTTTCTATCGCCACCGTATGTCCCGAGGGACACACGCCCACGCAGGTTTTCGATAGGGGAATGCTGACTGAGGCGCTCAGAGATAAGAGCGTACAGTTCTACTGCGCAATGTGCGACAAATCATGGACGCCCCCAAGGGGCGAGCAAGACAATGTTTCGGATTGGCTGGAATCCTCCGCCGCAAGCTAGTTCTTGGATCGCTCGATTTCTATTTTTCTAACGAATCGGTCAAAATCAGAAACATCGGCATCTTTGTCGATGGCCTTTTGCTTCATGTGAAATTTGTCATATTCCTGCGCTGCGATCTCATCGCTAATCTTTTTTGAAATGCTTCCGGCGTGAGTCAAAATATCCCGCTCGTTGAGAGTGAGGAACGCATCAAGTTTCTTGACCCAATCAGCCATGTGCATCTGGCGACGGTCTTTTGCTTGGAGTTCAGCAAATGATAGGTATTGATCGACGAGGAGATTGAGTTTCTCTATCTCCTCTGGCTGTAAGTAGTTCTTGGCGGTGCACACATCTGCCTTCCGAACACGCTCCCCCTCCCAATGTGTCAGCCCCATATTGGGTTTGTCGGCATCCGCCCGTTCCGCGATCAACTCGGCGGCTGTATGCCCGGTAATCGCGTAGTGAAATTTGTTCTGCACGGTTGCAAAGAATTTTTGCGTAATTGCGGAGTTTGGATCGTAGTCGATGCTCGTTGTGTAGATGCTCGTGACCTTGCGATAGAAATTTTTCTCAGACGTTCGGATTTCGCGAACGCGCTGAATGAGTTCTTCAAAATAGTCGTTACGGGTGCCCGCATTCTTCAACCGCTCATCGTCGAGAGAGAATCCCTTGATGATGTATTCTCGGAGACGCTGGGTTGCCCACATCCGAAATTGGGTTCCACGATGCGACTTTACGCGGTATCCAACGGAGATAATCACATCTAAGTTATAGATATCAATAGATCTTTTAACATCTCGTCCGCCCTCTTGTTGAACTGTCAAGGAATCCTTGACGGTTGCCCCCGCATCTAGCTCCTGTTCCGTGAAGACATTCTTCACATGCAGGCTAATGTTTTGCTTCGTCGTTTGAAACAATTCGGCCATCTGGGCTTGGGACAGCCACACCGTACCATCCTCAAGACGGACATCGATTCTAGTCTGCCCATCTTCTGTCTGGTAAAACAAAACCTCTGAATTTGTGAGGCTTACTGGCTGGTTGCGCATTGAAGACCACCTTTTCACCGCAGCGGACTTCCCAAGTTCGCTGCGTTCGGAAGGAGACAATTTTTGCATACGAGCTACGCCAGACCTGACCCGACCACTTTTGAGGTTCTCACCGACCTTCTCTTTTTCATTGCCTTCCATGCCAGTATTATGCCATTATGCTGGCATGAGTGCAATAAAAATATGCATGCCAGTATTGACAATCGAGCGCAGCTCAAGCATACTAGTTCATATGAAGGTCCTCGACGCCAAAACGAAAGCGCAAGTCCTTACGGCTCTTTGCGAAGGAAGTTCGATTCGTTCGATCACGCGGATGTTTGGCGTCGGAAAGAACACCGTGGCGAGCCTGCTAATCGATGCTGGCTTTGCGTGCGCTCGCTTTCAGGATCAGGCACTCCGCAACCTTTCGTGCAAAAACGTTCAATGTGATGAGATCTGGGCCTTCGTTGGCGCGAAGGACAAGAACGTACCGGCGGATCGCAAGAACGAGTTCGGCGTAGGCTCCGTGTGGACCTGGACGGCCCTGGACGCAGATACCAAGCTGATGTGCAGCTGGATGGTCGGCAATCGCGGCGCGGACGCGGCTCACGAGTTCATGCAGGATCTAGCGGGTCGTCTCGCTAATCGCATCCAGTTGACCACCGATGGGCATCACGTCTACGCAAACGCCGTTGAAGCGGCCTTCGGCGCGAATATCGATTACGCGATGCTGGTAAAGATCTACGGGGAGTCGGCAGAGGCAGAGAAGCGATACAGCCCCGCAGAATGCATCGGGGCGCGGAAAGAGCGCGTGATTGGCAATCCCGATAAGAAGCATATCAGCACGTCCCACGTAGAGCGCCAGAATCTCAATATGCGGATGGGAATGCGCCGGTTCACGCGCCTCACCAATGCCTTTTCCAAAAAACTCGAAAACCACACGGCGGCGGTTTCGTTGTATTTTATGTATTACAATTTTGTCCGCATCCACCAGACCCTTCGCGTGACCCCTGCGATGGCTGCTGGCGTCACGGAGCGGCTGTGGGACATCGACGACATGATTAAGCTGCTCGAAGAGTATCGTGCGGAACTGGCTGAAGAGAAGAAAGTCGAGAACCGCCGCCGCATAGAGCGGTCCTACAGCGAATACGGGGATGCACTTGGCGGGAGGGGTGTGAAGTTCTAAAACCGCTGTTTTTGCTATTCTGTGGAAATCCTGTCAATAGGAATTTTCTACGTAGAAACAATATCTTGCAAACTTTTTGTTTTTCTGCTAGTCTGACAATGTCTAGCTTCAATCGTTACACGTGTAACGATTGCTTTCCTATTCGCATCCATTTTGGTAGAACGTTAAGGTTTGTAGATTCCTCCGATAAGTTTTTTAAGGATGATGCCGATCCTAAGATCTGGAGGGGTTTAATGTCCAACGCGTTCGCTAATTTAGTGCAGTCTTTACGAGGCTCTAACGGCGTCCAATGCGTTACCGATGCGGTGGCGTTCGAAGCGTTCGAACATGCCTGCAAATACTATCTTGGGATGTCTGCTAACGAGTTCCTAGAGCGATATCATGCGGGAACGATAGATGCGTCCACACCTGGACTTGAACGGGTACTTGATCTTCTTCCTCTGGTAGCCTAGTCTTGCCGGGGAGAAACTCCAAGCAAGCCTACGAGCAATACTCCGATCCCATTCTCAGAGTGCTTGGCTGCATTACCCCCGACAAGCTCATTTGCAAGGGCGGCTTTCACGATAGCGCCCCAAATCGTAAGAGCATTCTCACTTTCGCGACAAATCCAGCGACGATTCCAAAATCTGGTCTGACGCTGTTCTTCTTGCAGGAATTCTCTTTCGTGCACCAGGCCACGGAAAAGGATTGGAAGGTTAAAACCCACAAGTACACGTACGCTATCGAGCGAGCGGACGACAAGCAAGAAGTCCTTGCTTTTCATTGGCAAGATCAGTCTAGCAAGGTCCACTATCCCCACGCTCATATGGACCTAATCCACATCTCACGGAAGGCTCATATTCCCACCGGCCGAGTTCCGCTAGAGGATGTAGTTTGGTTCCTAATCAAAGAGCTAGATGTTCAACCGCTGAACAAAAAATGGGACAAGATCATTCTCGAAGCCAGAGAGAAGTTCATCAAGTTCAAGACTTGGTGAAAAGTTGAGCCCTACGTTTTTTCTGTGGATTTTCCTGTGGAAAAGATACGGACCCACTACCCCCGTCGCGGGACATTTGACAACTTGGGCGCTCATCCTGTATTCTCGTAAAGGTTTCGCGAGTTTTGATCTTCTGCTCCCGTGCTACCACTTTCCTGATGGGAAGTCCGGCCGGGGGCCGGTCCCGCTGCTTGGACGGTTTCTACGCCGTTCCGGTATGGACTAGTCCGAAGTTACTACCCTCGCAGGTTTCGGAATAAGCGTAGTTTGCTTACTTCCGGGTAGATTCAACAACCTTTTTTTGGAGTGTAAGTTTGCCGACGTTCAACCAGCTCGTGCGCAAAGGGCGACGCCCTACGCGTTATAAGACTGCAAGTCCTGCGCTACAAGCCTGTCCGCAGAGGCGCGGGGTGTGTACGCGTGTTTATACCACGACTCCGAAGAAGCCGAATTCGGCGCTGCGTAAAGTGGCTCGCGTCAGGCTGACCAACGGAATCGAAGTAACCACTTATATTCCCGGTGTAGGACACAACTTGCAGGAGCACTCGATTGTGCTGATCCGTGGAGGCCGCGTGAAGGACCTTCCGGGCGTGCGCTATCACGTGGTGCGAGGAACGCTCGATACGGCGGGTGTCAGCGGACGCCAGCAGAGCCGGTCGAAGTATGGTGCGAAACGCCCCAAGGGCGGAGCGGCGAAATAAGAGGATCGTATGCCACGCAGACGCAGACCTGAGGCCCGCGAGATTATGCCGGATCCGGTGTATAACTCGACGCTGGCTGAGAAATTCGTGAATTCGATGATGTGGGATGGCAAGAAGGCCGTCTCGCAGAAGATTTTTTACGGCGCAATGGACAAGATCAAGGAGCGGTCGGGCGACGATCCCTTGAAGCTGTTCAAGAAGGCCGTGGAGAACTGCAAACCGCTGCTTGAAGTGAAGACGCGCCGCGTGGGTGGCGCGAACTATCAGGTGCCGGTGGAGGTTCCGAACAACCGGCGGACTTCGCTCGCAATCCGCTGGATTTTAATCAATGCCCGCACGCGGCCCGAGAAGGGCATGCCCGAGAAGCTGGCGAATGAACTGTCCGACGCGGCCAATCTCCGCGGCGGAGCGATTAAGAAGAAAGACGACGTCCACCGTATGGCGGAGGCTAACAAAGCCTTCGCGCATTATCGCTGGTAATTATTTTTAAGTTTATGGCTCGCACTGTCCCGCTCCAGAAAATGCGCAACATCGGCATCATGGCTCATATTGATGCCGGTAAAACGACCACCACAGAGCGTATCCTCTATTACACCGGCCGTACGTACAAAATCGGCGAAGTGCATGAGGGTACGGCCGTTATGGATTGGATGGAGCAGGAGCAGGAGCGCGGCATCACGATTACGTCGGCCGCGACGACCTGCCAGTGGCAGGATTGCACCATCAATATTATCGACACGCCGGGTCACGTGGATTTCACGGCGGAGGTCGAGCGAAGTTTGCGTGTTCTCGACGGCGCGGTGGCGGTGTTCGATGCCGTTGCCGGCGTTCAGCCGCAGACGGAGACGGTTTGGCGGCAGGGTGATAAATATCGCGTTCCGCGCATGTGCTTCATTAACAAAATGGACCGCGTGGGCGCGGACTTTTTCCGTTCCGTGGACACGATTATCGATCGCCTGAAGTGCCGTCCGGTAGCGATTCAGCTCCCGATTGGCGCGGAGGACAAGTTCCTGGGTGTGATCGACCTGGTGAAGATGAATGCACGCATCTGGCGCGACGAGACGCTCGGCGCGCAGTTCGATGACGTCGAGATTCCGGCGGAATATCTGGATCAGGCGAAGGAATATCACGACAAGCTGGTGGAAGCGGTTTCCGAATCGGACGACCACCTGTTTCACAAATTCGTCGAGGGCGAGAAGATTACCGAGGCAGAGTTGCGGGCGGGCGTTCGCAAGGCGACGATCGCGCAGAAGATTTTCCCGGTAATTTGCGGCACGGCGTTTAAGAATAAGGGCGTGCAGAATCTTTTGGACGCGGTGGTGGATTACCTGCCTTCTCCGCTCGATGTGCCTCCGATCCATGGCCACGACGTCGACAATAAAGAAGTCACGGTCATTCGCGAAGCCAGCGATACCGAGCCGTTCTCGGCTCTGGTGTTCAAGATCATGACCGACCCGTTTGTCGGCCAGTTGGCGTTCATCCGGGTTTACTCGGGCAAACTGTCCGCCAGTGAATCGATCTATAACGTCGCCAAGGGGCGAAAAGAACGCATCGGGCGGCTGGTTAAGATGCACGCCAATAAGCGGGAAGATATCACGGAAGTGCTGGCCGGCGATATCGCGGCGGCGGTGGGTTTGAAAAACGTCTCGACCGGCGATACGATCTGCGATGAAAAGCATCCAGTGATTCTGGAAGCCATTGACTTCCCGACGCCGGTCATTCAGCTCGCCATTGAGCCGAAGACGAAGGACGATCAACAGAAGCTGGGCATGGCCATCGCCAAGCTGGTGCAGGAAGATCCGACGTTGAAAGTGTCGACGGATCCGGATACCGGGCAGACGATTCTCGCAGGGATGGGCGAGCTGCACCTCGAAATTATTGTCGACCGCATGCAGCGCGAATTCGGTGTGGGCGCGAATGTTGGCAAGCCGCAGGTGGCGTATCGCGAGACGATTCGCAATACGGCGGAATACGATTACACGCACAAGAAACAGACCGGCGGCAGCGGCCAGTATGCTCGCGTGAAACTGCGCGTCGAGCCTTTGCCGGGCGGCGAGTTCGAGTTCGTCAACGAAGTGACCGGCGGCAACATTCCGAAGGAATTCATTTCTGCGGTGGAAAAAGGTGTGGTGGAAGCGCTGGAGCACGGCATTATGGCCGGCTATCCGATGTCGGATATTCGCGTGGCGGTGTTTGACGGCGCGTATCACGACGTCGACTCTTCGGAAATGGCGTTCAAGATTTGCAGTTCGATCTGCGTGAAGGAAGCGGCGCGCAAGGCGAAGCCGGTATTGCTGGAGCCGGTGATGAAGGTCGAAGTGGTGGTGCCGGACGAGTATATGGGTCCGGTGAACGGCGACCTGATTTCGCGGCGAGGGCGTTTGGAAGGCACGGAGATTCTGGGTTCGACGCAGATTATCAAGGCAATGGTTCCTCTGTCGACAATGTTCGGTTATGCGACGGAGCTCCGCAGCCGCACGCAGGGACGCGGCGCGTTTACGATGCACTTCGGTCAGTACGAAGAGGTGCCCAAGAGTACCGCAGACGAGATCATGAAGCGAAATAATCCCGCGGCTTAGGGCGCGGGGAAACGGGAGATCGTTAATTATATGGCGAAGGAAAAATTTGATCGTAGTAAGCCGCACGTGAACGTGGGGACGATTGGACACATCGATCACGGCAAGACGACGTTGACGGCGGCGATCACCAAGACGCTATCCAAGCACAATCCGAAGAACAAGTTCCGGAGCTTCGATTCGATCGATAATGCGCCGGAAGAAAAGGCTCGTGGCATCACGATCGCCGCGGCGCACGTGGAGTATGAGACGGCCAACCGGCATTATGCTCACGTGGATTGCCCGGGTCACGCCGATTACATCAAGAACATGATCACCGGCGCGGCGCAGATGGATGGAGCGATCCTCGTCGTGGCGGCGACCGATGGTCCGATGCCGCAGACTCGCGAGCACATTCTGCTTGCACGCCAGGTGGGTGTGCCGTACATTGTGGTCGCGCTGAATAAAGTCGACATGGTGGACGATCCGGAGTTGCTCGAGCTGGTGGAGCTCGAAGTACGCGAGCTGTTGACCAAGTACAATTTCCCGGGCGACGATCTGCCGGTGATTCGGGTTTCGGCGCTGGGCGCGCTCAATGGCGAGGAGAAGTGGGAAAAGACGATTGACGAGCTGATGGACGCCGTCGATAAGTTCATTCCGATGCCGGCGCGCATTACCGACAAGCCGTTCCTGATGCCGATCGAAGATATTTTTTCGATTCAAGGCCGCGGGACGGTGGTGACCGGACGCGTGGAGCAGGGGATTGGCAAGGTCGGCGAGGACATGGAGATTGTCGGGTTCACGGATACTCGCAAGACGGTCGTGACCGGCGTTGAGATGTTCAAGAAGCTGCTGGATGAAGCGCGCGCGGGCGATAACGTAGGACTGCTGTTGCGAGGTATCGAAAAGAACGACGTCGAGCGCGGGCAGGTGGTGGCGAAGCCCGGGTCGATTAAGGGCTACAAGAAGTTTAAGGGCGAAGTGTACGTGCTTTCGAAAGATGAGGGCGGTCGGCACACTCCGTTTTTCAAGGGCTACCGGCCGCAGTTTTACTTCCGCACGACTGATGTGACGGGTGTCGCGCAGTTGCCGGAGGGGATGGAGATGGTGATGCCGGGAGATAACGTACAGCTGGAAATCGAGCTGATCACACCGGTCGCCATGGACAAGGGCTTGCGCTTCGCGATTCGCGAGGGCGGCCGGACGGTCGGGGCGGGTACGGTTAGCGAGATTTTAGGATAAACGGCGACTCATGAGTAGCTTACGAGAACGCATTCGAATTCGGTTGAAGGCCTACGATCACCGGATATTGGACCAGTCGACGACGGAAATCGTCGATACGGCGAAGAGAACCGGTGCGACGGTGGCTGGACCGATTCCACTGCCGACGGTGAGGAATTTGTATACGGTATTGCGGTCGCCGCACGTGGACAAGAAGAGCCGGGAGCAATTCGAGATCCGGACGCACAAGCGTCTGCTCGATATTCTGGAGCCGACGCAGGATACCGTGGATGCGTTGATGAAGCTGGATCTGCCGGCTGGTGTGGACGTCGAGATTAAGGCGTTTGGGAAGAGCAAGTAGAAGAAGTCAGGAGTCAGGAGTCAGGAGTCAGAATACGGACTTCGGCACTGGATCCGGGCTACGGACTAGAAGAAAGAAAGGTGGTTGGGGCGGACAGGACGGGGCGGATTGATTCTGACTCCTGACTTCTGACTCCTGACTCCTTCAAAAGGGTTTGTATGAGTCCAGGGATTCTAGGCAAAAAGATCGGGATGACGCAGGTGTTCCGGGCGGACGGACAGGTGGTTCCTGTTACTGTTCTGAAGGCCGGACCGTGCGTTGTAGTGCAGCGGAAGACGCCGGCTACTGACGGCTACGATGCTGTGCAGCTCGGGTTTATGGAATACGCCAAGAAAAAGGGCGTGTCGAAACCGGCGGCGGGGCATTTGAAGAAGTCGGGCGCGGAGGGCGTGAAGTTCCAGCGCGAATTCCGGCTCGATTCCTTGAATGGCGATATGAAGACCGGCGACCGTGTGCTGGTCGACGAATTCAAGCCGAAGGAAAAGGTCGATGTGATCGGCGTCAGCAAAGGCCGCGGATTCGCGGGCGTGGTGAAGCGTCATCATTTCCGTGGCGGCGATGCGACGCACGGATCGATGTTCCATCGCGCGCCGGGATCGATCGGAGCTTCGAGCTTTCCTTCGCGCGTGTTTCCGGGGACCCGCATGGGCGGGCACATGGGAACGGATCGGGTGACGGTGCGGAACCTGGAGATCGTGCAGGTGGATACCGAAGACAACGTGATCCTGGTGAAGGGCGCGGTGCCGGGACCGAACGGCGGCTACGTCATGTTGCGCAGATCCAAGCAAAGAGGCTAGAGCAATCATCATGCCGAGCGTAGATATTATCGATCTTAGTAATAAAGTCGTCGGGACGCTGGATTTGTCGGACGACGTTTTTGGTGTTCCGGTGAATGAGAATCTGCTGTACGAAGCGGTTCGGCATCACCTGGCCTGTGTCAGGCGCGGGACGGCTTCGACGAAGACTCGCCATGAAGTCGCGGGGTCCGGCAAGAAGCTGTGGAAGCAGAAGGGGACGGGCAGGGCGCGCATGGGCTCCATCCGGTCGCCTCTGTGGCGCCATGGCGGTACGGTTCACGGACCGCAGCCGAGGGATTACAGCTACAAGCTTCCGAAGAAGATGCAAATCGGCGCGTTGAAGAGCGCGTTGTCGGCGAAGCTGCGGGACGGCGAATTGCGGGTCGTGACGGAGTTTGCGGTTTCCGAAGCCAAGTCGAAGTTGATGCGCAAGACGCTCGACGGGCTGGATGCGTCGCGCACGATTCTGCTGGTGGATAATTCGGCGAACAAGAATCTGGCTTTGTCGAGCAGGAATTTGAAGGGCGTGAAGCTGGTTTCGAGCCGCGAAGTGAACGTGTACGATCTGCTGGGGCATCAGCATGTGCTGTTCACGCAAGACGCCGCCAAGAAAATTTCGGAGGCGCTGGCATAATGTCGACACTCTACGATGTAATTAAGCGTCCGATCGTGACCGAAAAAGGCGTCGCGAAGAAAGACGCGGAGCGCACCCTGTGTTTCGAGGTGAGCGCGGACGCGAACAAGACGCAGATCAAGAATGCCGTGCAGACCCTGTTCAAGATCAAGGTCGAGGATGTCCGCACATCGACCACGGCGGGGAAGCTGCGCCGCAGGGGCCGTTTCGCCGGGTATCGGGCGGATTGGAAGAAGGCGTATGTGCGCCTGAAAGCCGGCGAAAAAATGCCGGAGTACGCGGAGATCTAAGTCATGGCCGTTAAGAGCTATAATCCGACAACGCCGACACGCCGTTTTCAGACGGTGGTTTCGCGCGATGACATTACCAAGCAGACGCCCGAGAAACGCCTGGTTCGAGGGAAACCGAAGACGGGCGGACGAAGCTCGACGGGGCGTGTGTCTTCCAGATTTATTGGCGGAGGGCACAAGCAGTCGTATCGCGAGATCGATTTCAAACGCGATAAGAGCGGGATTCCGGCAAAGGTGGCCGCAATCGAGTACGATCCGAATCGCAGCGCCCGTATCGCCCTGCTGCATTACGTCGACGGTGAGAAACGGTATATTCTGGCGCCGGTGGGACTGGCGGTCGGACGGACAGTGACGTCGGGCCCGGAGGCGGATATTTTGATCGGAAATTCGTTGCCGCTCAAGAACATACCGGCCGGTACGGTGGTTCACAATATCGAACTGCGGCCAGGCAAGGGCGGACAGATGGCGCGGTCGGCTGGGGCGCAAGCACAGCTCGTCTCCAAAGAGGGAGACTACGCACTGCTAAAACTCCCTTCGGGCGAGATTCGCAAGGTGCAGGTGGAGTGCACGGCGACGATTGGGCAGGTGGGTAACGTCGAGCATGAGAATGTGAGTCTCGGCAAGGCGGGGCGGTCGCGGTGGCTGGGGAAGATGCCTCACAATCGCGGCGTGACGATGAATCCGGTGGATCACCCGCATGGCGGAGGCGAAGGTAAGACTTCGGGAGGGCGCCATCCGGTGACGCCTTGGGGTCAGCCGACGCGCGGGTTTAAGACGCGCAACAACAAACGCACCAATAAATGGATTGTGACGCGGAAAGCGAAGAAGAGGTAGCGGATGGGACGTTCGTTAGCTAAAGGTCCGTTTGTCGACGATCACCTGATGAAGAAGGTGGCCGGGATGAATGAGAAGAACGAGAAGAAAGTATTGCGGACGTGGTCGCGGCGTTCGACGATCCTGCCGGAGTTTATCGGCCATACGCTCGCGGTGCATAACGGGAAGAAGTTCATTCCGGTGTACGTGACGGAAAACATGGTCGGCCACAAGCTGGGCGAGTTTTCGCCGACGCGGACGTTTAAGGGTCACGCGGCGAAGGCTGCCGCGGAGAAGACCGCGAAGCCGGCGGCTTAATAGGAGTCTTTATGCAAGCGAGAGCGGAAGCCAGATATCTTCGAACGTCGCCCCAAAAGGCCCGGCTGGTCATCGACCTGATTCGCGGGCAGCGCGCGGGCGATGCGATCAATATTTTGCGGACCACGAATAAGCGGATCGCTCCTTCGATCGAGAAGGTGCTGCGGTCGGCGATTGCGAACGCGGAGAACCGGTCGAATGACGTCGACGTCGACAAGCTGATGGTGATCGAGTGCTACGTGAACGAAGGGCCTCGCATGAAGAGGGTTCGTCCGGCGCCGATGGGCCGCGCGTATCGGTATCAACGCAGGATGTCGCACATCATTGTGAAGGTCGGCGACGGAAAGACCGAGGAAAAGAACTAAATGGGTCAAAAGGTACATCCTTACGGATTCCGGCTGGGCGTCACCAAGACGTGGCGGTCGCGATGGTTCGCCAAACAGGATTACGCGAAGCTGCTGCGCGAAGATCTCGAATTAAAGGACGCGTTGCGGAGCCGTTTGAAGGCGGCGGGCATCAGCTCGATTGAAGTGGATCGTCCGGGCAACAAGCTGCGCATCACCATTCACACGTCGCGTCCGGGAATTATTATCGGCCGAAAGGGCGCGGAGATCGAGAAGCTGAAGGGCGACCTGGCGAAGAAGACCAAGCGCGAAGTTTTCATCGATATTCAGGAAGTGCACAAACCGGAACTGGATGCGCAACTGGTATCGGAGTCGATCGCGCTGCAACTTGAAAAGCGCGTGGCGTTCAGGCGCGCAATGCGGAAGGCCGTCGATTCGGCGCTGCGGTTCGGCTGCAAGGGAATAAAAGTTCGCGTATCGGGACGTTTGAACGGCGCGGAAATCGCGCGCACGGAATGGTATCTGCAAGGCCGTCTGCCTCTGCACACGCTGCGCGCGGATATCGATTACGGATTTACGGAAGCGAACACGACCTACGGCGTGATCGGGATCAAGTGCTGGGTTTATAAAGGCGAGATTCTTCCCGGCGGCGGTCCGCGCAAAGGTTTGCGGAACGATCCGGAACCGCGGCGGCCACCATCGTCGCGCGACCGGGATCGCCGGGGTGATCGTGATCGCGGTGGCGACCGTGGAGACCGCGGTCCGCGGCCGGCGTTTGTGCCTCCATCGCAGATCAATGCTCCCCAAGGTGGACCGACCGGTGTAACGCAGGCCATTCCGGAAGATGCGCCGGCTCGTTCGTCGGCTCCGATTTTGCCGCCGATGGCTCCCCCGACGCAGCCAAGCTGGAAGGAAAAGGAAAAACCGGAAGGCGACGCGCCTGCCGGTTCCGAGGGAAGCGCTCCTGAAACCAACGGAGGCAAGGAATAACCCATGTTGATGCCCAAGAAGGTTAAATACCGTAAGCAGCAGCGCGGCCGGATGACGGGCAAGGCGTGGCGCGGATCGAGTCTCTCGTTCGGCGATTACGGTCTGAAGGCGATGGAGTGCGGCTGGATCACGGCGCGGCAGATTGAAGCGGCTCGCGTGGCGATGACGCGTTCGATCAAGCGCGGAGGCAAAGTCTGGATCCGTTTGTTCCCGGACAAGCCGATTACCAAGAAGCCGGCTGAAACCCGTATGGGAAAAGGTAAGGGCGCGCCGGATCAATGGGTTTGCGTTATTCGTCCGGGCAAAATTCTGTTCGAGATGGAAGGTGTGGGACTGGAGATCGCCCAAAAGGCGATGCTGCTGGCCGCGGCGAAAATCGGCATCCCGACCAAATTCATCAAGCGGACCGGGGTGGAGTAGCGGAATGAAAGAGAATGCCGAGAAAGCACGGGCGCTCGATGCGGGCGAGCTGGCTAAGCAGATAAAAGACACAGCGGAGCAGATGTTCCGGCTGCGGTTCCAGATGTCGATGGGACAGATGGACGGCGTTAAGAAGTTACGGTCCCTGCGCAAGGAACGGGCAAGGATGCTGACGGTGCTGCGCGAGCGTCAGGACGGCGCAACTCCGGTGGCGCAAAGGCCGGCGCGGGCGAAATCGCTTCCGAAGCCGGTCGCCCAGGAAACGGCGAAGAAGAAGCCAGCGGCAGCGGTGGCGAAGCCGAAGGGTATTGCTGTGCCGAAGGTCAGAAAAGAAGCAAGTCAGGTAAAAGTGAAGCCCACGGCTGCGCCGAAATCGGCCAAGATCAGTATGCCGCGGAAGTCAGGCAAAGGATAAACGGGCATGCCAGAAACAAAAGCTCCGGAATACAAACCCGGAATCAAGAACGAGAAGGTCGGCTCCGTGGTCTCGGCGAAAATGGCCAAGACGATTGTCGTCGAGGTGTCGCGTAAGGCGGCGCATCCGGTGTACAAGCGCGTTGTTACTAAACGCAAGAAGTTTTATGCCCACGACGAAAAGGGCGAAGCCAAGCCGGGCGATGTGGTTCGTATTATCGAGTGCCGCCCGATGAGCAAGCTGAAGCGCTGGCAATTGGGCGAAGTGATCCGGAAAGCGGTGCAGGTGACCACGGATCTGAGTTCGATCGGCATTCAGACGGGTCCGGAAAAGCGGCCAGCCAAAAAGAAGAAGTAGCTAGAAGCCAGTAGCCAGTAGCCAGGAGCAAGAACATGATTGGGATGAGGACAATTCTTGAGGTCGCCGATAACAGCGGCGCGCGCAGGCTGCAATGTATTTTGCCTCGCGGTGGCGATCTAGGATTGCGCGCCGGCCTGGGTGACATTATCACCGCCAGCGTGAAGGAAGCGGCGCCCGATTCGGCCATTAAGAAAGGCAAAGTCGTCCGCTGCGTAGTGGTGCGGATGCGCAAAGAGACCCGGCGCAAGGACGGCACCTACATCCGCTTCGATTCGAATGCCGCGGTATTGATCAACGAAGTAGGCGAGCCGGTGGGGACTCGTGTGTTCGGGCCGGTAGCGCGCGAGCTGCGCGACAAGAAGTTCATGAAGATCGTTTCGCTGGCTCCGGAGGTTATTTAAGTGGCGAAGAAAATTCCTTTTCGGCATCAGAACGATCCGAAAGTAAAGTTAAAAATCCGGATTAAAAAAGACGACACCGTGAAAGTGATTGCCGGCCGGGATAAGGGCAAGACCGGACGCGTGTTGCAGGTCGACCGGGTGGCGGGAAGAGTGTTGATCGAAGGCGTGAGCATGGTGAAGCGCCACACTCGTCCGAATCCTTCGAAGCAGATCAAGGGTGGAATTGCCGAGCGCGAGAGCTCGATTGCGGTGTCGAATGTGATGATCGTGACCTCCGGCGGGGTCGCGACGCGGATCGGGTATCGCCTGGAAGGCACGGGCGCGACCAAGCGGCATGTGCGCGTCGCCAAAAAGGGCGGCGAGATTTTGGATAAGTCGTAATATATGGCACGTCTCAAAGAAACGTATATCAAGAAAATCGTTCCGGCCATGACCAAGGAGTTTGGTTATACGAACCCTATGGCGGTGCCGAAGGTCCAGAAGATCAGCGTCAATATCGGCTTGGGCGAAGCTACCGGCAACAGCAAGTTAATGGATGGCGCGGTGAACGAGTTGAGCTTGATCGCGGGGCAGAGGCCGGTGATCAACAAGGCGCGCAAATCGATTGCGGCGTTCAAGCTCCGCGAGGGGATGGCGATCGGATGCAGCGTGACTCTGCGCGGCGACCGCATGTACGAGTTTCTGGATCGCCTGGTGAGCGTGACCCTTCCGCGCGTGCGCGATTTTCGCGGCGTGTCGTCGAAGTCGTTCGACGGGCGCGGCAACTACACGCTGGGGATCAAGGACCAGTTGATTTTCCCGGAGATCGACTATAACAAAGTCGAAAAAACCAAGGGAATGAATATTTGCATCACCACCACCGCCAAGACCGATGCCGAGGGGCTGGCGCTGTTGAAACACCTCGGAATGCCTTTCCGGGCGCAGTAAGGATTATAAATGGCTACTACCGCTAAAATTGCCAGAGACGAACGACTCGCCGTCGAGAAAGCGAAGGGAACGCCGAAGCTGGCTTGCCGGCATCGCAACCGCTGCTTCCGCTGCGGGCGGCCGCGAGGGTTCTTGCGAAAGTTCAAACTGTGCCGGATCTGTTTCCGGAAACTGGCGCTGGCGGGTGAAGTCCCTGGCGTGATCAAGGCGAGCTGGTAGGAGGATTTTAAAGGAATGATGACCACCGATCCCATCGCCGATATGCTGACGCGCATGAGGAATGCGCTCTCCGCGCGCCACCCGAAAGTGGACGTGCCTGCGTCGCGCCTCAAGAACGATATTGCGAAAATCCTCAAGGATGAAGGCTACATCGCGAACTTCAAGCTGACCGAGGATGGCACCAAGAAATCGATCCGTATCTATTTGAAGTACACTCCGGGCAATGTGCCGGTAATCTCCCGGATTGAGCGCGTGTCGAGGCCGGGATGCCGGGTCTACGTGGGGTCCAAGCAAGTGCCGCGCGTTTTGGGCGGGCTGGGAATCAATATTCTGACGACGCCGCAAGGCGTGATGACGGGATCGACCGCGCGCAAGCAGGGTGTGGGCGGAGAAGTCCTGTGTCACGTTTGGTAGTCCGGCTGTCCATGAGAAGCGTAAAAAGGGAAGCGTATGTCTAGAGTAGGAAAAAAACTGCTGCCGTTGCCGAAGGGCGTGAAGATCACCGCCGCCGACGGGCATTTGAACGTCGAAGGGCCGAAGGGCAAACAGACCGTTCCGGTCCCGCACGGCATCACGCTGGTGCAAAAAGACGGCATAGCCGAATTTCAGCGCGACGGCGACGATAAAGCCGCGCTACACGGCTTGACAAGGGCTCTGGCCGCCAATGCGGTGCAGGGCGTATCGACCGGATTTACGCGCGAGCTCGATATTGTCGGCATCGGATACCGCTGCGATTTGAAGGGCCGGATTGCAACCTTCACTCTCGGCTATTCGCATTCGATCGAGTTCTATCTGCCGGATGGAATCGATATGAAGATCGATAAGCAGACGCATCTGGTGTTGACCGGGTCCGACCGCCAGTTACTCGGCCAGGTGGCCGCCAATATGCGCGCGCTGCGCCCACCCGATCCGTACAAAAATAAAGGCGTCCGTTACACGGGCGAATCGCTGCGCAAGAAGGTCGGCAAGACCGGCGCGGGAGGTAAGTAATCGATGGCACGTAGGGATTCGAAAAACATCATCCGGCTGCGGGTTCATAAGCGGATCCGGAGCCGTGTTTCGGGCACGCAGGAGCGTCCGCGCCTGGCGGTATTTCGCAGCGTGAAGCACATTTACGCGCAGGTGATCGACGACACCAAAGGCCACACGGTGGTCGCGGCGAGTTCGAGCGAGAAAGACGCGAAAAACGGCGGCAACGTGACCGGGGCGAAAGAAATCGGCAAGCTGGTGGCGGAACGCGCCAAGGACAAAGGGATTAAAGCCGTGGTGTTCGACCGCGGCGGTTATCAGTATCACGGCCGCGTCAAGGCGCTGGCCGAAGCGGCCCGCGAAGCGGGATTGGAATTCTAATATGGGCATGCAAAAGCGCATCGACTCGACCAACCTGAACCTTAAAGAGCAGGTTGTATCGATTAACCGCGTGACGAAGGTCGTCAAGGGCGGCAAAAATCTGAGCTTCTCGGCGTTGGTCGTCGTTGGCGACCCGGGCGCGAAAATTGTCGGCTTCGGTACCGGCAAAGCGAAAGAAGTGCCGGCCGCGATTAAGAAAGGCATCGAAGCCGCGAAGAAGAATCTGCGCAAAGTGAACGTGCTCGCCACGACCATTCAACATGTCGTGCTCGGCGAGTTCGGCAGCGGACGCGTCCTGCTCAAACCGGCTCCGGATGGAACGGGAGTAATCGCGGGCGGCGCGGTGCGCGCGGTGATTACGGCCGTCGGGATTCCAAATGTGCTGACCAAGTCATTGGGCTCGCACAATCCGCACAATGTAGTGAAGGCGACCATCGACGCGCTGGAACAGTTGCGCGATAAGGCCGAGGTCGCGGACCTGCGCGGTCTGGCGATGGAAAAGGTTTAAGCTATGCCGGGAACGATTAAAATTAAGTTGATTAAGAGTGTGATCTGCACGCCGGATAAGCACAAAGTGATGGTCCGCGCGCTGGGTCTGCGCACGCTCGGCCGCACCGTAACGAAACCCGATACACCGGCGTTCCGCGGTATGGTCAAAAAAATTCCGCACCTGTTAGCCATTGTTGAAGAGTAATTTATGAATCTCAGCCAACTCAAACCGCCTAAGGGGCAGAAACAGAAAAACCAGCGTATCGGGCAGGGCATGGGCTCGGGGCGCGGAAAATATTCGGGTCGCGGCGCCAAGGGCGCGAAGTCGATCTCGGGTTATTCGCGTATGCGCGGGTTTGAAGGCGGCCAGATGCCTCTGCATCGCCGTTTGCCGAAACGCGGATTCACCAATATCTTCCGGAAAGAATACGCCATCGTGAATGTGGCGGCGTTGGAGGCTTTGGAAGGCAGTTCGTTCGATCCGGGCTCGCTGCTCGAGGCGGGCGTGATCCACAAGCTGAAGCACGGGTTGAAGATTCTGGGCACGGGTGAGCTCAAGAAGGCAATCACAGTGAAGGCGCACGTGTTTTCGAAGTCGGCGCTCGATAAGATTCAGGCCGCTGGAGGAACAGCGGAAATAATCAGTGCAGAAAAGCAGTAGGCTTTTGGCCTGGAGACTCTCATGAAGTTTTTGGAAGCCGTTGGTAATATCTTTCGCATTCCGGATCTGCGCAAGCGGCTCCTGTTCGTGCTGGCGTTACTCGCGGTGTATCGGCTGGGAGGGCACATCCCCATCCCCGGCATCGACACCAACCGTTTCGCGGAATATATCAAGCAGAACCAGGGATCGCTCTTCGGTTTTCTCGATCTGTTCAGCGGGGGCATGTTCCGGCGCTTAACGATTTTCGCGCTCGGCATCATGCCGTACATTACGTCGTCGATTATCCTGCAGTTGCTGACCGTCGTGGTTCCGACGCTGGAAAAGCTGCAGAAAGAGGGTGAAATCGGCCGGCGCAAGATCACCCAATGGACCCGTTATCTGACGGTCGGCTTGGCCCTGGTGCAATCCTACGGTATCGCGTTCACGCTGTCGCATGCCTCGACTCCGTTCGTGACCCACCCAGGCTTCAGTTTCACCGCGATGACCATGTTGACGCTCACCACCGGCACGGCTTTCATTATGTGGCTGGGTGAGCAGATCACGGAGCGCGGCATCGGCAACGGGATGTCGCTGATCATCTTTACCGGCATTGTGATCGGCCTGCCCACTGCGATCTCCGACATGGTAACCAAGGTTCAAAGCGGAGATTGGCCTCTGATTCAGGTGCTGGTCATCGTGGTCATGATGATCGCGGTGGTCGCCTTTATCGTGCTGGTAGAACGCGGTGAACGCAGGATTCCGGTTCAATACGCCAAACGCGTGATCGGACGGAGAATGATGGGCGGACAATCGACCCACCTTCCTCTCAAGGTCAACGCAGGCGGCGTCATTCCTGTGATTTTCGCGAGTTCGCTGCTGGCCTTTCCGATGACGTTGATGCAATGGGACGTCGTCAAGAATTCCACTGTCCTCAGCGGGATGCTCGGAGCGATCCAGGGCGCGTCGCCTCTTTATTACCTGCTCTATACCGTTCTGATCATTTTCTTCTGCTTCTTCTACGTATCGATTATTTTCAATCCGAACGAAGCGGCGGACAACATGCGGAAGTACGGTGGATTCATTCCTGGCATCCGGCCAGGGCGGAATACTGCCGACTACATGAACAAGATTTTGACCAAGATCACGGTCGTTGGCGGTTTGTACCTGGCGATTCTGTCGCTGCTGCCGCAGATCATGATCGCCGGCATTAAGTTGCAACGCCTGCCTTTGGTCGGGAATTTCATCGACGCGCATTTTCCACGCTGGCTGCTCGACGGTCTGGGAGTCAATTTCTCCTTCGGTGGGACCTCGCTGCTCATCGTGGTCGGCGTGGCGATGGACACCGTCAATCAGATTGAAGCGCAGTTGATCATGCGCCACTACGAAGGTTTTACGCCGCGCGCAGGCCGCATCCGTGGCCGCCGCAGCAGTATATGAAACGGCGACTTTTTTCAGCAGTTTGAGGAGGGAAGCCCGACGAAGCGAGTGAATGAGTCGACTCTGTCTGATTTTGTTCGGCCCCCCTGGATCGGGGAAGGGGACGCAAGCCAAGTTGCTGCGTCAGGCATTAGGAGTGGCTCATATATCGACCGGCGACATGCTGCGGGAGAGGGCGGCATCGCACGATCCTTTGGGAGAGGCGGCGTCGGCCATCATGAAATCCGGCGGCTTGGTGCCGGACGAAATCGTCAACCGGATGGTGGAGGAGCGGATCGAGCAGCCGGATTGCGCAAACGGGTTTATCCTCGACGGATACCCGCGAACGGTGAATCAGGCGAAGCTGATTGTCGGGGTATTGAAGAGCAAGGGAATCGCCACAGTGGTGGTTCACCTCAAAGTCGATTATAATGTTATTATTGCCCGTCTCTCCGGGCGCCGGCTCTGCCCGACCTGCGGCGCGCTTTACGGCGTGTCGTCAAAAACTCCGGTGGTTTCGGAAGTTTGCGATTACGACGGATCGAAACTGGTGGTCCGGGACGATGATCGCCCAGAAGTGGTCGCGGAGCGGTTAAAGGCTTATGATCGACAGACATCTCCGGTGTTGGAATGTTTGCGCGAACAGGGGTTCGCGGTGTGTGAAGTAGACGGAGCGGCAAGTTCGCCGCTGGTGATTGCGAAGCGGATTCAGGAATGGATTGAAGGCCGGGGCCTTGGCAACGCCGCCGGAGAGTCGAAAGGTTAAGCGCGGATGATTGTGCGGAAGAATATGGCGGAGCTGGAAAAAATGCGGTCCGCCGGCCTTCTCGTCTGGAAGATTTTGGACGCGCTCAAGAAAATGGTGGCGGAAGGCGTCACTACCTACGATCTGGAAGTGACGGCGGAGAAGATGATGGCGGATGCGGGTGCCCGGTCAGCCTTTAAGGGTTATTCGACGCCGAGCGCGGGAACGAAATTTCCCGCTGTGCTGTGTACGTCCGTGAATGAGGAGATCATCCACGGGATGCCTTCTCAGAAGAGGGTTTTGAAGCCGGGCGATATCGTCTCCATCGATACCGGGGTTCAGTTGAACGGCTATTACGGCGATTCGGCCGTGACGGTAGGTGTGGGTGAAATTTCCGAGGAAGCGCAGCGCCTGATGAATGTGACGCGCGAATCGCTGGAGCTGGCGATCGAAAAGGCGCGGCCGGGTAACCGGCTGTTCGACATTTGCGGCACGGTGGAGCGGCACGTGACCGCGAACGGGTTTTCGGTAGTCAGGGAGTTTGTGGGCCACGGCATCGGTACGCAGATGCACGAAGAGCCGCAAGTTCCGAACTACGTCGACCGGAGGAGCGAAAATCCCCGGTTGAAAGAGGGAATGGTGCTGGCGATCGAGCCGATGGTGAACGCTGGAAAACCGGGCAGCCGGGTGAAAGCGGACCATTGGACGGCGGTGACCGAGGACGGAAGATACTCGGCGCATTTCGAGCATACGGTAGCGATTACGGCAAACGGGCCTTGGGTGTTGACCAGGCCGTAAGGGAAGGTTTTTATGAAAGTTCGAGCATCAGTAAAGAAAATGTGCGACAAGTGCAAGATCGTCCACCGCGAAGGCGTGGTGCGCGTGATCTGCACTAATCCGAAGCATAAGCAGAGGCAGGGGTAACGAAATATGGCGCGTTTAGCGGGCGTAGATTTACCGGCGAAGAAACGGACCGAGATCGGTCTCACCTATATTTACGGCATCGGCCGCACCAGGGCGCTTTCGCTCTGCTATCGCGCCGGAGTCAATCCGGACACCAAGATTTCGGACCTCACCGAGGAAGAGATCAACAAGATCCGTACCATCATCGAGTCAGAAGGCGCGGTCGAAGGCGACCTGCGCAAAGAGACCTCGATGAATATCAAGCGCCTCATCGAAATGGGCGCTTATCGCGGCTTGCGTCATCGCCGCGGCCTGCCTGTGCGCGGCCAGCGTACGCACACCAACGCCCGCACCCGCAAGGGTCCGCGCCGCGGCACCGTTACGAACAAGAAGAAGTCCGCTGCGAAAACCTAAGGGATAGAACATGGCAAAAGCACCCGCGAAAACCGGCAAGAAAAAGGCATTTAAGAAGAAGGAAAAACGTTCTGTCCCGATGGGCCGAGTCCACGTGCAGGCGTCGTTCAACAACACGATCGTCACGATCACGGACCCCATGGGCAACGTGATCTCCTGGTCGAGCTCGGGTTCGCTGGGCTTCCGCGGATCGCGCAAAGGCACTCCTTTCGCAGCGCAGCAGGCGTCCTTGACTGCGGCGAATAAAGCCAAAGAATCGGGTTTGCGAACCGTCGAAGTGGCGGTCAGCGGTCCGGGCGCAGGACGCGAGTCCGCAGTCCGCGCTCTCTCAACCGCCGGACTCGATGTTCGTTCCATCCGGGATCGTACGCCGATTCCGCACAACGGCTGCCGGCCGCCCAAAAAGCGCCGCGTCTGATTTGGTTTGTATAAGCAGGAAGAAAGCGGCATAGCCGCCGTAAACTGCACCTACTGTGATGTACCTGACCAGGGAGGTCTGATTTGGCTCGATATATTGGTCCCGTGTGCCGGCAATGCCGGCGCGAGGGCATGAAATTGTTCCTGAAAGGCGAGCGCTGCTACACCGAGAAGTGCGCCATTGAAAAGCGCAACTTCCCTCCGGGGCAGCACGGTAAGGATCGTAAGCCGAAGATCGTCGGCTACGGTCTCCAGCTTCGCGAGAAGCAGAAAGCCCGCCGCTACTATCAGCTGCTCGAAGGCCAGTTCCGCAATCTCTACGAGAAAGCCCTGGCAATGAAGGGCATCACCGGCGAGAACATGCTCAACATGCTGGAGCGCCGCCTCGACAACACGCTTTACCGCATGGGCCTTGCCACCTCGCGAGCCCAGGGACGCCAGTTGGTCCGCCACGGCCACCTGAACGTCAACGGAAAGCGCGTCGATATTCCGTCCTTCATCGTGAAGCCGAACGACGTCATTGAAGTTCGTGAGAAAAGCAAGAACAACCCGACCATTCTGCATGCGCGCGACGCCACGGCGCACGCGCCTAGCCCCAACTGGCTGGAAGTGGATCGCGAAAACCTCAAAGGCCGCGTGCTCGGCCAACCCAAACGCGAGGACCTGGTCCAGATCCAGTTGAATGAGCAGCTCATCGTCGAGTTGTACTCGAAGTAAGTAAGGAGCCTATTTATGTTCAAAGGATTCCAGAAACCCAAACGGTTAGTCGCCAATACGGAAACGCTCAATGAGCGTTACGGCATGTTCACCGCGCAGCCTTTCGAGCGCGGCTTCGGATCTACCATCGGCACCGGCCTGCGCCGCGTGCTGCTCAGCTCGATTGAAGGCGCCGCCATCACCGCCGTGCGGATTGAAGGCGTCGCCCACGAATTCAGCCCGATTCCGGGCGTCGCCGAAGACGCTACCGATATCATTCTCAACCTCAAGCAAGTCCCCTTCAAGATGATGGGCGAAGGCATGCGCACGGTCCGCCTCAAGGCGGACGGCGCGGGCCAGATCCTCAGCGGACAAATTGAAACCGATTCCGAGATCGAAGTGCTCGACCGTAACATGCACATCGCCACGGTCGGCGAAGGCGGCAAGCTTGCGATCGAGATGCGCCTCAAATCCGGCCGCGGCTACGTCTCGGCCGACCGCAACAACGACGAAGACCTGCCGCTCGGGTACATCCCGATCGACTCCGTCCACTCGCCCGTTCGCAAAGTAAACTTCTCCGTCGAGGCCGCGCGCCTCGGCCAGATGACCGATTACGACAAGCTGACCATCGAAGTCTGGACCAACGGAGCCATCTCCCCTGCCGACGCGATCGGCCAGGCGGCGAAGCTGCTGAAAGATCACATGTCGATCTTTATCAACTTCGAAGAGCTGCCGGAGTCGGCCGAGGAGCCGGCAGAGCGCGCGCTCAGCCAGATGAACGAAGTGCTCAACCGCTCCGTCGAAGAGCTGGAACTGAGCGTCCGTTCCTACAACTGCCTCAAGAATGCCAATATTCAAACCATCGGCGACCTGGTGCAGAAGACCGAAGCCGAAATGTTGAGGACCAAGAATTTCGGGCGCAAGTCTCTGAACGAGATTAAGGAAATCCTCTCCGGTCTAGGCCTGACGTTCGGCATGAAGTTCGACGCGCAAGGCCGCCTGGTATCGCCCGCGGGTACTCCCGCGTCGATCGGTTCCCTGGAGGACGACGGCGCGGATATCGACGACATCGATGATGAGGAAGACGAAGAAGAGAGCGAAGGCGAAGAAAGCGCCCTTACGGAATAACCATGCGACACGGAAAATCCGGCTTTAAACTCAAACGCGACGTCGGCGCGCGTAATTCGCTCTTGAAAAATCTGGTCACCAGCGTTATCGATCAGGAACGCATCGTCACCACGGTTCCGAAAGCCAAGGCCATCAAGCCTCTGGTCGACAAAATGATCACGCTCGCCAAACGCGACACGCTGCACTCCCGCCGCCAAGCGGCCGCGTTCTTAGAAACCCCGTCCTCCGTAAAGAAGCTATTCGACAAGCTCGGCACCCGCTTCGGCCAGCGCAACGGAGGCTACACCCGCATCGTCCGTCTGGGCAACCGCAAAGGTGACGGAGCGGAGCAGGCCATGATCGAACTGGTCGGCAGCGAGCTCGTGAAGCGCGCAGCGGATCGGGCCAAGCGCCGCGAAGAGCGGCTGAACGCAATCCGGCAAGGCAAAGAAGACGGCGAAGCGCCGGAAGAATAGCCGTCTCCTCAACTCGGATAACCCATTTCACGCAGAGCCGCAGAGAACGCAGAGATTTCCTCTGCGAACTTTGCGTCTCTGCGTGAAATGTTTTTGAGCGCTCCGAACAGCAGCGAACTGCGTCGCAAGCAAAGGAGTTTCTTCAATTCCTTGCTTCAGTAGGATTAGGTGCATAGAAGCCGAGACGTTCTCTGCTTACGACCTCGAATTGGGCGGGCGTAATTTGCGTCATTTCAACCATCTCCGCCGTTTGGCTCAAATCAGATTTGATGTGAGCTTCGGTTTCGTCCGTATCGAGTATGTAGCAACCATCGGTGATCTTATGGCCCCCATAGAGAATAATTCGCGCTTCAGCGCTCCGGTCGTAGCCAATCATTGCAATCTTGAAATGACGTTTCATGATTTTCACCTAGCTACACCCGCTCGTCCCCCCGCAATTCTCACACTTGTAGCACGACCCATTCCGCGTCATCAGCCCGCCACACTCTGAACACGCCGGAGCATCCGTCACTGACAGCGCAAACAAAGGCTGCTGCGGATCCTCTTCCGTCACCCTTAACTTCGGAGCATCCCCGGCCTCTCCCGCCGCATACTCCGGACCCAGGAACTTCGCGCCCAGCCAGCGGAAAATGTAATCCATGATCGACTTCGCATACGGGACAGTCGGATTCCCCGTCCACCCGCTCGGTTCAAACCGCACGTGGCTGAACTTGTCGACGAAGAACTTCAAAGGCACGCCATATTGCAGCGCATAGCTGATCGCCGTCGCAAAGCTATCCATCAGGCCCGAAATAGTCGAGCCTTCCTTCGCCATCGAAATGAAAACCTCGCCCGGCGTCCCGTCTTCATACATGCCGACGGTAATGTAGCCTTCATGCCCGCCAATCGAAAACTTGTGCGTAATCGACTGCCGCTCCAGAGGCAGCTTATGCCGCACCGGCTGATAGACGATCTTCTCTTTAATCTCCACCTGCACCGGCCCATTCGCAGCCTTCGCGCCCTTCGACGTTCCGGAACTCAACGGTTGCACGCGCTTCGAATTATCGCGGTAAATCGCAACAGCCTTCAGCCCCAGCCGCCAGCTCTCGGTGTAAGCCGTCATGATATCTTCCACCGTCGATTCTTCCGGCATGTTGATGGTCTTCGAAATCGCGCCCGAAATAAAAGGCTGCACCGCCGCCATCATCCGCACGTGGCCCATATAGTGAATCGAGCGAGTGCCGTTCTGCGGACGGAAGCTGCAATCGAACACCGGCAGATGCTCCGGCTTCAACCCCGGCGCGCCTTCGATGGTCCCCGATGAATCGATGTGATCGACAATTTTATTCATCTGATCCGTCGAGTACCCCAGTTTCAGCAGAGCTTCCGGCACCGTGTTGTTGACGATCTTGATCACTCCGCCGCCCACCAGCTTCTTGAACTTCACCAGCGCCAGATCCGGCTCAATGCCCGTCGTATCGCAATCCATCATGAAGCCGATCGTGCCCGTCGGCGCCAGCACCGTGGTCTGCGCATTGCGGAATCCCGCCACGCGGCCCAGTTCGTACGCTTCTTCCCAAACCTTCCGCGCGTTCTCGTAAACCGCCTGTGGCACCTTCCGGCTATCCAGCCTCGCCGTCGCGTCCCGATGCATCCGGATCACTTCGAGGAAAGGTTCCTCGTTCATCGCGTAGCCTTCGCAAGGCCCAGTCGATCCATCCGCAAGTCGAGCGCTCGTCAAATACGACTGACCGCACATGATCGCCGTCAGAGCCGCAGCCCAATCACGGCCATGGTCTGAATCGTAAGCGATTCCCATCGACATCAGCAGCGCGCCCAGGTTCGCATAACCCAACCCCAACGGCCGGAAATCGTGCGAATTCTTCGCGATCTTGTCGGTCGGATACGCCGCGTTATCGACGCTAATCTCCTGCGCAATCGTCACCGTATCTACCGCGTGCCGATACGCTTCCACATCGAACTGCCCGTCCGTGCCCACGAACTTCATCAGGTTCAGCGATGCTAAATTGCAAGCTGAATCGTCCAGGAACATGTATTCGGAGCAAGGATTCGACGCATTGATCCGCGCCGTGTTCTTCGACGTATGCCACCGGTTGATCGTCGTATCGAACTGCATCCCCGGATCGCCGCACTGGTGCGTTGCTTCCGCAATCTGCCGCATCAGGTCGCGAGCCTTGAACCGCTTCACCGGCTGCCCCGCCAGGCGGGACCGCGTCCACCAGTCGCCGTCGCTTTGCACCGCTTCCATGAACTCGTCCGTCGCGCGCACGCTGTTATTCGCGTTCTGGAAGAAAATCGACCCGTACGCATCCCCGTCGAGCGACGAATCGTAGCCCGCATCGATCAGGGTGTGTGCCTTCTTCTCTTCCTTCGCCTTGCACCACACGAACTTCTCGATATCCGGATGATCCGCATTCAGGATCACCATCTTCGCAGCCCGCCGGGTCTTGCCGCCACTCTTGATCACGCCCGCGAACGCGTCGAAACCCTTCATGAAGCTCAGCGGTCCGGAAGCCTTCCCGCCGCTTGAAAGCAGCCCGTCTTCCTCCCGCAAGGTGGATAGATTCGTACCCGTGCCGCTGCCCCATTTGAACAGCATGCCTTCCGTTTTCGCCAGATCCAGAATTCCTTCCAGCGTATCGCCCACCGAATTAATGAAGCACGCCGAGCACTGCGGCCTCATCTCGCCCTGCTCCAGTTTCTTGATCGCGCCCGACGCTTCGTCGTAATACCAGCCGTAGCCGCGCGGCTCCTTCACGCCCACGTTGAACCACACCGGAGAGTTGAAGCACGCCTTCTGCATCAGCATCAGGTGCGCCAGCTCGCTGCGGAAATTCTCGGTGTCTTCGGAGGTCTGGAAATAGCCCTGCGCGCCGCCCCATCCCGCGATGGTATCCACCACGCGGCCGATCAACTGGCGGACGCTGGTCTCGCGCTCTTCTGACCCGATCTTGCCGTAAAAATATTTGCTCACCACGATATTCGTGGCGGTTTGCGACCAGTCGACTGGGACCTCGACATCGCGCTGCTCAAAAATCACGGCACCTTTATCGTTGCCGATCGAAGCCGTGCGAAGATCCCACTTCACCTCGTCATAAGGCGTCTCTCCCGCCTCCAGGTGGGACGTGAAATAGCGCGGAAAATCCACTCCAACTCTCTCCGAAACCGGCACCGGCCGGCGAGCATCTCTCAGTTTCATAGCGACACCTATACCCAATTGTCCCATGGTAATTCTCCTTGTGTGTGAAGGATCTTGGCTGCTGAAAATGACCGTCTCTTCCAGCGCTGTTGGCAATCATGCCGCAACATATAGTACTTCGTCAAGGACTATATCTATATACGGGACAGCCTGTTACGAACTGGTGTCAGAGTACTATTGAACACCCGTTTCCTGATGGACAAAGCAGCCATTCCGTGATAGTATCAGTTATGGCTTTACGAATCAGCCATTTGCGGGCCTTGGAAGCGGAAAGTATCCACATCTTCCGCGAGGTCGCTGCCGAGTTTCAGCGCCCTGTGATGCTCTACTCGGTCGGTAAAGATTCGTCTGTAATGCTGCGCCTTGCCCAGAAGGCGTTTTACCCCGCTCCGATCCCTTTCCCGCTACTTCATGTCGATACCACCTACAAGTTCCGTGAAATGATCGAGTTCAGAGATCAGCAGGCCGCCTCCCTTGGCTTGAAGTTGATCGTCCATTCCAACACTAAGGCCTTGGATGCGGGAGCGAACCCGTTCCAACTTGGAACCGAACGCTGCTGCGGCCTATTAAAGACCCAAGCTCTTCTCGATGCCCTCCGAGCCGGTGGCTTCGACGCCGCCTTCGGAGGAGCCCGTCGCGATGAGGAAAAATCGCGAGCCAAGGAGCGTATCTTCTCCTTCCGCGACTCCTTCGGCCAGTGGGACCCGAAAAATCAGCGCCCCGAACTCTGGAACCTCTTTTCGAGCCGCCTCAGCCCCGGCGAGAGCATCCGCGTTTTTCCGCTCTCCAACTGGACGGAGATGGACGTCTGGCAGTACATCCATCTCGAAAGCATTCCCGTCGTTCCTCTCTACTTCGCCAAAGACCGCCGCATGCTGGTTCGCGGCAATTCACTCACTCTGCCGGAGCAGGATTTCGTTCCGCCAGGCCCGATGGAAACGGTCCGCTGCCGGATGCGTTCTCTGGGCTGTTCTCCCTGCACCGGAGCAATCCGGTCCGACGCAGATACCATTCCGAAGATCATCGCTGAGCTGGTTGCGGTTCGAAATTCGGAGCGCGAAAACCGGGTAATCGATCATGATCGCGAAGGCTCGATGGAAATGAAGAAGCGCGAAGGGTATTTTTAAAGTGTTAGTGCTTGAAGAAGAGAAGTTTAATATCGAGGCCTTCCTGGCGTCGGAGCTATCGAAGGATATGCTGCGCCTGGCCACAGCGGGCAGCGTCGACGACGGCAAGAGCACTCTCATCGGTCGCCTGTTGCATGACGCGCGCGGCGCCTACGAAGATCAATTGAAATCCGTTCGCCGAGCCGACGGCGTCATCGATTTCGCGCTCCTCACCGACGGTCTGCGTGCAGAGCGCGAGCAAGGCATCACCATCGACGTCGCGTATCGCTATTTCTCCACCCCGAAACGCAAATTCATTCTCGCCGATACACCCGGCCATCTGCAATACACGCGCAACATGGCCACCGGCGCTTCCACCGCGGATCTCGCCATCATATTAGTAGATGCCAAGCGCGGTTTAACCGATCAATCCCGCCGGCACGCGTCGATCGCCGCGCTGTTGGGCATCCGCCATTTTGTGATTGCAGTCAACAAAATGGACCTGATTAAGTTCGATTATGGTGTTTTTCACGACGTATTCGAGCACTTTAAGCCCTTTTTAGACTCGTTAAGGATCGTCGAGCCGTACTTTTTGCCCATGAGCGCCCTTTTAGGCGATAACGTAGTCGAGCGCAGCGCCAAAATGCCGTGGTTTGTCGGGCCCCCACTATTGGAGTATTTGGAGAGCATCGAAGTAGCAAAGCCAGTAGATGCGGCGTTTAGGATGCCCGTTCAGCGCGCTGTGCGCCCCGACCAGACGTTTCGCGGCTATGCAGGCCAAATCGCCTCGGGAGTGATTCGACCAGGCGATGAAATTCTCGCGCTGCCTTCGGGACGGCGCAGCCGTGTGCAGCGGATTGTCACCTTTGACGGCGATCTCGAAATCGCGCATGCTCCTCTTTCTGTGACACTTACGCTCGAAGACGAGATCGATATCGGCCGAGGAGACATGATTTCCGCGGGTACCGAACCACGGAGCGCTCGAAAAATCGAAGCCACCATCGTTTGGTTCGATGGAACTCCCCTCGATCCTGCCAAAGAGTATCTGCTCAAGCACACTACGCAGACCATTCGTGCCAAGGTTGAAACCGATAGCATCCTCAAAATGAACGACATCGGCGAAGCGCGGATAACGCTCGCGCAGCCCTTGTATTTCGATTCCTATCAATCGAATCGAACGACGGGCAGTTTCATTCTAATGGACCGTGAGACCAACGCGACTGCCGCGGCCGGGATGATCAAGTGATCGAAACGCTCAATCTCGATAATGCTTGCATCACTTGCAGCTTTCAAGCGGAAGACGTCGTGGTGCTGCACCAGGCGATCCAGCAACGCGCCGATATTCCGGTGTTGTTTCTCGAGACCGGGTATCACTTCCGGGAAACGCTGGCGTATCGCGACGAAATGGCTGCCAAGTGGAATCTCAACCTTCAAAATTTAAGCGCAAAACAGAGCGTTGCCGAGCAGGAAGCGCAGTTCGGCATCCTCAATCAGACTGCTCCGGACCGATGCTGCGGATTCCGCAAGGTAACTCCGCTTTTTGAAGGACTTGCGCCCTACGACACCTGGATCACCGGGTTGCGCCGCGAACAGTCTCCGACGCGAGCAAATCTGCAAGAGATCGAAACCTTCAAACTTCCCGGCGGAAAAGAGCTGAAGAAAGTGAGTCCGCTGGCGACGTGGACCACGCGTGACGTCTGGAAGTATTTGCAGGCGCACGATATTCCGGCGCTTTCGCTGTACGAAAAAGGCTATACCAGCATCGGCTGCGCGCCTTGCACGGAATTGCCTTTCGATCCCGAAAATGCGCGCTCCGGCCGTTGGCATGGAAAAAAGCTGGAGTGCGGGATTCATATTCAGGCGGAATAAATGACTGAAGTCATTCTCGGATTCGTTATTTCCGTGGCGATCGCGCTGACTGGCGTCGGCGCGGGTTCGCTGACAACTCCACTTCTGATCCTCCTCCTTGGACTGCCTGCGGCGGAATGCGTCGGCACTTCGCTGATCTTCGGCGCGGTGGTGAAATTAATCACCGCGCCACTTTACTGGGCTCGGGGACAAGTAAACTGGCGCGCACTCGGGTATCTGCTGGCGACGGGATTGCCGGGTGTACTCGCGGGGTCTCTGCTGCTGCATGGAGTCAGAACCGGCGTGATGATGGCGCTCATCGGTTTTACGATCATGGTCGTTGCGCTACTCAACTTGTTCAGATTTTCGAGTGGGACGCGGCCGGATCGAACCAGATGGCTGGCGCTGGTCGGGTTGCCGATCGGCGCGGAAGTCGGATTTTCTTCCGCGGGATCGGGCGCGCTGGGCGCGCTCGCGCTGTTGAGCCTGACGCCGCTGAGTTCGGCGGAAGTGGTCGGGACGGACTTGTGTTTCGGGCTTGCGTTGTCGGTGGTGGGCGGCGGAATTCACGCAGCGCTCGGAAGTTTCAATGGCGCGGTGATCACGAAGCTTTTGATCGGCGGCATCCCGGGCGCCATTACTGGATCGATGCTGGCTTCGCGAGTGCCGTCGAAGAAGTTGCGCTACGCGCTATCGGTGGTCATGGTGGTGTTGGGCGCGCAGATCTGTTGGAAGGGCCTTATTTCGCGGTAGATTTTTTTCTGCGAATCTTCACGGGCGGCATCTTTCGTGAATGGGCTATCCGGCAGATGAGTGGAATCTCGTTCCCTTAGATCGGTGGACCGGTAAGAGCTTTATCCGCGCAGGTTTTCCAGAGATTGCTGAAAAAGTCGTGCAGATCGCTCCCTGTGGTCGCGGCTCGGTTGACGTCGACGCGGCACGCCTGGAGGCGCGCGCTACGAACACGGCTTAGGCTACTACTTCTATGGCGATGGGCGCGAGTTTTCTGCGGCCCATGCGGAGTTCCAGTTGATGGGGGCCTACGCCGATTTGTTCGGGCAGGCGCAGATTTACTTCGAACTTTTGCGGGCGCGGGTCTACGCAGAAAAATTCCAGGTCGGAGACGAAGTGGCCGTCTACGGACGCCTCGATCTCGTGAGGGCGCGAAATTTCTTCGAGGGTCACTTTCACCGTGCGCGTTTCGATACGCTTGCCGGCCACCAGATTCACTCCGTCGCTGACGGAGGCCACGCGGGGTACAGAAGGGCCGGGCGGGATTACTCGTAAAACCGCAGGGGGGGAAATGCAGACGCCGCACCATTGAACTTCGACCGGCAGAAGACCGGTTTCTTCCAGCTCCGGCAGGATGACGTTCAATTGCTGCAAACCGGTATTATCGGGCGGACCTATATAAGTGATGGTTCCGAAGGAGGTTCCGACGGTAACTCTGAGGTGCTGAAGGCCTGCGTCGGGTGGAAGATTTTCTACCCAGATCGAGATGGATGCCCAGCGGCCACGCGAGGGCGCGACCGGTTCCGAACTGCCCGCGTTGGTGATGCGGCGGATGCGGAGCTCGGCTTTGGGTTCCCTGGATTCCTGCGCGTCGCTCCAACCTTGCGGTTGTTTGCGCCACGACGTCCACATATATTGGGTGCCGACGCCTTCGAGCGCGAGGACCTGAAAATCGCTTTCCCGCGCGAACTCCATCAGCTCATTCGAAGAAAACCGCGCACCAGCCCAGGTGTCATAAGAACCTCCTTGGGGAAGTCCGTTGAATTGCAGGCGGGCGAGGCCGCCGGTTTTCATGACGCGATGGGTTTCGCGCAGGTACTGGATGACGACCTCGCGGCTGGGGATGTGTTGAAAAACGGCGTAGGAGTAGACGAACTCGAAGGTCTCGCCGGCGAACATGGAGAGGCTCGCGCCGTTGTTGTGATGGGGATGCACATTCGGGAGGTCGCTCAAGCGCTGGTGGGCGATCGCGATCATTTCATCCGACACGTCGACGCCGTCGATCTCGAGAAAATGACGGCTCATGGGGCGGAGAAGGCGGCCGGGGCCGCATCCGATTTCAAGGGCGCGCCAACCTCCACGCTCCGACAAAGGGACGCGGCGCAACTCGGATTCGAGGCTCGATACCATTTCCGTGGCGGTGGCGTAGAACTCCGCGTCATCCTGATCGCGGCGTCCGAACGCGACGTAGTAGCCGGCGTCCTCACGGGCGCGGGCGTTCCAGTCATCGCGCATTTGCGCCGAAACTTCGTCGTCGCTGGGATTCATTTTCGACTCGAATAGCGGTTCAGCTCTTCCAGCATGGGCAGAGCGGGGGGTGGCGGAGCGATAGTGGAGGTTAGAATTTCGCGGTTGGTGATTTTGCGCCCATAGAGTTCATTATTCCAATCGCCATCCTCGCGGAGAGTGGCGCCGGTGAGCGCGACGCCCGCGAAGAGGCCGCGCGCGCGGCACCAGGTGAGAATTTCGGCGGTCATGAGGGCGTCGGTCTCGGCTTGGGTAGACCGACCGACGGGTCCAGCCGCGGCGGTGACGTCCCCGCCGAGCGTGAACTTGCTGGTGAGCAGGCGGCGCATGCCGCTCTCATTCATTACCAGCATGATAACGTCGGTCTCCGAACCGCCGGCCTGGAAGCCGACGCTGCCGCCTTCGATGCGAATCGAGCCAGGCGCGCCCCAGCCGACGCCGGCTTTACTGCGGCACGAAACAAATCCCTTTCCGTATTGGGCGCCGACGATGAACGCTCCCTTCTTCAAGCCGGGAACGATGATGATGCACTGCGATTTGTTGAGGAGATCCTGGGGGATGGCCTTGTCGGGTATGCCCATGACTTCCTTGAAAACGTCGGCCGCCGCTTGCAGACGCGCGGGAGCGTCAGACGCGGCGGAGAGGAAGGCGGCATTTATCGCGAGAGCGGAGATCAATTTTTTCATCGTTTATAGGGGCTCCAAAAAACGATGATCGCACAAGATATGATTGCCACATGAGACTCGACGGAAAAGTTGCTGTGGTGACTGGAGCAGGGACGGGCATGGGACGGGCGATTGCGGAATTATTCGCGCGGCACGGGGCGAAGGTGGTGGTGAATTATTCGAGCTCCCGGGATGCCGCCGAGGAAGTTGTCGCGGCGATACAAGGGGAGGGCGGTACCGCTATGGCGGCCGGAGCCGACGTTTCGAAGGACGCAGATGCTACCTCCCTGATGGAGGCGACGGAGCGCGCCTACGGGCGGATCGATTATTTGATTAACAACGCGGGGTGGAGCACCCGCATTCCGCACGCGCAGTTTGACGAACTGACGGATGAGATTTGGGATCGAACGTTGAACGTCAATCTCCGCGGAGTATTTTATTGCGTGCGCGCGGCGACTCCGTTTCTCAAGAAGCAAGCAGGCTCGTCGATCGTGAATATTTCGTCGGTGGCATCAATTTCGGGGCAGGGCAGCTCGATTGTGTACGCGGCGTCGAAGGCGGGTGTGGTGACCATGACGAAATCGCTGGCAAGGGCGCTGGCGCCGGCGATTCGCGTGAACGTGGTGCTGCCGGGTTTTGTGCGGACGAGGTTCGCGGGATGGCCGAAGGAATCGTTCGACGCGGCGGAAAAGATCACGCCGTTGCGGCAATTGGCTTGCGTAGAAGATGTGGCGGACGCGGCGCTATTTTTCGCCGCGATGGCGAAGAGCACGACGGGAGAATCGCTGGTGGTGGATGGAGGGATGTCCAATCTGGGGCCGAGTTTATGAAGGAGATTGTCTATGCGAAGGAAGCGCGCGTCGCTACGATCACGCTGAATCGTCCGGCGAAGCGCAATGCGTATTCGGAGACGATGGTTCACGAGATTCTGGAAGCGCTGGCCGATGCGCGCGACGACGATGAGATTCGGGCTGTGATTTTGACCGGCGAGGGGAAGGGATTTTGCGCCGGGGGCGATATCGGACGCGATTTTCAGTATCCGCCTCGGTACCGGGGGCATCGTCTGGAATCGATGCTGGAGATGCGGGAGAACATGCACGTGCTGATCCGGTTTCTGGACCGTTTCGACAAGCCGGTGATTGCCGCGGTCAATGGAGCGGCGGTGGCGGGAGGGTTGACGCTGGCGCTGGCGTGCGATTTCCGCATCGCCGCGGAGAGCGCGAAGTTGGGCGATACCAGTTTGAAGTTCGGCTTGATTCCGGATGAGGGCGGGGCATATTTGTTCCCTCGATTTATGGGAACGGATCGGGCGTTGAAGATGTCGCTGCTGTCGGAGGTTTATTCGGCGCGCGAGGCGCTGGGGTTAGGGCTGGTCACGGAAGTTGTGTCCGACGCGGAATTGATGACGCGGGCTCGAGAACTGGCGGCGCGGCTGGCCGAGGGTCCGCCGATTGCGATTCGCATCACTAAGCGAATGATGTATAAACAGCGCACCATGCAGCTCGACAATGCGCTGGAAGACGCGGCGATGGCGACGCTGGTGACGAATTATACGGAAGACGTCAAGGAAGGGACGGCGGCGTTTCATGAGAAGCGCGAGCCGCAATTCAAGGGTCGCTGAAATGATGAAGGCATGGCAGGTGCACGCGTGGGGCGAGCCGGAGACGATGACGCTCGACCAGGCCGTGGTGAGGGAACCGGAAGCGGGTCAGGTGCGGATTCGCAATCACGCGGCGGCGCTGAATTTTTTCGATATTTTACAGGTGCAGGGAAAATACCAGGTCAAGCCTCCTTTCCCGTTCACGCCGGGCGCGGAAGTTGCCGGCGTGGTGGACGCGGTGGGATGGGGCGTCGCGCAGGTGAAGGAAGGCGATCGGGTGATAGCGATCCCGCGCGGTGGAGCGTTTGCGGAATATTCCATCGCGCCGGAGACGAGCGTGTTCGCGATACCGGAGGGGATGAGCTTCGAACAAGCGGCGTCTATGCCGATCGTTTATCAGACGGGATATTTTGCGATGACGCATCGCTACCAGGTGCGGGAAGACGAATGGCTGCTGGTCCACGCAGGCGCGAGCGGCGTGGGGATGGCGGCGATTCAGATCGGGAAGGCACTGGGCGCCAAGGTGATCGCAACAGCCGGGAGCGACGCGAAACTCGCATTTGCGCGCGAGCAAGGCGCGGATTTTACAGTCGATTATGGCGACGCGGGCTGGGTGGATCGAGTGAAGGAGATCACCCAGGGACAGGGCGCGGATACGATTTACGATCCGGTGGGCGGGGATATTTTCGATCAGTCGACCAAGTGTGTCGCGGCGGAGGGACGCATTCTGATTATCGGGTTCGCGGCGGGGCGCATTCCTTCGATCGCGCTGAATCGCGTGCTGCTGAAAAATATTTCGATCATCGGCGTGCTGTGGGGCGGCTACGTATTGTCGCATCCTGCGTATGAAAGAGAGGCGCACGCGGCGCTGATGAAAATGTACGAGGTTGGGAAAATCCGGCCGTCGGTTAACGCGATTTATCCGTTTGACGAGGCCCCTCGGGGACTGCGCGATTTAGCGGAGCGCAAGGTTACCGGCAAGGCAGTGCTTACGTTTCCTTCTCAATAATGTTGGAGATTTCGGCGGAACGCACGCCGTAGACTTTGCGAATCTGACGGCAGATTTCCGAAGCCAGGCGCTCTGGCTGCTCCTTTTCATCGAGATCGATTTCGACTTTCAAATACAGATCGGTCCGCGGCATTTTTCGATTCTACGATAGGATGAAGGTATCCCGCGGTGAGTATCCTTTGTAAGCTTTGCGAAAAGCGGCGTGCCCGCAGACATTGCCCTGGCGTCGGCGCCGATATTTGTCCTCAATGCTGTGGAACGGGTCGCGAAATTACCATCGATTGTCCGCTGGAGTGTCCATTTTTAAGAGAGGCGCGGGTGCATGAGCGGCCTGTGCAGTTGACGGAAAAGGACATTCCTAATCTCGATATTCAATTGAAAGAAAGCTTTGTTCAGGATCACGAGCATGAAGTGATGGCGCTGAGTCTCGCGCTGGCGCGGGCGATGGATCATGAAAAAGCGGTCGACCTGGATGCGCGAGAGGCGCTCGAGTCGCTGGTGCGCACATATCGCACGCTGCAATCGGGGCTGATTTACGAGACGCGTCCGCAAAATCCATATGCGGCGGGGATTCAGGAGCGGCTGGCGAAGGCGATCGAGGATTTGCGGAAGAGTATCGCCGAGGAAGCCGGAATGCAGATGTTGCGCGACACCGATGTCCTGGCAACGCTGGTATTCCTGCAAAGGGTGGAAATCCAGCACAATAACGGCCGACGGAGGGGACGCGCGTTTTTCGATTTTCTGCGGACTTATTTTCCGGAACCGGCGCCGAGTGTCCAATTATGACCGGCTACGTGGTGTTCGCTCACGGGTCGAGCGTCGAGAGCGCGAATGAGGCGGTTCGCACAGTGACAGCGCAGTTGAGAGAGCGCGGCGATTTTCAGGCGGTGGAGGCGGCGTTTCTGGAGGGAGGGAGTCCGGATTTGCGGGGCGCCGTGGAGGTATTGATTTCGCGCGGCGTCGAGTCTGTGGTGGTGATCCCTTATTTCCTGACGCTCGGGTTGCATCTTCAGCGCGACCTGCCGCGTCTGATAAGGGAGATTGAGAGCGCGCATCCGGGTTTGAGCGTCGATGTGACGCCGCCGCTCGACGGTCACCCGGCGATGATCGATGCGCTGCTTGATCGGGCACAGGGGTCATGCAAGCAAAACTAATCGAATCGACAGAACTCGCGCCGGAAGTGCGGCACTTTGTGTTCGAGGTTCCGGAAGTGGAGAAATTCACGTTCGTTCCCGGGCAGTTCGTGTCGATGAATCAGGTCGTGAATGAAAAAAAGATCACGCGGGCGTATTCGATCGCGTCGGCGCCGTCGGAAACCAATCGCTTTGAGCTGTGCCTGAATCTAGTTCACGAAGGATTGCTCTCGCCGAGATTGTTCGAAATGCAGCCGGGCGATACGATCGAGATTCGTCCGCCATTGGGGATGTTCGTGTTGAGGAATCCCCCGCGGGATGCTGTCTTCATCGCCACGGGGACGGGCATCGCCCCATTCCGGTCCATCCTTAAAGCGCAGTTAAAGGAGGCATCGCAGGCCTTTACGCTGGTGTTCGGGGTGCGCCATGAATCGCACTTGATGTATCGGGAAGAGTTCGAGGAGATGGCGCGGAAGTATCCGCATTTCCGCTTTATGCCTACTCTGAGCAGGCCCACGGAATCCTGGAGCGGACGATCGGGCCACGTGCAGGCGCATCTTCAGGAGGCGATCGGGGAACGCCGCGACGTCGATGTGTTTTTGTGCGGCCTGAAGCTCATGGTGGACGACGTGAGGAATATCTTGAAAGAAATGGGTTTCGACCGCAAGCAAATCCTCTTTGAGAAATACGACTGATGAAGCGCGGACTTATGTTGACCGGACTCGGGCTCTGCGTCTTCGTGGTGGTCTCGGCAGTGATGCTGAAATTCATGCCGGCGCCGCTGAAAGAGTCCGATTACATGGTGATCGGTTCAGTGGCGACGTTAATGGCGTTGGGCGCGGTGTTCCTGGTGCTGGTGTCGACCACAATGAAGTCGACTGACGTGTTTTTCAAGAAGCGGCGGAAATAATCACCGCGCTGGACGCACGTCCACCTGTTTATAGATCGCGCGCGTCTGTTCTATCGTTGGGAAGGACATTCCGGGCAGCGCCGCCGATGCAGTTCCTGCCGCAACGCCCCAGCGCAGCGCCTCATAGAACGCCTTTTTCTTATCCATCGCCCAGACGAACGCTGCCGCGAGCGAATCGCCCGCGCCGATGGGGCACAGGGCGTCGACCCTTGGCGGTATCGCTTCGAAGACTCCGTCCGGTCCAGATCCGATGGCGCCGCGGCTACCGAGAGAAAGGATGACGGATTCGGGTCCCATTGCCTGAATGCGGTCGACGGCTTCCAAAAACTGGCTCCGCGTAAGCAACGCGCGGCCGAGCAGTCTCTCCGCTTCGTGCTGGTTAGGCGTGATTACGGTAGGTTTGCCTTCCACGCCGTGGGCGAGCGCGTCGCCGTCGGTGTCGAGGAGGGTTTTCACGCCCCGCGCTTTTGCCATCTCGATAATCTCGCAGTAAAAATCCGCGGAAACGCCGGGCTGGATGCTGCCGCAGATCATCAGCCATTTGGCTTTCGCGAGACGCGCCTCCACTAAGCGCCGGATCTGATTCAGTTCACTTTCGGCGAGCGTATGACCTACTTCATTCAGCTTGACGGTGAGGCCCTGTTTATCGGAAATGGTCAGATTGGTCCGGCTCTCCGGCCGCACGCGCACCACTTCGAACGGGAAACCCATGCCTGCGAGCGACTTTTCCATCCTTTCGCCCGCGGCGCCCCCGGATGTGAGCAGTGCGAGCGTTTTTCCTCCGAACCGGTGCAAACAGACGGATGCGTTTACGCCTCGGCCGCCGGCAACTTCGCTTTGATCGAGGATGTAGGCGCGATCCTCGAAGACGAGCTTGTCGACGCTGACGATGCGATCGATGGCCGGATTAATTGTTAACGTCAGAATCATGAACGTTTACCATAGTAGCTTCTAACCCTTTGCGAAATCATCCACAATTTAAGGCCTATCTGGCACTGGCATGCGTGTGCGTTTTCTGGGGCACCACCTACCTGGGCATTCGCGTGGCTCTGGAATCGTTTTCGCCGGTTGCGTTGATGGCCATCCGGTACACGATCTCCGGAGGAGTGATGCTGATCGTCGCCAGCGCGATGGGAGCGCATCTGCCGCGCGGGCGCGAATTGTGGCAGACCGCTTTGTTCGGCGTGTTTGCTTTAGGGATCGGCACCGGTACCCTTTCCTGGGCTGAGCTCACGATTCCCAGCGGGCTCACCGCGCTGTTCTGCACCACGTCGCCGTTTTGGATGGTCGGCATCGAAGCGCTAATGCCCGATGGAGAGCCTCTTCACGCGCCGACAATTTTGGGAATGCTGGTAGGGCTGAGCGGCGTGGTATTTCTGGTCGCGCGGAGCGCGTTCAGTTTAACCGGATCCACCCGAGCGATGGTGATGGCGTTCATCTTTCTGCAACTGGGACTGGGGGCGTGGGCGCTGGGAGCGATTCTGCAAAGGAAGCAGGTGTCGCGCGCGCATCCATTCATCAGTGGGGCGGTCCAGCAGTTCGCCACCGGCATCGTCTTCTTGATCGCGACGCTGCTTGTGCATCCGAGGATGACTTGGACACCGCGTGGGATCGGGGCTGTAGCCTACCTGGCGATGTTCGGCGGGATCGTCGGCTATAGCGCCTTCGTATATTCGATGGCGAAATTACCCATCGCGATCGCGTCGCTCTACAACTACGTCAATCCGTTAGTGGCGGTGGTGTTAGGATGGCTCTTCTTTCGGGAACCGTTTGGCCTGCTGGAGTGTTTTGCGATGGTGCTGATCTTTACGGGGGTCGCGATTGTGAAGCGGCAATCAGTCGCGGTCCAGAAGCTTAGCGCCGACCGCGCCGCCGAAGGCGGGCAGTACGGTGAATAGCAGGAAGAACAAGCCCAGTGCGCTGGTAATGCCCGACGGGCTGTGCAGGGCTTCGATCATCTGATCGAGGTTTGCTTCCGGGATGCCGCGCGTCTTGATCTGCTCGCGAAGAGCGGTGACTACGGAGGGCTCCGAAAGCGCGATGACGAACAGCGTCAGAATGATGGTGACGATCACAAATCCGAAAATGCCGGAGATCCAGCCCAGCCGGGCTCCGTTCATTACCGACAAACGCTCGCCAGTGCTGCGCCGATAGAGGAACACCGCGAGGAATCCGGCCGCGGCCAGCCATACAAAAATGAGCGCCTGAGGCAACGCGAGCTGCCCGACGACCAGCAGACACAAAAACGCCAGAAAGCCCATGCCGAGTGCGATGCGCACGGCAGGCCCATTATGGAAGCTGATGATCAGCGGCTGCGCTACCGGCGCCGGCATCGGCGGAGGGGCCGCCGCGATCTCGGGTTCTTCGACGCTCACGATCTCCCTTTGAGGCTTTCCGCACTTGTGGCAGAAGAGCGCGTCTTCAGGGAGTTGTGCGCCGCAGGTACAACGTTCAGGCACGACTATAGTGTCCCACGTTATCCTATTCAATTGCGATGTCTGCTATCACCCTTCTTGTCACTGGCGATCCCCAAGCCGAGTATCTGAAAGCGCTCGACCGTTTGCCGCCGGGTACACGCGTCATTGCAAGCAGCGATCCCGCCAAGCTTGCCGAAGTGGCTCCCGAGGCCGATGTCATTCTGAACGGCGAATTTAAGGACCCACAATTATTCAAAAGCACCTTCCCCCTGGCGACCCGCGTGCGGTGGGTGCACACTCTGTCGGCCGGGGTCGAGCATGTTTTATCGCCGGAGATTATTGCGAGTCCGGTGCCGATGACCAATGGTCGAGGAGTGTTTCGACGTCCTCTCGCCGAATGGGCCGTCGGCGCGATGCTGTACTTTCTTTATGATTTTCGCCGCCTGGTGCGCCAACAGGAAGCGGGGGTTTGGGCGGACTTCGATATTGAGGAGTTGGGCGACAAGACAATCGGTATCGTGGGGTACGGTGAAATCGGGAGAGCCGTGGCGGAGCGCGCGAAGCCTTTCGGCTGCAAGATTCTCGCGCTGCGCCGCAAGCCCGAAAAATCGGTCGGCGATCCGCTGATCGATCGGGCCTATGCTCCCTCGCACATCGATGAAATGCTCGCAGCGTGCGATTTTGTCGTAGCCGCCGCGCCGTCGACGCGGGAAACACGTGGTCTGATCGGCCCCGCGCAGATCGCGGCGCTGAAGCCATCGGCAGTCGTGATCAACATCGGCCGCGGACCAGTGATCGACGAGCCCGCTCTAATTGCGGGGCTTGAATCGAAGAAAATTCGCGGCGCGGCGCTTGACGTATTTACCGTCGAGCCGCTGCCGGAGGGTCACCCCTTTTACAAGATGCAGAACGTTTTGCTTTCTCCACATAGCGCCGATCATACGGCCGGCTGGCGTGATCGCGCAGTGCAGTTCTTTCTCGAAAATTTTGCGCGTTTCGCGAAAGGCGAGCCACTCGAAAACGTGGTGGATAAACATGCCGGCTACTGAAGTGACCTTCGAAGACGTCCAGCGCGCGGCCGAACGGATCAAAGGTATCGCGCAGCGCACTCCCGTGATGACGTCGCATGCTTTCAACGAGAAATCCGGGGTTGAGGCTTTTTTCAAGTGCGAGAACTTTCAGAAAGGCGGAGCCTTCAAGATTCGCGGCGCGTCGAATTTTCTCTACTCGATTCCCAAGGCGGAGCTGCCGCGCGGCGTCGTCGCGTATTCGTCCGGAAATCACGCCCAAGCGGTGGCGATCGCAGCCAGACTGGTGGGTGCTCCGGCGACTCTGGTGATGCCCGAGGACGCCCCTCGTTCGAAGATGGACGCGACTCGCGCACAAGGGCCGCGCATCATTACATACGATCGCTTCAAGGATGACCGAGGGGCAATCGGTGCGAAGATTTCGGCGGAGACCGGAGCGGCGCTGGTTCCTCCTTATGATCATCCGTGGACCATGGCGGGTGCGGGAACAACCGCGCTGGAATTCCTGGAGCAGGTTCCCGATCTGGATGCGCTGGTCGTATGCATCGGCGGCGGAGGATTGATCGCGGGCTGCGCGATTGCCGCGAAGCATCTGAAGCCGTCGATCCGAATTTTTGGTGTCGAGCCGGCGAATGCGAACGATACTTATCTGTCGCTTGCGGCGGGCAAGCGCGTCGAGATCCCGGCGCCGGATACCATCGCTGATGGATTACGCTCGCCATCGCCGGGGGAATTGACGTTCCCGATTATCCAGAAGCATCTCGAGAAGATCGTATTGGTGAGCGAGGATGAAATTCGCGCGACGCTCAAGTTCCTGCTCACGCGGATGAAGATTCTAGTCGAGCCCAGCGGCGCAGTTTCCGCGGCGGCTGCGATGTTTGGAAAATTGCCAGCCGGACTGGGGCGAGTTGGGATCGTTCTATCGGGCGGGAACGTGGACCTGGATCAACTTGCGGGATTTTAGCCCGGAAGCTTCCCGTTCATCAGTTTATAGATATACGCCAGAATCTCAGCCACCGCGCGATAGAGATGCGTCGGGATCTCCTGGCCGACATCGACCGATGTGTACAAGGCCCGCGCCAACGGCGGATTCTCGACGATCGGTATCCCCGCTTCGATAGCCCGCTTTCGAATACGCGCCGCAACGTAGTTTTTACCCTTAGCGACCACTTTTGGCGCCGCCGCTCCGTCCATGGAATACTTGATCGCTACCGCGTAATGCGTCGGATTGACGATCACCGCGGTCGCGGTCGGAATCGCTTTCATCATATTTCTGCGCGCCAGGTCGCGCTGCAGGCGCCGAATTTTTTGCTTAATGTGCGGACTGCTCTGTTGCTCTTTGGATTCCTGTTTCACCTCGTGCTTGCTCATCTTGAGCTGTTTCATGTACCGGCTGCGTTGCCACAGAAGATCGCAGATACCGACGAGAAGAAAGAGCATTACGGCGCGCCACAGCAACGTCTCGATGGTCGAACCGATGCGGGCGATTGCCGGTTGAACGGCCATCCAGGGCAGCTCAAGGAAGGAGTCGAGATTTTCCGATGCCTCGTAGTAAACCACGAAGCCGACCAGCGGCAGCAGCAGCACGGCTTGCAGAAACACCGGCAGATTCTGGCTCGGGAGCGACGTCAATTTTTTAATAGGGTTCAACCGCTTCAGGTCCGGCATCAGCTTCTCGACCGAGATGCCAAGCTTTGTGGTCGCGAGCTGTGCCGACACACTGAGCACGATCAGAGCGATTCCTGCGAACATGAGCGGCACGAAGCGCGGGACGATTTCGTAGCGCAACAGCGTCATGAGGCGCGCCACGGTGAGATCGCCGGTGAACGCAAATTCCAGCAGCGTGCGCATTAGCATGCCGACTTGACGCAGCAGGGCTCCTCCGAAGGTCACACTGAGCGTGACGAATCCGGTGAATTGGACGGCGGAGATAAACTCGCGGCTGGTTGGGAAATTTCCTTCTTTGCGCGCCTTGTCCACGCGCTTTTGTGTCGGTTTTTCCTCCCGCTGCTCATCTGCCATATCAGAATCCCGCCAGCCGCCAGAGCGCGGCGATCGTGTGCGTGGCTGCGCTCGAAAATAGTTTCGGCATCAGCGGCGTAATGGCGATCAGAACGCCCAGCGCGGCCATCATCTTGATTGGAAATGCCAGTGACAACAGATGCAATTGCTGCTGCATTCGGCCTAATAACGCCAGCGCAACATCGATCAGCAACAGTAGAGCAACCACCGGCAATGCGACTCGGATCCCGAGAGAAAACATTCCCGAGCCCAGGTGAATCACATCGTCGAGGCTCGCGGTAGTGAGCGACCAGGAACCCGCGGGATACTTTTGAAAGCTGGCTGCCAGAATGCGGAGCATGACGCCATCGAGGCCGAGCGAGAAGAAGAGCAATCCTGTGGTCAGCATCGTGATCACCTGAAGAACGCTCGAATCAGCCTGGCTGTTCGGATCAATGGTTTGCGCGTAGCCGAAGCCGGCCGGCATTCCCAGCACCTGTGTACCAACCTGAAATCCTTCGTTGAGGAAGGCTACGGCAAGTCCCGCGACCAATCCGAATCCCATTTCTGAAAACGCCCACACGGTGAGCTGGCCTATCGACGGCTCGACGGAAGGAATCCGGGGCCACACTGGAAACAGAGCGATGGTGGTTACGAATGCGAGTACCGCGCGAAAAATCATCGGTGCGTTCCGGAGCGCGGGTACGGGCAGAAACGCGAGCAATCCTCCGACGCGAGCCAGCACCAGCAGGAACGCGTAGATCGTGCTGAGCGGAAGACCTAGATTCATTTAGTGCGTAAATCGCCCAAGATCGCCGAATAACGCAGTGGTGTACTCGATCAGCCGCGTCAACATCCACGGCATGGCGAGCAGCAGCGCCGCCAGAAACGCCAGCAGCCGCGGCACGCTGGCGAAGCTCGAATCCTGAATGGACGTCAAAATCTGCGCCAGACTCATGATGATGCCGATGACGAATCCGACGGTGAGAATCGGCAGCGCGAGCCAGAAGGTCGTCATGAAGGCGGTGCGCATCAGATCGACAACCGCGGCGGTGGTCATCTTAGTAGAAACTCCTGACCAGCGATCCGATGACCAGATTCCATCCGTCGACCAACACGAACAGGAGAATTTTGAACGGCGCGGAAACCATTACAGGAGGAAGCTGCACCATTCCGACGGACAGCGTAATGGAGGCAACCACGAGGTCGATGATCAGGAACGGCAGGAACAGCACCGCGCCGATCTGGAAGGACGCCTTCAATTCACTGATCACATATGCGGGCACCAGCGCGGTCAGCGGCACATCCTCCGGCTTGGCTGGCGTGGGCGAATGCGAAAGCTCGACGAAAAGGCGGATATCTTTCTCGCGTGCGAATTTCAAGAGAAACGTTCTGATGGGCGGCGTGGCCAGATCCCAGGCGTCGCTGGCGCTGATTTTGCCGGCTTCGAGCGGCTCCCAGCTCTTGTGATAAATATCGTTCGCCACCGGTTGCATTACCAGCAGCGATACGAATAGCGCCAGCCCCACCAGCACTTGATTTGAGGGAGTGGTTTGCGTTCCCAACGCCTGACGAAGGAAATGAAGCACCACCACGGATCGCAGGAATGGCGTGACCGACATCAGGATCGCCGGCAGCATCGTCAGCGCGGTCAGCAGTAGAACGATCTGCATAGGCACGCCGAGCGAAGGGCCGTTCTTGCTTTGCACCAGAGTAACGCCCAGCAAGGAATCGCCCTGCGCCGCCATCATCGGCGTCGCCGCGAACGCGAATGCGAGCGCCAGTTTTTTCACGCCTTCGCCCCCATGGCTTTTTCGGCCACCGTGGTGACTACGGAGCAGCCTTGCGGATGCGTCGCGACCAGAACCTCGCGTCCGTTGATGCGTACCATGTGCAGGGCGTGCTGCGGCGTCAGTTGAAGACGCTCCACCGCGACCATCGATCTGGTATTTCCTTCGACTCGCCTGCTTGCCAGGCTCCTTACCGTGAATCCCTGGAACGAAATTCTTCCGCCCCTCCGCAGCACCCATAACACTGCTCCCAGAAGCGAAAAGACCAGCAGCACGGAAAATACCTGCCGCAAGACATCCATGTCTTTAGTCCTCCTCGTTAAAATCGGTAATGCGAACGCCTACCGTCTCCTCAATAATCACGATCTCGCCGGAGCCGAGCAGGGCTCCGCCGACGTAGATGTCGATATTCTCGCCCGCCGATCGCACCATCTTGATCACGCTTCCATGATCCAGAGAGAGAATGTCCCGGACGGTCATCTTCTTCCGGTCGAGCAGCACGTCGACGTCGACCGGAATGTCGCTCAAGTGACCGATTTCTTCAAACGCCGTCATAGTCTACTGCTTAAGGGCGATCGTGTCCTGGCTCATCTGATCCACGGTCGTCACCACATGCGCATTCGCTTCGTAGCTGCGCTGGAAGACGATCAGATTCGTGAACTCCGTGGCCATATCGACCGTCGACGATTCCACCGATTGGCCGAGCACGTTGCCGCGCCCGCCCGTTCCCGGAATACCGATGGCCGGTAGCGCGGTGGTTCCGCTCGCCAGATAATTGTTGCTCCCCGCGCCAATCAGCGAGTCTGGATTGCGAATGCTCGCCATCGCCATCTGTCCGACAACGACCTGTTGGCCGTTGTCATAGAGCGCGAGCACCTGGCCTCCGTTTCCCAAACTAACGCTCGACAGGTTCGCCGAGGCCGCGCCGTTTTGCGTGACAGCGTTGGTGGCGGAGGTCTGCGCGAACTGTGTAACGGTCGGCGTCGTTCCGTTCGCACCGTTATAAAGGTTCCAGGTGATGCTCATGTCCGAGGCCCCGTCCGTCAGTCCGGAGGCCGTAATCACCGGCTGCGGATCGGTGGGCAGCGGACTAGTCAGATTGCCGTTGCTGTCAAAGGTAAGAGTTCCGGTCGCCGGTGTGACTGTTGTGGCATCGCCCGCGGGGAGGCTGGCACTGTAATTCCACTGATTCGCGGTTCCCGTCGGAGTAAACGTGTACGTAATGACGTGGGAGTTTCCCAGCGAATCATAAGCCGTTACGGAGGTCGAAAAGCTGCCGTTCGTTGCCGTTGCCGTCGAGTTGAGATTCAGGCTCACCGTGCTGCTCGTGGTCGCGATGGGAGTTGTGAGCGTCCCGGTCGGCACCGTAATCGTGCCGATCGGCCCGTTCGTATTGAGAGTCCCGCCCGACGCCGTCCAGCCCTGGACCGGCTGTCCGGTCGAGGTCTCCAGTGTGCCGGCGGAGTTCACCTGGAAATTCCCGCCGCGCGTGTATTCGGTCGAATTATTCGGCCCCTGGACAATAAAAAAGCCGTTACCCTGGATCGCCGCGTCGAGCGGCCCGGCGGTGGATTGAATCGCGCCCTGCGAAAACTGGTTCAGCGTAACCGGCGTGGCGACACCGCCTCCAACCTGGGTCTCGCCCGACCCGGCGCCCAGGGATTGCGTCACCAGGTCGGAAAACGAGACAACGGTGTCCTTGAACCCTGGCGTATTGAGATTCGCGAGATTATTGCCGACGACGTTAATGGCTGTTTCGTCGGCTGTGAGTGCGGAGAGTGCTGTAGAAAATGAGGCGAGCATAAATTTATCCTTATTGATTGCTAGTAGTCGGAGTAGTTGTGGGTGTTGTCGGGGTCGTCGGACTGGGCGACGGCAACGAAGCCACGATGGTATTCAAGTCCGTCGCGCTTTGCGTGTCTTCCTGGAGCGTCGTGAACTGCGCCAGCTCGGTGACGAACGCCGTCCCATCGGTGGGTTGCTCGGGATCCTGATTTTTCAACTGCGCGACCAGCAGTTGGAGAAAAACGCCCTGGCTGGCGAGATTGGTGACTGCGGCCGAGGACGGCGCAGTCGTTGTCGGCGTTAACGCCGCGATGCTGCTGATAGGGAGGGTGCTGCTACTCATTGTTGATCTTCCAATTCTTCGAGCCAGGGGCTCGGACGTTTCTGCTGCTGTTGCTGTTGACGACGGCCTCCGGAAAAATCGCCGCCGCCGTTGCGGTTCTGCGACGCATCCTGACGGTCGTCCTGATTGCTCGTCTGACTGCTCGACGCGGCGCGACTCAGGGTTGTAGTTGAAGTGAAGGTTTCGCTGTGATAACCGGCGCGCTCAAGAGAATTCGTGAGCGTTCCCAAATCCTGGCGCAGAGAGGTTTGCATCGCAGGATCGGAAGTGCGGACATCGACATGTACCAGCCCGCCCCGTTCGATTACACGCAGGTCGACAGGCGCCGCATCCGGTTGAGCGATTCGGATCGAAATCTCCTGTGCCGCTCCGGAACGGGATTGCGCAGCGGGAGGCAGGTTCGATTCTGAGGTGCGGAGCGCCTCGGCGGTGCTTTGGAACGGCGCAGGCGTGTCGGATTGCGTTTCGGAGGTTCCTCGAGTTTGATCTCCGGAGGAAGTCTCCACAAGAGAAGTCACATTCGAAGCGCGATCGTGTCCGATGGCGGCTTGTAAGCCGATATCGCCTGCCGTACCGTCCGCCGGCTTGGCTTTCTGATCCGCGGTGGCGGCTGCGGCGCGCGACGGAGCAGGACTATCGCCCTGTTGTTCCTGCGATGTGTCCCCGCTGTTCGCGCCTTCTCCACCCGCCCGAATTCCGATTTGTGGTTGCTGGGCCGCCGCTGTCGCAGGCAAACTGCTCGCAGGTGCGGCCGAAGTGGACGCGCCGTCCCCTGACTCCTGTGATGCCTGGGATGCGACTTGCGGAGATGCGTCGCCAGTATTGCTCGGAACCGCAGCCTTCATCGGCGTCAGGATTGCCGTGAACGCGACCTCCGCCTCAGGCGAGCTCTTAGCGGGTGACGCCGGGATCGGCGTTTCTCCTGTTTTTTCCCGCACCGGAGTGGCGCCATCCGATTTGCGGTCTTGGGCCGGTTGTGCGGATGGCTGCGAAACTGAGGGCAACGCGGCTGCTACAGGAATCGCCACCGGAGGGATCGCTGCGCTTAGCGCTGCCGGCGCATCGGGCTGACTGCCTGCCGGTTTTTGAGGAGCCTGGGGAGCCGGATTTGCACTCGCCGTCTTCGATGTCCCTTTTTGTGAGCCAAGGACTGCGGGATCAGTTGTTGATGCGGTTGATGCATCCTCAATGAGTGCGGTTGTTGACGCTGGCGCAGGTTGTTGAGCTGTCGCCGCGGACACCGGGTTATCGCTTGATGCCAGAGTAGTGCCACCCAGCATCGGGCCGCTCGATACCACCGTTGGACTACCCAACATCGACCGGATCATCGATTGGGCGATCTGCGCGGGCGATGCCTTCGTCGTATTTTGCGTTGCCGTACCTTGTTGGGGAGCCCCGTTGGGAGAACTCAGGAACAAACCAATCATGTTGACGAACGAAGGAGTCTGCGGAGCCGCGTGCGTCGCCGGCATCGACATTGATGCCAGGAAGTTCGAATGGTTGGTTCCCGTTGCTGCAAGCGCGATCACGGACAGGACAATTGCAGGTGAGTGCCCAAAGTCGCGGAACGTGAACTCAGCTACTTAGCGAGTCCCAAATCGACAAACTTTTGTCGGCAGCTCCGAAACGGCACGTTCTTGTCGATGCCATTTTGGCTCTAGACTGCTCATCGGCCTTATTTGACTTTGTCTTATCGAACGGCGTCCCAATTGCTTTTGCTTCATCGGAATCTAAATGGACCAACTGCTCATCACCGCCGCCAGTGGAATGAAAACCCGCATGGATTCGCTCGACATGCTCGCCAACAACATGGCTAACTCCGGAACGGCCGGGTTCAAGACCGATCGGGAATTCTATAACCTATATGAGCAGTCGCTCCCCACCGTGGAGCGTCAGTATACGGATTTCTCGCAGGGTCAATTAACACCGACGGGCAATCCTTTAAATGTCGCGCTCAATGGCAAGGGATTTTTTGCCCTGAACGCTCCTTCGGGAGTCGTCTACACGCGCACTGGGATTTTCCGCGTCTCCACCAGTAATCAATTGGAGACGGCGGAAGGCTATACCCTCCGCAACGTGCTCGACAATGGGAAGCCGATTTCGGTCGATCCCAAGCAGTCGGTCGATATCGCCAAGGATGGAACGGTCAGCCAGGCAGGCCAGACCCTCGGACAAATAGAAATTGCGCAGCCCGCCTCGCCCTCCGACACGTTGAAAAAACTCGGCAGCACATATTTCGCGCTGCTCGATAAAGATGGCGCCGCGCCGATCGCCACCGATACCGAGGTCCTGCAAGGACAGATCGAGCAATCGAATGTTCCCGTGGCAGACTCCGCGGTAAAGCTGGTCAGCGTGATGCGGCAATTCGAAATGATGCAGAAGGCCATCAATTTAGGCACGGAGATGAACAAGCAAGCGATCTCGGAAGTCGCGAAGCCCAGTTAAGGACAAAATCATGATCAGAGCTTTATATAGTGCAGCCAGCGGCATGACCGCCCAGCAGATGAGCATCGATACTATCGCCAACAATCTGGCCAACGCCAACACGGCCGGCTACAAGGCGCGCCGCACCCAGTTTCAGGACCTTCTTTATCAGAATGTCGTACAACCCGGCACCTCGGCTGGATCGCAGACCATCGTCCCGAACGGCCTGCAACTCGGCCTCGGCACGCGCCCTTCGACCAATACCATCGTCTTCACGCAGGGCAGCTTTCAGGAGACCGATAATCCCCTCGATCTGGTCATCCAGGGCAAGGGATTTTTCCAGATCAAGCTGCCTTCGGGCACTATCGCCTATACGCGTGCCGGCAATTTCCAGATGGACGCCACCGGCAACATCGTCGATTCCAACGGCAACCCGATGCAGCCCCAGATCAACATTCCTGCCGCGTCGCAGTCGGTCGCCATCGCCGCCGACGGAACCGTCAGTTACACGTTGCCCAATCAATCGGCCTCGCAAGTGGCTGGACAGATTCAGCTCGCAAATTTCATCAACCCCGGCGGCCTGAACGCCATTGGCAGCGGATATTTTGAACCCACCGACGCCAGCGGAGAGGCGCAGCTCGGCGTTCCCGGCGGTCAGGAGGGCGTCGGAACGCTCCAGCAGGGCTATACCGAAAATTCCAATGTCAGCGTCGTCGAAGAATTTATCAACATGATCAGCAGCCAGCGAGCCTATGAGGCCAATTCCAAAGTCGTCAAGGCCGCCGACGAAATGTATCAACAGGTAAATAACCTCACCCAATGAGACTCGCCTACTTCATTGCCGCGATGGCGCCTGCGTTCGCGTGCCAGATCATCGACACCGACCGCATCTTCGGGAAAGACGTCGCATCGGCAAACTCCGTCTTCGCTGCGCTCGACCCGCACCTCGAAATCGGAGCAGCGCCTCTCGCCGGCGTCGCGCGCCTGATGCGCCCCGAAGAGCTGGTGCGGCTCGCGCGGCAGAACGGCATTTTCGTCGACACGCCTCTCAGCGCGATCTGCTTTGAGCGCGCGACGCAACCCCTCACCGCGGAGACGCTGCTTCCGATCCTTCAAAAAGCTCTCGGTATTGACAACGCAAAAATCGAGGTTCTCGAATTCAGCCGCTTCGGAATCCCGCGCGGCACCTTCGACTTTCCGAAATCCAGCCTGATGCCCAACGGTTTGTGGCGTGGCCGTGTCCTTTATGGCGAGAATTACAGCATGCCGGTGTGGGCGAAAACCCGCATCACCGTGGAGCGCGCCTGGGTGGAGGCCGCGGAACCCCTAGCCACAGGAAAACCAATCGAAGCATCGCAACTGATCCTCAAAACCGGCCCGCGATTTCCCTTTGATACCGCTCTGATCGAATCGTTAGGCGTGGTGGCGGGCCGCCGGGTGGTGCGCAACCTGATGCCTGGAACCCCGATCACCTCGGCGATGCTCACCATCGCGCACGATGTGGAACGCGGCGACCTGGTTGCGGTTGAGGTCAAGGTGGGAAGCGCCATTCTGGATTTCGAAGCGACCGCCGAATCTTCCGGCCGCGCGGGTGATTCGATTCTCGTCAAAAACCCCGGGAACGGCCGCTCGTTCCAGGCAAAAATTCAAGATAAAGGTCACGTTCTGGTTGAAAAATAAATGATACGTCTATTCGTCTTCCTCATCCCGGTTTCGTTATTCGCCCAACTGGGAGCTTCGCCCGGGTCGCTGTACTCGGCATCGGGCCGTCTGGCCGATAGCGCCCGCGACGTTCGCGCGAGCGAAGTAAACGACATTGTCACCATCGTGGTGAATGAAGCGGCCTCGGCCGTCGTCAACGGTACTTCAATTTCTTCGCGCAAATCGTCCGTCGCCGCTTCCATCACCGGAGCCTACGGCATCACCACTCCGAAATTAACCAACCTGCTCGGCGCGACCAACGATACCGAGCTCGCCGGTTCCGGCTCGACCTCCCGCAACTTGTCGCTATCGACAACGATTTCCGCGCGCGTCGTCGAAGTCCAGTCCAACGGAAACTTGGTCATCGAAGGCACCAAGGATATTGGAGTCAATTCGGATAAGCAGTCGATCACCGTGCACGGCGTAGTGAGGCCCGCCGACCTTAGCTCCGCCAACATGGTCAACTCCGTCCAGGTCGCTGGTTTAACGATTAAAGTCACCGGCAAAGGCGTGGTCGGCGATGCGATCAGGCGGCCCAACTTCCTGTATCGCTTACTGCTCGGACTGCTTCCCTTCTAGGACGTCATGAAAAAACTCATCACCTTTGTGTTGACCGCGGTGTTCGCCTCGTCCGAGGGCGCGCGCCTCAAAGATTTCGCGTCCATCGAAGGCGTGCGGGACAACCAGTTGATCGGCTACGGCATCGTTGTAGGACTCGCCGGTACCGGCGACAAGCAGCTCACTCTCTTCTCGACACAGACTCTGTCGAATCTGCTCCAGCGCATGGGTGTCACCGTGAATCCCGCCGTCATGCAGGTGCACAACATGGCCGCCGTCATGGTCACCGCGACTCTGCCGGCGTTCGCGCAGCCCGGAACGCGTATCGACGCAACCGCCGCCGCGATCGGCGACGCGACCAACTTGCAGGGCGGCATCCTGCTCCTCACACCGCTCAAAGCCGCCAACGGCGAAGTCTACGCAGTGGCACAAGGTCCGGTCGTTACTGGAGGCTTCGTGGCTGGCCGCGGCGGAAACTTGGAAACTAAGAATCATCCCACCGTGGGCCGCACCCCCGACGGAGCGATCGTGGAACGGACGCCGCCTTCGATCGAACCTTCATCGCATCTGAAATTGCAACTCCGGCAGTCCGACTTCACCACCGCCACCCGCGTAGTGGAGGCCATCAATCAACGATTCGCATCTCCCGGAATCCCCGTCGCGCGCGCCGAAAGCTCTGGTCTTCTCGTGGTCGACGTGCCTCCGTCCTACTCTACCCGCACCGTCGAATTCATCTCCGAAATGGAGTTGCTGATCGTCGACGCGGATCGCCCGGCGAAAATCGTCATCAACGAGCGCACAGGAACCATCGTGATGGGCAAGGATGTGAAGATCACGCCCGTCGCTATCATGCACGGCGCGCTCAGCGTCGAAATCCGCACTAAGCTCGAAGTCTCGCAGCCCGGGCCCCTATCGAACGGCCAAACCACCGTGGTTCCGCAAACCAACGTCGCCGCGCAGGATCAGAAAGCCAAAGCCGTCGTCCTGCAAAAAGGAGCGACCGTGGAAGACTTGGTCCGCGCATTACAAGCCATCGGTTCGACGCCGCGCGATGTATTGGCGATTTTACAAGCCATGCGCTCGGCCGGCGCTCTCGCCGCCGAAATCGAGGTCATATGACCACCGATCCCATCACCTCGGCGGGCGTCGGAGCCGCCGCGGCGCCCGAGACTAAAGTCGCCGGAGCGGCCAAACAGTTTGAAGCCCTGATGATCGCCCAAATGCTCCGCACCGCCCGCGAAGATACGGAAGACGGCAATTCCTCTTCCTCCACCATGCTCGACGTGGCCGACCAGCAATTTTCCCAGGTGCTCGCCAACAACGGCGGATTGGGACTCGCCAAGCTCATTGTCAAAGGATTAAATCAAGGACAAACCAATGCAAATCAGCAATCTTCTCCAATCGAATAGCATCCCATCGGACGTGGGTGTCAGTCCGCAGGCCTCTAAATCCAATCCGCGCCCAGGCATTGGACAGGATCAGGTCCAAATCTCGAGCCTCGCCTCGCAGCTCTCCGCCGATCCGTCCAAGCTAAGCCAGTTGCAGGCATCCTATGACGCGGGAACCTACAACGTTTCGCCGTCCCAAATCGCCCAGAGCATCCTGAGTGATGCTCTCACCAAGTGAAACGCGCTACGCTCGAACCAGCCGCGTCCACACGGAGCGGCTTCGATGCCCAAACGTCTATCCACGCGTTCTATAGCGCTTGCTTCGCTGGCTTTTACATACCTCTTCTTCAGCGAATACCTTTCGCCCTTTCGAAGAGTCTACATTCCGTTCGACCTTTGGGGCTACCACTACCCCCTGATGGACTTCGCGTTCCAAAGTCTTCGCCGCTTTCATGTTCCCGCTTGGGACCCCACAATATATTGCGGCCAGCCCTTCGCAGCGAACATCCAGGCCGCTCTATTCTATCCCCCAGCCTGGATCTTATACCTGTTAAGCGCAGGACATGACCATCTTCCCTACCGCTCCCTCGAACTCTTCGTCTTCGCTCATATCTGGCTGGCGTTCCTCTTTTCGTTTTGCTGGCTGCGGAACAAGTCCCTCTCCGATCTCGCATCCATTTTAGGCGCCGGAATTTTCGCCTACAGCGGCTATGCGATGCTCCAGCTTCAGCATCAGGGGCAGCTCTGCGCGTATGCCTGGCTCCCCTTGGGCCTCTGGGGCATCGATGACCTAACCGATCGTCGAACCCTCTCCGGATTTCTAAAAATCGTAACCGCCTCCGCGGCCGCCTTCCTGGCCGGCTATCCGCCCACCTGGCTAGTTCTGACAATCTTCTGGTGCGTCTACTCTCTCTTTTCTGTGTGGGGCGGACCCCCGGGTCCGCAGCCGACCCCCCGATCGGCCACTGTATTCCGCACCCTCCTGGCGATCCTAGCCTCCTTAGCAGTCTGCGCCGTCCAACTCCTACCGACCCTGGAAGCCAGCATGCTAATGGTGAAAGAGAATCGATACGGCCAAGGGATTCAAGACCCTTCGTTCTACCTTTCCTATCTGATTCCCAACTTCTACGACTTTGGAATCAATGTCCCCGCGTTGACAAATTTCGGAAGGGAATATTTGTACCTGGGTGCGCCCGCGCTATTCGGAATCGCCGCGCTCCTTATCTACCGGTGCTGGCGTCCCATAGCTCCTCTCCTCGCCGCAGGCTGCGTTTGCCTGATATTCATCACGGATCCTTTTCACGCCGTATCCGCCGCGATCGATAAGGTACCGCTTCTCGCCCAAGTCTGCGGCGAATGGTATTTTCTCGCAGGGCTCTCGGCTACGGCGGCCGGCTTAGCTGCCTTCGGCATCGACCGGCTCTTAACCTCCAGCAAAAAACCTCTCTCGATGACCTGGACCGTCGCCGCAACCGTTGGCGCCGCCGCCTGGGCGATTTATGAGCTCCACGCCTGGAGCACGTCCGCATTTCACCCCGGTTGGCGATCCGCTCTCGACGCCCTGATAACGCTGGCGGTCTTCGCCCTTTGCATCTTCGTCGTCCGAACCCGCAGGAAGATGGCCGTCGTTCTGTTACTCTGCGCCGCCGTCGACTATAAGTCGTTCGGAACCAGCAAGCGCTTCAATGCCCATAAAGGATCGCTACCGCACGAATATGCCCGCGACGGTTTTTTCGCAATGGACCCCGCAGCATTCAAAGCCCTGGCGTCGCACCCGGAATATCGAATCCTCTCGGATTTCACAGCACCCGCCCCCGTGGAATTGAGGCATCACGGCCTGTCGTCCCCCCAAGGCGGCGACCCCTTCGTCACGCAACAGTACCTGGATTTCGTAAGAACCCTGGGGGCACATTCCGACACCAATCGCGAACTGAGTTTCGATAGCGACAATCAACTGGCCATGGATACGCTCGCTGTCCGCTACGTAATGACCACTAAGAACGGACCGCTCTATTCCCACCTCGAAGCTAATCCAGCGTTCAAACTCTTAGGCGGCGACGGCTACTATTTCCGCGTCTACGAATACCAAAAATTCGCCGAGCCCTTCATCGGCTCCGGAACTCTCATATTCAGAACCCCCGAAATCCGCCGCTTCCAGGTAACGTCGCCCGACTTCGTCCTGAAAGAGCAATTCTTCCCCGGCTGGAAAGCCTATCTCGACGGCCAACCGATCCCGATCCAGCTCTGGCACGGAGCATTTCAAAGCGTCCAGGTACTCCCCGGCACGCACTCCCTGGAATTCCGCTACGCCCCAAGAACCCAAATAATCGGAGCCTGGATCAGCGCCGTATCAATAGCAATCCTCCTCTTCGTGATTCTGTTGTGGGGCCGCCAATCATGGCGGCAGCCGCCCTTTTAGGCGGTTCCCTCTCGATTCCGCAACTCTATTTCCTTCGTTCTCCAAGACATATAGCTTTCACGCACCCCCTCCTCAAAAGATCCCGCCCTATCCTGCAATCGAGAGGTTGGCGCACTGATTCGGCGTCCAGCCCACCGGAGCGGGACCGTCCTAGGCAACTTCCTCGACCGACGTAAGAACGATACAGCGAAGCGCGTGCGTAACAGCGCCCCAGTCCCTCTGGGTAATAAGGGAGGAGCGCTCCGATTTTAAAATTTTGAGGTAAACAACATGGGAACACAGATCACCACACCAGGCGTGTCTTACCAGACCGCCTTCAACACGGCGTACTACGCCTCGAAACCGCCCGTATTTCAACCCCTTTACGCCGCACGTCCGGGCGCCGCGCTAACCTCGTCGAATCAGTTGACGCAGGATCAGACCTGGACGCTCATCGGACAACTCATCGCACAAGGCTGGACCATCGATGAAGAAATCGACGCCGAAGGCATGGACCCCTACACCGCCATGTTCATGCGCGAACTCTACGGCAACACTTGGGAACCCGCCGGACTGGGCGCTACACAATCCACCGAAGTGTTAACGCCAGGCGAGTATTCAGGCCCCGTTCCGGCCGGTCAGATCAAAGTAAGCACCCTGATCGAAGACTATCCGCCCTACCCGGTGCCAATCGCCCCGGTGATTCCTCCCACGCCCCAGTCTTCGAACCCGGTAGGCATTCGCATCATTCCCCAAGTCCCTTCGCAACCCAACTACGTCGGCGATATTTTCCGCTGCGCTGTAGCCAACGACGGTTACGCGATTGGCGATACCTGGACCGGAACCAGCGGAGCCTTCAGCGGTACCTGGACTAAGCAGGCGCTCGAAATGGGCGTCATGATTGTCTGGACGAAGACGAGTTAGGCAAATCGACTGCCCATACGCCCTCGAAATCGACGAAATAAGCCTGCACCGCGATTGCTGGAATTTCGCGTTGCAGGTTCGCCGCCGCGAGTCGCAGTTCCTTATCGTGGTGCTCGGCTTCGATACGAGCATCGCCCGAGAATCCGCCCGCCAGGCCTCCGTACGCTCCACAATCCGAATGCAACATCAGGATCGCCCGCTTCGTTCCGTGCAGGCGAATCGATTTTCGAATCTGCTCCATCACAAACTCGCGGTCCCTCTCCAGCTCCGGCGACGCCAGGCACTTCGCTCCCCCGGCAACTTTGATCGGATCCGCGTTCGCCACTCCGATCCGCTTCAGGAATTTTGTAAATCCCAAGTTGAACCGATTGTCAAAGCACCAGACAATGGCGGCGTCGCAGTGGTACTTCTCTCGAGGGGAATCGAAGTGAAAGACTTTCGTCATGCATCAGGAAACGCCCTTCCGCGTCTTGATCTCCGCCAGCAACTTGTCGATCTCATCCTCTTTGCCGAGCGCTGCCAGCCGCTCCTCAATATCGTCCGTCGCAATGCTCGATTTCGCCTGCCCTACCGCTTCCGCGTGCTGGACCTTTTCCTTCACCCGGTCAAACGCCGCGGCCTTCGATCCGTCGCCGATCTTGATTTGCGCGTCGCTCGCCCGCGTCAGCGCCCGCGCCCTCCGGTGCTGCGCGAGCAAAACATCGGATTTATTCTGCGCCTCCGCCAGCTTCAACTCCAGCTTGCGCAGAGCCGTCTTCAGGTTCTCGACCTGCGCCGTCTGATCGGCCACCTGCTCGGCGAAGCTGGTCGCGACGTTTTTCGCCGTCATCGACCGCTCCAGCGCGGCCCGCGCCAAGTCGTCCTGCTTCTTATCGACCGCCAGTTCCGCCTTGTGGATCCACTCTTCAGCGGCCTCTTCGTTCTCTTTCTTTTTCTTGATCAGCAGGTGCTGATCCGCGATCGAAATCGCCACCTGCGTCTTGACTTGCAGCAGCTGGTTTTGCATGTCGAGAATCACCTGTTTGATCAACTTTTCGGGATCTTCCGCCTTGTCGATCAAGTCGTTCAAATTTGCGCGAACCAGCGTCGCCACGCGTTCTAAAAGGGCCATAATTTACTCCTTACCGTTGGGCGTTTCTCCGATGGTCTTGACTTTTCCAAGCAGCTCCGACATCTTCATGCCGCTAAGCGTTTCAAACAGCGCGGGAATCTGCGCCGCCATTTCCGTCATATCGCCGGTAATCTTGTGCATCCCGGCGCTCGTCCCGTTGCCGGTGGAAACGATAGTGATCTTGTCGATGTTCGCCAGCGGCGAAGCCAGCGCTCTCACGATCTCCGGCATATTCGTGAGCAGCTTGTCGATTACGGCCGCCTGGTTCCACTCCTGGTAGGCCTCGGCTTTCACGTTCATCGCTTTCGCTTCCGCCTCGCCCTTCTTCAAGATGATCTCGGCTTCCGCCTCACCCTGCGTTCTGATGCTGGACGCGCGGCCTTCGGCTTCGAAAATGTTGCGCTGCCGCTCGGCCGCAGCCATGGTTTCGATGCGCTGCCGGTCGATTTCCGCACCTTTGAGAACCGTCGCGATCAATTCTTTCTCGTGGCGCAAAATTTCCGCTTCCTGGACCTTGATCTCCTGCTCTTTTTCTACTTGCCGCACCTTCACGGCCTCCGCGACAACCTGCTGCTGCATGATGTTGGTCTGAATGTCGTAGGCTTTATCGGCCTGCGCCTGCTGCCGCTTCGTCGATTCCAAAAATTGCGCCTTCTTGATCTCAAGATCACGTTGGGATTCAGCTTGTTTCGCCAAAGAGAGCGTTTGTGCCATCACCCTTTCTTGATCGGCCTGCGCCGTGGCGACGGCGGCCGCGCGAGAAGCTTCGGCGCGCTTAATCGCCGTATCGCGCTCGGCCTCCGCAGTCGCGATCTCGGCGTCCCTTTTCACTCGGGCGACATCGGGCCGTCCCATGTTGGTGATGTAATCGTTCTTATCGCGAATTTCCTTAATGGTGAACGAAATCACTTCGAGGCCCATCTTGGTCATGTCGTCAGCGCAGGTGGCGCGCACGCGGTCGCCGACCATTTCCGGTTCCTTCACGATCTGCTCTACCGAGAGCTGGCCGATAATCCCGCGCAGGTGGCCTTCCATTACCAGCTTGATCAATCCCTGCCGCTCATCATCATTCTTCGTCAAAAACTGCTCGGCCGCCGTGATAATCGACTCCGGATCCGACTTCACTTTGATCTGCGAAACCGCTTCCACCGTCACAGCAACGCCCTGCTGCGTATAAAGCTCCTGCTGCGGCGCGACGTCGAACGACATCAGTTGCAGCGATAGCTCGCGATACGTTTCGAGCATCGGGAAAATTACCGTGCCGCGTCCTTTGATGATGCGCGTGCCTCGGATTCCATACACCACCAACGCCTGATGGGGCCCTGCTTTTCGATACAACTGCGCGAACATGGTCATCAGAAAAAACAACGCGACGACCGCCAACACAGCGATCACAATTACCTCTTGCGGAATGTGCATATATCCTCTCTCAGAGCTTCTCGCCGTTAAGATCATCCCAACGGCGCACGTAAACAATTCCTTTTTCGAATTTCGTCACGACAACTTCCGTGTCGCGCGGCATCTCGGTGCCGTCTTCACTTCGAGCCGCCGCGCAACGCCGCGAACCGGCGCGGGAATAAATCATCTCCCCCGTGCCCCCCTGGCGAATCGGGCTCGCGACCTTGCCCAGCACGCCGATCATGTCGTAGTCGGCTGGATCCAGCGGCTGTTCGTGCTTGTTCAGCTTCCACAGAAACCAGAAAATGATTGCCGCGCCTCCCAGACCGCTCATAATCGCAATCAACAGCGCAAGATAGGCCCAGATCGTGGAGTATCGCTCCAGTAGATAGCCAATACCGCCGAACCAGCACAGGAACGCAGCGAAGGTCCCGAAATTTAAAGGCGAAACGCCGCCTTTGCCTCCACCCTTCCCGAGCGCATGCCCATGTCCGTGTCCATGAAAATGCGGCATATGAACCGCACCGGCGAACACCGAAAGAGCGCTCAGCAAAAAGCCGATGAGAAATGTCGCGAGATAGAAATTTTCCCAGGTCATACCGCCTCTTTGAGCTTGGCTGCCGGCCGCAGGACGGCGAGCAGGCGATCCATTAACTCCGGCGTATCGAGAATGGAGTACAGCAGCATCAGGCACTTGCGCGAATCTGCGTGCCTTGCCAGCGCGAGCAATGCGCGGCTCACTTCCCGGTCGCGCGCGAAACGCTCTGCGCCGCTGATCAGCCACAAATCCAGCTGATCCTCTTCGACGCGCACTCCGCTGATCAGCTCCGTATGAAAGCCTTCGGGATCGTCCACCAGATAGCCCGGATGAACGCCGAAAAATTTGGCCAACAGCATCCGGGTGGAGTTGGTGAGATGAGGCCGCGCTCCGCTTTCAATTTGCGAAAGATACGATTGGCTGATGGTTTTCTTCATCTGCCGGGCGATGGCTCGAACCACCTCCTGCTGCGTCATCTCCCGGTCGAGTCCGCGGAGGGTCCCCTCCACCAGGCGCAAGTACCGAATTTTCTCTCCGAGCCGCATATCGCAATCCGTGATAAATATATCGCAGATTGCAATAGTAGTCAAGAGGCAAATTTATCGTTAGAAAAGGCGCTTTTTTCGCAGGGCCCATGCGAGGGACACACATCCAAAGGCCACAAATCCAAGGGTTCCCGGCTCGGGGGTGCTGGAGGAGTTGCTGGAGCAGCCACCTACAGCGGTCGTTCCGGCCAAGGTGTTTGCATTCACTGTCAGCACGCAGCCATTGAGGGTGCCCGCCAAGTCCCCGCTTCCTCCAGGGATCGCCGACATGGTGAAGCTCCCTGCCAGAATGTTCCCATCCCAGGTGATGGGCAAGCCAGTGCTCGGATTGATGGTGACGGCTTCATCCGAGGTGGTATTGCCGACGATCCAATAAATGTTACTGGCCAACGCTCCGTTGATCAGGTCGAATGTTATCGGACCGTCAATGGTTAAGGCTCCCGAAACTTGCATGATGAAAACCGAGCTGCTATCCGCTTGTGCGTCGAAAGTTAAGGCGATGCCTGCGGTGGACGTGACATTGCCTGATGAAAACGCGTACACGCCGCCGCCGAGGAATGTTTGGCTGGCGGCCAGGTCGGAGGCCGATGCAGTAGCTGTGTCGCTGGAAGCTGTCGCAAAGGCTGTCATAAAATCCGAATAAGCCGCGGCAACCACGGAGCCGCCCGAATACACCGTACCGGTTACTGTTCCGGTAGGGTCAAATCCCGTTACCGTGCCTACGGCTCCCACATTGCCTGTGACTGCGGAGGTCCCGGTGTTTGAAATAGTGCCGCCGAGCATCCCGAATGAGCTGGAGGCACCCAGAAAAACAGTAGCGGCAGAAACCGGTGCTGCAGAAACGACCATGAAAATCGATAAATAGAAACGGAGTTGCATATTCTCTCTTTCGCGTCAGGTTTCCCCGCTAGGTGAATGAGTAGGATGAACGCCCGCGGGTCCGATTCACAGATGCCCGGCGGTTCTGTTGTTAGCAAAAGAGAGGCAATGCCAGCTTATGGGCTCAACTTGTCCGCGTCAATAGACATATGGGATCAAAAGGAGGAAATATAATCCGACCTCCGGTGTATGATGTTTAAATGCGTATTTTTGGTCTCGCAATTTTTTCCGCTATGCTCTTCGCACAGCCTCCGCAGGAAGGAAAGAAAGGGCCGCCGCCTGCCCCGAAAAATCTCCAGGTGCTCACCGTTGACGATTTGCGCAGCGGCATCATGCGCAAGTTCGCTACCGCGCTGGGAGGAAACTGCCAGACATGCCACGTGCAGGGCGACAATGCAAGCGATGAGAATCCGCACAAAGTGATCGCGCGGAACATGATCACCATGACCAAGGAGATCAACGCGAAATTCCCCGACGGCAAGGAGCACGTCACGTGCTATACCTGCCACCGCGGATCGCATGAGCCGGCGATGGCTCCTCCGCCCGCCGAGACGAAGCCCGCGCAGTAGCCGTCGTGCCGTTTGACGGGCTGCGAGTCCTCTCGCTCGAAAGCCGGCGATCGCAGGAGATGGAACGCTTGATCCGCAATCAGGGCGGCGAGCCGCTCGTTGCGCCGTCCATGCGCGAAGTGCCTCTCTCCGAGAATCCGCAAGCATTCGAATTCGCCGAAAGGCTGTTTCGAGGCGAATTCGACATGATGATTCTGCTCACTGGCGTGGGGACTCGTCTCCTGAATGAAGTCCTGGGGGCCCGCTATCCGGATGACCGCTTCAAAAATGCTCTGCGTGAATTGACCTTGGTAGTTCGCGGCTCGAAGCCGATGGCGGTCCTACGCGAATGGGGCATTCCCGCGACGGTCATGGTTCCCGAGCCGAACACCTGGCGGGAGATCTTGGCCGCGATCGAAGGCCGTCCGGAGCGGAAAATCGTGGTGCAGGAATACGGCCGTCCCGCGACCGAGCTGATGGAAGCGCTTCGCGCCAAGGGAGCCGACGTCTCGACGGTGCCGGTGTATCAATGGGATTTGCCGCTCGACACCGGCCCCTTGCGCGAATCCGTGAGGCGTCTGGCAGCCGGAAAGTTCGATGTCGCCATGTTCACGACCTCGATTCAAATCCCGCATCTTATGAAAATTGCGGCGGACGAAAAGCTGGAAGATGAAGTCCGGCGCGCCATGAAACAAATCGTGATCGCATCCGTCGGGCCGACCACCAGCGAGACTCTGCGCGAGTTTGGATTCGAGCCTGACCTGGAGCCGTCGCATCCAAAGATGGGTTTCCTGGTGAACGAAACCGCCGCGCAGGCCGCGAAGATCCTACAATCGAAGCAGTGAAAGAAAAAGGCGACGGGTTCACGGCGTCGGCGCTCCGCTATACGGCGATCGCGACTATGCTCCCGGCGACCACGTTCGCCGGATACCTGATCGGCCATTGGCTCGATGAGTGGTTGGGCACGGCATATCTGACCATGGTCTTCCTGATCCTGGGGATCGTCAGCGGATTCGTCCAATTGATCCGCGAACTGACAAGGAACAAAGGTTCCTGACGAGATGGCAGGCGAAACCGCCTGCTCCACCTGTTGATCAGTGCCTTTGGTGGCGCAGGCGGTTCCGCCTGCGAGTGCTGAAGTATACTGGAGCGCAAACGTAGTGCTGGATATTTCCGAGCAGAGAGTACTGCGGCTGACATTGGCTTTGGGCGCAATCGGGACCATCACGGTCTTCGCCAGGCTCGGCATCCGCGACGCGCTCGGGTTTCTGATTGGCGCTGGCTTGTCCTATCTCAGTTTCCTGTCCTGGGTTCGGCTTGCAGCGACGATCGGCGATTCCGGGAAACGTCCCGCGACCGGTTCGGCGGTCTTTTTGGCGCTCCGCTATGTGCTGATCGGCGTAGCGATCTATGCTATTATCGAAGGTTTGGGAAGCACTCCGGGGGCGCTGATTGTGGGGTTATTGGTGTCCTTCGCAGCCTTGGCCCTCGAGCTCCTGTGGGGAGCGGTGGCCTCCAAATAAACTAGAAATTCATTATGGCAGCAGAACACGAACTTGCGATAACTGCGCTGGTCAACGAATACCTGGCCGCTCCGGCAAACGCGGTTCTCGGCGCCCTGGGAATTAAACCGGAACATCCGATGCACCCGTGGCCGAACTGGCTGGTCATGGAAATCCTCGTGGTCATGCTCATCATGCTGATCGTGGCGCTGGTACGCGGCCGGCTTTCCGCGGAGAATCCGGGTAAGCTACAGCAGATCTTCGAGCTGATTTACGAATTTATCGACAGCACGATTAAAGAAGTGGGCGTGCATCACGGCGAACGGTTTGTCTATTACATCGGGACGATATTCATCTTCATCTTGTCGATGAACCTGATCGGGTTGATTCCGGGTCTCGAAGCACCCACCAACTATATTCCGGTGACCGTGGGATTGGCCGTGGTGACGTTCTTCTACTACAACATGGTGGGTTTCCAGGAACACGGCATCGGGTATCTGAAGCAGTTCATGGGTCCCGTGGCGTGGCTCGCCTGGTTCATGGTGCCGATCGAAGTGATCAGCCATTTCGTGCGTCCGTTGTCGCTGAGCGTCCGTCTTTATGGCAATATGTTCGCTGGCGAGCAGGTCACGGGAGTCTTCCTGAGCCTGACCTATTTAGTAATTCCCGTCATTTTTATGCTGCTGCACGTGTTTGTGGCGTTCGTGCAGACCTACGTGTTTACGCTGTTGACCACGATTTACATCGGCGGCGCCACTTCAGAGGAACATTAATACCGGCTTTTTGTGTGCCGCTCAAGTGTGAGCCGCCAGCGCCCCAGCGCGGGACCGGAACCACCTCCTTGGCGGAATTTGATAGGAAAAGGATAAACAATGCGTACAAAACTTTTGATCTTGATGGCTCTTTTTCTGCTGATCGCGGCGGTGCCCGCATTCGCGCAGGGAACCACCGGCGGGAGCGGTATCAGCTCCGGTGAACTGAGAGCCGGTCTCATGGCGATCGGCATGGCGATCGCGTCCGGACTTTGCGGACTCGGCCAGGGTAAAGCCGTAGCGAGCGCAGCTGAAGCGGTGGCGCGGAATCCAGGCGCCCGCGCGGGAATTCAGACGCTGTTGGTGCTCGGCCTGGCGTTCATCGAATCGCTGGCGATTTTCACCCTGCTGATTGTGTTCACCGTTAAAGGTTAAATCTGCAAGCGGGCTGAGCAATCGGCCCGCTTTTCCTCATGTTAAAGCTGCACGGCATTTTCCCTCCGATCGCGACTCCTTTCGATCATAACGGCGACCTGTATAAGATCAAGGTCCAGCACAACATCGAAAAATGGAATCGAACAGGCCTCGCCGGCTACGTGGTCTGCGGATCGACTGGCGAGAGCGTCTATCTCACCACCGAAGAGAAGATCCGGTTGTGGGAATGGGTCGCCGCATATTCCGCGCCGGAAAAATTGCTGCTGGCGGGAACCGGCGTCGAAGGCGTTCGCGAAACGATTGAGCTGACCAATCGCGCCGCAGATGTCGGCTACAAAGCGGCCATGGTCCGCACGCCGTTCTATTACAAAAATCTGATCAATCGCGCCGACGCGCAGATGCTCTATTTCCGCGCCGTCGCCGATGCGTCGAAAATTCCGTTGATGATTTACAACTGGCCGCAGGCGACCGGTGTCGATATCATGACCGACGCTGTGGCCGCGCTGTCGCATCATCCGAATATCATCGCGATCAAGGAAAGCTCCGGCAATCTCGAAAAAGTGATGCAGATGATTCGCGAGGTGAAGCCGGGATTTCAGGTGCTGGTGGGTTCCGCTCCCACGCTCGCTCCTTCGCTCGCGATTGGCGCGGTGGGCGCGGTACTGGCTTATGCGAATGCGGCTCCATACTCTGTGATTTCGATTTATGAAGCGCATCGCACGCGGGAATCAGCCGCCGCTCTCGACTGGCAGAATCGCATCGCGCCCGCGGCGCAACTGGTCACGACGAAGTACGGCGTGCCGGGCCTGAAATACGCGATGGATCTGAACGGCTATTACGGAGGCATTCCGCGCCTGCCTCTGACCCCGATCGGCCCGGAGGCGAAGAAGGAAATCGAGCAGGCGTTCGATGGAATCAAAGGCTAGAGCCGAACGCTTAAATCGAATTCTAACCAGTCTTCCGCCTGCATAATTTGCGATGGCTCCAACACTCGCCGCACGCGTCCGTTTGTTCGAACCGCGCCGTTTCTAAAATCCCTCAAGCGCAGTTCGAGCACCTCCGACACCCGATCGGCGATAAAACCGGCGAGCCCGTCCACCGTCTCGACCACAATGATGAAAGGTTCTCTGCCGTTCGACCCATGCGCGATCTTGAGCTTCGCCCTTAAATCGATCACCGGAAAATCGCGGCCGCTGATCGCGGCGACGCCACAGATCCAGTGGTGATCATCGATCTTGGTCATCTGGTGCACCGGCAGAATGCTGCGCACGAACGCGATGTTCATCGCGAAGTCCTGCCGCGCGACGCGAAACGTCAGGTACCTTCCAGCTTTGAATACAGTCTCCACGGGACGCTTATCGGCGCCAAGTGGGGCGATAATAGGAATAGCCGCCATGATCCGCGCACTCGTCCTGCTAGTAACATCCTTGATGTGGTGGCAGCAGTCCCCGATCCCTCCCGCGACGCCCGACGATCCTGAGGTCGAGTTTGTCTGCCCCATGGATAAAGACGTTCGCTCGAAGACGCCGGGAAAATGTCCTCGCTGCGGCATGACGCTCGTCGCCGGGATTCCCGACCCGCATGAATTTCCAGTCCGCATCACGACCTCGCCCAAAATCATGAAGCCGGGTGAGGAGACTCTGCTGACGTTTCACATTGAAGATCCTTTGACGACGAAGACCGTTCACGATTTCGAGATCATGCACGAGAAGTTGTTTCATCTCTTCCTGATCAGCCAGGACATGCAGTTTTTCCAGCATGTGCATCCGATCATGCAAGCGGACGGCGCGTTCGACCTCGACGTGAAATTTCCGCATCCCGGCCTTTATCGCGTGCTCAGCGATTTTTATCCGAAGGGCGGTACGCCGCAACTGGTCGCGAACACGTTGTTCGTCACCGGCGCCGGAATGAAGATGACGCCCGCGAAGCTGACTCCGGATCTCGCGCCCAATAAAACCGCGAATCTGGAAGTCTCCCTCGTCACGGATCCTCCGCAGCCCATCGCCGGCCTGAAGACGCTGATGTTCTTTCGCCTCACGCCGAACGACGGCATCGAGCCTTACATCGGCGCGATGGGCCACATGCTTGCCGCCAGCTCCGATTTGATCGACCTGATGCACACGCATCCGTTCCTGGTGACCGATCCTGAGGGTGGCAGCGTGAAGCAAATACAGTTCAATTTGATTTTTCCGAGAGAGGGCGTCTATCGCGTGTGGGTCCAATTCCAGCGCAGAGGTGTGGTCAACACGGCCGTCTTCAATATTCCGGTTACAGTATTAAAGTGACTTCTTACCGGATCGATAACGCGGAAGCGCTGCTCACCCCCGCGCTGGTAATTTATCCCGAAATCGTCGACCAGAATATTGCCGCTACACTGCGATTGCTGGGCGGCGACGCGAACCGCTGGCGGCCTCATCTCAAAACCGCGAAGCTCGGATTCATCATGCGAAGGCTGGTGTCGCAAGGCATCGTGAACGCCAAATGCTCCACCACGGTGGAGCTCGCCGCTGCCTGCGCATCCGGCATGAAGGATGTGCTGCTCGCCTATCCGGTGGTGGGTCCGAATGCCCGCCGCGTAAGGCAGCTCGCCGATCAATACGCAAACGTCCGTTTGTCTGTGTTGGTTGAAAATGTCGATCAGGTCGCGGCGTGGTCGGGGAGCCGCATCGGAATTTTCGTCGACGTGAATCCTGGCATGGATCGCACGGGCATTTCTCAGGACGGCATCGAAGCGATTCTCGCCGTCGTTCGCGCGGCCGGAACGCAATTTCGAGGGCTTCATTATTACGACGGCCACATGTCCGCCGCGTCGCTTGAGGAGCGGGAGAAACTCGCTCATAAAGGATACGATCGGCTGATGGAGATCGCCTCCGCCGTTGAACAGGCGGGTTTTCCAATCGAAGAGATCATCACCAGCGGCACTCCCGCATTTCCCTGCGCCGCGACCTACGCTCCCTTCACGTCCAAAAAATTCGTGCATAGGACATCGCCGGGAACGGTCGTGTACAGCGACGCCACCAGCATCAAACAACTGCCCGCGGAGTGGGGATATCAACCCGCCGCACTGGTGGTCTCGACCGTGGTGAGCCATCCGAAACCGAACGTCGTCACGTGCGACGCGGGACACAAGAGCGTTTCCGCCGACGCGGGCGTGCCGACATGCTCCGTCGCCGGACGAGCCGACATGATTCCTCTGAAGCCGAGCGAGGAGCATCTTCCTATCGAGATTTCAGGCGGCGCGGTGCCCGCGATCGGCGAGTTGCTCTACTTGATCCCTCGGCACGTATGTCCGACGGTGAATAATTTCGACGACGCGGTAATCGTCGAGAATGGCCGCGCAGTTGGGATCGAGCACGTGACGGCGCGAGGGCATGAATCGCCTTTCCATCTGGCCGCAGTTCCATAGACATGGATCGGCAAATCCGACTTGGGGACATGGTTCGCGTATCCCGCATTCCTCCTCATATCAGGGCCGAGGACTACCCTAATATGGAGGTTCGGCGCGCATTTGAAGTGGCCCTAGGAAACACTTACAAAGTCGAGGGCATCGATTGGGGTGGCTGGGTATGGCTGAGCCTCAGCGAGCACGAGGGAATCGGTGTCCAGCCTGATTGCGTCGAGTTGGTAGACGCCGAGCCATGAATGATCGCATTGACACAGTCGCCGCTCTCCGTGTTAACTTTAAAAACTGGTCCACGCCTCCCCGTTCGAGAATGCGATATCGTGGTCGGAACTGCCTATGCGACTGCTGGTTACCCTTTTTCTAGCTCTCCCGATTCTCTTATCCGCCCAACGCGGCCGCGGCCGTGGCGCTGCGGCTACGGATGCGAAGCCGGTGATGGAAGAAGGCATTCCGGTCACTGACCCCTTGGTGATCGCCAAGTGTAGCGGGTGCCATAAGCGCGACGAAAAGGGCAACATGTCCCGCATTTCGTGGGAGCGCACCACGCCCGAAGGCTGGCAGGAGGCCATCAAGCGCATGGTTCGGCTGAACGGCCTGGAGCTGACCCCCGCGGATGCGCGCGCCATCGTCAAAAGTTTGAGCACTGATCACGGCCTCGCGCCAGAAGAAGCCAAGCCGGTCATGTACTTCGTCGAGCATCGCATCCAGGACGAAGAATTTCCCAACGACACGGTGCGCGAAGCGTGTGCCGCGTGTCATCCCATCGCCCGTGCACGCTCCTGGCATCGATCGAAAGAAGAGTGGGACCTGTTGGTCAACATGCACCGCGGATACTTCATCGTGTCCGAACAGTCGTTCCGAGGCAGAGGTGGAGCAGGCGCAGGTGGTGGCGGCGGTCGAGGCGCGACACCCGCGCCAGGCGCAGCGCCCCTCGACACTCGCCCCGCTTCCGATCAAGCCGTCGAGTACCTGGCGAAAGAATATTCTTTGGACACGCCCGCATGGGCCGCGTGGCGAGCTCGCATGCGCGCGCCGAAAATTTCCGGCCGGTGGTTAATCACCGGCGAGCAGGCGGGCCGCGGCAAGGTGATAGGCGAGATGGTGATCGAGCCCGGAGCGGGGGACGACGAGTTCACCACCAACGTCAAGCTGACCTATTTAAAGGATGGCGCCACCGTGACGCGCTCCGGCAAGTCGATGGTTTATACAGGCTATTCGTGGCGAGGCCGTTCGACGGCGAAGAATGCCACAGATCCCTCGCCGCAGGCTGCGGGAGGCGTTCCTTCTGAGCTGCGCGAGACCATGTGGATCGCACCTGATCAGAATTCAATGGAGGGCCGGTGGTTCTGGGGCGCATATGAAGAGTTCGGCTACGATGTGACCTTGCGTCGCGCGAACGACGGTGTCACCGTAACAGGCACCGACATCTCGATGATTAAGGCCGGTTCCAATGCCCAGAAAGTAAAAATCTACGGCGATAATTTTCCGAAGCTTTCAGTGGCCGACATAGACTTCGGAACCGGAGTGACTGTCAAGCGCATCGTTGAACAGACCGCGCAGCAGGCCACGGTCGAAGTGGACGTTGACGCGAAAGCGATCGTCGGCAAGCGTGACGTTTCGGTTCGCCGTACGGTCGCGCCCAACGCCATCGCCGTGTACGACAAGATCGATTACATCAAGGTTTCGCCCGACACTGCGCTTTCGCGGCTCGGCGGAGTGAAATTTCCGAAAGGCTATCAGCAGTTCGAGGCCATCGCCTACAATAACGGCCCGGACGGCAAACCTAATACGCCGGACGATGTCGAGCTCGGCCGCGTCGAAGCCGACTGGTCGCTCGAAGAATTTTATGCGGTCTACGGCGATGACGACAAGGAATTCGTCGGCAAGATGAGTCCTACCGGCTTCTTCACGCCGGCGGAGGAAGGCCCGAATCCGAAGCGCAAATTCAGCCGCAACAACTATGGCGACGTGTGGGCCGTTGCGACCTTTAAAGGCGCGCAGGATAAAGAGGGCAAGCCTCTCACGGCGCGATCGTACCTGGTGGTCGCGATCCCTCTCTATGTAAGATGGGATGAGGCGGAGGGTCCGAAGTGATTTTCAAACTCGGCGAGTTTCACGAGTTTTCCGGAGGCGGGCGGCGATTTCTATATACCGTACCCAGCGCCGGAATTTTCGAACTGGACGACACGTCGGCCGCTGTTCTCGCCCGCCTGGCGCAGGGTGATGCGACGCAGGAAGAGCTGATCGCGATCGCTGACGTCGAAACCGTCGGCGAGTTATATCAATCGCGCATCATCACCACCACGCAAGGTTTCGTCGATCAGCCGCAGCCGCTCCCTGACGATTTTCCGTTGCAGACCATGGTGATGAATCTCACCAATCAATGCAATTTGTCCTGCCAGTATTGCTACGAGTTCGGCGAAGATAAAGTCGCGACGCCCGAGGGCAAGCCGAAGTTTATGGACTTCGAAACCGCTTCCGCTTCGGTCGACTATCTGTTCACGCAGTCCGCAGGCCGTCACGGAGTTCACATCACGTTCTTCGGCGGCGAGACGCTGATGAATTTTCCCCTGCTCAAAAAAGTCGTCGACTACGCGAAACAAAAAGCCGCGGATCAGGGCCGTTCCATCGATTTCAGTTTGACCACCAACGCCACGCTGCTGACGCCTACGATCATCGAATATCTCTCGGCCAATGAAATCGGCGTGACCGTGAGCATGGACGGCGACAAGGCCTCCCACGACAAATTTCGAGTCTTCTCGAACGGCAAAGGCAGCTACGATATCATCGAGCCGCGCGTCCGCGAGCTGATCAAGGAACACAAGACCCGTCCGATCGTCGCCCGCGTGACGATGACCTCGCAAGCGATGGATGTCCTCGGTACCTATCGTCATTTGAAAAACGATCTCGGCTTTCACGAGATCGGATTTGCGCCGGTAACAACGTCGCCGAATCGTTTATATTCGATCGATAACCGCGGACTGGATTCGGTGCTCGATCAGTTCGGCGTCCTCGCTTCGGAATATCTCGCGCACGCTTTGCGCGGCGAGCATCACGGCTTTTCGAACGTCAGCGACACGCTGGCGGAGCTGCATCAAGGCGTGAACAAATCGCATCCCTGCGGCGCCGGACTCGGCCTTGTCGGCGTCGGGCCTTCGGGCGATATCGCGCCATGCCATCGCTTCGTCGATTCCGATACGCACACGCTGGGCCACGTCTCCACCGGCATCGATAAAGCGAAACAGAACGATTTTCTCTCGCGCGGCCACATTCAGGTTAAGACCGATTGCCGCACCTGCTTTGCCCGTCCACTTTGCGCGGGCGGGTGCCATCATGAGGCCTATGTGCGCTACGGCGACACGGGCCATCCGAATCTCCATTACTGCGATTGGATTCGCGGCTGGACCAACACCTGCCTCGAAATCTACGGCGCCATCGCCGCGCAGAATCCCGATTTTTTGAGACACTTTTCCGATAGGAAAGCAGCAGCATGAAACATCTACGAGCCGTCAATCACAAAGCGCGCCGCATTCAGGAACATATCGAGAACGATGTGGTCGCCATGCAAGGTCCTTCGCCTGCCGGCCAGCGCCCGCACGTGCCGATGGGCTGCGCGATCGTTTTCTCGCCGGGCTGGGAAGTCGATTCCTCCGGTGGCACCGCTGGCCTCTGCCAGCCGGTCGAGCGCGACCTCTACGATTGCTACATCAGTTGTTACTGGCCCGCGCAGGTGCCGGATCACATGAACAATTATCCGGACTGGACGGCGAAATGCGCAGCGGCCACGAAAGATTGGCGCAATATCGATCTGGTATTTCCATGAGAAATTCGCTCGTGCTTTTAGCGGCTCTCGCATCATCCGCAGCCGCACAAGGAACTCTTTTCGTCGGCACTTGGCCTCACACCATTCAGGTTGTCGACGAAGCCAAACAAAAAGTCGTCGATCACATCGAGCTACAAACCGGCACTTCGCACTCGATGCAGATCTCGGATGACCGCAAGACCATCTACGCCTCCACCATCGAGAAAAACGGCATCGAAGTCATCGACGTCGCTACGCGCAAGGTGACCAACTCGTTCGTTCTCGATGAAGGCGGGAAGAAAATGCGCTTCAGCTCCTGGGCCCCGGACCCCACCGGCAAGTTCATCTACATGATCGTCCGTCCCATGGAAAAGAAGATCGACCGCTTCGAACAGGGCAAGAGCCAATTCGCGATCGTCGACCTGGCGCAGAAGAAAATCACCAAATTCGTCGACATGCCGGGCGGTGAAGACGCGGCCGGAGGCGGCGGACGGGGCGGCGCGATGCGCTTCTCCCCCGACGGAAAATATCTCTACCGCATGGGCGGGACGATCACCATTTACGACACGACGGATTTCAAAGTCATCGATACCATCGAGCTTTCGAAGCCCCAGTTTCCCGGCATGCAAAACGTGAACCTCGGCCAGCAGCTCGATTCCATTCAGGAGCCCGGCATCCTGGTCAGCCTGTTCAACTCCTCAGACCCGGTCGTGCATAAGAACATTTTCGGCATCGCGCGTTTCGATCTCTCGAAGCGAACGTTTCAGTTCACCCCGATCGGTCCCGCGGCCGCATCCATGCAGGGCCTGCACATCACACCCGATCACAAAACCGGCTATACCGTGACCACCAACGGCACCGGCGGCAACAAGCGATCTGAGTTCTGGGTCATCGATATTCCCACCGGCCGCGTGGTTCGCACCCAGGAATTCGACGGCCGCGCCCGCTACACCTTCGGCATGTCCAGCACCGGCAAGGACCTCTATATCTACGGCGCCGGATACGATATCGAAGTGTACGATCCCGCGACGCTGAAGCTCCGCAGCACCATCGATCTCAATGCGGATCAGACAACTGGGATGATCGTTCTTCCTGGAAAATAACCACGTATCCGCATCCGACCACCGCGAGAAACATCGCCAGCACCACGCTGGTTCCCAGATTCACTTCCTCCCACGCCGCGATCATGATCGCGATGATCACTGCGATCGCCATGTGCAGCACCCATCGCGCGTCTGCTTCCGGAGGCAGCCGTCTTAGCGCGCGGATAAAATCGTAGAGCGCGCGCAGCAGCATCCACACCAGCATCAGCATCGTCGGGACGCCGCGCTCCGCCGCATAGTGAATGTAAACGTTGTGCAAATGCTGGTAATATCCCGTCGGCAGCTTCTTCACGTCCGCCGGAACATAGTTTTTATAAACCTTCCCGACCTGCTCCGGCCCGACGCCCAGCCACGGATGCGCTTTGATCATCGCCCATCCGATGCTTCGCGTCACAGACCGGTGCGCGTTCGAATCTTCGTCGCCGTGCGGCTGAAAGATGGACCGCTCGCGATCCCCGATGCCGAACGGATTCGACAGCAGCAAAATTCCAGCCACCACCGGCAGTGCGATTACCGTCCATCGCCGCCAGAACCACAGCAGATAAATTCCTCCACACGCCGCGCCCGCCCACATGCTACGCGTCTCCGCGGCCACCAGCGCGACGCCGATCAGCGCGCCCGCCGCGACGAGCCACGCGTCCCATCTTCGATCGCGGCTGAAAAATACTACGGCTCCGATGATCAACAGCGCCATCATCATCTCGCCGCTGAATGTCATCCAGTGGTCCAGAAATCCCGTGATGCGATCCGCGACGTAAGAATCGTAAAACTTCTGATGCTTCTCCACCGCGTCTTCGTACTTGTCGTAAAACTGGTACAGCCCCAACCCCGCCGACGCCGAGGCCGCGGCAGCCCACGCGACCGCCAGCCATCGGATCTGCGCCACGTTTCGAAACGTGCTCGCGACCACAAACACCATCGCATAGACGTAAAATTTCTTGATTTGCGGAACTCCTCCGCGCAGGTCGCCGGATGCGAGCCACGAAATCACGGTGCCCAGGAAAAACAGCAAAACCGGCAGCCAGATCGCCGGCCATCTGGGTTTTACGCGGAAAACCAGCATCGCCACAATCGCCGCGCCCAGCACAATTTCGAACCCGGCGATGGAGACCACCGGCAGCACCGCAGCCAAGCCGGCCAACATCATCGGAACATCTTCTTTGCGCAAGCCCTCATGATACTGTATTAACCTGATGCCTTTGCTTCTCACCGAATCCGATGTCCGCGCATTGCTCACGATGCCGGATTTAATCGCTGCGATGGAGACCGCGCTCGCCGCATTCTCCGCCGGCGCCGTCGTGCAGCCGGTGCGTACCGTGCTCGAAGTCGGCGAACACAAATCGTTTTTTGCGCTGATGCCCTCCTATGTTCCGTCCACGCCGGCGCTGGGCGCGAAGCTCGTCACCGTCTACGAATCGAACATCGCGCGCGGCTTGCCGACGCATCTCGCGACCATCGTGATGCTCGATCCGGAGACCGGCGCGCTCGCCGCCATCGTCGACGGCCGGTACATCACCGAGGCCCGCACCGCGGCGGTTTCCGCAGTGTCCGTAAAGAAGCTCGCGCGAAAGGACGCGAGCGTCCTGGCGATCCTCGGATCCGGCGTACAGGCGCGCAGTCATTTGGAAGCGCTCTCGCACGTGCGAACATTCCGCGAGGTCCGCGCGTGGAGCCCTACGAAAAAGAATCTCGACGCATTCGCAACCGAAACGGGAGCCATCGCGAGCCCCTCTCCTGAAGCGGCCGTCCGCGGCGCCGACGTCATCGTTATCGCGGCATCGTCGCACACGCCGATTCTGTTCAACGATTGGGTCGCACCCGGCGCGCACGTCGTATCGGTCGGAGCCACGCGTCCCACGCAGCAGGAGATGGAGCCCGCGCTGGTCGCCCGCGCAAGACTCTTCGTCGATTCCCGCGCCGCAGCGCTGAAGGAATCGGGCGACGTAATCCCCTTCGGCGACGCGCACATCATCGCCGAGTTAGGCGAAGACCGAGCAGCGCGCAACTCCGCGGAGGAAATCACAATTTTTAAATCGTTAGGACTCGCAGTAGAAGACGTAGTCGCCGCACACCTCGCGTTAACGCGCGCAAAAGAATCCGGAAGAGGCTTGGCTATATGAGAGGCCTGAGTGGGGCAGGTTCCCGACCTGCCTTCTTCGCGTTTACTCTAGCCGTCCTCCTAATCGCTCCTCTCTCCGCCCAAACCTACGACGTCGTAATCTCGAACGGCCGCGTGATGGACCCGGCCTCCGGCCTCGACGCCGTCCGCAACATCGGAATCGTCGGATCGAAAATCGCCGCGATTTCCGAGCGCCCTCTGCAAGGCCGGACCACCATCGACGCCAAGGGACTCGTCGCCGCACCCGGCTTCATCGACCTTCATTCACACGGCCAGGACGACGAGAATTATCGCTATAAAGCGCGCGACGGCGTCACCACTGCGCTCGAACTCGAAGTCGGCGTTTCGCCCGTCGCCTCCTGGTACGCGGCCCGCGAAGGAAAAGCGCTGATCAACTTCGGTGCCACCGCCGGCCACATTCCCGCGCGCATGTTCGTGATGCACGATACAGGAGGCCTGCTACCACACGACGAAGCCGCGCACCGCGTCGCGACGCCGGCAGAGCAGCGTGAGACCGAAGATCTGATTCGCAGGGGCCTCGATGAAAAAGCGCTCGGCATCGGATTGGGCATCGCCTACGTCCCCACCACGACTCATCCGGAAATCCTCAACGTCATCCGCATTGGAGCCGACCGCAAGGTCACCACGTTCGTGCACATGCGCTCGCCCGGCGCCATCGAACCCGGCTCGGTCACCGAATCGCTCCAGGAAATGATCGCGGACGCCGCCATCACTGGAGCCTCCATTCACGTCGTCCACATCACCAGCATGGCGAACGGGCAAACCGGTCTGATGCTCGAAATGATCGCCGGCGCCCGCAAGCACGGCATCGACATCACCACGGAAGCGTATCCTTATACAGCCGGCGAAACACGCCTCGATTCCGCGGTCTTCGACGGCGATTGGCAGCATCAACTCGGCATCACGTTCAAAGATTTGCAATGGGTCGCGACCGGCGAGCGTCTCAACGCTCAAACCTTCGCGAAGTATCGAAAAGACGGAGGCTTCGTCATCCTGCACTCGATTCCGGAGGAAGCCGCCCGACAGGCGATGGCGAATCCCGATGTGATTGTCGCCAGCGACGGCATGATTTTCAACGGCACCGGCCATCCCCGCGGAGCCGGCACGTATGCGCGAGTGCTCGGCCATTACGCCCGCGATGAAAGAGCGCTGACCCTGATGACGGCGTTACGCAAGATGACCGTGCTGCCCGCCGACCGTCTCCACTTGCAGCAAAAAGGAAGAATAAAAATCGGAGCCGACGCCGACATCACGGTCTTCGACCCTATCCACGTGATCGATAAAGCGACGTTCGAAAACCCCGCTCAATACTCCGAAGGAATCCCGTTCGTCTTAGTAAACGGCGTGTTAGTAGTGCGCGACGGAAAAATCGTAGAAGGCGTAAAACCCGGCGCAGGAATCAAAGCAAAGTAGGGCATGTCCCCGACCTGCCTAATATCTCGGCACCGATGGATCGATCCCCAAACTCCACGCATCAATCCCGCCCGCCATGCTCTGGCACGACTCAACCCCTTGTCCGCGCAGCCAATTCACGACGTTCAAGCTCCGCACGCCGTGATGGCAGAACACAATCAGCGGAGCCTCATCCGCCCGAGCCTCCAGTGCCTGCAACTCGCCCGGCACCTGACGCATCGGAACCAACTCGCTGCCTTCGATCCGCGCGATAGCAAACTCATGAGGCTCCCGCACATCGATCAGATGCAGTTTCTCTCCCGCATCCAATCTGCGCTTCACTTCGGCCGGAGCAATCTCAAAGTCCATAAAAAGTGAGTAGGACGGGTCCCCGACCCGTCCATTTCGAGTGGGCCTAAAACTTCTTCAACTCCGCAATCAACCCGCCGAGCCCCTTCTTGTGATAAATCTGCAACAACCTCTGCTCTTCGGGCGACGGCGCGATCAGCGTGCGCAATTTAGGATCGTTCAACGCCGCGCGGCTGGGAATCCAATACGATCCGTCGCTGAACTCCGCGCTGGAAACAAATCCCGTCATGCTGCCGATCAAGGTTTTTTCGGAAAACCGCAGAGCCGTATCCTGCGTCACCTGGCTCGATTTCCCCGGCGCCAGACTCACATCGGAAGGGATCGAAGCCGCCAGAAACTCACGCCCTTGTTGATCCTTCACAATCCAGCCCATCTCGAAATGCTTTACCGCGCGGTCGGAGCGATTCTGAATATTGATCTGCGGCGCACGAGCCTCATTCCCCGCGATGCGCGCCGTCCCACCCGTCGGATCCACAGGCGACTCCGGCATGTGCAGGAACGCGAATTGCAGCTCATGTTCCGGTTCGTTGTTCGTCGATCGCCCGCGCACCATCTGCACGCCCGCCGACGGACGATCCCTCTGCAATTCCAGGCAGGTCAGGATCTCTTTTTGCAGACCCTCCGCGCCGGCTGTCTCCAGCAGCGTCTTGAAATATTTGCGGTCTCGCCGTGCTTCCAGCTCCCACACGGTCATCGTGCGTCTCGAATTCAGTTTGTCGGAGCCATAGAAAGTGAGGTCGTCGAAAAGCACTCCATCGAGCTTCACTTCCACCATCGGCCCACCGCCATTCAAAGGGCAAAGCAGCGGCAGATCGATGCGCAGAGGAAACGCTTCCCCAGGCGCGACGTCCAGGCTCGGCACCGAAACCGATCCCTTGCCGCCCGGCGTCACTTCCTGCGCCAGCACCGCCAAGGTCACTCCGCGAATTCGCCTCTGGCTCGAATTGCGCAGCGAAAGCACCGCGTGAACATCCAGCAGATACGCGCCGCCGCGCGGGGTTTCCCGTGTTTCACTCCAGTCGGATGACACTGCCGTTACCGGTGAATCGGCGGGAAAATCGATCTTGCGTCCCACGGTCTGCGCGGTTAAAGCGATCCCGCCCGTCAGCGTGAGAATGAGAATCTTACTGCGCATACGACACACTTGTGACCGTTACCTGGCCGGTATCCTGATCCACGTAATGCGCGCTAGCCGATCCCTGCGTGCTTACCGAAACCGATACCAGTTTTCCGGAATCCTGCGACACACCCAGCGCGCCCCCGTCCTTGCGCAACTCGATTCCTTCTGACGACGCTTCAATCACCGGGCCGCGCTCTTCCTGCATCACGCTCCGTCCGTGCCACACCGAGTGCATCGCCCGGCTCAACGCCTGCGTCTCCTGCGGAGGCATGTTCAACCACCATCCGCCTACCAGCAGCGCCCCGAGCGTCGCCGTCACCAGCGATGCCCAAGCCACCGGACGCCATGAATTCGGAATCAAGCCGGTCGAGGGAATTAACTTGCGGGCATGCCCGCGCGGCGCAACGCATTCCCCAGCCGCCAAGCCCACGCGAATGTTCGCCGTCATCTCCGCCGATAAACGAGCCCAGTCCACTCCATCGGGAAGCCCCGCCGCCGCGTCCCGCAAGGCTCTGCCGTCCGCGCGAAATTCTTCCACAATTGCACGGCACGATGCGCACTGCCGCACATGCAGATGGACCGCCGCACGCTGCCACAGGCGCAGATCGCCCGATGCATACAGCGCCAGATCCGTCTCTTTCACGTGCCGATTCATGCCTGCCCTTTTCTTCGGGGACGATCCAAATACTTGCGCAGCTTCACCCGCGCATTGGCGATGTGCGAACGCACCGTAGCCTTGGAGCAATTCAACTGCGCCGCCACTTCCTCCGCCGGAAGTCCTTCCACGTCGCGCAGCAAAAGCGCCGTCCGCTCGCGCCCGGTCAGCGAATTCAATCCCGCTTCAAGGTACGCGTGATGCTCGCCGCGCAGCACCAGTTGTTCCGGATTATTTTCGTGCGCGCTGGTCACCGGGTCCAGTATTTCGTCGATATCCGAAAAACTGACGCGGCCCGACCGGCGCAGAAAGTCGATCGCTGTATTGCTCGCGATCCGCGACAACCAATGCGACGCTTTTTCCAGGTCCTTCAACTGCTCCTGGCGCTGCAAAGCTTTAATGAACGCTTCCTGCGTCAGATCCTGCGCGTCCGCGACATTTCCCACCATGCGGTAAATCAATAGGAACACGCGCCGCATGTTCTGCTCGACGAACCGCGTTTCGTGGTCCGACGACAAAGGCACAGCGTCGAATCTGGTGGATCCGGGAGCTTCGCTCATAGAGCTTCTCGATACAGACCTGCCCAAAACCGATAGGACGCTCGTAGCCATCTACGAGAATTGACGATATCGTGGGGCGAAGCGTGCATTGCTAGTTGTTCTATCGGTCGCGCTACCATAATCATATATGAGAGACGTGGCGGTTATCGGCATCGGTAAAACAGCTTTTGGAGCGTTCGCGGATCGGGATCTGCGCTCGCTGGCCGTCGAGGCGGGCTTGGCCTGTCTGGCGGATGCAAACGTAAGTCCTTCAAAAGTAGAGGCTTTTTATCTCGGCAACTTCGCCGGACCCTCCTTTGTGGGTCAAAATCATCTGGCTCCCTACATAGCCGGCGCGATGGGCGTCGAGCACGTTCCCTGCACTCGGTTTGAGGCCGCTTGCGCTTCTTCTGGATCAGCTTTTTTTCATGCTGTATCGAGCGTCGCTGCCGGCATGTACGATCTGGTTTTAGTGGGCGGCGTCGAAAAAATGACCTCGCAGACCACCCCGAAAGTCACCGAGATCCTCGCAGGAGCCGGAGATATGGCGGGCGAGGGCCGCGCCGGCGCAACCTTCCCTGCGCTGTTCGCGATGATCGCCCGCCGTCACATGTATCAGTACGGCACCACGCGCGAGCAACTGGCCGCGGTCGCGGTCAAAAATCACGCGAATGGCGCTAAAAATCCCCAGGCGCATATGCGGAAAGTAATCACCATGGAGCAAGCCCTGAACGGCAAGCCAATCGCCGATCCGCTGACGGTTTACGATTGTTCACTGGTGAGCGACGGAGCGGCCGCAGTGTTGATCTGCCCTTTGGAACGCGCCTCGGAATTTACCTCTAAGCCGGTTCTTGTGAAGGGGATCGCGCAAACATCCGATCACGTCGCGCTCGATGAAAAAGCCGACATCACGACGTTCCGGGCAGTCACGGAAGCCGCGCAAAAGGCCTATAAAATGGCAGGCGTGAAGGCTTCCGACATTCAGTTCGCAGAACTCCACGACTGTTTCACCATCGCCGAAATTGTCGCCACCGAGGATTTGGGATTCGTCGAAAAAGGTTCCGGCGGACCCTATGTTCTCGAAGGCAAAACCTGCCTGCGCGGCGAGCGGCCGATCAACACCAGCGGCGGCCTCAAGTCGAAAGGCCATCCGGTTGGTGCGACAGGAGTTGCGCAGATTTGCGATGTGGCTTTGCAGATCCGCGGCGAGGCTGGCGAGCGGCAGGTTGCGCGCCACGAATTAGGTTTGGCGCAAAACCTCGGCGGCTCCGGGGCGACTGCGGTCGTCACGATTTTGGGGGCCGCTTGAAAGGCGTGATTTATACGGAAACGGTGGTCTTTGCGCCGCCCGAGCAGTTTGCGGCGGATGCTCCTTATCAGCTTGCGATTGTCACGCTTGAAGACGGTAAACGGCTGACGGCGCGGATTTTAGGGGATCGCGTTTCGATCGGCGATGCGGTGGAGCTGGCGGAAAACCGTAATAACATTTCGTTTTTCCGGAAGGCATGAAACTCGCCCGCCGGATGTCGCGGATCGGCACGGAGTCCGCGTTCGAAGTGCTGCGGCGCGCGCGGGCGCTCGAAGCACAGGGGCGAAATATCATCCACCTGGAGATCGGCGAGCCTGATTTTCCTACTCCGAAGCACATCGTCGAAGCGGGAAAAGCCGCGCTGGATCAAGGATTTACGCATTACGGACCTACGCAGGGTCTACCCGAGGTGCGCGCCGCGATCGCGGCTTACGTTTCGCGAACTCGCGAAATCGAAGTCAGTCCGGACCGGGTTTGCGTGGTGCCCGGCGGCAAGCCGATGATGTTTTTTCCGATGATGGCTGTGCTCGAAGAGGGCGACGAGGCGATCTATCCGAATCCTGGGTTTCCGATCTACGAATCGATGATCCGGTTCTGCGGGGCCCTGCCGATTCCGTATTCTGCGCTCCATAGCGGGCCCTTAATCGACCATATTCTGCCGAAAATCACTTCCAACACACGCTTAATCGTCCTTAATTCACCGCAAAATCCGACCGGAGGCGTGATTCCGGCCGCCGGCATTCGCGCCCTCGCAGACGCGCTTCGGGATCGCGACATCCTGATTCTTTCCGACGAAATTTATTCACGCATCTGGTTCGGCGAAAAACCGTTGTCGATTGCCAGCATGCCGGGGATGCTCGACCAGACCATCCTTCTTGACGGATTTTCGAAGACCTACGCGATGACTGGCTGGCGATTGGGATACGGTGTGTTGCCGGAATGGCTGGTGGAGCCGGTAAATCTACTGATCGTCAATTCGACTTCCTGTACCGCATCGTTCACACAGCGCGCGGGTATTGCCGCGCTCGAAGGGCCACAAGACGATGTCGTCAAAATGGTGGCTGAATTCCGGCGGCGGCGGGATGCGTTTTGCGCGGGGCTGAATACGCTGCCTGGATTTCGCTGCCCGATTCCGGAAGGCGCGTTTTACGCGTTTCCCAATATCGAGGGCACCGGCCGATCGTCGAAGGAACTGGCGGACGCGCTGCTGAATGAGGCGGGCGTGGCGTGTTTAAGCGGCGCGGCGTTCGGTGAATATGGTGAGGGATATTTGCGATTCTCCATCGCCAACTCCTTTGAAAATCTGATGGACGCAGTGGAGCGCATCCGCGCGTTTCTGAAGTGAAAATTTTCCTCTACTACATCGGCAAGGCGCGCGACGCGCACGCGAATGCGATGGCGGAGGAATATATCAAACGCTCGACGCGATATGCGACGTGTGAGATGCGCGAGATTCATCCAGGGCGATTCGATCCTTGGACGAAGCATCCCTCGGCGGCGAAGATATTGCTGGATCCGCTGGGGAAGAAGCTGGATACGGCGGGGTTTGTCAAGAATGTGGAGAAGTGGCACGACATGCTGTTTGTGATCGGGGGTTCGGACGGATTGCCCGCGGAGTGGAAGCCTCGGGCAGATTTGCTGCTGGCGCTTTCGCCGATGACGATGCCGCATGAGCTGGCGCGGGTGGTGCTGGCGGAGCAGATCTATCGGGCGTTGACGACGATGCGAGGGCATCCTTATCCTCGATAGAAAGAGCAAGATTTCTAGCCGCTGATGAACGCTGATCTCAAACAAACCGCTTCCAGCAATGAGATCAGTATTTCTTGAACTCGCTTATTTCGGGGACGGCTGGATTGTTGTGGCGGGGAAATAGTGGGCTAGGATTTCGCGGAACGATTTTCCATTCCGTGCCATTTGCGCGGCGCCTTCCTGGCACATGCCGATGCGATGTCCGGCTACTGCACCTCGCACCGGACAATCGACGGCGAAGTAAGGATAGGGTTCCTCGTTCCATCCGGCTTCGGTGGGCGTTCTGGTTTTGCCGCCGCAGTTGGCTGAGTAGAGCGCCGCGATGACTCGGCCTTGGTACGAAAGGACCAGATCTCGCGTATCACTGCCGGCTCGAGCGGAAGGGGTTCCCGCGGACGGGGCTTCGCGGAGGAACTGGCAGTGCGTGGTGTCGCAAAAATCGAAGCCATCGTGGCGGCCACGGGCGGCGGCCAAGAAGGAACGGGCTACCACGGCCTGCGCCTTTCGCGCATCGAGAGGCGCGGCCGGCGGGCTCTCCGCGGCGACGATCGACGCTACGGCGTTTTCGACTTCCATCTTTACGATGGCTTGCAAATGACCGTCGTATTCGCGGACTTCCAGGCGGCCGTGAAATTCGCGGCGGATCTTGCCGGGGATGCTGAGAATGAACGCGGTCTCCGCGCCTTCGCGCCCGGTGACGATTGCGGGCGCGGAGAGCTTCAGATGGCTCGATCCTTCCAGCGTTTGCTTGCGGCCGTTTTGTTCGATCACTAAGATACTGGCGCGGGCGGGTTGCAGATCGAACTCGATTGGATGAAAGAGGCTGAAGACGCAGATGGCGACGATCATACGGGAGTGCGCCTCATGGAAGATGGGCAGGTCGGGAACCTGCCCCACTTGGTGGGAACTCCTGGTGAAGGATGATTGCCGCGGATTTTGCAGCTTCCGCTCCGGGGACGCCGTGGACGCGGACCAGGATCGCCAGGCGTGGCGCATCGGCGGGTGTTAGCACGATGGTGAATCCGTCGCCCTTATGCTTGCGCTGGGCAACACAGGGTGCGGTTCCGGTTTTGGCCAGCACGCCACGACCGATCGCACTCGCCGTGCCCGATTCGGCGGCCAGTTTCAAGCCGGCTAAAATTTCCGCCACGCGCGGTTCCGAGGCGCGCGTGGTGAGCTCACAATAAGCGCGCGTGAGCGCTAGTGGGGAAATCTGCCAGTCCCGGCCGAGGCCGATTCTTGCTTCGGGCGTTTCTGCATCGGGTGTAGGAATGCCGAATTTGGCTGCTACGACCGCTAGCGAGTGAGCGTCCACATCTTTCGCGAGTTGGAGGAAATAGGCGTTGCAGGAGTTTGCGAGAGCATCTCGAAATGCGATTTGGCCGTGGCCTTTTGCCAGCCAGCAATGGTCAGTGGCGCCGTTGCAGATTAGTTCGGGGAAGGGTCCGCTGGCGGCTAGGGCTGTGAAGGGTTTTACTAGCGAGCCTACAGGGATTGGCTGATCGGCGTTTGGCCAATCTTGTTTTACGATTTGGCGGGTTCGGATGTCGAGGACGAGGTAGTTGACGTCGGCGGCATGAAGGGCTGTCGTGATGAAAAGAACAAAAGCCGCTATGGGGCAATTGAAATGAGGGAGTTTCACGGAGTCAACTTATATACGACGGATTCGCGGAGCATGGTGCCTGGGTCGTGCACTACGATGGTCGCGGCGTCGATGCGCTTCAGGGTGCGGCCGAGGCTTGCCAGATTGGACGAGAAGAACGGCGGCTCGGCTCCGGCTTGCGGATCAGGCATTTGCGGAAAATCGATCAGTTTGGTCAAACGCTCAAAGTTGGGAAGCTCGCGCGCGTGGCGCCAGCCTGCGGCATAGGCCGCTCCGGGGAGTGCCGTTCGGGTGCGGCGAGAGAAGACGGCGTTGACCATTTCGGCGGAGTCGCCGATGACCAGCCATTTGCCATCGGCCGCCATGGCAAGTTTGCCCAGGCCCTCGAGTTCCCGAACTCCACCGGCGCCGGTGCGCCAGACCGCGGTTGAAGCGTTCGACCATACGCCTTCCGCCGCTTCGCCGAGCGCGGCGCGGATAGCGTCGGCATTCCACGCGGTGTTCGCCAGCAGCGCAATCGCCGAATGCGGCTGCACGAAGACTTGATCCGCTTGAACCGTGGTTGAGGAAACGTCGAGCATCGCGTCAATGTGCGCGGCCGCTAACCGGTCACGCAGAGCTTTGAAAGAATCGCGATTACCGGAGAGCGGCCGCTCATCGATGCGCGTTTCCAGGTCGACCTCGCTGCCGGCGTCCGCAGTTTCCGCGACCGCGGGCGCGAACTTCGAGGGCGGCGCGGAAGCGGTGGCGGCGGGAAAAAGTTTTTCTTCGATCCATTGCGCCGCATGCGATCCGCCGGGATTGAGCCACGCGCGATAAAGGCCCGCATCGTCGGGAATGGCCGCGAGCAACTGGCCGGCTGCGGTCTCGTTCTCCGTGGCCTCTTCAGGCGTGGCGCGCAGCAGCACGCGACGCTCCCGAATTTCACCGCGCACACGTTCAAGATCGGCCAGGCCGGAGGAATACTGGCGAAGCTCCGGCACATTCGCCTGCACCCAATGCGAGCGGAACTGGAAGGTGCGGGCGAGGCTGGTCATGTTATAGACCAGGCGCAGATCGGCCGGACCGGGCGCCGCTGCTTGCGTGGAATTCGCGAACCAGGGTTCCGATGCCACGGAGGGAACGGATTCGCGCGCCATCAACCGCAGGGCTCCCGCGATGAGTTCTTCCCTGGTCGCGAGCAGGAGTGAATCGCCCGCGTAGGCGAAAGCCGCGACGCGATGGGACGGCTTGTCTTCCTTCACGAAATAATCCGTGTTACCCGCGTGCCGCGTTTGATACGTGCCGCGCGTCTTCCAAAGCGCCGTATTCATGGCGCGCGCGGAGGGAACGTGCGCGATGTAGAGAAACTCGAGTTTGCCGATGTCGTACATCGCGATGGCGGAATTCGATCCGGCGACTGACGTGAGCAGCGCGTAATCGGGCGGCACACCAGCGGCCGATGCGAATTCGGTCTGCGCGTCGGCCAGCTTCAGAAAAAGTTGGGAGCGCGAAAATGCATCGTAGTTGGCACCCGCGAGCCAATCACGTTTTTCGGCGGAGCCATTCCAATCCGCGAGCAACGCCGCGAAGTCCTTCGCTTCGAGATAGAGCACCGCACCCGCTGGAAACAGGCTGGGCATGGGCTGCGGCGCGGTTTGCGCGAGCGCCCAAAAGATCATCGCCGCCAGCGCCGCCGCTATCGGGGATAGTAGCAAGACCCGTCTCATTGCACACCTGCTTTCGGGCGAACCAGGCGATCCTGATCGACGCCGTCGTTCACCAGGGGCCGCCGCGCTTCGTTTTTCACTTCATTGTCGAGCTGCGCGCGCAGAACGTCCACGCTGCGGCGAGTGGCGTCAGACGGCGCGATGTATTGCGCGATGCTGGTATAGAGAAACGCAGCGCGGAGGTCGCCGAGGCGCTGCTCCGCCTCGGCGAGGCCGCGCGCGATCGAGGCACGCTCCGCGGTGTCGAGATTCGGCAGGAAGCCTTTCGCGACCCACTCCGTGACTTCGGTGTCGTCCCGGAAAAATTGCGGCAGAAGCTGTTTCGTGACGGCGATGGCGAGCGAGGGATGACGGGCATCGAGCGCCGCGTGAATCAGCAGCAGCTTAGACGTGACGGGACGCGGATCGGCGGCGATGATCGCAAGCAGAGCCTTTTCGCGCGCCGCAGCATCGGAGGGAAGCGTGTCCCACGGGTTCGTAATTTTCGGCGCCGTGCCTTGCGCTTCGGCGAGGCGACGTTTCGCGTCCTGATTCCAAGGCTCGGCTTTAATGAGCGTGGTGAGGAACTCCGCGGCTTCCGCTGCGTGATGCGTGCGTTCGAGAAGAGCGGCAGCCGGATCGAGGCCGCTGAACGGCTCGCCAGATATCAGGACCATACGCCGGAGCAGAGCCATCGCGGCGGGCGGATCGTTGTCTTCGAGTTTCACTTCGGCGAGGCCGAGGAAGGTGCCCTGGTCCAGATTGCCGGCCTTCATTTGATTGGTGTAGACGAATTCCAAAACGCGGCGGGACGAAAGGGAGTCGCCATTTTCGGACAGAGTATTTGCGGCATTGCGTAGCGCCTCCAGCGGCAGAGGGTCGTGATATTTCGCCAACTGCGCAGCCAGGGAGCGGGTTCGAGCCGCGAGGCGGATTTCGAGCTCGACGATGGTGGAATCATTGACCGTTTGTTTGCGCGCGTCGGTGAGGAGCGCCGCGGCGGTTTCGAGATCGCGAGGATCGGGCGGACGCGTGAGGAGGAACGTCACCCAACGGATCTGCGCGGTCCAGAGCTGGTGTTGCGCGTTGGTCTGCTGCTCGCCGAACGTCTGCGCGACGCGCGCTTCGGCGCTCTCGACGATTTGCCGGTAGAGGATGTTCTTTTGCGCATCGGGAATCCAGGGGCGATCGACGATCGAGTCGAGAAATTGTACGGGATCGGCAGCGGAGCGGGAAAGCTCGGCGATCCAGGTTGTGCCAGCCGCCGGATCGCCCGAGGCAATAAGGGCGTTTTCCAAGATGCCTTCGATCTGAAAAGGTCCATTGCGGCGGATGTAGGTGCGCAGGATTTTATCGACATCGCCGCGAAGGACGGGGAGTTGTTTGGCCTCGCCGATGTGGCGCAGAGTGTCGCTCAAATCGGGCCAGAATTTTTGCGGAACGCGGGAGCGGTCCATCATCTGCGAGAAGGCCGTGAGGGCGAGCTTCCATTCGCGCACGGCGTCCGAAGTGCGGCCGGCTTTGAAGGCGGCGGCGGCCAGGCGGTCATGCACATCGGCGCGGCCGGGATTTAACTCCAGCGCGTTTTGATAATCGGAAACGGAGCCCGAATATTCGGCGAGTTGGAAATACGCTTCAGATCGGCCGGGCGTCGCCTCGACTATTGCGGGCAAGTAGTCTTCGGCGCCCGCCTGCTTGATTGCGCCGAGATATTCGCCGTAGCGGCTGCCGTAGTAAAACCACTCGTCTCCGGCGAGTTGCTGGTCGCGATCGGTAACTTTGCCGACGCGCGCGCCGACGGTCATGGGGCCGAGAATTCCGGTGAAGGCGTTCTTCACAGGCGCGGCGGAACTGGCGAAATAGAGGCCGGTGAGGCTGGTGTAGGCTTTGGTCCACAAAGGTCCGTTCTTCTGGCCGCGCGCGGAGATGGCTTGCTGCGAGACGGGGGCGTTGGCGTGCTGCAAAACATAATTCAGCATCGCGTTGACGATCGTCGCGTCGGATTCGGCGGCGATCGCGGCCGTCAATTGCTGCGGCCGGGCGATCAGCAATTGCGTGTAGCGTTCGAGCACAGGGCCTTGGGCTTCGTGGCGATCGAAGAGGCGCTTCAGGACACGCAGCTCGGAGGTGGTGTTGCCGCTCGACCGATAGGCGTCGGCAGCTTCCTGCTCGTGACGGGTATTGATCTGCGCCGGCAATGCGCGGTCGTAGGCTTCGAGCTCAGCGCCTAACTCGTCGAATCGCAGGCGGCTTTTTTGAAGCGCGACGATGCGATCGATCGATTGATTGGAGGCAGCCGTGCCGGGCCTTGCCATCGCGGCGGCGAGCCTCCATTTGAGTTCGAGGTCGATGAGTCCGGCGGCTTCTGCCATCGTGATTCGCAGAGGTTGCTTTTCGATCGCGGCGGCAAATTTGGTTCTGTCGTCGGCCGGATAGGCCGCTGCGACGGCCGCCACGGATTGCGCCACTTGGATCGCCGTCGGCGGCTTCAGCGTCGGGAGCTTGGCGAACACGGCGTCATATTGCTGCTGCCTGGCGAGAATTCGCGCCCAGATTCTTACGGAATCTTCCGGCGCGCGCTTCATCGCTTCGTCGGCGAACTTGTGGGCCTCGGCGAGCATGCCCCAGGATTCCAGCTTCTGCGCGACCGTCAGATAGTTGACTGCGCTATCGGAGCGCCCGTCGATCCAGGCTTTGTTCAACGCCGTGACGGCGTCAGCGTTGCGGCCCTGGCGCGCGCGCAACTCGGCGAGCTTTTCCATCCAGATCGGATTGCGATAGGTCAGATCGTAGAGTTTCTGCGCGCTTGCCGCGGCTTCCTCGAAACGCAGGAGCCGCTCTTCGAGATTGAGCCGCTCCTTAATAAGGTCCGGGCGATCGGGGCGGATGGCGGCGGCGCGCGTGTAGGAGACGATCGCGGACGGATAATCTTCCATCTGCGTTTCGACCCTAGCCAGCACCATCGGCCAATGAAAATCCTTGGGCGAATCCGCCGCGGTCTTCGCGTAGAAATCGTGAAGTTTCTTAGCGACCCCGTTCTGCTGCGCGTACAGCGCGGCTTCGCGGGCGAGCGAGTCGTCATCCGGAAAACGGTTCAGAATTTCGATGTACTGATCGATGGCCGCGGAGTAATCTTTGACGCGCGTGAGGACGGGGATCAGCGCGCGGCGCATCGAGGCAATCTGCTCGGTGCGCTGCTGCGCGGGGATGGTGGTCGTGCTCGCAAGCGTTCGAATTGTGGTGTCGTAGAACGCGCGCAAGCCGCGATCGTCGCCCTGGCGCGCGTAGGTCTCGGCTTTTAATGCGATGTATTCGGCGCGATACGGCTGGTCGATCATTTGCAGGTAACCGGCCATGATGCGGGCGCGGGTGTAGTCGCCGGCGTCGATCGCTTTATGCGTCGCCTCGATCAGGAGCGGCGCGCGGTAGGTGGCGGAGGAGTGGCTGGACGCCTCTTCTAATATGTCCACGGCGCGCTTGGCGTCTTTATTGCGCCAGTGATAATCCACCGCTGCGCGCACCACGCCGAGGATCGCGGGATTCTCTTTGTACAACGCGTCGATCACGGCCGCGCCCTGGGCGGCTTGGCCCTGGCCTTCTTCGAAGCGGGCGAGCGTGAGACGCAAGCGCATCTTCTCCACCGGATCGGTCATCAGGGCGACTTGTTTTTCGATCGAAGCTTGCTGCACTTTCGGGAATCCATCTACACGCGCGGCGTTTTCAATATGCGTAAGGACTTCGAGCGACGTCGTTCGCGCGGCTGTGTTCAGTAGAAACGCCTCCAGATCGTCGCGTCGATTCTGATTGCGCAACAGAGCTACGCGCAATTGGAACATTCCAGCCGGGGGATTGCGGTCGGAAACCAGATTCGCCGTAAGCTGTTCGATCTGAGGGCGCAGCGCGGGACGGCGCGCGAGCAGTAGCAAACGTTGTTCCGAGTTGGAACCAGGCTGGGCGATGGCGCCTTTCGCGTACTCGCGGATCGCGCGGCCGTAGTCGCGCTGATTCTCATGGATGGCGCCAGCTTCATACGCGAACAGGGAATCCTGTTTCAAACGTTTCCGGCCTTCTTCGATCCAGCGCAGCGCGTCGTCAAAACGGTAGTAATCCCAGAAAACCGTTGCCGCTTCCAGATACCCATCCGCTTTCGCGGGTTCGATCTCCGGAATGCGGTCCCACGCCGCGCGTGCCTTGTCGAAGCGCTCCCGCTCCGCTTCGATTTCGCCGATTGCGGTCAACGTCCGGTGATCGCGTGGGTCAGCTTGGCTGAGTTTCTCCTCAATCACAATCGCGCTGTCGGTGAGTTTCGGATCGATCGTGCCGAGCGACCGGTAGACGGCCGCAGCGCGGTCGCCGATGGCGCGGTCCGCGGGGAAGCTCGATTCAATGGCGAGAAACAGCGGAGCGGCGCCTTCAAAATGACAGCGCCACGCTTCGCCCTCGGCGAGCAAGCGGACGGCCGCGGGAGATTGGTTCATCGCTTCGTCCCACTTGCCCGCCGACGCTGCCGGATTCGACGTGCGCACCACGCTCAGCTCCGCATCCAGGCGTCCGGTTTTCGAAAGGCGCTCAAAAAATCGCATCCGCAAATCCTCGGCGTCATACCAGTGCCGGCGCAGGACCGCTTCGTAAGCCGCATTATCCGCAGTGGGACCACCTGAGTATGCGGCCAGTAAGTTGCGCGCGAACGCCAGGTAATGCGGAAAGCGCTGATGCGCGTAGAGGTTCAATTGCAAATAGAGCGCAGGTCCAACGGGCCGAACGGGTGTGACGATTTCGCGGAAATATTCGTCGAGTTCGGTGCCCGAAAAAATCTTCACCACATCGCGCGTGAGTTTCGCGACATCTGCCTGCCGTTTTTCACGCAAATACCAGCGGGCGAGCTTATGCTGCCAGGAATGATCCTGAAACTGCGCGATGGCGCGCTGATACACGGCCTCAATTTCCGCGCCCATGTCGTTTTGTTCGAGAAACGCGGCCATGGTGTCGTACAACCCGGGATCGGACGGATTGCGGTCGATCTCTCGGCGATAGAGCGCCAGGGCATCGCGCGTGCGCTTCAATGAAATCAACCGCGCGACGTACCGGTCGAGAACGCGCGCGTAATCCGGCGAACGAAGCGAGTCGTATTGCGGAGTGGGCGGGGCGTTTTCCGGCCTCGCCGCGGACGGCGGTTTCGAAGCAGGCATCGCGCCCAGCGGCACTCCATCAGCCTTTTTGGCGAGTTCGACCAACAGAGTGTCATAGAGCGCGAACTCCTGCACAGACTGATTGGTTCGCGCATAGGCATCGGCAATGCGCAGCGCCACCGCCGTGCGATTGGACGCATTCGGAAAATCCGCCAGAAACTTTGTACCCGCTCGAATGACGGCATCGCTCGCGCCGTAGACTGCATAACCCTCGATGACACGCTCCCGCAGATCCGCGCGCTCCGGCGAATTCGGGAAGCGCGACTCAAACAGCGCCACCAGTTCCGCGGCCTTCGCGCGCCGGAAGTAAGGGGCCGCACTGAGCTCCTCCTGCTGATACCGGTCCGCCGGATTGCTGGAATTCAACAGCAGGGAAAGCGCGCCGTTCAGAAATCCCGGATGCGGATCCATCGTCGCAACGTCGCGATATAAGGTTAGATTACCCGATCCCAATCGAATCGCCTGCTCCGGCGCGGACAACAGCAGGCGCGCCAGGCCGGCCAGCGCCGCGGGAGCCGACTTTGCGTCGTTGGGCGCCGTGTTATACAGCGCATAATAATTGCGAGCCGACTCATCGTAATTGTGCGACGACTCGTACAATTGTGCCAGCGTGATCAATTCCTCCGCCGTCCACGCCGATTTCTTACTCTCTTTGCGCTGGCGAAATTCGGCCAGCGCGCGATCCGCCGCGGCGATGTTGTTCTGCTGTTTCCAGTAATGAAAAATTCGTGCCGCGCTCGCGAGATCAGTAGGATTCGCCGCGATCCCTGCCCGAGCTTTCTCCAGATACGCGCGCAATAAATTCGATTGCTTCAATAAATCGAAATACTGCTTCAGGAGCGGATCGGGCCAGAGAGGCTTGAAACTGCGGTCGTAAACTTCAATGGCGCGCGCCGGCGACCCAGTCTTGGCGACGAGCTGGGCCATCGCTTCGAGTGGAAATTCCTCATCGTTTGGAAAAGCTTTCTTGTAGGAAGAGACCGTGTCGCCGGCGACTTCATACAATTCATGATTCATCATGAAGTCGAAGAAAGCGCGATAAAGATTGGTCTCCGACGGATACCGTGCGATCCATTGGGTGTACTGGCCGACCGCGAGCAGCGGATCGAGCCGGGCTTCGTCGAGCAGATTAATCGACCGCTCAAGAATCTTCCAAGGCCGCTGTGCCGGCGGCGGAAGCAGTTTGTCGGAAGGCGGCACCGGTTCAAACGATGCAGCGATCAGCACGTTGAACTCGTCTCGGGATCGCAAGCGCCGGTGGTAAAAATCGGCAAGCGCAATCCGGGCGGCGCCCTTATCCTTTGCGACGTCGGCGTACTTTTTCCAATCCGCTTCGGCCCCCGCGAAATCGAGCTGCTGTTCGTCTTCGAGCGCACGCAGCGAATAAAGCTCCGCGTCATTCGGAGTCGCGCCGATCAGCTTGGTCAGCTCCGGCCGCGTCTCTTTCGGAGGCCTGCGAACCGGAATCATCCCGCTGGGTAGCAGAACGCTGCGAAAAAAAACGCCTTCCAGTCGATTTCCGGCGTTGATGCCTTCGGCCCATTTCGTAAGCTCGGCGCGAGCGGCGAAAAATCCACCGATGGCGAAGGCCGTGGCGGCGATTCGCGCGTTAGGGAAGAATTTCAATTTCCACCTCCCCGCTGCCGATGTTGTGCGCGAAATCTTCGGCGGTCACCGTCACTTTATAACGGCCTGCCGCGAACGCCGCCGGCACCAGCAGTTCGCCGGTGTTCGACCCCATCCCGGCATTCCATTTGAGATAGACAGGAGCCGCGCCGCGCATTCGTGCGACAATCGTTCGCGTGGTGTCCGATGCGCTGACCTGCAATTTAATCGACTCGCCGCGATGCGCCTGCTTCCGATCCAGTTTCACTTTGACCACCGGCGGCTGGCTCGCGATGACAAAGGTCTTCGTTTCACGATAAGTGCGCCCTTGTTTATCACGGAGCAGCAAGCGGACCCGATAAGTGCCGTCGGCCAGGTCGTTGGGAGCCAAGAATCGCGTCTGCCAGGTATCTTCCCCGGCCAGATAGCGGAGCTTTTTCACAGTGCCGAACGGAAACATCGCGACCACGGACGTGATCGATTCATCGGTCTTGACGCGCAGCACCGGATCGCCCGGACGAATCAGACGCGGCCTCAGCAGGGCGCGCGGCGCGGCCAGGAACGATGTGTACGGCGTGACGAACTTGTACTTCCGCGACAGACGGATAATCTCATCGATCGAAGCCTGATCCTCGCCTTCGCGCTCAATCTTTTCGAGCAAAGCATCGACGCGAGCCTTGGCCCACGCGCGCGGAAGAAACTCGTGCTCCGTATTCTGCGCTGGAAGAGGAACGGTTGCTCGCGCCTGCCTGACCGTAAACGTCGCCTGCGCAGCAGGCTTCTTATACTCGCCAACCCAGGTTTGCATGGAACCGCGGAACACCGTCTCTTCGAGCGGATAAATAAGATCGAAGTTGGTGGGCGTCGAGGTAGTGAGCCGCAGATTGTCGACCGGCTTTCTCCCGATCTTCGATAAGAACGCCTTCAACTTGAACTCGATCGGCTCCGTGGACCGGACCGATTCGAGCACTCCGTTGTTGCGCGCCAGCATGCGCGCCAGGGGAAGATTCGCGTCGTCGCCGATCGCGAAAACATAGGTGCGCGGACGCTTCGCTTCGACCGCCTGTTTCCATTTCGCGGCGTACCATTCGGCGAGCTTGCCGTTCTGGATAATGCCGCGCGTCCCCCCCAGATCGCCCAGCACGACTATATAAGGATCGTGCGCGAAGGGTTGCGCCAGCGCCGCGTCGAGCGCCGCCTGCGTGTCGGTACCGCCGCGCAATGCTGCGAGCCGCAAAAAATCCAAAGCCTTCTCGATCGAATCCGGCGTCGCTCCGACAGGCGTGGGCGAATAAGACGAGACCTTATCGTTATAGACGATCAGGTTGAATTCGTCAACCGGTTTCAACGACCGCAACAAGGCTTCGAGCGCCTGAAACTCGCGCTCTAGTTTTTCCCACTGCATCGAAAGCGAAGTGTCGAACAGCGCCACGATGGTCCGCGGCGCCGTCGCCTCCGCGCTTGCGGGCGCGGCCAGCAATGCCGACGCCTGGAAGAAGCCGGGGTCGCCTCCGTCGCGATAGGTGAGGACTGCGAGGTCGTCTTTCGCCGCGTCCAGCGCGTATTTCAACGAAAAATCTTCCGTCAGCGGGACCGCTTTGCCGCTGAAACTCGCCTTCACCGCGTGTGCGTCGCGCCCGCCTGTCTGCATCGCATACGACTTGCTGACGAACTGAAAATCGCGCATGGCGTGTGCCGACTTGACCTCCAGCGTGATCGACAGGCGGCCCGCGGTCTGCGCTCGATACACATCGGGACGCAGGGGGATGGCGAACATCGATTCCGATAGTTCGACGTTCAGCCGCTCCTGATATTCCATCTCGATGCGCTTGCTGCCGTAGGCCGGGATCGGCACCACGCGGGCGCTGAATACCGATGTGCGCCGAGCTTCGTCGGCGTCGCGCTCACCCATCTGGAGCAACCCGGGATCGAGCGCCTGCGCCCGAATATCGTTGTAAATTTCCTCAGCGCGCTTGCGTTCCAGAATCACGCCGGGGATGCGCGTCGCGCCGTCCCAGATCGCAAAATCGGAAATCAGAGCGCGGCCGGGAAGCGCGAATACGTAGTTTCCCTCGATCGGCTGGGCCGTGTGATTGGAGAAAATCTGCTGCACCTTCACTTTCGCGTTGCCGTTGTCGATCACGATCGCGATCGACATTTCGTCCAGCGTCAACACCTTCGGGTCGGGCTGTTTCGCGGTCGAAGGGACCAGAACGCCTGCGTCGCCCCAGGCCACGCAGCCCGTGACTAAAAGGAGAGCAAACCTCATTGACCCACCAATGTCGCTTGTGGCACTTTCACCAGTCCGTTATCCGTTCCGATATAGAGGACCCCGCCGCGCGCTTCCACCGCGGTGACGTTGCGCGAGGGCAGCCCAGCCGTGAAAAACGTCCAGCGGCCCGACCCAATGTTGTAAATCGCCAGCCCTTGGTCCAGCGTTCCCGCGAACACCGCGCCCGGCGTCGCCGTCATGGCATTCGCGTTGATCTCGATCGATCCGCGCAGGTCGTCGAAAGTTTCCCATACCCCTCGATTGGTAATGCGTAAAACGCCGGCGCCGTAAGTGCCCACGAAGAAATCTTTTTCTACCTGCACGATGGCCGTAACCCAGTTGTGTTTCAGCCCGGAATTTGAGGTCGTGAAGCTCGCGCGCACGACGGGCCCGTCCAGGATCGATAATCCTCCCAGCGTTCCGGCTAGCGTGCGCGCGCCGTCCGACGCCAACGCGTAAACGTGATTGTTCACCAGGCCTTGAAACGCGTAAATGCTGCTGATTCCCGCCGCATCGATAAAGCTCACCCCCGCGGGCGTAGCCGCGATGGCGGACCCGTCGGGCCGCAGAACCACGTCCGTCACCTGGTTGGCGATCAATCCATCGGTCTGGCCGATCACGCGCCGGCGGGAGGTTGTGGCGTCGAACATCACCAGACCGTTCGCGGTCGCGACCGCCGAAACGCCGCGCGCGGAGTCGTGCGCGATGCGGTTCACGCAGAACAGGTGATCGTCCTCCAGATGCTCGCCGCGCTCGCCATTCGCGCTAAGAATTTGCAGCCCGCGGTCGAAGTACCCGATCCAGAGACGCCCCGTTGAATCCATTCTCAGGGCTGAGATATTCCGGTCGGCCAGCAGGGCGTCCTCGCGACGGATCACGGTTTCGTTGCCATGCCACAGGGAATCTTCGGCTAGCGCGTAAACCTCATCGTCAGTCGCCAGGATCTTGCGGATCGAACAGTCCGGGCAAATGCTCGCCGCGCCAAGCTGCGACATGCGGCCAGGATGCGCATCAAGCGGCACCGCGAACATTCCTTCCTCAAGAGTCCCCATCCACAGCTTGTCGCCCTTCGCCAGTAAGCTCTGCGCGAAATATCCCGGAGCCAGCACCCGCGCGAGCTTGCCTCCGCGAATCTCCGCGATGCCGACACCGGTGCCCGCGTAGACTGTCTCACCGTTCATTGCCAGCGACAGGATCTGTTTATCCGGCAGCACATCGTCGAGCGTTTCCAGCGCGCCGGCCTTCCAGTGCAGCAGACCGCGGTCCAGGGTGCCGATCCATAAATCGGAATCGTTACCGGCGAGTGCCGTCACCGGAATATCGGCGACAGAGGAATGAAACGGCGCAAGCGTGTGCCCGTCGTAGACCAGGACCCCCGATTTTTCAGTGCCGATCAGTAGCCGTCCAGTGTCGGCGGGAAGAATCGCGGTCACTTTCCGCAGCCTCGCGTCGTCCGCGCGAATCTGCCGGAACGTGCGCCCATCGAAGGCGGCGAGCCCTTCTCCCCAGGTGCCGATCCAAAGCTCAGGCCCTTGCGAATCGCCAGCCACGCCGACCGCGAGCGACGTTAGAGGCGCCGGAGGCAGTTCCGCGCCCGCGCGATAACGGGCCGTGATCGTACCCGACGCTCCATCGAATTTCGTGAGCCCTGTGGGTCCGGCGATATATAAATGCCCTCCGAACAAGGCCGCGTCGTGGAACACCGCGGGCGCGCCGATCGATTCCAGGCCTGCGGGAATCACCGCCACAATCGGCCGGACGGAGAACCGGAAGGAAGCGCCGGCGGACACGTGCTCGCGCGCCTCGCGCAGTACGCCCCGCGCGCGCCAGAGTGCTGATCCCCCGAAGATCGTGGCCGCGGCCGCTAAAATCACGGCGGCAAGCCACACCCGTCTACGCGACATTCCCTTTCAATCATACTTCCACGGAGGCCCGTACAATGGAATCGTGTCCCGTTACGATGCCCTGCTGGTGCTGTCCTTCGGCGGTCCTGAAAAACATGAAGACGTCATTCCGTTTTTAGAAAATGTGCTGCGCGGGCGCAACGTTCCTCGCGAACGCATGCTGGAAGTGGCGGAACACTATTATCATTTCGATGGCCGCAGCCCCATCAACAATCAGAACCGCGCTTTGATCGCGGCGCTGAAAGACGTCGTGAAGATCCCGGTTTACTGGGGGAATCGCAACTGGCACCCCATGCTCGCCGATACCGTGCGCCAGATGCGCGACGACGGGATTCGCAATGCGATCGCGTTCGTCACGTCGGCGTTCGGCTCCTATTCCGGCTGCCGCCAGTATGCTGAGGATATCGATCGCGCCCGCGCGGCGGTGGGCGAAGGCGCTCCGGAAATCGCGAGAATCCGGCCCTTTTCGGCACATCCAGCGTTCATTGAAGCGATGACGGACCGTGTTCGCGCGGCGATTGCCCAATTGCCCGAAGGCCGTTTGATTTTCACGGCGCACAGCGTTCCTCTCTCCATGGCGCAATCGAGCCCGTATGTCGACGAACTGAATCGCGCCTGTGCAGCCGTGGCGAGCAATGTCGGACATCCCGACTGGAAGCTCGTCTACCAGAGCCGCTCCGGTCCACCCAGTCAGCCGTGGCTGGAACCCGATATCGGCGATTATCTCCGGGAAATCCGCTCCGACGCCGTAATCGCCCCGATCGGTTTTCTCTCCGATCATATGGAGGTGCTCTACGACCTCGACACAGAGGCGCGTGCGGTTTGTGAAGAACTGGGTGTGAGAATGGTGCGAGCCGGCACGGTCGGGACGCATCCGGCAATGATCCGAATGATCGCGGAACTGATTGAAACAGATCCGTCGGTGTGCCCCGTCGTTTGTTGCGCAGCTCCTGCGAGACGTCCAGTTGGGTGAGTGAATTCTCACAGACTGAAGTCTGCTGAAAAAGGTCGGGCAGATCGCTTCCTGCGGTCGCGGCTCGGAATCGGCGACGTGTAAAATCAATCGCTTACCGAGCCGCGACCACAGAGAGCGATCTCTTCGAATGGTGGCACAGGCTTCAGCCTGTGAATGAGCCCCCTGCGACCACCGCGCCCCATTCACTTGGATCCACATCGCGCGCATGCCGCGAGAACAGCCAGTGGTGGCCCTCAAGATCCTCGACGACGTACTGCCTCTCGCCGTACATAGTCTCGTTAATCTCCTCCACGATCTTCGCGCCCGCCGCCTTCGAATGTTCGCAATGCGCATCGACGTCGCCGACGAACACCGTTAGCGATTGTGTCCACGCACCGGCCTTCGCAGGACTCTTCCGGCCCGGACGCGCGAGGCTCAGCATGATCCAAGCGTCGCCAAGATGCATCTGCGCACCCTGCGCCGGATCGCCGTAGCGATAATGCTCGGTGAATCCGAACACGCGCGTCAGCCAGTCGATGGCCGCCGCAACATCCTGATAAACGAGGTGCGGAAGGATAACATCCGCCGGTACAGAGCGATTCTTCATAACGTCATTTTATAAACTTCACGCTTCGACAATCCCCGAGCCTTGGCCACCTGTTTAATCGCATCCATCCGTGAAATGCCGCTTGCCTCGAGCGCGAGAATCGCTTCTTCGATCGGCGTGTCGTCCGCGGACTCGACGGTTTCAGCCTTGCCGATCAACAGTGTAATCTCGCCCTTCACCGATGGCCGCGCGGAAAGCGTAGCATGCAGCTCCGCCGCAGTTCCGCGCAGAAATTCCTCGTGCAGTTTCGTCAGCTCTCTCGCGATCACTACCGCCCGCCCCGGCATCACCGCCGCGATGTCTTCCAGCGCCTCCAAAATCCGATGGGGAGCCTCGTAAAATACCAGCGTGCAGGATTCGTGTTTTAGTTCCTCGAAGGTCTTTCGCCTCTGCGACGATTTCGGCGGCAGGAATCCCCCGAAATGGAAGGAATCGGTGCCCAATCCCGCAGCCGCCAGCGCGCCCGTCACTGCCGACGGTCCTGGAATCGGCACAACCGTGACGCCCGCCGCGATCGCCGCCGCCACCAAGCGGTACCCCGGATCGGAGATCAAAGGCGTGCCCGCGTCCGATACCAGTGCGATGCTTTCTCCCCTTTCCAGCCGTTCGATCAGCTCGCCGGTTCGCTCCGCTTCGTTGTGGTCGTGGTAACTGATCGCCGGTTTCGCGATTCCATAATGATCCAGCAGCTTGCGCGTCTGCCGCGTGTCCTCGCACGCAATCAGGTCGGCCTCGCGCAGCACGCGGAGCGCGCGCATCGTGATGTCCTCCAAATTGCCGATCGGCGTCGAGACGATGTAAAGCGCTTTGTTCACCGTAGTACGATGAAACGGTACCTGAAATGGACCCAAGCATTCAAGCGGAGCCGGGTTACTACGTCTGGGAATTGCCGGGGAAACCCATCGTGGTTCATCTGAATCTCGACGTAGTCGACCGTCTTTCGGCCGAAATAATGCGCGGATTCGGGTTGGTGCCCAAGCGTGGCGCGGAGGTCGGCGGCGTGCTGCTTGGCACCATCGAACAAGGCGCGCAGACCGTCGTCCGCGTGGAGGATTTCGAAGCGGTCGCGTGCGATTACAAACGCGGTCCTTCCTATCTCCTCACCGCCGACGACGGAGCCGCCTTCGACGACGCCTGCATGCGCTGGCTGCCCGATTCGGAACATCCCGCCCATGCCGTCGGTTATTTTCGCAGCCATACTCGCGAGAATATGTCTCTTGGGCCCGAAGACATCGACCTGATGGAGAACTATTTCCCGTCTCCTTCGCACATCTCGCTCCTGGTCAAGCCCTTCGCCACTAAAGTCAGCGTCGCGAGCTTTTTCTTCCGCGAAGATGGACTCTTTCAGTCCGCCCCTCCGCTCGAATTCCCCTTCCGCCGTCGTGAATTGGCGGGAGAGGAGGCTCCTCCGCGCCGATCGATGCTGGAGCGTGCGCCGCGCCGCCGGGAGCCGCGAGCCGCCGAGCAGATTGTTGCCGCGCCTGCCGAGGAAATGACCGCCACGCCGCCGGAGTATCCCTACACCCCTCCTCCGAAAGCGAAAGGGCGCGCCGGATGGGTCTGGATTCCTTTGTCGTTCGTCTTCCTGCTGCTGGGCGTGGTGCTCGGATTCCAGGCCGCGCTAACCATGGGGTCCAGAGCGGCCAGCTCCGGAGCCGCGGAATATTCGCTGGGCTTAACCGTGACCCGGGAAGGCGCGAACCTCAGCGTGAAATGGGACCGCGACGCGCCCGCCGTCAAAGCCGCGCAGCGAGGTTTGCTCGAAATCGAGGATGGCGGCTTCACCAAGCCTGTAGACCTGGATCCAGCCCAGCTCAGCAACGGAAGCATCCTTTTCACCAACTCCACGGGAACCGTGCGCTTCCGCCTGATCGTTTACCCGCAGGCAGGCCTGAGCGTGACGCAGATCAAGGAATGGAAGGAGAAGTAGCCAGAGTACCTCTCACCCCTCCTGATTCTGACTCCTGACTCCTGACTCCTGACTCCTTCTTTTCTTCGCCATCCTCGAAAGCACCGCCATCTGCTCCAGGCACTCTTTCAAAGGTCTTGCCGGCGTGCCCCAAACCACCTGTCCCGCCCGCACCACTTTCGACGTCAACACTCCGCTGCCTGACCCTAACACCGCCCGCGATTCGATCCGCGCTTTATCTCCGATTCCCACCTGCCCGCCGATCACCGCGTAGTCCTCCACCACCACGCCGCCCGAAAATCCAGTCTGCGCCGCGATCACCACATGCCGGCCGATCCGGCAATTGTGGCCGATGTGTACCAGGTTGTCGATCTTCGTCCCGTCGCCGATCGAAGTCACTCCCAGCGCCGCGCGATCTACGCAGGAATTCGCGCCGATCTCCACCCGGTTCCCGATCTCGACGCGTCCCACCTGCGGAAATTTCTCGTAGATCCCGTCCCGAAGCACAAATCCGAATCCGTCCGCGCCGATTACGCAGCCCGAATGCAGCACCACTTCATCGCCCAGAATCACCTCGCGATAAATCGTCACCCGTGGATGAATCGTGCAACCGTCTCCAATGTGGACGTAGTCTCCGATCACGCTACCCGCGCCGATCGCGCTGCCCGCCCCTACCTTGACCCCCGCGCCGATGGTCGCATGAGGCCCGATGGACGCTCCGTAGCCCACAATCGCGCCTGGACCCAGAATCGCGGTAGGATGAATGCCCGGTTGCGGTTCGATTTTAGGATAAATTTTCGGGATCGCCCGCGCCGCAGCCGCCCGTGGATCGGCTGTGCGGATGATGGTCCGCTTCGCCTCATTGCCGTAATCGAGCGGAACCAGAAGGCAGCCTGCCGGCGAAGCATCAGCCTGTTTCAAAGCACGCCCCCGCACTGCGAACGATAAATCCTCAGGCCCGGCGTCCTCCAGCGGAGCTACCCTGCGGATCTCCCTTTCTCCATCGCCCTCAAACCCGGATTCCAACCACGCCGCCAGCTCTTTTACTCGCACAACCTAAATGTACGTCATCGAAGCCCGTTTGAGAACACGACGCCGAACCCCGGCGCCCCCACCTTTCGGCAGGGAGGTTAGGATTTCTGACGCAGACCACGAGAGTCGTAGCGGATGCGACCTGCTAGAACAAGCGTTCCGCCCGAGCGGGCAGACGGAACGCTTATCACACGGTTTGGAGGATACTAGCTTCTATGAATTAGCAGTGCCGGCGGCCGTCGAAAATTCTCAATAAATTACTTCGGAAGCTCCTGCCGAAGCGATGCACACGTGAATTTCGGGCGCCAAACCGTAGTAATTTCGATACTTCGCCTCCAAGGTAGCCTTCAACGCCCCCACCGCCTCCGGTCGAACCAGGTTCACGGTCGACCCACCAAACCCTCCCCCGATCATCCGCGCGCCGTAAACGCCTTCCACCTCCAGCGCTGCCTCCACCATGAAATCCAGCTCCACGCTGCTCACCTCATAATCGTCACGCAAGCTGGCATGGGATTCCGTCACGATCCGCCCCATCGCGGCCGGATCGTCGCGCTCCGCCGCCTCCACAAACCTCTCCACCCGCGCATTCTCCGTAATAATATGACGCGCGCGCTTTAACAGCGCCCCCTTCAGTTTGCTCAATCCGTCCAATTTGGCATCGCGCAGACTACTCACTCCCAGCCTCCGAGACGCCTCCGCGCACTCCTCCACCCGGATCCGGTATGCCGAATCTCCCAGTTGGTGCCGCACCATCGTATTGGCCGACAATATCGCCACGTCCGCAGGCAGCTTCACGCTGCGCGATTTGAGCGAACGGCAGTCCAAGAACATCGCCGACCCGGCTTGTCCTGCCGCTGAAATGAATTGGTCCATAATGCCGCACGGCACTCCGACAAAATCCATTTCCGCCGTGCGCGCCAGTTTCGCCAACTCCAAAGGCTCTCTCGGACCGCCTAGCGCCAGCGCCAGCGCGACCCCCAACGCCGCCGATGAACTCAATCCCCCGCCCACCGGAACGTCGGAATCGATCAGCAGGTTGGCCCCGCGCAGCTCTACTCCGCGGCGCGACAACTCCCAGGCGATGCCCGCCACGCGATCCGTCCAATCGCCGACCGGAGACGCGTTGGGAATATCCTCGATTCGCCATTGCGATCCTGCGCCGAGTTGCTCCGAGTAAACGCGCAGCCACTGATCTTTTTCTGATGCAGAGCCTGAAGCCGCGATCACGACGTGGCATGCCAGGTCGATCGCCATCGGCAAAACCAGGCCCAGGTTGTAATCCGTGTGCTCGCCGATCAGATTGACGCGTCCGGGCGCACGCCATACGCGGGGAGCGATCGACGCCGGATAACGAGCGTGAAATTTGTTTAAGATCGCCGCCGCGCCAGCCACACCATCACCACCCCGAACAGCACCATCGTCGCGCCCACGTAGAGGTTCACCGGAACAGTGGTCAACGGCGCCGTTTCCCGCCAGTCGTACGCCAGCAGCAACCCCACCAACGCGAAGAAAATTCCGATCGGGTTTCTCAGATCGTTCATGTTGTTACCAGAAAATCACGTTCAAAAAAATCAGCACCACGCACACGATGCCGGCCAGTACCAAAGGCCTCCGATACCACGGCTCGCCCATATCGCTGGGCACGTCCGTTAATCCATAGACGAGGCCGCGCAATTCTTGTTCCGGTTTTGCGGAAGTCATCAGGCTCACCACGATAGTTACGACAAAACACGTCGACCACGCAAAAATCGCCATCCAGAAATTCTGCGCCATGGTAGAGGGAAACGTGTGAACCACCGAAATCCAGCCGCCTTTTCCTTCCGCGATCGTCAAGCCGTGCGTCACCGCGGCGGCTCCGGTTCCGGCCAGCAGTCCCGTGAACGCTCCGTGGCCCGTGGTTCGCTTCCAGAACATTCCCAACAAGAATGTTGCGAACAAAGGCGCGTTCACGAAGGAGAAAACCAGCTGTAACAAATCCATAATATTGTTGAACAGCCGAGCCAGATACGCCGTCGCAATCGAAAGCGCCACGCCGCCCACCGTCGTCAGCCGCGCCACGCGCAGGTAATGCGAGTCCGGCGCCCCTCGGCGAATGTAGCTCTGGTACAAGTCGTATGTAAATACGGTGTTGAATGCTGTTACGTTACCCGCCATCCCGCTCATGAAGGAGGCCATCAGCGCCGTCAGTCCCACCCCCAACAATCCCGACGGATAAAATTTCGCCATTAAAGTGGTCAGCGCCAGATCGTAATCCGGACCGCCCCCGCCTTCCTTGAGCGGAAACGAGTATCCCGAGTTCATCTGGCCCAAAGCCAACGCCGCCAACCCTGGGAGAATTACGATGAACGGCATGATCATCTTCGGAAACGCGGCAATCAGCGGAGTGCGCCGCGCCGCCGACATCGAATCCGCCGCCATCGCGCGCTGCACCACCAGAAAATCCGTGCACCAGTATCCGAACGACAGTACGAATCCCAGGCCGGCTACCATTCCGAATACTTCGACGCCCATCGAATTTTCCGAGGAATTGCCCAGATACCGCCACATGTGCGTCATCTGCGGAGCCAGCCGCGCCTGCAACCCGCTCCATCCGCCGGCCTTCATCACCGCCAGAATCGAGAGCGGCGCAAATCCCAGCACGATCAAAAAGAATTGCAGCACTTCGTTGTAAATCGCGCTGGTCAAGCCGCCGAGAAAAGTGTACGCCAGCACGATCGCCGCGGAGAGCATCACGCTGGCGGTGAAATCCCACCCCAGCACCAGTTGAAATAATTTCCCCAGTGCATACATCGAAATCCCCGACGAGAACACGGTCATCACCGCGAACGATGCCGCATTCAACGCGCGCGTTTTTTCATCGAACCGCAGCTTCAAGTATTCCGGCACGCTGCGCGCCTTGCTGCCGTAGTAAAACGGCATCATAAACACGCCGATAAACAGCATGGCAGGAACGGCTCCCACCCAGTAAAAGTGCGCCGTCATCCATCCATACTTGGCGCCCGAAGCGCACATGCCCACCACTTCCTGCGCCCCCAGGTTCGCCGCAATGAACGCGAGACTGGTGATCCAGACCGGAACCGACCGATGGGAAGTCAGAAAATCCGCGCTGGTCTCGACCTTCCGGCGCATGAAAAACCCAATGCCGAGAACGAAAACGAAGTAAAGAGCCAGGACTACATAGTCGACGGACCCAAGCGACATGTTCTCTACTGTAACGTAGTTAGCAGCGCGGGCAAACGTTTAACCTGACAAATTGCTCTACTGGGCCGTGACCAGAGAGAGCGGAGCTTGGCAACTTTTTGGACCGTTACTGATCCCTTTGCCGCCATGTGATATATAATCCCGCCATGGCCGAAAACACGAAGGCGCCAATAACGGCCCCGGAGCCCGCTACTCAAACTGCGACAGCCACGCCGGCAGATGGCATACGCGCGGCCATCGACGGCCTTCAGTACGATCTGCACCTGGTTCGTAATCAGGTCGACAAGCTGCAAATTGCGGCAGACGAGAAAAAAGGGCCATGGTGGCGCGAAAAATCTCTTGTAATCAGTGTGATTGCCGTCGTTGTTTCGGTCGTCTTGGGCATTTATGGCAATATCGACCAGTCGCGGGAGAGGCGGGCGGAGGACAAAAAACATAAACTGGCGACCCTCGATTCCGACCTCAACGAAATTCTCGGAATCCGGACCGAGGATGCGAAACAGCAGGCTACCCTCGGCGCCACCAACGTCGCGGCGTATCGCACCTGGATCAACACCATCACCGTGAAGCGAATGATGCTGCTGGCCGAGGCGATGAGTCTCGCCCGTGAGATGCCGAAAGACGTGTCCCCAGGCGCCGATCTCACCCTCGGGAACGAACTGATTGGCGATGGACGCTATCCCGACGCCAAACAATTCCTTGAACTGGGAATTGAAAATGCAAAAGCCACAGGGCAACCGACGGCATATCTGAAGAGTTCGTTGGCCCAGATCTATCTTCTCCCTAAGGTAACTAACTACAATAAGGACAAAGGCCGGGAGCTATATCGCGAGGCCATCAATTCTTTTCCGAACCAAGCTGACTACACGACCCTCAACAGTAAGCTGACGCTGATCCTTTATTGGGCCTCCAGCGAGTCCGGCTTCGGAGACTCCCAGGAAGCCGCAACTTTGCTCGCTTCCGCCGAACACCTGGTGGACGAATGCCGTCTTCCCGACGTGGCGAAGAACCCGCTGCGGCGTTTGGTAGAGGACGCGCGCACGCAGCTTCGTCAAAGCTCGGGCGCAAACCTTAATGACACTTCAAAATGGCTCGGCACCTGGGAGGTATCCGCCGCCGACCACGCCAAGGGAGAACTGAGCTTCCTAACGGTACCGGGCGCCGCCTACACCAGCTTTTCAAAGACCCTACTTGTGGATAGCGTTCTAGTCGCGCGCCAGACCGGAACCGTGCTTGTCGTCAGTGCCGGCGCGATTCGGCTGGAGTGGAATGCCGCTTATGCTTTCGCCCCCACCGGCACCTATCCGACGGCGGGCTATTCCACAGTCGAACTCAAGCGTGACGGAACATTTCGCGGGCGCGATTATCAGGCCGGCGCGCTCATGAGAGAGTGGACCGCCCGCCGTACCGCGGATGCCTCCGGGAAACCTCTGCGGGCTGGACCATGAACGCGACCGACATCTATCGAGCCGCGACCACAGGCGCGGCATCTTTCAACGCCGTTCTTTCTCCAACCGCTCCGCAAGAAACACCTTTAGCAACGACTGATAGGGAACATCCCTCTTATTCGCCAGGATCTTCAAGTCCTCAATCATCGATACCGGCAGGCGGAGCGAGATCGTGCGTAAAGAGGGCTTCAGGTTAGGGAATCGCCGTTTCTTCCCGGACTCCCAGTCTACGAACTCAGTCGAGTCATTCTTCGCCCAGAATCTGCGCTCCTCCTCTTCGGAGCGAAACTTAGGAATTTGTTTCTTCGTGCCTGTCATAAAAATCCTGCTCCCTGTGATTCATATCTCGAACGGAAATCACGCGTATCGAGTCTCGGCGGATCGTGAATGCGACGAACAAGTGCCGTCCTCGACGCGTTTGCCTAAGCGCGTAATACCTCTTTTCGCGTTGGGAATGGCGAACGTCGTCGCGCACCACCACGGGGTCGTTAAAAAAAACATCCTCGGCCTCCTCCGGTGTAACCTGATGCCGATCCCAATTTTTCTGAACATTTGCGTCGTCCCACTCAAAACCCGTGCAGTGATCTAACGAAACGTCACGCTCAGCCACATTTGAAGTATACGATGAACGTATACAAGATTTGTGCCGGTCAATTTCAGTAAGATGGATCACCCGACCATGTGGGCGCAAACCTATACTCCTGTCTCAGAAAATCTTCCTCTTTCAGCCTTAGTCGCCGCACTGCCGGTATTCGTAGTTCTGCTCCTCCTCGGCATCCTTAGAAAACCTGCCTGGATCGCCGCCCTCTCCGGCCTCGGCATCGCCGCCGCAGTCGCATTGTTGGTCTACCGCATGCCGGTCTCCCTCCTGGCGAGCACCTGCCTTTATGGTGCCGCCTACGGAATCCTCCCCATCGGCTGGATCGTTTTCACCGCCCTCCTGCTGTACCGCCTCACCGTCGAAACCGGCAAATTCGAGATCATCAAAGACTCCATCGGCAGCCTCACCAGCGACCAGCGTTTGCAGGCGCTGCTCATCGCCTTCGCCTTCGGGGCCTTCATCGAAGGTGCCTGCGGATTCGGAACGCCCGTGGCCGTCGCCGCCGCGATGCTCGCTGGCCTTGGATTCAAACCCTTCTATGCCGCGAGCCTCTGTCTGCTCGCCAACACCTCGCCCGTCGCGTTCGGATCCATCGGCACTCCCCTCATCATGCTGGCGACCGTTACGGGATTGCCGCTCGGCCCTCTCTCCGCCGACGTCGGCCGCATCTGCGCGCCGGTATCGTTATTCGTCCCCGCCTATCTGGTCCTCGTGATGGGAGGTTTCAGCGCCCTCCGAGCCGTCGCGCCCGCCGCGGCCGTCTGCGGGATCGCCTTCGCGGGAGCGCAGTTCTTAGTCTCGTCCTATCTCGGCCCGCACTTGACCGACATCCTCGGATCGCTGGCAGCCATGGGATCGCTCGTATTACTTCTGCAATTCTGGAAACCGAAAGGAGCCGTAGTCGCAAAAGCGCATGGCCGCTCGACCGGCGAAATCCTGCTCGCATGGTCGCCCTACGCTTTGCTGGTTTTCTTCGTGCTCCTCTGGGGACTCGATGCGCTCCCGGTAAAAGCCTGGGTCAACCGCGCGACCATCACGTTCGCGTGGCCGGGCCTGCACAATCTGGTAATGCGAATGCCCCCGGTAACCGCGAAGCCTTCGCCCTACGCCGCGACCTTCGCGTTCAACTGGCTCGCCGCCTCGGGAACTTCGTGTCTGTTCGCAATCTTCGCTTCGGCAGTGGTGCTGCGCGTCTCGCCCGGCAGGCTCGCCTCGATGACCGCGGCCACCGCGCGGCAGCTCTTGATGCCTCTGCTGACCATCTCGACCGTGCTCGCTCTCGCGTTCCTGATGAACTACTCCGGCGAGACCGCGACCCTGGGCCTGGCCTTCTCCGCCACCGGAGCCATGTTCCCCTTCTTCAGCGCGCTCCTCGGCTGGGTTGGAGTGTTTCTAACCGGCAGCGACACCTCCGCCAACGCTCTGTTCGGAAACCTGCAAGTAGTCACCGCGAACCATCTCGGATTAAATCCAGCGTTGATGGCCGCCGCCAACTCCAGCGGAGGCGTCATGGGAAAAATGATCAGCCTGCAAAGCATCTGCGTCGCGGTCGCCGCCACCGGGATGGCGCAAAGCGAAGAAGCGAAATTATTCCGCTTCACGCTGCGTCACAGCATCTTCCTCGCCGTGGTCACCGGCTTGGTGGTCGTCTTCTACGCGTATATCATGCCGGCCTGGGTTAGATGACCGCCCATCGCCTGAAAATCCGCCAGCGTCTTCGCGCCGTTTTCTTCGTTCAACGCGCAAATCGCATCGGTAACGATTTCAACTCTCTTGCCCGTCTCCAATAACCCGAACGCGGCGAACTTGACGCAGACTTCCGTCACGACGCCGTAAACCACATAGCGCTCCGCGCCGAAAAGATCGAGCAAACGCGTGAAATTAACGTTCGATAAGGCACTGAACGTCTGCTTTTCGAGCAATATTTGGTCGTTTAAGGCCAGCGAACAAGGCGCATTCGGCACGATGACGCGCTTTTCAAGCAAGGTCGACGCCGGCTTTTGCTGCCCCAGCGTCTCGACCACGCAATGATGCGGCCAATCGCGAAATTCCGGATCGTTTTCGCTGTGCGCGTCCATGGTGGAGACCACCGGGATCCGATGCTTCGCCGCATGATGATTCAGCCTCGCGACCGTGCCGATAATCTTCTCCGCGCCCGGCGCATAGAGCGCGCCCGCCGGAAATAAGAAATCGATCTGAGTATCGATATCGAAGAAAACAGTCCTCATTTCGCAATTCCTTTGCTCACTTTTTCGTACAGCTCTTCGAGCTCCGGACTCAAATCGACGCGCCACGCATCCGGGCGCTCAAACAAACTATGGCACGCAGCCGGCAACCGCGAAAGACATTCCGCCGCGTGATTTCGAGCTTCTTCAGCCGTCGGCAGAGGCTCGAGTAACTGCCCGCCGAGCATCACCGGCCTCAAAAGAGCTTCCGCCGGTAACGATCCGTCCGGACACGAAGGGCATTCCGTGGAACGGGCCAGCAAATCATGATCACGATACCGGAACACCTGTTTCGACCCCGGCAAAGTATGCTTATCCTCGCTCAACTTCGCGGTAAAACGGCGCTCGCCCGCATGCTCCAGCTCTACCATCTTGTACACGACGCCCAGCGTCGGCGCGTCGGCCGAGGTCGATAATTCCGTTCCGACGCCGAAGACGTCGATCGGCGCGCGCGCCGCCACCAGCTCGTGGATTTTGTACTCGTTCAAATCGCCGGTCGCCATGATTTTCGTTTCGGGCAAACCTGCTTCGTCCAGAATTTTGCGGACCGCGGGGGCGAGCGTCACCAGGTTGCCGCTATCGAGACGCACGCCCCAAAGAGGACGGCCCAGTGCCGCGGCGCGTCGCGCGCCTTCGAGCGTATCGTAGCTGTCGATCAAATAAACGGTGCTTTCGCCGAGCAGCTTTTGCAACTGCCGGAACGCAAGCGTTTCGTCGGAAAACGACATCACCCAGGAATGCGCGGCGGTTCCAAACACGGGGACGCCGAAGCGCATGCCGGCTTCCGTGTTGCTGGTGCCTCCGCAACCTCCTATATAGGATGCGCGGCCCGCGAGGACGCCCGCTTCCGGAGAATGGGCGCGCCGCGTACCGAACTCGACCACGCTGCGGCCCAGCGCGGCTTTCACCACCCGTGCGGCTTTGGTCGCGATCATCGACTGGAATCCGAGGGTCGCAAGCAGATACGTTTCCGGAATCTGTGCTTCGACCAGCGGAGCGCGCAAGGTGAGAAATGGCTCGTTCGGAAATAGAGGCGTGCCTTCAGGGACGGCGAACAGGTCGCCGGTGAATCGCAGACCGGCCAGATAATCGAAAAAGCCAGAACTGGTATGCGCGAACTGCGGTAGAGTGCGGAGATAATCGATCTCTTCCGCGGTGTAGCGGAGGTTCAACAGATACTCGACGGCCTGCGCCAAGCCCGCCGCGAGAACGAAATTCCGGTTATGCGGCAGGCGCCGGACGAAGAGTTCAAAGGTCGCGCGTTCTTCCAGCTTCCCGGCCTCGAAGTATCCCGCCGCCATGGTGAGCTGGTAGAGGTCGGTGGAGAGGCCGAGGGGCATTATGTTGATGGAGGCTCACAGGCTAAAACCTGTGCCACCGTGTGCTGAGAACAGGGTGGCACAGACTTTAGTCTGTGTGCTTTACTTCTTCTTGGCGGGGGCCGCAGCCTTGGCCGCTTCTTCCTTCACATCCGCAGCGACCCCGCGCAACTCCGCTACCGCGTTGCCGTCGAGCTCGTACATCGCGTTTTCTCCCTCGCGCTTGGCGATAAATTTCCCGTCTGTCCCGGGCGCGATATAGACTCGCTCCGTGCGCTTGCCGTCGTTCGACACCACCGCGATTTCCACTTGCGTCACGCCGAATCCGCCTTCGACGAATTTGGCCGCTGCTAAGTCGCGCAGCTTATCGACCAGCGCTTGAATGGTGGTCGAATCCATCGTTTTGCCGTTCGAGGTCCACTTGTCGCCGGATTTCAGATAGCTCGCGGTCCGCGTGCCGTCTTTGAAATCGATCTTGGTCGGATCGCTGAAGCCGAAATCGAAAACCTTCTTATTGCGGAAGTCGTCGAGCCCTTTATCGACGCCGGTTCCCAGGTCTTTGGACACTTTGTGGACGCCGTCCACCACGCTCGATTTCGCGTAGAAGTCTTCGCTGTCCTTGCCCTTCACCTTGCGAACTTCCAGAGTTTGCGTGCCGCCCGGGTCGGTCACTTTAACGGTCGCCACCGGCGTGGCCGAACTCCAGGCCGCAACAGCTTTTTTCGCGTCCTCTTCGGAAAGACTGGTATCCATGCTCGCTTCTTTCAGCTTGCGGACCAGCTCTTCCACAGCGAAACCGTCGGCGCGCAGAGGCTTCGGCTTCAGGATCTGCCAGTCGGTCTGATTGATGCGGCCGAACTCGATCGCTTCCTTCTTGGCGTTGAGTTCCACGCGCGTCGCTTTCTCCTGATCGAAGGTCAGCAGGCGCTTGTCGCGCAGATCTTTCGATTCCTTATCGAAGCTGGTCTTCGAAGACGATGCCATGGTGTACAGATGCGTGTCGTCCGTGAGCTTCGCGTAGACGTCGTTGCCGGCCGGATTCGAATCGCCAATGAGCAGCGTCTTATTCTTTCCGTCCTTCATCTTGAAAACCACTTCATCGGCAGCGGGCGCCAGACCGTAGGATGCCAGATCCGTCACGTTGTCATCGATAATGCGGTCGGCGCTCAGGTTGGTGGCCGAGCCGATCAAGCTCGAGACCGCGGACTGGTCGGCAGGCAGAGCCTTCGGAGCGGTAATCGACCACACGCCGGAATCGCTCTTCGAAAGAACCGTGTCGTCGCCCGCCCGCTTCTTGATTTCGAGCCCGACGACGTTCGCCTCGGTCAAAGCCAGAATTTTCGGCGTGGTATCGGCCGGCGGATTTTTCGCCTTTTCGTCTTCCTTCTTATTCGACCACCAGAGGGCTCCGAAAAGGCCCGCCAGTACGACGCCGGCAATGATTAAACGGCTGAGTTTCATCGGTGTTGTCCTGTGAAATCACAGGCTGAAGCCTGTGCCACCAGCCTTGAAGAAGTGCGTCTTAAGGTGGCACAGACTTTAGTCTGTGTGAGTGCCATCACGATGCGCGCCGTTTCCACCATACTGCTACTCCCGCCAGAATAATAAACAGAGGAATCAGGATCACGGCGAAGTAGAACACCATCGATACCTGGCGCGCATTCATGTTCAAACGGCGGTCCGCCGGTTCCTTGGGCCGAATCGAGATCAGGTCTTCATCCGAGCTCAGCCAGTTGTAGATGTTCAGGAACAAGTCCCGATTGCCGTTGAAGCGCAGGAACGAATTGGAGCACCAGTTCGATGACCCGATGACCACGAAGCGGCCTTTCGCGTCTCCCGTGCCGTTATAGGTCCCGGCCGCGCCGAGAGTCAGAGGACCCTTCCTGTTCTCCTTGGCATTCGGATTGATCTCATTTGATGCAAGGTTGGTTGTTGCGATGCTGTTTTCAGTGGTCGAGAAAAGTTTTTCGACCGTGGTATGGTCGCCGTTCTTGACGTCGAGCGAGCGGGCAATCGGGAATCCCGTAGGCACTTCCTTCATCGTGTTCACGATGGGATGCGACTCATAGGAGGTGATCAGGGCATATTCCGGACCAAGTCCGAAGATTTGACCGACCTGGCTGGTATCGAGCACCAGGTCCTTGTCCACGGTGACGCCCCAACTGGCCAGCAGTCCGGTCAAGGCGGCGTTGTCGTCGATTTCCTCTTTCGCAAACTTTAGAGGCGGGTCCAGCATGAAGAAGGCATGGCCGCCGCCTTCCACGTAATTCTTCAGCGCATCGACCTCCGCCTGAATGTAGTCGCGCTTCGGACCCGCGACGGTGACAATCGTGCAATCCTTCGGAATCTCCATCTTTTCGAGCATCTTCAGCGTCTGGGTCTTATAGTTGTTCTTTTCGAGCAGGTCCTTGACGCCGGAAAATCCGCCGCGATCCGTGCCATCGATCGAATGTTCGCCAGAACCGAGGACGAAGCAGGCCAAGCGCTCGCCGCCCTTCATGGCACGCACGATGGCTCCGGTGACTTCTTCTTCGCTAAGGCTCTTGGCCTCCTGATGCTTGGTGCCGTAGTCGATGAAAATGGTGCCCAGAGTTTTCACTCCTGCGGCAATCGCCTGAGTGCGCTTCTTATCGGCGTCCATGTATTGCACATCGACTTTCGGCGAAAGGTTCTTGTACCGGTCCAGCAGATCCTGCGCGGGTTTAAACTTGGTCGGCTGGTCCCAATACGTGATGGTCAGAGGCTGGGGAAGATTCTTGACGATCTTAACGGTCTGATCGGACAAAGTGAACTGCTTGTTCGACGTCGAATCGTAGCTCTTGTTATAGCGATTGGCGAAGAAATTGATCAACACCAGAATCGCAATAACGATAATGCTGTATACCAGCCCTGTGGTGAGGGCGGAGGCTCTGCGGTTGTTGTTTGCGGCCGCCATTATGCCCTCCACCGAACCGATTCAAGCGAACGCGAGGTGAGGAACAAACCCAGAATAATCATGGATACGTAGAAGACAATGTCCTTGGAATCGAGGACGCCTTTTGAAAAGGATTCGAAGTGCGCCTGCACGGAGAAATAGCCGATGACGCGGTCGGTGATCGAACTGCCGAACTCCGAAACCCAGTTCAGCACGAACAGCAGTAGCGAAATCGCGAAACCCAGCGCACCGGCCACAATCTGATTGCTGGTGCACGTCGATACGAAGGTGCCGATCGCCAGCAGGCATCCGCCTTGCAGCAGCAGCCCCAGATAACCCACCGCTAACGGCTTCCAATCGGGCTGGCCGTAGCGGAACAAAATGGACATGTGCAGCACGGAGACCAGCAGCATGATGCTATAGAGCCCCACCGCGGCCAGCCATTTCCCGAGAACGATTTCGATATCGTTGATCGGCGAAGTCATCAGCAGCTCGATGGTGCCGGTGCGTTTTTCCTCCGCGAACAGCCGCATAGTGATCATCGGGATCAGGAACAAGGCCACCACGTTGACGTTTGAGAGCAGAGGCCGCACGATCCATTCGTTGATATCCATGGGGAACGCCTGCCCGGTCATCGCGCTTTCCATACTGCGCTGCACGAAGAACGACAGGCCGAAGTAAAAGAAGAAGCCTCCGATCAGGGCCCACAGCGCGATCACCGTGTAGGCGATCGGCGAGCGGAAATAACTTTGCATCTCCTTGTTGCAGATGGTGAGTACGTTCATTTCGATTCTTCCTCGGCTTTAGCTTCCGCGATATCTTCTCCCACCACCTCTTTGAGCGCGGCGGCGACCGGCTCTTTGTGGGACCCGGTCAACTCCAGGAAGATTTCTTCCAGGCTCAGCGCCATTCCATGCAGCTCATTGAGGTTCCATCCGGCTTCGATTACCGCGCGAGCCACGCCGGGCCGGATGTGCTTCCCTTCCAGACTTTCGACGGTGAAGTGCAGACGCCCATCCTTCGATTCCTTATGAATCACACGGCTGACGCCCACCACCTGTTCCAGCCGCGATTGCACGCCCGCGCCTTCGGGAGCGATCACCTCGACGGCGACCGATTCCGATCCGCGCAAACGGCTGGTCAGATTTTCCACCGAATCCGTGGCGACAACTTTGCCCTTGGCGATGATGATGACCTTCTCGCAAATCTGCTCGACTTCGGGCAGGATGTGCGTAGAAAGAATAATCGTGTGATCGCCCGCCAGGCCCTTAATAAGGTCGCGCGTCTCGATGATCTGATGCGGATCCAGGCCCGAGGTAGGCTCGTCCAGAATCAGCACGTCGGGATTGTGGATAATCGCCTGCGCCAGGCCTACGCGCTGCCGGTAACCTTTCGACAGCTTGCCGATCAGCTTCTTCCGGACGTCGCCGATGGCGCACTTTTCGGTTACCTCATTGATGCGCTTCGGAATGTCGGCAGGGTTGATCCCTTTGATGCGGCCGACGAACTCCAGGTATTCGACCACCTCCATGTCCGGGTACAGCGGAGGCGTTTCCGGCAGATACCCGATGCGCCGTTTCACCTCCATCGGGTTTTCCTGCACGTCATAACCGGCGACGGTGGCCACCCCGGAGGTGGGCGGCATGAAGCAGGTCAGCACGCGCATGGTCGTGGTTTTACCCGCGCCGTTGGGGCCCAGAAAACCGACGATTTGCCCTTTCTCCACCTCAAATGAGATGTTGTCGACCGCGATATTGCGAGCGTATCGCTTGGTAAGCCCTTCGACTTTGATCATATATATAACTCAGGACGAGCAAGAAAGCTCTTTGTGAGCGTAGAACATCATGATAGAAGGCCTGGAAGCAAAGTGTCAATCGCGTCCAGACGGTAAAATAAACATATTATGCTTTACAGTCAATTGGGAAATACAGGAACCTTTGTCTCCCGCCTGTGCTTCGGCACCATGACTTTCGGCGGAGCCGGAACCATTTATCAAGCGATCGGCGGCCTTGGACAAGAAAATGCCAATGCCCTGGTCTCCCAATCATTAGACGCGGGAGTCAACTTTTTCGATACGGCGAATGTATATGCCCTGGGCGAGTCGGAAACGATGCTCGGCAAGGCTCTGGGAGCCAAGCGAAAAGAGGTCGTCGTCGCGACAAAAACCTATGGCCGGATGGGTTCCGGTGCCAATGACGTCGGCCTTTCGCGCATCCAGATTTTGCGCTCCGCCGAAGATAGCCTGAAGCGCCTGGGCACCGATTATATCGACCTCTATCAGATTCACGGCTTCGATCCGCTGACGCCGATGGAGGAAACGCTCAGCGCGTTGACTGACCTGGTAAGGCAGGGCAAGGTTCGTTATATCGGCTGCTCCAACCTGGCCGCGTGGCACATCGTGAAGGCTCTGGGAATCTCCGCCCGGGAGCACCTGGAGAAATTCGTGACCTTGCAAGCGTATTATTCGCTCGCCGGCCGCGATTTGGAGCGCGAAATCGTGCCGATGCTGCTGGACCAGAAGGTCGGATTGTTAATCTGGAGCCCGCTCGCCGGCGGATTCCTGTCGGGCAAGTTCACGCGCGGCGGAGTGTCAGAGGAAGACTCGCGGCGCAGCAAGTTCGGATTCCCTCCGGTCAATCTGGAGAAAACCTACGACATCATCGACGCGATGCAGACCATGGCTAAGGAGAAGCAGGCGACCGTGGCGCAAATCGCGCTGGCGTGGCTTCTGCATCAACCCGCGGTTACCAGCGTGATTATCGGCGCAAAAAAGCCGGATCAACTGAAAGATAATCTCAGTTCGATCGACGTAAAGCTGGAGGCCGCGGATCTGGAGAAGCTCGACAAATTAAGCGAGCTCGCGCCGGAGTATCCGGGCTGGATGTTCAGCTTCCAGGGATCGGACCGGCGTCCCGGGCAGGTGCGGGATTGGTCGCGGGTTACGCCGAAATAGCCCGGGAACATCGTGAGAGCGTCGGTGTCTATATGTGGCGCGGGGCCATACCCTGCTGCGGATGGTTATGAGATACGACATCGAAGCCGCCAAACTAGCTTCAGACCGCGCCGCGGCCGTTGTTCATTGGAAAATGGGACGGGGACGGGCGAGCCTCGCCGCGATCGCATCGAGCGCGACGTTTATCGGTCTTTTCGGGACATTGGTCGGCATCTTAACGTCATTCCGCGGAGTCAACGGGGAGAAGTCCACGCTAATGGCGGCGTTGACGGAGTATATCTCTGAGGCGATTGTTTCGACCGCGGCAGGCTTTCTAGTCGCAATCGTCGCTTACTACTGCCACCGATATCTCTGCACCCATCTGGAAGTCCTCGACACCGAAATGCGCACCGCGTCGCTAGAACTCGCCAACGCCTTGTCCATATTGCGGCAACGTGACTGAGTAAACCGTCAACCCCGCGTTCGATACCGTGTACAGATACCCATTCGAGAGCGTAGTTCCCAGCAACCCGTCGATGCCATATTCCGGATAAACCACCAGGCTGTTCGTATTCCTCGCGTCGACAATCGCGAGCATCGTCGGCCCCAGCAAATCCGTCAGTGGAGGAGCAATGGTGATCGAGAAAAATCCGCTGCCCAGCGACGTTGCCGAGGAGCGCGCGGTCGATTGATAAGGCGTCACCAAAGTGCTGAGGATCGTGCCGCTCACCGGATTTGTGAAGTCGACCGTGTGCAGCGTCAGATCGCCCGTGTACGGAAAGGACACCGTGTTCGAGGTCATATTCACTACTCCCGGATTCGAAAAACCGCCAGTATTCCCCACAATGAGGGCCAAATTTCCCTGCAACGCAAGATCGGTCGCCAGGTTCGCCTTGGGCAGCAAGGTCTGGCTGAGAACGTTGAGCGTCGCGGGTTTGGACACGTCGATGGTGGTCCATAGCGCTTGCCCGGTGGTGACGGTGGCGCTGTCGTTGGTTCCGAGGACGATGGCTGTCTGATCGTTAAACACGGTCAAGCCGAATCGCGGTGAGGTATCCGCGCTGCCGGGCTCAGAGAAATTCTGCACCAGTTGCGAATCGATCTTGGGCAGCGCGGGATTGGTCATGTTGTAAACGTAAAACTCGCCCGTTTGCGTATTGATCTGAAAATTCGTGCCGTAGTTAATGGTGCCGGAGGATACGTAAGCGGTCGTGCTGGATAGAAAGCGGGTGCCGTAGGGAAATTGATTCAAGCCGATCCTTTGCGGAGCGGTGGGCGTGGCCAGGCTGTATGCGGCGAGCAGGCCGCTGGTAAACGCCAGCAGATCGCCTTGATAAATGGCGCATCCGGTGCCGGCTCCATTTAAATCCGTCTGTCCGAAATTAGACAAAAACTTGGGCGACGCGGGATTCGTGACGTCGATAATCGCGATCCCGTTAGCATCGCACAGATAAGCGTAATTCCCCGAAATCACGACGTTCGGAGTCCCCTGCACACCACCCTGCAAGGGCACCAGCAAAGGCGAGGTCGGCGCAGAAACGTTTCCAACGGGAGTGAAAATCAAAGGCAACGACGTGCCGCTGCCCGACACTGAAATCAGCGCCGAGGTGCTCTCAATGCCCGACACATTCAGGATCAAAGGATAATCGCCGGAGGGAAGATTCGGAATCGTAATGTTCGCCTGCGCCAGTCCCACCTCGCCGGGAGTGAGTCCGAGAAATGTCACCGTCGCGTTGACGCCGCCGATGGTGGCCGAGTTCAGATAGAGCGCCTGCGCCAGCGACGGCGCTCCCGGCGAGAATCCTCCATCCTGCGGAGTATTCGAAACCAGCCCGATGCCCGTAACATACACCACGACGGTCGCCCCGACGGCCGCCGGAGCACCGGGTCCATTCAAGCTGTAGTTGTTATTTACGTTCTGGGCGACCGCCCGATTCGCCCCATACTGAAAAATTCCCGGAGCCTCCGAAACAATGTTGATGTTCGACGGTCCGACGGTCTGCCCATTGGCGTAGACGATCAACGGATAGGAACCAACCGGCGTCTTCCACGGCAGCAGCAAATTGATTTGCGTCGGATTGACGTAATAAATCGGACAAAGATTCCCCGCGACCGATACGCTGACACCGCCCAGCGACGTTTGCACCGGAACCGCGGTGGCCGACAAGGGAGCGCTGGTAAACCCCGTTCCTTTGATGGTGACGAATCCCCCGGGCGTGATGCGGCTGGTAAAGCTCGCGCCATTTTGAACGGAAGTCACAGTAACCGCGGTCTGACCGAAACAGATTCCAGCAAAAAAGAGAGCGAAAATGGGTGACTTCATAGTAAATGCAGTCCTAATAAATTCTATTACGACAACCCTCTAAGCTCGTCACATCACAGTGGGGCAGGTTCCCGACCTGCTCTCAACTAGCCAGCAGCCAGCGGATTCGGAAACGAATCTTCCCCCGCCTGCGGCTCCCGGTGCAGGCACTGGAAATCTTTTTCGATCAGCACCTTCAGTGGGCCCGTCGACGCTTCAATGCCGGTCTGGTCGCTCTCGATCCATTCCTTCGCGACCTTCTCCGGCACCATCACGTGAATATTCCCGTTATCAAACGTCGCCGTCACCGTGTCCGCCGCGCCGGTTTCCATCGCATAGCAAAGCTCATTCCCCGGCGAGAACTCGATCGAATCTTCCACTCGTCCCATCTCACCCAGACGCGTAACTTCGGACTGGCTCAAGCGCAGCCGCAGCGATCCCGCATGTAGTCTCAATTTCATCTAAGCATCCCTGTGAACGGTCTCGATCGAAAACGCCGGCAGGCAGATCGCGACATACTCCGCGCCCTTGGGCGTGCTGTACCGAACCCACTCGCCCGGCTTGGCGACAATTGCCTGGCCGGACCTCACAATGGTCATGCCGCCTTCGTGCTCCACCACCATTTCGCCCGAAAGCACCAGCGTAACCTCTTCGAAATCGGGCCTCTGGCCGGGCTCGGACCATCCGGCAGGACTGCGCATGTGGGCGATACTCGTGTGCGAATCGCCGGAATTAACGCGGCCGATGTACTCGTCGAGAATCTTTCCTTGCGGAACGGGAATGCGTGTTGGAGCGTCGATCAATCGTGGCACTACTCGTATCGTAGCGCTTCCACGGGTGCGATCCGGGTCGCATTGCGTGCGGGGTAAAGCGTGGCCAGCAGGCTCACGGCCATGGCCGCCCCCGCGATCCAGAATCCGTCGAACGCTTGCGGATTGAACGGAACGTACGGCAGCGTGTACACCTGCTCATCGAGAGGGATCAACTTGTAATGGTCCAGAAAATAGCACAGGGTGTATCCTGCGACGAGCCCGATAAGGGTGCCGGCGGCTCCAATCAGCGCGCCCTCGAATACGAAAATATTGCGGATCTGCGAAGCGCGGGCCCCCATCGACATCAGAATCGAAATGTCGCGATGCTTCTCCATCACCATCATCACCAGAGTGATCAGAATATTCAGCCCGGCGACAAACTGGATCAGTCCGATAGTAATCGCCGTGACGATCCGCTCAATTTTCAGCGCTCCGAGGATCTGCCGGTATTGCTCTTTCCACGTGCTGGCGCCGAGCTTCGGCCCGATGATCGCTTCCGCCGCGTGCTGCACTTCGTCAGCGGCATAAATATCGTCCAGCATGATGTCGATGCTGCTCACCACGTCGGTAAGGCTGAACATTTTCTGTTCGGCGGGCAAAGCCATATACGCCCAGTGGCTGTCGACGTCGAAGAAGCCAATCTCAAAAATACCCACCACGCGCGCCGTCTTATAGCGCGGCAGCGGCCCGGAGGGCAAAAAATCGGTAGTGAGAATATCTACTGTCTTTCCGTTCACCGCGCCGATGGTCTGCGCCAGACGCGAGCCGAGAATAATCCCCGGCCAATCGTCATCGCTCGACATTAATCCATCGGCCGACCCAGCTTTCAGGTGCTTCAGAGCGTCGGGAAGAGGACTGCCCGGCGCGACTTTGACCCCCTTTATCTCGACTCCATCGCTCTGAACAGGCCCTCGCATGTATGCGCTCTCGTAAAGCCCCGGAGTTGCGCTGACCACGTGCGGAAGCTTCCCCAGCTTCTGCGCGAGCTCTTCCCAATTTTCAATCCCCGCGCCCTGTTCCTTCTCGAGAATCGACACATGCGCCGTCGCACCCAGCAGATCGCGCTCCAGCGTATTCTTGAATCCGTTGTTGATCGCGAGCGCAATCACCAGCGCCATCACCCCCGCCGCGACTCCCGCCACCGAAATAAACGTAATGACGGAAATCACCACCTGCTTGCGCTTAGCGCGCAAATAGCGGCGGGCGATGAAGAGTTCAAACATAAAAAGAAGGAGACAGGAGTCAGGAGTCAGGAGTCAGAATAGCCTTCGCATACGCGTCGAGCATTCGACTTACCTCTTCAAGCGCGAACACGAGTTCTCCGTTCTCCCCGTACGCCAGATCGTTCGAGAGGATCAGATAATATCGGCATTCTTCCAACGATCCTTGCGCGATATTCATGAAGCGCACTTTGTCTTGCCGACCAGATTTGCGAAAACCCTCGGCTATATTGGCAGGAACCGAAACGGCAGCCCTTCGGAACTGAGATGCTAGGCCGTATATTTCTGATTTGGGGAAGCCGGCAGAGTACCGGTAGGTGCCCATCACAAACGCGTGCGCCTTCTGCCAGACCAGCAAATCCTGGAAAGTCCGAGCTGCCGGCCGTGGTGTCATTCTGGCTCCTGACTTCTGACTCCTGACTCCTTCTTCGCCGTCATTCTGGCTCCTGACTTCTGACTCCTGACTCCTTCTTCGCCGTCATTCTGGCTCCTGACTTCTGACTCCTGACTCCTTCTTCGCCGTCATTCTGGCTCCTGACTTCTGACTCCTGACTCCCGTTTCCGCATAAGCGGAAACAGAATCACATCTCGAATCGACTTCGAATTCGTCAGAATCATCGCCAGCCGATCGATCCCGATTCCTTCTCCGCCCGTCGGAGGCATTCCGTAGGACATCGCGCGGATATAATCCTCGTCCATCTGATGAGCTTCTTCGTCCCCCGCTTCGCGATCGCGGACCTGCATTTCGAAACGCCGGCGCTGCTCCTGGGGATCGTTCAACTCGGTATACGCATTGCCGATCTCCATCCCCGCGGCGTAAATTTCGAATCGTTCGACAAACGCCGGATCGCTCGGCTTATTCTTCGATAGCGGCGACACCTCCACCGGATAATCGTAAATAAAGGTCGGCTGAATCAGCTTCGCTTCCACCTCGCGTTCGAATTTCTCCATTAGCGAGTGCCCCTTCAGCGAAAAATCCCCCACCGCTTCCTGCATCGACATTCTGCGAACGCAAGAAAAATCCAGTGTTTCGCCCTGATATTCCACCACCGCCGCCCCCGTCGCATCGATGGCCGTCTGCTTTAGCAGCTCCGCCGACAAATCCATCAGGCCCTGATAATCCGTGTACGCCTGATAAAACTCGAGCATCGTGAACTCCGGATTATGATGCGTTGAAATTCCTTCATTCCGGAAGTTTTTATTGATTTCGTAGACCCGATCCATCCCGCCCACGATCAGCCGCTTCAAGTACAGCTCCGGCGCGATCCGCAGGTACAGATCCATGTCGAGCGTGTTGTGATGCGTCACGAACGGCCGCGCCGTCGCGCCTCCATAAAGAGGCTGCATCATCGGTGTCTCGACTTCCACGAATCCATGTTGTTCGAGCTGCCGCCGGAGCGACGCGATAATCTTCGCGCGCGTCACGAACACCTTCTGCGACTCCGGATTCGCGATCAAATCCAGATAGCGCTGACGATAGCGAATCTCCACATCTTCAAGCCCATGAAATTTCTCCGGCAGCGCCAAAAGAATCTTCGATAGAAACGTCAGCTTCTCCACGTGCACGCTAAGCTCGCCTGTCCGCGTCCGAAACAGATAGCCTTCGACGCCGATCAGATCGCCGGTATCGAGAATCTCGTACAGCTTGTATTCGTTCTCCGAAACCGCGTCTTTGCGGATGTAAAGCTGCAGCTTCTCGCCCATCTGCATCAGCGGAATAAACCCCGCTTTGCCCATCCGGCGCGGAGTCTGCATGCGTCCGGCCACGCGCACCTGCGGCTTGTCGACCAACTCTTCCGCCGTCTTCGAACCGTACTCGCGCAAGATCTCCGGAATCGTGTGCGTGAAATCGAACCTCTGGCCATACGCGCGGAAACCTAGCGCTTCGATCTCGGCCGTGCGCTTCAGGCGCTGGTCAAGCAAATCCTCTTCAAGGGACATAAAATTAGCGGCGCACGATCACTTCACGCAGATGATCGCGCGTGAGGAAAAATTTCACCGACTGAAATTCCTGGAACAGTTTTTCCAGACTCCGATTATTGAAAAACTGCGCCGGCCGCCTCCGCCCGCGCTCCACCAGCATGATATTGCGGTGATCGGAGATGCGGTAGGAATACGTCGGGATCGTATCGATCTTCTCTTCCGAGTGGAAAAACGCGAGCAGGCAGGACCCCGGCCGCAAGATTCGATGCAGCCTCTCCACCACGATTTGCAGCAGAGGCGCCGAAAGAAACTGGAGCGTGTCCCACACCAGCGCGCCGTCGAACGACCCGTCCTCGAACGTCAGCGACGCTTCCAGGAACTGTTCCACTTTGCGCGGATTGCTCTGATTTTCGTAAAAATCGCCCTCGCCGAAACACGCATCCAGTTGATGCACGAAGTCGTCGGAATAAAGACGATGCCCGTAATTGGTAACGAAACTCACAGTGGACTGGCTGGCGCCCGCAAGATCGAGGATGGACAATCCGGGGCGCTCTTCGAGCGATGCGCAGAACTGATCCAGTCCGTGACTGTGACGATTCTCCAAATTTAGCGAGCTAGCGTTTGAGATCTCCGCCTCCAGCGGCGGCGGCAACATTATGGGTTCCCGTGCCGGGCGACGCGGTCGCCGAGGCCACCGGCTGCGGTTTCGGCGCCGGCTGCGGCTTCGGTACTTCCGCCCGCACAATGTCGATGTTGCCCTTGAAATAAGCTCCATCCTCGATTACCACGCGGGCTGTCTTGATATCGCCCAACAGCTTCGCATCCTTGCGGATTTCGATCTTGTCGGTGGTCTCGACATTGCCGTGAATCGTGCCGAGAATCACCACCTCGCGCGCCTTTACGTTCGCCAGCACTTTGCCATTCGGCCCGATCGTCAGACGGTGCTCTTGTAATTCCACCGTCCCCTCGACCTCGCCGTCGATCGTCAGATCCTCGCGGCTGAAAATCTGGCCTTTCACAATCACCGATTTCCCGAGCACGGCGGATCCGCCGCGGGTATCGAAATGAGGCTCGTTTGTGCGTCCTGGAAGTGTAGACATAGGGATTCCCTCCTTTGCAAGCGCGGATGAAGTCGGTGGGGCCGACGCCGGCTTGAGTGCGAATTCTTCATCTTTTCGGCGGTTCCACATACGGGATCGCCTCCCTTCATCAACATAACTTCGGAGCTTCGCCTTCTCCGCAAGAACGAACTTCCGGTGCCGGACCGCCGCGTCGCGCGCGGAGACCAAGCGACTCTATTTATACTACTACGCCAGCCAAAGTGGGGCAGGTTCCCGACCTGCCCGCTACGATTTTCCCGCCGGCGCTCCGAATCCATAAGCATTCAACACGGCATCCAGAGTCACCACACCCATCAACCGCCGGACATTCGCCCGGCTCACCACCGGCAGCACCCGCAGCTTGCTCGATCCCATCCGGTCCAGCGCAATTGCCAGGCTGTGATCGATATGTAAATGCGGAAACTCCTCCTGCGGTTTTCCATAGAACAGGTCGGCAAGCGTCGCCGATTCCAGAAAAACGTTATTCATCTGCGTAGGATCGAGAACCCCCCACAGCCCCTGCTCGTCCGCAACGATCACCGGCCGGCCCTGATCCACCGCCTCCGCGATCGGCGTCTCCGGCGGAAACACGTCGGTCGGCGGACTCATCGCATCGCTCACCCGCAGCCGCAACAACTGCTCTCGAGCCTCCGCCGTCGGCAAATGGACCCCGTCCTGCCCTGCCAGCGCTTCATAAATCGGCTCGTGCTGAAGCCGGTACGAAATGAAGAACGCGATCAGATTCGAAATCATCAGCGGCACGATGATGGTGTAATCCCGCGTCATCTCGAAAATCATGATCACCGACGTCAGAGGCGACCGGATAATCCCCGCGAACGCCACGCCCATCCCCACCAGCGCATAAGCTCCGGGACCCGCCGTGTACGCGGGAAACAGTCCGTGCACCACGCTCCCGAAGGCGCCGCCCACCATCGCGCCGATAAACAGGCTCGGCCCGAAAATCCCTCCCGCGTTCCCAGACGAATAGCAGACCGCCGTCGCGATGATCTTCAGTCCCGCCAAGATGAACAGCGTTTTCACCACCAAATCGCCGTTCAGAACGCCGTCGACATAGTGATATCCGGCGCCCATCACCTCGGGATAAAACCAGCCGATCAGGCCGGTGGTCAACCCTCCCACCGCCGGCTGGAACCAGACAGTCCATTTCGGCCACTCCCTGAATTTGAGCCGCAGCCACAACAACAATTTCACGAACGCGACCGACGCGAGCCCTCCGGCCACTCCCAGGGCCGCGTAGATCGCAAATTCCACGGGATGCACCAGTTGATAGCCCGACACGTGAAACAGCGGCTGATCGCCCAGGAACAGATGCAGCACCATCCAGGCCGTCGCCGACGCGACCACTACGGATCCCAGAATTGGCGCGTGCAAATCGCCGGTAATTTCTTCGAGCGCGAACAACACTGCTGCGATCGGAGTATTGAACGCCGCCGCCAGCGCCGCCGCGCTTCCTGCCACCAGTTGCGATTTCACCAGCGTTCGACTCACGCCCAATCGCCGCGAGATCACCGAAGCGATCCCCGCGCCCACTTGCACCGAAGGTCCTTCGCGTCCCAGCGAAACGCCGCTTGCAAGCGCCGTGCAGCAGCACACAAATTTCCCGATCACCGTGCGCATCGTAATGCGCCCTTCTTCCACGAACAGAGCGTACTTGGTCTGCGGAATCCCGCTGCCGCGTGCAAACGGGAAATAGCGAAACAGCAGAAATCCTGTTACCAGCGACCCCAGCGTCGGCACCAGTACGCGTCTCCAGGCCGCGCCGCCCGGAGGATACATGCGCACGGCGAGCCGTCCGGTGAGGACGATGAACGCCACCACCACCAGTCCCACCACCGCTCCAATCACCAAGCTGAGCGCGAGCGAGAGTTGTGCCTCGTTCTGCCGCACCCGAGCCCAAAACGCCGCGATCCGCTGTCTCATAAGTAGGACAGGTCCCCGACCTGTCCATCTCCCAAAGGGCCGGAGTGGGGCAGGTTCCCGACCTGCCCACCGTGAGTAGCCTCCTATAATCAAGATATGCGCAAGCGATACCTGTTCGCCTCGGGCCTGGTCCTCCTGGCCCTCCTGCTTGCGCTCGTCGAATGGCAGGTGTCCTTCGATTTTGGCGAATACGGACCAGCCAACTCTGCCCAAACCTACATATTCTGGGCCGTTTCCACCCTGATCTTCCTGCTCACGGTCACGCTCGGCTTCATGCTTTTCCGCACCGGCGTGAAGCTTTACTTCGACCGCCAGCGCGACCGCGAAGGCTCGCGCATCAAAACCAAGTTAGTGCTCGGAGCGCTCGCCCTCAGCCTTTTGCCCGTCGCGTTTCTGGTTTCTTTCAGCTACGGAGTCTTAAACAGAACGGTCGACAAATGGTTTACCCGTCCCGCCGAAGGAATCAAGTTCAGCCTGATCGAAACCTCCGTGGCGTTAGGGGAAGAAGTGCAAAATCGCGCCCAGGCCCTCGCCAATTGGATCGCGCTGATGCCCGGCGTGGCCTCCGAAGACGCCGATTTCTCCAAGCTCTGCATCGAGAATCGCATCGCGGAGCTGCGCATCGAATCCGCCGACGGCACACGCACGGTCTGCGACAGTAAAGAGGATCAAGCCCACTTGTTGACGGCGCGAGCCCCGTTCGGCGATGGCGCATCGGTGGTGGTGCGCGTGCATCCCCTCCTCGATATCGAAAACAAGAAGGCAGAGATCGAAGGCTACGTCAGCCAGTACTATCAGCTCGCCTCGAACAAGAAAAATATTCAGAGGCTCTACCTCCTGTTCATTCTGCTCATCGCGCTGTTCATTCTTTTTGTCTCCACCTGGATCGCGCTGATTCTCGCCCGCCAGATCAGCCTGCCCATCACGGCGCTGCTGGGCGCTGCCGGCGAGGTGCGGAAAGGCAACCTGTCCTATCGCGTCGACGTGAAGGCGATGGATGAGCTCGCCTCGCTGGTGCGCGGCTTCAACGAAATGATGCATGAGCTGGAGGCCAATGCCCGCGAGCTCGAAAGCCGCCGCCGCTTCACGGAGGCCATCCTAGAAAGTATTCCCACCGGCGTGATCTCGCTATCCCCCGACGGCCGCATTCAGCGCGTCAACCGCGCGCTGCATGGTCTGTTCCCGGACAACCAGATTGAACGCGCCGTGCGCCTAGCCGATCTTTTCCCGCCTGAGGACGTCACTGAAATCGAGTACCTTATGAAGCGCGCGCGCCGCACCGGTCTTGCCGCCAGCCAGATCGACGTCCTCTCGCCGCGCCAGGTGTTTCATCTCGCAGTCACCGTATCCGCGCTGCCCGCGCGTCCGCCCGCCACTACCGGATTCGTCGTGCTGCTCGAAGATACCAGCGAACTTCTGCGCGCCCAGAAAGCAGCCGCGTGGCACGAAGTGGCGCGCCGCATCGCGCATGAGCTGAAAAATCCTCTCACGCCCATCGCTCTTTCGGCGGAGCGCATCGCCCGCCTGCTGGATCGCGGCAACGTGACGGCCGACACGCAGCGCATCATCCGCGACTGCGCCGCCACCATCTCCCGCGAGGTGGAATCGGTGAAAAATCTCGCTGACGAATTCTCGCAATTCTCAAGATTCCCGGCCGCGCAGCCGGTCGCCTGCGACCTGAACGAAATCGTGCGCAACGCCCTGAACGTGTTCGCCGACCGCCTGGTTGGCATCGATCTGCGGGTGGAACTCGCTCCGAACCTCCCCAACGTCGATGTGGATCCGGAGCAGTTCAAACGCGTCATCGTCAACCTGGTCGACAACGCCGCGGAAGCCATGCGCGATTCCCTGGTCAAGCGCCTGCTGGTCGCCACGCAGTTGACCGCTCCCGATCTGGTGGAACTCCTGGTCGCGGATACCGGCTGCGGCATATCCGCCGGCGACAAGGAAAAACTTTTCCTGCCGTATTTCTCGACCAAAGGCCGCGGCACGGGCCTGGGATTAGCCATCGTGAATCACATTCTCTCCGAGCATCACGCCCGCATCAGAGTCGAAGACAACCGCCCCGCCGGGGCAAGATTCTACGTTGAAGTCCCATCGACCGTAGCCGTGGAATCCGAGGTCCGCGCGTGAGGGCAGGATTGCAAACGCAGGCGGAACCGCCTGCACCACCAAGACAAATCAGCAGCCTCCAGTCTGGGTGGGGCAGGCGGTTTCGCCTGCCGGCTTACCGAGGCGGCTTGTGAAAAACGCCCGCATCCTGATCGTCGACGATGAACCCGGCATCCGCGAATCCCTGTTGGGCGTCCTCGAAGACGAAGCTTTCCTGTGCGTAGCAGTAGAATCCGGCGAGCAGTGCCTCGAAGAGTTAGCCCGCCAGACCTACGACGCGGTGTTGCTCGACGTCTGGCTCCCCGGCATGGACGGCATGGAAACGCTCGCGCGTATTCAGGAGATCCCCTTCGCGGACCGACCCGAAGTCGTCATCATCTCCGGCCACGGCACTATCGAAACCGCGGTGAAAGCGACCAAGCTCGGGGCGTTCGACTTTCTTGAAAAGCCTCTCACCATCGAGAAGGTAACGGTGGTCCTGAACAACGCCGTGCAGCAGCGCCGCCTGGAGTTGGAACTCGCCCACCTCAAGGATTCCGGCGCCACCAAGTCCAACATTATCGGCGAAAGCGTGCCGATGAAAGCCCTTCGCCAGCAGCTCGGTTTAATGGCGGCTACCAATGGACGCGTATTGATTTATGGGGAAAGCGGAACCGGCAAAGAACTAATCGCCCACGCCATCCATGCGGCCAGCGCCCGTTCGAGCGAAGCGTTCGTCGAGGTGAACTGCGCCGCGATTCCCGAAGAGCTGATCGAGAGTGAGCTCTTCGGCCATCGTAAAGGCAGCTTCGCAGGCGCCAGTGAGGATAAAATCGGCAAGCTCGAAAAAGCCCACGGCGGAACGCTGTTCCTGGACGAAGTTGGCGACATGTCCCTCAAGACGCAAGCCAAGGTGCTGCGCGCCCTCGACGAGCAGCGATTCGAGCCCGTCGGCGCCTCCGAATCGATCCAGGTGGATGTGCGCGTGGTGGCATCGACCAACAAGAACCTGGAGGAAGAGATTGAGCGCGGCAACTTCCGCGAAGACCTTTTCTATCGCCTCAATGTGATCCCTTTCCACGTTCCTCCCTTGCGGGAACGCATTGAAGATGTGCGGCTGCTGGCCGATTATTTCCTGAAAGAGTTCACCACCGCCTACGGACGCAAGCCCAAAGAGTTAACGGAAGAAGCGCTGCGCGTTCTCGAAGAGTATCCGTGGCCCGGCAATGTCCGCGAACTGCGGAATCTGATGGAGCGCATCGTGATCATGAATCCGCAGGTGCGGGTCGACGCGCGCCACATCCCTCTGGACCGGGCCCGACGTGCTGTCTTCGACCGCCCGATGGACCGTTTCGGCAGTTTGCAAGAAGTTCGCGAAGCCGCCGAGCGCGACTATATCTTGAAAAAGCTCGAAGAAGCCAAAGGCAACGTCACGCGCACCGCGGAGCTGCTGGGCCTGGAGCGCAGCCATCTTTACCGCAAAATGAAAGCCCTGGGAATCGCGCCGAAAGAATAACTTACCGTTTTCACCCGCGTCCGCGAGCGAATCCTCGCCGTAGTTTGCAGGCAAGGAGTTGCTATGCGAAGAAACCGCTCCCTGTGGTCGCGGCTCGTAAGAGCGCGGATAACAGGCTGCCTCGATTACGAGCCGCGACGAGAGGGAGCGGTTTCTCCATCGCGGATAGACGTGAGATCTTTTGGAAGCGTAATTCAACCTGCCCGCCTTCTTCTAGGAGGCTTTACCCGCCTGCATGCATCCGCTCGGCGTGCTGTAATGCCGCCTGAATATGGGGCAATCTGTGTTCGTTCCCGACATGAGCGATCTTTTCGGTAGATTAGTATGTTCGCATGTCGGAACCGAATCGCACTCGCGCGCGGGAATTGGCCGCGCGGTCGCTCCGGGCGGGAGATCCTACCGGATGGTTTGAACCGCTTTACAAGGAGCACGCGGAAGGCTCGAAAGTGGTTCCGTGGGCGGATTTGGGGGTGAATCCGAATCTGTTGGAGTTCGCCGGCGCGGGGAAGAAGGCACTGACCGTCGGGTGCGGGTTCGGCGACGATGCCGAGCAACTGGCGGCTTGGGGATTCGAGACGACGGCGTTCGATATTTCGCCGTCGGCGATCGAGGCGTGCAGACGGAGATTTCCTGAGAGTGCGGTCGAGTACACGGCGGCGGATCTTCTTGCTCCTCCTGCGGAATGGACGGGGCGATTCGATTTTGTGCTGGAAGTTTACACACTCCAGGTATTGCCGGCTGGGCTGCGTCCGCAGGCGATCCGGGGGCTTGCCGGATTCTTGAAAAAAGGCGGAAAGATCCTGTTGATCGCGAGAGGGCGCGAGGAGAACGACCCGGAGGGGTCGATGCCTTGGCCGCTCACGCGGCGCGAACTTGACGAATTCACCGCTGCAGGACTTCGTGAAGAGTCGTTTGAAGATTATCTCGATAGTGAATCGCCTCCTGTTCGCCGTTTTCGTGCCGTCTACGTCAAATAAGCAACGGGCGGCTTGATAGGCCGCCCGCCACTTCCAACCGGTTAGTCGCACCACCCGGCCCGCCACGGCCAAGCGATACGATGGGTACCCGAATCCGTGCAATCAGTCCCACGGCGGACTCCGCTGAAAGAGACGCTGGTCCTCCCCAATTGTTTGGAGCGCGCGCGTTAGAGCCTCGAGGACTTTTCGCGGCGCTTACCGGAACGGTCCATATTGGGATACCATCCGGTTACTTGACTGCATGTTAGCTGGCGGTTTTGGCGGCGGGGGTGCCTGAAAGCGGGAAGTTATAGAATCGGTGGGGGATTTTTTCACGCAGAGAACGCGGAGAACACATTTCACTTGATGCAGAAGAGGGTGTTTTGGCCTCTTAGGTAGATTTCGCCGTCGGCGATGGCGGGGGTTCCGATGAAGGTCTGGCCTTCTAGCGTGTTCGTCGCCAGGACTTCGTAGGTTTCGCCCATTTTTACGACCACTACGTCGCCTTCCTCAGTGGCGAGGTAGAGTTTGCCGTTCACCCCTACCGGTGAGGCTTTGAAATTGTAGGGTTTGGGAAGGCGCTGCTGCTGGTAGTAGGCTTTGCCGGTTTTGGCGTCGAAGCAGGACAGCAAGCCGCTGTCGGTCACCACGTAAAGTTTGCCGTCGTGGAGGACGGGCGACGCGGTGTAGGAGTTGCCGCGCTGGTTCTGCCAGACGATGGCGTCGGTGCCGGTCAGGTCTCCTTCGCGGCCCAGTTTGATGGCCATCAGGTTTGGATCGCGGAAACCGCTCATCACGAAAACCATACCGTCGCCTGCAACCGGGGCGGGGATGGTGTTCTGGCCCAGGCCCTTGACCTCCCAGATCGGCTTGCCGGTTTCGAGGTCGTAGCTGTGGACCTTTTTCGTGGCCGAAACGATCACCTGTTTTTTGCCTTCATAGGTGATCACGACGGGGCCGCTCCAGTTGGTGTTGCCGTCCGGGCGAGGAGTGCGCCAGAGCTCTTTGCCGGTGGCGAGGTCGAGCGCGACTAGAAACGAATCGGCTTCGTTATCGAACAGGAGCAGTAGTTTGGAGCCCTCGATCATGGGCCAGGCGCCTTCGCCGAAAGTCATGAACATCTTCAACTGGATGCCGAAGTCCTTTTCCCAGACTTTCTTGCCGTCCATGTCGTAGCAGTAGACGCCGCGGGATCCGAAGAACGCGACCACATGTTTGCCATCCGTTACGGGGGAGTTGGAGGCGAAGCTGCCGTAGGTGGGGTGATAGCCCTCGTGCGGAGTGGCGACCTTCGCGACCTGCTGCCAGAGGAGCTTTCCGGTTTTTCGGTCGAGGGCCATTAGCATCAACTTTTGCTCAGGCTGAGGGCCCCTGTTACCGAAACCACGTCCGCCGCGTCCAACGGGTGTCGGCTCAGTTGTAGAAGGGGTTGGGACTACGCCGGTGGGTACGGCGGTGGTCACGAAAACTTTGTCCCCCCAGATAACCGGCGAGGAATGGCCGCGTCCTGGAATTTCCGCTTTCCATTTAATATGTTCGGTGTCGCTCCAATGAAGTGGTGCGTCGCCGCGCGCCATGCCGTCGCCCTCGGGGCCACGGAAGGCGGGCCAATCGCCGGGTCCATCGGAGGGGAAAGCCTGCATGAGCAAGGCGAGTGAGAGCAGGAGTGACGGGATGCGCATGGGGTTTTTGAAATGATACACCGGATGAAGCCGCGAACGGAGAGCGCGAGACCCTGAGGCGTAGACACGAGTGTCAACGCGGCACGCACGAGTGCGTGCCGCCACTTGAAGGCCCGGACCGGGGGGGTCCGGCGCAGACGAGGGCGTCTGCCCCCACCATTGGGTCAGGGTCGGTCGAAACCTGCATGTTGCCCTACCCGGTACAGTTTTATGCGTGTACTGGTACTTCCTAGGAGGCAAGTACCTTGTTGCGCTCCGGGCTACGCCGCACACTCAGGGCATTGATGGAGCGTACTGATTTAGAGCAGTGGCGAGCACGAGAGGTAGCACGGCTGCTCGCGTTGGTAGAGACGGAGAGGCGGTATTACCAGGAGATGGTGGCTACGCTGCCGGTGGCCCTGGTGGTGCTGTCGGTGGACCGCAGCGTGTCCTCGGCAAATCGCGCATTTCGCCAGACCTTCGGCTTGCGGTCGAAAGACCTGCGCGGGAAAACGATCGAGCAGATCCTGCCTTCGGATCGGCTGATCGAGAAAATTCGCGACGCCCATGTGACTGGCGCTACGCAAACCGGGTTTCCGCTGGAGCATGACGGGCGGCAGTTCACGGTAGGGATCGTTCCGATCCGCAACTGGGACGACGAGAGCGAAGTGGAGACGCTGTTAGCGATCCAAGAAGCCGGCGGGATGCAGGCCACTACAATTGCCGCGCCGCTGGGACCGGTTCCGGCGATTTTGTGGGAAGCGGACGGGGCGACGCTCGAGTTCCGGTCGGTTCGCGGAGAGGTGGGGCTGCTGGGATACGCGGCCGAACATTGGACCGGCACGCCGCAATTCTTCGAGGATCGGATCCATCCGGAGGACCGGTTAACGACGCTGGAGTTTTACTTCGCGGCGATTGGTAGAGGCGCGGGGGAAGCGAGCGCGGAATTTCGCGCGGTTACCGCGTCTGGCGGAACAGTGTGGGTTCGCGAGACGATCCGAGTGAAAAACGGGACGCTGACCGGCGTCATGACGTCGATTGCGCAGAGGGAGCAGTTGGAGGATCAGTGGCTGCGTTCGGAGCGCGCGCACGCGTTGCAAGGGATGGCGAGCAGGCTGGCGCACGACCTGAACAATCCTCTGATGATCGTCACGGGCTACGCCGAGGAGATGCGGAATTCGTTGAGCGATGACGACCCGATGCGGGGGGACGTCGACCAGATTTTGACGGCGACGGAGCGCATTTCGGGAATCGCGGGGCAGTTGTTGAACTATACGCGGCGGCACGCGCACATGGCGTCGGCGATGAACCTGACGTACGCGCTGGCGCAGATGGAAGAGAAGATCGCGCTGGCGGCGGGGCAAGGCTGCGCGGTTCACCTGGGTTCGAGCGACACGGTCTGGGCGTTGGCCGACGAGGGGCAGCTCGAAGAAGTGGTTTTAGCGCTGGTGTCGCACGATCGGGACGATGCGAAGGAACGGTCCCATCTAACGATCGGCTGCGATATCGACACCATTACGGAACATGTGCCGGGCATGACGCTGGCGGCGGGAACTTACGCCCGGATCACGATTCACGACGACGGCAAGGGTTTGGATCAGGCCGGGCGCGCGGCGGTGTTTGAAGGCTTCTTAACCAAGCACGGTGAAACGACGGCGGCTGCGGGACTGGCCCGGGCGTACGGGATTGTTCGCGAGTGGGGCGGGGACATCGCGTGTTTCAGTGAGCCGTTTCGGGGAACGACGTTTCTGGTTTATCTGCCGTACTGCGCAGCGCCGGCGGAGAGGGCGGTCGAAGCTCCAGGCGCACAGGGTCCGGTGGTTGAGATTCCGGTGGAGGTGGTCCGCGAAACGATCCTGCTGGTGGAAGATGAGGCGGGTATTCGGGCGCTGGTGCGGAAGATTTTACGCCGTGAAAATTACAATGTCCTGGAGGCGGGGAGCGCGGAGGAGGCCATGGCGATGGCGTCGGCGGCTACGGGGCGGATCGATTTACTGGTCACCGATGTGATGCTGCCGGGGGCTTCGGGGCGGGAACTGGCGGAGAGGATTCGGGAGACCCGGCAGGATTTGAAAGTGCTGTATATTTCGGGCTACACGGACGACGACGCGGTGCGGACGGGGGCGATTCCGCCGGGGTCGAAGTTCTTGCAGAAGCCGTTTACGCTGGGGGCGTTGGTGGGGAAGGTTCGGGAGTCGCTGGGTTAGGAAGCCAACTGAAAGTCGGTTGGCGCCAAAATTGGCCGCCCCACACGGACGGTTCAACACGGAAGAGGCGAAAACGGGACAGACCACTCTGTCCACGCGGCGGGGGACGGTGGCGCGTCGGGTCAGAGTGGTCTGTGCCGGTTTTCGCGTGGTGTGGCGGCGCTCGAATAGCGGTTGCAGAAGAGGGCAGGTCGGGAACCTGCCCCACTTGTAGAATAAGGGGCTGTGGAACGATGGCTTCGGATTGCGATCGCGGGTGCTTTATTCGCGGGGCTTGCTCTGTCTCCGAAGTTGTGGCTCACTGAACGGGTTTATCCGGCTACTCCGGTATGGGCGATTCTGCGGCCGATTCCGGGTCCGTTGGATTACATCCTCTACGGGATGCTGCTGGCTTTGTTGGTTGCCATTGCGGTGTCTAACAGGCCTGCCAAACTGATCTGGGCGTTTGTGGCGCTGGCGATTGGCGTGGCTCTTTTCGATCAATCTCGCTGGCAGCCCTGGTTTTATCAATACCTGATCATGCTGATCGCGGTGGCGTTTGCGGATCATGCAGAGGACGTCTGCCGGCTGGTGGTGGTCTGCACTTATTTCTGGAGCGGGCTCCAGAAGGCCAACTTGGAATTTGTCCACAACGTGTTTCCCTATATGCTGGGGCCGCTGGCGGGAATGGTTCCGGGATGGATGGGTTTCCTGGCGCCTTTGATCGAGATGGCGATCGGGGTGGGCCTGCTGACTCGCCGTTTTCGGACCTATGCGGTTTATGGAGGCATCGCGATGCATGTCTTCATTCTGCTGGCGGTGGGACCGCTCGGGCAGAACTCGAACAGCGTCGTATGGCCGTGGAATATCGCGATGATTTGTTTCCTGCTGATTCTGTTCCGGGGGCAGACGGAGGTATCGGCCCGCGAGATCGTGTGGCCGCGGGAAGGGGTTTATCAGAGGGTCGTGCTGGTGCTGTTCGGAATTTTGCCGGCGCTGAGTTTTTTCAATTTGTGGGACGGCTATCTGTCTTCCGCGTTGTATTCGGGGGTGAGGAACAGCGCGGTTATCTATGTGACGGACGGGCTGAAGGCGCGGCTGCCGAAGGAGATCGTGGACCATGTATATGCGAGCAACAAGCCGGGCACGGGAATTTTAATTTTGCGCGATTGGTCGATGAGCGAGCTGAATGCGGGGATTTATCCGGAGCCAAGGATTTATAAGAGCCTGGGCCGATTTGTTTGCACGTATACTCGCGATGACTCGGAGATGAAGTTGTGGATCAAGCAGACGAACGTGCTGTTTTCGGAGGATCGGCAGGTATCCTACGATTGTCCGGCGCTGGGGAAATAGTTAGGATTCCTTTTCGGGGAGGGCGAAGCGGTAGCCTACCCAGGGCTCGGTTATCAGGTAGCGGGGGTGGGCGGGGTCGGGCTCGATTTTCTTGCGGAGCTGGTTCATGAAGACGCGGAGATACTCGACTTGATCGCCGTAGTCGGGGCCCCAGACGGCCTGCAATAGGCGTCCGTGCGGGATGGGGACGTTGGGGTTCGCAAGCAGGTATTGGAGCAGACCGAATTCCTTGGGAGTGAGACGAACTTCGCGGCCGCCGGAGACGACGCGGCGGGTGGCGAGATTGATTTCGATGTCGTCGAGGTGCACCGATTGCGGGCCGCCTTCGGGGGACGAGGGCATGCGGCGGAGGGCGGCACGGATGCGGGCCATCAGCTCCGGTGTGCTGAAGGGCTTGGTGATGTAATCGTCGGCGCCGGCGTCGAGGGCGGCCACTTTATCCTGCTCGGAATCGCGAATGGTCAGCATGATAATGGAGACCTCGGAGCCGGCGCGGATGGCGCGGCAGGTTTCAAGGCCGCCGACGCCGGGCATGTTGACGTCGAGCAGAACCAGGTCGAAGCGGTTGGCGCGAATGGCGTCCAGGGCTTCTTCGCCGGTGCGGGCTTCGTAAAATTCGTAGCCGTGTCCGGTGAGAGTGGCGCGCAGGACGCGGCGGATTTGCGGCTCGTCATCGACTACCAGGATGCGGCCCGTGCTCATTTTTTGTGTCCTTCCTTCGGAATAGGGAGACCGGCGCAGAATTCGGAGCCTTCGCCGGGTTCAGAATCGATCCATAGATCGCCGCCGTGGGTGCGGAGAATTTCGCGCGCGATGTAGAGACCGAGTCCGGTGCCGGGCACGCGATCCTTGGCGGCGGCGCGGCGATAAAACTTATCGAAGATGCGCTCCCGTTCGCGCTCCGGGATGCCGGGGCCGCGGTCATGGACGCGGATGACGACGCGATCCCCTTCGAGGCCCGTCGATATATCGATGGGCGAGCCGGGCGGCGAATATTTGAGGGCATTATCGATCAACTGGCGCAGAGCGAGCGAAAGAAGCTCGGGGTCGGCCGAGATTTGCGGGAGATTGGGGGCTGGGGTGAGGCGCAGGGGACGGCCGGCGGATTGCGATTCAAAATGATCGAGGAGTTTCGAGAGCATTTGGGCGATGTCGATCGGTTCCCGCTCCAGGCGAATTTTTCCGGCATCGATCTGGGACATGCGGACGGCTTCGGTGACGAGCTGATTCATGCGGTCCGTCTCCTCATCGATGATCACGGCGAGTTCGCGGAATTGCGGAGTGAGGCCGGGGGAATCGGCGAGCATGGAGGTAGAGGCGGCCTTGATCGACGTGAGCGGCGTTTTGAATTCGTGGGCGATGGCGTCGAGCAAGGTGGACTTGAACTCTTCGCTCTGACGGGCGGCGTCGGCGCGGTTCGCGGCTTCCTCCATACGCACGCGTTCGAGGGCGATGGCGACCAGATTCAGCAGGGCCTGAAGCGCGCCGTCGGAGAGGGACGATCCTTTGAGCGCGAGGCTGCCGATGGGCTGGCCACCCAGGAGGATCGCGGCGATGAAGAGAGGCGGCTGGACGATATTATTTCCCTGGACGGCGACCTGTTTGAGCTTCGCTTCAATGTCGAGCATGTCGTCGGCGCCGCCTCGAAAAACCTCGGCCGTTTTCGCGTCGTAGAGGGCGACGCCCTGGCATTCAAAGATTTCGGAGATGTGGCGGGCGGCTTGGGAACCGACGGATTGGGAAGG